>Ga0207422_1000069_pt1 | contig 419990 bp, 382 predicted proteins | sample MarCyaLeptolynsp_FD_187757 | JGI IMG/M metagenome (GOLD analysis project Ga0207422, IMG submission 187757) | Marine cyanobacterial communities from Panama - species 1 Leptolyngbya sp. (SPAdes) | ecosystem: Environmental > Aquatic > Marine > Unclassified | place: Panama: Panama City | collected...
GCCCGGCCAGCACAATCTGGTCACGGACGCGGCGGGTGCCGGTCAGGACCGCTACGTGCCGATCAACGCCGGTATGCGTAGCACGGTTACCGAACGTGAGAGGGAAGGTATCGGCGCTTCGCTGCAGTTCGCGAACGCCAGCGACACCTTCGGCGCCACGCTCGAATACATCCGCTCGGATAGCACGAACACCTGGCTCGAGCACGCGTTCTTTTCCGACGACAACGGCGGCACGCCCGTGGCTGGCGCAACCTTCAATGCCGATTCGTTCGTGTCCGGCACGATCGGCAATATTGCGAACGGCCTGGGTCCGCAGACCCGGCAGTCCGCCGGCGAAACCCTCGTCGAAGACTTTTCGCTGAAGCTCGAGTTTGCGCCCACGGACCGCCTGTCTTTCTCGACCGACGTTCAGTACGTGGACGCCACGACCGATATTGTCGATCTGTCGATATTCGGCGGGCTCCTGCCGCAGAACGGCAACGGCATCAGCGCCGATATCGACCTCGGGCAGGAAGTGCCCGACGTCGCGTTCCAGGCGCCGGCAGGGTCCACGCAGTCGTCGGCCGAGTACTTCACCGATCCTGCCAATTACTTCTGGCGGGCGGCAATGGATCACATCGAGGAGAGTGAAGGTGACGAACTCGCGCTCGCCTTCGACCTGGACTACGACCTCGACAATGACTTCCTGCGCTCCGTCGAAGCCGGCGTGCGCTTCGCGGAACGCGATCAGACAACCCGCTGGTCGACGTTCAACTGGGGCAACCTGTCCGAAGCCTGGAACGGTGGATTTGCCACGTTCGACGGTCAGCGCAACGGCGCCGCGTTCGGTTCGCCGGCGTTCGAAGCGTTTTCGTTCGACGACTTCCACGGCGGCAACGCAGGCGGTATCGGTGGGATGCCCTCCGGCGTAGCGCTGTTCCCGGCCGCGGGTCTGGTCAGCAGCTATTCGAGCTTCCTGAACGGGATTGCACCCTTCGGACGTACGGCTCTGGCGGACCGCGGCGGCGTCGTCGACCAGTTCTATCTGCCGGCCGAGATCAACGAGACCAACGAGCAGAACCAGGCGATCTACGTGAAGCTCAACTTCGCGATGGAGAATCCGCAGATCGACGGCAATATCGGCTTACGCTACGTCGAGGTCGATACGGAGGTGGCCGGGGGTCGAACCTTCCCGACTCTGAACGCCAATACGGCGGCCTTCGCGAGTGCCGACGAGATCGCTTTTGCCAACGGCGACAGCCGCCAGCAAGACACCAGCAGTACCTATGACACCGTCCTCCCGAGCCTCAACGTGAAGTGGGGCATTACGGACGAATGGATATTGCGTTTCGGCTACTCGGGTGCCATTGCGTTCCCCGACCTCGGCCTGCTGCGCTTTAACTTCAACATCTCGGCAAACACGCAGAACGACGTCAACGGCAACCCGGACATCATTGGCTGGAATCAGACGAGCGGCAACCCGTTCCTCGAGCCGATGGAGTCGGATAACTACGACCTCGCGATCGAACGGTACTTCGGACAGAGTAATTTCATCGCGCTGGGTGTGTTCTATAAGGACATAGAGAACTTCTTCGCCACCGACACGATTCCGACGTCGGTTACGAACCCTGCATCGGGCGTAACCCAGGTGGTGAACATCAATCAGCCGATCAATATTGGCCAGGCGTCGATCAGGGGTGTGGAGTTCAATTACCAGCAGTTTTTCGATTCCCTGCCGGGTGTCTGGAGCGGGCTGGGCCTGCAGTTCAACCTGACCTACGTCGACGACGGCAATGCGCCGAACCAGAACACGCGTGAAGTCGAACCCAGCGCGGCACGTTCGAGTATTCCGTTTGAAGGCCTTCCGCTGCAAAGTGTGTCCGAGCTGAGCTACAACCTCGTCGGGATCTTCGAAAACGACAAGGTGGAAGCACGCCTGGCGTACAACTGGCGGGACGACTATCTGTTGACGATCAGGCAGGTCAACCTGGGGCTGCCGGTCTTCGCCGAGGACCGCGGACAACTGGACGGTTCGTTCTTCTACCGCATCAACGACCAGTGGCAGGTGGGCCTGCAGGGAACCAACCTCCTGAAAGACGAGGTCGTCACGACGATGCAGGTCGACCAGGCGGGTACGCAGGTGTTCAGATCCTCCTTCGTCTTCGATCGGCGGTACGCGCTGCTCGTCAGGGGACGCTTCTAGCCGGCCGTCGGCAATGGGTTAACATACGCTCTGTAGCCACCGACAGAAACGCCGTTTTGAGAGTGTGATGAGAGAATGACGGACAAACGCATCAAGCAGGTAGTCATTGTCGGCGGCGGCACCGCCGGCTGGATGACGGCGGCCGCGCTGTCCGTACTTTTCGGAAAAAAAAAGACTTTTCGATTGACCTGATCGAGTCGGAGCAGATCGGCACGGTCGGCGTCGGCGAAGCGACGCTGCCGCACCTGCGGTTTTTCAACCAGCGGCTGGGGATCGACGAACCCGACTTCATGCAGCACACTCAGGCGAGCTTCAAGCTCGGCATCGAGTTCGTGAACTGGGGCCGCCTCGGCGACAGTTACATACATCCGTTCGGCGACTTCGGCCGCTCGATGAACGGTATCGGCTTTCACCACTACTGGCTGCGCCTCCAGGCTGCCGGTGCCGGCGAAGACATTGGTGCGTATTCGCTGCCCGTCGTTGCCGCCCGGGCCGGCCGCTTTGCCTACCCGAGTGACGATCCGGCCTCGGTGCTCTCCAGCTACTCCTATGCGTACCAGCTCGACTCCACGCTGTACGCCGCCTACCTGCGCCGGTACTCGGAAGCGCGCGGCGTGACCCGCCACGAAGGGATCGTCAGCGACGTAACCCTGCATCCGGAAACCGGATTCATCGAGAGCGTTACGCTGAACGACGGCCGACGACTCGAAGGACAACTGTTCATCGATTGTTCGGGGTTTCGCGGGGTGCTCATCGAGCAGGCGCTCGAGGCCGGGTACGAACACTGGAAACACTGGCTGCCCTGCGACCGTGCCATTGCGATTCCGTCGGAGAACGTCGGCGAAATCAAACCCTACACCCAGGCAACGGCCGAGCGCGCTGGCTGGCGCTGGCGAATTCCACTGCAGCACCGAACCGGAAACGGGCACGTCTACTCCAGCGACTTTCTCGACGACGACCAGGCGCTCGAGACCCTGTATGCCGGTATCGAAGGACAGCCGCTCGCCGATCCCAATCGCTTACGTTTCAGCACGGGCCGGCGCAAAACCATGTGGCGAAAAAACTGCGTGGCGATTGGCTTGTCCGCAGGGTTCCTCGAGCCGCTGGAGTCGACGGGTATCCACCTGATCCAGCTTGCGATCATGAAACTCATCGAGCTGTTTCCGGATGCCGACTTCGATCCGCACCACGCGCGCGAATTCAATCGTTCGCTCAGGATGCAGATAGAACGTATTCGCGACTTTCTTGTGCTGCACTACACGGCGACCGAGCGTGACGATTCGGACTTCTGGAACCACTGCAGAACGCTCAAAAAACCGGACGAACTCGAAGCTCGCATGGAGCTGTTTCGCAGAAGAGGGCATGTGGCCCGATACAGCGAAGGTTTGTTCCTGGAACCGAGCTGGATTGCCGTGTACCTGGGGCAACGGCTTTTGCCGGAGCGGTATGACCCGCGCGTGGACGCGCACAGGCTCGACGGCATCAGCGGTAACCTCGACCGGCTTCGTCAGCTGATTCACGATGCTTCGGAGAGCCTGCCGACACACGCCCATGCGCTCTCGCAAAGCGGATCACCCGACGCCGATGGCTGGAAGCCCGCAGCAATGAGCCTTTACCGAAACTGAGCATGGACGGGCAGCCTCTTCGACAGATCGTAATCCTCGGCGCCGACGTGACCGCGTGGCTGGCTGCGACGGCGCTTGCCCGGCGACTCAAGGGCCACGGGATTGATATTCTGCTGGTTGGCAAAAAGGCGGGTAACGAACGTCAGCTGCTTAGCACGTCTCCGGCAGCCCGCAAGTTCCATCGCCGCATCGGCATCGACGAGCATGCACTGCTGCGAGACGGCAGTGGTGCCTATTCGTTGGGAACGCTGTACTCGGACTGGGCAGCACCTGGCCATCGCTACTTCCATACGTTTACGCCGCCCGGGTACATGTTGCACGCGGTGGAGTTCCACCATTTTGCAAACTACCTGCGCCATCACGGCATCCATACGGCGTACGACAGCTATTCGGCAGCTGCTCATGCTGCACAACTAGGGCGATTCACCGAAGCCGGCAGTGCCGCACAGCCGCCGCTGGCCTGCGGTCTGCATCTGGACGCCGCAACGTACGAAGCGTGTCTGCGTTCTGAGGCCGAGGCTCTCGGAGTCCGGTACGTGGACGCGGCGGTCACATCGGCAAGCGTCTGCGCGCACACGGGTCACGTTCAGCACCTCGTGCTGGAGACAGGGCAGGAGGTTCCGGCGGATTTTGTCTTCGACTGCGGCAACGAGTTGTCCTCGTTGATGCAGGACACGCTGGGAATCGGCGTCACCGACTGGTCGAGCTGGCTGCCGTACGACCGGGCGGTTGTCGCCGTCGAGATGCATCACGAGGAAACGCCGGTGTATCGGTCGCTTGCCCGTACGGCCAGCGGCTGGCTGACGCGGGAGTCTCTCCCCGGGATACATCGGCACGCGCTGCACTATTCGTCCGAATTGACGCGCGAGGAGGCGGCGATAGCCGACCTGGTCGACCGGACCGGGATAGCAGGGGCGACGCCCATAGCAACGCAGCGCATCCCGCGTCCCGGTTGCCTCGATCGCTTTTGGCAGGGCAACTGCGTGGCGCTCGGTAACGCGGCCGGCTGCTCCGGCGATTTTTCGGTGTCGGGTCTGCACCTTGCGCAAAGCGGTGTGCTGCGGTGGCTGGAGTTGTTCCCGGACCGTGACTGCGATCCGCTGCTGGCCGACGAGTACAACCGGGCATTCACTGAGGAAATGCAGCGGGTCCGCGACGTGCACTGGCTGCACGTGTCGATGGCACATCGGGATTCGCCGTTCTGGAGTGCTGCCGGTGCGGTTGTGCTGCCCGAATCGCTGCAGTACCGACTCGAGGTCTTCAAACGCACCGGAATCCTGCCGGTCTACGAGGCGGATTCCGTATCGCAGGACGCCTGGGTTTCCCTGCTCGTCGGTATGGACATCTGGCCCGAACGCTGGGATCCGCTCGTCGAACTGCGCGAACTCGAAGCCATAGACGACGAGCTTCGCCGCATTGCCGTTGTGGCGGAGGGCGTAGCGCGCGCAATGCCCGGCCATGACGACACGCTACGGCAGATCGCCCAGTCGATGACGGCGGCTGCGCAAACGGCCAACGGCACGGGTTAGGGAGCCGTAACGGTGAAGGACAGGGTTCAGAAAATACTGATCGTGGGCGGCGGTACGGCCGGCTGGATGACGGCGGCCGCTCTGGCGAGAGTGTTTCCCGCGAATACCTGCCGGATCGAGCTGATCGAATCGGACGCCATCGGTACCGTGGGTGTGGGCGAGGCCACGATACCGCACATTGGGAATTTCAATCGGCTGCTGGGCATCGATGAAGACGATTTTCTTCGTCACACCCAGGGAACGTTCAAGCTCGGCATTCAGTTTGTCGACTGGGGGCGACTCGGCGATCGTTACCTGCACCCGTTCGGTGTGTACGGCGCGCCCATGGACGCCATCCCTTTTCATCACTACTGGCTGAAGCTCAACAGCCTCAATCGTACGAAACCGCTGTCGGCGTATTCGCTGGCCTGCGTGGCTACGGCGCAGAACAAATTCATGCGCCCCGTGAATCTGCCGAAGTCACCATTGGGTCAGATCGTGTATGCCTTTCATCTCGATGCGGGCCGGTATGCGAAGTACCTGCGCGGCTATGCGGAAGAGCGGGGCGTCATGCGCATCGAAGGCAAGGTTGTCGACGTCGGTTTGCGGCCCGACGACGGCTACGTCGATTCGGTCACGCTCGAGAACGGTTCGACACTGTCGGCCGATCTGTTTATCGACTGCTCGGGTTTCCGCGGCCTCCTGATCGAACAGGCACTCGAGACGGGGTACGAGGAATGGACCCACTATCTGCCCTGCAACCGCGCGATTGCAATCCCGACTAAAAGTGGTGAAGAGCCGCGTCCCTATACGCGCGCGACGGCGCACACCGCCGGTTGGCAATGGCGGATTCCGCTGCAGCATCGGCTCGGCAACGGCACCGTCTACAGCAGCGAATTCATGGACGACGACGAGGCGTTGCAAGGGCTTCGCGAACGGCTCGAGGGCGAGCCGCTGGCCGATCCGAACCGGCTTGCGTTCACGACCGGACGGCGCCGCAAATTCTGGAACAAGAACGTCGTTGCCATTGGTCTTTCGAGCGGTTTCCTGGAACCCCTCGAGTCGACGAGCATTCACCTGATTCAATCCGGGATCTCGAAGCTGATTGGCCTGTTTCCGAGTCGGGGTTTCGATCCGGGTATCGTGGAAACGTACAACCGGCAGTCCGCCGACGAGATCGAGTACATACGCGATTTCCTGATACTGCATTACAAGCAGACCGAGCGTGACGACTCGGCATTCTGGAACTACTGCCGGACCATGGCGATTCCGGACAGCCTTGCGGCGAAGATCGAGTTGTTCAGGAGCAGCGGCCGACTGTATCGGCAGGACGAGGAGCTGTTCTCCGAAACGAGCTGGCTCGCCGTGATGCTCGGTCAACGGATAACACCGCAGGACTATCACCCGGTTGTGGATGCCTACGACATCGAGGTTGTCGGTCAGCATCTTGCGGGGCTCACCGAGGTGATTGCGCGTTCCGCAAACGAAATGCCGACACATGCGGCATTCATCGCCGAACACTGCGCAGCGGACCGCGTGCGGATGGCGTCATGAGCGAACGGCTCGCGAATCCTGCAGCGCGTTGGCGGAGAGCAATGGCACACGGCCTGGCTGGACTGCCGCTCTTGAGCATCGTCGCCTGTGGTGGCAGTGGGGGTGGCGATGGTCTTGCGCCCGGGCCAACATTGGCTCCGCCATCGCCGCCGGCAGCACCCGTAGCGGCCGTGTCGTTCGCCAACGTCACCGTTGCCGCGGGCGTGAACTTCGAACACAGGATCGCCGCAACGGTACCGTCGGATGCTGAGCGCATCACGGCCGGCGCCGCAGCGGGAGACTACGACGATGACGGCTACATCGATCTGTACGTGGTCGGCGGCGACGCAGACACGCCCAACCTCCTGTATCGCAATCTTGGTGGCGGCACGCTCCGCTTCGAGGAGCGCGGCCTTGCGGCCGGAGCGCGGATAGCCGGGCGCCGCAGCGCCGGACCGGTTTTTGCCGACGTCGATTCGGACGGCCATCTGGATCTGTTCGTCGGTGCTGTCGAGAACGACGCACCGGCCCTCCTGATCAACAACGGCGACGGTACGTTTGCCGACCGCAGCGCCCAGTCGGGTCTCGGCGCGCCGGCACGCCAACACACGTTTTCCGCAAGCTTTGCCGACTACGATCTGGACGGAGACCTCGATGCGGCGCTTAGCCATTGGCAGTGGAAGGAAGCGGTAGTCAGCGCGGACCCCATTGGCGATACCGAAACCCTGTGGCAAAACCGCGGTGACGGTACGTTTGCGGGCGTCAGCACACCCTCGGCGCTGTCTTCGGCCATTGGGGATGACGGCACGGACTACACGTTTGCGCCGAACTTCGCAGACATCGATAGCGACGGGTATCCCGATCTGCTGATCGCCGCGGATTTCGGCACCAGTCAGGTTTTCATCAACAACCGCGACGGTACGTTTTCGGACATCACCACGGCGACCATCTCCGACGAAAACGGCATGGGTGCCACGGTTGGCGACTACGACAACGACGGCGATCTCGACTGGTTCGTGACGGCTATTGCGGCCGAGGGTGTGCCGCAGGACAACGGCTTCACGGGAAATCGGCTGTACCGCAACGACGGCACGGGCAGCTTCGAGGACGTCACCGACGCGGCGGGCGTACGCATTGGCGGATGGGGCTGGGCGGCGTGTTTTGCCGACTTCGACAACGACGGGCAGCTGGATATCTTCCACGTCAACGGCTGGTACGACGACCGCTTCAGCGAGTTACCGGCGCGTCTGTTCATGGCGGACGGTGCGGGCGGTTTCACGGAAAGCGCAATCGAAGCCGGTGTGACCACCGACCGCCAGGGCCGAGGGGTCGTGTGCGCAGACTTCGACCGGGACGGCGACATCGATCTGTTCATCGTCAACAACCGGAACTTTGCCGAACTCTACGAGAACCGCCTGGATGTGGACAGGCACTGGCTCACTGTCCGGCTACGCAGCAACGGCGCGAATACCCGTGGCATCGGGGCGCGGGTGTGGGCGACGGCGGGTGGCGTCACACAAATGCGCGAGATCCGCATAGGCAACAACTTCGTATCGCAGCACGTCGCAGAGGCTCATTTTGGATTGGGCGGGGCGGATCGTATTGCCGAATTGCGTGTGGCGTGGCCGAACGGAGAAGAAACGCTGCTGACGGATGTGATGGCCGACCAGGTATTGAGGATAGAGCAATGACGGCACCGAACCCGCGGCCCGTTCGTAAACTCCTTACGGTACTCGTGCTTATCATGCCGGTTGCCTGCGCCCATGACCGCCCGGTCGAGCACGGCATTCACGGCAATCAGCTGGGGTTTCTGCCGGGCGCGACCAAACAGGCCGTCACGAGTTCCGCCTCCGGAGAGACGGCGCAGTTGATCGACCTGCAAACCGGCACCGTTGCCTACGAGGCACCGCTGTCCCCAGCGCGGCGTTGGTACGCTTCCGGCACGACCGTGCGGCTCGCCGATTTTTCGGAGTTCAGGGAGCCGGGGGAATATCGTCTGCAATTCGACGACGGCGAAGCGCTGCCCGTTACCATCGGGACCGGCGTGTTTTCGGCGCTTGCCGATGCGGCGCTGAAAGCCTTCTATTACAACCGCAGCGGGACGGCGCTCAAAGAGATGCACGCCGGCGTGTGGGCTCGCGCCGCCGGACATCCGGACACGCGCGTGCTGGTACACGGCTCCGCTGCATCGGCAGATCGTGCTGCAGGCACCGTGCTTTCCGCCGCCTACGGCTGGTACGACGCCGGTGACTACAACAAGTACGTCGTCAACTCCGGTATCTCGACCTACACCTTGCTCGCGGCTTACGAGCACTTTCCGGTCTTTTTCCGGCAGCAGCGTCTCGACATACCGGAGAGCGGAAACCGGCTGCCGGACATTCTCGACGAAGCGTACTGGAACCTACGCTGGATGCTCGCAATGCAGGATCCCGCCGACGGTGGTGTGTACCACAAGCTGACGACCTTGAATTTCGAAGGGGCGGTCATGCCGGCCGACGCAACGGCAGAGCGCTATGTCGTCCAGAAGACCACGGCAGCGGCGCTCAATTTTGCCGCGGTGCTGGCGGTTGCCGCGCGAGTCTACGAGGAATACGACGCGGAGTTACCGGGCTTTGCGGGACGCTGCCGTGACGCGGCCGTTGCGGCGTACGCGTGGGCAGAGCGGCACCCGGCGGTTGTCTACGAACAGCCGACGGACGTACTGACCGGTGAGTACGGCGACAGTGATCTCGCCGACGAATTTTTCTGGGCGACCGCCGAGTTGTATCTCGGCGGCGCGGAGGGCGTTGGCCGCGAGGCAACCCTCGTGTCCCGGGAGCCAATGACCACACCGAGCTGGAACAGCGTTGCCGCGCTGGGCTACGTATCTCTGCATGCGCATCGCAACGACCTGGAGCCCTCGATGCGGGAACACGTCGAGAGCAAGTTGAAGCGTTACGCCGATCGCGCGGTTGCCGATCGGCGGGACTCTCCATATGGCGTCGCTTACGGCGCTCACGCCGAAGACTTTCACTGGGGCGGTAATGGCACGGCACTGAATCAGTCCATGCTGCTGATTCGTGCTTATCAGGCGTCCGGCCGGCAAAGTTATTTCGATGCCGCCGTCGCCAACCTCGACTACGTGCTTGGGCGAAACCCTACCGGCTATAGCTTCGTGACCGGTTTCGGCCGAAAGACACCTCGACATATCCATCATCGGGTGTCGCAGTCCGACGGTATCGATGCCCCCGTGCCCGGACTGCTGGCAGGTGGCGCGAACACGAACGGTCAGGACGGCTGCCGCTATCCCTCATCGTTTCCCGCCCGGTCCTACCTCGATGACTGGTGCAGCTACACGACCAACGAGATTGCCATCAACTGGAATGCACCGCTGGTCTACGTGTCCGGCGCGCTGCAGGCGATTGCCGGCGGCAAATCTCATACGGAAATCGACCGCCGTTGAGCCGTACTCATTCGCTCAACAGTGACCTCTCTTAAGCCATTGTGATGGACAAGCTAATGCGAATTTCATTCATTACTTCGATCGGCGCAGCCTTGCTGATGCTCGCAACAGGCTGCGACAACAACGGGTCCGCACCTGCCTCGAGCGCGTCCGCGCCGGAGGATCGAGAGGCGGGCTCGGTGACCCCCGAGTTATGGCCGGAAGGCGTTTCGCCGGTCGTACACGGCGAAGACATCGAAGCCCGGGTCGACCAACTGCTCGCCGGCATGTCGATCCGACAGAAAGTCGGACAGATCATCCAGGCCGACATTGCCAGCGTCACTCCCGCTGACGTGCGCGAGTATCACCTGGGGTCGGTGCTCAACGGCGGGAATTCCGCGCCCGGCGGCAAACAGTACGCGCGTGCCGAGGAGTGGCTTGCGCTTGCCGACGCCTTCTACGAGGCGTCCATGCAGAGCGCGGAAGAACCGATACCCGTGCTGTGGGGCAGCGATGCCGTGCACGGGCATGCAAACGTCATTGGCGCGACCGTGTTTCCGCACAACATTGGCCTGGGTGCCATGGGTAACCCCGATCTGATGCGGGAGGTCGGCCGCGTAACGGCAACGGAGATGCGCGTGACGGGCATTGGCTGGACCTTTGCTCCCACGATCGCCGTTGCGCGGGACGATCGCTGGGGAAGAAGTTACGAAAGCTATTCCGAAGACACCGCACTCGTTTCGGAGTATGCGCGGGCCATGCTGGAGGGACTGCAGGGCATTGCCAACGAGCCCGGATTTCTCGAGGGCCGGCACGTGATTGCCACCGCAAAACACTTCCTCGCGGACGGAGGCACGGAAAACGGCGTCGATCAGGGAGACGCAAGAATCAGCGAAGCAGAGCTGGTCCGTATTCATGCAGCCCCTTACGTCGCGGCGATCGAAGCCGGTGTTCAGACCGTCATGGCGTCGTTTTCGTCGTGGCAGGGCAGCAAGATCCACGGCAACCACGGCCTGTTGACGACCGCATTGAAGGAGCGCATGGGCTTCAACGGCTTTGTGGTTGGCGACTGGAACGCCCACGGCCAGATTCCGGGCTGTTCCGTCGAGAGTTGTGCGCAGGCGATCAACGCCGGCCTGGACATGTTCATGGCACCGGATAGCTGGCAGGGACTCTATGACAACACGCTGCAACAGGTCGAGGCAGGCGAGATTCCGATGCAACGACTCGACGATGCAGTACGCCGGATACTTCGAGTCAAGCTCCTTGCGGGGATCTTCGACGCAGGTGCACCTTCGAGCTGGCCCGTCGCCGGCGACAAAAACCTGCTGGGCGCTCCCGAACATCGCGCCGTCGCACGACAGGCGGTGCGCGAATCCCTGGTGTTGCTGAAGAACGCCGGCGGGTTACTTCCGCTGAGTTCGGATGCGAAGGTCCTCGTTGCCGGCGACGGCGCGAGAAACCTCGCCAAGCAAATGGGCGGCTGGACGCTCACATGGCAAGGCTCGAACGTCGATCCTCGCGACTACGTCAACACGGAAACCATCTACGACGGGATCGCTGCCCTGGTCGGCGCCTCGGGCGGACAGATCCAGTTTTCGGCAGACGGCCGCTACGATACGAAACCCGACGTCGCCATTGTCGTATTCGGCGAGGATCCTTACGCGGAGTTCCAGGGTGATCGCGCGCATGTGCGATTCATCGAAGACGGCGGGAAACACCGGTCGATCATGCAGGCCCTGCGGGACCAGTCGATTCCGGTCGTTGCCGTGTTTCTTTCCGGCCGGCCAATGTGGGTGAATCCGGAAATCAATGCATCGGATGCCTTTGTCGCCGCGTGGCTGCCGGGTTCCGAAGGCGGAGGTGTGGCTGACGTCCTTTTTGGCGAACACGAGTTCAAGGGCAGGCTGCCGTTTTCCTGGCCGCGGTTGGCGACCGACACGGTCAATGTCGGCGATCCGGACTATGACCCACTGTTTGCATTCGGCTACGGATTGACGACGGCTGAAGACGGGACGCTTGCCATGCTCCCCGAAAGCTCGGGCCTGACCGATGCGGATCTGCATAAAAGCGGTGAAATCTTTGCCGACGGCGCGTTTGCCCATTCATGGTCGCTGCTGTTGTCCGAGGGTGCAGGGCAGTGGGTTGATGCCACTTCGGTAGCCGCAGAATCCGCTGCGGTCCGGGCGTCGATGGTTGACGGCCACGCGCAGGAAGACTCGCGGCGGCTCGTGTGGTCCGGCGGCGAAGCGGCAAGCGCGCGAATCGCCAGGAACGACGCCATCGACTGGACGCGCGAGTCGAACGGGGAACTCGCGTTTGCGCTGGAGCTGAGAATCGACGAAGCGCCAACGGACGCAGTGACGCTGACGATGCGCTGCGGCGAAGCCTGCGCCGCAGGTATCGACGTTGCCGAGGCGATGCGGCGCGACGGTGACAGAGCATTTGCCGTACTGGCCGTGCCGCTCAGTTGCTTCGCCGATCGAGGTGCCGACATGTCGCAAGTGGATGCGGTCGAGCTGGCCACGGACGGCGAATTTGCCGTCACGATTGCCGGCGTGGCGCTGTCGTCTTCAGCCGAAGGGCGAATCTCCTGCCCCTGAACGTGTTCCGCCGGAGCGTTGGCTTATTGCCGGCGTGTGATCAGCATCACCCAATCCTGCTCGCCGTCCTTCGGGGGAACGCCAAGAGATCGAAGCCCGCCGCCCCGGACACTGGGCAGCGATCCGCGCTGGAGTGCCCCTCCGGCGAGCGGGTCGTACCACCAGACGTCGTAGATGCCGTTGGTGTTGCTGAGATCGATGCGGCGGCTGTTGCGGTCGAGCGGGTAGACGACGTACTCCTCTCCCGACAGTCCGGCGCAATACGCAGCGCCGACGATGCGTCGGTTACACGGCCGATAGTCCCAGTAGCGTCGTTCGGAAAAGAACTCGAGCGCAACGCGTGTCTGCGCCCACAGCCGCTCGCGCAGGCGCCAGTCCTCCGAACTCAGGTCGTTTGCGGGAAAGCGGGCGCCAAAATACCATTCGACGCCCGCAGCACCACCCAGTAGCGCGCCCCAGAGCGCGTGGCGGCGAAGGCTGTCGTGATTGGGATCGACCGAATCCGGTACCGCCCCGGTGTGCCACATCCCGATCTCGTCCATCGTAATGAGCCAGTCGTGACCGCTGCCGCGGGCTGTCTCGCGCCACTCCGCAATCTCGGCGTTGACCCTCAAGCGGTCGTCGACCTGAAACGACAAGCCGTCGAGCGGGGTGAAACCCAGCAGCGGGTCGAGTATTTCCTCTTTGCCCGCGATCGTGGCGTGAGTATGCAGGACGATGGGATGATCGTAAGGATCGTGAGCGGAGACGTACTTCGCCATGGCCTTGCGCTGCTCGTCCGTTTGGCCGTTGGGGGAGAAGTCTGCCGGACCGTTCTCCTCGCCGAGGTTCCAGACGAGAGCGAGATGATGCCCGTAGCGCGCGATGAGTTCCTGGTAGTAGAGCTTGCGCAGCGGGCCGGTATCACCGTCGTCGAGCAGACGCTCGTTTTCGGTCTCCTGGGTCACGAGGTGCAGCAGTATTCCCTTTGCCTGCATGTGCTGAAACAGGATTTCCCATTGCGCGAGTTTGCTGCAATCGAAGCGGTCGACGGTGCCGGCCGTACGAAACGGCCATACGTCGTTGCCGTCGCCATCAATGTTGAAGGTCAGGAAATAGGCGGCGTTCATGCCGGTTGAACTCAGGTAATTGACGGCGCCGACGATGCCTTTGCCACGGCCGTCCCGCCACGACGGATCTCCAGGACGCCAGTCGGCAACGTGGGGCTGGTAACGATGCAGGTTGCCGTCGCGAACCGCCTCACCGTCGCGTGCGCTCGTGGCCGCCAGCATCGTACCGTCGAAGCCGGCATAGGCGAGAAAGTTTTCGGGGCTGTTGGTGCCGCCTTTCAGCCAGTAGCGACCGGACTCTGCGAAGCGGAAGTAACCTCCGTCGGCGATCAAACGGCCGTGCCCGCGAAAGTCCCGGCCGGTCTTGTCCGAAGGCACGACCAGGAACCGGCCGCTGCTCGTCTCCAGCGGAACGAGTTCACCCGCCGCCGGGTCGTCGGCAATGGCGACGTCGGGGCCGTGCCTGAGTTCCGCCCGATAACGCCACAAGCCGTCACGGTCGGGTGTGAAGCGGACTTGCCAGATGTTCCCGTCATCTGCACCGGAGTTTCCCGCATTGCCATCGGCCGCGTAGAAACCGCGCACGGTATAGGAGACCTCCTCGTGCTCGAAAGTGACCGTCAGGCGATAGTCCCTGAACGGGTTGATGGCTGCATCTTCTGACGTCATTGGTCCGGCAAACGGGAACGTCGCCGTGTGCCAGCGCATGACGACCTCGGTATCGTCGTTCGGTTTCACGGGTTCCTGGGCTGCTGCCGTGGCTGGCCTGATACGTTCGATCGACACCAATTCCGGTTCGCCGCCGCGATTACCGCTGCCGGTCGCCGTGTACAAATAGCCGTCGAGAACGGCCAGTCCTGAGCCGTGGCGCCCGCTCGCCAGTGGCGGCCAGGACGCCCAGCTCTGCGTTGTCGTGTCGAAGACCTCGACCTCGCTGTGCGCAGCGACCTGAGTGCCGGATTCGCCGCCGGCAATGATGATCTTGCGGCCGTGGGCGATGGCCATGTTGCCGGCTCTGGGCGTCGGTATGGCAAGGTTTTCGGTAACGGGAAGCCATTGCTCCGACGTCAGATCGAATACGTTGCCGTAGCGGACGGTGAGGTTCAGGGTCTCGCCGGTTTCCTGCGACGAGCGCCGGCCGGCAAACGCATACAGTCTATTGCCCACAACGACTGCCTGAAAGTGATCGCGAGCGTTGGGCGCATCGGGGAGGGCGCGCCAGTCGCCGGTTGCCGGGTCGTATTCGTCCAGCCAGGGCTGGTAGCCTCCGCGATGACCGCGGGTGATCCCTCCGACGATATAGATCTTGTCTTCGTAGACGACAGCGCCGACACCGCCTCTCTGCCGCGATTCCGGAATCGGGTGGCCGAACTCGAAGCGATCGTCCTCGGGGTAGTACTTGATGACGCGGTCGACGGGCGTTTCATCGGGATACCCACCGGTCATTGCGCCGATCAGGTAAATCGCGTCGCCGTACGACACGGCCTGGAAGTGGTGCAGCTCCAGGGGTGTTGCCGATTTTTGCTCCCAGCGCCCCGTCTGCGGATCGAATACTTCGACAGGGTTGATGCGGCGCCCACCAAGCAGGTACAGCTTGCCTTGGTGCGCAATCAGCGACGCCTCGTGCCGCGCCGTCGGCACCTCTGCATCGAGAACCTGCCAGCGGGCCGGTGTCCCTGCACAGGCTGCGGTCAGCAGCAGCACGGCTGGCGTTACCCAGGTGCGCAGCCGGCGAGCCGCCGCCGGTGCGCACCTGAAACCCGCCGCCGTCACCACCAGGTCGTGTACAGCGCAATCAACATGAACAACACCACGATTGCAGCCAGGTTAAAGCCCTTCGTCGTGTGCGTATCAACGTCTTCATAAGCGATGGCGTCCGGATGAGCCTCAGCCTTCTGTACCAGCGATACGAGGACGCCGGTGCCTACGCAAAGCAGGAACACGAGACCGACCCGGTCGATGAACGGCAGCTCCGGCCACGCGAACTTGAAGAGCACCGAAAACACGGCCGATCCCAGTGCCGTCGCCAGCGCACCGTTTGCCGTGGTCCGCTTCCAGAAAATGCCCAGCAGGAACAGGGCGCAGACCCCTGGAGTGAAGAACCCGGTGAACTCCTGGATGTACTGGAACGCCTGATCGAACTGGCCGAGCAGCGGGCGGGCAACAATCATCGCGACGATCATTGCCGATACGCTGACGGTTCGTCCCACGGTGACCAGCTGTTTCTCCGTTTTCTCGCCGCTGACGAAGTGCCGGTACAGGTCCATCGTGAAGATGGTGGATATCGAATTCAGCATCGATGCCAGCGACGAAACGATCGCGGCAACCAGCGCTGCAAAAACGATACCCAGCAGTCCTGCGGGCAGGAGGTTCATTACGGTCGGATACGCCCGGTCCGGCGCACTCAGCTCGGGCGCGAGGACAGCCGCGGCGACGCCGGGAAGTACAATGATCAACGGCATGAGCATCTTCAGGAATGCCGCAAACATGATTCCTTTCTGTGCTTCCTGAGTGCTCTTGGCCGCCAGCGCGCGCTGGATGATGTACTGGTTGAAGCCCCAGTAGGACAGGTGCATAACCCACATCCCGCCGATCAACACGGAAATGCCGGGGAGCAGGTGATAGTGCGGAGAGTCCTTCGTGAAGATCAGGTCGAACTTCTCGGGCGCGCGCTCCAGCAGAATCTGGAAGCCGGCAATCACACCGGCGCCACCCGACACCTCGTTCAGCGAAATGATGGCAATGAGGATGCCGCCGAGAATCAGCAGCACAACCTGGATGATGTCGGTGAGCGCAACGGCCTTCAGCCCACCGTACAGCGAATAGGCGACGGCGAAGGTGCCGAGCCCGATCAGCCCCCAGACCAGATCGATCCCGGTCACGGTATTGACCGCAAGGGCGCCCAGCCAAAGTATCGACGTAAGATTGACGAATACGTAGACACCCAGCCAGAACATGGCCATCACGTTGCGAACGCGATGGTCGTAGCGCTGTTCGAGAAACTGCGGCATCGTGTAGATCTTGTGCTTCAGGAATACCGGCAGCAGATACTTGCCGACGACAATCAGCGCTATGGCGGCTGTCCACTCGTAAACGCCGATCGCGATACCCAACACCCAGGCCGAACCCGACATGCCGATAATCTGTTCCGCGGATATGTTGGCCGCAATGAGCGATGCACCAATGGCCCACCAGGGGAGCGAACGCCCGGCGAGGAAGTAGTCGCTGGTATCTTTCTTGTGGCCGGTCTTCTCCCGCGATACCCACTGCGCAAGCACGAGCAGGACTACGGCATAGACGGCAACGACCGTCAGGTCGAGGGTGCCGAGGTTCATTGTTCTCTCCCGTCTTCCGTCGCCTGCGCCGAGTCGGCCAGCGTAATCCGTCCGAATACATCGGCATCGATGTAGCCGCGATTGCGGTCGCCGTTGACCGGCGCTATTTCGATATCCGTCATGAAGTGCTTCCTCCCCTCGGGGCCGTCAGCATCGCAATAGGCGACCATCAGGCCCATGATTTTTCCTGCTGCCAGCGACTCCCTGTACAGCCCCCCGTCACGGTCCGAAAACACGGCAATCCGAACCTCCCAATAGATGCTGTAGGGAGCCTCGGTGCTGCGTTTCCACTGTGCCGTGACATGATTAGGAAACGTCTGGACGTTGTTTTTCCCCAAGCGCCGTTGCTCCTCATTGGCAAACGGCGCGATGTCCACGACCTGGTTGTCGAGGGCAATGTGATAAGCGAACGCGTTGTGGTTGTGCTGATGGTTGCCGCCGCTGGCGTCTTCATCGAGAAATATTTCGAGCGTATCGTCTTCCCAGTAGTTCTCGCGCGGGTCGGGGCGTGCGTCGATCAGAACGTCGTCGGTAATCTCGGCCAGCAGGTACAGGTACTCCGGTGTCCACAGCGTTTTGTAGCGCCCGCTGAAGTCTGCGGGTGTAGGGTGTGTATCGAACACGGCCTTGTCGATGGTGCGCCACGAAGCCAGCTGCCAGCCGGCATCCTCCGGATTACCGTCGATCACCGGAGCGTCGGGCGTCCGCGGAACCTCGTAGGCGCAGACCGAAAACGAGCAAAGCAGCAGTGGGAGTACAAGACGTTTACGGCCATGGCTCATGGCGATACCTCCGGTGAAAGGAAACGATCGATTAGTGGCCTAAGTTCGTGCATCACGCGTTCCGGACTCTCGCTGACGTCGACGCGATGTACGTTCGGTTCCCGCCGGGCCGGCTGCAATGCGTCGAGCTGACTCTGCAGCAGGCTCGGGCCGAAGAAGTGATCGTCGCGTGAGGCAAGACGCCGGGCCAACAGCTTCGGATCCGCGTCGAGGTGCAAGAACAGGGTCCGGAATCCCAGCCGACGCAACCGGGCACGATCCCTTTTTCTGAGCCCGCTGTGTGCGAGCACGCAGCCCCTGCCGTCGTCTTTCAGCGCGGTCACGCGCCTGCACACGGCGTCCATCCAGGGAACGCGGTCCTCGTCGTCGAGCGGTATCCCGGCAGCCATCTTTGCGCGGTTCCCGGCCGGGTGCTCGTCGTCGGCGTCGACCGCGACGAGCCCGCATTGCTCGGCAATGAGACCCGCCAGTGTCGATTTGCCGCTGCCGGCGACGCCCATACAAACGAGCATTACCGGCGTGTCGCTCATTGCCGTGCCACCGGCAGCACGACGTCGACCCGATAGTGCCGGCCTGCTTCGATATTGCGAACCGTCCCGTCCTCGCAAATCGCGCCGTCCAGCCTGATCACGGGACGGTCGACGTCCGGAAGGCGGCGGTAACGCACCGAGAAGCGGGCCGATCGGAATTGACGCTCGGCGCTGGCTTCGTTCCAGTGCGAGGGCAGCTGCGGTGCGATGCAGAGATCGCCGTTTTTGCCTTTGAGTCCGTACAGCTCCTCGATCACGACCCGATAAAGCCAGCTGCACGCACCGGTATGAAACAACTGGCTGGAGCGTCCCGACGCGTGAGGGAACTGATGCACGGCCCCACGATAATAGTTGGGCACAAACACGGGTAACTGCCCTCGGCGCCGGTAATCGTCTTCTTCGGGTCCGGGCAGCATTCTGCGGATTTGCTCGAACGCCCGGTCCGCCTCGCCGATGCGATACAGCGCAAGGGCATAGAACGTGGCGGCGTGATTGTAGATCGACCCGTTCTCCGCATAGCCGGGGTGCTTCTGGGTGAGACGCCCAATGTCTTCGCGCATACCCGTGTACGCGGGTGCCAGCATCATGTTCCCGTACGGAGTGTCGAGCATGCGGTCGACGGCTGCGAGGATTCTTTCCTGCTGGCCGGCATCGGCAATTCCGGCCAGCAGCGACCAGCTTTGCGGATTGAGATAGATGCTGCCTTCGACATCGCTGCTGATGCCGAACGGGATTCCCGCATCGGTGATGCCCCGGGCGAACCACTCGCCGTCCCACAGATGCTCACGGACGGCCTCTGTGAACCGTGTTGCCGCGGCCCCGAACTTCTCGGACTCGCGGGTGGCACCGCGGCGTTCGCAGGTGTCTGCCCAGAGCCTCAGTGCCTCTACGGTCGCCATGGAAAGCCACGCGGAAACGCCCGAACCTTTGTGTCCGACCATGTTCATCGGATCGCACCAGTCGCCTTGTGCGATGAGGCTCAGGTTTCGGTCGTCGACGTTGCCGATCAGCCAATCGAGCGCAGCGGTAACGCGCTCAGCGACGGTCCGGGTCTGACCGTTGCTGGTGACCGGCTCGTCCATGATCGCGTGATCCGCTGTTTCGTCGAGGTACGCGGACAACGTGATCGGCAGCCAGACGTTGTGATCCGTATGCGGGATCTGATTGATGTACTTCAGTTCGGCCTTGCCGTTGAGCCGTATGCCTTCGGGCAATGCACCGTCCGCCTCCTGCTGGGAGAGCGCACGCAGCAGTTTCTCTCGAAACGTTGCAGGATCGATGTAGACCATACCCAGGCCGTCCTGCAGATAGTTTCGCGTCTGCGGGTCGGTCGTAAGACGATTCAAGCTGCCGTGGTAATACACCTGACGCGGCAGCCAGTGATTGACAAAATTCGCAAATTCCTCGTCCGCGCACTGTACTTCGAGGCACCCGCTTGCAGGTTCGAGATAACGCGCGTAGTTGTCTTTCGCCGTCGCAAAGCCGTCCGGTTCGAGATAGCGGCTGCGAAGAGCCGCAATCTCGGCGGTATTTTGCGCCGGTCCGAACAGCAACTGCGTCGTCTCTGTTGCGCCGGGAGGCAATACGTGGCGGTACTGAAGAGTCGCGGCAGGCGTCTCGTACGCTGCGCTGCCGCCGGTCAGCAGCTCGCGGTGTAGCGCATCCGGGTTGTGCAAGCCGCCTTCGCCCTCGAACTCATTCAGAGAACATTCCCAGGCTTCCGGCTGCCGATCAGCCACGAGAAACGTCATATCCTTGAGCGCTTTGACGGCCGGATAATCTTCGAGCTTCTGATACGGCGTCACGGAGCTGGCAACAATACCTTGCAGATCGGCGTCATAGGCTGCGGATTGATTCATCCAGCTCATGTAGCCGATTGAAAAATGCGGGTAGACACTGAGTCGACGGGGCCGGTCGTCCGCGTTGTGTATCGTCAGCGCCCAGAGTTCGACAACGTCTGCCTCCGGCAGGCTCACCGTCAGCGTGACCTGCAGTCCTTCGTGCTCGATCTCCCAGCGAACGTCCGCTCGCCCGGCAGAAAATACGAAGCGGTCATGCGTCGCGCGAACGGGCTCGTAGGGCACCGAAAAGATCGCGTCGCTCAGTTCGTCCTTGATGTAAACGAAGCGCCCGGGGTGGTGCGCGAAGTAGGGCTGCTCCGGCTGCATGAAGGTCTTTTGCTCCAGCATCGGTGCGTGCGAATACTTACGGGGTTCGGGGTGCATGTATTGCGCGATCGCAAAACCGCGGCAATTGACTTGCAGCAGCATGTTGGCATTCCACAGGAACGTCCCGGCCCTGGGCATCGCGACAGGGCAATACAGGTTGCAGCGACGGCCTTCGTCACCGCTACGAAGCAGCCTACGTGGCATGCCGTTGCTCCAGGTCTTCCTGTATTTCCGCCACGCGAGTCGCCGTCAGCGAGTAAGTGCCGGCGACGAAAACGGCAATGAGTGCAAACAGCCCGGGAATGACCGTTTGCAGCAACGCGATTCCGTTCTGTGAGGCCCCGGATTGAGCCTCGTTCGCGACATAGCCCAGCGCAGCCAATACCCACAACATGCCTGCGGTACCCAGCGAGCCGCCGATTTTCTGCGCAAACGTCGCTGCAGAGAACGTCATGGCCGTCGCGCGGCGGCCGTTGCGCCACTCGTTGAAGTCGGCGGTATCGGCGTACATGGACCAGGTCAGCGGCGACTTCGGCCCCAGTGCAAGGCTGATCAGGATGTTTAGCGTAAACATCGCCCAGATCATGTCCTTCGGCACAAAATAGAAAACGATCGACAGGCAACCGACGATACTCATCAACACCATCAGCAACTTTGCCTTGTCGATATAGCGCGTCATGACCGGGGCGAGAACCGCACCTGCGGCGTAGGCCACCATCTGCCAGAACAGGTAGTCGGACAGCAGGTCGGGGCGGTCCACGTAGTACTTGAAGTAGTAGTAGGCCGATCCCGCGCGCATCGTAATGGTCATCATGATGATCATCGCGAGCGCAAACAGTACGACCCAGGGGCGGTTTCCGAGCAGGTCGCGGATATCGTCGAGCGCGCGGGTCTTCTGTCCGGCGGGCGGAGCCACGCGCTCACGTGTGGTCAGGAAAGACAGTGCGAAGAGGACGGCAGCAACGACGCCGTAGAGCAGCATCGTCAGTTGCCAGCCACGCACGTCGTCACCGTTGCCTAACGCCGCAACCAGAGGCAGCGTGTACTTGTTGACGAGCGCACCGGCCGTAAACGCAAACAGGAAGCGGGCGCTAATGAGTGTCGTTCGTTCCTGGCTGCTGGCCGTCATGACGCCTGACAACGCCGAATAGGGCGTATTCAGCACGGTGTACAGCAACATCATCATCGTATACGTTGCGTACGCCCAGATCAGCTTGCCGCCCTCGCTGAGATCTGGCGTCGTGAACGTCAGCACCGCGGCAGCGGCCATCGGTATGCCGGCAAACAACAGGTAAGGCCGGAATTTGCCGAAACGCGTGTTCGTGCGATCGGCCGCCATACCCATCATCGGGTCGGTGAAGGCGTCGACAATCTTGGTGACGAACAACATCGTACCGGCGGCAGCGGCGGATATACCAAACACGTCCGTGTAGAACGCGGCGAGGAACGACGCAATGGTCGTCCAATAGAGATTGAAGCCGAAATCCCCGACGCCGTAGCCGAGCTTTTCGCTCCAGCGGAGCCTGACCTGGCGCGTAACGCTCAAACGGTGGCCTTTATCCAGCGGGCTCGGCCGGCGCCGGGCCTGTGGACTGGCGGACCACGAGCTGGGATTCGATGACCTGGCGCAGCTCCTTCGGTGTCTGGTCCCGGATCAAACCAATCAGCTGGCTTGCCGCGAGCTGCGCCATTGGCTCGAGGGGCTGGCGTATGGTCGTCAACTGGGGCCAAACCTGCTCGGCGATCGGCATATCGTCGAAGCCCGCTACCGACAGATCGCGCGGTAGTTCCAGCTTGCGCTCGTGGGCCACCTTGATGACGCCCGTCGCCATGTGATCGTTGGCACAGAATACGGCGGTGGGCCGGGGCTCACGGCGCATCAACCGTATGCCGCAGTCGATGCCGGATTCGAAGGTGTTCTCTCCCTGCACGACGATCGATTCATCGACGTCGAGTTCCGCCTCCGCCATACCGTCGAGGTATCCGCGATACCGGTCGTCCATCGCCTTGTGAGCCGGATGCCCGCGGACAAACGCAATGCGCTGATGACCGAGGCGATAAAGATGCCGGACCATTTCTTTGGAGACTGCCCGATCGTTGGTGCAAACGGTCCAGTCGGTTTCATCGAGCGGCTCTCCGGAGATCACGACACTGGGAATGCCCAGCTCGTGGACGAGTTCACGCACACCCTCGACGTCCGAGACCGGCGGCACGAGTATCAAGCCGTCCACGCGAGGCGGCGTAATGAACTCGCGAATCTGGTCCAGGAGGGAAGGGGCCGTGTAGCTGCAAGGGTGTATCAGCAGGTCATAGTGCTCGGGGCGGCAGGCACTCAGCACACCGTTCTGTATGCTCGTGATGTAGCGTGAACTGGCGTTGTAAATCAGGCCGATCAAATAGGTTCGATTGCCGGCCAGCATCCTCGCCGGCGAATTCGGCCGATAGCCGAGCGCCTCCATGGCCTGTTCGACCTTGGCTCGAGTCGCCGGTTTGACGTTCTGGGCACGATTGAGCACCCGCGATACCGTCTTGATCGAGACACCGGCACGCTCGGCCACATCGACCATCGTGGCCTGTTGGGCTATTTGCGGTTCCGGCCTGGCGCTAGACATGACATAATCTCCAACGGCTAGTCATTGATTTTTAGCTGATTTTCAGTAGTCAGTGAAAATTGTCTTGCGTTGTCATTATAGCCGAACCTGTTACCGGCGTCGAGCGCGGATCTGCACCCTCTCTGAGCCGGCCGTAGTTCGGGCAGCGAAGTAAGTCTGTGCCGACACGGAGCGTTCAGCGTGCGGGGTCGCGGTGCGGTGGAAGTCCGGCTGCGGCATCTGGACCGCCGTGAGTTTGTGCATCGCGACGTTGGACGTGGCGAAAACCGGAAGAATCAGACCGTTGAAGAGTGAAAGGATCAGCGGATCTTAAACCCGCCGTTCATTCTATACAGGGCAGTGTTTTCGGCGGAAACACGGGCGGAAAATCAGCCGCGCCTGCCTGCGGCAGCTCCCGCACTCCGTTAGGCAGGGTGTGAAGTCTTCGCCAGCTTCGCCTCGAGTTCCGCGATACGCGCGTCGCGGTCCGCAAGTTCTCGGGCAACGTCCTCTGCCTCGAACCGCTGAGGGATATGCTGCGGGCAATTGACGTCCCAGGTGTCCACCTCGAAGACAATCGCCTGTTCAGGGCGCGCCCGGTAGTGTTCCGGCATCAGTTCTGCCAACAACTGCGGGTTGTCCTCGACCACGCGGGCTTTACCCCAGATCTTGATGCGGCGTCGATTGGCGTAGTCAATGAGAAACAGGTGCGCCTTCGGATTATCAGCGAGATTGCCCTGTGAGATGTACTGCCGGTTCCCTTTGAAATCGGCGAATGCCAACGTGCGAGGGCCGATGGCCCGCAGAAAACCCGGCGGTCCGCCGCGGTGCTGAATGTAGGGCGCGCCATCGCTCGACACGGTCGCCAGGAAAAAACTACGCTGTTCTGCAATGAAGGTAACCAACTCGTCGGTAACCTCGGTTTGCCAACCGCGTGACGCTTCCATGCGTGCGTAGGCATCGCGTGAGCCCTTGCGTGCCTGAATGGCCTTGACGCTCGGCGTAAACGCGACATCGGACGGGTAGGTATGCATCGTGTATTCCTCCTGTTTCACAGGCGCCGGGGCCGACTCGAGGTCAGACCCGGCGAGACCCGTGTGGTATCAGGCGGCCAGTGCGTCGACTCGGGGGAAGTCGACGTCGGTGCCAAGGACTTCATTGACGTAGTTGGTCAGGGTGTTGAGAGCAACGTGCGCCACGATTTCGACGATCTCCGCATCGCCGTAGCCTGCCGCCTTCACGGCCGCCAGGCTTTCTTCGCTGACCTGGCCGCGTTGTCGCACGATGTCGGCCGCAAAAGCCACGGCGACGTCGGCCTTGGCATCCGTGGAACCGCCGCGGCGATTCGCCGCAATCTCGGTACCGCTGAGTTTGGCGACGTTCTGGCCAATGTAGGTGTGTGCGGCCAGGCAGTAGTCACAGCCATTGAGTTCGGCGACCGCCAGCGCGATGCGCTCGCGCGTTGCGGCGTCGAGCTGTCCTCGACCGAGTGCGCCGTGCAGACCGAGATAGCCCTCCAGAGCCGCCGGGCTGTTGGATACGATACGAAACAGGTTCGGCACACTGCCAAGCGATTTCCCGACTTCGTTCAGCAAGTCTTGTGAAGCAACGGGAGCGTCAGCAACGGTTGCCGGAGTGGGTATACGGGACATGGTTAATCTCCTTGCTCAATCGATGTAATGACGGCGGAATTGCCGGTCAACGTGGTGAGCACAATACGAGGTTTCGAAAATCAGTAGAATCACCCAAGAGCAAAACATATAATTCCGATTACTGGAATAATCAGCGAGCTTGGAAACGGTGGACCGTCTGCGTGCGCTGGAGGTGTTGGTGGCCGTGGCTGACGAGGGCGGATTTGCCCGCGCCGCCCGTGTGTTGTCAATCAGCCCGCCGTCGGTGACGCGGCTCATCGGTGAGCTGGAAGCGGAGCTGGGCGTCACTTTGCTGCACAGAACCACGCGGCGAGTCACTTTGACCGACAGTGGTGCGGCGTTCCTTGCAGATGCCCGGCGGATCATCGAAGACTACCGAGCGGCCAGCGATACGGCGCGGGGAGCATTCTGCCAGCCGACCGGACAGTTGCGGGTCACCGCGCCGACGCTGTTTGGCCAGCACTACGTCACGCCCATTCTGACCGAGTTCCTCGACAGCTATAGTGAGGTGTCCGTCGATACGGCCTATCTCGATCGGGTGGTAAGCCTGACGGACGAAGGTTTCGATGTTGCCTTCCGGATCGGGCCGCTTCCCGATTCTGCATTAAAGGCCGTTCGGGTCGGGTCTGTCCGGCGCGTAGTGTGCGGCTGTCCGTCCTACTTTCGCGCACACGGTTTGCCGCAGGCGCCCCGCGATCTGATGGAGCATCGGGTGCTCGCGGCGCGCCCTGTGACGCCAACGGACGAGTGGCGCTTCGCAGGTCAGCTGTCGGTGCGAGTACGCCCGCGATTGTCGTTTAACTCGGTACCGGCAGCGATCGCCGCGACGCTCGAGGGGTGGGGGCTCAGCCGAGTCCTGTCCTACCAGATCGGGCCTGACCTGGGATCAGGCGGACTCCAAACCGTCTTGTCGGAATTCGAGCCCGATCCGCTGCCGGTTCACGTTCTGCACGGCGAGGGCCGCCGGGCCTCCGCCAAAGTCCGTGCTTTCGTAGACCTTGCGAGAGAGCGTTTGCGGGCGAACCCCTACATCAATTAAACGTCTTTTGGGACGACTTACGGGTCCGGTCCGGCGAGGGACAGGAAGCTGGCTGGATAATTGGGTCAAGATACTTGTTTTAAATCATTAATTTATGATGGTTATATGAAGTTGTATCGAGAAAAGGGATACCGGCTATTTCGCCGGTGCCAGGGCCAGAACGCCGCGGCTTGAATCAGCCCATCCTGTGCAGCGTGACGTTCGACGTGATCAGCACCAGAAACATCACAGCGTTGAACACGGAGATTGCTATAGGGTCTTTGTGGGCCGTATGCGCGACGATTGCCGTGATTAGAAACAGCCCAACCCCTGCGTACGCCCATTCTTTCATCTGAACCGGGACCAATGGCACGATCAGGACAACGGCGGCGATAATCTTCAGGACGGCCAGTTCGATCCTGAAGTAGTCGGGAAAGCCCAGAGCCTGGATGCCTCCGATCGTCGCTGCATGAAAGACGTAGCTCCAGGCACTCCACAGGAGGAGCAGCGACACCAACGATGTGCTTAGCCAGTAGGTGACTTGCATGGGGCTCGTTTCCTTTTGTCGTCATCGTCGTCGTTCATACTACAGGTGCTTTTTCCGGCCACGTACCGGTACCTGCCGTCTGTATGAACTTGATACGCTGGTACCTGTCTTCCAGACTGACCCTGCGCAGGAGAAACGCAATGCTGGAGTTTACGGTGAACGGCGAGTCCGTTCGCGTCGAGGTCGATCGTGGGACGCCATTGCTCTGGGTACTTCGGGAAACCCTGAAACTCAACGGCACCAAGTACGCCTGCGGGCGATCCCTGTGCGGTGCCTGCACCGTTCACGTCGACGGCTCGCCCGTGCGCGCTTGCGTCATGCCTGCTGAATCGGTGGCGAATCGCACGGTAACAACCATCGAAGGACTCGGCGCCGGGGAACCGCACCCCCTGCAGACTGCCTGGATCGAAGCCGACGTACCTCAGTGCGGATACTGCCAGTCGGGGCAAATCATGAGTGCCGCCGCACTCCTGGCAACCAACCCGGATCCTTCGGATGCCGATATCAACGTTGCGATGGCAGGCAACGTCTGTCGCTGCGGTACCTACGACCGCATCCGCCAGGCCATCAAAACCGCCGGCGCGCGGCTACGGGAGGATCGCGCCTCAAGCGAGCACAGCTCAGACGACGGGAGCAAAGTCATATGACGCAGAGCCGGCGTGAGTTTCTTCAATCGACGGCAGCGGTTGCGCTGACCGTCGCCATTGTCCGACCGGTGCATGCGGCCGAAGGGGCTGCGGCCGCACCGGGCAACGCCTATCTTCGCGTCACCGCCGACAATCGCGTCACCGCTGTGTTGCCGACGAGCGAGATGGGGCAGGGTACACACACCGGACAGGCGATGATCCTGGGTGAGGAACTTGGCGTCGATCCCTCACAGATACAGATCGAGATGCCGCTTCGACCGAGCGAGCCCTATCGGCTGTTCTTCGGTCAGATGCGCAGCGTGGGGTCTTACGGTATCCGTGCCTGGTACGAGCCCTTGAAGAAAGCGGCGGCACAGGTTCGCGCGGTCCTGCTGCAGGCAGCGAGCGAACGCTGGCGGGTACCGCCGGGTGAGCTGAATGCCGCCGACGGCTACGTGGCGCACTCGGTTTCCGGGCGCCGTATTGCATTTGGCGATCTCGTGGAAGCCGCTGCGAGACTGCCGCTGCCCGAAGATCCGCCGATGCGGCCCGCGCCGGAGGCCAACGGCTCCGCCCGCAGCACAGGCCGGGTTGACGTGCCGGCCAAAGTGGACGGCAGCGCGGTCTTCGGAACCGATGTCGATATTCCGGGCAGTCTGCACGGCGCCGTTCGCATGAGCCCCGTGTACGGTGCTGACGTTGCCGACGTCGACGCCGACAGCATCGAAGGCTTTCCGGGTGTCGAAGCGATTGTGCCGGTGCCGAACGGCGTTGTCGTCGTGGCGGACAGCTGGTGGCGTGCGAAGCGTGCAGCGGATGCGCTCGATATTCGTTTCACCCGCACTGCAGACGATACGCTGAGTTCCGAGTCGTTGTCGGCGGCAATGCAGAAGGGTCTGGAAGGTGAGCTGCCGCCCGTGATTCGTCGTGGGGACGTTGACGCCCAGTTCGCGTCGGCAGCAAAAACGGTGGATGTGATTTACGAGGTGCCGTTCCTGACGCACATCTGTATGGAACCGCTCGTTTGTACGGCCCATACGAGAGAGAACCATGTCGAACTGTGGATGCCCACACAGGGCCACGACATTGTGCGCATGACGGTCGAGCGCGTACTCGGGTTTTCCAACGAGCAAATGACGCTGCACACGACGTACCTTGGCGGAGGATTTGGCCGCAAGACGCACGGCGAGATGGCCGAGCAGGCGATGCTGGCCAGTCGTGCCGTCGGCGCACCGGTCAAAGTCATGTGGTCGCGCGAGGACGATATTCAGCAGGGCTATTACCGGCCGGCAATGATGGCGCGGCTTCGAGGCTCACTCGATGCCGACAATCGGATTACCGCCATGTACGCCCAGCTCTCGGGCCCGCAAATGGGTCGGACCTTCGAGCACGTCACGGTACGCGACAACAACGACCTGTTTTCGGTGGCAAGCCTGATCGACCAGCCTTATGCGGAACATTTTGCGATGGATCACCGCCACCTCGATGTACCGATGCCGCTTTCGCCCTGGCGCGCGGTCTCGAGTTCACAGAACGGCTTCTTCCTCGAGAGCTTCATTGACGAAATGGCCGTAGCCGCCGGAGCGGACCCGGTTGCGTTTCGACGCGCACATTATCAGGGCCATCCTCGGCATCTCGCCGTGCTGAACCGTGTCGCCGAGATGTCGCAATGGGACACGCCCGCGCCGGCTGGACGCCATCGCGGCGTTGCAGTCGTGCAGAGCTATGGAAGCGCAGTGGCGCAGGCCGTGACCTTGCGAATGGAGCGGGATCGACCTGTGGTCGAGCACGTGGCGGTCGGCATCGACTGCGGGCGGGCCATCTATCCGGATGCGGTCGAAGCGCAGATGAAGGGGTCCGTGATCGAAGGGCTCGCGGCAGCGCTACGCCATGAGGTACCCATTGCCGACGGACGGGCGCAGCGCTCGAACTTTCACGACTACAGTCCGTTGCGCATCGACGAGGTTCCGGACATCGATGTGTCGATCGTGCACACGGGCGCACCGCTGGGCGGCGTTGGCGAGCCCGGTATCCCGCCGCTGGCCGCTGCGCTGACGAACGCCATCTTCAGCGCAACGGGTAAGAGGGTTCGCCGACTGCCGGTGTCGGCCGGCTGGTCCTGAGATCTGTTCGGCGACGGCCGTCAGGAGGAGGAATGCGGCTTGCCGGTACCTGTGTTCAGGTACTGCGTCAGGCTTTCCGTGAAGAAAAAGTCCCAGCCGGCTTCGCAAATGTCGTAGCAGTGCAGTGCCGGTACCAGTCCGTGGTGCTCGAGCCGTATCTCGGCGGAGCCGCCATTGTCGCGGATGTCCCATGTGAGCCGCGTACCCAGCCACTCCTTTTCGATTGCCTTCGGCTGGCCCTCGTGCAGGTGCAATGCGTCGACACAAACGAGTTCGACACGTTCGTTCGGCACGAGGTGCAACGCCTTGAACATCCAGTACGATTTTCCCGGCGGGAACGTAAACCGGGCTTCATCACCCTCCCGGCGAATGGGTGTATCCGGGCGGGTCCACCAGTGCTCGATTCCGCTGGTGAGCGCTGCGTAGGCGGCCTGGGCTGTGTTGTCGACGAGTATGGTTCGGGTGTAATTGCCAGTGGTCATTGTCATGAGTCCGGTCCGTGTGTGCATTACCAGTGAGCGGGTGTCGTTCTCTCGTATCCGGGCAGTCCGCTGATGCGCGACTTCCACGCCTCGAGATTGGGGTACAGCTCGCCGAGTTGGGCCATGCCGTAGGCCTGCATGTCTTCGTGTTTGGTTTCCACGGCCCGCTGGATGAGGCGGATTTCGGGGAAACACACCGCATCCGCAGCACTCGCCGTATCCCCTCCGAGATACGGCTGCCCGTCGAGAAGGGTTTCCAGACGCTGGCACTCGAACTGCAGCCGCTCGATTGCTTCCGTGGTTGCGGTGGCCGCTTCGGTGCCCGGGTCCGGAAAAGACTCACCCTTGACGAGCAGCGGGAAGAAGACGTCGTTGATTGCCGTCCGGAGGTAGTCGTTTGCCTCGAACACGACCTGCCAGATGGCCGCCGCCTGGCCCGCTGTCTCGCCAAACAGAGGTCTGGCGGGAAATTGTCGATCCAGCCAAGCCAGCGTACCGAGCGAGTCTTTCAGGACAAGATCGTCGGCGACGATGGTGGGCACCGTGCCTCTGGGGTTGAGTGCCAGGTAGTCCGGCGCCTTGTGTTCGCCTTTGGACGCTTCCAGCAGGCGGATATCGTAGTCGATGCCTTTGAAGGTCAGTCCCAGCAAGACGCGCCAGCCTCTGGGCGCGCCGGAAACGGTGTGAACGGTGATTTGCATGAGAGTCCTGCGTATCGGGTTGGTAAGGATTGGGCGCAGGATACGATATTGGTCTGATTAGACAAGTAGGCAGAATTTTCGTATATAGTATCTTTTTGATACTAATAGTCTCTCAGGGAGAGTCGCATGGCTGTTGCTTCGGACACGCAAGCGTTTCCGCCCGATGAGGAGGGCCTGTGCCCAATGCCGGACATTGCCAAACTCATCGGCGGCAAATGGAAACTGATCATCCTGCAAATACTGATTTTTCGCGGGATGAAGCGCTTCAACGAATTGCGTCGCATGATCCACGGCGTGACCCAGACGATGCTGACGAAACAGCTGCGCGCACTGGAAGCCGACGGTCTGGTCGAGCGCACGATCTACGCCGAGGTGCCGCCTCGCGTGGAGTACAGGGCGACAGCGCGCGCCCTCGAGCTGCAGCCGATGTTTCTGGAGATGCACAAGTGGTGGGTTTCAGACCAGCCCGGCGATGGATAGGGCAGGTTCCAGGCTCACGAATCCAGTCGGAACAGAAACTCCTGCATCCCGTTGCTCAGGAGCCGCGCGCGGTCGATCACAAAATCTCCGGAGTGTTTGCCTAGAGCTTCGGGCGAATACCGCGGTGCCGTGACTTTTGTGCCGGTCTTGCTCGAATCGACCAGTTCGCCATTCAGCGTTGGCACGAAGCGTCCGGGATGCTCCTGCATGTCGCGTTCGGAGTAAAAGATCAATGCGTGGGCGAGGGCGCCGCGCCGGGCCCGATCCCCAATCACGTTCATCAGTGCCGACAAGGCGTCGAGCGTCAGGTAGTTGGGCAGATCCCAACAGAACACGATATCCACGGCGTCATCCGGCAGCCGGCCGGGCAACAGAGATTCGGCGGCTTTGACAAGCTCGGGGCCTGGCTCCGCCTTGTTGAGACGAGCAACACCACCGTAGTGTACAAAGTCCGAAATTTCCACGCGGCAACGGGCGCGGCCGAGCAAAGCCAGCATCTCTGTCGATGCCGCGCCGAGATCCAGTACGACGTGCCGCTCGTTCTCGTCCAGGTTGGTTACGAGATTCTGAAATAGAGGCGCGTGAAGCGCCGCCGGGGAATCCGGCGGCGTCTTGGTGCGCGCACGGCGCAATAAGGCTGTCATTGCGCTTACGCGGTTTTGGCCGACGCGCTCACGTTCGCGCCCGCATCTACTGCCGCACCTTTGGTTGACGTTTTGGCGTTTGCGGCGTTACTGGACTTGGCCTGCGCGACCGGCTTGCTGGAACTGCTTGTCGTCGTCTTGCCCAGCGCCCTGTCGATGGCGGCCGAATCCATCTCGATGGAGCCCTTGAAGTGCGCGCCTTCCTCGATGCTGACCCTGGGCGCAATGATGTTGCCCTGGACTCGCGCATTGACGTGAATGCTGACGCGTTCGGTCGCATAAAGATCGCCGTTGGTCTCGCCGTCCACGGCAATCGACTTGGCGTAGACGCCGGCCTTGACCTTGCCTTCCTTGCCAATGGTCAGTGCGTTGTTGCGGAGTTCGACTGTGCCGCTCACGTCACCCTCGATGCGCAGGTCTTCGTCTCCGCGCAGATCGCCGTTGATCTGGATGGAGCGCCCGATAACGGCGGCGTTGCTGCGATTAGCCGTTTTGGGTCTTGCGGATTCATAACTCACGTCGGACTTGGCCTGTGGGGTGTTCTGCGATTCGATCGTGTCGTCGTCCTTCTTACCACGCTCAAACATATCGCTCTCCATCTGGTGTTTGGATGGCAGTAGTTATCACGCTGTCATAATATGGACAAGTGTCGCTGAATTGCGACGCCGCACCCGAAAACGTCGCGCCGTCTCTACGTTGTACCGATAGAGTGAACCGCATGAATCACGAAACCCCGGCCTGCTTCGACTTTGGTCGAAGGCTTCGCTTGTTGAGACGCATCAAAGGCATCAAGCAGTCCGCGCTTGCGCATGAACTGGGTGTGGACCAGGCGACCGTATCGCGGTGGGAATCGGGCCAACAGTATCCCGCTCCGGTCCTGCGAGACCGCGCTATCGGGCTGTTGTCAGCCGTCCGTTCGGTGGATTCCGGAATTCGCCGGCTGGTCGAGAACTCTCGGTTGGCGGTGCATCTCATCGACGACCACACGCACGAATGCGTAGCCGCCTCTCCGTCGAGGTTTGCAGAATGGAAGAAGGGTAAAGCCGAGGTGATCGGTCAGTCTCTCTGGCGCTATGCCACGCCGGAAATTCTTCTGGCCGAGCGCCGCCTCGCGGACCATGGGTGGTGGGAACAGGCCTCCCCGCAATTCCCATCTTTCATGACGTCCGGCAAGACGACGGACGGCTTCACGATTCGATCCGGTTTGCTCGAGTGGCAGAGAATCTATCTTGCCGACGGATCACCGATGCGCCTATGCACCTCACTGCCGTGACCGCATAAAAAATGCGTAGCCAGGCGGGACTTGCCGGTCTAGCCTTGCCGAATGAGTTCGAACGGTGCACAAAAGATCATCGTCGATTGCGACCCTGGCGTCGACGATGCATTGGCTATCGCAATGGTGCTGGGCAGAGAGGATCTCGATCTGCTTGCACTGACTACCGTGTACGGCAACACCAGCGTCGAGCAAACAACGCGTAACGCCTTGGGCCTTCTTGCGCTTGCCGGTCGAGACGATATTCAGGTGGCCAAGGGGGCGTGCCGACCGATAGCCTCCGGGTTTCACGGCGGTGTCCCGCATGTTCATGGGCAGGACGGTCTCGGGGACGGAGGATTGCTCGAGGGGCTGGGTCTTGCCGACCCGTCCGGCACAAGCGCTGCACAAACGTTGATCGAACTTGCACACGCCGCGCCGGGGGAGATCACGATTGTCGCACTCGGACCGTTGACCAATCTGGCGCTTGGCCTTCAATTGGACCCGACCTTTCGCGAGAACGTTGGCCGAATCATCGTCATGGGGGGAAACTGTTTCTCGCCGGGAAACGCAACGCCTGCCGCCGAGGCAAACATGTGGAACGATCCCGAATCCGCCGATCTCGTTCTCGGCGAAAACTGGGAGGTCTCGATGATTGGCCTGGACGTCACGCACTCGGTGACGCTGTCAGGCGCCCGGATCGAGGAGGTTCGCCGCCATGAGTCGCTGGGTGCGAGAATCTGCAAAGAGGCGCTGCCCGTGTATCAGCGGTTTTTCGAGGTAACCAACGGAATCGACGGCATTTTTTGCCACGATCCGACGGCAATTGCCTTCCTGCTGCAACCTGAACTCTTTCGCACAAGGTCTTTGCCGCTAAGGGTCGAAACCATGGGGATGAGCCGCGGCAAAACCTGGCCATCGCTGGGCGATACGGATGACGCTACGCCGATACCGTGGGTGAACCGGCCAGAAGTCGAGATCGCAACCGACGTGCAGGCAGAAGCGGTTGCCGATCTGATCGCGGGGTTGCTGACAAAGCAGGCCGCGTGAGCGCCGAGACAACGCGCCGCTCTGGCACCTTGCGTTCAAGCAGGCTCGGCACCGTGACCGCGTAGCGATCGAAACTTCAACAATATCTATTTTCTCGATGTTCGAAGGCATCAGAAAATAGATATGAAGCACGTTGGACCATCTCACCCTGTAACGTCGAGCGGGACACACCAGATAGAGGGGAAGATGAAATGAAAACACGTTCGATAGTGGCGCTGATTGTGCTGCTCGGTTCTGCGACGGCAAATGCCGCACTGTACTGCGAATTCGCTCCAACCCTGGCTTTGTCCAACTCCTCGCCATACAACCCTCCCTATTACGTGGGAGACCGTTTTGAGATGGCGGTGAACAGGACTGCCGAGTTCTCCATTCAACCACCGGGCGGCGGCATCACGTCGCTCGGCACGAAGGCGGCTCACACGATAAACGGCGTGACCCTGGCCCAACCCGGCTCGCACACGTTACGGGCGTTTCGCTTGGGGTCCTACTGTATTCTGAATGAATTTGTCGCCTCCCTGCCGAGCCTGGGCAGCGTCTCCGTTAGCGGTACCCTGTGGACTTTCAACGACCTTACGTTCAGCGTGACCAGTTCGGGTGGTATTGGGCCTAAGACGTACGCCTGGGACTTCAACGACGGAAACACGGCGAGTACCAGCACCACGAGTGTCGTTCATCAATTCAGCGCTGCCGGTACCTACGTCGTCGAAGTCGAAGTGACCGACAATAACGGGCGCACCGACACCGCCACAAAAACCGTGGTCATCACCGACAATCCCAACGTTCCCGGTCTGCCGGGGCCCGTCTATGACGACTTCCTCGGTTGCGGCGGTTTGAGTGCCCGCCATGAGATCAGCTGGAGCGCTCCCGCTACCGGCGCAACGGCAAGTACCTATCGACTGACCATTGCGGGCGGCGGCTCGTCGAACACGTATTGGAACAGCACGACGAGCAAGACCCGATGGTTGACTCCCAACTCGGTCCACACCGTGACGGTGCGGGGCTGCACGAGCCAATCGGAGTCGACGTGTGGCCCGACAAGAACGGGACAGTTCACCACCAATGCCTGCGAGGGCAACGACGACTAAAGGCGGATCCGGTTCAGTTTGGATTCATCGGGTACACGTGGAAGCCTCTTACGGAGGCTTCCACGCACCTGGCCGAAGAAATCGGCAATACAAGGGTTATAATGCGGCCTGATTGATCTCGGATTCGGGAGCTGGTCATGAAGCTACAAACCCTTATCGTCCTGACGGCGGCAGCATTACCTTCCATCACTGCAGCGCAGGAAGCCGGCAAGTTCCAGTGCTCGTATGGCGACATGCAGCGCCGCGTCGAAATAGTCAGTGAACCCGGTGTTGAGGTGCCCTGCAGCGTGCATTACTTCAAGGACACCGAAATGCCCGGCGAGCAGCAGGTATTGTGGTCAGCGAATAACGATGCGACCTACTGCAGAAGCAAGGCGATGGAACTGGTCGCAAAGCTCGAAGGCTGGGGTTGGGACTGCGGGCGAGGGGACAACACTGCCGTCGACGAAGCACTTCCCGAAGACCTTCCTGAAGAAACGGACGCCGTTGAGTCTGAGGAGATGCTCGGCGATCCCGATCCTGATCCGGTCGAGGAAACGGACCCGCAGCGGTAACCGTAAACTCGTGGCTACCTGCAGTGGCTATGCCAACCGGATAGCGAACTTGTCCCAGGTTCTCCAGAGGCCGTAGAGCAATAGATAGACCAGGTAGCCGCAAGCGGCGGCCGTGATCACGGCGGACGCGGCGGGAAACTCCATGACGAACGCCCACGCGCCTGCGCCGGTCCTGGCAATGAATCCACCATCCGGGTTCCCTACCGTGAAGCTCTGGAGCAGATCGAACTTCACCGCCACGAAGGACAAAAGCACCGTCAGAGCGGCGACGGCATAGCGGATCATCCGCAGCCATCGCACTCGCACCGATCGCCTCCGTTTGATTTCATCCAGCTTGTCGAAATGGCGGCCGGGCAGCAGACTCTTGACTGACGGGTGATCCGACAGAACCTTCATGACGTGCGTAACGAACTCGTCGCTGTTCTCCCAGTACGCCGTATGATCGGTTAGAACGGACCCCCGATTGGTGACCTCAATGGACTCGCTCGGCTCATGCAGTTGCATCTTGCCGTTCGAGACGGGATCGTGCGTGGAGTAGATGTCGTACCAGCTGAAGCTCCGCTCGGAGAAGTCGTCGAGTGGCTCGGAGTCGGGAAATGCCACCATGAAACCCTGATTCCATAACTGCGTCAGAACGAATGTCATTCCCAGCGTCAGGAGAGTGACTCGAAGTTTTGCGTCGACCCAGGGCTCCGCAAGAAGGTAGGCTCCGAGAAAAAGTGTGACTGCGCTGACTACAATCGCTCGAATCATAGCGGACCGCCCGCCGAACTGGTCAAGCGCTCTGCGGCTCCATACAACAAGAGTGGATGCAAGCTCTGCAAGACTGACCGAAAAGAGCGTGCAGGCACCGACCACCCGAAAAATGTTGCCGCGTTCCAGATACGCGGTGGCAAGTATTAGTGTCAGTACGAGCAGGCCAACGACGTAGAGCACGGCTCTTTGCCCCGGTTCCTGCGTATTACCTTTGCTGCGCCTCTCGATTCGCGTCAGCTTGTCGAGGCCGGAACCGTAGGTGATCAGCGTGTCGAGATTGCCCGGAGCCCATTTGTTGAGGACGGTATGGGCTATCGCCGCGCCTTGCGAATGTGCAATCACGACAATGTTGTCACAACGCTTGGCAGTCGCTTCGATGGCTTCGCGAACCTTCGTCAGGATTGCCGCGCGACGCATCGGGCTACTCAAAAGAACGAAACTGTCCCCGACGACGCTGGAAAGCACCCTCTGGATGACCACCGAGAGTCTCTGAGTCAGGTCGAACGGCAACAGTCCCAGTACCAGCGCCAGGCCAACGACGCCGAGTACTAGCGGCGCGAGAATCACTCCTGCGAGGACCTTCAGAGTGACGACGATCGCGACGAAGGGGCCGAACCTCGCAAAGTCCAAAAGCGCGTTCTTGGTCAGATGCGTCGCCAGCGTGTGCGGCAGTACTTTGAAGGCCCAGAAGAGCACACCCGACGGCCCGGGGGCGCCAAACGTCCTGGCCCAGCGCGCCTCGACCATGAGCCAACCGGTTCCGGTCAATTCCGCATAAGCCGTATCGCCCACCCGGTCGTCCGGCATGAGGGATACTTTACCGGGCTCTGCGTCGATTCCGCGTCGATCGAGCCAATCGCACATGGCGTCACCGACCTCGACGAGCGTATCCCCCGATTCCTGCTCGCCGATGCCGTGTACAAGGACAACTCCGAGGGAATGCGTCTTCTCAGGTGCCTCCATCCCGTCAATCCCCGCGTTTCTTGGTGTTATCGAGTCGGCTTGCCGATATTTGCCGTTCAGGACTTGCGCACACGATACCACCTCGGACACGGGAATGGGCCGCCGACCCGTTGTGGCCGGAGGAGGGGGTTGGGGCCGATTTGCCTGACCTGCTTCCGTTGCCACTTGAAACAATTCGACGGAGCGACTCACGGTAGACTTCGAGGATGGATTCCTTGTCTCAAATCGTGTTGGGTGCCAGCGTCGCCGGTGTGTGTGCCCCGTCCGGGCATCGCGGAAAAGCGATGCTCATGGGGGGCGCGCTCGGTACGCTGCCGGATCTCGACGTATTCATCGACTTTGGCGGTGCGGTCGAGAACTTCACGTATCACCGCGGGTTCAGCCACTCCCTGTTCGTACTGGCTCCGTTTTCGGTTCTCCTCTGGGCAGTCCTGCGACGGTGGTGGGCTCCCGTTCGTGAGCGGCCGCTGAGATGGCTGGCGGCAATCAGCCTTGCGTTGCTCACACACCCGCTGCTCGATGCGCATACGGCGTACGGCACGCAGTTGTTCTGGCCCCTCGATGTCCAACCCACATCATGGGCAACGCTGTTCATCATCGATCCGCTGTACACGCTGCCGCTGCTGATCGGCGTAGTCGTGGCAAGCTTTCGCCGCAGGGCGGCGAGGACCGCGCTTCAGCTTGGCCTGATTGTCAGCAGCCTCTATGTGGGATGGTCGTGGACCGCACAAACGATCGTCGCCCGCCACGTAGACGAGGCTCTGGTATCGATTCAGATACAGGATGCAGAGGTGTTCCTGACGCCAACGCCGTTCAACACCCTGCTGTGGCGCGCCGTCGTTATCGACGACGACCGCTACCTCGAAGGCTTCGACTCTCTGCTGGTCGACGAGGGCACGATGCGTTTCGCCAGTTACCCGTCAGGTAAGGACATACTCGAGGAAGCCGGCGACGTCTGGGCAGTCGAGCGTCTGCGCTGGTTTGCCCGCGATTTTGTCAGGGGCCGTGTCGACAAGGACAGGCTGATCGTCAGCGACCTGCGGATGGGACAGGAACCCGTCTACGTCTTCAGCCATGTTGCCGCTGCGCGCGGCAATCCGCACTGGAGAGAGGTTCCAACCGAGTTGCTGCCGGTGTCCTTCGACGATCGGGCCCTGGCAGCAACCTGGAGCCGAATATGGCGCGACGACGACCGTCGCGACGATCTGTAGTGAAGGCTATTTCGGCTGAGAAGCGGCCAGAATCTGCTGCGGTGAGTAGCCGTGAATGACCGTGCCGTTGGCGTTGACGAGCGGGACACCGCGGCCGCCCAGTCGTTTGTATTCCTTGTACGCCTGCGTTGATTTTTCGATGTCGTACTCGACGTAGGGCACGTCGTTCTTGGCAAACAGCTCCCGCGTCTTCTCGCAGTAGCCGCACCATTCCGTCGCGTAGAGCACAACGCCGGCATCCGCATCGTATTCCGGTGCACCGGCGACGAAGCGACTTACGTCGTCCCAGTGCAGATAGAGGCCGAGTATCAAGGCGGCTATGACATATTTTTTCATCGTATCCGGCGCCTCCGCTCGGTTACAGGCGTAGCTGACGTCATTATTCCACGGATTACGAGTTTTTTTACGGACTCAGGTCACAGCCCGGGACACCCGCCCCGCGAAGACCTGGGCCTAAACCCTTGGCGGCCTTACGGCATCCAAGTGTGGACGACGCCATCCACTTTGCGAGGAACCTTCATGTTTCGACGGTGCTTGTTCTCGATTGCAGTCCTGCTCTGGGCCACTCCTGGCCTCGCCGACAACGGCCAGATCGCTCATGCCGTGCCCGTCAACGGGATTGTCATTGACGGCGATCTGACGGACTGGCCGGCCGAACTGCCGCGTCACGCGGTTCGTTTCAATGGGGACCGCGAGGCCGTCGAACAGAACGCCGGCTTCGCCGCCAGTTTTCGCGCCGGCTACGACCTAGCCGAGAATGCCGTGTACATTGCGCTCGAGATCGTCGACGACGTACACGTCGCTCCCGACGATGCTCTTCCGGATGATTGGGCGCGGTTCGACAGCGTGATTGCCTATGTCGACTTCAACCATACGACCACGGGGTCGGGATCTGCACTATACCTCGTGCTCGGTGAGCATCGATCGATGCACAGCGACGAGTCGAGCTGGGACGCCGATGTCGCTGCCGCAAGCTGGGAGACGGCGGAGGCGGCCGTTTCGAGGCAGGGTACGACGACGATCTACGAATGGCGTTTCACCAGTCCGAAAAAGCTGCTCGCAAATTCGGTGCTGGGATTCGATTTCCTCATTGCGGATCAGGACGCATCCGGTGATGACAGCCCTGCGTCGCTGGTCTCCTGGGGGCCGGGCTTCGGCAAAAGCCAGGCCGGTGGTCGGACCGGCGACTTGATGCTGGTCGACGTCGAGTCTTCCTACGGGCGTCTCACCGGCCGGATCGAGCTTGCAGGAGCTGAGGCGGAGATGGGCACCAACCGCCTGAGGGTTCGCGCCCGATCGGCAGAAAACCCCGTACTGTGGGTGCAGGCCCTTGCCGATGAGACGGGTGCGTTTGCGATCGATCTGCCGCCGGGCCGCTACGAACTGTCGAGCGTGGATCGCATGACGAGGATCGAGGATAGGCCTCGGGTCGTTGCGCCGACCACGCCGGTATCGGTCACGATCGAGGAGGGCGCCGAGGTTGCCGCCCCGACACTGCGGCTGGAGTCAGTGCCGTTACCGATCGACATACCCGAGCGTGGAGCACTGTTCGAGTTCGGGCCCCGTGACCGGCAAACCTTCGACCAGGTCGTCACGGCGTTGATGGAACATTTCCAGGTCCCCGGCGCGTCGATTGCGCTCATGAAGGGTGGCGCTCTCGCGCACTACAACACCTACGGCACACAGAACGCATACAGCGGCGAGGCGGTCACGGGCGACACGCTGTTCGAGGCGGCATCGATCACCAAAGCCGTGTTCGCATTTGCCGTCAATCGCATGGCCGAGCGCGGCGACATCGATCTCGACCGCCCGCTGCATACCTACCTGCCGTTCGAGGACATTGCCCACGACAGGCGTTACGAGAAGATTACCGCCCGGCATGTGTTGTCGCACCAGACGGGCTTCCCGAACTGGCGGTGGATGAATCCGGACGGGAAGATTGACCTCAAGTTCTATCCGGGGATTCAGTACGGTTACTCGGGCGAAGGCTTCGAATACCTCGGCCGCGTCGTGGCACACATTACCGGTGAGCCTCTCGAGACCGTCGTGCGCCGGGAAGCGCTCGAGATCATGAACTTCGAGAAGAATACGTTCTTCGCGGAGGGTCAGGAAGTCAGCAACCAGGCGGCAAGAGGTCACTGGGCCGGTATGGCGGGACCGCACGATTTCCCCGATGAAATTGGCGTTGCGCACAGCATGTACACCGAGGCGCGGACGTTTTCGAATTTCATGCTCGGGCTGCTTGCACAGGAGGGGCTGTCGGCCGAGGGCTACGAGAAGATGCTCGAACCTCAGGTTGCGACGCCGCTCGAACCCGGTGACGAGCCCGCATGGCCCGGGCGTTATGGACTGGGTTTTCACATGACGAAATCGCCGTTTGGACTCGCCTACGGCCACGGCGGCAACAACGGCAATTTTACCTGCCTGTTCGAGCTATACCCTGAGCACCAGATGGGATTCGTCGTGTTCACGAATGCCGACACTGGTTATCTGCTCGTCAACGCGCTGCGCGAGTATCTCGTGATCGGCGCATCGGCTGCAGAAGACGGTGAAGACGGTGAAGACGAGGGCTGAAGCACGCCTTGTTCAAATTCACGACCGACACTGATAACTTCGCTGTCTCAGTCGCGTGGAGTCATAGCCGTGCACCGTATCGTTCCGATTCTCTCGCTTGTTTTGCTCGTGTCTTCGCCCGCCGCCGCCCAGTCGGAATGGCCGGTCTTGTCGGGTGCGTATCTGGGGCAGAAGCCGCCCGGGATGACTCCGGAGGTTTTTGCGCCGGGCCTGATTTCGCTCGAAGGAGAGCGGGAGCTGAATGCCGTTTTCTCGCCGAACGGACGTATTTTCATGTTCTCCAGGTCGATCGACGGCGTATTCAAGATGTTTTTCAGCTATCTGCGCGACGACGGAACCTGGCAGGAGCCGCGTATGGCGGCACCCTCCAAGACGTACCCCAGCCATCACGACGTCGATATGGCTTTTTCGCCCGACGGCGGCTGGGTGTATTTCATCTCCGACCGTCCACTAAGCGGCTACTCGCTGGAACGCCACAACATCTGGCGCAGTCGCGTGACCCGGCACGGCCTTCTGACCCCGGAGCCTCTGGGGCCCCATATCAACGGGCCAGGCCATGAACTGTATCCCTTGCTCGTTTCGGACGGCAGCCTGTATTTCTCGGCGGAACGTGAGGACTCCGTAGGGGGACGCGACAGCTACCGTGCTCAATACCGCGACGGCGACTTCGGGACGCCGGTGAACCTCGGCCCGGGGATCAACAGCAGCGTCAACGAAGGTGACATTTACGTCAGTCCGGACGAGACCTTCATTATCCACGTGTCAGCCGGCCGTCCCGGTGGACAGGGAGGCGCTGATCTGTACTTAAGCTTCCGCGAAGAAGACGGTTCATGGGGTCAGGGCATACACATGGGTCACGGCATCAATTCCGCCGAAACCGACTACTGTCCGATGGTGACGCCGGACGGCAAGTATTTCTTCTTCACGCAAGGCGAAGACCTCATGTGGATGGACGCCGGGGTCATTGAGGAGTATCGCAAGTAGCAAATAATAGTTCTTTAAATTAAATAGATACAGCAGTTATTTAAACTAGAAACTAAATATGCCCGTTTGTTTCTGCGCAGCCTGACGCGGAGTCCGGGAAAAGAGGGTTCTGCGGGACCAGGGCCGGTATTGGGCCGGGTCTCTTACGAGTCACGACGACGGTTGAAGCCCCTGCTGTCCAATGCCCCGCAGCGTCGTCCACGAGTTCCAGCACAGCGCGCCGAGTCCGGTTAGCAGTATTGCCATCACGAGGATCAGTCCCAGCCAGGGGATCTTGGCCAGGAGGCCAGCCGCGACAACGGTCACAAAGATCGACGCCAACGACTGCCACACGGCGGGTTGCTCGCGAAATCTACGCAGCACCTTATCGCTAACCGCGAACAGGCCGGTCAGTACTCCGAGCAGGAGCACGACGAGGTAGATGAAGAACACGGCAAAGCCGAGCCAGACGCCTATGCCGGTGAAGATCAGCAGCGCGGCAAGCAGGGGTGTCACAAGAAACACCGCAAGACCCAATAGCAGCGACCTGCCGGGACGTGTTGCAATCCGATCAGCGCTGGCTCGCAACGGCCGGGAGAACAAGAGAAACAGCACAATCACGGCAACGATGAGGTTGAGGGGCAGGGAATACGTACTGCCCGTGGCCAGCTCGTCGACAAGCCCGGGCAGCAGTTCTGCGACAAACTCGCCGTCAATCTGCGCGTCAGGACTGATATCAGCTGAGTTACGGCTCCGCCACGTCAGGTTTCCGTGAACGACTGCATTCGGCCCGACGTTCAGCCCGTCGCCGACCGCCTCGACGTTGCCGACAATCTCCGAATCGATCGTGATTTCGTTCGCGCGGATCTTGAGGTCGCCACCGACATTGCCGAGAACGTCTACGGTGTTTCCGGCAAGCCAGGCCCAGTCGCCGACGTCGCGATCGACGGATACGGACTGACCGGCAGCGACGACATGCCCGGAGACAGGTGCCGCGATACGAACATGCTGACCGGCTGCACGTACGTCATCGCTCACGTCGGACCGTATCTCGATTGTTTGCGCAGCAGCAATGACGTCGCCGGTCACGAATCCTGCCACCGTGACTTGTTGTCCGGCGGCAACAAGATCGCCCTCGATCGTGGACCTCACCTCTACCTCACGGCGCGCAGCGTACAGATCGTGAGCAACGGGTTGCTCAATCAACAGTATCTCGTCGGTCTGCTGAGCCCAGACAATGGCAGCGGCAGTCAATATCACGCCACCAACAGCGAGCGATATCGTCGGACGGGTGTGATTGCTGCTCATAGCTTATTGATCATTCTTGCGGAGGCCGATCACGAGGAGAGCGACTACGTCCCCTTAATAAGGAATTCTAGATCAGCCGCCAACGTCCGCAATACGGGTTAACCGAGCATTCATGGGTGCGCCGTCTCGGCTAATACATATCCCGAACGACCATGATTTCAGCGATGCTGCGGTTTTTCGGCCAAACGCAGAGGAACGATGACGGGAGGAATGCACCCGAACCTGTCGGTCTTGGAGCACCTCAATCTTCGAGACCTGGACGCCAGCAAGTGCGTCATCGCAGAGGATTTCGTCTTTCATTACTTCAATCCACACCTGTCTGAGCTGGACGGCGACCATTGTGGGTTAGAGGGCTTGAAAGCGTTCTTCGCCAAGTTGGGAGAAGACAGTACCGGTACTTTTCACGTGAACGTGGTCGATGCCCGACCGGCGGGAGATGAACTGGTTGTTACGCAAGTGTGCAACCGAATGACCTTCGAGGGCCGCCCCATGGAGTTTGATGCCGTCGTCGTTTGGCGCATTGTTAACGGCAAGATTGCCGAGGCATGGGATATTCCGGCTGTTAATACGATTCGGGCTGCCAGGACCTGCTGACCCTCTGTCTGCACGATGCCGGGTGGAGTGGACGAATACGATAGACTGGCGACATCATGTCAGCGTCCAAACCTATTGCGGCCCGGCATCAGCGTGCTATTGACAGGCTCGTAGAGGTCTACAAGGACAACCATCGCTTCGTCGCGCTGATCATCGGCGGCTCGGTTGCAAAAGGTTACGCGCGTCCCGATTCGGACGTGGATTTCATGATCGTCGCGAACGACGATGAGTTTGCGCGCCGCAATGCGGCTGACGATCTGTTGATCAATCGCCGCGACCTCTGCGATTACGAAGGCGGCTTCGTCGACGGGAAGGTGATCGATCTTGGGTATCTACGGGACGTCGCCGCTTTCGGCAACGAGCCTTCTCGTGCGGCGTTCCAGGGTGCGTTCACGGCGTTCTGCCATCAGCGGGAGATCGAGGACATCCTGCCCACCATCCCCGTCTACCCCGAGCAGGATCACGACCGGCGGATCAAGGCGTTCTATTCCATGGCCTTCGTACAGAACTGGCTGATGGGTGAGGCAGCGCGGCACGACAATCCGTACACCATCTCGAGGGCCGCGTCGCAGCTTGCGCTCTATGCCAGCCGGCTCATCCTCGCCCACAACCGGGCCCTGTACCCGTACCACAAGTGGCTGATTCGCGCCCTGGAGGAGGTGCCCGAAAAGCCGGCCGGATTCGTGCAGGCTCTGGCCGCCCTGAATACCGCGCCGTCGACCGAGACGGCAGGGGAGTTGTTCGACGGCGTTCGCCGGTTCCGGGATTGGGGCGTACAGGATATCGAAGCCTATATGTGGTTCATGCGTGAGGTCGAATGGGGCTGGCGCGACGGGGCTGTATCGCTGGAGGACCTCTAGACGGGCGGTATGTGCCGCCTTTTTTACGACGATGCGGCCGAACATCGCGCAGATTGTTACGGGTCGGTTCTTTTTTCCCAGATTGATAGCTACATCCTATCGCTGGCTCTTGATTTGTCCTATCTTTCGTTTTTTACACTGTTCCGTTGGCCGTTTTAGGAAATGAGCTCCTCCGTCATCACCCGGCGACTCGCCATTGTGCTGATACTCTCGCTGGGCGGGGCGTTTTTCTATGCGACCTACAACGCCATCGACAACATCGTTGCGGAGCAGAGCCGGCTGCAGCAGGAGGCCGTGTCTCCGGTCTACGAGCTGGTTCGGGACGAACTGCTTCGGCCCCTGTACATTGCCGAAACCTTCGCGAGTACTATCGATTTTACGGCGACGATGGATTCTCCCGAATTCGACGAGGCGGTCTTGCTACGGCGCCTGCAAGACATGGAGCAGGACCTCGGCCTGCGGTTCTTCGTCGCGAGCGAGCTTACCCGGAAACAGTATTTTTCCGATGGAACGACGCTGGATCTCGTCGAAGGTGAGGTGGCCTGGTACTTTGAAGCCCAGGCGCAGGACAAGGATTTCATGGCCGACCTGGGCCAGGTTGGTGACGTGCACCTGTTTTTTGACGTCAAAGTGTACGGCAGCGAGCGGGAGTTCCTGGGCTATGTCGGCGTCGGTATGCACCTGCAAGAGTTCATCGATACCTTCGATCAATACAAGGCACGCTACGGCTACGACTTCCTGTTCGTCAACGATCAAAATGAAATCATCCTGACGTCTCTGCCGGAACTGGTGGTGACGGATGCACATATCCCCAGGCTGGAATCACTGGAGTGGTTTGATCACGGCGATTCGTCGCAAGGCAGTCAAGACAGCGAAATTGTCGAGGTCGACGACGAGGACTTCCTGATTTCGGAATACGGCATCCAGGAGCTGGGCTGGCGTCTGTTGTTGCTCATACCGCTCGAGGCCAGGCAGGCGCAAACCACGCGGTCTTTTGTCATCAGCGCGGTCACTGCCGTGGTCAGCGTGTTGCTGCTGGCCCTGACGATCTTTTACCTGATGCTCTTGTACAAACGAAACCTCGAGAAAAAGGCGGAGGTCGACGTGCTGACCGGTCTGCCCAACCGGATCTTTATCCAGCGATATTACGACCAGCTGCAACGCGATGGGGGCACGCTTTGCGCGGTCATCATTGACCTCGACCGTTTCAAGACGATCAACGACACCTATGGGCACGATGCCGGAGACCGCGTACTGCAAGCAGCGGCAACCGTCTTCAAAGAGGTTTTGCGTGAGCAGGATATCGTCGGCCGCTGGGGCGGCGAGGAATTCGTCATGCTGCTCCCCGACACCTCGGTCGACACGGGTATGGCCATTGCCGAACGAGCACGCAAGAGGCTCGAGAGTCTGACGATTGAACTGCGGGAATCCGACGTTTCGATCACGGCCAGCTTTGGCGTTGCCCTGGGCCCGGCCAGCGACGAACTGCTCGCCGATCTGATGGACAGGGCCGACAAGGTGCTCTACGAGGCCAAAGAGAACGGTCGTAATCAGGTCATGCTGTACAGAGAAGCGGGTTAGCGCCTCGCCGGTGAGGGCGCGTAACGTCGAAACGACCGAAATCCTTTCCGGGTACGGGCGCAGAGCGGTTCGCCGCTGTCCGGTGCCAAGACTCCTGAAATTCTGATGCGGCGATCCATGGCGGCCTGCCGCGGAGTACCTAACGGCGCTAAAAGAGCGTTGAGGGATATTCGCGCCTGAAACGTAATGGATAGTTGCGAGGCAACGTCCGCGCACTGCCGTGTCGGGATCGCGAATGCAAAAAGATGCTCAGATAGCTAAAATTTTCATGAAGTTACGAGGACTTCTTAGAAATACTGTAGCTGGAGTCGTGCCCCCCAAAGACGTCGAGGACATCGTACAGGAGGCCTACGTTCGCGCCTGCCAGGCCGGGAGCAAGGATTCCAGAAACTCGCCCCGGGCATTTCTGTTCAAGATCGCTCGCAACCTGGCGCTCGACTACGCGCGCAGAGCTGAAACCCGGTTGGTGGTGAGTTCGTCGGATTCCCTCGACGAGATGCTCATGCGGGCAACGCCGTTGACCAATGAAACACTAGAACAGGTCATTACCAATGAGCAGTTCGGGGAGTTCTGTCGGGTTGTACGAGGCCTGCCAACCAACCAGCGGCGCGCTTTCGTATTGAAAAAGGTCTATGGGTTCTCACAGCGCGAAATAGCCAAAGAGATGCAGATCAGTGAGAAAACAGTCGAACGGCATATTGCACTGGCAATGAAGAAGTGTTTCGAGAGACTGGACCCGGAGATTGGCCTTGGTGCTGACGTGGTGCCCGCGGAATCACAGCAAACAACTGCCGGCAAGAAAAGGCGGGACTCATGACGAACGTGTATCAGCTACCCAGCGGTTCGAATCGATGCAGCGAGTCAGCCGAATGGCTGGCCAGGCTCGACCGCGGTGTCACGGATGAAGAACAGGCCGAACTACGTGCCTGGTTGGATGCAAGCCGTGCCAATCGAACGCAGTTTCTCGCGATGGCCCGACTTTGGGACAACATGAATTCGCTGGCCTGGTTGGCGGACCTGTACGACGACGAGCGGGAGGTCAACCGCGGTGCTCACTGGCGCAAGGCGGCCGCAGCGCTCGTCGTGTTCGGAATGGTGCTCGCAGGCACGAAAGCCTGGATCGACTTTTCCGCGGACACGTCTCCAGCCCCGCAAACGGCGCTGGTCGCTGATCAGATTCCGACTGTCTATGAGACCGCAATCGGCGAGCAGTCGACCGTGCGACTGGCAGAGGGAAGCGAAATCGTACTCAATACGAACAGCCGGGTACATGTGCGACTGACGAAGCACCATCGCCTGCTGACTCTCGTCAAGGGTGAAGCACATGTGGAAGTGGCCTCGGATCCAAACAGACCACTGAGTCTCATTGTGCAAGACAAAATCATACAGGCGGTGGGAACGGCCTTCAGCGTAGAGCTGGATGCCGACGAGAACATCGAGCTGGTGGTTACCGAAGGCAGTGTACTGGTGGGTTCGCGACCGCGGCCCGCATCAGGCAGTTCACAGGTCATCACGCCGATTCTGCCGAGGTCGTCTACGACGGTCGGCGCCGGTCAGGAGCTGCGTATCACGGCCCTCGGTTTTCAGAAGATGTCGGTGCCCCCTGACGAGATTGCTGCACGACTCTCCTGGCGTCAGGGGAACCTGATCTTCCGGGGCGAAAGTCTGGAGGAAGCGCTTCGCGAGGTGTCGAAGTACACGACGATCGAGTTCGTTTTTCTGAACGACTCCATCAAGCTCGAGCCCATTGCCGGTCGCTACAAGGCGGGAGATGTCGAGACCTTGCTGGCCGTGTTGCGCGAGAACGTCGGCATTGCCTACGAGCGGACGGACGACAATCGGATTCTACTGAGCAAGCAGCCTTAGCAAACGAACGCCTCATGCGAATGCTCGTGTGCGAGGCGAGGGGGCAAAGACGATAGCAACGGCGAACACCGCAACACGTTGGGGGAATTCTCCGACTCATACGTATATCCCTGCAAAGCGCCGCAGGAAAAACGCTCGAACAGTTCTGCGAACGACGGCAAGTGTTCTTTTGTGGGCAGGCTTCGTGTTGTACGCAACGCGGGCTGTCGCACAAGACGATCGCCAATACGACGGCCAAGACGATCAAACGGCCGCGATCGTAACGTTCGACATACCTGCACAAAGAGCTGACCTGGCGCTTACGGTGTTTGCTGAGCAAGCGGATTTGACGCTCGTTTTTCGTGTCAACGAAGTCCGTGACAAACGAGCAAACGCGTTGCGGGGGCGTTACAGCCTGGAAGAAGGTGCACGCCTTTTGTTGGCCGGAACCGGCCTGAACGCGTCGTTTGGCAGCGAACTGGTCTTGAAAGTGGTCAATTCGGCTTCGGTCGAGCCAGCGGGGGGCGACGTAGTGAAGGACAAAGTCAACAAAGGTGTATTCGCAGGTATTGCAGCAGCGCTGTTCGGTGCTCCTGCGGGTGCTCAACAACCGGAAGGTGCAGAGGGCCAGGGCGCACTGGAAGAGATCGTCGTGACGGCACAAAGGCGCGCCGAGAACCTCCAGGAAGTACCGCTGGCAATTACGGCGCTGGATCGGGAGCGTCTGCAAAGGGCAGGCGTGACAAGCCCGGAGCGGCTCGAGTTCGTTGCGCCCAACGTAACGTTTGCTCAGTCCGGCGCTGACAATCGCATCTCGATTCGCGGTGTGTCCTCAACCGGCATCGAAGTCAATGCGGACCCGGTTGTCGGCATTTTCTCGGACGGTATCTACCAGAGCCGGAGTTCCCAGGCGCTGGCAGGTTTTGTCGACATGGAACGGGTCGAAGTGTTGCGGGGGCCCCAAGGGACCCTGTACGGACGAAACACGACGGCAGGTTCGATCAATCTGATTTCCAGAGCACCGGAGGACGAGTTCGGCTACGGCATCGAAGGCGTCGTTGGAGATTTCGAGCACCTGGGAGTCCGCGGGCACGTCAATCTGCCCGTCAGCGACAGAGCTGCACTCCGCTTTGCCGGGCTGCATGAGAAGCGGGACGGCTGGGCCAGGAACCTGTTCCGCGAAGGCGACACGAACAATGACGAGGATCAGATCTACCTCCGCGGCACCTTGCGCATCGACATCAACGACCGATCGAGTCTCGTACTTCGAGCCAGTCATTGGGATCAGGGTGGCCAGGGCTCCGGCTTCAATGCCTACAAGATTCTGGGCCAGCAGGAATCTTTCGACGGTCCTTCCAATCGGACGAACCCCTTCGAGAGCTTCTCGACGGGCCTCGCAGACCCGGGCGGGAACCCGTCTGACCCCTACGAGTTTTCCAACGATATCGAAGCGCGCCGCGACATCGAGCAGACGCAGGCTTCTGTGACGCTGAATTACGATTTCGGTGGTGTCTCTCTGACGAGCATCAGCGCATTCAACAGTTTCGATCGGTTCACGCGGCAGGATTCCGATTTCTCGGAGCTGGACATCTTCGACGTCGACGTCACACAGGACGTTCAAACCTTCACTCAGGAGTTGCAGCTGAGTTCAAACGGGTCGGGTTCGGCCGACTGGGTCGTCGGTTTCTTCTATCTGGATGACGAGGTCGACGAGCTGTTCGTCGTAAGGAATCTGTCCGAGGGTTTCCTTACGCCGATACTGGGACCGTTCCTGATCAACCGGAGCGGGCGGGCGACCACGTCGTCGCTGGCCTTGTTCGGGCAGACGAGCTTTGCCATCAGCGACCGCACACGGTTGACTCTCGGTGGCCGCTGGACCAGCGACGACAAGGACATATCGGTCCGCAATCTGGGCACCGAAATCGACAACACGGAGGACTTTTCGGAAATGACCTGGCGGCTCGCGATCGATCACGACCTGTCCGACCGTACGCTCGCCTACGGCTATGTTGCAACGGGCTTCAAGTCGGGTGGCTTCAACCTGAACGTCGATTCGGCATTCGAGCCTGAAACGGTGACAACCGCAGAGCTTGGACTCAAGCTCACTTTGCCCGGGACCGGGTTCGTCAACATCGCTGCTTTTTACAGTGACTTCGACGACCTGCAGGTCAACAGCTTCGATCCGGAAACGATTTCTTCGTTTCTCAGGAACGCTGCCAAAGCCGAAGTTTCGGGCCTGGAGATCGAGGGTGAGCTTCGACAAGGAGGTGGCTGGGTGCTGACAGGCTCATTGTCGTATCAGGATGCAAGCTACGAGGATTTCATTGTCGACGATCCGTTTGCCGCCGGCGTCAATCTGGTCGATTTGTCGGGACGCAGCCTCCCACGTGCACCGGAGTTGTCCGCGAAACTGGCGCTGTCGCGGGATATCGATCTCGGCGAGTCCGGCGTCTTACGGCCGCTCCTGCAGTCGTCGTATTTTGGCGAAAACTATCAGACCGAGTTCAATCAGCCGCTGGACCGCCAGAGCAGCTACACAAAAACGGATTTCAGACTGTTCTGGGAGTCGCAGAACGCCAAATACAGTGTCGAGTTGTTCGTAACCAATCTCGAAGACGAAGCCGTTCTGATATCCGGCGTCTACGGACCCGGCTCGGGCCTGTTCGCAAACTACGGCGCACCCCGAACTTATGGCGTTCGCTTTGCGTATACGTACTGACCGCGTTGGCGCATTGCGGTACCGCCGAGTTGCAACCGACTCCACCCAAATACGAAGTGATCAAGCACGCGTTGCTGGGTCGTATTGGAGGAGGGGAGTGGTCGGTCGGTAGCCAGATTCCTTCGGAACACGATCTGGCTCGCGAGTACGGCGTGTCGCGAGTCACTATTCGGCGGACACTCAGAGAGCTGGTCGCAGCCGGTCTCGTCGTGCGGATAATCGGCGCCGGGACGTTTGTTGCTCGGCCCAGGACGCGTACTGCGTTCTTGAGGCTGGACGACTTGACCGAATGCGAAGCTGAAACAAAGGGTACGTGCGAAACATTGGCTTGGCGCTCATACAGACTCAACGGAAGCGGCTTCGACCGGCCTCAACCGCTGCCGGAGTCACACATTCTGCACATCATGCTTCGCTGGAAAGATCGGGGCGCAGTGACGTCAGCCGAGTGCTGGCTTATGAACGTGAGAAACTCGCTCGATATCTACGACCCGGCTCACTCCGATACGAGCATTCCGGATCACCTGCACGAGCGCCGATCTATCGACACGATCGATGAGGAAAGCCGGGTCGGCATTCCGTCGAAGAGGCTGCGCCTTGCTCTGGAGATCACCGACTGTAACCCACGTATTACGGTGACCCGGCGTTTTTACGCTCGAGGGGAGTGGGTTGCGTCCGCCCGGACAACCTATGCGACGGCCAGCCTGTCGGTCCGCCATCGGTACAGCACGCTTCACGGTATCGACGAGCCAGGGCGTTTCGAACAAACGGTCAGTCAGTCGTCCGATGATCGTTGGTTGTACTGATGCGTTGTACAACCCTGCTTGCTGCGCTTCTACCGATTTATCTTGCCGGCTGCTCTTCGGTCAACACTCTGTCGGCAGCCCCGAACGCGAGCACGAACTGTACGCAGTCACAGCGAATTCCTACGATCGACGAAGGCTGGCTGTTCGCCGACTGCTATCCGGGGAAAGGACCTGCGATTGTGTTCATTCATGGCTGGTCCCAGTCCCGTGTCGTCTGGGCGAAGCAGATCGCCGCGTTTGCCGGGTCCAGGCCACTGATCAGTTACGACCTGCGTGGCCACGGCGACTCGGTGCGTCCTGACGACGTTGCTTCGTTTCTTGGGGACTGGACCCCCGCTCAGGATCTCGAAGCCGTTCTCGACCATTTCGACGTCGAACAGGCCGTGCTGGTGGGCTGGTCATTCGGGTCGATCGTTGCGGTGAACGCGGCCGTGTACTTGGGATCGGAGCGCATTCGCGGCATCGTGCTGGTGTCGGGGACGACGGAATCGGGCACTCAGCGAAACAGCCGTCACTTCGGTCCGTTGATGGCCGAGCTTGCCCCAATGACACAATCTGCTCCGATTGACCGGGAAACCGCGGCCGTACGCCGGTTTTTGGTCGAGTCCTACCGCTTCGGCAGCTGGCCTGAATCGCTCTATGAGCAGGTGTTCGAAGCGAACATGCGTCTCACAGCAGCCGAGCGTTCCGCTGTTGCGCAGCGTCCGAGGCAAGTCTTCGCAGACGATCTGAATCGCCTGGGTATTCCCGTGCTCCTGATACACGGGGCGGACGATCCCGTGTTCTCCGTCGAGTCGTCCAGGCAGGCGCACGCGGAGCTGAACAACTCCAGCCTCGAGGTCTACGGGGATACGGGCCATTGGCCGTTCATCGAACAGGCCTCCCGTTTCAACTCGGACCTCGTTTCGTTTCTCGAACACGTGCATGCAGCCGATGACGTCGGACGTCCCCGGCATATCAGCGAATAACGAACGAATGGCCTAGACGGCTGTGCCCGCTCGGCAGAGCGGCTGTCATCCTCCCCTCAGCAAAGTACCGTTTTTGGCGGCCTTACACAGCTCGTCGTGATACTGTGTGTTCGCGAAGAACAAATAAGGTTAAAGCGCCCAAAAACAACAACAGAGAGGTTAGCCGATGATGCGCAATGTGCTTGCAATACTCCTGATACTCTCAGTACCCGTGACGGCGGCTCAGGCCGACGAGTGCGAGCAGTCTACGTGTTTCAATGTCGGGAGCTTCAACATAAAGATGCTCGGCGGCAGCAGCGCGCCGGCGAATACCCAATCCGAGATTCGTGAACTCGTCCGCCGTATTGCGAGGGACGCCGATCTCGATATCGTGGTTCTGCAGGAAATCGACATTCGGTCTTCCGTGTGGAACCAGCGCCTGCTTCCCGAATTGCAAGACAATGGTTATGCGCTGGCTGGATACGGAGCCTTTGGCGGATCGAATGAGAATCGGCAGCAACACGTCGTCTTGCTGTTTCGCGAAAGCAGCGTTTCTTCCCTGGGCCCGGTCAGGGACATCGATATCCCGACTACGTATGAGGTAGACGACTGCGAATACGACAGCGTGCGGCCACCAACGGTGGGGCGGTTGAAGGTGCTGGGCACGACAACCACTCTGACGGTAGTGGGTGTCCATCTCAAATCCCAAAGACCGCCCGGTGACGTGGAGGATTGCGACGACGAGATTCGGGAATTTCAGGCTGCAGCAATCGTCGACGACGTGCGCCCAATCCTGGAGTCTGATTCAGGTGAATTCGTTATGGCGATCGGTGACTTCAACGGTCAGTTCTCTGCCGAAGAATTCGACGTTTTTCGCGAGGCCGGGATGGACACGGTCGTCCCGAATGACTGTGATCGGCCGTCGCGCGAGGGATGTACGTATCTCATACGCCGGTGGGCGGGAGTGATCGATCATATTGTTCTCCCGACGACGACGATCGACGAATCCTGGATTTCGACCACTATCGAAGGGGCCGAGGATATCGACGACTACCTCGACACCCAGTCGGACCATGCATTGGTATGGGCCAGGTTCCTTGCCGAGGATGAACAATAGGATTACAGCTACAACAAGCGGCAGGCCCGCGATCCGGATATACTGTTTACCGACATGTGCGGCTGGCCTTTCACCTCTCGTTTCTTTCGGGGTGCCGGCACAATCGCCGGTAAAGACCATGAGTGACAGTCTCCATTGAATTCGATTCGCGAAATCGTTTTTGCCTCGCCAATGGGTGAATGGCGTGTGGCTGAGGCTGATCCTCCCGCGAGCCTCGCGGGCGACGTGCTCTCGTTCTGGGAGTCCGGCGGTCAGGTCGGCTATGGCTACGAAAAAATGGTACCGAGAGGCTCCGCCGAGATTATCTTCAATCTGGCAGGTCCGCAGGCCATGTACGTTGACGGCGACCTGTCGAACCGTCGATTGTTTGAGCGCTCGTGGATTACCGGGCTCTTTGACAAACCTCTGTTTGTCGGACCTGCCTACGATGCTGCCGTGTCGGGTACACACCTCGTTGGCGCATCGGTTCCGCCGTCGGCGCTGCACAGCATGTTCGGCTTCGACGCCTACGAGTTTCGCAATCGCGTCTTCGATGCCGATGCCGTGTTCGGGGCGGACGTAAACCGCGTCTGGCACGAGATTGGAGACGCTCGCAGCACCCGAGAGCGCTTTGCCGTGCTCGCCGACTTTCTGTTTCGCTGTAAACAGCGTCTGTCCAGGCCTGCGCCTTTTTCGGCGCTCAGCGCAATCCGTCGCACGCACCTTACGGGAGGTCAGGTCACTATCACGGAACTCTGCGACGAACTTGGCGTAAGCCGCAAGCACCTGGGTGCGTTGTTCAAGCGGACCGTTGGGGTGACACCCAAAGCATTCGGCAGACTGACGCGTTTTCGTCGCGCAATGATGGCGCTCGAAACCAGGCATTCACCTGAATTCGCGCAAATGGCCCTCGAACTCGGCTTCAGCGATCAGGCCCACTTCATTAGCGATTTTTCGACGTTCGCCGGCGAAACGCCGGCGCAATTCCTGCGCAGCCGTTCCGCGGACGGAGAAAGTGTTCTCTACGAGCCGTGAATCGATCCCGGTAACATTTTTCCAATCCCCGAGTGCCCCGGTTCTCTATCGTTGGCGCCTGCCTTCCATTGGTGGATGGCTGGAACACACGGAGAACAAGCAGAATGGGAACGGAAACGATCATCGCCGCGTTTGTGGCATCCATTGGCGCAATGCTATTCGGTGGCTTGTGGTACTCACCGCTCATGTTCGAAGGGCCGTGGAAACGGCTTTCGGCGATACCGGAAGACGCGCAGCAGAACCCGGCCTCGACCTACGGCGGTGCATTCGTGCTGTTGCTCCTCGGCGCGCTGGTGTTCGGCGCCTTTATCGGCCCGTCGCCGAGTCTAGGTTTCGCCCTCGGCGCCGGTGTCTCTGCCGGTGTTGCCTGGGCGGCCGGCAGCCTGTGGATCAGCTACCTCTTTGAGGGCCGGCCGCTGAAGCTGGGGCTGATCAACGGCGGCTACCACATTGGCCAATACGCGCTGTTTGGCCTTACCTTCGGACTGATTTAGGGAGCTAGCGCAGTGACTCGACAGATACTGATCTTCATCGTGGCCTTCTCGGTCACCTACACCGCTTCGGCCGAAAGTCCCGAGAAATCGGATCATCCGCTCTCGGTGATGGACTTCTTTGTGGGCTCGTGTTGGGACGGTGTGTTCTCCGACGGAAAGAGCACAGACGTCCATTGCCTGCGCCCGGTCTACGGCGGCCTGTACGTGCGTGACAATCACCGGGTCGAAGGTGCTCGCGGGCCCATCGGTGGTGAGACGATTTTCCACTGGAACGCAGAGGCCCGGCGTATCCTGTACACCTACTGGGACACCCGCGGCGGTGTGAGTCAAGGCGAGCTGATCCCGACCGAGAATGGGCTCCGGTCTCCTGAGGAGGTCTACGAAATGCCCGACGGGCGCGAGATGCGAATTGCGAGTTCGTGGGTCATTACCGGCGACGACACCTGGGAGCAGCGCGCAGAGGATGTGACCGGCGACGTCCGGAAGACCCTGTGGACCATTCGTTACCAGCGCACGCCGCTCGGGACCGGACCGGCGCCTGACGCCGAAGGCTGCAAGGAGTAAGGCGGAGCTGCGACCTGTTGTGGTACGGTCCTGATGACATCAAGACTGGCTGCAGGCGCAGACGATGACTGGAAAAAGCAAAGTTGTATCGATCCTCGGCGTGATCCTGGCTTCACTCGGGTGCGGCTCGGTGGCGACACTGGCTCAGGAACGCCACGATGCGGCGCACTCAGGCCCTGCAATGAACTTTCATCGTATCGATCCGCAGCTGGCCACTGGCGGGCATTTCACGGACGGCGGCATCCCGGTGCTCGAGGAACAGGGGGTGTCGCTGGTCATCGACCTTCGCGACCGGCCGCCGAGAGGCCAGGAGAAGCGGCTCGCCGCGGCGGGAATCCGCTATATCAATGTGCCTGTCGTCTGGAAAGCGCCAGAAATGGAAGACTTCGCAGAGTTTGCCCGTCACATGTCGGAAAACGAAGGCGAGCATATTCTGGTTCAGTGCCAGGCCAACTACCGTGCGTCTGCGATGACGTATGCGTATCGCGTTGCGAAGGAAGGTGTGCCTGAAGCGGAGGCCCGCCAGGATCTCGAAGCCATCTGGACGCCTGAGGGCAAGTGGGCGGACTATATCGGTGAGATTCTGGATTCAGGCAACAAGGGGACGGCGTCGGAATGAGGCGTCAGCCTCTGGTAAGGGCGCTCAAGTCCACAGCGCCCGTCCGGTCAATGTATCCGAACGTACCGCCTTCCTTGCTGACGAGCGGCTTGTCCTTGGTCAGCTGATGGCCAAGATCCTGACGAACCTGCCGGAAACCGAAATTGCAAAACATCGCATCTGCCGCCTGTGTGCAGTGCGGCTATGTACGGAGTGCCCAATACCGGGGAATGCGATCTGATCTGTCTTGATCAACTGCTATTAGTTGGTCCAGACAGCATGAACAAGAGGGCCAAAAACCGATTCACCGCTCTCCAGCGACCAAAGATTCAGAGACCCGGCTGAGTCCTCAACCAGGACGAACCGATCGACCAAACTCGTCAGGCACCGGCTTTCGGACAATGGCTTTGAAGGCTTTCCGTCGACGATCAACTCGACCGCAGAGGCTTGGGGCGTGGCGCTATCGAAATCCAAAACATTGGCGAAGTTGAGTTGCGTCTGGCCAGTGCCAATGCGAAACACCAACTGCGTACCGAAAATCGGGACGGCATCATTGGGGATGCTAAATGCATCTTCTTTCACGAAATAGGGGTTCTTCCGAATATCGTTGTGCCAAATCTGCTGGCTTTCCAGCCACTCGGCGGGCCGCGCCGTTCTTGTCTGCAATGAAGGGAATTCACATTTCTTGTCGCTACGATCGCACCAGATCGCATCCTGTATTGTCCAGGTGCCGTCGTTGAGACCGAAGAGGTAGTTGAAAGTATCCCCGGGCACCATCTCCAACCGCGCCTGTAGCCCCATTTGGCCGTCTGGCAGATACCCCAACGCAACGACCGTTAACTCCCTGGAGCGAGTCAATGCCAGAGCATCATCATCCGGCTTAGTCGAAAGATCGTTACGATACGCGTCGAAGTCAAGCGCAGGTAGCTGCTGAGACTTGGACTCCGAGTCGCGATCGACTATTGGGATTTCCCGAATAGTGTCCGATGACTGAAAAAGCAATGTCTTGTTAGAAACGAACAAATTCTCAGGACAAGCTCCTATGGAAGTCGCGAGTACCCGCGGCCTGATCTCGACGGGATGCCAGGTCTCGATTGAGCAGAGATCGCCTTGCTGACGAGCGAAAACGAGATGTGGCAATACGTCATCGCTGGCCCGAGGCGATGCCTCCGTCCACAGGATTGCGGCGGCAACCAGTGGAGCGAGTTGAGTGAGATTGCGCATGGTTCCGGACACTCCTTGCAATACCTCTCGCAGTCATCGGCCCTGAAGTAACGACCGAGAGGGGTTTGCTGCAACAGGTCTGCTATGTTAGTCCAGGCCGGGTGGGCAAAATGTGCTCTGTGTCCACGTCCGGAAGGCGCAGGGTTCCCTATCGTAGCTATGACTTTTGCAAAAAAGAGCGGGGCGACGCGTTGGAATCTAATTCAGTGTGTCCTCATATCCCCACGGCGCCGGGGGTGCTTCGACGGGATTGGTCAGATCGAAGTCCACCCGGAATTCCCGGCCCTGACGGATCAACCGGTAGGTAAATTTTTCAGGATAGATATATATCTGCCAGGTATTGCCGACAGATTGCGGAATCGCATTTTCGACAAACAGCTCTTTTGAATACTGGTCAGCTGGAAAAGACTGTACCTGCGCCCATCCGGCATCCACAGTATGGCCGCCATACTGGGTCAGCGTATCCTCGGTGCCGTCGCTGTGTCTGTGGTCATGTTTGAGCGACAGGCCGGAGCCCGTCTTCGTAATCAGCCAGGTCCGAGAGGCATCTTCACCTACGTGAAAAGGAACTTGCAGTTGCGTCGCGTCGCAGCGCCTGACGTGCATGATGAGTTCCTTGTTCGCAAAACTACCGCTGCTATCGTTATCGACAGTGACCTCTCCAGAATACGCTTTGCCGCAAAGCTCGCTGATCGCGCTGAAAAATGCATCCTGCGACGGAATAGAGGAAACGGTTTCTTGTGCGAAACCGTATGCGCAAAGGAGATTGGAAAGTACGACTAGAACTGGCAATTTCATGGTCAATAATCACGCTGAGCGACGGGCCAGTAGCCAGAATAACCCCAGGCAGCGCGTAAATGAACCGATCCGGATACTCGAATGTCGAGCTTTGTGAATCGCAGGACTGCAGGCTCGCTCGAAGGTAGGCGCACCAGGATCGAGTCGAATTCGGGTCATAAGGCGTGCATGACCAGCCGCTGATCGCGGTTTTTGTGCACCAGATACAATAATTTCCGCCCAATCGCTGGCATTATGTCGCACGAAACGAGGCGACACCGCGAGTCGCCCACCCAGAAGGGCAGCGAGGCGATGACAATTAGCGATAACTACAAGGTTGTTACCACAGGAAAGATCCTCGACGGATTCGATCCGGCTGACGTCCGGAAGCAGCTCGTCTCGGCTCTGCGCCTGAAACCCGACCAGGCGGAGCGCTTTTTCGAGCGACCCCGTGTCGTCAAGAAGGATGTGACGTGGGCCAGTGCAGACAAGATCTGCAGCCAGCTCGCGAAGCTCGGGGTGGCGGCGGAAATACAGAGCCCGGCACCTCCGGCCACGAGCGCACCCGCCGCGCCGACGTTTGCGTTGCAGGACGAGCCTGCCCTCGAGCTGGTTCAGGACGATCCCAGCACGTCGTCCAAACGGGGCACGATCGAGTGCCCGAATTGCCAGCACGTGCAAGCCAAAGCGGAGCAGTGCGAGAACTGCGGGGTGTGGTTCCACAAGTTCGAAGCGCCTGGGGGGCTGACGCAGCCCGTGAGCGCGGCGACAGCCATGCCCGCCGCGGCCGCTGTGCCGACCGGCGACAGCACAGTGGAACCCGTGCCATCCGACAGCGCCTCGGAGGAGGGCGCGCTCGGCCCTGTCGCGATCGTCGCCGCGGTGGCCGTGGCGCTGGTTGGCGCCTGGCTGTGGAGGTTTGCCGCGGTCAACTTCGGATACGAGTTTGGCCTCATTGCGTGGGGAATCGGCGCCGCTGTCGGATTCGCCGCGGCGAGCGCAGGCTCCCGGGGTGTGCAGGCCGGTGTCGTGTGTGCCGTGATCGCATTAGGCTCGATCGTTCTGGGTAAGTACTGGGCATACAGCGGTATCGTCGACGAGGTGCAGGAGGCAATCGCCGAGGTCTCGCAATACGATGAAGAGATGTACGACTACTTCGAAGAGGAAGTGGAAGACGCGCGCCTGCTTGTCAACGGTTCCGGCAGCGACGATTTCGTCCGCCGCTTCATGGTGGAGCGAGGCTACACCGACGCCACCGATCCGTCCCGCGTCAGCGCGTACGAGCTGGCCGACTTTCGCGAGTACGTCGAACCCGCGCTGCGCGAGATGGCAGAGAGCACCCCGAACTTCGAGGAGTGGCAAACGAGCAGCGTCGAGGCTCTCGACCAGATCTCACCCTGGGCAATGATGCGTGAGGATTTCGGGGTACTGGACATCCTGTTTGCCTTCCTGGGGATAGGAACTGCGTTCCGTCTTGCCAGCCGAATGGACTGATCGACGGATAGCGCTCTCATAACTGCGAAATGACGCCGACTCAGCAGCTTCGGTCCTCGCTCCCAGGCGTTCGACGGAAAGACACGACGCCCCACGATCAACGGTAGATGTCGTTGAGAATTGCCGCCAATCGATAGCCAGCCTCCATAACCCGCTCTTGCGATAGCTCCCTTCCGGCCCGAACATAGTCGCCAGATAACCGACCGATTCTTGCGGAATCGTTCTCGTCGGCATCGAGAAGCCGTTGTCGTAGTGGACCGTAAGCATGGCTCACCGCCAGTTCGTTTGATTCCTCGAACCAGTCCTCGTAGAGGACGTTCTGTTCCGCGGCCTCGCCGGCAGCCACCAAGTCTGGGTCGGCAAAATACTCATCCACATCACTTCGACAGAAGTTCGTCCGTTGCTGCAGGCTGTAACCTCTTAGATGTGGTAGTCGGTACGTCTTCTGACAGACAGTGTCCGATCAAATGCCACCCCGAACGCCGGCTTGTGCGGAATGAGTACCGCGCCGTTACATAGCTTCGATTTTGCGGATCAGAGGCAAAAGGGTGTTCTTGTAGAAATAGTCTTGCCTATACACTGCGTTCTTCAGCATATAGTTAGCAACAGAAGCATCGTGAATTGCTTCTTTTTCTGCGGCTTCAATGGCGTCAATCTCGCGCAACAATGCTCCTGACTCATGCGCAGATAGCGTCTCGACAGGGGATGCCTTCGCGATCCATTCTGCATATTGCTCGTTTATGAGTTCAAGCCTGGCAAAAGCCGTTTCTCGTTCCGCCCTCCAACGCCTTACCTTTTGCTCTAGCTTGTCGTACTCTTTCATCTCCGCATCTAGTTGCTCCCACAAAAAGTTGAGTACACGGAGTCGTGCTTCTTGGCGTGAACGCTTTGCTCTTGCTACAATTTTCTCTCGCTCAATTTCCGCCAGACTCTTCGGCCTCACGGATGGCATGCCAAGTTCTCCGGAGTGTGCGCGCTGAATACGCCGATCAGAATATCTCAAGAATTCTCGTTTCACAGAGCCGTCGGGCCGTTCATGATAAATCACTGAGCCTAAATCCATGTGCTCTCGCCGGTCTACATCGGATGCGTGAATTTGAAAGCGCCTTCTCGTCCCATTCGGCGCAACAACTGTGTAGCTCCCAGGTTCTAGCTCCACTAAGAGACGAATGGGATTCTCTATACCTACTTCTTCTTCCAGACGTTCGCGTACTAACCGCTCATATTCGGCATTTCTATCTGAGTCAATGCGCTCTCGTTGCCCTTCGTCGATTCGGTCAAGCGCTCTATCTGCAGCGGATTCTCTGCGAGGATCGTCGGCGCTAACAACTGTGTTAGCGAGAAACAGAACGGCGAATAAAAAGCATTTTGAACGCATTCGGGCCATCCTAGAACCAGAGGAGCGATGTCCGCTTCGGGTCAGAAGCCATCATCCGTTCCTTCATTGTGTCAACGGCAGCAATCGAGTGTAAAGCGGCCTCTAGCCTAGATCGAATCTGACGCTGACTGTACGATCAGGTATGAGCTATCACATCTTAGAACAGATTAAAGCGAGTACCACCGCGCACTAGTATCAATCGCCGCATATTCTTCTGGTGGCACGCACCCTTGGCCACTCCGACGTGCGCCGTCCATCTAGAAAGATACGCCGTCGACGAATACACCGGCCACACTGTTAGCGTCCAAGAGCCCGGTGAGAGGGTTGCCCGTTTCTGCTCGCTCGTAAATCATCTTCGAGTTAACTCTAATGGTGTAGCTCGGGTACTCGTTATGCATGCCCGAAACCCAAATTTTGTTCGCGGCTACGTTGATGAGAATATCGAAGCTGTAGTCTATGCTGGCCGCTGCACCCGCTGCGATTGCAGTTTCCGTCTGCCCGGTTGCCTTAAAGGAAATGTTGTTATCGGTCTTTGACGGCGTCGAAACACGGAAGCTGTCATTGATGCTGCCTATGCCCAGGGTATCGCCCGTCTCGTAGCTCGATGTGGCTGACACCCGCTTTAGGTCCAGCTTGATTATTTGCCGCGATTTCACTCCCTCGAAGCTGTCGATTGCGAAGTCCCGGATCTCTGTCACAATCACAATCTGCACGGTTTCTGCCAGAGCTGCCGACACGCTTGCGGACATTATCAACAGCGTAGTTATTAGTTGGCTGAAGCAGCTTCTGATCATGATAAGTCCCTTAGTGCAATTTGGGAGGGATAGGAGCCGCAGACAAAATCAATACAGACGGGTTCCGCGGCAGTTGCATCAACTCAGTTTCTGAAACTCAGCAACCGGTCGAGAATCGCTGTTCTGGCGGGCTCGTAGGTAGCGGCTGCTATGAGTAAAACCAGCATTACGACTATGATCGTTACTGCTATTCCTTTCTTGCGGCGGGCTCTGTTCTGATCCTGCGGTATCGCATCTGACCCTGCATCCGATGGCTGGCTGTCATGACCGTTGTCTTCGGAGGTAACCTCCGGCCTCTGCACGTTATGCGGATGCGCAAGCTTCCACCAGACATTATCAACGGCGTAATCGACGTGCAGGTTTATTGAACCGCGCGTCCAGCGCTCGACGAGTACCGCGACCACCGAAACTGCAAGTGCGAGGAAGGTCGTATCGAACGCGATACCAACGGCGTCGCCGATCCCAATCCTCGCGAAGGCAATTACAACTGGGTCAGGACTTTGCATCAACGGAACCAGTCTGAGGCTCTCAGAAATGCCGTAGATGGTGCCGAGAAAGCCAGTCGTGGGTATCAGCCAAATAAGATACTCTGTGACGGACGATACCGCTTCTGCGCGGCTCTTGTAACCCTCTCGCACGGCTTCCAGCGCGGTTGGGACATCGCTCAGCTTTTGAGTTTGATTAAAGATACTTAACGCCGTCTGATATGCCGCTAGTGTTACAAAAGAAAACGGCAACACGTTCGAGTCCCACTTGTTGGTTATGTATAAGACCAGCCTGTCGACGTTGCTATGGCATGCCTCAATCGATCCCGACGCGATTTCCCACGGCATACGGATTTCGTTTTTGCCGTCACGGTAGGTGCGGATGCTCGTGAGTCCGCAATCGCTCGTGACAGCTGCTAGGCGCCTCGCAGCTGCAACCAGCATTAGCCACCAGAAAGCCAGCATCGTCGCAAACTGAAAGGGCCCGTTTACGAGACCAAGCCAGGACAATGGTCGAGAGTTAACGTCAAGGCCAATCGCGTAGCCACTCTCAATCGATCGGGTGATCTGGCAGATTCGGCGACCCGATTCGTCGAGGTTTCGGGTGACGCCGCATATGATTCCTTCTTTTCCAACACCAAAGCGCATGCTTTCCTCGTAAGCTCGCAGCACTGACCCAATAGGTGAGAACGTTTCAAAGTGCGTCAAAAACTGCGTCCGAATCAACCTGCTGATACAGTATCGTTTTGGTTCGATTGCGCCGACGGTTCTCAGACCCAGCGCAATCTGCGAATTCCCAAGCGACGACTCGATGACGCTCTGCTTCTCGGGCGCACCTGTGGCACTTACCCACTGACCGTACTGTGCTCGATAATCTGCAACGTTAGCAAGCATCCAGCCGTGAGCTTTCGCGGGATTGATACCGCCGCCCGTCGGTGCGGGCGAGTTGACGCGCTGCCAAAACGCCGCAAGGTCTTCGCTGATGCGCGTTGCTTCCGCCTCGTCATTCAGGTTAATTCGATCGACGGGTTCAGGCGCTTCCTTGCGGCAGGCGACGAGTTGTGCTTCGTTGCTGGAAGCCCTGCCGACAGACGCTATGAGTGTCTGCGTTGCCTCATTGTATTCTATCCGAATCGGCGTCAACCCATTGGCCATCCCCGTCGCATCTAGTTTCGGGAAAGCATTTGTCTGATTGCTAGTTTCCTCGACGTGCGCCAAATCAATGCTTCGCAGCAGAAGACTGTTGAAAGCCTTTAGAGCCAGCACGGTAACAATGGCACTTATAAACAGCAGAAGCGCGAGTTGCCCCCAGTTTGCCTCTTTGCAAAAACCAAAGTGGCGTTGGAGAAACTTCGTGCGATTCAGGTGACTATCGAGATTTGCCATACTTCCGTCACGTAATGAACAACGCCGCAGGTCCGTAGATCCCAGCCACTTCCACTAGCCAGCGTCTGCTTTCCTCCCTATCAGGATCAATCATCAGCAATGAAAGATGGACGCGGGCGAGTGCCAGCTCCTCTGAAGTTAGCGGAACAGAGATACCGCTTGAGTTTCTCGCGTCTTCGATTCGTTGCGCGATGTGAGCATCCGCAGCCACGACTCGCTCTCCTCCGGGACAGGCACAGATCCGGGGTGAAATTGCGACACCCCCGGGCCCGATCGCGATCCAAGTTGAGGCTGTTGGCAGGTTCGCGGAAGCGCTCAGGGCTTCCTGAACCATGTCTGCTGCGAACGGCACCCCATCCAGAACGTTCCATATCGTGTATGCATTGCCGTCGGACCACACCCACGCGGCAGAGAGATCAGAAACAGTGTGTGTAGCACCCAGGCCGTTGATACGTGCCGCAATACCGCCCGGCGTCAATGAAACAGACATCAGCGCGACACCACCATAGAGCGACTGTATTTGCACCAGCGCATCACTAAACGCAGCGAGCGGATTGGAAATACCGGGATGGCCGAGATTGAAAAAGTCTGGGCCGCTGATCATGAACCGATTCGCGTCGGATCCCCGAGGCAGCGAAGCAGCTACCAACGCCGAGAAGCCCGGATAGTTGACAACCATGGACACCGGGATGCCGTACGCTTTGATACGGCTGTCCCAGAGGAGCACGGATAGCGATTCGTCAATCGTCAGCACGAACTGGGCATCGCGACCCTGCATACCGGCATCGCACCAATCGTCCCGGCCGACAATGACGAACCGCGTAGTACCCATGCGCGTTCTTATCTCCTCTGAGATTTCGGACGTTGGAAAACAGGTGTACTGAGCGTGGGTATCCGTAGCCCAGCCACAGTTAACGATTAACAACGCAATCGGCACGATTCGTTTTTTCATAGTGACAACCTTGCCGTGTAGTAGCCTTCCGGCTTGAGAGCTACGCTTTCCTCATAGCCCTCGCCACTCACTATAATGTCGAAATTTACAACCGCAGGCGCTCCGCTACCCGTCGGGTAGTTCGGTAACCCAAAGGTTAGCTGCCAGAAGGTGATGTCGGGGTCGAATACTAGGCATTGTAAGCGGCCGAGGGTGCTTACCCAGATGAAGTCAATACTGGAATCCGGTGACGTTGAGTGAGAGGTCGCGCCATCCACTGTAAGTGATCCGATAATTTGAAGTCCGGAGACGGCAGCGCCGAGCGTATCGCGATCGTCCTCGGACAAACTGATCTCAAAAATCCGGAAACCCTCTTGAGGCTGGCTCGTAATTCCGGTTTGCCCACCTTCCACGAAATACAGAACGAACAGCATCAGGAAAGTGCCTGCGACGAGGTCTATATACGAAAGGCCGATGGGATTCCGGGCGCTCATTGGATCGTATCCGCTTGGAGCGTGTACGGATTCCCAGCGACCGTGGGAAGCGGCTCTATCCCCGTGAAAGTTACGCCGGATGCCACGTCTAACTCGAGAAGCAGACTCAGGGCATTGGGTGCCGGCGCGGCGTCCGCCATCACAAATGTGACTCCAATACTTCCGCTGGTTGTTTCGGTTATTAGCGGGCGGAACTCCGTATCGTAGCCATTGAGCGTCCTGTTGTAATCACCTCTGTTCTTTGCCGATATCCCGAATACCTCAATTTCCTTACGATCGGACATTATCGACGTTGCTCTTATGGGATGTGTTTGATCTTCATTGCAACCGCTTGAGGAAAACCGAATCGTGATTCTTTCCTGCGCATCTGATAACGCGATTTGAAATCGGCTGAATGCCTTCGGAGAACCACAGTAAACAACGATGGCATCACCAAGCGACGGAATACGTCCAACTCCGCCCGACGCCAATTTGAATTGATTCTCCAGAGTCTCACAACCATCAAGGCTTGTGACACTGTTGCTGTCCCAGATGACATCGCCGCGAAGCAAGACTTCAACGCGGTATATGTGAGACTGCGCGTTTTCCTCCATCGCCAGAATCAAGCGATTGGGTGTCGAACCAGATGTGGGTAGCTCACGCGTGTCCGTAACAATCCATAACATCGCTGCTACGAGTAACGCCGTAGTAAACAAATCGGCAATAGCTGTATTGTGATCCAAAGCCGGGGCCTAGTTGCACCGTTTCTCGGGATCTAAGGGAACGCCCTCGGCCCTGGTCCCGCCCTCGGAGTTACCCGCAGCATCAAGCGCGATGATCTGGTACTGGGTTAGCTGACCGCCTCCCGCGCTCCTCTCGCATACTGATACCAGCAATACGAGTCCAGCATCGCGCCTTTCGACGCCTTGCACCGAGACGACATCGTCCGCGAGATCTCTTCGCTCAGCCCCGAACCTAACGTCGTCGAGCTTGTAGCGATGCCGCTCAGCGGAATTGGCCCTGTTAGTTATCACCAGAACTCTTTGGCTCGCCCAGTATCGGTCGTCGATCGTATATTCGCCATCGGGGTCGTTCTCAATCGGAATGGTCGGCGGTCTGCCAGGCTCAGTGCCGTTGCCAGTTGTTTCATTCGCTCCTTCGTCCGGACCGCCTTGTTCCGAGCCGGTCGATCGACCCTCTGAACCCGAACGGCCTCCTTTTCGGCCGCCGCTGGACCCGGACGCCATCGCCATCATTGCTATCATTGCGATAAGATTCGCCGGCGGAGGCAGCATCATTGCCGCAAGCATGGCCTGCTGCATCATAAAAGCCTGCAATGCCTCATTGTTGATTACGTCATCGTAACGTTCGGCGTCTCGACGCAGGTTTTCGTCCCGCAGGCATCCGGGCAGGCAGGCCCGGGGCAGAGAGCCGAGCAGGTGCGGGCTCCAGTCGCCGTTCTTGTCGGCCAGCGCCCGCACCACGGCTGACGGGTCGCCTCCGGCTGGCAGGCTCAGCGACGCAAAGAATGACTCGGGCGAACACTCCTGAGGAAGGAGTCCTCCAGTCGGAAGAAACGTGCTCGGTAACTGGTCGTCAATTGGGCAATTGCGTAACGACTCGACGAACTTATTCTCGAACGCGGACTTAACCTCCTGAATGCAGGCCTCGAGGGCTGATTGCGTGGCTTGCAATACTTCGGCAGTCGTCGAGTCCGGACTGTCTGTGGCCAACGCCTCGAGTTTCGGCGCAACGTTATCACGTAGGCACTGGCCGATTTGTTCGTCGCCGATTTGTTCGATAGCTTCGTCGAGCGCATGCCTTGCAGTGGCGAGTTGTTCGTCCTTGCTCCGCATCACCTTCATGAACTCGATCATCATCCTGAACTCCTCGGATGGCCTGTTCTCGAGATCGTCCATGCGCTCTGACAACTCGAGGAGCAGGCGACCCGCTTCCGACCGTCCGGTATTGTCCTGAGCGCGAGCACCAAAATAGAGACCTGGATGGAAGATCAAGGCGAGGGTTACCACAAAGGCGATGAATCGTTCCATTTTGATGGCTCCAGTTTTGCGTATCATGGTTCAGATGAGTCGGGCTCGGGCACCAGAAACAGCGGATCTACGGCCAACCCAGCTCCTGCGCAGGCCTTCTGTATTTGTTGTACTCGATCGGCAGCCAAGTTGGCATGGTAGGTAACGTGTTGCGCGAGTCCGTCCAACTCGATTATTAGCAATTCTTGCTGCTCGACGATTCTGCGCTCGTCTTCGAGTACGTCGATGCGCGAGAGACACTTGTCGAGTTCTTCGGTCAGTACGTTGTTCGGCGAATCCGGAAACAGCAATCGAACGATGCTGTACTTCTGCGCACCGGTTTCGATTCTTCCAGTGTGGCCAAGATGTGCGACGTACCAGTAACTCGCGAGGAAGCTCAGAACAGCGATGACAGTGAACGCGACCCTTACGATCCAAATGAATCCGACACTTCGCCGTTTATCAGGCTTGCGGAACTCGACGTTGCCGCTCTTTTTATCGTTTCCGTTCAGGTTGGCACCTATATTGTTGTTGTGTTCCTGAACAACCTGTTATGAACTGCCGGTTTATCGCAGCTCATTCGGGATTCAAGGTGCTTATCGGCTTAGAGATACCACATCTGTTCGGCAAATACTACTTCAATAGGCTGAACCGGTGATGTTCGGGACCCCAAGGACTCGCGCTCGGCAAACGCATTGAAAGAGACTCGTATGAATGTTAGTCAAAGCACCTGCGACTCTGTGTCGGGTAGGGCACGCTTATTCCGCCGCTACGGCCTTGACCGAAAGGAAATGCACGAAGAAAACAAGGTGTCGTTTGGCCCGAATGCCGATTCCCTAGCGACCCGAGCTGTAAGTTATATCGGACCGGCAAAGTGGGTGCCGGCCGGGGACCGGACATTGCGCGTCCAACTCTGTGTCAATAGTTGGGCAGTCTCAAGTGTTCCAGAACCATCAGAATAAGCAGTTAGCGTGGCACTAGTCGCATGCCGCTATGCGGCGTACGCTTCCTGTTTATCAATGGGACATTGCATGGACTGGAGGCTATCCGATGGTCAAGGGCCACATATTCGAGAACAACGGCGTCCAAGCGGCCCAGTTACCCGACGAGATGCGGTTTCCGTCGGGCGTGAGGCAAGTGCACGTGAGGGTCGTTGGTTGCGATCGTGGATTGCCTCCAACGGACCGTAGCTGGGACAGTTTCTTTCAATCCGACACTGACGTTACCGAAGACTTTATGACTGAAAGGTCAATTGCAGGTGTGAGCCGTGAGTAGATTCGACGAACTAAAAGCCAAGGTCGAGAAGCATCCAGCCGTACAGGAGGCAGCTCCTAGGCAACATGCAGTGCTTGCGACTGCCCGGATGATCTACAACTGGCGAAGAGCCGCCGGACTCTCTCAGCTTGAACTTGCCAACGCTTCGGACCTTGCGCGCGCTGTGCGACATTGACTCAGCAAGCGCTGATCCGGTCACAGCGACTCATCAGCTGCGCGTGACAACCGGTGCAGACGTGCAAAGGGTAGGGTGGTTTGATCGCTTGGCTTTGGCGGGAATGCGTCGCGTGGGCGCCTGGTGTCAGCAGCGGCGATTGGAGCCTGCCCACACCCACCAATTGGACAACGTGGTCGCAGGTATCCGAGCGCTTGGCCAAAAGCAGGTTTCATCGGCGATGCAAACGCTGTTGTGGGGTCGTGACCTGGCCGCGGGGATGGCCACGCGGGTGACATTGCCCGAACACGCCCTCAAAGTTCTCACCTGCGCGCTCTTGCAAAAATATAGCTACGCTTCGCGCAAGCGACAGAGCCTGGACTATCCGCCGCATCGTTGTCTGACGGATCTGGCGGCCGTTTGCGGCCAGCCGCTGGGAATCGTGCGTCTGACGGCCAGTGACTGTCAGGTGTATTGGGTGCGCCCGAGCGGGGGTATTGGCTAGCGCTTGAGTCGATCGAACAACTTAGTGAGCTCGGCGACTTTCTCACCCTGGGGCATTGGATAGCGCTGTCCACAAGACTTTTCTTGTGGTTTAAGTACACTCATGCGCATGGATCGCCACGATGACGCCAACGCCAATGCGTTATACTTGGACTATCAGTCTACGACCCCGGTGGATGCGTCGGTGTTGGAGGCGATGTTGCCCTATTTCTCTGACGACTTCGGCAACGCCCATTCGACCAGCCACGCCTACGGCTGGTCGGCCGATGCGGCATTGTCGGCCGCGCGCGAGCAGATCGCTTCGTCGGTCGGAGCCTTTGCAGAAGAGATCATCTTCACGTCCGGTGCCACCGAAGCGACCCACACGGCCATCTTGGGGCTGCTCGGAGAGGCAAAACCTGCCACACCCCATTTGGTGAGTGTAGTTACCGAACACAAGGCGACGCTCGGCGCGTTGCAGCGCGCGCAGTCGGACTACGGCGCAAAGGTAACGTTGCTGGAGGTGGCTCCGGACGGGCTCATTGATCCAGCATCGGTTGCCGATGCGATCATCGACGACACGGTTTTGGTGAGCGTGATGGGCGTGAACAATGAAACGGGTGTTATCCAGCCGATTCAGAAGGTCGCGAAACTGTGTGCCGCGAGAGACGTGGTATTTCACACCGACTTGGCGCAGGCCGTTGGCCGAATCCCGGTCAATCTGCAGCGCAGCGGTATTGGCCTTGCTAGTCTTTCCGCCCACAAAATGTACGGGCCGATGGGGATCGGTGCGTTGTACTGTTGCAAGGCGCTGCAGCAACGTCTTGCACCGATACTGCGCGGCGGTGGACAGGAGCAAGGCATCCGCTCCGGGACAGTGCCGGTGCCCTTGGCGGTGGGGTTTGGGGCGGCTGCGTCACTGGTCAGCCGGCGACGGACGAAAGAGGCCAAGCGCTTAGCCACGCTAGAGGGCGTCTTTTTGGAGCGGCTGCGTGCGCATGTGCCGGATGCTTCCGTTAACGGTGGCTACGAGAGCAAGGTGGCCGGCTGCCTGAGCCTTCAGTTTCCCGGTTTGGATGCGGAGGCTCTGCTGGGGGCAATGCCTGAGGTGGCGGTATCGTTGGGTTCGGCATGCACCAGTGCCGCGCCAGGGCCATCACACGTGCTTTCTTCGATGGGGCTGGACTATGAAGCAGTCATGGGATCGATACGCTTGAGTTTCGGTGCACCGACGACGCTGGAAGAGGCGCTATTTGCTGCTGATCACATTGGCCAGGCGGCCAAAAGGCTGCGCGCCGCCGCGTAATCCGCTCGCTACTCCTCGTGACTTGGAGTAGACTGTCACGAGGAGACAACACATGCAGGCGACGCCAGCCCTCAACAACCCATCCGGCACAACGCCGGAACGCTACTCAGGGCACGAATCGTTTGCTTGCCGATACGGCTGGCTGACAAAAATCTATCAGCTGATCTGCCGAGAACCCCAATACTTTCAAGATATTGACCAGATGATGGTTGAACTTGGCCTGGGCAAGAACATGGCCAAGTCGCTGCGCTTTTGGGCCGGTGCGTTCGACCTGGTCGCCGACACGTCGGCTCGCCCCATCGAGCGCACGACGTTTGCCGATTGGCTACTCGATGCGAAAAAGGGGCAAGACCCGTATCTCGAAGACCAGCAGAGCTTGTGGCTGTTGCACTGGCGGCTGACTGCGACCGCCAACCTGGCCGCTTGGCACCTGTTGTTCTTTGAAACACCTGAAGTAGAGGCGCTTCGCAGTCGCGTCCAGGAGCGGCTGATTCAGCGCTCAGAGAGCGCCGGGCGCACACTGGCGCCATCCACGGCGCGCCAGCACATTGACATCTTCTTGAGCACGTATGCGGCCAGACCCTCACGTTCGGCCAACGCGCTCGAGCACGTGCTCGCCTGTCCGCTACAGGAGCTTGGACTGCTCAGCGTGCACTCCCACGGTCGCACCGATGATGTGGTGTTTCTGGATCGTGGCGAGCGTCCAGGGCTCGCACCGATCACACTGGCTCGCTTGATTGCCGACTACTGGCGCCTGCGGGCACCGGCTGATCGCTCTATTTCACTGGCAACTTTGATGCTCGACGTGGCAAGCCCTGGTCTGGTGCTGCGCATGGAGGAGGGGGCGTTGGCTGAGAGTATCGACGCCATGGTCCGTGAGTTTCCCAAAGTCTTTGTGTACACGCACGGGATCGAACGCCAGACGCTCACCTGCAAGGCGGATTCGCTCGATGCCATGGTCGAACAGTTGGGGTACGTGTAGGTGGCTGCATCGAAAGCCGCGTGGCAAAACACAGTGCGCGTGGCCGAGCGCTATGTTCGTGCGGTCAACATCGAGCGCGATCTGCCTGACCCAGAGGCACTGCGTGGTTATCGGCTAACCGGGCGAGCAGAGGCAGCGCTCAAACGAATCCTCTCCGGACTACACACCGGATCAACCCAGCGTGCGTGGCGTTTGACCGGCCCTTACGGTGGCGGCAAATCGTCGCTGGCGTTGTTGCTTGCCTGCCTGTTCCGCGATCAGTTCGCGCGCAATAAACGCGCCGGTAAGCTGCTGCACACGAATGCACCGGACGTTCACAAGCTCGGCAGTAAGGCACTCGCCTATCGACCCATCGTTCTGCAGGGACACTTTGCGGACGTGTCGATCGTGCTGGCCGAGAGGTTGTTGACGCACCTTGGCGCGGAACGCGCCAGTGCGGCGCGCAGACATCTGACCAAAGCGTTGAAATCTTTTATCGCCGAGCGCAATGACCAACGCGCACCGGCCGATGACGTGCTGGATTTGCTCGACGACTTCGCCGAACTCGAAACGCGTTCGACCAGCCCCTTCGAAGGCGTCATCGTGATCATCGATGAGCTTGGCCGATTCCTGGACTATGCCGCTAGCGGGCAGGCGAATCTGGATGCCGGGTTCTTCCAGGCCCTGGCAGAACGTGCGGCTGGTCAGCGCGAGCGGTCTATCGCGACGGTCGGGATCCTGCATCAGCGTTTTGAAGACTACGCGCGTGCGGGCAGCGCCAATGATCGCGCACTCGAATGGCGTAAGGTCGCCGAGCGATTTGAAGAGATCACGCTGGAGGAGCCCATTGATGGCTCGTTGGCGCTGATGAACGATGCGATTGAGTTGGCAACTGACAAGCTCGACGCGACAACGCGAAAAGCCGCGACAGCCCGGGTCAAGCTCGCCGATAGTCTCGGCATACTTCCCTCGGATCTAAGGGCAGCATCACCGAGTGCACTCTATCCGCTGCACCCCGGTACCGCGCTCGCGCTCTCGGTGCTCTCTCGCCGTCTAGGACAGACCGAGCGTTCGGTGTTTTCCTTTCTGGCCTCTCAGGATGTGGGCGGGTTCCAATCGTTCCTGGCCGCAACCGTGCCCGCGCCCCAGTGTGCTTATCGGCTGAGCGATCTGTGCGATTACCTGCTTGCACATGGCGGCGGCTATCTCTCAGACAACGAACGCAACAAGCGCTGGTCAATGCTCCAAGAGCGGCTTCGCGGTGCGCCCCTGCACAACCCCGTAGAGCTGCAGGTGTTGAAGACTGTTGGGGTGCTGAACTTGTTAGAGCCGCTGCCCGGACTGACTTGCACCCTAGAGCAGGTGAGCTTTGCGATAGCAGATCAACGAGAGGATCGAGCGGTGAGTCAGGCGGTGACCAACCTCATCAAGAAAGGGGTGTTGTTCAAACGCCAAGCGACCGATGAGCTTTGTGTGTGGCCGAGAAGTAGCGTCGATCTGGCCGGCGAGTACGAACGAGCCGTGCGCCAGGTGGGTCCGGTGCGCCGCTTGGACACGGTGCTTGCCGAGTTGCCGGCGGCACGACCGATCGTGGCTCACCGCCACTACATCCAGACCGGGACGCTGAGAACCTTGGATGTACACGTATTGCCGGATATCCAAGCGCTCACTGGCGAGCTCGGCGCAGAGGCTGTGTTTGATGCGCAGTTGCAGATCGTACCGGTCTATCCTGAGGATGATCACAAAGCAGTGGCCACGGGGCTGCGTGCAGCCAGCAAGGCGCAGCCTGTCGGTGTGGTTTGTGCGTCACAAGTTGTCTCGCAACATGCGCTTGACGCAGCGCGTGACATCAGTGCATGGAAACTGGTCTCTGAGAATTGCGCAGAGCTGCGGGTGGATGCGGTTGCCAAATCAGAGCTGTCAGATGCGCTTGCACGCGCTCAAGAACGACTGGATCGTGCGCTCACCGGGTTTTTGGCATTGCAGGGCGAGTCGTCCGTCCAGCTATTCCACCAAGGCAAGACCGCCAACATCGCGAGCGGTGCAGCACTCAGTCGTTGGGTCTCGGAACTGATGGACCAGAAGTTCCCCAAGGCACCGGGCTTCCAAAACGAACTCATCAATCGGGTCTCCCTCTCAACACAGGCAGCCACTGCGCGCGGGCGCTTGTTGGCCGCGATGCTCGGCAATGAGCAGCACGAGGCGCTCGGGATAAAGAAGACCCCGCCCGAAAAGGCGCTGTACTGGACGTTGTTCGCCACCTCTGGAATGCATCGCAAAATCCGGGGCGCGTGGCAGTTTGCGCCACCGGAGAAAGACAGTCCGTGGTCCATCGCCTGGCAAAGCGTGGTGGATGCGCTCACGGGTACATCCCCGGCGACCATTAGCGAGGTGATCACCACGCTGCAACAAGCCCCCATTGGTCTGCGAGAGGCGCCGGCTCTGGTGCTGTGTGTAGCCGTACTGATGGCCAATCGCTATCAGCTAGCGCTGCGCGAAGATGGCTCGTTCGTCACCGAACTCACCACACCGCACCTGGATCGCATGGCGAAATCGCCCGATCGTTTCGACGCGCGGCTCTTGCCGGCCACAAAGGCCAACGCTGATTTAGTGGAGATCTATGCGAAGGTCTTCGCCGCCGAACAGACGGGCAGTGATATCGGTGACGTCTTGCGCGCGCTCTATCGATGGTATCTCGAGCTGCCGAGCTACACGCTTCAAACACGGTCCATTCCCAAGCCAGCGCGTGCCCTTCTGACAGCTATGAGCAAGGCCGCCGAACCTGTAACGCTCCTCAAAGAGGGACTCCCCGCGGCGCTGGGTGTAAAAGTAGGCACGCGACCGACACAGACCCAGCGCGATGCCCTCAAGCGAGCGCTCAGAAAACAGATCAAGGCGATCAACACGGCGCTACCGGAGCTGATGAGCCGCATTCAGGCCGTTTGTGCAACCAGTTTCGGCCTATCGAGCGCAGCTTCCTTGTCGGATCTTCGCCAACATGTATCGTCGATGTGCGAGCTCGCAGGCCCGATGCCTGCAGAGCCCGATGTGTCAGCGCTGCGACTTCGGACCGAGGACACTCAGCGAACGGACGCCCAATGGCTGGATTCGGTGGCCAACCTCATTGCCGCCAAGGCACCGGGGGCATGGGAGGACGACACGCTGTCCGCGTTTGAGCTCTCGATCTCGCGTTTGGCGACGCTTCTGAACCGCGTGGCGGTGATTTCCAACGCCGCCAAGCAAAACGGGACGGCGTCTAAGGGCATCGTCGGGGTGCATATTGTCGACGTCACAGGGCGCGACAAGATGCTGACGGTGAACACGGCGGTCACTGATCCACAGGCAGACAAAGACTACGCGCGCATTCGTAAAGTTGTCGCCTCATCGGCCGATCCGCAACGTGTACTGGCGAAATTATTATCCGAGTTTGCGCTCGCGAAAGCCGACTAGGGCAGGGAGAACACCATGGCATCAACTGAAACGCGTCACATCCTAAGTCTCTCTGGCGGCAAAGACAGCGCAGCGCTCGCCGTATACCTCCGAGATCGCATCGAGAACATGGAGTACATCTTCAACGACACGGGCAAGGAGCTCCCGGAGACCTACCAGTATCTAGACCGAATCGGTGACTACTTGGGTCGACCGGTGACACGATTGAATGCTGAGACGACCTTTGATCACTGGTACGACATGTACGGCGGCATGATCCCGTCCAACCACCGCCGGTGGTGTACCAAGATGCTCAAGCTCAAGCCGTTTGAGCAGTACGTCGGTGATGACTCAGTGGTGAACTACATCGGCATCCGCGCCGATGAGAATCGCAAGGGTTACATCAGCCACAAGACGAATATCACGCCCGCCTATCCGTTCATCGACGATGGACTGGTGCTGGATGATATCAAGCGGATCCTACGCGACTCCGGCGTCGGTTTGCCACCGTACACCGAGTGGGGCCGAACCCGCTCAGGGTGCTATTTCTGCTTCTATCAACAGAAAATTGAGTGGGTCGCGTTGCTCGAGCGCCACCCTGATCTTTACGCCAAAGCCGAGGAGTATGAGAAGGAGTTTGAGCCGACTGGGAATCTGTTCACCTGGTCCAATGGCGAGAAGCTGTCGGATCTAAGAAAGCCCGAGCGGGTGGCGCAAATTCGCGCGGACGCGGCCAAACGTGCGGCGAAGCAAAAGGGCCGGGGTAAGAACCTCCGACTGGTCGATGTTTTCCGGCGAGAATTCGAGCAGGATCCGGAGTTCGAGGAAGGATGCTTGGTGTGCAGCGTATAGTCGCTAAGGTAGGACACTAACCGTGTCGTTCAAGGTTGCGGCTCGTACGATTCTTGAGCTGGGCGCTGAGCTCATCAGCTCCGACGCCATTGCGCTCTATGAACTCGTAAAGAACGCAATCGACGCCGGCTCTGATACCGGCGTCGACATCGAATTCGTTGTCGCAATGACGTATCGCACCTATCGCGAGTTCGAGGAGGCGTGGGACGCCGAAGAGAGCTCCATCGAAACGTGGCGCGACAAGATTCTTGAGAAGCTGGAGCCGGATGCACCGGCCAGTTGCAAAGAAGAGATCGCTAAACGACTTGATGCGGCAGCGCAGTGGGATGAGATTTGGGAAGTCATCGAGTACGCGTACAGTGAACTGAGCTTCATTAAGATTTCTGACACCGGAAGTGGTATGTCCCTGGCCGATCTGGGGGATGCGTTTCTAACCATCGGCACGCCGCGGCGGGCGCATTTGATTAAGGATGCTATTGCTAAGCATGAGGAAGACCCCACCTCGAAACCACCGCAGACACCGCTCGGCGAAAAAGGTGTTGGCCGCCTTTCTGCCATGAGACTTGGCGATACGCTAAGAGTCAGAACGACAACTGAGGGGGGATCGTTCTGGAACGAATTGAACATCGACTGGAATGATTTCAGGGAAAATCTTGGCGCTATGCTGGAAGACATCCCAGTTGCACCAGAGAAAGCCGAGCGCAAGAAGAAACCCTCCGAACACGGGACAGTCTTAACCATCGGTCGACTGAATACGACTTGGGCAGAGAGCGTCTTGGAAAAGCTCGCTGCCGACAGTTTGGCCAGGTTGTCCGATCCATTTGATGCGAATCGACCCAGGTTTCAGATCCGTATCAGCTACAACGGAAAATCGGTCAAGTATCGGCGATATATACGAAAGGTTCTGTTTAAGGAAAGTCACGCGACAGTCAAAGGGCAATACAAAGCGAACGGCCCGAAGGGCCCTGAGTTGAAGTTGACTATCAGCGCGCCACTGTACAATCGTGAGGCGTTTACAGAGAGCTTCTACGAAATTGATTTGTTGGCTATTTCCAAGAAAGTCAAATCGAACGTCTTTGCGCCTGCAGCGTTACGTCGCCTAGGCAATTTTGGGTTTGATCTCTACTGGTTCAATCGGGGGAGGCTTCGAAAACCCGATGGTTTCGACAGTGTCAAGGAGTTCCGCGAGCTGCTAGACCGTTGGCTCGGCATCATGCTCTATCGCGATGGCTACCAGGTGCTTCCATACGGCAATCGCGGTGATGACTGGCTTGAGCTGGACGCACAAGCCCTTAGGCAAAAGGGCTTCAAGCTGAACACAATCCAGTTTGTCGGCCGTGTCGCGATCAGTCGCGTCGCAAACCCGTATCTAGTTGACCAAACCAACCGCGAAGGTTTGCGTGATTGCGATGAAAAGGAAGCGTTGCTACGGATATTGCGTTTCTCGATCTGGACGCACCTTTACAACTTCCTCGAGGAGGGCAAACGGGCGCAATCGCAACCGAACGACTCGAAAAAGGACAACCCCAAGCTTCGGATTAAGAAGTTTCTTGAGTACCGACAGCGCGCAGAGCGCAAAATTAGTCGTGTTCAGCCTGCTCGGTCCGAAGACCGGCAGTTACTACGGGAAGTTACCGAGACGTTAGGCAACTTGGAGATGATGTACAAGGATGCCGAAGGTCGTATTGAAGCGGGAACGTACGAGCGCGAACGACTTATCGATCTAGCCGGTGTAGGTCTCATGATTGAGTCACTCGCGCACGAACTGACTCGAACCGTGGAGCACTCAGCGGCCATGCTTGACGACAGTGAACATGAGGAACTGTCTCCGAGCGCACGCGCGTTCTTTCGCTCTTTGAAGAGCAGCCTTATGTCGATCGAGAAGCGACTGAAGATCTTGGACCCGCTCTCTGTTTCGGCTCGACAACGCCGGAAGAACCTTGACTTGAGGAAGATAGTCGACGAAGTCATTCTCAGTCACGAGGCTCAGTTTGAACGGCATGATATCGGCGTTAAAGTCCTTCCAGCTAAAGCGGAGCCGGTGGAGCTATTCGGCGTTGAGGGGCGTGTGATCCAGATTCTCGAAAACCTAATTAGCAATTCTGTTTATTGGCTGCGAATGCAGAGAGAACTCAAGCCCAGTGCCACCAGCTCGATAACGGTTGAAGTTGTGGATTCGCCTACACCTGGATTCAGATTCAGCGACTCCGGACCCGGAATTCCAAGCTCGCGTCGTGAACGCGTGTTTGAACCGTTCTATTCAACGAAAGAGGAGAGAGCTCGCCAAGGCCTAGGACTCTTTATTGCGCGAGAGACCGCCAAGTTTCACGGTGGTTCGATGTACTTAGATGACGAGGCAGTAAACCCCTCAGGGAATCTAAGTACATTCGTCGTCGAGCTTCCGGACGACAGAAAGAAGAGGGGCAAACGTTAAGAAGGCTTCCATATGCTAGAGCATCTGCAAAAACAGGTTAGCGAGCAATCACTCCAAACGGCGCTGATTATTGACGATGCATTCGACCCACCCCGAGGGGCCGATATCGGAGACACTGGTGAGGCATATTTGGATCTACTCGACGATGCAGGACTATCGGCGACAGCATTGGTTCTCGGTCGCGAGTCGCTTGAAAGGGATGAGTTCCTTGAACTCATCGAGGACGATGCCACAGCGCTAGTACTACACGAATCGCGCGACAGACTACCGAAGGCTGCCGCCGATGAGCTCTTCAAGTCTTACGATGATGATGCGGAGTTAAAGCAAGGTAGGCTGAAACCGATATCGAAGATGTTATCGAGCGCTGGACTTGACGTTCAGGAATGCGGTTCGAAGGCGCCGAACGCCGACGCGACTGCAGAAATAATTTTTGTCGATCTGTATTTCTCGGAAGGGCTGACACCTGAGGAAGCAGCTGACGATGCGGCGAGTAAAATCGAGCACTACTTGCCGAAAAGGGATGCGGTAGATGCCGAGGTCCCTTTGGTTGTTCTAATCTCTTCTCAACCGCTAGAGCTCGAAAGAGTCTTCGAGCGGTTTCGCGAAAACGCTGGACTGGCTGGATCTCGATTTACATTTCTCAAGAAAGACGTCTTCAAGAAAAACCCGAACGAAGCGGCATTCAGATTGCTCGAGCTGGTTAAAACCAACTCGGCATCGAAGACCTTCGAGCAGTTCACCCGTCGCGTTGATGCGGCTGCGATGCAGGCGACGAAAAGATTTGTACGGAAACTCAGAACGTTCGAGTTGTCCGATTATGCGGATCTCTCAACGCTGGTTGCGGAACCGGACGGCATTGCATTGTCACAATACCTTCTAGAGCTATATGCGTTGTCTTGGGCTTCGTTTGCCGAGTCCGAGTCTGACACCGTCGATGCGCTGCGTGAGCTGGAGGCGCTTGGACTCGACGTCGAAAGTTATCCGCCAAACGCCTTCGTACCGAGCCCATCTGTCCTTGAGTTATACGAAAGCGCACTCTATCGACCTGGTAGCGCGCTCGATCAACTCGATGAGTTCGACAATTTCGGTCTCGGCGATGTATTGGTGAATAAGGGAGAGGGCGACGCCCCACCGGACGTCAATCTAGTTATCGTCCAAGACTGTGACATGCAACGAAAAGACCGCGTCCATGCCGCTTTCTTACTTCCAGGAGATCTCAAGGATCCAGAAAAAGCCCGTGCACAGCGCGACCGATTTCCAATCCGTATTGACGGGCAAGCCTACTCTGTGAGTTGGCAGACAAAAGGATGGCGCGCTATTCGCAGAGAGGATTTTCCAGACGAGGTGACTAAGAAGGGGCTTCGAAGAGTGCTGCGCCTAAGATCGCCTTGGGCTGCGAATCGTCAGCTTGAGTTTTTCAGACACTTATCGAGACCGGCATCGATTGCGGCGCCCCACCAGTTCGACCCCGCGACTGTCGAGGTCTTGCTTCTTGGTAAGGGAAAGAAAGCGGTTTTGATACGCGAATCGGCCGGAAAGCCCGACGCGTATATTTTGTATGCTGGGACACCGAACAATCCAGTGACCAGGCTCGTACTTTCTCAAACGTGCGCAGCAAGCATGCGAGAGAAACTTCTTGAAGCTACTACCGATGAAGAGCGCTTCGACCAGGACATCCGAAATTGGGCTGACGAGCTCCTCTCTAGCCCTGAGGCACTAAACGCGATGAGCTATCACCTAAAAGCCAAGAAAGGGGAAAAGGTGAAGCAAGCGTTCGATAACACCGTCTCTGTCCTGCTCGGTTCAAGCAAGCCGTACACAGATGGCGGCAGTACGAACAATGAACGATTGATGATCAATGCGACACTTGCAACGGATGACAATCAGCTAGGTTAAACCGCCAACTGAACTGCTGGCACGCAAGGCGCTATTTTTCCTGCAACAGTTCGGCACCCGCATTGTCTTCAAAAAGCTCCTCAGCTCGTACGTACTCCCGCAAGACGTCGAGCGACTTGTGCCGGGACTGATCAGCCATCTTAAACACGCTCGCCCGATTGCGCGCAGCACTCGTTAAGAAACCGCTCCTGAGACTATGTCCGCCATAGTCGGCTGGGTTTAACCCGACGCGGTAAGCCAGATCCTTGACGACCAAGGCCACACTCTGCGCAGTGAGTCTTTGCTCTCCAATTTTGTCGCCGCGATACATACGGCGGAAGAGGGCGCCTCGCTCAATGCCGGCCACCGTCAACCAATCGTTCAGCGCCATAACAGGGCAGTAGGGTGAACCCGATTGTCTGAGAATCGCAATGGTCTGCCCTTGGGCTTCCTGATCGGTTTTGGACTGCTCGATAGTGACCTTCAAACCTTCGTCCCGTGACTCCAGGTTCCAAGTATTCAATCCGACTAGCTCAGATCGACGAAAAGCCCCCGCGAATCCGAACAGGAGGAGTGCACGATCGCGAAGCCCTTTGCGTGTCTCCGGCTCGACGGCACCAACCATACGCTTGATGTCCTCATCCACGGCAGCCGCTTTCTTACGCGGTGGCTGGCCCCAGTTTCGCCGAATCCCACGCATGACCTCAGTAACCTTGAGTGCGTTGTGCGGTGAGGCATGGCCTGCGCCGAGATGGACCAAGCGTATCGCCGCCAGACGTCGCGTCAGCGTTGAGGGATTCAGGCCTTGATCGGCTTGTTTGGCCACGAACATGGCAACCGTGTCGGGATCGGCCGGAAGACTCGGCAAGCCCACACTCGCGCTCCACGCCTCGAACTGACGCCAGTCATTGCGATAGGCACGCCAGGTCGCCTCAGAGCGACTCTTCTGCGCATAACGCTTGGCCGTAGCCATGGCGTGATCAAGCCCGATCTGGGCTAGGGCATTGTTGGGGGCTGTTACAGAACGGTCCATGGACGAAGCGTAATTGATTCAGTGATTTAAATATAACGAGAAGAATCATTATCGCTAGTAAAAGGACAGTAGAGCGAATAGGGCATCGATAGATTTCATTTATGTAGCGTTACGTTATGAAACGTCTTAGCATGAGAATTCGTTCACAGCCATGCTTGGAGCCCGACATGCCGCGACACGGTGTGACCTACGAAGACGTCGAAGCCGCCATTCAAGCACTCACCAAAGCGGGCCTCACACCGTCTATCCGGTTGATTCGTGAAAAGGTGGGTCGCGGGAGCCTCTCAACCATCGCCGAGCATAAGCGGGCGTTCGATGCCAACCAGGCTGACGGTCCCGGGCCAGCTTTGCCGGATCTGCTTACCGCGGGCCTTGTTCAGGGCGCGCAGGCTTTTTGGAAAGAGTTGGTGGACGCCGCGCAGTCGCAGATCGATGCCGCGCGCGGGGAAGCCCAGACCCGAGTCAATGAGTTGGAGTCCGAACTCGACGCATTGAAAGAGACGCTCGCAGCGGCTCAGGACAAGATCGGCGCGCATGTTGCGAGCATTGGCAAACTGGAGACCCAAGTCGCTGAGCACATTGGCGAGATCAAGGAGCAAAACGACCAGCTCCAGGAGGCTGCGGTGGCCGCCGCCCGAATCGAGGCCGAACGCGACAGCGCCAAAGCGCTCTGTCAATCGCTGGAGGCGGACTTGGAAACCGCCCGCACGAGCCTGGCGAGCCGTGACTCCGAATACGCCGCACTGACAGAGCGTTTGGAACAACGTGCCGTTGAGTACGCGAAAGACCAGTCCATGCTGCAAACGCAGGTCAGTGACCACAAGCAACGCATCGCCGAGCTCGAGGACGAGTTGAGGGCCGCAAACACCGGTTTGCGTGATGCCGAAAATCGGTGCGTGGCCGCAGAGAATGCTGCAGCAGGCACATCGCGGGAACTTGAGCAGACACGACTCGAGCTCAAGTCTGCCAAGACTGAGGTATTGCACCTGACTCAGCAGGTGGGTGAGCTGCGCGCAGCGCGCGACGCCAAAGACCTGGTTTTAGAACAAGCGCAGCGGCGGGCGGAAGACCTGACGATACAGCTGCGAGAGGCGCAACAGGCGATTCGTCGCTACGTCGACGCTGATCGCTCCCTCGTTGATGAGCTGATCCAGGAACGTCGTCAACACAACGCTGTTGGCGGCTAGCTGACGGATCGTCTGACCGAATCCAGAAGAGAGCGAGCTCAAAACTCCATCTCAATCCGCTTTGAGCTGAAAAAGAAGCCACTGAGGAGCAACAGCCCGAAGGCCTGAGCAAGAGTGACTGTAGGCAACTAGAATACGTTCGGCATCAGCCAATTCCACAGCACCCAGACTGGAAGCGCACCAATCGCAGCAAACACGCCGGCAAGCGCCACGACCCACAGGACAAGGACAATAAACTTCATGAATGACTCCGGTTACAAGCGATACTCGTATCCAGATTTAGATCAGTGTTTCAGGTGATACAAGGCCTAAAACCGCCCACGTAATCCGTAAAGAATGTGCTCCGAAACTGCAGCCATCCGTAAACACTTCGCTATCGAGATGGGGCCAAAATCGGCGTTATTGGCAATCTCCACAAGGAATGTGCTCCTTTTCAGCAAAGAAAGTGCTACTCAACCAGAAACCCATATCAGCCCAGAGAACAACCTGACCACGAATCCATAACTGCGCATAATGTATATTATGTTAAATTAAGGAGATTCACTACCGATGCAAATCTCGGGATCCATCGATCAATCCGTCAGCAACCCTAGAGACGACCACTACAAAACGTCCAATACGGACCACCACTCAAAGACCCTAAGTGGCACGCGCCGACAGCAGGTCGCGAAGGCCATCAATATAGCTATCCCACCCGGTGTCGTGATTCGCAACCGACTCCTTTGAATCGAGTCCAGAGTGGATTAGGTCGATTCGAGTCTGCTCATTTTCCGCCGAGAATCGGGCCTCGACCGTTGAAGCTGGGCCGTCATCGCTCCAGCGCCACGTGTATTTGAGCAGCCGACTGGGTTCGAACTCCAGGATACGACCTTGCATGATGCCTTGAGCGTGTCCTGACCCAGTGGTCAATCTGAAGATCCCGCCGACCTTGGGTTCAACGTAGATTTCAGTGACCGGCGAAACGGGAAAATCGTTTGAGATCCAGGCCGAAAATACTAGATCAACGGCATATGGCAGCGTGTAAGACTTGGAGATATTCATTGGCCTGGTTCCTGTTTCGAGGCTAGTCGGAGTTCGCCTGTTGGCGGATCTTGGCAATGTAGTAGCCCTGGATACCGTCAAGAATGATGTGAAACAAGACCGGTATGAGTAGCGATTTTGTATAGATGAACAACCCAACCGCTACTGCAGAGACAATCAATAGGGCCGGAAGCTGCCGCACCCCTTGGTAAAGATGAGCGAGACCAAACGCAAGGACAGCGATTGCGGCCGCCGCACCTATACCCATGAAATGGCTGAGATACCATATCAGCCAGCCGCGAAAGATCAGTTCCTCGGTCACTCCGGCATTGGTCGACACGGCGCGAAACCACAACTCCTCGCGGTCAGTTTCGGGCATGATTGAAGCGACATCACCCAACTGAGAATCCAATTGGCTCGCCGCCACCCTGGACTTTGCGAGTTTGCGTAGTGGTATGACGAAGGCCGCAGTTGCAGCGATAGCGGCTAAGAGTGAGACGACCAGCGGCACGGGCTCAGGCATGCGGATACCGAGGTCACCCCAGTCCCGCTCGAAATAGATCCAAGTCGCCACGACGATCGCCGCGAATGCCATCCAGGTCAGGATCACATGCTGATACGCCTTGATTCGGGCTGCCTCGCCCTGCTCTTCGATCTTCTTTAGAAGGTCGGAGATTGTAAGCTTCGAATAGATCGGAAACGCGACGATCACAATTAGAGCGAACAGGTGATCCACCAAATGCAGGTTTGTCATATTGTTCGAGTTTTATTGAATAATCGAATGTAGTCTAATATCGGGCACGCCGTTTCGCAAGACACAGGGATCCGATGCCGAAAAAGAGCCAACCAAGGCGCCGCAACAAGACCGATAAGTCGCAGGAACCGTTGTCCATCGACACGGTGGCTCAGCTCAAAGCCCTCGCCAATCCGTTGAGGCAACAGCTGTTGGACCAGTTTTCGAGAGGTCCGGCAACCACCAAGCAGATCGCTACTACTCTGGGTCTGGGACGGACGCGGCTATACCATCATGTCGCAAAGCTCGAAGAGGCCGGACTTCTCAGACTTGTCGAAACAAGACAGGTCCGAGGAGCGATGGAAAAGTACTATGAGACGGCCGCGAATAGCATGAGAATCGACCGCGATGCTATAGAAGGCCCATCGGCGGAACTTGTTCAGGGGATTTTGACACAAGGGGTAGTCGATAGCCTGCTAAACAACGTTCGTTCTGAAGTCGCCGAGCACCTCGCCCGCGATCGATCAAAGAGTAAGAAGCGCAGTGGCGAAGGTGCGCAGGACGTCATGTTCGCGGCGACGGAGATCGTCGCACCCGAGGGCGACATCGCTGCATTTAAAGAGCAACTTTTGGCGCTGATCGAGAAGTACAGTGTGCCGGAGAAAGTGTCAGATTCGCCGTCGAACTTGGGGACCAAGTATCGTGTTCTCCTTGGTTGCTACCCAATCGCGCCAACGGACGACGGCTGATGCAGTAACTCAATCAGACAGGTTCGCGTGCCAATGTCACTACCCGTACTCATGAACAAAAACGGGGTGCGGGACACAAGACAGGCATTCAAGCATTGCGTCTTCCCCTCCTCTCAATCCGCGCAGTACTGACAGCCCCTGTACATTCCGTCCCCGTGGTAGAAGAACCAATCGCAGCGTCCGTTCGAGTTCAGAATTGAGAGTTTTTTCTTGCCCTCCCTGGTCTGCCGGTTGAACGGATTGGTCTGCAACATATATGGACAAAGCCGATCACCCGACTTCGGACGTCGACCAAGCAGGGTGTCTGCCCAGGGTGCCCAATCGACGAAATCCAGCTCCGCTCTGAATCCCCCTGGTTCGCGCTCGGTAAGGTCAGAACAGTTGTATTCAATCAGGCTCTCAGATGACCATCGCCCATCGCAAACAACGACAAACCCGATCGGTTCCTTGTCCAGATTCGGGTCGAACGCATGCTCCCGCTCGATGAGAACCGCAGCGAAGTCGCGAACCCCATCAGAGTCGAAGTCTCCGAAAAGCACGTCGTCTGCAAAATTATCCGGCGAATGTCTCTTACTCCGTAGGTTCTCATCGCCCTTGGGCCCAAACACCGGGCCTGTTACGGCAAATCCGGGATAACGGTCTTGCAAAATCCCCAAGTAGCTATCCGTGGTTTTCGGCCATTCTCCAAGCTCCGTGGTGCAGAGTTTCTTTGCGCTGTCGCCGGGAAGCAGGCATGCAAATTTCCGCCAGCCGAACGTCGGTTGCGCATGCTCCAACGCACTTGCCAACTCCTCGGGCCAGGACGGTCTATGCGAAGGATAATTGCCAAACATCGCGTAGCGATAAAGCGGCTCTCGGCCGGGTAACTCCACACCGTTCTTGCTGGCTTCAGATAGTGCGCCGTGGCTCGACGGTCCCAGCCAGTCTGCAAGAACGGCCAGCGGATTGTTCTCGATCCGCTTTTGTGATGCCGCGACTCGAACCACCGGCCGCTGTTCATCAAAATCAAAGTCACGATACGCAGAGTAACGTGCCAGTACGGCTGTATCACTCGCTACCCGAAACAACTGCGAATGCGTGGAAACCCATACATCCGATGACCATGGATCGACCACAAGTTTCCGGACGATGTCGGGACCGATATCCAAACGAACAGCGGGATCTCCGTTTTTGGGTACTACCAGTACTCCTTCTGAACCGTAGTCACCATGATCGCCCTGGGTATAAGTACCGATCCAAACGGAATCGTCGATCGACACTGCGCTGGGAACACTGGATCGACACAGCATTTCAACGACAATCGCGGCGGATGGCAGTTGAAGTATCCTCCGCCCGGTCATATCGTGATCGCCACTGTCGTACCGATACCCTTTGTTCCTGCAATCGTCAGTGTATGACAGGTCGATGCCCGATCCGGTGTATTCGCGAGTCGATTCGCGGACATGCTCTTCCTGGGTCAACGAGTGGAATTCCTGTTCGCTAATCTCCAGGAAGGAATAGCTTCCCCGGTCTGCAACAAAGTGAGTGACACGATCCGCTGGATGATATCCCGATGAGTCTCGAACGACCGTCAGTGCTACGCTGCCCTCGGTGAACACCAACGACGTCACCGCGGGTATGTCTTCAGCTTCGCTGTATTCGGCGGCGTCTACGCTAACTAGCGTGAGAAGCAGAGCAATACACAAGAACGCTTGAACGCGCCGTGCTCGAGGATTCATTGAGTCAAATAGTCTGTCCATTCACTGAGTATCGCTCAGGAATGGGGCGACAATATGCGTCGAAACGCTCAGTTTCGCCACAATTCAGAAGTGCTCCCAACGCGAATCAACGCTAGCCCCGATCAGGACGAACGCCCTGCTCCGTTCACGCGCGGTGGGCCCGAAGAAGTAGAGCTAGCGGATGAGAGATACGTCGGCAGGCGGGCTCGCCGGCGCTTCGTCCGGACAAGCATGCGACGGGAAATACCACACGCTCGAGATGCGGTAATCGCGCAGCTCGTAGACAGCGATACTACACTGGCTTTTCTTCGCGTCACCGGCGCCCCAGGTCGCGCGTTCGAGCCCGGTTACCCAGTTTCCGGATTCAAACCTCTCAACGAGCGCTGATGAAGTCTGCTCGTCGGATGCAAACATCTCGAGTAGCGAAGACCGCAATGCAGCTTTGCCTTCGAGCACGACCGACGCCCCGGCTGCGTCAACGGACACCCAACGAAAGTCTTCATTGCAGAGCGAGAGCATGTCGCTCGGCTGCCTGGCGTTGAATGCGGCGACGAATCGATCGACGACATCCAGGTTCGAGGTTGCCGACTGTTCCGAATCGGCAAGCGCTGAAGTGATTTGGACGATCATGCAGACAGCCGCTGCGCAGCAGAATTGGATCGCCTTTGAGAGCTGGCAAGACCGACCGGGGTTTCGGACCATCGTGTTCACCTGGGCCTGTTCAGAAAGCGGCGCCCGACGATAAAGCGCCGTTCCCGACAACGCCTTCGGAGTTGTGGCGAAGCGACCGATCGCACGCGGCGTCCGTTTTTGACGCTTCCGAACGCAGCCACTCGAGGAAAGGCCGTATCTTGCCGTCATCCTCGCGCCCGCCCGGGCAAACGAAGTAGTAGTTGAACCGGGAAAGAACGCTGACGTCAAACAGCTTGACGAGCCTGCCGGCTCTCAGATCATCTTCCGCGAGCAGGTTGCGAGCCAGCGCGATTCCCTGCCCCTCGATGGCTGCCTGCAGGAGTGCTGAAAAATCCGAGAAACGCGGACCGCGCTTCTGCGTATGCGCCGGCACGTTGGCCGCTTCGAGCCAGTCCGACCACTGGTCGTACTTGCCGCTCGCATACAACAACGGCAGTGAGTCCAGTTTGTCCATTCGAATCCTGTCAGCCATTTCGTGCTGAAACTGCGGACTGCAAACCGGAAACAGCCTCTCCTGGAACAGGCACTCGCAGTACAGATCCGACCACCCTCCTTCGCCAAAGCGGATTGCCAGATCGATGTCCGGCGACAGATTGAAGTCGACTGGCTCATAAGAGGCAGCCATTCGGACTTCCGTAGTCGGACAAATCGAGTGAAAGCCGGGGATTCGCGATACCAGCCATTTCGCCGCAAAGGATGGCAGTACGCTGATGGTGAGCGCCGGTGACGCGGACTTTGCGCGCAGCGAGGACGTGCTCCTGCGCAGTATCCCCAAAGCCTCTTCGGTAGCGCTCAGGAACTGGACGCCCGCGTCGGTCAGCTGGACCTTGGGGCCGTCCCGGTGAAACAGCTGCTGACCCAAATCGTCCTCGAGGTGCTTGATCTGCCGGCTGACGGCCCCTTGCGTAACGTGCAGTTCCTCAGCCGCTCGCGTAAAGCTCTCGTGCCTCGCAGCACTTTCGAACATTCGAACGGCGTTAAGTGGCGGTAGATCCCTTGGCACCTTGATTACCCATCATGCGCTTGGGTAATCATATATCAAATCCTGCCGCCATTTGTGAGCCCCTCAGTCATAATTGGATGAGAAATACTCATCGGCAAGTCTTGCTGACTAAGTCGAAGCGTCAACGGATGCGACAACGGAACGCACGTCCTGGGCCCTGTCGTCACCGTAAACGGCAACCTCTCGCATCGTATGAAACATCTCCCATGCCACACCGGAAGGATCCACGGCCCAATGCTTGTCCGATTCCGCGTAACAGCACTTCGCGCCCGTTTGCTGCATCGTTGCAATGCTGGCTTTGCCCAGCTGGTCGTAGAGTTCCGTTAGCTCCTCGCCGGTTCCTGCCTGAATGCCAATATGATCAATACCGATTTTGTTATCGGATCTCTGGGAAATCGCCAGGTTGACGCTGGGATTGGTGACCTCCCACTTGGCATAGTCGTTCTTCTTTACGCTTGGCTGCTGTCCAATCAGCGCGGAGTAAAATTTCACCGACTTCTCAAGATCCTCGACGGCGATATGAATGTGCATGCGTTTCATGGTTCAGGTCCTCAGGTCTTTTTCAGGTACAAAGCTTTGCCGCCGATCGGGCGATAGCCTTATCGGCATTGAGACCGGCAATCGGCGGGTTCAGGTGGGAGGCAGCTTTCTCTTTGATCCGTTCGGCCAGTCCGACAACTTCCATCATCTCGCGGTCACCAATGCCGAGAGCCTTTGCCCGGGTCAGGTATTCATTGAGTTGCTCTACGGAGTTATTGGCGACGGCAGATCCGATACCGCAGAGTGCCCCCTGGCGGTCGATCCGCATGTCTGCATGGGGTTGTCGTGTTTTGCTGGCACCGGCACTGAACCGTCGTCGGATATCGCTCAACGCCGCCTCGCGCAAGTCGGCACCGGACCGCACTGCGGCAACAACATCGGTCTGGTAGGCGCCCAGCTTCTCGCACTCTGCAATATGGTATTGCGTGCAGGGAATACACCCCGCAGCGATCGATATACTGACGGCCGCCAGCTCGAGTTCCAGAATCTGTAGTTCCATGGGGCGTCTCTGAAGTCGTTCGTAGAGAGGAAACTAGCGCTGTTCGGCCGATTGCAGCTCGATATTTTGGGTGGTATCGATGAGTGACCGTCATCGTTTGTTCAAAACCCGCGGAGTACGGTCACTCCTCGCTGATATGCCAGAAAGCGCCCCGGAGCCCGCAGCTCGCAAGCATTCGATTCAGATCGGTCGCCGACCAGGGTTTCCAGTCACGGCTCAGGTATCCGCCGTACCATGAGCGCGCGAGACGCCAGGCGTTGCGGATGTCTATCAACTCACCCCTTGCTTTCGAGTGCCGGCTGCACCAGTCGTCCACCTGTGTCGGCGACCGGAAAAAGTGCACATGGCCACAAGTGGATACGACATTCTCATACCACTTCGACGGTTCGATGGGTATGTGCAGGTAGGCGTCCAGGGGTTCGACGCGCGCTTCTGAGCCTTGCCGTACGGTCAGCACAAGCTGCTCCGACTCCGCCCCGACTCGGGCGAAGATCCTGACATTGCCGCCGACAATTGCCGCGACGCCCAGTGCGCAGAATGCGCAATTTCCCCACCAACTCCCGTGCGGCGCCGATACCCAGAATGCTGACGGCATTGCGCTAAACGGAAACGCCGACCAGATTTCGGTCGTATTCGGATACAGAACAATTTGATGCGCCGACTGCAATCGATGCAGTGACTCCACGATCGCGTCCCGCTCGCAGCCGTTTGACGCCGCCAGTGTGTGTACGGACGGGGCTGTACCCGTCGCCGCCAGACCTTGTGTGATCGACAGGCGAATACGGCAGTCAAAGGCGTCGATGACGGCACTCATACAGAGGCAAGACTCACTCTGGGCGCCACTCGAGCTGACGCTGCAGGTGAACGGCACCTCGCGCGACGTCTTCCGGTATCGACGCCTTAGCCAGTATGAGCCGTTCGTTTGGCCCCAGCGCCAGGGAACGGGTCCACACACTCATATTGACCCTGCTCGAACCACCCGCCAGGTTGGCCGCAAAGAAACCGTCGATCGCGATCGCTTGCCGTGTCGAGGTCCAATAGGCCTCGGTGAAATCGAATATCCTCGCCTGCCCGCCGGAAAGCCCCACAATCGCGGCGCTGGCTCCCGCGGTATGCCTCATCAGGAAACGATGTGACTGCATGGTATCCCTGTTGGCGACAGCTTCTTCCAGTGCGTCGATCCCTGCGAAGTTCCTCAAGACGTACCAGTCCTCGTAGATCTCGCTTCCGGCGTTGAACCAGGGAGTGGGTGGGCTTGCAAACGTGCACGAGAAACGAAACCCCGCGGGTTTGTTGTCGTTCAGCTCCTCGTGAAATCCGAACAACGCATCGCGGTATTGAGTCTGATCCGCATCGCTGCGCCTGGCGTTCCAGAATATGAGTGCGAGCAAAACCGGTCACCTCTGATCTGTCGATCGGACGATCTGTAGGAATGGTAGTTGCCGGGCAATGGGGCAATGATGCCATTACGTCATCACACGATGATCTCCTTTACTCACAGAGATCCGGGTTTTCGAGATACCATCCCGGCAAAGCGTATCGGTGCCCTACCATGGAAAAAATGAAGCGTCGTTCTCTCAAACCGCTGTCACTTGTCGCGTTGCTGCTCGCGCTGCAATCGCCGGCTGCGTCGCAGCCGACAGCAGAAGACGTAGCCCGAATCAGTTCCGTCATACAGGCAATCGGTGTGTTCGTCGATCTGGGTGACTTCGGATCGATCTGTCAGCTTTACGACGAACTCTCTGTCGCTGACTATTCGTCACTGTGGGGAAACGAACCCTCGGAGGGTACGCCTTCAAACCGCGCGACGGCCTGGTCCGGGTTCATTCCGGGTTTCGATACGACGCGTCACGACATCAGGGTCGATCACGTATCGGTTCAGGGCGCAATCGCCGCTGCCGTTGCTCGCGTACAAGCCGACCACTGGTTGGACGGCAAAACCTGGAGCGTTACGGGAACCTACGATGTCGTCCTGCGAAAAAGGGGCCAGCGTTGGCTGATCTCTGCCTGGACATTCACTCTTGAGGAGGAATCCGGCAATCGGGCCCTTGTTGACGAAGCCGAGATCAGGGCAGCCGATGCGATCGAACGTCCCGTTCGCTGCAGGGACTAGATGTCCAAAAACGATTCTCAACACCGCCCTCGGCGAGAGGCTCGAGATCTCATCTTGCTTCAGTGCTCGGAATCCCGCGGCTCGCCGCGAATCACCTTCTCGCCGGTGATCATTGCAGATATCACACCGCTACGTTCGCGAAGTTCCGTGGTGACCACCCCGGCGATGTGGAGCAATCCCGCGGCCATCAATACGTAGAAAGTATAAAGATGCGTGGTCACGATCGGCTTTCGAAACGCGCGCATGGAATCGTAGGACGCCGGGTCGACGTCCTCTTTGGACCCTGGTGTCAGACCTGCCAACCGCTCGGGGTCCCCTGCTGTCACCCAATCGGCGATCCAGTGACCGAACGGCGGTTTGTAGAGATCCGTCCCCGCGAGTACCAACCCCGTCGCGGCCTGGATAAACAGCAGGGCGAGCAACAGCGTAACCATCATCCGTCCTAGTGGATTGTGCCCGCGATATGCTGGCTTGGCATGCGTTGGATCCCGGCGGAGAAAGCCGAACAGCTCTTTGAGAAAGCCCTTTCGAAACGGCAGGATGGCGCGCCATCGGGCGCCAGGACTACCGACAAACGCCCATATCAAACGCCAGCTCAGATTGATCGCAAACGCGTAGCCGATATAGACGTGTAAGGTCTTTAGGAGAATCTTGCCTTCACTTCCGACGCCAAATGCTCCCGCGTTGAGAATGGCCAGTCCGAACACGGCGAGCCCCAGGACGCACAAAGCATTGATCCAATGGAACCATCGAGTAGTGCGGTCCCATACTGCATGTTTCTCAAGCTCTGTCAGACCCTTCGTATCGGTCGACATCGAACAATCTCCTTGCGTTTTACTTCGCGCTGACGCGAATCCGCTAACGCTGTCTGTCGGCACGCCGCTGTGCTTGATGTTTGGCAAACTCCTCGCGACTGGCCTTTCCGTCTCTGTTGGCATCGATCTCCGCGAACGTCGTCTGGCCTGCGTTTCTCATTCTTCGACCCTCCTGCGATCGCTGCACCACCCTCTCCGCATGGGCTTTGCCGTACTCGTCAGCAGCAATGTAGCCGTCACCATTCAAATCGAAGTCGTCGAAGCCAGGCTGACTTTTTCCCGAGCCCTGACCGCGTCCTCGGCCTTGCCCTTGCCCCAGGCTGCGGCCGGGTCGCGGCTCGGCCAGTGTTACGCCCTGCTCTGCCGCACGGGCCTCCAGTCTCTTTCGATGTGCCTCGCGAAAGGCTTTTCGCTCCTCTCTCGTCTCCAGTGTGTGCATCTCCGTTCGATAAGCGGCGCGCTCCTGTTCGCTCATGAGTTGCCAGCCGTATACGGTTTCCGGCCCCTGCTCCTTTTGAGGCGCTGTGTCCTGCTGGGCCAAAGCCGGTATCGCGGCGAGGGTGAGCAGCGAGGCCGTCAGCAGGGAAAATAGAATCGTTCTCATCGCTCCAACTCCTCTGTCAGACCGTGTGTTCGAGCGTTCTGGCGCTCTACCACACGCAGTTTACTTATATTAGGATATCCTAAAATAAGTACTTCCCGAGAGTTGAGGACGAGTCCAGCAGCAACCGGGTGACAAGCCGTCACACAAACATGAGCGGGCTGATCGCAGCTCGCGAGGGCAGTCGAGCTATACTCCGCCCTCGCCCGTTACCAGTGGAGTACCTGCACACCAATGTCCAAGGGAATGCCGAAAGACCTTTATCCGCCAATAGAGCCGTATTCTGTCGAGACTCTTGAAGTCTCGGATCTTCATACTCTGTCGTTTGAACAGGCGGGTAATCCAAACGGGCGCCCTGCTCTGTTCCTGCACGGCGGACCCGGCGTCGGTATCCACCCCGACTATCGGCGCTTCTTCGATCCCGAGAGATATCGAATCGTATTGCCGGACCAGCGCGGCGCAGGGAAAAGCACGCCCCACGCCGAGATTCGCGACAACACGACCTGGGACATCGTCAACGATCTGGAGGCGCTGAGACTGCACCTAGGCATCGAAGACTGGGTGGTCATGGGCGGCAGCTGGGGCAGCCTGCTGGCGCTCTGTTATGCCATCCGTCATCCGGAGTCCGTGGCAGGGCTGATCATACGCGGGGTCTTCCTGGGCCGTCCCTGGGAACACGACTGGATCTACGGACCCAACGGCGCGGCGCACATGTACCCGGACGAATGGCACCGTTTCCACCAGGCCATCGATGGCCGGCCCGATGTGCTGGAGGCCTACAACGAGCTGCTGGGCAGCGACGATCCCGAGATTGCCCACAAGGCAGCGGCTGCCTGGTCGCGATGGGAAGGATCGATGAACTCGCTGTTTCCCAGCAAAGAGGCCATGAACCTTCTCGTCAACGACCACACGTCCTTGTCCATTGCGAGACTCGAGGCGCACTACGCAGCGAACGGCTTCTTCCTGCCGGGCGACAACTACGTCCTCGACAATGCCAATACGATTGCTCACATACCCTGCCGCATCGTCCAGGGGCGTTACGACACGATCTGCCCGCCGCTGTCTGCGTGGGAACTGTCGCGGGCTTTGCCGAAAGCGGAGTTGGAGATCGTCTCGCGGGGCGCACACTCACCGCTGGACACGGACATGGCAAGGTCTTTGAGGGCGGCAGCCGACGAACTCGGCGCTGAGCCCGGCTAGTCGCGCCAGGGGGCGCAAGCTGCGCTATCGCGCTAACGTATCCGGACAGCCCCCCTTGGCGCATAACCCCAGCAGAAAAGCTCCCAGCGGGGTCGTATCCAGGTACCGGGTCTGGATCTGCCCTCTCGAGTTCAGCGGTGCATTCGGGTCCGTTATGGGCCCCACCGGGTCGTTGCCACCGGTGCCGCCACCGGCGTCGGGACGGCGAACCTCGTCATCTTTTGGTCTGCACACGATGATCGGCGCGCCGGCCGGTCCCTCGTCACGGTAACACTGGCCCTCTGTCATCCCGGCCAGTGCGTCTTCCTGACGCTGCAGGCAACCGATGAAATCGTGGTCCGGACAAAAATGCGCGTTGCTGAAGAGGTTGCCGCGCGACTCGTCGACCTCGCGGCCGGCACAGCGAGGATCGGTCAGTGAACCCCCACTGCCTGTGGATGCAGGATCCGGAATGGGTTCGTTATTTTGTTCCAGGTGATCCAGCAGCTCTTTTTCCGCATTGGCCAGCTTGGCCTTGGCCTGTGCGGCATCTTCGGCCGTACCGTGGACGACGCTCCTGGGCGCATTGTTGGTCGTCACTTCCTCGAGGCGTTCGAATTGGTAGGCTGCCTCGGCCGCGGCGGCTGCCGCATTCCTCGCGAGGCGTGCCGTTTCCGCGTTTTCCGTTGCGCCGGCGACAAAATTGTAGAACTCCTCTCTTTCCCGAAACGGAATGCCGGCGCGATATCGGGGAGGGTCCTCCGTCACGGTGGACTGACTCGAGCAGTCCGGTTCCCGCCAGCCGGCCAGGTTGGCCAACTGATCCGGCGCCGATTCGGTGGACGACGAAAAGCCCAGGCACTCCAGCAGTCCGGCAAGATCTCCCGTCTCGGTATACGCATTGATACAGCGGGTCACTCTCGGATCGGGTGCGTCGTCGAGATACCAGATACCGCCGGCATGAATGCCTATCGCTCTGTTGACCACTTCCGGGGAATTGGGATCGCTCCAGCCGATGAAGGTCGCGCCGTCCGTCGTCTGCGTGATGCTTCGAACGATCAGGTTGCCCTCTTCCACCAACGGTTCGAAGCGAATCAGGTTCCCGAGACCGTCACCGGCGTACCCCTGCCCCACGGACTCGAGCCTCGCGGCTTTACGATGCGTCAGCAAACCCTCGAAGCGGGCCACGGTCAACGCCTCTCCCGGCGCACCCTGGTAGAGCGTGTAGGTGACAGCCGGATACCGGTTGAATGTGGGGTTGGGCTCTATTGGCTGGCCGGGGGACGTACACGCTGCCGCCAATACAAGGGCACCGCAAATACCGATTGCGCGTTTCATGTTTCAAGGCTCCCGGTTTGTTTTTTTTGAGTCGTTCGGCGGGCACTCAAGAATATCACTGTCTCGGTGCAGCGCTGCGCGCACAACACCGCCAATCACGAATAAGACCATGCAGGAGACACCGAGGACGTGAACCCAGCCCACCCATCGCCAGAGGTCGGGCTCCATGCCGCGAATCAGCGCCTTGTCAGGCCGGTTAACCGCGTACGTGACGTCCACGTCGATGGCACGTCCTTCGCGCTGCAGAACGTTGCGTTTCCCCAACGCGTCGCCGCAGGAGCCGAGCACGAGGCTGCCCGGACTTTCGGTGCGTGCCTCACTGTAGAAAGCATCGAGTATCTTCCGGGGATCAACCGTCGTATCCACCGAGGTGCATACTGCGTCGCGTTGTCCTGACGGTGTAAACCGAACCCAGAACTGCTCGACTTCACGCCATCCCGCATCCCTGCCTCCGGTACTCTCGTAAACGCGTCTGCCAAACAGTGTGCCGGCGACCGTCTCGGTTTGCGCGTTGTCGATGAAGCCTATGTCGCGATGGTTCTCGATGCTCATCTGAAACAGCCACAACATCACAAAAGCACCGATAGTAACCGTCCACCAGGACGCTCGCTCATGCTGCCTCGTTCGCGAAATCCACTCCGGCAACTCGAAACCGGCGGTCGGGTACAGCGCTGGCGGTTCCTGCGACGCAGCCTGATCGACCGGGCGGGACACTCTGTCCGCGATCATCGAGAAGGCGCCCTTCAGCATGACCGGATCGAGAAAGTACCCCAGATGTGCACTTAGGATGCCATGCGGCTGGCCGGTATTGAGTTCATTGTCGTCGCCGATTCCCAGCGTGGATCCGACCGGATCCTTCGGCCGGTAGACGTTGATCCAGTCGAAGCCGGAATGGGCCGTCGTCAACTCTCGGCGAATCTCGGCAGGTGCAGGATACAGTGCCGGAAAGAAGGTATGGAACAGCCGCTTCAGCGGCGATCCGCCGGTGACGACGACCAGGCGGGTCCGTACGCCCGGCATGCCGAATCGCCGAATCGTATCGATCGTGAGCACGCTCCCGAGACTGTGCGCCCCGACGACAATCAGTTCGTGCTCTTTTGCGATGCGTCGAAGTCCGGACCACAACTTCCGTTGCGCACGATCACGGTGCTCCTCGTTGCCAAGGTAGAAAAAGATGTCGCCGGTCAGTCTCGCAAGGGCGACAAACCCGGGAAACAGTCGATTGCCAAGCTGTATCCATGCTAAGCCCACGCCAACGAGCGAGATCAACAATACAATCACTCCGATCACGCGGAAGCGGTACTCCTGCATAGGGAGACCGTCGCTCCAGCTGACGGTCGCGGGCCAGTGATGCATTAATACCGTATTGAATCCCCACCCAAGCACCGGCAGAAAGGCGAGGAAGTAAAGCCTGGGCAGCGAAGTTGTCGCCAGAACGAGGGGCCATAGAGCAAGGAGCCCGGAGCGCCGGAAACTCTGTGCACGCCATCCGTACGGAGAGATCAGAAAAGACGCGAGACCGAGCAGAAGCATCGTTGCCGGTACCATGAGTGCCAGCAGGAACAGAGCATCCATCCAGCCGGACGCCGAGCTGAGTACGACCCACGCCCAGAACGCTATCGCCGCCGACACAACCGTTGCTGCATCCAGCATTCCGCCGCTGATACGCCACAACAGGCCGGAAGCCGCAGACCTCCGGCTGTCGCGATTGAAGGTCATGGTCAGGTGCGCGGCGTTCTTCATCGCCTGCTGCAGTTCCCATGCCCCGCCCAGGAAGCGTCCGTCTTCCGCCTGCTTCTCGCCGGTAGTGTTCCTGCCGGTGTCGAGGTCCTCGATCGTCGCCTCGGTCAGGTTCGACCAGAGAAACGGCCGAATACTGATTCCGGACCGGGTCAGCCTTTCCCAGGCTCGCTTGCGCTTGTCGGCGCCGCTGACGAGATCTGCGCCGTTGGCTCTGCCGATCCCGTGCACCATGACGACAGCGATTCGGCGTTTGTACTGTCCGGCCGTCACGCTGTTCGCCTGCCCGTCACGGTTGTTGCCAACGTTGCTGTCGTCGCGACGGCTGCATTTTGCAACGAGCTGCTGCGATGTCTGCGCTAGCTCGTAGCGCCGTCACCGGTATCGTTGCCTCCCACGCCGGGCGGCTTGGACGAGGTCAATTCGGACAGCTGGCTGCTGTACATCTGCGCCACGGCGTCGATGCCGTCGACAACTTTGTCGAGAGCAATCATCCCGTTTTTTGCGCGCATGTTGATCATCTCGAAGGCAACCTGAATGTTCCTGTGCAGATCCCACTTCTCCCGGAATTTCAGCACTTTCTCCAGGCTCGCCATGATGGTCGTCAATGCGGCAAGCAAAGTGGTCCAAAGTGTAGCGCCCGGTCCGTCGAGCAGTCCGGCGACCGCGGTTGTTGCCGCGCCTGCGACAATGGTTGTCGCTGCAAAAAAGAAATATAGAAACGACCACGTCGATCGCCACTTCGCGTGGTGTTTGATCTGATCGTCCAGCCACGCTTCAACGTCTCCAGAATTTACGGTCACAAGCAGCACCTCCCCTGATCGATTCACGGCACGTTGCCTGGTCAAGGTAAAACCTTAACACCAAACGACCGGCGCAATTGCGTCAACTGGTCAGGAAATACCGTCGGATGAGACCGATATGCCGGGCTGTCCCGCCGAGACCGTCCAGTGCGGCAAAGCCGCCACGGGGAGTGCGTCGGGATTCAGTGCATCGACGGTAACGGGCGTTGCCCGAATGAACCCGGGTGTCACGTCGACATGCAGATACCCGCGATACCGGTTGTCGAAAAACTGGCACATCCCGTTGTCGGCGTGCTGACGGTGGAAACTGTCGTATCGTCCCTGTCCCCCACCCCCGGCGCTGATCGAGGTCGTCACCAACTCCGTAATGACGGCGTTGCGATCGTCTCCCGGTCCCGGATACGTCCCTGCGTAATACGCATGGATATTGCCGGCGAACGAGACGAGGTTGGGAACCTGCTGCCCCGCAAGGTCGGAAACCAGCCGGTCTCTTGCAGCTGCATAGTTGTCCCACGCATCGGTTTCGAACTTGACCCCCTCGGCCGACGTCATCCTGACCGGCGCCATTACGGTTGCCTGTACGAGCCCGTTCCACCGGCAGTGCGACTGTCCGACCACGCGTTTCAGCCATTGCTCCTGATCGTGGCCGAGCATGGAGCGGTGAGGTGAGTGGACGTCCTCGCAGGGCTGAAAGTGGTTGTTCTCGTCCAGCACGCACGCCGGTTCGTCGCGAAACTGGCGGACGTCCAGGAAGTTGAGTTCCAGCAGGTCCCCTACGATCCGGCGGTCGCGCACGCCGCGGGTTGCGAGCCGCTCACGCTTTTCGCGGGATAACGGTGTGAACTCTGCAAACGCGCGCAGTGCAGCGGCTTTTCTTGGAGGAAAGGTCTCGGGTGGCAGTGGCTTGTTGTAGTGGGACGGCAGGTAGTGGTCCCTGCCCCAGTCGTTGACGACTTCGTGATCGTCCCAGATCTGCAGCCACGGCAGCTCCGCACGGGCCCGCTGGAGGTCGGGGTCCGAACGGTACAGGAGATACAGACTTCGATAATCGTCCAGCGTTACCGCTTCATCGACGGGATACGGGCGAACCGATCCGCCCGGCGTCTCGTAAATGTAGTCGCCTACGTGTACGACGAGGTCCGGGTTACGCGCGACGATGTCCCGATACGCTCCGAAGTAGCCGGCCGTGTAGTCCTGGCACGAAGCCAATGCAAACCTGAACCCGCTGCACGGGCGACCGGGCTCGGGCAGCGTCTTGGTTCGGCCGAGCATACTCCGTTGGCCGGCCGCCTCGAACCAGTACCAGTAGCGCTTCGAAGGTGACAGACCCTCCACATCGACATGAACACAGTAGCAACGGTCGGCATGCGCCTCCGTGCTCCCGGAGCCGAGGATCGTCCCGAACTCGTCGTCCGATGCAACGAACCATCGGACCGCAACGGATCGCTGCTGCTGCCGTTCCCGGCCCTGTGGCGGCGCATGTGTCCAAAGCACTACGGAGTTGTGGGTGGGGTCGCCGGACGCAATGCCGGCCGGAAACGGGTTCGGCGCCGCGCGCCGCGGATCCTTGCGAACGGCACACCCCGTAGTGGCAAGTAGACTCGCCAACGCGCCGGTCACGAAGTCACGGCGCGATACGGGCATTAGCGTCCTCGATAGGTAAGGTTGAGGCCGTAGGTTCGCGGCGGACCGTAGAGTTCGCCGAGTGCACCCTGGTTACCGCGGATGCGAACGAAGTCCTCGTCAGCCGCATTCTTCGTCCAAAGGTCGGCACGCCAGCGCCCTTCTCCCCATATGAGTCCAATCCTCGCATTGACCAGGCTGTAGTCGTCGATCCGGAAATCGTCGATGTTGCTCGCGCCACTGAAGTACTCGTCCTGGTAAGTGTAGCTGAGCGCACCGGTGAGGCTCACGCTTTCATTCAGGCGTCCCTCGTAGTCGAGCGAAACCGAGTAGCTCAGCTCCGGTGACGTCGGAAGCTCGTTGCCCGTGAAGTCCGCGCCCAGCGGAATCACAAAGCTGTCGTACTCGGTATCCAGCGTTGCCAGCGTCGACGATGCGCTCAGCGCACTCGTAATGGCCCATGAAAGTTCCAGCTCCGCGCCGCGCATCGTCGCTTCCGAAGCATTGAAGATACTGAAGAACGGCCCGGCGGGGGTAAAAAAGCCCTCGAGCTTGTCCTCGAACGACTGATCGAAGAGCGTCAGATTCGCCAACAGGCGTCCATCCAGCCATTGCGTCTTCGCACCCAGTTCGTAAGCCGTGATCGTTTCGGGCTCGAAACCCAGCTCGATGGCCGCCGCGTTGTTGGTTTCGGTGTTGAAGCCGCCGGCCGTGAACCCCTCTGTCCAGCTAGCAAACAGCGTAACCGCGTCGGCCGGGCTGTATGTCAGGGTTATCCGCGGCGTCAGCTCGGAGAAATCGTTCGACGGCGAGACCACGAAGTCGTTGGCGGCGTTGTTGTTGTCGACAAATCGAACGCCGACGTCCTTGTCCTCGGACGTGTAGCGCGCACCCACGCCAAGCTCGAACCTATCGCCCAGGTGAACCGTCGCCTGGGCATACGCGGCAATGCTCTGCGTCTCCGCCGTCACGCTAAACGCACGGTCGACAAAGCGCGCGTTGCCCCCGGCTCCGAGGAGTACGTCCCCGACGAAACGATCGGTTTCTTCCCGATAGAAGTAGATGCCCGCAACGTAGTCGAACGTGTCTGAAGGTTTGCTCAAGAAACGGATTTCCTGAGAAAACGAGGTCGGCTCGTCGGCCTCGTCTTTGAGGAATTGGGTACTCACGGACGGCAGGCTGACGTCACCGGAACCCAGGCTGTACACCTCGCGGGCGTCCGAGCTGCGGTAGGCCGTGATCGACTGGAACTCTCCGCCTTCGAGCAGCCAGTCGAGATGTGCCGAAACCCCGAAGATATCCCGCTCATACGATTGCGGCGATCGGATCTCAGCCGTGCGTATGTCGCCGTCGTTGCCCGTCGTATCCGAACCGTCGTTGCTCGATATTAGCGATATGCTGCGCCCCCCGGTCTCGTCCGATGCGTAATCCACTGCGAGTCGCAGCTCCACGGCATCCGACAAAGCCAGTCGCACACTGGACCTCAGGTTGAGCGACTCCAGAAATTCGAGGTCCTGGCCGTTGAAGCGGTCGACGCCGAATGCGCCCCGGTCTTTGTAGGACAGCGAAACCTTGGCGGCAACGCCGTTGGATATCGGTCCGGACAGGAGACCGGCGACTTCGAACAGATCGAAGTTGCCCGTGCCCAGTCGAAGCCGTATGTCCGATTCCTGAAAGTCCGGCTGCAGAGTGCTGATCTGGATGGCACCGCCAGTGACGTTGCGGCCAAACAACGTGCCCTGCGGCCCTCTCAATACGGTGACCTGCTCGAGGTCGAACAGCTCGAAAGAAGATGCGGAATAACGCGGAATGAACACGCCGTCGAGAAACACACCAACGGGTTTGCCCGCCCCGGCCTGCGAAAATGTATTGTTGGCGCCGCGCACTGCAATGATGGGTGACGAGTAGTTGAAGAATGAACTCGAGAGTCCCGGTGTGAACCGGGCAATGTCGTCGATCTCGAGTAGCCGGTTTGCTTCGATCATGCTGCCGAGAAACGCCGTGCCGCTGACGGGTATGTCCTGCAGGCTCTGCTCGCGGATCTGTGCCGTCACAAGGATTTCCTCGATGTACGGCGTTGTGGACGCGGGCTCGTCGTTGCCCTCCGCAACGGGCTGCCCCGGAGCGCCTTCGGGGCCATCCCCATGCGACGTGCTGGATCCTCCGCCCGGCGCAGCTTCGGGCGACCGTGATTTTTCTATCGTGACCGTCCGTTCATTGACGTAGCGATACGTTAGCGGCGTGCCGATGAGGATGGTATTGAGCGCCTCAGCGACCGATCGACGGCCACGTACACCGTCCGTCGCGAGATTGCGGGTCAGTTCCGAAGCATGCAGTACCTGTAAGCCCGTGACTTCGGCGAACGACTCCAGAGCCGAGTCGAGTGCCTGCCGCGGAATGTCGAATTCGAACGCTCGGGCGTCAGCGCCGTCGCTCTGAGACCAGGCAGGCTTCGGCGCGACGCAGAACAACGTCAGGATAAGAACTATGGAACGGGTGAGCATGACTGAGTCCTTGTGGAATTTGTTATTGTGTCTCCTGTATCTCAAGGACTTTCCGGCAACGGTCATCGGGTACCGCTTTTCCAAAAAAAGTGATGAAGTTTTTGTGACGTCCGCTACGGGGTTTCAAAGCTACGGTCCGTAATGCGGACGATAACTCGGGTTCCGTCGCTGTTCGTTTCGATGTGTATCGATTCGATGACCTCGAGCGCTTTCAGGAACGAGTCGAGGTCATTGGAAAAAAACATCCCCGAGAAGCGTTTGTTTCCGAGTGCCTCCCCATCGATGATGAGTTGCTTCCGGTTGTAGCGATTGAACTCATCGGCAATATCCGCCAGTCGGGTGCGGTCAAAGACCAGCTTACGCTCTTTCCAGGCAACGACGTCCGCGACTTCTACAGCCATGACGCTGAATCCCACATCGCTGACCGCCGATTGCTGACCGCCGGTCAACAGCAGCTCCTCTCGGGGAACGCCGCCGGCGCCCAGGTACGGCTGTGCGACCCGCACACTGCCCTCTATTACGGTCACCAGAACACGATCGTCGTGGCGGCGCACGTTGAACTCGGTGCCAACGACCGTAATCTGCGTGTCGTCGACGGTGACGACAAACGGTCTTGAGGGATCGGCGACAACACCAAAGAGCACTTCTCCCGACAGCAGTTCGACATTGCGCTCTCCACGCTGGATGTCCACGCGAACGGTCGACTGCGTATTGAGCGTTATCAGAGAACCGTCCGGCAGCGTGACCGAGCGCTGTTCGCCAATATCCGTGGTCAGGACGTCAGCCGTTGGATTCGATGCCGGCGTGCCGATGACCAGCCATGCCCCAATCATCCCGACGGCAACTGCAGCCGCTACGGCGGCAACGCCAAACCTCCGGCGCGAAGCGTTATGCCGGACGGTCATCGAACCCGCCCCGCCTGTCCTCGCGCGATCGATATCGACCACGTTGCCAATCGCTGCCAGCGACCGATCGTCAAGTTCGATGTGCACATGTCCCAATGACTCCCATACGGCCAGACACTCCAGAAACTCATGGACGTGCAGCGGTGAATCGCGGAGCCAGTCGGCAAACTCGGCGGACTCACGGGACGATAACCTGCCTTCATGCAGGCGGGTTAGCCATACACTTGCAACCGTTGTCGGGTCGGTCGCCGATTCAGGTTTCATTCCGTGCCTCCTGCATCCCGGTGCGGCAACGCGCAATCCCCTGCTGCAGATACTTTTTCACCATGCTCGTCGAAACGCCGAGTTTGTCGGCGATTTCGCGATACGTCAGACCGTCGCGGCGGTGCCACACCAAAGCGGCCTGCACGTTCGGCGGCAGCGTCGCCAGCACCTGCTCCAGCGTTCCCACCTCGCGCTGCTGGTCCAGGCGTACTTCCGGCTGATCCGTCGAATCGGCCTGCTGCTCCGGCACGTCGTCCAGAGCCTCCGCCGCCTTCGTTTTCTCCCGCAGGCGGTGTTCGTAGGCGAGATTCGCCGCAATGCGCATCAGATACTGGTCCGGCCGGCGTATGAATTCCGAGCGATCGAGCCGCAGGAGACGCAGAAAAGCCTCCTGCGACAAGTCGCGCGCGTCCTCGGGATTCCGGATCCTGAAGCGCAGGAATCGCTCGACGTCGGTCGATTTGCTCCGGAAAAGCTCCCGCACGAATTGTCGGTGTCGCCGTGATGACATAGCCGGGTTGCCGCTGCTCGCTATAGATTAAGACTGTACCCGAAGCGCGATCGGGTACCGCAACCTCAAAAAAGAGCCAAAAAAAACCGACCGGACGCACAACGGCGGTGCATCCATGAGACGCCAGTGTGCCGTATCGGAACCACCGAGCCAGCTGGTATGGCTGTCGGTGTTGCTCGAACCGCACCGTAGCGTAAGCTTGCCCCTCCTCCGAATCCCTTGGGAATAGCTAATGAGCAAGTCCGTAAGCCGCCTCAACCCTCCGGCGCTGCCCAACTCGACGGAATTGGGTTACTCGCAGATTACGATCGCCGAGCCTGGGCGTATGGCCCACGTCTCCGGCCAGGTGGCATCGCGACCAAACGGCGAACCCGTTCCCGACGATCTGGTCGAACAGACGAAGATCGTTGCGTCCAATGCGAAAGCGGCGCTGGACGCACTGGGTGCAACACCCGAAGATATCGTAATTGCCCGGATATACATGACCGATCTCAACTCGAACACGCTCGAGCAGGCGTTTCCCGTACTGCTCGAGATGTTCGACGGTGCAGAACCCAGTATTACCGGCATTGGAGTGGCGGCGTTGGCGGGACCCGGACTCAAGATCGAGATGGAGATGACGGTTCGCCTGCCCGACTAGACCCACCATGACAAGCCCCAGGATCCCCTGCCAGCACGAGACACCGAGTTGACTATCTCTGACGCCCCGCAACAGCCGTCGCAGGCCGCGCACGGCAAGTACGCCCTGCTGTTCATCTTCATTACCGTCACGCTCAACATGATCGGCTTCGGCGTCATCATGCCCGTGATGCCGCAGCTCATCATGGACGTGACGGGCGAGGACCTGGCGAACGCAGCGCAGTGGGGTGGCTATCTGTCGCTCGTCTATGCGCTCATGCAGTTCATCATGATGCCCATCATCGGCGGACTGTCGGATCGTTTCGGCCGGCGGCCCGTACTGCTAATCTCGATGGCAGCCTATTCACTGGACTTCCTGATCATGGCTGTGGCCCCGGCCATCGGCATCATACTGGTCGCCCGCGTGCTGGCCGGTGCGTTTGCTGCCACGTTCTCGACGGCAAACGCGTATATTGCCGATATCTCGCCGCCGGAAAAACGTGCCGCCAACTTCGGCCTTGTGGGGGCTGCGTTCGGACTCGGATTCATTATCGGTCCCGGTATCGGCGGGCTGCTCGGCGATCAGTTCGGACCGCGGGCTCCGTTCTATTTTGTGGCCGCACTCGGTGCCGTGAACTTCGTGTTCGGCGCATTTGCCTTACCCGAAACACTCGCAAAGGAAAACCGCCGGCCCTTCGACTGGAAGCGCGCCAACGCGTTCGGCAGCTTCAAGCAGTTTGCCCGTTATCCGATCATGCTCCCGGTTGCCGGTGTGTTGTTTCTGTCGCAGCTCGCCCACTGGACCTACCCGTCGGTCTGGTCGTACTACGCCGAAGAGAAGTTTGCCTGGACGCCCGGTCTGATCGGCGCCTCTCTCATGTTTGTCGGTCTGGCCTCCGCCGTCGTTCAGGGTGGCTTGACGCGCATCATCATCCCGCGCATCGGCGAGCGTGCGTCGGCAATGTTTGCCGTCTCCGTCACTGCGGTTGCCTACATGGGTTTTGCGTTCGCCAACGCCGGCTGGATGGTTTACGCGATCATTGCGTTTTCCGCGCTTGGCGGCCTCGCCCAGCCGGCGCTGCAAGGCATCATGTCGCGCACCATGCCGGCCGATGCCCAGGGCGAACTGCAGGGCGCGATCGGCGCCGTGGCCAGCGTGTCGATGATCCTGGGGCCGCCGCTCATGACGCAGATATTTGCCGCTTTCTCCTCGCCCGGCGTGCCGTTTGCGGTTGGCGACGTCACGCTGTTGCCGGAAGGCGTTCCGTTCTACTTTCCGGGTGCGCCTTTCGCGTTTTCGGCCGTGCTCGAGTTGTTTGCGCTGATCATGCTGTTCGTTGCATTCAGGCGGATTGTCCGGCCACGCGAGAGCACGCCGGACTCGTAGCGGTAGCCGTCAGAGACTCTGGCCTTACGCCGAAACGGCTGCCTATTCCCGGCCGTCGACGGCAAACTCGAATGCCTGTTCGAGCCGGTCGTCACCCCAGAACAGTTCTTCACCCACGAGCATCGACGGCGCGCCGAAAATACCGGCTGATTCGGCAAGTTCGGTCTGCTCACGCAGCCGCAACTTGACTGCATCCGACGTTGCTCGCGAAACGATCTCGGCGGCTTCGGTGGGGGCAACGGACAGGCACTCTGCGACGACCTCGGGATCCCCTATGTCTCTGTCGAACTCGAAATTGGCGCGATACACGGCCTTGACGAACGCCGGGCACCAGTCGTGATCTGCGTATTCGCAGGCAATGCGAGAGGCAAGCAGCCCGTTTCTTGGAAACTCACTGGGTCGACGGAACGCAATACCGTAGCGGGCGCAGATTCGTTCGAGATCCCGCCACATGTACCGGCCTTTGGCCGAGTACAGATTGAACGGCGAATCCTCCCAGCCGTGATTGCGGAAGATCGGTCCAAGCAGAAACGGCCGCCACTTTATCGAAACCCCGTGGCGGGCGGCCACAGATTCGATGCGCATGGCTGACGGATAGGAGTAGGTGCTCGCGAATTCGAACCAGAAGGACACTGTCATCGTTGTTGCGATTCTCCGTGTGTCGGACAAACTGTCGAAGGCGTAACGACCGTATTATCTCACGAAAGACACGCCAACGCCTGCCAGCACCAGCTCCCGCCGTGAGTTCGAGACAGTCGCCCAGCGAGCCTGGCTGCATGCAGTCGAGCGGCGCCGCCTTTCATGCGCCGGTCCATGCGGGTATGCTTAGGCGGCGTAAACGGGCGTCGGCGCGTTGCGCGGGAAATGGCACTACAACGATCAGGAAACATGACGACCGGCAGGCACCGCGACGACCGGATATCGCTCGTCACAGATGAACAGGTTCGCCGTTGAGCGGCCTCCTCGCACTACTCGATGACGTGGCAGCCATTGCCAAAGTGGCGGCGGCGTCCGTTGACGACGTCATTGGCCAGGCTGCAAAAGCGGGCGCCAAGGCGGCCGGTGCCGTCATCGACGATGCGGCCGTTACGCCGAAGTATCTTCATGGTTTCGAGGCCAGCCGCGAACTACCGATTGTCTGGCGTATCGCGAAAGGGTCCATTCGAAATAAACTCCTGATCCTGCTGCCCGCCGGTATGCTGCTGTCGATTTTTGCACCGTGGGCCATCAACCCGCTGCTGATGCTCGGTGGCGCTTATTTGTGTTTCGAGGGCGCCGAAAAGGTGTTTCACACGCTGTTTCCCCACGGCGACAAACACGTCGAGGCCGATCTCGACGTTGGCCACCCGGTACACCTCGAGGAAAAGCGCGTTGCCGGTGCCATCAAGACGGACTTCATTCTGTCTGCCGAAATCATGACCATTGCGCTCGCCGCGATTCCCGGCGACAACCTCTGGCTGCAGGCTGCGACGCTTGCGGTCGTCGCTGTCGGTATCACAGTAGCCGTGTACGGCGGGGTTGCGCTGATCGTCAAAGCGGACGACATGGGACTGCTGATGGCTCAGAACGGACGTCTCGGCGCCACACGTGCGGCCGGACGGAGCATCGTGCGCGGCATGCCGCGATTCCTGGTCGTGCTGTCGACGGTTGGAACCGCCGCCATGCTCTGGGTGGGCGGCTCGATCGTGATTCACGGCATGGAGGGTCTCGGACTGACCTGGCTGGGGCACTGGATTCACGACTGGGCTGCTGCAGCCGGTCACGCCATCACCGCAGCCCAGGCGACGGTGCAGTGGATCGTCAAGGCGGCGCTCGACGGCATTTTTGGCCTGGGTCTCGGCCTCCTGCTGATCCCTTTCGTTACGCGCGTTCTGGCACCCCTTTTCAACACCATCAGGAAGCAGCCGGACGAAGCGGCTGACTCCCGATAGCCTGGCGGCGCGAGGCTTTGCTATGAGAAAGCTGTTGTGGCTGCTGCTCGGTCTCGGTCTGGCCGCCGGCGCGTACTATTCGGTCAAGCTGCTGCCGCTGCTGACGACCGACAACACGGGCCACGAGAAGGTGGTGCTGCTGCACGGTCTCGGTCGCAGCGAAATGGCCATGCTGCGCCTGGAAAGTGCGCTGACGGAAGCGGGCTTCGATGTCCACAGCGTCGGTTATCCCTCGATGGACGAGGCGCCGGATGTGCTGTTGAAGACCGTGGCCGCGAAGATCGATGCCTGTTGTGCCGACAGCAGGCAAACCGTTCATTTTGTCGGGCACTCGTTGGGCGGTCTGTTGATTCGCGCCTACCTTGCCGATCACGAGCAACGGAAACTCGGTCGCGTGGTTTTGCTCGGCTCACCGAACAAAGGCAGCGAGCTGGCCGACATCGCCGATACGGAAGAAGCGGAATCGCTGCCGACACGGCTGCTGGAGATGGCGGGGCCGACGGCAAAAGCGCTGCGCACCGGCCCTGGCGGCTTCCCGGCATCCCTGCCGCCGCCGCACTACCCTGTCGGCATCATTGCCGGCACCCGCGACAATCGTCTCGCCAACGAGTGGCTGCCGATCCCCAACGACGGGCTGGTCAGCGTCGACAGCGCACGTCTCGACGGTATGGACGACTTCGTGAGCTTCGACGTTACCCACTGGGATCTACGCAGCGACCCCGAGGTGGCGCGGCAAGTGGTTGCCTTCCTCGAGAACGGACGCTTTGAACGCTGATCGGCCGATAGCGGACGTCCTGCTGAGGCCCGTCGATCCGTCGGCGTTGCGTGAGATCAAAACCCTGCTGGAACACGCAGACCTGCCGGTCGACGACCTCGAGAGTGACGACGTAACGCTCCTCGCAGCCACGGTTGGTGGGCAATTCGTCGGTGCGATTGGCCTCGAAACCTATGGAACAACGGCATTGCTGCGTTCACTGGTCATTCGCCCCGATCAGCAAAAGGCTGGCCTGGGAGGACAACTGGTCGAACAACTCGAAAGCCGTGCGCAGGCGGCCGGAGCCACCGACATGTTCCTGTTGACCGAGACGGCAACCGGCTTTTTTTGTCGGCTCGGATATGCGCTGATAGACCGAGGTCACGTTCCCGAGGTTATCCGCTCAACGCGTCAGTTCTCCTCGCTCTGTCCGGACTCCGCCGACGTTTTGCACAAGGCACTCCTGGCGGGTCGCTAGCCTGGCACTACACCGTTACGCGGACTTCGAAAACCCGCCGCGAAGCCTGTAACCGTGCCCGGCAACGGTCTCGACGCTTTGAGCGTGATCGCCCATCTTTTTTCGCAGTGCCGTCATCAGGACATCCACTTTGTTGGATCCCGCGAAGGGTGTCTTCCACACGTGTTCCAGCAGTTCGTCCCGGGTTACGACCTGACCGTCGTGCTGAAACAGATAGTGCATTACGCCGTATTCCAGAGCCGTCAGGCTGATTGGATCGCCATCGATCACGAGAGTGCGATTGGCGGTGTCGAGGTGCAGTTCCGCGCCTGCGGTTGCCGACGGCGCCGGCCCGGAACGCAGCATCGAATCGCCGGATAAGAATGCGACGACCGACGTCAAAACCTCATCCCTGTTTCCAAACCAGGGTGGATGCGCTCGCCCTTCGAAAGCGACAAATTGCGCACCCGGCAGGGATGCGGACAGACGCCGCCCTGCCTCACAAGGTATTGCGCGATCGCCGCTGCGATGCAGGACCAAGACCTCATTAGTCACCTTCGAGATCGTGTCGGTAATGTCCATCTCGTAGGTCAGCTCGAGTAAATCTGCCGCGGTCTCCGGCGACGTCGAAATCCGTTGCTGCTGACTGAGCGCATCCACGTCCTGTCTCGATGCGCCAGGTAGAAAGATGTCCGCCAGCGTTCGCGAACCCGCGCCCCAGTGAGCGCGCACGAGCGCCACGACGGCGGCGCGCACCTCCGGAGTTGCAATGTCTCCACCTGACAGGTAACCGCCATACACGCAGATCTTTCCGACCGCCGAAGGATTTTCCGCCGCGTACATCATCGAAACGGGACAGCCGCAGGAGAACGCCAGCATCGACACGCTGGATTCACGGGCAGCCGTATCGATCACCCTGGCCAACAGGCGGGTTTCCGATTCGAGACTCCTGGGCGCAGTGTCACGATCGCTCAGGCCTACACCGGGGCGGTCATAACGAATCACACGGAAGTGCTCACCCAGTGTCTGCAGAAAACCGCGGAACGAGGGCTGATCCCAATCCTTATCGACGTGGCTGATCCACCAGGCAGGCAACACCAGCTCGGGCCCATTTCCGTGCACGGTGTAGGCGACGCGATTGCCCTCCTCGTCCCGGAGGTAGCGCACGACCGGTCGGGTGCGCCTAACGGTCGCGTCCATCGTTGCGAAGCCTCACGAAATTCTCATGCATATCTAACGCCAATCTCAGGACCGCGACGCCGAATCCGGGCACTGTTCGCTGCCTGTGATTTGTCCTCCCCGGAGCACTCTGGATGAAACGACCCGATACCCACTGCACCGAAGCTGCCGTCATGGCGAGCGGCTCAATCATAGTCGAACAAAAGGCCCTTTACACCGATGACGGCGTTGCACTGGCCGCAAAGACGTACACTGGCCCCGGGACAGTCGGCATGACGATTCTCATGCTGCCCGGCATCGGCGTACCGCAACGCGCTTTCCGGCACATGGCCAGGTGGTTTGCCGAACGAGGAGCGCGCTGTGTGACCGTCGACTATCGCGGCATGGGAGACTCTCGCACCCCTCGCGGCGTCGCGACAGCTAGCCTGTCCGCGTGGGCGAAGCATGACGCGGTCGCCGCTCTGGAGTATGCAGAATCGTCGTGGCCGGAGCCCGTGACCCTCATTGGCCACAGTTTCGGCGGACAAGTCGTCGGGCTGGCGAGCGCATTTCAGCGCGTGCAGGCCGCTGCATTCATCGGCTCACAGTTCGGCCTGCCCCGGTACTGGGACGGCTGGCAGCGCTATGGGCTCGCGAGTTACTGGTTTCTCGTTCTTCCCGCGCTATGCGCCTTTTTCAGAGTGCTGCCTGCCTGGAGCGGTCCCGCCGGGCCGCTGCCCCGCGGTGTCGCTCGCGAATGGTCCCGGTGGGGCCGTAGCAGCAACTGGTATCTGTCGTCCGAACCGGAAGCGGCCGCACTCCTGCGCGCGTTTCCTGCCCCGCTGATGGCCTACGGCATCGTCGACGACAACATAGCGCCACCGCGAGCCGTGTCTGCCCTGCTCGAGCGTTTCTCCGCGACAGGACCGATCCGCAGAGATATTGCTCCGGACGAGTTGGGCTTGCCTCGAATCGGACACACCGGACTGTTCCGACCCTCACCGGAAACGGCGCCGGTCTGGCAGGAAATGCTGAGTTTCCTCCGAGAGCACACCGTTGCGCAGGATCACGGCGCAGGTCGATTGCTCGAACGAACCGCCCTCGAACGACACATCCTCGAACCACACATCGGCAAACAAGCAGCTGCTTGTACGAACTGAGCGCCATGAAAATTTACGACGACTACGTACTCCCGACCTTGCTCGACTGCCTCTGCGGCATGAGCGACATTGCCGAGCAGCGGCAGCAGGCCGTGCCGCGAGCCAGCGGAACGGTACTCGAGATCGGCATGGGAACCGGCCTCAATCTGCCCTACTACGACGAACGTCTCGTGGACAAGGTGATTGGTCTCGACCCGTCGGTGGCGAGCTTTCGCAAGGCCCTCGAGCGCTCCGCAGACCGCCCGTTTCCCGTGGAATATCTTGGGCTCCGCGGTGAAGATATCCCACTACCCGACGACAGCATGGATTCGATTGTGCTGACCTACACGCTTTGCAGCATAGCGCTGCCGCTCGAAGCACTCGCCGAAATGCGTCGCGTACTCAAGCCGGCAGGGAAGCTGATTTTTTGCGAACACGGCAAATCCCCCGGCGAACGCGTTCATCGCTGGCAGCGACGCGTAACGCCGGTCTGGAAACGCCTGGTTGGTGGCTGCCACCTCGATCGGGACATCCCCGGGTTGATCCGCGATGCCGGATTCCGCGTGGCCGAAATGGACAGTGGCTACGTCAACGAGTCGATGTTCCTGCGGCTCGCGGCGTTTCAGTATCGGGGTGTAGCGGTGATCGCATGAGCAGGACGGCCAGAATACTCTCGTTGGCGCTGGCCGTGGTCGCCGCACTTGTCGCGTGCGGCTACTTCTGGCTGCTGTACGCTCCGCACCCGCCCGTGCCTCGATACACGCTCATCGAAACCACACTGGACGTCGATGGACGCCCGCGTCGTTACTCACTGTACGTACCGCCTGAACTCGACAGCCCGGCGCCGCTGCTCATGATGTTGCACGGTTCGACGGGCAGTGCGGCAACGATTCGCCGCCGCAGCGGCTATCGCTTCGAACACATTGCGCGGCGCGCCGGCGCCGTCATTGCCTATCCGGAAGGGACCGACGGATACTGGAACGGCTGCCGCAAAGCGGCGACCCATCCGGCGCAGCTCGGCAATGTCGACGATGTCCGCTTCCTGAAGACGCTGGTTGGCGACCTCGCAGCGTCCGGGCTCGTCGACCCGGCGCGGGTCTACGCGGCGGGTTATTCGAACGGCGGACACATGGCATACCGGCTTGCCGTGGAAGCGCCGGACCTCGTGGCCGGTATCGCCGCATTTGCGGCAAGCTTTCCCACCGAAAACAATTTCGACTGCACGGCCGCAGGCGTTGCGGTAAAGACGCTGATCGTCAACGGGACGCACGACCCGGTGAACCCGTTCGACGGTGGAGAAGTATCGCTGTTCGGATTTCAGAGCCTCGGTCTCGTCCGGTCTTCGCGGGACAGCGCCGACTACTTTCTCTCGTTATACGGCAACACCCCGGACACTCTGCACGAGACGACCCATACTCGCATTCCTCCCGCGACGATCAGCGAGTGGCGGTTTCGCGGCACGCCGGTGATAGCGCTCGTCACCATCCAGGGCGGCGGTCACACGATTCCCCAACGAGCCTATCGATTCCCGCGTCTACTGGGGCCCACGCCGCAGACGGACCAGATCATCGACTATCTCTGGTGTTTTCTCGACGGTACGCGTTGCTACGCGGCGAGTTCGGTCTTCGGCGGCAATGCAAATGGCGACGGATCGCCTGAAGACCGGCGGCTGCTCACTGCGCCAACGGATGTCCCGGTGCGTACTCAATGAGATCCCAGAGATTACCGTAGAGGTCTTCGAACACGGCAACCGTGCCGTAGTCTGCGCTCAGCGGTTCGCGAACGAAGGTCACACCCTTCGAGCGCAGGTCGTCGTAGTCCCGGCGGAAGTTGTCGGTCGCCAGAAACAGCCATACTCTGCCGCCGGACTGATTACCAATGAACGCCGCCTGCTCCTCCGACGCAGCGCGGGCCAGCAGCAGGCTCGTGGTGGGACTCGTGCCGCGAGGAGCAACGACCACCCAGCGTTTGTCCTGTTCGGGCTGATAGGTGTCTTCGACCAGCTCGAAGCCCAGTGTGCGTGTGTAGAATTCGATCGCTTCGTCGTAGTCGCGAACCACGATCGCAACGTGCGCAATTGCCTGTTTCATAGATATCCACTCCGACCGCTTGGCGGTACGCCCCCCATTGTCGTCACCGGGTGTCCGGCGAGCTGGTCACTCCCGAAGACGATGCATAGACGTCGATGAGTTCGGCATAGTCAGCCACGTCCGGCACGGCAAATTCAGAACTCGCGGAAAACTCGGGCCAGCCGGCTTTGAGACCCGCGAGTATTTCAGCACTCTGCGCGGATTCTTCGAGCAACCGTTCGCGCAGTCGCCCGCACAGCGTTTCTGCGCCGATCGCACAGACCAACGGACCAAACGGTATCGGCCGCGACCGCCAGAGTTCACGTATCTCGACTCGTGCCGCGCCTGCCTGCATGTCGAGGTAGACCCGCGTTGCCATTACACCGATGCCGGCGTGCCCGTCCGCAATGCGGTCGAATACCGCCTGATGACTTCCCGTAAATTCGACGGCCAATGCATCGGCCCCCTCGCCGAGCATTCTGTGCAGTTCGGCACGGGCAAGCAACGATCCCGATGCCGAATCGGGCCAGACCATGTACACACGTGGCGGTGCCGCCTCGTCACGAAGTTCCGCCAGCTCGCGGATTGGCGAACCGTCGGCCACGATGATACTGCTGGTGTAGCTATCGCCCACGTCGGCGGGTGGCGCATTACGGGCTGCTGCCGGTACTGCCAGATCCACGAGCCCATCGGGGCGGCTCCTCATTGCGAGATAGGCGACGAGATTCGGCACCGCAACCTGCACCTGACCCGCGAGGACCCACTCGGCAAGCTGCGTCGGCGACTCGGCAAGCCAAATGTCCACTGGGGCGCCTCCGAGTTCTTCGGCCAGTTCGGCGAGCGGCAACACGGCAGACCGTCGATCGCGTCCCGGATACTCATAAGTCGCAACGACAATACCGGCCTCGGAAGCCAGCGCGGGCGTTACTCCTGTAAACAGCAGCAGTCCGAATACGGCTGCGCTAATCAGCGGCAGGTTGAGCGGCCGCAGGCAGCGGTGAAAAAAGGCAGCGATATGGATGGTGTGTCCTCCGGCGAACGAACGCTTCCGGCAACGGGGTGCGCATCATAACGCGACCCGGCGATGCTGACGGTGTTTACCGCCCGGCACCGCAGCGCCAGGTCTGCCGGTTGACATCACGAGTTTGTTATATAACACTTTTGTTATGAATAGGCTCGCAACCAGCACCACGATCGGCAACCTCGACAGCGTGTTTTCCGCACTGGCGGACCCGACACGCCGGGCAATCCTTTCCCGCCTCGTGGAGGGCCAGGCCTCCGTCAACGAACTGGCCGCGCCGTTCGAAATGAGTCAGCCAGCCATTTCCAGGCACCTCAAAGTACTGGAGCGCGCCGGCCTCATCGAACGCGACATTGACGAACAGCGCCGCCCGGCACGCCTTACGGCCGCCAACATGGCGGCAGCCGTCGACTGGCTGAACCAGTTTCGTGCCTTCTGGAGCGGCAGTTTCGAACAACTCGACCGTGTTCTGCTCGATTTACAACAACCCAATGACAAGGAATCCGACCATGAGTGACCTGCCCGAATACGTAACAGACCGCATCTTCGACGCGCCGCGCGAACTGGTCTGGAAAACCTGGACGGATCCCGAACTGCTTGCCCGCTGGTACGGCCCGAACATAGAGACCGTGATCCACAAGTTCGAGCTAAAGCCCGGCGGCGAGTGGCTCAACGAGATGAAATGGGGCGGCAAATCGGACTTGAGCAAGATGACTTTCACGGAGGTGGTACCGCAGGAAAAACTGGTCTGGCGGCAGTCTTCCTGTGATGCCGACTGGAACGCCGTTGCCAATCCGATGATGCCCGACTGGCCGCGCGTCATATTGACCACCGTGACGTTTGAGGACCACGGCGAACAGACCAAGGTAAGGCTCGTATGGACGCCGGTCGACGCCAGCGAAACCGAGATCGCCTGTTTTGCGGCGGCCGTCGACAATATGGGCAAAGGATGGGGCAGCGGATTCGACATCATCGACAGCATCCTTGCCGAGTTACGCGCCTCGAGCTGAGAGTCCGCGCATCTGCCGCTGCAACAAAAGGCCGGCCGGACCCCTCAAGGCAGTCCGGCCGGCCACGGAGCAGCTGTCCTTCAACAACGCGTCGCGGCTTTGCACACCAACGCTGCGGGGACGGCCGCACTTACCCGGGTATTTGAACCCGAGCTATTTCGCTTTCTTGTACGCAGCGAATTCCTGCTTGCTCAGCGTGCCGTTGCCGTCCTTGTCGAGTTCCGCGAAGCGCTCCAGCAGCTTCATGTCGGCCTGTGCCTCGAATGCGCTCAGAACACCGTCACGGTCCGTATCCAGCTTGTCGAACTCGGATTTGCTCTCTTTACCCTGCATTTCGCTGGCGCCTACAGCGCCTGCCATCAAGACCAGGACAGCCAGACCCGTTACGCTCATTACTTTCATTTCGCTCCTCCTTTCATTGTAGGAATGGACGTACAGATGTATCGAGCCAGGGGGGTGGCTCACCCGTACAGGAGCAAACGGCGTGCCAATCCAAAAGTTCTGCCGCCACAGCAAGGACTTGCGCCCTGTGTGGGGACGGTGATGACGCGAAACACGTCGCCAGGTCTGCGATTCGGCGTTTATCTGTCGGCGGAACGCGACGTAAGGAAACGGAACCATTCGACACAACGCGGCACACGGGGCATCGCCTCTGCGTACAGAAGGCCAGCCCACGTAGGCAATCAGCGACAAACGAACGCTGCGACGGTATTTAGCCCACGAATTTCATATACAACCGTTGCATAGACAACCGCCGACTTTTCGACGCGTACGCGCGTCAGGCGAGCCAGCCGAATACGCCGCCGGTCAGCAGTCCGTAGAGCAGCGCATCGAACAGGTTTTTGGCCGTCAGCGACCAGGGCCTGCCGAACCAGATGCTGTCCTGAACAAACGCGACACCGTGCGCAACAAAAGCCACCGTGCCTGCGATGCGGAACGCCTCGAGGTACTCGCCCCCGGAACCGAGCGTACGGCTAACGAAATAGGCGCAAATCACGCCGATAAACAGGTAGTACACAAAGGTCTTTGCGAGTTTCGGCCCCATGGTTTGCAGCCCGTTCGGAATGACCGTAATGAACGCCTGCGGACCATCAATACACTTTTTCTGGAACTCTGGGTCCTTGAAGTCCGATGGGTCCTTGCCGAACGGCAGCATGTAATAGCCGGGTCGGCTGTCCTTCAAAGCGTTGCGCACGGCATCTTCGTGCTCGACCGGAGCCAGGTCGGTCTTGTGCCAGGGAAATACCATCCACACCAGCGCGCTAAATACAAAAACGATAATCGCCGATACCAGGATCGGCAGCCACAGAGCCGCAATAGTCATTGCCCTTCCCCCTCGTTTGAACCCGCCGCGATTACGACGGTCTTTTTGTTGTCGTTCCGATCAGTGTGTCTGCGAAGACGCACGCGTTCAAGCACATGGAGTACCATTTGGCCATGCGTCCCGCGCCTATTGCACTGTTTGCAGCACTGGCACCCACCATAGGGGTTGCGGCAGCGTTCATGCTGAGCGCGCAATCCGGATACATCGGTGCGTGTAATCCCTTTCTCGACGGCTGCGCATCGATCAGCGCAACCGGACGGCAAGCGCCGGGGGCCATGGCTTTCCGGGCCGTACAGCTGCCCCACGCCGCCGTACTCGCTGCCCTGTGGCTGCTGTCGGTGGCCTGGCTGCGTTCGCTGGATGCGATTTCGCCGGCGACCGCTCGCTGGGTGCTCATCTGCGGCATCGCAGGCGCCGTGGCGCTTATCATCTACGTGACGTTCCTGGGGACTAAAACGCCGGTTTACGCCTTCATGCGGCGGTTTGGGATTTACTTCTACTTCCTGGGAACTGCCCTTGCGCAGGTCATCGTGGCATTTCGTGTACGCGCAACACGCCCCGAGCTGGGGCTCTCGGGATTGGGCAGGACGCTGCTGGTATTCTCCGGCCTGCCGTTTCTGCTCGGCATCGCCAATCTGGTGTTCAAGGCTGTGCTCGACGACCCCGACGCCACCGAGAACCGCATTGAGTGGCTCGCGGCCCTGAGCATGCAGGTGTATTTTGTGGTGTTGTATGTTGCCTGGCGCCGCTCGGATTTCCGGCTAAGCGCACAAAGCGGCTGATCCGCGAACGCGTCTCAGTTTTTCGCTGTGCCGGCCTCTTTCGGCGGATCCGCCGGTTCGGGTTCCTCGTTGGCGCCCTCGGGGCTCTCGTCCTGCGGGACCGAATAGTCGAGTACGCCGGTCGCTATGAGGTCCGTCGATGCCTGCGCGATGGACAGTTCGGTCTCCACTTCCCGCAGTTTGGCCTCCGACTTGACGCTCTCCGTGGCTCTTTCCGTAAGTTCTGAGCGAAGCTCGCGGGTCTTGGTCACCGAATCCTTGAGGTCGCGCTTCAGCTCCTCGACACGGGACTGCTGGTGGCTAATCACGTTGTCGCGTTTCTCGATGCTGTCGTTTGCGTCGTCGAGTTCCCGCTCGGTCCTCTCCAGCTTGTCACGCGCATGGGTTGCGTCGGTCTGGGCGACTCGCAGCTCAGCCTCGAGGGCGCGAATACGGTCGTCCCGCGGATCGCGGCGCTTGGCCCTGAGACGGTCGCTCATGCGCACGCTGATCGACGACAGGACCCACCCCAGGAGAAACGCCCCGAGGGTAAACAGGATGAGATTTTTGGGAATCTCGATGAACATCTGGCCAAGCTTATGTGTGTCGTTGCTGTAAGGAAGGGCAGAGTTCTCAGTTAGCCGCCCCCCGCCGCTAGCACTGTCGCTTTATGGCGACTCTATGTCAAATGGACTTTCCGCTATTTTGAGAGGGAAAACAGCAAATTACAGGATCGTTATCACAGTTTCGGCGTCTCGGCGCCCTCTCAGCCCCTGAGAAAAGCGGCTGTCCTGTCCGGAAAATCGGTAAACAGCCCGTCGACGGCGAGGTCCTCCACGAAGAAGCGCAGCAGCGCCTCGAAGTCCCCGAAACCGGGCGGCAAGGCGTCGGCCCTGAAGGTGTACGGGTGCACCTCGAGCCCGGCAGCCTGAGCGCTCGCGGCAACGCCGGTGGATACCGGGCAGCCGTCGACCGCCTGCAGCTCGTACAGCTGATTGAGCCATGGGCCGATTCCGTCGACGAAACCGGCCAGGTCGCGAAGACCTTCGCGGGTCAGCATCGAGGTGTAATCGTTGCTCGATTCATTCCAGGAAGGATCTGCAATTAGTTGAATAAGCTTGAGATCTGAGTTCAAGTCGCGCCGAATACGTTGGGTCTCCTCCCGATCGAAACACTGCAGAAAGACGTTATCGCGGCGCGTGCGGTAACCGTATTCATCCAGTATCCCGAGGGTCAGCGCAGAGAGATCCACCCCCTCTTCCCGGTGCCAGGCAGGCGCCTTGATTTCCGGGTAGATGCCAACCTGCCGGCCGCTGGCAGCGTTCAGACCCTGGATCATGCTCAGCTCTTCTTCGAAGGTGCCGATCCGGAATCGTCCCGATGCAATGGGAAAACGCCCGGGAAACACAGCGCTGCCGTCAGCATTGAGTCGCTCGGTGACGTTGAGCGTACGGATCTCCTCGAGATCGAGGTCGCGCGCATAGAAACGCCCGTCCTCGCGGACCCGTCCGGGAAAGCGTGTGGCCACGTCGGTCACGCGATCGAGGTGAATGTCGTGGCTGACGATGACCCGGTCGTCACGGGTCGCCACCAGGTCCTGCTCGAGATAATCGGCGCCCTGTCCGTAAGCGAGCGCCTTTGCGGGAAGCGTGTGCTCCGGCAGGTACCCGCTTGCGCCTCGATGCGCAATGATCAGAGCCTTTGACTTCACCTTATGTTTTCCCGTCAAGTAATTGGTATTTTTAGTCTTTTATCTCACCATTCTCGTCAAAACCGGGGAAATCGATGACCTCCCATCGTGCCGTATCCTCGTTACGCGCCTGGCGTTTCAGGGCGTCGACCAACTCACGCGAGTTCCACTCGATGTGCTCCTTGCAGCGACGGATCAATTCCGCCGGCGTCTCCGACACCTGGCCGAACGGACGAATCACGATCATTGGAATCTTGTTGGCGTCTGCAACGTCCATCATGAAGCTCACGAGTTCGGTCTGCCGCTCGTACAAATCGGGCATCACGAACATGGCCTCCGACAGCTTGATCTGTGCGATCAGCTCTTCTTTGATTGCGTCGATCCCTCCGCCGGGCGTCACGTCGGGCCGGCTCACGTTCAGGTAGTAAAAGCGGTCGACTGACTCCAGGAACTCGAACACCCGAAGATAGCTCTCCGATTCGCTGAACCCGTGGCTCACGAACACCCGAATCGGGTTATTCTCAGACATGCGCCGTCCTCCCCTTTTTGCGCCGCACATCGGATTCTATCCAATCGGCAGGTACCAAGACAGCGCAGCTCGACAATGCGAAACGTCGGCGCATCGAGGCTTCAGGCCGCCACCCAAGAACAGTTTGCAAGCCTCAGGCGGTACGGTATCGTTGCCGGATCGAAGTCTGTGCCTCCTCCGCCAACCGGATTCGTGGAGCTTTGATGCGACTCCTGCTGTACAACATCAAGTACGCGGTTGGGGATGGCGCGAGCCTCCGCATGCCCCTTCCCGCAGCCAACTATGTGCTCGGCAACCAGAGCGTCTTGCCGGAACTCGCCGGTTTCATTCGCGGCGTCGATCCGGACATCGTAGGTCTGGTGGAGGTGGATACGGGGTCGATCCGCAGCCGGATGATCAACCAGGCCGAAAAGCTGGCTCAAGATCTCGGCATGAATACCTCCTACGAAACCAAATACGCGGAAAACTCGATCAATCAGATGCTCCCCATCGTTCGCAAGCAGGGCAATGCGTTCATGGCTGCCGAGCGAGTACACGGCGAACGTTTTCACTACTTCGACACGGGCATAAAACGCCTGATCATCGAACTCGAAATGGCCGATTTCGCCGTTTTCCTGGTGCACCTTTCTCTCAAGTACCGCCACAGGCACCTACAGCTTCGACACCTCTACGACCTCATCGAAGCGACGGAAAAGCCGGTCATCGTTGCCGGTGATTTCAATACATTCTGGGGAGAAAACGAGATCTACCTGTTCATGAAAGCGGCAGGGCTGCGGTCCGCGAACACCGAGAATCTGCCGACGTATCCTAGTCGCTCGCCGCGCCGGCAACTGGATTTTGTGCTGTATCAGGACGGTATCGACGTGACCGGGTTTTCCATTCCCGACATCCGTCTCTCCGACCATTTGCCGCTCGTGTGCGATTTCGAGATACGTTAGTCGAGAGTCACCACTCACGCGCCGGAAACCCCGAATACCATTCAGCAGATTAGTGAGAACGAATTTGATGGGCTACGAGAACTGGAGACTGGATACGGACGCCGACGGCGTCGCCTGGCTGTGCATCGACAAACCCGAAAGCAGCGCCAACACGCTGTCGGCGGACGTGCTGCGGGAACTCAACGAGGCGCTCGAGCAACTCGAAGCTGCGCTGCCGAAGGGGCTGGTCGTGTATTCGGGAAAAGACCAGGGCTTCATCATGGGCGCCGACATCAAGGAGTTCACACGAATCCAGAGCGAACAGGAAGCCTACGGTCTGATTCGCCAGGGACAGAGCGTCATGGACCGCATCGAGGCACTCGGCTGCCCGACGGTCGCCGTGATCAACGGGTTTTGCCTCGGCGGTGGCCTCGAGCTGGCGATGGCTTGCGACTATCGCCTCGTGTACCGGGGCAGCAAGAAGATACTGGGTCTGCCGGAGGTTCAGCTGGGTATCCACCCCGGATTCGGCGGAACGGTGCGTGCCGTACAGCTCGCGGGAGTACGTCCGGCAATGCAGCTCATGCTGACCGGCGGATCCGTGCGCCCCGACAAGGCAAAACGCATCGGCATCGTCGACGGACTCACCGACGCGCAGAACTGGAAGAAGGATGCGGAGGCGCTGATCCGCAACCGGCCTCCCAGGAGGCGGGCACCGTTCGTGGAACGCCTGCTCGGCGCGGCGCCGGTCAGGCCGTTCATCAAGAACGTGCTCGTGAAACAGGTTCGGCGCAAGGCGAAGAAAGCGCACTATCCCGCCCCATACGCCATGATCGATCTCTGGGCGGAGCTCGGTGCATCGCCAAAGACGGGATACGAGGCGGAAGCCCGCTCGATGGCCAAACTGGTCGTCACGCCGACGTCGCGCAACCTCGTACGCGTGTTTTTCCTGCAGGACGGGCTCAAATCTCAGGGCGACAAGTCCACCCCGCCGTCGGAACACGTGCATGTCGTCGGCGCCGGCGTCATGGGCGGCGACATTGCGGCGTGGTGCGCGCTGCGCGGCATGACCGTGACCTTGCAGGACCGCGAACAGAAATACATCGACCCGGCGCTCGAACGAGCCGCGAAGCTCTTCGAGAAACGGATTCGCAACGAAGCCGATCGCAAGCACGCCCACGATCGCCTCAACGCGGACGTGGCAGGGGAAGGCGCGCGAAACGCCGATCTGATCATCGAGGCTATTTTCGAGAATCTCGAGGCGAAGCAGGCGCTCTACCAGGACCTCCAGGCGAAAATGAAACCCGGCGCCCTGCTCGCCACCAACACCTCGAGCATACCGCTCGAGGCGCTGCGCACGGTGCTCGACGAGCCGCGGCGCTTCATCGGCCTGCACTTCTTCAACCCGGTGGCGATGCTCCCGCTCGTCGAAATCATACGCTGCGAAGATACCGACCGGTCGGCGCTCGACCTGGGGTTTGCGTTCACTCGCAAGATCTCGAAACTACCTTTGGAGTGCGCCAGTGCACCCGGATTTGTCGTCAACCGCATTCTCGCACCGTACATGGCAGAAGCGATGGCGCTCATCGAGGAAGGTGTGCCGCTCAAGCTTATCGACAAAGCTGCCGAAAACTTCGGTATGCCGATGGGACCTGTCGAGCTGGTCGACAGCGTCGGTATCGACGTCGCGCTGGGGGTGTCGAAAGTACTGGGCGAAGCCATGCAGCGTCCGGTTCCGGCACGCCTGAGCGAGATGGTGGCCGACGGCAAGCTCGGCCGCAAATCAGGAAAGGGCTTCTACGAATGGCAGGACGGCAAGGCGCTCAAACCCGAAGCATCGGGCACCGCTCCGGACGACATCGAGGACCGCCTGATTCTGCCTATGGTGAACGAAGCCGTTGCCTGCCTTGCCGATGGCGTCGTGTCGGACGCCGACAAGCTCGACGCCGGCGTTATTTTCGGCACCGGTTTTGCGCCATTCCGGGGCGGGCCGCTGCACTACGCACGGGAACGCGGAACAACCGACGTGACGGCCACGCTGGAGCGCCTCAGCGCGGCCCATGGCGAGCGGTTTCGACCGCATGCAGGCTTTGCCGACCTGTAGTCCGCAACGGTCAGTTTTTTCCAGGAAAACTGTGCGCCGCTTCACGCTGGAGACGCTCCGCGGTTCCAGAAGTTGTTGAATTACGGGTAGAATGCTTCCGCCCCCAAGGTTTATGTGAAACCCTTGAGGCCGCAGAAATCAAACAAATCGCAGGAACGGACGTGTCGCATGACGGATGAGCAGAAAATAACGGAACTGCTCAAGCGCTTTTCTCCACTGGACGGCCTCAAAAGAGACAATCTGCTGGCCCTTGCGCGCAAGGTCCAGATCCGCGAGCTATCGCCCGGTCAGCTTCTGTTCAAGGAAGGTGATACCGAAAAGCGCACGTTTTACGTCGTGACCGGCACGCTGGAGCTGACCGATCAGAGCAAAACGGTCGGCACGGTCGAAGGCGGCACCCAACTGGCGCGCAATCCCGTCGCGCCCGTGTACCCGCGCCGCGTGTCTGCGACCGCGAAAGACCGGGTGCAATTCATCTCCATCGACTCCGATCTGCTCGACGTCATGCTGACCTGGGACCAGACCGGCACCTACGAGGTGTCGGAACTGCAGGGTACCCAGGACGAAAGCAACGACGACTGGATGACCATGCTGCTGCAGGCAAAAGCCTTCCACAAGATACCGCCTGCCAATATTCAGGCCATCTTCATGCGCATGCAGCAGATCAACTACAAGTCGGGCGACGTCATCCTCAAACAGGGTGCGGAAGGGGACTATTTCTACGTGCTGACCCGCGGAAAGGCGCTGGTCACGCGCGAGACACCGCTCAGCAAAGACGGCATCAAGCTCGCCGAACTGCAGGTGGGCGATACGTTTGGCGAAGAGGCGCTGATCTCCGATGCCAAGCGCAATGCGACGGTTACGATGCTGGCCGACGGCGCGGTCATGCGGCTCGGCAAGGACGACTTCAAAACGCTGTTGAACGAGCCGATGCTGGACTGGGTCAGTCGCGACAAGGCCGAGCAGATTGTCGCGGGCGGCGGGCAGTGGCTGGACGTTCGCCTGCCGAGCGAGTTCGAAAACCAGCACCTCGACAACGCGCTCAATATCCCGCTGTACTTCATACGGCTGAAGATCAATACGCTCGACAAGAGTCGCAACTACGTCGTGTGTTGCGACACCGGACGCCGCAGCTCGGCTGGCGCCTACATTCTGAGCGAACGAGGCTACAACGCCTACGTATTGCAGGGTGGAATCAACGCCGACAGCGCTTGAAGGCTCCCGCACTCCACCGGACGCGGGCGCGTCCGGAGCGCACTACATGGTGTGGGTGGGTTTGTCTCCGCCCAGCGCACCCGCGAGATAGTTCTCTATCTTCTTCTGTGTGTTGCCCTGATCCTGGTCGCTGAACTGCACGCCAATGCCCGCCGTACGCTTTCCCTGAGCCCCTTTGGGCGTCATCCAGATGACCGTCCCGGCAACAGGGATTTTTTCGTCTTCACCCATCAGGTTCAGCAGCATGAACACTTCGTCACCCAGCCGATAAGAGCTGTTGGTCGGAATAAACAGCCCGCCATTGACGACGTACGGCATGTACGCGAGGTACAGCGCGCTCTTGTCTTTGATCGTCAGCGTCAATAAACCCGGTTTACTCATGTTGCTTCAAGTCCCGAAGAGCCTAAGTCAGCCCGTAGCGTACAAATCGGCCAATGTGTTTTCGGCGCCGGTCCGCAAGCGGATCAAACCTCCCGCCCAGTCGATGAGCAAGCCTTCGAAGGAGACCTGCGCATTGAAGGCCCCCTGGGGTCGGCTGCGGAGCCGGTTGATTATGTCTTGATAGCAGAACAGGTTTCGGGTGTCCATGCGCTGCAGCACACTCTCGTCGATCCCGCTGCCGCCCGGCAAACGGCCTTCCAGCACGGCGTCCCTGGCTGCAGCACCGACGGTTCGCGCGAGCCATTCGAGCACTTCGAAAGGATCCTCTTTCGCCCACCGCACCGCCACCTCGACGGGCGAAACGCGCCGCCCACCGACGTCGTTGAGGTCACGAAGCAACGCGGCATTCCGCTCGATCGCCGCATCCATTTCGAGGGCCGCGATCGGCGCTCCCCCTGCCGCCTCGAGAGCGGGCCCCCAGTCGCGATCCGCATGCCGCCGCAGCCAGGCGCTGGCCGCCTGGTCGTCCGGCGGCCGAAAGTCGATACGCTGGCAACGGCTCACGATCGTTGCGGGCAGCCGCCCCATGCGATCCACCACGAGCAGCAGGAGTGCGTCGCCCTGCGGTTCCTCGAGGGTCTTGAGCAGGCTGTTTGCAGCGGCAGCGTTCATCAGGTCCGCCGGCTCCAGCACCGCGGTCTTGCCGCCACCCTCATAGCTGGTCAGCGACAGGTCCGCCACGAGCGCCCGAATCTGATCGATCGCAATGCCCTGTTTGTCTTCAGGGCGAGATACCCAGTAGATATCGGGATGCTCGGGCACGGTATACGGGTATTCGGGCAAATCCCCGACTTCTGCAGATCCCACGCGACGGGCCGCAATCCAGGCCGCTGCCGAGCGCTTTCCCGAACCGCGAGGGCCCGAGAGCATGACCGCGTGCGGCGGCCGGCCAGCCTCGAGCCGCTGTTTCCAGCTCTCGGTGAATGCTCGTAGCCAATCGATCTGCAAAATCTATTCCTTTCAGACGGTTATAGCACTTATTTAAAGCGCTTGAGCACATAGTGTGCGGCGGACTCTACAGCCTTCGCGACCTCGTCCAGAGCCCCGCTCGCGTCGATCACGACAAACCGATCCGGCTCGGCCGCTGCAAGATCCAGGTACCGCTGCCGCACCCGGGCAAAGAACTCCAGCGCTTCCGACTCGAACCGGTCTTTTGCACCCCGACGATCGGCCCGCGCCAGACCAACCTCGGGCGGCGCGTCGAGCAGCAACGTAAAGTCCGGTGTCAGTCCGTCCAGCGCAAAGTCGGCAAGCCCTTCGATCACTGTGTCCGGCAATCCCCGGCCGCCTCCCTGATACGCCCGACTCGCGTCGACAAAACGATCGGAGATCACCCACGCTCCGTTCTCCAAAGCCGGCCGAATTCGGTTGGCGACGTGCAATGCACGGGAGGCAAACATCAACAGCAGCTCGGCAGCCTCCGGCATCGGTTCTTCGCCATGCTCGATGAGCAACTCGCGAATGGCTTCCGCTGTCGGCGTACCACCCGGCTCCCGGGTAACGTCAACGGAGTGGCCTGCCTGTTCCACCAGGGCAGCAAGGCGGCGAATGTGTGTCGACTTGCCTACCCCCTCGATGCCCTCCACGGTAATGAAGCAGCCTCTCGTGTTCGCATCAGCCATCAGGGCCTGTCTCTTCGCCGAAGGCGCTCGAGGTATACCTGTACTGCCGCGTCGTGCTGTTCCTTGGTATCGGAAAACGCATGGCTGCCGTCGCTCAATCCCGTTGCCACGAAAAACAGGGCCGTTCCGTCAGCAGGGTTGAGCGCCGCCTCGATGGCTGCACGTCCGGCCATCGCAATGGGGCTTGGAGGCAATCCTCCGCGCGTGTAGGTGTTGTAGGGTGTGTCCGTGCGCAAATCCCGACGCGTCAGGTTGCCGTTGAAATCCGGCCCAATGCCGTAGATCACGGTGGGATCGGTCTGCAGGCGCATGCGTCGATTGAGCCTGCGCACGAACACGCCGGCAATCTCTGCACGCTCATCGGCCTTGGCGGTTTCCTTCTCGATGATGGATGCCAGAGTCAACGCCTCGTAAGGCGTCTCGAGCGGCAGATCCGACGCCCGGCGCGCCCATGCTTCATCCAGCGTCTCGTGCAGCAACTCGTGTGCCTGAATCAGCAGATCGCGATCGCTGCTGTTGGCCGGGAAAAGATAGGTCTCAGGCAGAAACAACCCCTCGGGGTTGTCGGTATCGCTGCCCAGCTCCTGAAGAAACTGCGCCCAGTCTTCTTCTGCCAGCGTTGACTCGAGCCGCGGCTCGGCTGCGAGCGCTGCCAGGAGTTCCCAACGGTTCCACCCTTCGACAATGGTGAAGGAATACAAGACGACGTCGCCACTGACAAACTGTTGCAACAGTGCCGTGGGCGTCGTACCCACCGCGATACGGTACTCACCCGCCTGTACGCGTTCCGCATACTGCCCCAACCTCGCCTGCAGCTTGAACCACTCGGGGTGTTCCAGTATGCCCAGCGCCTCGAGCCCGGATGCGACACGCGAAAAGGACTGGCCACTCTCGATCGTGAAATCGACGCCGCCGTCCGGCACCGTCAGCGGCGTATGCAGGAACGAACGGTAGGACAGACCCACCGCAAGTGCCGCTGCGGCGAGCAGCAGCAGCATCGCCAGGCCCGCACGCTTCAGCACGCGATCTCCGCGAAAGCTCGCTGCCGCAGAGTGTCCATGAATCCGCGCGTGACGGGACCGACCGGCAGCCGCCGTTCGGAACGCTTCGTGTTGCCGGAAAGGTCTCCGGGTGGCTGTTCGATTGAAGTGACGGGGATGACTCCAAACTGGCTGTTACACAAGAAAATCTCGTCCGCGGTCGACAGAGCCTGATCATCCACCGCAGCAACCTCCGCGACCTGACCGCTTTCAGCAGCGACCTCGAGCAACAATCGGCGCATGACGCCAGCCACGCCTGATTGCGATAAATCGGGTGTCATGAGCCGCCCGCTCCGCACGATGAAGACGTTACTCATGGTACCGCAGATCAGCTGATCTTCCGTATCGAAACACAGGCCTTCGAACACCGCCGACGACTCCCACTCCGCGCGGGCCAGCACCTGCTCGAGCCGGTTCAGCGTCTTCAACCCTGCCAGCTGCGGCTGCCTCGCCAGGCGGGTGTTGCAGATCCGCACGCGGCAGCCTTCGCGGTACAGCCGCGGATCCGGAGGCGTCGATAAAAAAAGCCCGGTATACACGTTTGCGGTGGCAGCCGCCCGGGCATAACCACGGGGGGATCGGCCCGCCGTCACGACGAGCCTCGCAAGCGCAAACTCCAGGTCGATCGCGGTTGTGGAGAATGCTGCGGAAAGCGACTCCAGCAGATCGCTCCGACGGGGTTCCGCGATGCCGATACGCCTGCAGCCGAGGTTCAGCCGCTCGACGTGCCAATCGAACAGCCGCGGTTTACCGCTGCGGATGGCAATGGTCTCGAACAAACCGTCCCCGTAAAGCCACGAGCGGTCGTCGACCGGAACCCCGGTGACTGCCCTGCCCTCGGCATACCACTCACTCATGTCAGAAACACCCGCAGCAGCCCCTTCGCTTTCGCCCGGGTTTCCGCCAGCTCGGCATCCGGAACGGAGTCGGCAACGATACCGGACCCGGCGCGAAAGCAAGCCTCCCGGCCGGACAGGACAATCGACCGGATCAGTATATTGAGGTCCATGGTGCCGTCCCGGTTCAGGTACCCGAACGAACCGGTATACGCGCCGCGAACGCTGGACTCCAGTTCGGCAATGATCTCCATGCAGCGCACCTTCGGACAACCGGTAATGGTACCGCCCGGAAAGACTGCCGCGACGATTCGGCCGGGGGTCGCGTCGTCGCGGAGCTTGCCGCGGATGTTGGACACTATATGGTGAACGTGGGCGTAACTCTCCAGGACCATCATTTCATCGACTTCGACGCTGCCGGGTTCGCAGAGGCGTCCCAGGTCGTTGCGCTCCAGGTCGATGAGCATGACGTGTTCGGCGCGCTCCTTGGCGTTTTCGAGGAGTTCCCGGCGCAGGGCCTCGTCCTTCAAAGCGTCGTCAGAGCGCGGTCTCGTCCCGGCAATCGGCCGCGTGCTGATCTCGCGTCCTGTGACACTGACCAGACGTTCGGGCGAGGACGAAACGACGCTCGTCTCGCCCCAGCGCAGCAGCCCCGCAAAAGGTGCCGGATTGGCTCTTGCGAGACGCCGAAACAGTGCGCCGCCGCTGACGGGCGCATCGGTCTCGACGCGCCACTGCCGTGACAGGTTTGCCTGGTAGATATCGCCGTTGGCAATGTAGCGTTTTGCCGTCGCCACCGCGCGCAGGAACGGTTCGGGCGGCTCCTCGTGAATACTCGTGACGACGATGGGCGAATGCTTCGAAGCATCCGGTCCAAGACTCGCAATGTCGTTCTGTACGTCGTCCGGATCGATGTCCGCGTCGGCCTCGACAACCAGCGAAACCGTTCCCGAGTCGAGGTCCCTGACCAGGGCCGCCGGACAGCGGACGGCAAACGCACGCGGCAACAGCGGGTCCGCCTGCAGCGACAACACCGGTTCGATCTCGGCTGCAAGCTCGTAACCGAAGTACAGGAACCACCCGCCCCGAAACGGCAAGGTGCTGTTCGACAGCGGCTGCCGCTCTTTTTCGAAGGCGACATCCAGTGCATCGAGGAACCGCACGGTATCGTTCCGCTTGACATCGGCGGCAGCCAGTTCTATCGACTCGCCGGGAAACGCAAACAGGATCTCGGCACGGCCGAGCTTCGCCGAAACGGCAGTGCTTTGCAGTAGAAAGGGATAGCGCTCGGGATTGAGTTCGTGAAGCCGCGAAAACTCGGGGACCTCACGGGTTGCCGTGTCCAGCGGCAGCACGCGCGGTTCAGTCACGCCGTCGCTCCGTGTTGCTGGCCGCAGCGTCCTTCAATCCAGTCGACGAAAAACCAGACTGGCGTTGGTGCCGCCAAAGCCGAACGAATTGGACATGACCGTGTCGAGCTTTGCGTCGCGGGCGACGTTGGCTACGTAGTCGAGGTCGCAGGACGGGTCCTGCTCGTCGAGGTTGATCGTTGGCGGTACGACCTGCTCCTCGATCGCCTTCAGCGCGAAGATCGCCTCGACGACACCCGCAGCGCCCAGCAAATGACCGGTCACGGACTTCGTCGAGCTGACCAAGAGCTTGTCTGCCGCCGGGCCAAAGGTGCGACGAATCCCGACGGTCTCGCCAATGTCGCCAACCGGTGTCGACGTTCCGTGCGCGTTCAGGTAGTCCACTTCCGACGGATCGATAGACGCGTCTCGCAGCGCCGCCGACATACACTTGCGGGCCCCTTCGCCATCCTCCGGCGGAGAGGTTATGTGGTACGCGTCGCCACTCATGCCGAAGCCGATCAGCTCGGCAAAGATCGTCGCGCCGCGCGCTTTCGCGTGTTCGAGTTCTTCGAGCACGACGCAGCCCGCACCGTTGCTCAGGACAAAGCCGTCTCGCGAAACGTCGAACGGGCGGCTCGCGCCGGCCGGATCGTCATTGCGCGTGGACATCGCTTTCGCCGAGCAGAAACCGGCCATCGCCAACGGCGTCGTCGCGTATTCGGAGCCACCTGCCAGCATGACGTCGGCATCGCCGTGCGCGACGCTACGACCGGCAATGCCGATACAGTGTGTGGAGGTTGCGCACGCCGTTACGATAGAGATGTTCGGTCCTGTCAGGTTCTTGAGAATGCTGACCTGGCCGGACGTCATGTTGATGATGGAGCCGGGAATGAAAAACGGCGACACGCGCCGCGGGCCGCCGCTAACCAGCTTGTCGTGATTATCCTCGATGTAGCGGATTCCGCCGATGCCGGCACCCATTGCAACACCGATACGGTCATTGTTGGCGTCCGTGACTTCGAGGCCCGAATGCTCGAGTGCATCGAAAGCAGCCGCCACGCCGTAATGGATGAACGGATCATTCTTGCGCTGATCCTTCCTGCTCAGGTACGCGTCGGCATCGAAGCCGCTGACCTGACCGGCGATTTGCGTCGCAAACGTGCTGGCGTCGAAATCGTCAATCCGCGTAATCCCGGACACACCGTCGCGTACGTTTCGCCAGGCCGAGTCCACGGTACTCCCTACCGGAGACACGATACCGAGGCCAGTGACAACGACGCGGCGGAGTTTCAAAGCAGGTCCAGGATGACTTTAGTGTGAAGTATGCGCGGAGGCGCTACATCGAGTGGCGGCGCAGCGGACGCTGCGCCGCGCGGAAATCAGCTTTCTTTCGAACGGGCGGTGACAAAGTCGATCGCCTGCTGAACAGTCGTGATCTTCTCTGCTTCTTCGTCGGGGATCTCCGTCTCGAACTCCTCTTCGAGTGCCATGACCAGCTCGACCGTGTCCAGCGAGTCAGCACCGAGATCGTCGACAAACGATGCATCATTGGTCACTTCGTCTTCCTTGACACCAAGCTGCTCGGCAACGATTCCCTTGACTTGTTCTTCAATACTACTCATGTGTTTGCTTCTCCTGGGAAGGCAAAAAAAATCGGTCGACGTACGCCTCGACGCGCAGGCTAATGAAAGCCCCGAGCCGTAATACGCACGCAGAGTAGAGCGCGCGGATATGCTTGATGTCGCCGCCCAAATATCCCTAAGTTATTGATATTCCACGATCCTTCCAAATCGTGGTCGGTATTGTATGTGAATCTATTAAGTCAATCTACTCGCGGCAAGCCGAAAAATCGCGGCTTTTGCGGGTCAGTCCATGAGCATGCCGCCGTTGACGTGCAGCGTTTCGCCCGTAATGTACGCAGCCCCCGGCGATGCGAGGAACACGACCGCACTGGCAATGTCCGCTCCATCCCCGAGCCGCCCCAGCGGCACCTGTCCAAGCATGGCCTGCCGCTGCTCTTCGGGCAGCACGCGAGTCATGTCGGTATCGATGAAACCCGGTGCGACGACGTTGACGGTGACGTTCCGGGAACCGATTTCGCGCGCGAGCGATTTCGAGAATCCGATGATACCTGCTTTCGCTGCCGCATAGTTCGACTGCCCCGCGTTGCCCATGACGCCAATGACGGAGGCAATGTTGATGATGCGTCCGCGCTTGGCTTTCATCATGCCGCGCAGGCAGGCTTTCGACAGACGATAGACACCCGAAAGGTTCGTCGAGATGACGTCGTCCCATTCATCGGCTTTCATGCGCATGAGCAGATTGTCGCGCGTAATGCCTGCGTTGTTGACGAGAATCGTAGGGGCTCCCTCGTTCTCCTGAATGTCCTTCAGCGCAGCCGTCACGGAATCGTCGTCCGCAATGTTCAGTACGACTCCTCGACCGCCTTCTCCGAGCGCGTCGGATATGCCTGCCGCACCGCTATCGCTCGTTGCCGTGCCAACAACAGTCGCACCTGCCTCGAGCAGTGCCTTCGCGATCTCCGCGCCGATGCCGCGAGAGGCTCCGGTGATCAGTGCAGTTTCACCCTTGAGCGTTTGCCGATCGAATACCATGTCATTCCTCGTTGATGTTCTCGTGTCCCGCGCGCCGTAACAGGGGCGCACATACCGTTCGTTCCGCTGCCTCAGTTCAGCGCGGCATCGAGTCCGCTCTTCGAATCCAGTGTCGCAACCGGTACTTTGCGATCGATACGCCGCTGCAATCCGGCAAGGACCTTGCCGGGACCACATTCGACGACCCGGTCGACGCCCGCATCGCGAATGGCACCGCTGGTCCGTACCCACTGCACAGGGCTGTACACCTGCCGCGACAGGCGATCGCGAATCCCCTCGGCGTCGACGTACTCGAGCGCGTCGGTTGCGCCTATTGCCGCGATCTGTGGCGGAGACACGGCAATGTCCGCCAGCGATTCCGCCAGCGTATCGCCTGCACCGCGCATCAGGCTCGAATGTGACGGTACGCTGACGGGCAGCGGGATGGCCCGTCGCGCTCCAACGGCTTTGGCTGCATCGATGGCCCTTGCAACAGCCGCTGCATGACCGGCAATGACGACCTGACCGGGTGCATTGAAGTTAACGGCCTCCACGACCTCGCCGTTGGCAACGTCCGCACAAACCTGCATCAGCTCCTCGTCGTCGAGACCGAGCACCGCCGCCATTGCGCCGACACCGGCAGGCACAGCCGTTTGCATGAGTTCCGCACGGCGCTGCACTACCTGCATTGCATCCGCAAACTCGATGCAGCCGGCGGCGACCAGCGCCGAATACTCACCCAGACTGTGTCCCGCGACGACTTTGGGTTGTGCGCCCCCGGCCGCGATAAACGCGCGATAGGCAGACACACCCGCCGCGAGCATGGCGGGCTGGGTAACCGTCGTTTGATCGACCTGCTCCGAAGGCCCCTGCTGAACGAGTTCCCACAGATCGAAGCCCAGCACGTCGGAAGCCTCTGACCAGGTTTCACGGACCTCCGGGTAAGCCTCCGCAAGATCGGCCTGCATACCGACCGACTGTGAGCCCTGCCCCGGAAAAACAAATGCGTCCACCATCGAACTCCCCCCGCAGCTTATGTGAAGATCTTGAAATGGCCGCGGATTATAGACGGGCCCGGCCCGTAACACGAACCAGTGTGGCAAGCACACCGGCCAGCAGACCGCCGAGCGCCCCATAGAGGTGTGCGTCGACCACCACTGGTCCGCCGGCGGCTTTCTCCGAACCCGGCAGGGCCCCGTACCATTGCTCGAAGATCAGCTTGGCGACGAGCACAACCCCGAGCAGCAGCGCATCCGCGCGCCGCAGATTCGCCGTTCCACAGATACCGGCGGCGAGCCAGCCGTGCAAAAGTCCCGACAGCCCCACGTACCAGCTGAGCTGCGGTGACCACCACCACAGGCCGGCATTGATGCTCAGTAGGACGGCAAGCGACACGAGCACCCAGCCGCGCCAGCGGAATGCCTGCCCGACCAGCAACCAGACGAGGACGACGCCGGCGACGTTCAGCGCCGCGTGAGCACCGCTCAGGTGGACGAAATGTCCGCTAACGAGCCGCCAGTATTCGCCGCCTGCAATCGCAGCGCGCTCGAACCTCAGCATCTCCGTAACGCCCGGCCCGCCCCACCAGAGCAGCCCAGCCAGCAGCGCAATCAGGACCGCGGGCACCACCGGCAGAAACACTTTTCGCGCCGCGACGTAGCAATGACTTAACCCCATGTTTGCTATACTGACGTTTATTTCGAGAAGGCGTCAATTTCGACGCCCGGAGCGGCTGCGGCAGTCCTGCAGCCTCATCGCAATCACTCTGGAGAGAACGCGCGTGACTGGGACAACTGGGACGACGGGAAGTATTGGGTCTGTCTGGCATAACAAGACCGCCCGACGACAGCGGGGTTTCACGCTGATCGAAATCATGGTTGTCGTCATCATCATCGGCATACTGGCCGCCATTGTAGCGCCGAACGTCATTGGTAACGTCGACAAAGCCAACGTAACCAAAGCAAAGAGCGAGATCCGTGCAATGGAGTCGGCGCTCAAACTGTATCGCCTCGATAACTTCGCCTACCCGACGACGGAGCAAGGCCTCGAAGCCCTGATCAAAAAACCCAACGACCCGAACATCCGCAACTGGAATCCAGGCGGTTACATGGAACGCAGCAGCATTCCGCTGGACCCCTGGGGCAATCCGTACCAGTACCTCAACCCGGGCAACAACGGCGCAATCGACGTGTACTCCTTCGGCGCCGACGGCCGCCCGGGCGGCGAAGAGAACAACGCCGACATTGGAAACTGGGATCTGAACTGACGCCGGTCGCACAGCGGGCAACAGGCCATGCACGCCCCCCATCGACAAACCGGTTTCACGCTCTTCGAAGTGCTCGTGGTCGTGTTTATCATTGCGGTCATTGCGGGCACTGCCGTGCTGTCGCTCGGCGTATTGGGTGACGATCGCGAAGTCGACCGCGAGGCAACCCGCGCAATGGCCTTGTTTGCCGTAGCCAAAGACGAAGCGATGCTGCAGGGCCGTGAATTCGGCATCGAGTTCCAGCGCGGAGGCTATCGCTTCGTCGAATTCGATACCGAAACCGAGCAGTGGTTCGACGTGCCCGGTGACGACGATCTGCTGCGCACGCATACACTCCCCGAAAGCATGGAACTCGAACTCTACCTCGACGGTCAGGCGGTCAAGCTCGAAAACGCGTTGGCCGAACTCGGCAACGAGGACGACGACGAACGGGCCGATGCCGACACGGACTATTCTCCGCACGTATTCCTGTATTCGAGCGGCGACATGACGCCGTTCGAACTGCACGTGCTGCGCCCGCTGGACGACGTGCGTATACGCTTCGAAATCGACCTGCTCGGCAACGCCCGCTACCGCGAGGAGGACGAGTTTTGATCCGCCGTCGCAACACCTGCAGAGGCGGACTCCGCAGCGAATCGGGCCTGACGCTCATCGAGGTCATGGTATCGCTCGTCATTATCAGCCTTTCGCTGACCGCCGCCGCCGTCAGCCTGGGACAGGTGATCAGCAGCACCAACAGCATGCGCGATCGCACCTACGCGAGCTGGATCGGGCAAAACCGCCTGGCGGAGTTGCGCCTCGCCGGCGAACTGCCCGACACCGGGCGCACCAACGGCGAGGTTCAGTACGCCGGAGTCGACTGGCGCTGGGAAACCCTCATCTCCGAAACCGGTGTCGACAACCTGCTGCGCATCGACGTCTCGGTCACTGCTCCCGACCGGGAGGACCCGGCATGGACGGTAACGGGCTTCATCGGCGAACCCGTCATTCCCGGTCAGGCAAACCGTGCCTGGGGCAGCAACAGCCGCAGCCGGGGTGACCGGCAGTGAAGCGGCTGCGCGGACTCACGCTCATCGAAATGCTGGTTGCCGTGTTCGTGTTTGCGGTTCTGGCAACGCTCACCTACCAGGCGCTCGCTCGGTCGCTGGAAAACTCCGAGTTCCTGACGGCCAGCATGAATCGCGTCCAGGACATTCAACTGGCGATGCGTTTTCTCGAATCCGATCTGCTGCAGGCGGCCCCAAGGCCCGTTCGCGACGAACTCGGCGAACAGCTGATGCCCGCCATTCAATCGGACGCGTCGTCGCAGTTTGCGCTCGAAGTCACGCGCGGCGGCTGGAGCAACCCGGCGGGCCTGCCGCGTTCGACCCAGCAACGTATAGCGTATCAACTCGTTGACGGCGAGCTGTCCCGGTATCACTGGTACGTGCTGGACCGGACCTTTTCGAACGAACCGATCCAGACCGTGTTGCTCGGCGACGTCGATGCCATCCTGTTCCGCTATCTGCGCCCCAGCGGCGAATGGGTCGAACAGTGGCCGGCCGTTGGCGCGGGGACCGGGGTCAATCCCCAGAATCGGCCCCGCGCCGTCGAGATTGTGCTGTCCCTGGCGGACGAAGGGGAAATCACCCGGATCGTCGAGGTCGCTCCGTGAGCGCACAGAATCGAAACACGGGTGTTCGCCGCGGCCACTTTCGAGGCCGACTGCCCGCGGCCCGTCGGCGTCAACGCGGAGTGGCGCTGATTACGGCCATGCTGATCGCCACGCTGGTTGCCATTACCGCCTACTCGCTGTCGTTCGATGCCGGCATGGAGGCGCGGCGGACGACAGCGTTGCTTTACCGGGATCAGGCCGTGCAGGTCGCGCTTGGTGCGGAAAGCTGGATTGCCTCGATACTGGCCGACGATCTCGCCAACTCCGATACCGATCACCTCGGCGAGATCTGGGCCAGCGAACTTCCCGGCCTGCCGATCGACGGCGGCACCGTCAGCGGTGAGATCGCGGATCTGCAGGGGCGCTTCAACGTCAACAATCTCGTCGACGGCAATGGCGAAATCGACGAGCGCGCCTTGCAGCAGTTCGAACGGCTCCTGACCAGCCTCGACATCGATCCGCGTTTCGCCGGTATCGCAGCGGACTGGATAGACGCCGATCGCGATGCGTCGTTTCCGAACGGCGCCGAAGACGGCATATACACCGGACTGACGCCGCCTTACCGGCCGCCCAACCGGCCGTTGTCGAGCGCCAGTGAACTGGCGGCACTTGACGGCATGGACCGGCAGACGCTGCGCGTGCTGGCGCCGCACATCACCGCCCTGCCAGGGCGTACCGAGATCAACGTCAACACGGCGACGTTTGCCGTACTGCAGTCGCTGGACGAAAACCTGACCGCCAGCGATGTGGAAGGGCTGATCTCGGAACGCGAATCGGGCGGCTTTCCGGATTACCAGAACACGTTTGCCACGCTCGTAACGGATGAGATGCTCACCGAACTCGACGAGAGCACACGTTATTTTCAATTGAAGGTCGTCGTACAGATTGCTACGGTTCGTATCACCCTGTACAGCATGCTCGAGCGCACGCCGCAAGGTGATGTTGTCCCGATTCTGCGCAGCCTCGGTACCGTTTAATCCCTGACACTGGAGCACAGCCGTATCCATGGCCGATTTTCTCGTCATCAAACTGCCTGCATCGGACACAGCCGCCCGCTGGATCGTCGCCGACGGCAACGGCACGGTAAAAACCCAGGTGACGACGGGCACACTTGCTGAGGCCCGCGCTGCAGCCCCTGACCTGCCCGTCATTGCGCTGGTGCCCGGCGGCGACGTTGCCACGATGAACGTCGATCTGCCGATCAAGTCCGGCGCCAAGCTGCGTGCCGCCGTGCCGTACGCGCTGGAAGACCAGTTGGCAACCGACGTTGACGATCTGCACTTCGCCATGGGCGCGCATCGCGAGAGCGGCCTGCTGCCTGTCGCCATTGTCGACCGAAGCGCCATGGATGGATGGCTCGAACGCCTGCAGGATGCCGGCGTGCATCCCTACCGTGTCGTGGCCGATTACCACGGCGTGCAGCGCGTGCCCAACACCATCAACCTGTTTGCCACCGGCGCGGCCGTGATGCTCAACGACGGCGGCGACCTCGAGTTTGCGATCGAAGGCGTGCAGCCGAGCGACGCGCTGGGATTCGCGGGTCTGCTCGAGGATGCCCGGCCCGCCGAAACGACGGAGCCACAAGCGGATTCGTCCGCCGATGACGAACCGGCATCTGTCGCGGCCCGGCACCTGGTTGCCTGGTGTGACGCGGCCGCTGCCGAAGCCTATCAGCACGACTTCAACGCCCTGCGCAACGAGCTCTCGAGCGTCGACGTCCACCTCATGGACGATGACGGTTTTGCCAGGCTTGCCGCCACGATTGCAGCCGGCGCAGGCATCAACCTGCTGCAGGGACCTTATGGCAAGAAAACGGAAATTGCCGGCGTCCTGAGGCCATGGCGAATCGCCGCCGGTCTGCTCGTTGGCGCTCTGTTGATTGGCCTGGCCGGCAAAGGTGTTGACTACGTCCAGCTGACCCGCCAGCAGGCTGCTCTCGAACAGCAGTATTCCGCGCTGTATCAGCAACTCACCGGGGACAGCCGGATACCCGCTGACCCCATCGGCACTGCAGACTCGCTGATGCGGCAGCTGAGCGGCAACAGCGGTAACACGCGGCAGGTATTCCTGCCTTCCCTGATGGAGCTGGCAACGGCCGTGAGCCAGCATCGTGAAGCCACCGTCGAGGCGATCAGCTATCGGGCCGGCGTGATCGACATTCGCCTGACCGCACCGGACGTGGCAACGCTCGACAAGATCCAGCAGCTCGTCGGCGATTCCGGCCGCTTCAGCGCATCCATTCAGGCCACCAACCAGGACGAGGACGGCAACGTCAACAGCCGCATCCAGATCCGGGAGACCGGCGCATGAAGGACTGGTTCGAAACGCTGGCGCCGCGCGAGCGCATCATGGTGGCGATATGCGCCGTCGTCGTCGTTCTCGCGGTGCTCTGGTTCCTGGTGTGGACGCCGCTCGACAACCGGCACAACGCCATGCGCGATAACGTCGAGGACTGGGAGCGCGGACTGGTGACCTTGCAAAGGGTTGCCGAGCTGCGCGGCTCGGGTGTCGCGAATCGGCAAAGCAACGTCCCCGACAACACTCAGACACCCGTCGTCGTGGTCGACACCACGCTGCGCGCACGCAACCTTCTGAGCGCCTTGCGCCGCAGCCAGCCCACGACCAGCACGGGCATTCGCGTCGAGTTCGAGGACGTCGCTTTCGACGACCTGGTGCTCTGGCTGGGCGACCTGAGCAGCCGCTACGCCATGCACGTCCAGGCCGGCAGTCTGTCGGTGGCGGCCCGTGCGGAACCCGGCCGCGTCAACGCAACCCTCACGCTGGAGCGCCAGCGCTGATGCGACAACGCGTTTTGTGGTTCGCCGGAGCCCTGGCCTGCCTGATCGGTGTCGTCACTCTCGTGCCGGCTCGTTTCGTTTACCACGTCGCGGCACCCCCGGAGCTGTCGCTCGCGGGTATCTCCGGTACGGTCTGGAACGGTCGCGCGGAACATGCCAGCGTTGCGGGCGTCTACCTGCGCGGGCTCGAGTGGCGGACGCGCCCGCTCTCGCTGCTGTCGGGCACACTGACGGCCGACGTTGCCGCAGAACCGGTGGCGGGTTTCATCGAGGGCCGCTTCAGCGTGACGGCCGGCGGCAAACTCGGGATCAGTAACCTCACCGCGTCGCTGGGCCTTGCCGCGCTCGCCGATGCCCTGCAGCTGGGGCGCATCGACGGCAGCGCAAACCTGCAGGTCGAGCGCCTGGAAGTCGTGGACGGACTGCCGACGGCCGCCGTCGGCAGCGTGGAGGTGGCCAATCTGCTGGTCGCGGAGATCCATCGGCAGTCGCCTCTGGGTGGCTACCGCGCGCAGTTCTTCACCGAGGACACAGGCGTCACCGCGAGCGTCGAGGATACCGACGGGATCTTCGACATAGCCGGTCGCTTCGACATTGGCGCCGACCGAAGTTATCGCTTCCTTGCGAAGTTGTCCGCGAAGGCCAACGCTGACGAATCGCTCACACGCCAGCTGCGCTTTCTCGGTACGCCGGACAACAACGGTCAGTACGAACTCCGTTTCGAGGGACAGCTCTAGTCCCGTCTCAAAGATCGAGTTCCGCAAAACGTCCCAGTAACGGAAAATACAGCGCGCACCGAGCCTGTACTCCGGCGTACGACTCGTACAGGGTTTTGTAGCGCTCCAGCTGCTCGCGGTATCGATCGCTTTCGGCCGCGATGAAACCGTCAAGATTGCCACCTTCATGGCTGCTGGTCTTGTAGTCGACGATCCAGTGTGTGTCGCCGTCGATACGAATCCGATCGATGACGCCGGTGACCAGCTCTCCGTCGATCACACCCGTGAGCGACAATTCCGCGTACCCCTGACCGTCGACGAGCCAGCGTCCGCGCTCGTCGCTTTGCATGGTTTCGAGCGCGCGCCGAACGCGCCGGGCAACATCGGCAGCGGTGTCGCTATCGAGCACGAGTTCGCTCAGCCATGCATCGAGGTATGCCTCACCGGCGGGCCCGGAAAAGTCGTCAAGCTGCACGTGCCCCAGTGCAACGCGCTGCAGCCATCGATGCACGAGAGTACCTGCGAAACGCGCCTCCGAACCCACCCAGTCATAACTGAGTTCCGCTGGAAGTACAGGAAGGGAACGCCGACCAGCCCCCGGCAACCCCGCAAACGGTGGCAGCACCCAGGCCCGGTCGAAACGCCGAAGCTGCGGCTCCACAAGCACACTGTGCTCATCGTGCTCGGGCGGCCCGGGTTCGGTCACTGCCACCTCGAAATCATCCCCGAGAGTGGGCCAGAGCAAACCCAGCAGACTCCTGGGATCCGCTCCGACCGGTTCCCCGCTGTCGCTGTCCACGCGCAGGTTGCCGACGAGATGCAGCGTTCTTCTTGCGCGTGTGCAGGCTACGTACAGCAAACGGGCCGTTTCCAGCCGGTCGCGCTGCGACGCTATCGTCCGGATGTATTGATGTACGGGGTCTTTGTCGGTCTCGGTCTTCGGTCCTACCGGTGCAAGCAATCTCCGCGGCTGCCCGCCGGGCGCCGGCAGTTCGAACCAACTCATGACCTCGGTACCCGCGACGCGGGCAGTGCGCCCCAGCCCGTAGAGCACGACGTGGTCGAACTCCAGGCCCTTGGACTTGTGCATCGTCATGATGCTCAGGCGACTGTCCGCTGCGCTGGATACCCGCTCCTGATCGAGTTCCGCTTCGAGTTCCGCCACGTCGTCGAGCGTCCCGGAGCGCTCCATGCGGCCAATGACGTCGAGCAGTCGGTACGCGTTCTCGATCGCGTCGGCGGTTCCGGCAATCGCCGGCCCCCCGAGCATCAGCCAGACACGCTCCACGACATCGCGGAGATGTTCGAAGCGCCGCGGCTTGCGCAGTTCTGCGAGCGCCGGACGCGCGCGCTCGAGCAGTCGGCGGCCCGTATCGCTCAAGCCCGCCAGACGCTCGGCGTCCTCGAGTAACTCCCATACACCGGCCTGCGCGTCGTTTTTGACCAATGCGTGCAGGTCCTGCCAGTGCAGCCCTATCCACGGAGACCTGAGCAGCGCAAGCCAGGCCTGGCGGTCCGCCGGATGCACCGCCGCTCGAGTGAGCGCCAGCAGCTCGATCACTTCCGGCAGGTCCGTGAGCCGGTCGATGTCCACGGCGCGATACGTCATCCCGGCCTCGCGCAACGCCGACAGAAGTTCGGGCAGTACCGTGCGGCCGCGAACCAGTACCGCAACCGATTCCTCCGGGTGCGTCTCGAGCAGCTCACGAATCAGCGTACAGGCCTTTTCGGCCTCGGCGATACGACTGCTGCCGCCGCTGGCGTGCAGATGGACACTGCCGTAACCTCGACACGGCTCCGCGCTGACGGCACTTGCGTAGCTGACGGCTGCAGTGACCGGGTTGTCCTCGTCGGGAAACACCGAAGGAAACACTCGGTTGTACCAGTCGACCAGCCCGTCACCCGAGCGGAAGTTGCGGCGAAGGATCAGCGGCGTCAGCGCAACACCGCCTATGCCTTCGTCGCGTGCCGCTAGAAACTGAGTGACCTCGGCATTGCGAAAGCGATACACCGACTGCATGGGATCGCCGACACAGAACAGCGTCCGGCCGTCGCCTTCGCTGAACCCCCGCGTCAGCGCACGAATGAGCGCGTACTGTGCGAGCGACGTGTCCTGCATCTCGTCGACCAGCAGGTGTTTGATCTGGTGGTCGAGCAGCAGCATGAGATCGCTCGGCTGCTCGGCGGTCCCGAGCGCTTCCCCCGCCGACTGCGCAATTTCCACGAAGTCCGTCACCGAACGCCTCGCAAACAGCAGGCGCAGTTCGGCAACGGCCAGGGGCAGCACTTTGATCAACGCCACCAGCACCGACCACTGACCGTCGTCATAGCGCTCGGGCGGTAAGCCGCGCATGCCGTTCAGGGCAGCCCGAAACCCCGGGTCCCGGTCGAACTCTTCGATCAGGTCGAACAACTCGGCTTTCCGGGCTTTCGCCTCGGGCGGAAAGCCCTCGGCTTTAGTGAGACGGGCGCGCCACCTGCCGCTTCGGGTCAACAGCAGCTCCGCGACGCTGCGCCAGCCCGGGACGTCATCCGGCGGCTTGCCGAGACGGCAGATCGGATGGTCACTCCGGCCCTGCTCCTCCAATTGCGACGCCGCAAACTCCCCGAGTGACGCAAGGCGTTCGAAGCGCTCTCGAGGCACGCGCCGCTGAAGTCTCGTGAGTTCGGTGTCGGACACGCTCTTGAGATTGGCCTCGAGTGAGTCCCGGAGTTCGAGGAACTCGTGCTCGTCGAGCTGACCGCTACCGACGAGAGGCATCCACTGGTCGCGGCGCCCGAGCATGTCTGCAAGATAGGCGACGTATTGCCCGGTGTCGTTGTCGAGATGCAGCAGCAAACGCTCGATGGACTCGCGATACGGGTTGCTGCCGACTATCCATTCGAGCGTTGCGGCTGCGGCTTCGCGGTACAGGGAACGCAGAGCAGCCTCGTCGGCGACGGCGTTACCGGCAACGTTGGCAGCCGCCGTAACCGGCAGCATTCGGCTCAGCGACGCGTTGAGACTGTCGAGGGTCTGGATACGCAGGCGCTGCGGATGACTCCGGATGTGCCAGGTTTGCCGAGCGTCGCGGCGCAGCACCTGTTTTGCCGCGCGATGGGTAATACGCTCGTGAGGCTTGAGCGTCTCCTCGTCGGTTCCGTCGGCGGCGCGAGCGAGCGACACCATGACGCGCGTTCGCATTTCGGCGGCCGCCTTGCGGGTAAAGGTAATCGCAACGACCTCCTCGGGCGCGTCGACCGTCGCCAGCAAACCGAGGTAGCGCTGGATCAGAAGCTCCGTCTTGCCGGAACCCGCCGGGGCCTGAACGATGAACGAACGTCCGGCGTCGAGCGCATCGCGTCGCGCCTGCTCATCGGCCAGTTCGAGATCTCTAACGGACACTTCGAACCAGCTCCTGGTAGCGGCTCAGCAAAGCGAGCGCGCGCGCGTCGCGCCCGCCGAGTGCGCGATTGATCCGGACGTCGCCGCGAGCGAGCGCCGTGGCCGCTTCCGCCACGGTTTCTACCCAACCCGCCAGCGTTTCGGCAAAATCGGGATCGCCGCTCAGATGTACGCCCATACCGTCGATGCCGACGTCGCGGCTGTCGACGTTCACGAGGCCGAGGTCGCTCACAGCCGACGCCTGTGTTGCCGCGTAGACCACCAGCTGATAGTCGACCGGTTCTCCCCTGACGGCAAACCGTTTCCGCGCGCCCGTCTTGTAATCGAGTATCTGCAAAGAGCCGTCCGCCGACTCGTCGACCCTGTCGTGGCGCAGGGATAGATTCAGCCCGCCGAGGCGCCCCGTGTCTCGGCCCTCCACGCTCGAGATTCGAAACGCGGGCCGCCCGGCATCCAGGATCACGACTCGTTCGAGCAGCGCGCACATGCGCTGCTCTTCGAGATCGAACAAGCGCTCCAGCGTGCCGCCGGCAGCAACCCGATGCCGGGCGATCGCGCGGCGGCTGGCTTCGCGCAAACGCGGATCAAGATCGTCGTCGAGCCAGGCACGAATGTGTTCCTGTGTGGGCAGCGTCGCGTACAGATGAAACAGCGCCTCGTGCAACAGGTTACCGCGCAGTTGCGGCGTCAAACCCTCGGCGAACGGACCCACGCGGCGAATACCCAGACGACCGCTCGCAAACGCCGCAAACGGCTCCCGAAGCTGGCGATCGATGGTACCCGCGCCGCCGCGGATCGCTTCGTCATCCGCAACCGGCGGAACGGGATCGTCCGGCACCTGCTCAACGCGACTCAGTTGCCTCAACCTGGCTGCGTGCCAACCCGGATCCTCGCCTGCGGACGTCTCTTCGCGCACGGCCGGCAACGTCGTCACGGTCTGCTCGCTGTCTCCGTCGATGCTGGCATAACTGCCCGCAACAAGGGCCGCACTGCCGCTCAGACGCTGCAACACCCGGAGGGCAAACTCTCGCGTATCGTCGGGCGTCGCGTCAGGCAGCCGGTAGCCCGTACGAATCGCGCGCGCAATCAGTGGACTGGGCCTCCCGGGCGGCGGCCAGCCGGCGGCATCGAGCCCGGTGACATACAGGGCATCGAATTCGAGACCGGCCGCTTCCAGCGGACCCAGTACCGTCACCACCGCGCCCGTGTCCTCAGGTTGAAACACGGCGTCCGCCGCGAGCTGGCGGACCCGGGCTGCCGCCTCGGCCAGCGTGCAGACACCGATCACGCGCTTCAATTCGGCAAACTCGTTCAGCAGATCGCGCCAGCGGTTGACGAGCTGCTGCTCGTCACTCGACAAAGGTGCAGCACCCGGCCAGCCGAGCACACTCAGCGCGGCGTCGAAAACGCTTGCCCACGCGCCAGGTGTTGCTCGCCGGGGCTGCTGCTTCAGCAGAGCATCGAGCGCTTCCAGGCGTTCGAAGAAATCGATCGTATCCGCGTCGGACGCGAGCCGGCCGAGCACACGGACCACGCGGGTCAGCGTCCACTCCCGCGACGCAATTTCCCGCAGTGAAAGCTCGAGGCGGGCTCTCGCATCCGAACGCTCGAGGCCAACCGTACTGCTGCGCAGCAGTACGCCCAGCTGACGGCTCGTCAAAGCGCCACCCATCCAGCGCAGCACGAGCAGCGCAATGGCAATCGCAGGATAACTGTCGAGTGCGGCGCCGAGCGACACGTTGACCGCAGCCTGCGCTCCGCCTTCCGTCTGCCAACCCGGAATCAGGCCTTCGCGGATCAGGCGCGCGGCGGAGTCCCTGTGTTTTTCCAGCCCGCTGACGACGATAGCCAGACGCTGCTCCGGATTCCGCTGCAGCGCCTCCCGGGCCCAGTGCCCTGCCGTACGCCATTCGGCCTCGCGATCGGTGCAAGCGCGCGTGGGTATCGGCTCCGCCGCCGTCTGGGTGCGCCGCGACAACCGGCAGCCTTGCTTTTCGAGACTGGCGAACAGTCCCGCGGCGGCGGGTGTCAGCCGGTCGAACCCGGCGACAACCAGGCCGGGCGGCACGGCCAGCTCGCCCTGCTCGACCAGCCGGGTCACCCGTGCGGGCAGCAACGCCTCGTCGACCCAGTTCTCCGCCTCCAGCGTTTCCAGGTAACGACGCAACGCTCGGGCAAACACGCCCTGGTCGCGATTTTCTGCCCGCTTCAGCAACTCCGCCAACGGTACTTCGAAGGCCGCTGCGATCGCCCAGGCCTGTTCCGAGGCGCGAACCAGTGTCGCAAGATTCTGCGGTGCCTCACCCAGTTCCGCGGACAGGCTGCGCTCCCAAAGCACCCTCGCCTGCGCCTGGCTCAGGCAGATTTCCTGCGGTTCGTTTGCCGCCGCCGGAAGCGCCCTGAGCCAGCGGCGAAACGGAACGATTTCGGGGGTTGGCCAGGCGCCACTGCCCTTTGCCAGCATGCTGCGGGCGTATTCCGCCGACAGTGATCGCGCCAGCCGCTGGTTGGCGGTGACGACGACAGCGCCGTCGTTAACCGCAGCTGCGAGCCAGCCGTACACGGGCGATCACGCGTACTGTACGAGCAGGTCGTCGACGCGGTCGAAGACGCGATGCAGGGTCTCGCTGTCGGGCAGCGTCGTAATCCGGAAATGGTCCGTGTACGGCGTGTTGAAACTGCTGCCCGGAGCCACGAGCACGTGCTGCTTTTCCAGCAGCTCCTGCGCAAACGCACGATCGTCCAGCGCGCCGGCAAAACGTTTGTCGAGCCGGACGAACGCGTACATTGCTCCCATGGGTGCCTCCAGAGAGAGATACGGACTACCCGCAACCCGCTCGAGAATCGTTTGCCTCGACTGATACAGCCTGCCACCCGGACTCACGAGACCCTCGATGCTCTGGAAGCCGCCGAGTGCCGTTTGCACCGCCCACTGACCCGGGACGTTGGAGCAAAGTCGCAGCGCCGAGAGTAGCTCCATCGCGTGAATGTAGTCGCGCACACGTTCGGTATCGCCGCTGAACACACACCAGCCGACGCGATAACCGCAAGCCCGGTAGACCTTCGAAAGTCCCGAAAAGGTGATGCAGGGAACGTCGCGCGCAATGGTGGCCGTCGGTACAAACTCGGCATCGTCGTAGACCATCTGGTCGTAGATCTCGTCCGCCATGACCACCACGCCCTTGTCTGCCGCGAGTGCAGCAATCGCCGTCAGCGTGTCGCGCGGGTACACGGCCCCGGTCGGGTTGTTCGGGTTGATGACGACGATGGCCCGGGTCCGGTCGTTGAGCATACCGGCCAGCGCATCGAGGTCGGGCTGAAAGCCGAGTTCCGGTGGACACGGATAGAAACGCGCGACCCCGCCGTTGAGCGTTACCGCGGCCGACCAGAGAGGATAGTCCGGACTGGGGACGAGTACTTCGTCGCCCGGGTTCAACAACGCACGCAGCGACAGGTCGATCAGTTCGCTGACGCCGTTACCGATAAACACGTCATCCGCCGTGACGTTGTCGACGTTTCGGTTCTGCTGTTGCATGACGACGGCTTCACGCGCCGGGAAAATACCTTTCTGATGGCAGTACGGCTCGGCCTGCCCCAGGTTTTCGATCATGGCGAGCCGCATCGTCTCCGGCGTGCGAAAACCGAACAGCCCGGGATTGCCGATGTTGAGCGAGATGATCTCGTAGCCGCGCTTCTCCAGTTCGAAGGCGCGGTGCGCCAGGGAGCCGCGAATCTCGTATTTGACATCCGCGAGTGCGCGGCTCGTTGCTATGCCTGTGTTCATCCGTTTCTCGTGCTGCGGTGCTCGATGCGGGTCTTGTCGACCGACGGTCGACCGGGGCGCAGAATACCGCAAGCATTGCCTGCCAGCGACCGGCACAACGGTAATGATCACAATAAAAAACCCGACCAGCCGGTTCGGCTGGTCGGGTGGGTCCGCACGGAGATTGCGGATTGCTTAAACCAGGCGCTGCTGAATCCAGCGTCTAGTCGAGCTCTTCCACCTCAGCGCCGGTCGATTTCGGCGCGGGTGCTGTTGTTTCGCGGACCACCTGAGCGTTACCGCTCCGGCGCTCCTCCAGTGACGCAAGCCCTGACTGGGTCACTCTGAAAACCGAATCCACACGAACCGACTCGGTCGTTACGCCATCCCGGATGACCAGTTCGCCGAGTCCGGAACAAACCCGTCCGCCGCGGCCAACGAGCCGCAGCCGGTCAGCGTAACGCAGGCCCCGGGCCGGCCGCATCAGCAGCAGCTGATAGTGGCGCTGGTGGTCTGCCCGAATGAGCAGGCTCGCGTCATCCAATACCCGATAGTCTCGAACACTGGCCACCGAGATGCAATCCGTAACGTCATGCGGGGCCTCCGATGTGCCGGAACCGGCGGGTCCGCCGGACCCCGCACAAGCTGATAAACCACTTGATAAAAGAACTATAAAACATTGTTTATAATATCTTTTATAAGATGAACCAGACACCAAAATTTGCCGCTGCATCATCATCCCCCGGCGCGTGAACGCGCCCCGCCCGTACTCTGTTTGGCGCATTAAGTTCACGATGGTTCCGCAGCCGGTCTAGATGACCCGGACGGGGGCGTCAGGTATCAGCCGCGGTCGCCACCAGCCGCTCGGGGTCACGTATCCATTCGCTAAAGGAGCCGATGTACACGGCAGGCGCCCTGAGACCCGCGTATTCCGCCGCAAGCGCCAGATGGCAGGCTGTCACGCCGGAGCCGCACATGACGCTCCAGGGCGCTTCCAGGTCCCCCTGAAGGCGCGAAGCGAACAGCTCTCGCAGCGCAGCAGGGCTTTTCAGGCAACCGGTATCGTCGAGGGTCTCACCAAAGGGCAGATTGGTGGCCCCCGGGACATGGCCCGCAACCGGGTCGATCGGCTCGTGCTCGCCCCGAAAACGGGACGGGTCGCGCGCATCGAGCAGGCGCTGCCGGGAAAAGCCCGGGCCGGGTTCGCTCACCGTTTCGGTCGTAACCACCCAGTCGTTGCGGGGCGTACCCTCGAATTGCGCAGCCACGGCACCCGGCGTCCCGGTCTCGAGTGGCAGGTCCGCCGACATCCAGGCGTCGATGCCGCCGTCCAGTACCGCGACGCGCCGATGGCCCAGCCAGCGCAACAGCCACCACGCGCGTGACGCAATGGCGCCGCTGGCCGAGTCGTAGACGACGACGCGCGTTTCGTTGCCAATCCCCCACGCCGAAAAACGCTCCGCCATCCAACCCGCATCCGGCAGTGGATGGCGGCCCGTTCCAGGCGACACGGCGGCGGCCAGATCGCGATCCAGGTCGGCGTAATGCGCCCCGGGGACGTGCCCGGCTTCCCAGGCACGACGACCGGCGGCCGGATCCTTGAGGTCGAAGCGGCAATCGAGCACGACCAGCTCTTCGGAACCGATCGCTGCCGCCAGTTCCGCGGCGGCGATAACGACGCTGTTGTGTTCGGTCATGCGGCGGGACTCTCCGGGGGACTGAATCCCGACTCTTGTACACCTCGGGTTGCTCGGAGACAATACCCGGCTGCCGCGGGACGCCATGTCCCCGCAGCAAGCTTCCCGAAGTCCGGAGAAACAGTCACGTGGAAAAAATACTAGTGGGCCTGAAGCGCGTCGTAGACTACAACGTGCGCGTCAGGGTCAAAAACGACGGCAGCGGCGTCGAAACCGACGGCGTCAAGATGAGCATCAATCCCTTCGACGAAATTGCTCTCGAAGAAGCTCTGCGCATCAGGGAGCGCAGCGAGGCCAGCGAGGTCATCGTCATTTCCATGGGCTCACAGGAAGCACAACAACAGCTCCGAACCGGGCTGGCCATGGGGGCCGACCGCGCAATACTCGTAGACACGCCCGAGTCCGTCGACCCGCTCAGCCGGGCGCGCGTGCTGCTATCGATCATCGAGCGTGAATCCCCGGACCTGGTGCTGCTCGGCAAACAGGCCATTGACGACGACAACAACCAGATGGGACAAATGCTCGCCGCACTGTGGGGCCGGCCGCAGGCGACGTTCGCATCGAACGTGACCTTCGAGAATGGCACGGCAACGGTCACCCGCGAAGTCGACGCCGGCCTCGAGACCATCGAGGTGGACCTGCCGGCGGTCATCACGACGGATTTGCGGCTCAACGAACCGCGCTACGTCAAACTGCCGGACATCATGAAAGCGAAGAAGAAGCCGCTGGACACGGTGTCCGTGGATGAACTCGGCATCGACGCAGCACCCGCCATTGCGGAAACCGCATTTGCACCGCCCGCGCAGCGCGAGAAAGGCATCATGGTGGACGACGTTGCCAGTCTCGTCGCGGCTCTCAAAGACAAAGGACTTATCTGATGGCCAAGGTACTGCTGGTCGCCGAGCACGACGGCGACACCCTGAACCCGAGCACCGCCAAGTGCGCCCGTTGCGCAGCCGATATCGACGGAGCCGAGCTGCACGTTGCCGTGTTTGCCGCAGACCCGTCGGCCGTCGCTGCGCAGGCGGCCGGGCTGGACGGCGTCGCTAAGGTCGTCACGATCTCGCACGCCGCTCACGCTCACGCGCTGGCCGCGGCGATCGCCCCACAGCTGGTCGAACTCGCCGCGGACTACGACTACGTGCTTGGACCGTCCACCACGTTCGGCAAGGACCTGATGCCGCGTGTGGCGGCGCTGCTCGGCGTCAATCAGATCAGCGACGTAATGAGCGTTGAATCGCCCATGACCTTCAAGCGGCCAATCTACGCCGGCAACGCCGTCGTGACCGTCGAGGCGCCGGCCGGCAGCAAGGTGGTTGCCACCGTTCGCACCGCCTCCTACCGGGCCGCCGGTGCCGGCGATTCCGCGGCAGCGATCGACAGCTTCGAACCCGCCGCCGAGATTCCCGGCCACACACGTTTTGTCGAACTGCAGACCGGGGCGTCCGACCGGCCCGATCTGCAGACCGCAGCCCGTGTCGTTTCGGGCGGACGCGCGCTCGCGAGTTCGGAGAACTTCGACATCATCTACAAGCTGGCAGACACAATGGGCGCCGGCGTCGGCGCATCCCGCGCAGCCGTGGATGCGGGCTACGTTCCCAACGAAATGCAGGTCGGTCAGACGGGTAAGATCATTGCCCCCGATCTGTACGTGGCGATCGGTATATCGGGCGCCATCCAGCACCTCACGGGCATCAAGGACGCGGGCACGATCGTCGCGATCAACAAGGACGAGGAAGCGCCCATCTTCGAGGTGGCGGACATTGGTCTCGTCGGCGATCTGTTCAGCGTCGTTCCGGAACTCACCGAGGCGCTCTCATAACCGCAAGGTGACTGCAATACGCCCCGGCACAACACCCGGGCGTATTGCGTCAGTGCGCTTTCAGTCGCTCCACTCGGGTATACGGCCGGGCGTATGCGGCGCGCCGAGCCGCTCGAGTTCCGTTTCCAGCGTTCGCAGGTCCGCCTCGATCGACTTGAGGCGCGTGAGCGCGTCGCGGAATTCTTCAGCCGCGACAGCATAAGACTCCTCGTACATGGCCGGCACGTCCGAGCGCACGTTCAGGAGGAGCCCGTAGACCACCCCGGCTCGTTGAGTGATGGACCACGGCACGGGCTCGTTCCGTGAGGACACGCTTCGATCGCCACCGAGCCGCACGAGCAGCTCGTCGAGTCGCTCCTCGACAGCGCGCAGCCTCTGCTCCAGGCCTTCGCCGGCAGCAGGCGTACGCGGAATCGCAACCTTCAGGTGATCGACACGCCGGTTCAGCTCGCCGGCCAGGGCGTTGGCGCCCGAAACGGCGCGATACAGCTCGCCTGCCTTGCGCTGAAATGCCAGCACACCGGCTGGCTCGGTGCTCGTCTCCGGCCCCTGAGGCATCGATTTCACCGTAAACGACTCCGGACCGGACAACTCGGTCAGCTCACCGTCGCGGCGCACCGCAAGCGTGACGGTGTAGCGGCCGGGTGCGACCAGCGGTCCTTGCGGATCGCTTGCCCACGGCGCCCGGAACCCGGGTGGCGTCAGGCTCACCGGGTCGATCGGCGGCCAGCGCAGATCCCACGCGGTCCGGTGCAGGCCTGCGGAGGTTTCGCCGTGCACCTGACGGACGATCTCGCCGTTGCCGTCACGCACAATGAGCAGTACTGCAGGGTCTTCCTCGCGATCTTCGGAACGCAGCGTATCCCAGGACGGGTAAGGCGTATCCCCACCCTCCTTCTCGATCTCGATTTCGGCTTTGCGACGCGCCTCGCGCGCCGTTTCGATACCGTCTGCGAGCCGATAGGTAAACACGGCCCCAAAGGGCGGATTCGGCGCCGTGTAGAAATTGGCGCCGAGGAAACCCTTTTCACCGATGCCGTAACGATCGCCCACCACATAAGACCAGGCATCCCGCACGCCGAACAGGTGATTTGTCTCGAGGTCGCCCGCTTTGGTGCGCAGCGCCGAGTAATCGTCGAGGATATAGATTCCGCGCCCGAAGGTACCGACCACGAGATCGCTCTCGCGACGCTGGATCTCGATGTCGCGCACGGAGATGGTCGGGAAGTTGGTCTTCAACTGATGCCACGAAGACCCCCCGTCCTGGGTGAAGAACACGCCGAACTCCGTGCCGACGAACAGCAGATCAGGATCGACGTGGTCTTCCACGATCGTATGCGCCGAACCGCGCTCGGGCAGGTCGCCGGAGATCAGCGACCAGCTGCGTCCGCGGTTCTCGGTCTTGAGCACGTACGGCTTGTGATCGCCGCGCTTGTGGTTGTCGATCGTCGCGTAGGCCACGTTCGAATCGTGCAGCGAGGCGACGGTATCCTCGATGAGCGACATATCCGGCACGCCGCGGAACGTGTCGGTGCGGCGCCAGCTTTGCCCCCCGTCCTCGGTCACGTTCATGACGCCGTCGTCGGTACCCACGTAGATCAGGCCCTCGACGAGCGAGCTTTCCGACAGCGCAATCGCGGCGCCGTAGATCGACGTCGAATCGTTCTTGGCGATCGTATCGACACTCCAGACGCGGCCCATCACGTCGAGTGCGTTGCGGTCGAGCTGACGGGTCAGGTCCGGACTAACCGCCTGCCAGCTGTTGCCGCGGTCGTCGGAGCGGAAGAGTTTCTCGGCGGCGTAGTAAAGGCGCTTGCTGTTGTGCGGGCTGACAAGCAGAGGCGTATTCCAGTTCCACTTGTAGTTGTTCTCGCCGCTACCCGGATGCGGCACGATGAACAGCCGCTCACCGCTCGTTTTGTCGTAGCGCGCAAGGCCGCCGTACTGGTACTGCGTGTAGATGATGTTCGGGTCTTCCGGATCGAACTGCGGTTCGTAGCCGTCGCCGAACAGGATCAGGTTCCAGTCGGCGTTGGTGATGCCGTGACGCAGCGTCGTGCGCGACGGTGCGCACAGCGAATTGTTGTCCTGGGTGCCGCCGCAAACGTTGTAGAACGGTTCCGCATAATCGGGCTGTATCCGATAGAACTGCACAATGGGCAGGTTGCCGATGTGCCGCCAGTTGGCCCCCGAATCGAAGCTCTCGTAAATACCGCCGTCACCGCCAATGATGAGGTGCGCAGAATTGTCAGGGTCGATCCACAGCGCATGGTCGTCGACGTGACGATGCTCGATGCCGAGTGGGGCCCAGGAACGGCCGCCGTCTTCCGATACGTGGGTGAAGGTATCCAACGAATAGACTCGATCGGGATTACCCGGATCGACCACCAGTTCGTTGTAGTACTGCGGGCTCGTCGTCATGTGATCCGAGCGCTTTTCCCAGTTGAGACCAAAATCCGCCGAATGGTAGATGCCGCGTTCCTCGTCGCTGGCTTCGATGATGGCGTAAATCCGGTCCGGGTCGTCCGCAACGCCTGCCAGTCCGATCCGGCCCATGTTGTCCTTGGGCAAGCCGGCCGAAATCTCGGTCCAGGTTGCACCGCCGTCGGTCGTCCGGTGAACACCGCTGCCGGGCCCGCCGTTGATCAGGGTCCAGACGTGCCGGCGACGCTGATAGCTCGACGCTACGATACGATCGCTGTCGCGGGGATCGACGAAGAACTCGTTGATGCCCGTGTGTTCGTCAATCGTCAGTATCGGCGCCCAGCTTGCGCCGCCGTCCGTCGTCCTGAACAGTCCTCGGTCGCCTCCGGAGTTCCAGAGCGGTCCCTGCGCAGCAACGAGGACCGTGTCCGAATCTTCCGGATCGATCCAGATCTGGCTGATGTGACCCGAGTCGGCCAGCCCCACGTTCGCCCATATCTTGCCGCCGTCGACCGACTTGTACACGCCGTCGCCGAAGCCGACGCTGCGCTGGGAATTGTTCTCCCCGGTGCCGACCCAAACGGTCTTGGGGTTCGACGGGTCCAGTTCCACGACGCCCAGCGCGTACGACCCCTCGCCGTCGAACAGCGGCGTCCACGTCGTGCCGTTGTTCTCCGTCTTGAAGAGACCGCCCGAGGAGACGGCCGTGTAGTACACGTGTTTGTGCTCGGGGTGGAATGCAAAATCCGAAATGCGGCCGGATGTCAGTGCAGGACCTATGGTCCGGAGCGGCAGGCTTGCCAGCGGGTGTTCGTCCTCCGCAAAAGCGGGCACTGCAAGAAGGCTCAGGCCAACGGCGAAGCACGCCGGCCACAAACGAATGGGCTGATTCATCACGATTCCTGGCTGTTGTTGTTGCGTGGGCTCCGGAGGTATCGGAGAGCGCGTTCTTGTTTCAAGAACCAAACCGAGACTCTAACACACGCCCGCGGCACGCCTTCAAGGACGACGGGTATCTCAGGGAACGGTGCAATCCCTACACCGTCGCGCGAAAAAAAGATACGGTTGGCACAAAAAAAGGCCGGCGATTGGCCGGCCTTTCTCACGTTCAAATCTCGGCAAAGAAAGCTCAGAGCTTCTCGAGAATCGCTTCGGCGCTGCTCACTTCGAAGCTACCCGGCGCCTCCACGGCGACGTGGGTAGCCACACCGTCGTCGACAATGATCGCAAAACGCTCACCGCGCAGCCCCATACCAAAACCCGTGGCATCGAGTTCGAGTCCGAGCGCCTTGACGTATTCGCCGTTGCCGTCGGCAAGCATGACGACCTTGTCTTCGACGCCACGATCTTTGCCCCATGCATGCATGACAAAAACATCGTTCACCGCTGTACACGCAATCGTATCGACGCCTTTCGCCCGAATGGCATCCGCATGGTCGACGAAACCCGGCAGATGATTGTTCGAACAGGTCGGCGTAAACGCGCCGGGCACTGAAAAGAGAACCACCTTCTTGCCCGAGAACAGGTCGTCGCTCGATATTGCGCCAGGGCCGCTGTCGGTCATCGTGCCGAAGGCTCCTGCCGGCATTTTTTCTCCTGCTTGAATCGCCATCTGCTGTTTCTCCAGTCGTTATAGGGGGTGTGAATTCTTCGAGCCCAGGCTTCCGCGCCGCTCAGTAGTCGTTCTCGGCGACGTGCACCACAAGGCCATCGAGTTCGTCGCTAACCTCGATCTGGCAGGTCAGGCGGCTCGTCGGGCGGCGCTCGAAGGCCGCATCGAGCATGGAGTCCTCCATGTCGTCCATCGAGGGAAGCTTGTCCAGCCAGGCTTCGTCAATGTAGCTGTGGCAGGTGGCGCAGGCACAGGCCCCACCGCACTCGGCAACGATGCCTTCGATGTTGTTGTTGATTGCGCCTTCCATGATGGAGTAGCCGTTTTCGACCTCCGTTTCATGGCGCTCGCCGTCGGCCGTGACGTAGACAATCCTGGGCATTAAACGAATATCCGCGTTGCAATGGGGGCAAAATAGTAGGGGCGCTGACCCTGCGGGTCAACGCCCCTTTTGGACTGTTGTTCTCTCTGACGCGGTGCTGTGTCAGGGCGCGCGGCCGGACCTCGCCCGCCGCTCTTCCACTTCCTGGCGCTTCCTTTCGGCAGCCCGACGCGCCTCACGAATGGCCTCGTTGCGCGCAATCTCCGCGTCGATCACCGTAATCCACTGGTTGGCGACACGACGCGACCGCGTCGTTCTCGCCGCCTGACGGAACGCACTCTTGGCATCGTTGTACTCCTTCAGGTTGTACAGACACATGCCGAGAGAGATCTGCGCGTTATCGGGGCTCTTGAGTCCACCTTTACGCAGCCCGTTGCGAACGGCTGCGGCGCAATCCGAATACTCACCGATGTTGAGATAGGAATTGCCGAGCCGAACGTCCAGTTCGCCGTCGTTGCTGCGTGTCGCAGCTTCGCGCAATGCAGGGATCGCCTTGGCGTCCTCCTGTGACAACATCCACGCCTGCGACAGCAGTCGATAGTTCTTGGCATCCCTGCTGACCCGGCCCGATTCCATTTCCTTCTCCAGCAGCGTGGCCGCCTTGTAGGGCACCTCGCGCTGCAGGTACAGCTGCGCCATCGTGACGAACTCGGTCTCTTTCTCGAGCAGTCCCTGGGTGTGCGCCGCGTCGTAGGCCGCAATCAGGTTCTGGTCTTCGCCGAGTTCGGTGTAAGCGCCGGCAAGCTGGAACCAGTAGCGTTTCTTCGGCCAGTTAGCCAGCAGGATCTTGTGAACGTCGCGAACCTTGGCGTAGTTCTCGTCCTGGAAGTAGGCGAAGCTCAGGAGGATGTACCAGTCCTCTTTGATCGGGTTACCGCGCGACGTCGCTACCTGCATTGCGTTCTCGATCGGCTCGATCATCTCCGAGAATCGCTGCAGCTGGTAGAGCGCCTGTGCGCGCAGAATGAACGGCTCGGGCGCCGGGTTGGTTTCCATGACGAACCACTTGTCCAGGGTCGTCAGCGCCTGCTGGTACTGCTCCTCCATCGTGTACAGTTGTGCCAGCGTGTAGGTCGTCTGCTTGAGCATCTGCGGCTCGAGGCTGGGAATCGCAACCATGCGCTCGTAGGAGCGGATCGCGTTCGGAATGTCCTCCATGTTGTAGTAGATGAACCCCAGGTAGTTCAGGACATTCGCCTGTTCGTACTCGGTCAGCTTATCGGGGTTGTACAGCCGGTTGGCGATACGCAGCGCACCGGCGTTGTCCTTCGCATCGACCAGTTCCTGAGCTTTCTGCAGCTGATCGTAGACCTCTTTACTGACGGCCTGTGCCTGCTTGGTCTTGGTGTTGTCCTGCTCGTCCTGAGCGTAGGCTGCACCACCGGCAAACAGCGCCAGACTCAACAACACCGCGGCTGACTGCAACATCAATTTGCGATTGGTCTTCATGCAGATGTTTCCTTATTCAAACTGTGGGATCCCGCCACAACAGTGTGATCTAGCCTTCTATCTTGAACGTAATGCGTGTTTTGACGTTCGGCACGTCGACCGGCACGCCGTCAACAACCCGGGGCTTGTACTTGAACTTCAGCACTGCGCGAATCGCTGCGCGCTCGAACAGGCTGCTCGTCGACTGTATGACCATCGGGTCCTTGACCGTACCCGCAGTCGTCACCGTAAACGCCAGATCAACGTAGCCCTCGAGGCCGCGCGACAGCGCGCGTGCCGGATAGACCGGAGCAACACGAACGATCGGCAGGTAGTCGCCCTCCGCAATGTTCATGCCTCCCGGACCGCCGATATTGGTATCGGCCGTCACCGTGGGGGCCGAAATTGCAATCGAAGGCGCGTCAGGATCGATGTTGTCGATGTCCTGAGGCGGCGTTTCCGGTGGGGTTTCCGGCGGTTTCGGCGGTTTTTCGGGGGTGAAATCCTCGACGTTCAGCGACTCGTTGCGCTTCACGCGCACGAATTCGAGCTGAGCCCGCTCTCGCGGTTTCGTCAGCGCCTGTTTTCCGGTCACGATCAGGATGTTCATGATGAACAACAGGCTAATCGTGACTACGACACCTACGGCAACGGAAAATGCGTATCGGCCGATCATGTTTGCACTCCTTAAAGCTTGCGGGCTTCCCGCCGGGCACGCAAAGCTGGACTCAGTCTTTGACCGGGTTCCAGCCCCACAGTTCCTCCATCAGTCGTTAATGGAGGCAATGGCGACGTTGGTAACGCCTACCTGCTTCGCCGCCTCCATGACGGCCACCAGTTTTTCGTGAGTCGAATTCTCGTCAGCCTGGATGACAATCGAGCCTCGCGGGTTTTCGAGATGCAGCTTTTCGATGGCTTCACGAAGGCCCCGCGGCTCCACTTCCCTGCGGTCGATCCAGATTTCGTCGTTCTCGCTTATGGCAATCAGAATGGCGGCGTCTTCCTGCCGCTCTGCCGTAAACGTGTCCGGACGGTTGACGTCGATACCCGCCTCCTTAATGAACGAGGCGGTCACGATGAAAAAGATCAGCATGATGAACACGACGTCCAGCATGGGCGTCAGGTTGATCTCGTTGTCTTCTTCAGCTACCTGCTGTTTGTTTCGCATGTTGCTAACGTCCTCTCATGAGGCGGCATCACACACCGCCTCGGGAAATACCGAATGTCGTCGATGCGTTGCGCTAACCCGTACTGTCGGCGATCGAGATGCTGTACACCCCGGCCTGTCGGGAAGCATCCATGATCTGCACGAGCAACTTGTTCGTCGACCGCTTGTGCGCCTGAATCACGACCGAGCCCTGCGGGTTCTCGGCGTGCAGGCGTTCGATGTTCGCACGCACGGCGCGCGGATCGATCAGCCGGCGATCGATGAAAATGTCGTCGTTGGCATCGATGACCACGAGAATGTTGGCATCCTCGGGCTTCGTTTCGGTGGTTGGCGCATCCGGACGGTTGACGTCCAGCCCCACTTCCTTGATGAAGGACGCGGTGACGATAAAGAAGATGAGCATGATGAACACGACGTCCAGCATGGGCGTCAGGTTGATCTCATTTTCCTCGTCGTCGCCGCCAAGCTGCACTTGATGTTTGCGCATGAGCTTGCCCCTTAGTGATCCATTGTCAGCGAGTCTTCCAGGAACTCGGTTTCGCGCGTAGCGCGCCGGCTCAAGAGCGTGACCAGCAGTACGCCAGAGAGCGCGCCTACCATTCCCGCCATCGTCGGCACGGTGGCCTGCGATACACCCGCAGCCATTGCCCGCACGTTACCGGAACCCGACACCGCCATGACCTCGAACACCTTGATCATTCCTGTCACGGTGCCCAGCAGGCCCAGCAACGGGCACAGCGCAACCAGCGTCTGGATCATCGCAATGCCCTTGTTGCTGGCAAGACTGAACCGGGAAATCATCAGTTCGCGGATCTGGTGTGCGTGCCAGGAACGGCGTTCCTTGCGCTCCTCCCACGTGTTGAAGATCTCCCTGGAGAGGCTCTTCATCGTCGTGCGGAAAAACAGTATCCGCTCGACGATGAGCACCCACATCAGGAAGATGGTCAACGCTATGAGCTTGAGCACCGGTCCGCCGAGACCCATGAAGTCCCGAATGGATTCAAGGGCGTCAACTAGCCAAAGCATGGTGACTCCTTAGTCCGCTCAACCGTTCTTCTCGGAATGCTGGGCCACGAGACCCGCACTCTGCGACTGCAGCACGTTGATGATCTTCTTGCTCTGCCCGCTGACGACGGTGTGCAGCAGTACCATCGGAATGGCAACCACGAGACCCAGTACGGTCGTCATCAGTGCCTGCGAGATACCACCGGCCATCATCTTCGGATCGCCGGCGCCGTACAGCGTGATGACCTGGAAGGTCTGGATCATACCGGTCACCGTTCCGAGCAGACCCATCAGCGGAGCGACGACACCCACGACCTTGATGAACAACAGTCCCTTCGTGAGTCCCGGCATTTCCTTGAGCGCCGCCTCACTGAGCTTGAGTTCGATCGTTTCGGTGTCCGCGCTACGGTTGCTTTCGTAGGCGGCAAGCACACGGCCGAGCGGGTTGTCGGTGCTGGCGCTTTCGCGCTTGAGCTGGGCAGATACTTTGCGGCTGTCGGACGACAGTCCGATGAAGCGCCAGACGGCCACGAGCAGACCGATGATGCCCAGGGTGATGATCGCGTAGCCGACATAGCCGCCCTGGTGAATCTTGTCCGTCACGGTCGGGGTTTCGACCAGCAGGCCGAGAATACCGCCGCGGGTGCCGTCGAGGCCGAAGTTGACGACGCCTGCGTCGCCCGTGGAGCCGGCCACGTCACGCGCCGATCCGAGGAAGCGGCCTTCGGGCTGGCGCGGCAATTCGGATACCGTCAGGTCGTCCGCCTTCTCGTAGTAACCGGCGTCGCCAACGAGATTGAACAGGCCAACCCGCGTGAGCATGATGTCCTCGCGCTCACCGGATGCCGAGATCACGGTGTACGGGAAGGTAACGACCTTGCCCGATTCGTTGATTTCGCGCTGCAGCTCGAACCAGAAGCGTTCAATGTCTTCGATCTGGGCCAGCTCCGTGGCGCTGGCCATCTTGCTGCCGAGTTCGACGAGGAAAGCCTCGCGATCCGGATACTGCAGGTTGGTCAGCGACGCGTTGAATCGACCCTGAGCATCGCCGGTGGCCGTCTGCAGCACGCCGAACAGCTCCTTGAGGGCGCCGAGGCGCTCGTCGAGCGCGGCTCTGGCGGCAACGATGTTGGCCTGGTTGTCTTCGAACAACTGCTCGAGGCGAGCCGACTCGTTCTCCTGGCGCGTACGCTCGGCGCGCGCCTGATTGAGCAGGTTCTGCTGCTGGTTGCGCTCCTGAGCAAAGCGCGCTTCGCGCTGCCGGGCTTCACGAGAGTCCTGGACCCTGCCCTGCTCGATGAGCCGCAGCAGTTCGTCGAGGCTGGCGGCATTGTCGTCCTGTGCAACGGCCGGTGCGGCACCGAAGGCCAGAAGGCCGGCGGCAAAAATGGAAATCAGACGTTTCATTTACGACGCCTCCTTGGCAGCGGCTACCGGGATGACAATGAGCTCAGGCGCAATGAGCTGACGGGCGATACGAATGCCCTTGCGGATATCGTTGCGCGCCGAGTCGTCCTCGACCCAGCCACCCTGATCGATATCCCAACGCGCGGTAACTTTGGCGTCCGCGGTCTGTGCGTACAGGCCCACCCGGCCAATACGCAGGATGTTGTACTGGCGCTCCACACCGTCACCAATGTCGAGCGTCTGTTCGTACCACTCCGAGGACGAGCCGTACTCGTTCTCGATCTGGTAGGCCTCGATGACCTTGCGGAATTTTTCCGAGACCGTGACATCGGAACGCTCCATGATGTCCTTGAGGTTCCGGACACGCTCTTCGCGCTCATCCATGAGGAAAGGCACGTCGAGACTGATCGAGCTTTCCAGCCCCGCGATCATCCGCTCCATCAACGGAAAAATCTGCCGGTTGATGACGTCGACCTGGTCCATCGAGATGGCGATATCTTCGAGGACGGCGGTCTGACCGTCGGTTTGGGCGGTCATCAAACGGTTGTAGACACGCAGACCGTCAATTTCCTTATTAATGGACCGGTACTGGTCTTCCAGCGAGCGAGTGCCTTCAACAATAGTGTTGATGCGCTCCTGCGACTGCTGAGCCAGATTCAGACGCTGTTGACCGGAACTGAGTACCTGGTCGACGGTCTGGGCAATGACGCCGCCGGACGCGACAAATGCAGCTGCAGCGACTGCTGCAACGACGACGCTCCGACTGCTGTTTTTGCACCGTTTCATGAACGCTCCTTCTTCTCAAGGTCGAGTTTATTAATAAAATTATTGTACGGAGAGGAATGCAACGTATTGCTTGAATAGCTGCACATGTGAAAAGGGCACCACAGAAAGGTGGTCCCCATTGCGCACACGGCCCTCTCCTGATCGCCGCGGCGAAGAATTTTTCGGTCCTGCAGTTTTCGTTCGTTTGGCGTCCAGAGTCAAACTCCGGCTTTCCCCGCCTTTTATTCCTTTGATTTTTCTCAGGTCCCGAAGCACCGTGGCCAAGAATAACATACGGATCGTTGAGCGCCAGCCCAACATCGACATAAGCCCAGAGTGTCACCGACCGCCGCCGGAAGCCTTGTCCGGAGCCGCCACCGGCCCTTTTCGCCAGCGGTCACCGGTCGCTGGAGAGGCGCCCGGAACGGGCGGGTTTAGTATCACAAGTAACTGAAAAACCTGACGTTGACATCGGCGTTGCCTTGCAACATTATCGACCCGACGACAATCGCGAGACATCGCCCAGAACGCCATGAACAGCTTCGCCGTCATCGCTCGACTTACGCTCGTACTTCTCCTAATCGGGAGGTACAGCGGGTAGCGCGTCGTCAATACACGAACATTCGAACGGACCCCGCGACCTCAAAAGGCCTCGGGGTTTTTTTTATCCAGTATTTCAGATTTCACACTCGACACAGCGGGCCTCGACGCCCGGCACAAGGAAAACAACATGCGTATGTACTCAGAAGCCGACGTAGACCTGTCGACCCTCAACGATTCCCGCATTGCCGTCCTCGGCTACGGCAGCCAGGGGCGCGCTCACGCGCTGAACCTGAGGGACAGCGGACTGGACGTTGTGGTGGGCCTGCGCCGCAACGGCGCAAGTTTCAGCAAGGCCGAGGCCGACGGACTCAACGTCATGGAGCCCGGCGAGGCTGTAAAGGGAGCCGCCATTGTCATGTTTCTGACCCCGGACATGGTGCAGAAAAGCCTCTATGCGTCCGTCGTCGACAACATCGATCAGGGCGCAGCCCTGCTGTTTGCGCATGGCTTCGCGATTCATTACGAACAGATTACCCCGCGCGCCGACCTCGACGTTGCGCTGATTGCGCCCAAGGGTCCCGGCGGCCTCGTGCGCCGGCAGTATGAGGAAGGTCACGGGGTACCGTGCCTCGTTGCCGTCAATCAGGACGCCACGGGCAACGCCCTGCCGCTGGCCCTCGCCTACGCGGCCGGTATCGGCGGTGCTCGCGCCGGCGTCATCGAGACGACCTTTGCCGAGGAAACCGAGACCGACCTGTTCGGTGAGCAGGCGGTGCTTTGCGGCGGCGCCACCGAACTCATCGTTGCCGGTTTCGAAACCCTCGTCGAAGCCGGTTACCAGCCTGAAGTGGCGTATTACGAAGTCATGCACGAGCTGAAGCTGATCGTGGATCTGCTGCACGAAGGCGGTCTCAAGAAAATGCACAAGTTCATTAGCGACACGGCCGCCTACGGCGACATGGTGAGCGGCCCGCGCGTCGTCGACGACAACTCGCGCGCAAGAATGAAGGACGTGCTCACCGACATTCAGAACGGCACCTTTGCGCGCAACTGGATTGCCGAAAACGAAGCCGGCATGCCCGAATTCAAGCGCATGATGCAGGCGGATCTCGAGCATCCGATCGAGAAGGTGGGCGCAGGACTGCGCTCCCGCATGGACTGGCTGAGCGAATAGGCGCCGGCCGGCACCCGACACGAACGAGGAACAATCCCGAGGAATAATCCCATGGCAAGCGAATCCATCCGTATTTTCGATACCACCCTGCGTGACGGCGAACAGGCTCCTGGCTGCAGCATGACGCTACGGGAGAAACTACGGGTGGCCCGGGCGCTTGCCGATCTCAACGTCGACATCATCGAGGCCGGCTTCCCGGCCGCCTCGCCCGGCGATTTCGAATCGGTCAAGGCCATTGCGGACGAAGACTTCGGACCCGTCATCTGCGGGCTGGCCCGCTGCAACCCCGAAGACATCGAAAAGGTGTACCAGGCCGTTCGCGGCGCCAAACGGCATCGGATACACGTATTCGTTGCCACGAGCGCGATTCATCGCGAGCACAAGCTCAAGATGGCCAAAGAGGAAATCATCAAGAGTGCGGTGGGCGCCGTGAAGATGGCGCGTGAATACGTCGACGACGTCGAGTTCTCGCCCGAGGACGCATCGCGCACCGAACTGGCCTATCTCGCGGAGGTTGTCACCGCGGCGATCGAGGCAGGCGCCACCACGGTGAATATCCCGGACACCGTAGGCTATACGGTTCCCGCCGAGTTCGATCGGCTGTTCCGGTATCTGAAAGAACACGTGCCCGGTATCGACGACGTGTGCCTGTCGGTCCATTGCCACAACGACCTCGGGATGGCCGTCGCCAACAGTCTCGCGGCCGTTCACGCGGGGGCGCGGCAGATCGAATGCACGATCAACGGGATCGGCGAGCGGGCCGGCAACTGCAGCCTCGAAGAGGTGGTCATGGCGCTCAAAACCCGCGAAGAGTTCTTCGGTTTGCGGACCGGCATCGAAACGACCCGGCTGTACCCCACGTCGCGGCTGGTCTCGAGCATTACCGGCATGCATCCGCCGCGCAACAAGGCGATCGTCGGCGAAAATGCGTTCGCCCACGAGGCCGGCATTCATCAGCACGGCATGCTGCAGCACGCGTCGACCTACGAGATCATGCGGCCGGAAGACGTGGGCATCAGCAAGTCCAACCTCGTGTTGGGCAAGCACTCGGGACGGCATGCGTTCCGCGATCGCGTGCGGGAACTCGGTTTCGAACTCGACGAGTTCGAGACCAACCGGGCATTCCAGGAGTTCAAGAAGCTCGCCGATCGCAAGAAGGACGTTTATGACGGCGACATCGAGGCGATCATCATGAACGTCGACGGCACTTCCTCCGGCCCCTATCAGCTCGCCGCCCTCGAGGTGCAGACGCACACGGAGGCGGACGCAAAAGCGAGCGTACGGCTGATCACGGAAGACGGCAGCGAGCGGGAGGCCAGCGCTACGGGCGACGGTCCGGTTGCAGCCGCAGTGCAGGCACTCGAGCAGGTGACCGGCGTCCCGCTGACTCTCGTCAACTTCGAGCTGCACAGCGCATCGGTGGGCGAAGACGCTCAGGGCGAAGTCACCGTCACCGTCGAACACGAGGGCCAGAGCTACCGCGGCAACGGCGCAAGTGTCGATATCGTGGAAGCCGGCTGCCGGGCTTGCCTGGAGGTCATGAACCGCATCCTGCGGCGCCGCCATCGCGGTATCGCAGCGGCAGTTCCGCCCGACCCGACCCGCGCCACGATTTGAATCTGCCACGGACTCGCTGAACTCAAACCGGACTCCCCCAATGCCCCAGACACTCTTCGAAAAAGTATGGAATCAGCACGTCGTCGTGCCGGAGACGGCGGACACCCCCGCCGTGCTGTACATCGACCTGCATCTGATTCACGAGGTCACGACGCCGCAGGCCTTCTCCCTGTTGCGTGAACGCGGTCTGCCCGTCCGGCGCCCCGACCGGACGCTCGCGACGATGGACCATTCCACGCCGACGACACCGGTCAACTCGTTCAAGGACCTCGCGATCGTGGGTGACAGCGCGGCCAATCAGATTCGGCAGATGGAGGCCAACTGCCGTGAGTTCGGTATCGACCTCCTCGGCTTCGACAGCCGGCAGCGCGGTATCGTGCACGTGATCGGCCCCGAACTCGGAGCCACTCAGCCCGGCAAGACGATCGTCTGCGGCGACAGCCACACCAGCACGCACGGCGCCTTCGGCGCGCTGGCGTTCGGCATCGGTACGACCGAGGTCGGACACGTGCTGGCAACACAGTGTCTCCTGCAACGTAAGCCGAAGACGCTTGCCATCAACGTCGAAGGCCAGTTGCCGACGGGTGTCGGCGCCAAAGACCTGATTCTCGCTATCATTGGGCAGATCGGCGTCGACGGCGGCACCGGGCACGTCATCGAATATCGCGGCGATGCCATTCGCGCGATGGACATGGAAGCGCGTATGACCGTCTGCAACATGTCCATCGAAGGCGGCGCACGGGCCGGCATGATCGCCCCCGACGACACGACTTTCGAATACCTCGCGGGCCGCGAACGCGCACCCTCGGGCGCTGCCTGGGATACCGCAGTTGCGCGCTGGCGCGCGCTCTGCGGCGATGACGGTGCGCATTTCGACAGCTCGGTCGACATCGACGCAAGTGCGCTCAAACCCATGGTGACCTTCGGCACCAATCCGGGGATGGTCGTCGGTATCGACGAACCGGTACCGGACGGTTCCGGTGACGCCAACTTCAGAAAGGCGCTCGAGTACATGCAGGTCGAGACCGGCAAGCCAATGACCGACAACAGCGTCGATATCGTCTTCATCGGCAGCTGCACGAACTCCCGTCTGAGCGATCTCGAGCAGGCCGCCGCCGTGCTGGAAGGCCGCCGGGTTGCCGACGGTGTGCGCATGCTGGTCGTCCCGGGTTCGCAGCAGGTCAAACACGAGGCGGAAGCCCGGGGCCTGGACCGGGTGTTTGCAGCCGCCGGTGCCGAATGGCGCGAATCCGGCTGCTCGATGTGCCTGGGAATGAACGGCGACACGGCCGGCAGCGGTCAGCTGACGGTCAGCACCAGCAACCGCAATTTCGAGGGCCGACAGGGCGTGGGTGCGCGCACCGTACTCGCCAGTCCGGCGACGGCCGCCGCCTCGGCCGTGCACGGCCGCATTGCCGACCCGCGGCCTTATCTCGGAGAGTAGCCACCATGCAAGCCATCAAGAGCATTCGTTCCCGAACCGTCAACATGCCCGCGAAGGACATCGATACGGACCAGATCATCCCGGCTCGCTTCCTGACGACAACCTCGCGCGAGGGCCTGGGCGACAACCTTTTCCACGACCTGCGCTTCGAGGCCGACGGCACGCCGAAACCCGATTTCGAACTCAATCAGCCCGAGGCCCAAGGCTGTGAAATCCTGGTGGCGGGCAACAACATCGGCTGCGGCTCCTCACGAGAACATGCTCCGTGGGCGCTGCTCGACTACGGTATACGCGCCGTCATTTCGACCGAAATTGCCGACATTTTCCGCAGCAACAGCCTGAAGAACGGACTGCTTGCGGTCGTCGTCGACGACGAAACTCACGACTGGCTGCTGGCTCACCCGGGCAGCGAACTCGAGATCGACGTCGTACAGTCGAGGCTGACGCTACCCAGCGGTCGCATCGTCAGCTACCCGATCGACGCGTTTGCCCGTTACTGCCTGATCGAGGGGATCGACCAGCTCGGCTACCTGCAGCAGAACCTCGACGCGATTACGACATTCGAGGAGTCACGGCCCTGAACGCACTCATTACCCTGCTGCCAGGGGACGGTATTGGCCCCGAGGTCGTCGACGCGGCACAGCGCGTGCTCACGCGCGTAGCCGACGTCTACGGACACGGATTCGAGTTCAGCGTGCAGCACGTCGGCGGTGCCGCCATCGACGCGACGGGCGATCCGCTGCCAGCCGACACGGTAGCGAGTTGCCGGGAATCGGATGCCGTGCTGCTCGGCGCCGTCGGCGGCCCGAAGTGGTCGGACCCGGAGGCGGAAGTGCGTCCTGAACAGGGGCTTCTGCGCCTGCGCGCGGAACTCGGGGTGTTTGCCAACCTGAGACCCGTGCGCGTCAACCCGCACCTGGCCGCGGCATCGCCGCTGAAACCCGAGCTGGTGCGTAACGTCGATCTGATCGTAGTCCGGGAACTCACCGGTGGCATCTACTTCGGCGACAAGACCCGGACGGCCGACAGCGCCAGCGATCTTTGCACGTACACGGTCGGAGAAGTCGAACGCATCCTGCACGTTGCGGCAGCGCTGGCCGCAAAGCGCCGGTCGAAACTTTGCTCGGTGGACAAAGCCAACGTCCTCGAAACCTCGCGCCTGTGGCGCCAGGTCACCGACCGGGTGATCCCCGAACAGTACCCCGGACTCGAACTCGAGACCTTGCTCGTCGACGCGGCGGCCATGCACCTGCTGAGCCGCCCCGCCGATTTCGACGTCATCGTTACCGAAAACATGTTCGGGGACATCCTGACGGACGAAGCGTCGATGCTGGCAGGCTCCCTGGGCCTGCTGCCATCGGCATCCCTGGGACATTCCCGCTGCGGCCTGTACGAGCCGATACACGGCTCAGCACCGGACATTGCCGGCAAAGGTATTGCGAATCCCTGCGGCACGATCGCCAGCGCGGCCATGCTGCTGCGCCACAGCCTCGAACTCGAAAACGAAGCGACGGCTATCGAAGTGGCGATCGATCAGGTGCTCGCGGCCGGTAAACGCACGGCTGATATTGCGGATCGCGGCAGCGACGTTTCGGGCACCGCCGATTTTGCGGAAGCCGTCGTCGCTGAAATCAACTAGCCGCTGCTGGAAAAAGGACCCGCCGCACTTCCCCCCGAAGTGTCGACGGGTCCCCGGTGCACTCAGGCGGCGCGTTCCGCCGCACTTAGCCGCTCCACAGCTTCCAGGCCGCGGAGTATGTCGCTGACCAGGTCCTCGGGATTCTCGAGCCCCACGGAAAGACGTAGCAGGTTCTGGCTCACGCCCGCCGTGGCGAGTGCCTCGGGGGTAACGGCCGCATGGGTCATCGACGCCGGATGACACACGAGGCTTTCGACCCCACCGAGTGATTCCGCCAGGGAAAAGTATTCGAGTGCCTCGAGGAAGGCGCGCACGGCAGGCTCGCCGCCGTCGATCTCGAACGACAGCATGCCGCCAAAACCCGATTGCTGGCGTGCCGCCGTTTCGTGTCCGGGATGCGTCACGAGACCGGGGTAGTACACCCGATTCACGGTCGGATGCTCGTTGAGCACGTTGGCAATCAGGCCAGCGCTCACTTCGTGCTCGCGAACGCGCACGTGCAATGTCCGGATTCCGCGCAAGGTCATGAAGCTGTCGAACGGTGCGCCGGTAACGCCAAGACAGTTGGCCCACCAGCACAACTCCTCCGCAAGCGCGTCAGTGGCCGCCACGACACAGCCGCCTACCACGTCGCTGTGGCCATTGATGTACTTCGTCGTGCTGTGTATGACCAAATCGGCCCCGAGGCTTAACGGCTGCTGCAGCGCAGGCGACAGAAAGGTGTTGTCGACCGCGAGCAGCGCACCGCAATCGCCCGCACGCGTCGCAACGGCCGCAATATCGACGATCCTCAGGAGCGGGTTCGACGGCGTTTCGACGAGAATGAGCTTCGGTTTCCTCGCACACGCCGCATCCAGCGCAGCGTCGTCGGTCTGGTCCACAAAAGCGACTTCGAACAAGCCCTTCGCCGCAAGCGCGTCGAACAGCCGGAACGTGCCGCCGTAACAATCGTGCGGCGCGACCAGCAGATCGCCGGGCTTCAACAACTGCGTCATGAGCGTCAATGCCGCCATGCCGGACGAGGTAACGACGGCGCCCGCCCCACCCTCGAGGTCGGCCAGTGCATCGGCGAGTGCGTCCCGGGTCGGGTTGCCCGAGCGGGTATAGTCGTACTGGCGTTTTTCGCCAAAACCCGAGAAGGCAAAGTTGGAGGACAGATGCAGCGGCGGCACGACAGCGCCGTGTTGTGTATCCGACTCGATGGCAGCACGAACGGCGCGGGTGGCCGTGTTGGCGTCTGAACTCATGATGGCAGTCTCCACAGACAGTTCCTTAATCGACCGAACGTCGACGGAGCGACGATCGAGCGAATGTATTCATCGGAACTCTGCGGAATCGCAAAGGAAGGGGGTCGTGCCCATCAGCCGTTGGCGTGCTGCACAAACCCTCATCTTTCGGTTGCCGGAGCAAAGCCCTTGGCTAACCGCAGGAGTTGGCACCTTTTCAGAGTGGTTAGCTCTGCTGGTTGCCCCGGCGTCAATGGGCCTTTCCCTCAGCCGGTCTCGATGAGTAGGGGCAAGTGTAGTCACGAGATCGACGCACGGTCAAGGACTTCGACCGACTTTTCTCACTCGCGAAATTCTTTTCATTTGCAACCGAATCATCAACATACAGGGCTTGCGCTTCGCGCCAGGATGTATTAGCGTACTAACGCGTTAATACAGTAGATCAAACCGTGAAACCTAACCGCAACGACACCGCCGCCGATCAGGCCGAGGCCGAGGAAGCCCTGTTCCGGGCGCTGATCTCGCTCGAGTCCACCGACGAATGCCGGTGTTTCCTCAAGGATCTGTGTACACCGGCGGAGCTTCAGGCGCTGGTGGACCGCTGGCAGGTTGTCGAGCTGCTTGAGCAGGAGTTGCCGTACCGGAAGATTCACGATCTCACTGGCGTCAGCGTGACCACGATAGGCCGCGTCGCGCGCTTTCTGAGCAGCGGCTTTGGCGGCTATCAGGTGGCGCTTTCCCGCACCGTTTCCCCGCATCAGGACTGAAAGCCATGGACAGCAACGAGCACCGCATCAAGATTGCGGTGCAGAAAAACGGCCGCCTGACCGAGCACTCGCTCGATCTCCTGGAGCGCTGCGGCCTCAAGTTCACGCAAAGCAAGGACCAGCTGTTCTGCTATGGCGAGAATATGCCGATCGATCTCCTGCTCGTTCGCGACGACGACATACCCGGTCTCGTTCACGACGATGTCTGCGATCTTGGCATCGTCGGGCTGAATGTCGTTCAGGAAAAGCGCCTTGCGCTCGAACACGCGGGTGACGAAGCTCTATACAAGCAGGTCTTCGAGGTCGATTTTGGCCACTGCCGGCTATCGATAGCTGCCCCGGAGGATACGGAGTATTCGGGCCCGAAGGATCTCAATAATAAAAGAATAGCAACAAGTTACGAGAACTTATTAAGAGATTACCTTAGGAAGAACTCGGTACAGGCGGAGATCGTATTCTTCTCCGGAGCCGTCGAAATCGCGCCGAAACTCGGCAAGGCGGATTACATCTGCGACCTCGTGTCGACCGGCGGCACGCTCAAAGCCAATGCGCTGCGGGAAGTCGGCACCGTACTGCAGAGCGAAGCCATCATTATCCAGACGCTCAAGCCGCTGGCGGCGAGCAAGCAGGCCCTGGTCGACAAGATTCTGCAGCGTCTCGATGGCGTACTGCAGGTGCGCGAGAGCAAGTACATCATGCTGAACGCGCCGCGCGACGCACTCGACAAGATTTGCGCACTCCTGCCCGGCAGCGAGGCACCCACCGTCGTACCGCTCGAGGGTTCGAGCGATCGCGTGGCCGTACACGCCGTGTGCCGGGAGAACGTGTTCTGGGAAACACTCGAGAACCTCAAGAACGCAGGGGCAACGTCGTTGCTCGTCATGCCCATCGAGAAAATGCTGGCCTGAACGATGCTCGAGATACTCGACTGGGATGCGCTCGACGATGCGGCAAGAACCGCCACCCTCGAGCGGCCGGCTGTTGCCTCGGATGCCGAGATACGCCGGGACGTTGCCGACATCGTGACCGCGGTTCGCCGTGACGGCGATCGCGCACTCTTCGAACTGACGCGAAAGCTCGATCGCGCGGACCTCGACTCGCTCCGCGTCGGTCCCGGCGAATTCGATGCGGCCGAGAAGGCGGTCAGCGCAGACGCCATTGCGGCCATCGAGCTGGCGATCGATAACGTCAAAGCGTTTCACGCCGCCCAGCGGCCGGCCACGCTCGCGCTTGCGACCACGCCCGGCGTGCTCTGCGAGCGGCGCCACGACCCGATCGACGCCGTCGGCCTCTACGTGCCGGCCGGAACGGCGCCGCTGCCGTCTGCAGCCATCATGCTTGCCGTACCGGCTGCCCTCGCCGGCTGCCCGGTTCGCATCCTGTGCACGCCGCCGCAGCCGGACGGCAACGCCAATCCGGCCGTGGTCGTTGCCGCTCTGCGCGGCGGCGTTGACGAGATCTACAAGCTCGGCGGCGCCCAGGCGATCGCCGCCATGGCATACGGCACCGAGTCGGTGCCGAAGGTCAACAAGATTTTCGGGCCGGGCAACGCCTGGGTGACGAACGCGAAGACCCAGGTAAGCGCGGATCCGCGCGGCGCGGCAATCGACCTGCCCGCCGGCCCGTCCGAAGTGCTCGTCATTGCGGACGACGGCGCATCGGCGGAGTTCGTTGCCGCGGATCTGCTCTCCCAGGCGGAACACGGCACCGACTCACAGGTCATGCTCGTGACGACCTCGGCGGCGTTCGCCGAGGCGGTAGCCGCGGAGGTCAGCGAACAGCTCGAGGCACTGAGTCGCGCAAACATTGCGGGCCAGGCCATGGCGAACTCCCGCGCCATTGTCGTGAACGATTTGCAGAGCGCCGTGGCGGTCAGCAACGCCTATGCACCCGAACACCTGATTGTGCAGACGCGCCAGCCTCGCGCCCTGCTCGACGACATCCGCAACGCGGGTTCGGTATTCCTCGGCCCATGGAGTCCCGAATCGGTCGGTGACTACTGCAGCGGCACCAATCACGTGCTTCCGACGTACGGCTTCGCGCGCAACTACAGCGGCCTGGGACTCGATCAGTTCATGCGCAGCATGACGGTACAGGAACTGTCGCGGGACGGCCTCTCGGCGCTGGGGCCGACCGTCGAGACGCTGGCGAAACTGGAAGGTCTCGACGCTCACGCATTGGCCGTCAGTCGCCGGCTCGGGAGCACGACATGAGTATTGCCGCGCTCGCCCGCCCGGAAGTCCGCGATCTCAAGCCTTATGAGGCAGCAGCCCAGGTCGAGGGTACGATTCGGCTGAATGCCAACGAAGCGCCCTGGAGCGGCAGCGATGCCTTCCGGCGTCCTCTCAATCGCTATCCCGAAATACGGCCCGCCGGACTGCGCGAGACGCTGGCTGCCCGGTTTGGCTGCCCGGCGGCGAAACTGCTGGTCACACGCGGCAGCAGCGAGGCCATCGACCTGCTGATCCGGGTGTTTTGCCGAACCGGCATCGACTCCATTGCGGTTCCGTCGCCGAGTTTCTCGATGTACGCACACTACGCCCGGATTCAGGGGGCCGCACTCATCAGTGTCGCCGGCGACCCGGCAAACCACTTCATGCCCGACGGGGACGCCCTGCTCGCCGCATGCACGGACGACACGCGGCTCATATTCCTCTGCTCTCCCAACAACCCGACCGGTGGGGTGCTGCCGAGGAACCTCATCGAGCGGGTACTTCGCGCACGTGCGGAACAATCCGTGATCGTCGTCGACGAGGCCTACATCGAGTTCTCGAACGAACGCAGCACCGCCGAACTGCTTGACGAATACCCCAACCTCGTCGTGCTGCGCACGCTCTCCAAGGCGCTGGGTTTCGCAGGAGCGCGCTGCGGAGCGTTGCTGGGGCCGGAAGCGGTTATCGACATCCTGAGCGCCGTGCAGGCACCGTACGCACTGTCTACGCCCGTTGTGGAGTGTGTCGAAGACGCGCTCTCCGGCGCGGGTCTCGACCTCGCCGCGCAGAGAGTGGCCGAGATCGTTGCGGAGCGCGACCGGTTGGCTGCTGAACTCGCAACACTCCGAACGGTGATCGAGGTGTGGCCGAGCAGCGCGAACTTCCTGCTCGTGCGCGTTCGCGACGTGGACGCAACCATGGCAGCGACGCGCGAGGCCGGTATTCTGCTGCGCTACTTCGGCGGCGAGTTATCGGGCTGCGTGCGCATCTCCATCGGCAGCCACGCGGAAAACCGGGCTCTGCTGGACACACTGCGCACCTTGGACGGAGCCGCCGATGACTAAGCCCGTTTTGTTCTTGGACCGCGACGGTACCTTGATCATGGAGCCCGACGACTTTCAGGTCGACGCGGTCGAAAAAGTGGCGCTCGTGCCCGGCGTCATCCGCGCACTGCAGGAACTCCTGGAGCACGGCTACGAACTGGTCATGGTCAGCAACCAGGACGGGCTCGGTACCGACGCTTTTCCGCAGGCGGACTTCGAGCGCTGCCACGATCACATGTTGAAATTGTTCGAGTCGCAGGGCATCCGCTTCGCGGAGACCTTCATCTGTCCGCACCTGCCGGACGACGGCTGCGACTGTCGTAAACCGCGCACCGGGCTCCTGATGCGCTATCTGGCCGCTACCCCGATCGATACGGCACGTTCGGCCGTTGTCGGCGACCGCGATACCGACCTCGAGCTGGCGGCGAAGCTGGGACTCGAAGGCTTCAAAGTGGGCGAAGGCGCAATGTCCTGGAAGGAGATTACGACAGCCCTGTGTTACCGCAAACGGCTAGCCACGATCAGTCGCAATACGCGGGAGACTGAGATTGCCGTCGAGGTCAACCTGGACGCCGTCGACGAGGCCGTGGTCAGCACCGGCATAGGGTTCTTTGATCACATGCTCGAACAGGTGGCCAAACACGGCGGCTTCAAGCTCAAGCTCGAAGTGCGCGGCGACCTGCACGTCGATGAGCACCACACCGTAGAGGACACGGCAATCAGCCTCGGCCAGGCGCTGAAGGAAGCGCTGGGCGACAAACGCGGCATTGGCCGCTACGGTTTCGTCCTTCCGATGGACGAATCCGAGGCGCAGGTGTCGCTCGACCTGTCGGGTCGCGGCGTGTTCGTGTTCAACGGCCGCTTTCCGCGCGATCAGGTCGGCGGCCTGCCGACGGAGATGGTCGAACACTTCTTTCGCTCACTGGCGGAGTCGCTAGGGGCTGCCCTGCACCTTCGGGTGAGCGGCGAGAACGCTCACCACATGGTGGAAGGCTGCTTCAAGAGCGTCGGACGGGCACTGCGCCAGGCCATCCGCGCAGAAGGCAGTGAACTGCCGACCACCAAGGGCCTGCTGTGAGCGCCCCTGCGGTCGTCATCGTCGACAGCGGCGGCGCCAACATTGCGTCGCTCAGGTTCGCGCTGGCGCGTCTCGGTATCGACGCGGAGCTGACCGCGGACCCCGACGCGATTGCCTCGGCCCCCCGCGTGCTGCTTCCCGGCGTGGGCGCTGCCCGCGATTCGATGCAGCGTCTCGAGCAGCTCGGCCTCGTGGACCTGCTGCGTGGACTGACCCAGCCGGTGCTCGGTATCTGCCTCGGTATGCAGCTTCTGGCCGAAGCCTCCGAGGAAGACGACGTCGAGTGTCTGGGTCTGATTCCGGCAACGGTGCAGAAGCTACCGGCAAGCAGCGAGTGCCCAGTGCCTAACATGGGTTGGTGCAGGACCACCCACGGCGGCAACCAACCGCTGCTCGAAGGTATCGACAACGGCGAATACTTCTACTACCTGCACAGCTATGCCCTGCCCGTTGGCGACTACACCCTGGCGACGGCAAGACACAGCGGCGAGTTCTCCGCCGTCGTGCGTTACCGGAATTTTTTTGCCGCCCAATTTCATCCCGAGCGTTCGTCGGCGGCAGGTGCCCGGCTGCTCAGGAACTTCGCAGGTGACCACGTATGAAGCTCGTGCCGGCCATCGACCTCAAGGACGGCAAATGTGTCCGGCTGTTCAAAGGCGATTTTGCGCAACAGACCGAGTACTCCGACGACCCTGCAGCCATGGCGCGCCGCTTCTCGGCGCTTGCCGTCGCTGACCTGCACGTCGTCGATCTCGACGGTGCCCGGTCCGGTGAGCAGCGCAATCGCGACGTCATTGCGGAAATCAGCGCGGACAGTCGTCTGGACGTCCAGCTGGGCGGTGGCATTCGCTCGACGGAGCGTCTGTCCGGCTGGTTCGACGCCGGCGTGGCGCGCTGCGTCATTGGCAGCCTCGCGGTTACGGAGCCTGACACGGTGAGCCGCTGGCTCACGCAATTCGGCGCGGAGCGTATCGTTCTCGCACTCGACGTCAGGCTCGACGAGGCCACGGAGCCGCTGGTCTCGACACACGGCTGGACGCGGACGAGCACGAGTACCCTGTGGGACTGCATCGACTACTACCTGCCGAAAGGTCTCAGGACGGTGCTGTGCACGGACGTGGGCCGCGATGGCGCCATGTCGGGTCCCAACGTCGATCTGTATTCGCGCTTTCTCGATCGTTACCCGGCGATCGAACTGCAGGCATCGGGCGGCGTGCGGCACGTCGGCGACCTCGAGGCCCTGCGCGCGGCGGGCGTGCCGGCAGCCATTAGCGGCCGCGCTCTGCTCGACGGTGCCATTACGGCCGAAGAGGTGGCGTCATTCCAGCAAAACGCATAATCCCCTGCCTCGACGTTCGCGACGGTCGCGTCGTCAAAGGCGTGCAGTTCCGAAATCATCGCGTTGTCGGGGATATCCTCGAACTCGCCGAGCGCTACTGCGAAGAAGGCGCCGACGAACTGGTCTTTTACGACATTACCGCGAGCCCTGACGGCCGCAGCGTCGACCGCAGCTGGGTGACGGCGGTCGCCAGGGTGCTCGACATACCGTTTTGTGTGGCCGGCGGCATTCGCTCGCTCGGCGATGCGGAAGAGGTATTGAACAAGGGCGCCGACAAGATATCCATCAACTCCCCTGCGCTCGAGCAGCCGGAACTGATCGACGCGCTCGCAAGACGCTTCGGCTCGCAGTGTGTCGTGCTCGGTGTAGACAGCCGAGCGGATGAGGGGGGCTACAGCGTGTTTCAGTATACGGGAGATCCGGACAAGACGACGGCCGCCCGTCGCCGGACCGCCGACTGGGTTCGCGAAGCCCAGGATCGCGGCGCCGGCGAAGTGGTCCTCAACTGCATGAACCAGGACGGCGTGCGTAAAGGTTACGACGTCGAGCAGCTCCGCGAGATCCGTACCGTGGCCAGCGTTCCGCTCATTGCCTCGGGCGGTGCAGGCAGCATGCCGCATTTTCGCACCGTATTCGACGAGGCAGCGGTCGATGGTGCGCTCGCCGCGAGCGTCTTCCACAGTGCCGAAATCGGTATTGGCGCACTCAAGCGCTTCCTGACCGCTGCGGGCATCGAGGTCCGGCCGGCCGGAAACACGGCCTGATCCGTCAGTTCGACAGAGGATGAAGCTATGAGCGACACGGGTATAACGTTCTTACTGACGCTGGAGGACATCATTGCCGCGCGCGCCGGTACGGACCCCGCATCCAGCTACACCGCCAGACTGCTTGGCGAGGGTACCCGTCGGATTGCGCAGAAACTCGGCGAAGAAGGTGTCGAGACGGCGCTGGCTGCCGTCGGCGGTGACCGCCAGGATACGCTGGACGAGGCCGCTGATCTCCTTTACCACCTGCTGGTACTACTGCACGACCGCAAGCTCGGCATCGAGGACGTGACGGCCGTGCTCGCGAGCCGGCACCAAAGCGACAGCTGAACCCGGCCTAAGCGTCTTCTCTGGCCAGTGCCGCCTGATACGCCGGCCGCGCCAGACAACGATCGGCGTACGCGTTCAGCGACTGCGAATCGGGCAAAATGCCGAACAGCCGCATGAACACGACACTCGATCCCAGCATGACGTCCGCCGCCGTGAAACGCTCACCCAGTATCCACGGTCCGTCGACCAGCCCGTTCTCGAGCGTTCTCAGCATACTGTCGTAATCGCCCCAGCCATGGGAAGAACGGTTGCCCGTCGCGCCGCTGAATTTTTCAGCCATCGCCGGCTCCATTACCGCCGGCGTATACATCGTCCAGTACAGGTATTGCCCGCGCAGTGGATCGTCGAGGGTCGGTGCAAGCGTACCCTGGGAATAGCGGTCGGCAACGTACAGGCAAATTGCCGCAGATTCCGCCAGCACGGCCTCACCGTCGGCCAGCGCCGGCACCTTGCCCATCGGGCTCGCCAAACGAAACGTAGCGCTGTCCGAACGGTCCTCTGCACGAATATCGACGACCTCGATCTCGTAGTCGACCCCGGCTTCCTCGAGCATCCACAGCGCCCGCGAGGCGCGCGTCTTGGGGGCCCAGAACAACGTAATCATGGTGATACCCTCCCGGAACTCACGGCCGATACCTAGATGACGACTTCGGGCGCAACCTCGCGCCGATTGTATTGTGAACTCATGACGTAACCATAGGCACCCGTGTTGGCGATCAGCAGTACGTCACCTTCATCACATCGCGGAAGCAGACGATCGGTACCGAGCCGGTCACCGGTCTCGCAAATAGGGCCAACCACGGTTGCCATCTCCGACGGCGCCGCGTCCAGACGGCTGAGATTGACGATCTCGTGGTAGGCGCCGTACAGCGCCGGCCGAATCAGCGAGTTCATGCCCGTGGCCACGCCGACATAGCGCATGTCGCCCTTACCCTTGACCTGGGTAACGTGGGTCAGCAACACACCCGACTGAGCGACAAGGTAGCGGCCGGGTTCGATCCACAACTTGTATTTTGGGTACGCCGAACGAAAGTCGCTCAGCGAGTCGTCCAGCCGCGTGAGGTCAAAGGTCTTGTCGCCCGGCTTTTCCGGAATGCCGAAACCGCCGCCGAGATCGATGGTATCGACGTCGGGGAACTGTTCGGCCACCTCGACCAGAGCCGCGGCCACCGAACGCCAGTTCAGCGGGTCCAGGATGCCGCTGCCGCTGTGCGCGTGGATTCCCGTGATCGTCGCGCCGGCCCGCTTCACCAGGCGCTCGAGTTCCTCGATCTCGAAGCGCGGGATACCGAACTTCGAGTGCACGCCGGCCGTTCGCACGTGCTCGTGGTGACCTCTGCCCTGCCCTGGGTCGAGCCGGACGAACAAACGCGCACCGGCAAACAGTTCGGGCCATGCTTCCAGCGGGAACAGATTGTCGAGGGTTAGCGTAAGGCCTTTGTCGAGCGCCCAGGCGTATTCCTCGCGCGGCGCAAAATTCGGCGTGAACAGCACGCGCGACAGATCGAAATTGTCCAGCGTGCCTTCCAGCCAGCCTACCTCACCCGGCGAAACACACTCGAAATCGACACCCTCCTCATCGAGCGTGCGCAGAAGCTCCGCGTTGAAGTTGGCTTTGACGGCATACAGTACCCGGTCGACGTTGCGCAGGCCCTTGAGGCCGCGCGCAGCGGTCCGCACGGTGTCGCGGTCGTACACGTAGGCATTCAGATGTTCCGTCGCGAGTTCGAGCAACGCATCACGCTTCGCCACCCACCAGCTATCCGGCAACGGCGGACGCTCGGCGTCACCGGCAGTCAACCGCTCCCAGCTCGGGCCCAGCGCCTGACTGCCGCCGCTCTTGCGAATGATGGAACTGTGCAGCTTGCCGAGCAGCCGTGTGCCCTGCTCCGCGTCGACGACAAAGGTCAGGTTGAGGTCGTTTGCCGCCTGCGACATCAGGTGGATCTTCTCCTCTTCGAACACCTCGAGGGCCGGTGCGAGCCTCGGCAGGATCGTCCGGATCTTGCGTCCCACGAGACTGACGGCCGTGCAGTTTTCGATCAGCTGAACGCGGCAGAAGCCCCCGAGCTCCTCGATCAGCGCCCGTCTTACCGACGCTGGAAACGCACCGTCGTTCCCTTCGACCGATACCGTGACGTTGGTCTCCGAAGTGGACACGAGGTCCACCGAAATCCCGAGCCTTCCGAATACGGCGAACGCCCTGGCGAGGAAGCCGGCTTCGTGCCACATGCCGACGCTGTTCATCGAGATCAGCGACAGTCCTTTGCGCAGACAAATACCCTTCACCTGCGGCTCGGTTTCGGGCGTCACCGCCGAAATCACGGTGCCCTGCATGCCCGAATCTTCGGTGCAGCGGATGAACAACGGTATCCCGGTCTGCCGCACGGGCGACAGGCAACGCGGATGCAGTACGCTGCTGCCGGCGGAGGCAAGCTCCTGCGCCTCGTCGTAACGCAGCGCAATGAGCAGTCGTGCCGACGGAACGAGCCTCGGGTCCGCCGTAAACATTCCGGGCACGTCGGTCCAGATTTCCAGGCGCCGGGCGCCGAGTTTGGCCGCGAAGTAGGCCGCAGACGTGTCGGAACCGCCGCGTCCGAGCAACACGGTCTCGCCGCTCTCGTTGCGGGCAATGAAACCCTGCGTGACCAGCACCTTCGGCTCGGCCGCGAGCCGTTGCTGAAGCGCTTCGTCAAAGCCGTATTCGCATGCGGCGGTCAGGTAGCTGCTCTCCCGGTCCGGACTCGCGGACGGCCGGCTGGTCAGCAGGTCGCGTGCGTCGCACCAGCCGACCGGTAGTCCCTGTGCCTCGAGAAACGCGGCGCCGAGGCGCGTGGCCATGAGTTCACCCAGCGCCATGACCCGCACCCGCACGCGAACGCTTACCTCGCGCACCAGGCGAACGCCCGCAATGAGCTGCTTCAGCTCATGAACGGTATCGCCAAGCAGCGCCTCTGCATCGAGCCCGAGTTCACCGGCAAGCGCGTAGTGCTTGCGGCCAATCGCATCGAGCGCCGAATCGACATCAGCGTCGACCGCATCGACGAGCAGCGCCTCGAGCTCGTTGGACACGCCTTTGAGCGCCGAATGCACCACCAGAGGCCTCAGGCCCTCGTCGAGCCGTTTCTTGAGGAGGCGCGCTATCGTGTGCCAGTTGGTGGCCGTCGCGACGCTGGAACCGCCAAACTTCATGACCAGCCATTCCGACCTGGCAATGGCGGCCGGAGCCCCGAGCTGCTCTCCGCTTTCGAACGGCGCTTCCGACACGCTGTTTTCCGTGCTCATTTCATCTCTACCCCAAAAAAAAACCCGCAAGGATTGTTCCTGCGGGTTCGTTTGACGTTGTCCGGGATGGTCTTTTTCTTATACCGGACTGCCGCCACTGACACCCACGCACCTCTGGCGCGCCATGTGTTTTATGTGTTTATCCGCATAGCTGGAATCGATGCGTTGGCACTTTACGTGGGAGTCGAAAACTGTCATTCACGCAGTACAACGGACCCGGCCGAAAAGGTCAAGTCCCCTGAGTACCGTCACCCCACTCGGGCGCCACCGTTACGGCACCCTCGGATGCCGACGAAACGGCGCCGCGATACTTGGCCAGTGCCCCGCCCTGCACGGCCGACGGCGGCCGCCGCCACGCCTGGCGACGCCGGTCGAGTTCTTCGGCAGAAAGATCGACGCGGATTTCGTTGGCCACTGCGTCGATTTCGATCGTATCGCCATCCTCGACCAGCGCAATAGGCCCGCCAACCGCGGCCTCCGGCGACACATGCCCCACCACAAAGCCGTGACTGCCGCCCGAGAACCGGCCGTCGGTGATCAACGCGACATCGGACCCGAGCCCCTTACCCATGATCGCGCCCGTGGGGCTCAGCATCTCGCGCATGCCCGGGGCCCCTTTGGGCCCCTCGTACCGTATGACCACAACGTGTCCTGCACTCACCTTGCCGTCGAGTATCGCCTGCAGCGCTTCTTCTTCGGCGTGAAACACCCGGGCGGTACCTTTGAACGTCATCCCTTCCTTACCCGTGATCTTGGCAACGGCGCCGTCGGGTGCAAGGTTGCCGTACAGGATCGACAGATGGCTGTCCGCTTTGATCGGGTCGTCGAACGGCCGAACGATGTCCTGTCCCTCGGGATAGTCGGCAACATCCGCAAGGTTCTCGGCCAGGGTTCGACCCGTTACCGTAAGACAATCGCCGTGCAACAGGCCGGCATCCAGCATGCGTTTCATCAGGGGCTGGATACCGCCGATCTCGATCAGCTCCGACATCAGGTAGCGGCCGCTGGGCTTGAGATCCGCCAGCAGCGGGACCTTCGCGCCAATGCGCGTGAAGTCGTCCAGCTCGAGCGCAACCCCTGCCTCGCGCGCTATCGCCAGCAGGTGCAGAACGGCGTTGGTCGAACCGCCGAGCGCGATAACCACGGCAATCGCGTTTTCGAAAGCCTCGCGTGTCAGGATATCGCTCGGCTTGATGTCGTTTTCGAGCAGATTGACAACCGCCGCTGCCGCCCGGCGGCAGTCGTCGCGCTTCTGTTCGGAAACCGCCTCTTGCGCGGAACTGTTGGCGAGGCTCATGCCCATGGCTTCGATGGCGGACGCCATCGTGTTGGCCGTGTACATACCGCCGCAGGCACCCGGCCCCGGGATGGCGGTCCGCTCCACATCCAGCAGCTCGTCGGCCGAAATCTTGCCGCTCGAGCGGGCACCAACCGCCTCGAACACCGAGACGATATCCCGCCGCTTTGCGCCGGGCTTGATCGTGCCGCCGTACACGAACACGGCAGGTCGATTCAGACGTGCCAGCGCCATCATGCAGCCCGGCATGTTCTTGTCGCATCCGCCGATCGCCACGAGACCGTCGAAACCCTCGGCACCGGCGACGGCCTCGATCGAATCGGCAATGATCTCCCGCGACACCAGCGAGTAGCGCATCCCCGGTGTTCCCATCGAGATGCCGTCCGATACGCTGATCGTGTTGAAGATCACGCCTTTCCCGCCGGCCTCGTCGGCTGCGTTCGCCGCCGCCTCCGCGAGCCCGTCGATGTGCATGTTGCACGGCGTCACCATGCTCCAGGTCGATGCAATACCGACCTGCGGGCGGCCAAAATCTTCGTCGGTGAAACCCACCGCACGCAGCATTGCGCGGCTCGGGGCCTGTTCGTCCCCGTCAACGACGACCTTTGAGTAACGGCGTATGTCTTTGTCGCTCATGTTCCCCATGCTTCCGTCAAGAGAAGAGAAATCGTTTCCAGTGAATCTTTTGCCGGGCCGGTACGGCTCGAGTGCGGCAGTGTATCAACAAGACTCCAGCGCTGCCGGTTCGGCGCTCCGGGTGTTGTAGGCAATGTAGACCGCTCGACCGCTGAACCAGTCGACGAGTACGTGTGCAACGATCGGTACCATCAGCGAACCGCTCAGCAGGTACATTGCCGAGAACGCCATGCCCAGAACGAACACCTGGACGACACCACGCAATCCCTGGTACGCGTGCCCTCCGGCAAACAGCAACGCCGACATCACCGCAGCGGCTGCAACGGGCATGTAAGCGCTCAGGTAAGCCAGTAGAAACCCCCGGTAGAGAACCTCTTCGGTAATCCCTGCCGTAATGGACAGCGCATAAAACCAGCGCAAATCGCGGCGCGTATGCGGCAGCGCAAATGAGAAACTCCGGGTCGACTCTATGACATTGCCTGCGGTGACGGCCGACGCGCGCACGAGGAGCAGTGTGCGATAGCTGTAGCCGACGACGATCAGTGCAATTGCGACGGCAACGGCCAACCGACCGTAATCACCGCCCGGGATCGTAAGGCCCAGCGTCGACCAGTCGCGCATCTGCCATACCCACAGGCACAGCGCAGCGGCGCAGACCGTCCACAGTACGAGCATGTTGTTGCGGTAGTCGATGATGCGCCGTGTATACGGCAAACCGGCATCGAGATTGCGGCGCAGACGCCGGACGCCAAGCCAGCCAAACAGGGGCAGCAGCACGGCCAGCACAAGAAACAGCGTGTGATCGAACACCGTAGGCGCGATCGAACTCATACGAGGCCGCTCCCGGCAACGATCAACGCAATTAATCTACGTGCCATACGGGAAATAGCAAGCCTGCCGCATGAACGGCCAGGTAAGTCGCCGCTACTGCGCGCCGCGCGCTGGCGGCGGATCGTCGTCCCGTATCATGATGGCGATGCGCCGGTATACACCCTCCACCACCTCGGCGTCCTGATCCTGAATGATCACGGTAAAGGCTTCGTCGCCTTCGTGCCGGGAATCCTGCACGAGAGGTACCAGCAGGCGCGCCGACCGCTGCCCGGGCGCAAAGGTCACGAAGTCGCTGCCGGGCGAAAAATAATCGTCGCCTTCGGTGGCCGTAAGATCCCTGACCTCGTAGCGAACGCGCAAGGGTTCGTCCGTGGGGTTGTAGCGCACGATGTCCACCTGCACAGCAGGATCCTGTTCTCCCACGGACATCTGGCTCACCGCAAAACCCACCGTGTTGACACCGATTTCGCGCTCGAACGCACGCTGATCGTCATCCTCCAACGAGATCGTGACGTACGCCAAACCGGAGGAGTCGCCCTCCACGGCGCGTATCTTCAGCGTCGATTGCTGATCGGCCTCCCGAAGCGGGTCGGACGCCATGATCAGCTCGAAGCGCAGGCGGTCTTCACCCGGGCCGAAGCGCAGACTGTCGTTACCCGCCACGAAGTATTGGCCGGTACGAAAAGGTGAACGGTTGCCGCTGTGATCGACTTCCTCCAGACGCACACCCAGCGTAGAGTCCAGGCTGCCGAGGCGGAGCAGGTCCACCGTCACCGGGCCGGCGTCTTCGCGCAGGGAGATGCCGATTGCGCGGTCGATGCCGGAGCGATCCAGCGGGACCTCGATATCGGCCGGAGGAATATCTGCCGCAGCAACGGGCGCGGGCGCTTCACGCTCGGGTGGCGCAGCGAGCGAATCCGTCGATTCGCGGTTGTCGATCTCGGATCTCTGCCGGGTTCCGCTTGGCGTTGTGCGCAATTCGACCGGCGGCTCGACCAACGGTCCGGGATCGATATCGACGATCGTCTCGAGATCGGCGGACTCTCCGTCGACCGCCGGTGTCGACGGTTCCTCGTCCGTCACCACCGCCCCGTCCGTCGTGTCGACGGGTGCGCTCGCGGGCAGCCAGCGATCCAGGTAGCCGGACTGATAGGCGCTGAAGCCGGCGACGATGATTACGGCCGCCAGTAACACCCACCACTTGCCGAGGTCCACCGACTCTCTTGTATGTACGTTGCCACGCGGCTCGGCAGCAATTTTCTCGATTGAGGTTGCGTTCAGAGCGTCGAGAAAATCGCCCATCGAGTCGAAACGCGTCACTCGCGTGAACGACAACGCCTTGCGCACGGCTTCCCATTGCTGCTTGCTCAAGCCGGGCAGCGGCTGCGCCTGCATACCCGCTTCGCACGCCTCAGCCGCATTTCTTGGTCCGAATACGCGATAGCCCGCCAGCAATCGGTAGAGAAGACACGCCAGCGAAAACACATCGTCGGCAGGCACGGGCACTTCGCCGGCAATCACCTGCATGCTGGAATAGGCCGGTGTCATGGCACCCAGCACAGCCGGGTCGAACGGCGTATCCGACGCGTCCGTTTTCTGCCAGACGCGGGCGACGCCAAAATCGAACAGCTTCACCGAACCGTCGTTGAGGATCATGACGTTGCCCGGTTTGACGTCCGCGTGCACGATCCCGCAGCGATGAGCATGATCCAGCGCCTTGCCGACCTGGCGCACGATCTCGAGCGCCTCGTCGATCTCGAGCTGTTTGTTGCCCGGCGTGTCCAGTATCTCCGCGAGCGTACGGCCTTCCAGCCACTCCATGACAATGAAATACAGATCGTCGTCTCGATCGAAATCGATAAACCGGACGATGTTCGGATGCGCGAGATTGCGTCCCTTTGCCGCCTCCTGCTGCAGTGCGCGCAGAGCGTCGCCGTTCCTGGCGAGCTGCGGCGACAGCACTTTGATCGCGACCGACTGCTGTACCTCACCCGCTTCCGCCAGGCGGCGATCGAGTGCTTTGTAAACCACGCCCATGCTGCCGCCGGCAATACGCTTCTGCAGTAGAAAACGGTCGCGCAACACCGAGCCGACCTGCACGCGCTCGTCAGCCTCTTTGAGTTCGAACTCGCGTTTGTCGAGCACGGTCGTCGACGCGTATTCGTCGTCGGGCATATCGGACGATACGTCGGCCAAAACGTCGGACGACAGGTCAGCCGATACGTCGGATGGTTCTCCCTCCGGCTGCGACGAAGGCGCTGTGGGAATCTGCTCGGTCACGAATCGGTCGAGCATCGATTCGAGCAGGTCGTAAGTCTCCTCACTCAGTTCACCCGATCGGAATTGTTCGCTGAGAACGCGCCGAATCCCGGCCTCGCTGCCCCGACTCGCCTCGAGCAGCCGGCTCACCTCTCGCTTTACCGATGCAACGAGTGCCGAATCGCCGCTGTTGCCGCGCAGACGGTCGTCGAAGCTCGACAACTCGCTGGCGAGCTTGTGACGCATATCCTTGGATTCGGCGTTCATGGCTGTCGGATCGTGAATTTGTGACCGGGTTCAATATTCTATGCTCTGCTCGCCCGAGTTTACCGATTACACCAATCCGAGGCCCGGAACTGCGCCTCAGATTACCTTGCCGGGGTTGAGTATCCCGCGCGGGTCCAGCGCCTGTTTGAGGGTGCGCATCAGACCCAGTGAAACAGGGTCGGCAAACGATGCCAGAACGTCGCGTTTGGTACGTCCTACGCCGTGTTCTGCGCTGAAACTACCACCCATATCAGTTGCCAGCTCGTAGACCCTGCGGGTGATCGCGGAGCCCTCCTCGGACTGACGCTCCGCCGACCAGTCGCCGGGCAGCGCCACGTTGTAGTGCAGGTTGCCGTCACCGACGTGTCCGAACGCCACGAGGCGGGTCTCCGGCCAGGTCTCCGCCAGTTCGCGCCTGGAAACGTCCAGGTACTCGGGCATGCTGGCCACGGGCACGGAAATGTCGTGTTTCAGGATCGGCGCTTCGTGCTTCTCGGCCTCGGATATCGAATGCCGCATGTGCCAAAGCGCGTCCGCTTCGGCGACGCTTTTGGCCAGCACGACGTCCACGGCAAGCCCCGATTCCAGAGCGGCCATGAGGGCGGCTTCGAGTTCGTCCTCGCTGCTGGCGGCGGCCTCGAGCAGGACGTACCAGGCATGCGGCTCGTCGAACGGGTTCCGTGCACCGGCAATATGCCGCTCGACAAACTCGAACGCCAGCGACGACACGAGTTCAAAGGCCTGTACCTGGTCGCTCAGATCGCGCCGCAATTTCGCCAAAAGGGGCACGGCCTGGCGCGCATCCTCGATGGCAAACAACGCCGTCTGTACGGCTCGCGGCTCGGGATACAGCTTGAGACTCGCCGCGGTGATGACACCGAGTGTGCCCTCGCTGCCGACGAACAGCTGCTTGAGATCGTAGCCGGCCGTATTCTTACGCAAGGTTTTGAGCCCGTTCCAGATGCTGCCGTCGGCCAGCACGACCTCGAGGCCGAGTACCTGATTGCGTGCCGTGCCGTAGCGCACGACGTTGATACCGCCGGCGTTCGTCGAGAGATTGCCGCCGATCTGGCAGCTGCCCTCGGCACCGAGGCTCAGTGGAAACAGTCGACCGGCCTCCGCTGCTGCGGCCTGCAGCGTGGCCAACACACATCCGGCTTCGGCAATCATCGAAAAGTCGTCGGCGTTCAATGCCCGAATGCGATTCAGGCGGGACAGCGACAAGACGATCTGCTCGCCGCTTTCGTCGGGGACGGCACCCGCGCAAAGGCCTGTGTTGCCACCCTGCGGGACAACCGCAATACGGTTGTCATGGCAATACTTCATGACCGCCGCCACCTCGGCCGTACTCGCAGGCTGCACGACGGCGGGCGTCCTGCCTTCGACGACGCCACGCCACTCCGTAACGTGAGGCTCGAGATCGGCGGGTGAGGTCTTGAGGCCGTTCCGGCCGACCAGCCGCTCGAGTTCGTCAATCAGCATACCGGCACTCCCTGTTTGCCTGCGCCGACCAGGTGTTCCAGTCGATGTTGCTGCCGCAAAAAACCAGCATTACGCGGCGTCCCGTCAATTCGCGCCGCAGCGGACCGAGCAGCGCGGCCGTGGTTGCGGCACAGGCCGGCTCGACCGCAATGTGCATGCGATGAAACAACAGACCCATTGCATCGCGCAACGCCTGTTCGCTGACGCGGCAGAGTTCATCGACGTTGCGGCGAGTGAGCGTATAGGAATACGGCAGTGCAAACGGTGCACCCAGACTGTCGGCAATCGTGTTGACCCGATCGATACCCGTCGCCTCACCCGCCGCAAAGCTGCGCGACATCGTATCCGCGCCCTCCGGCTCGACGCCGTAGATGGTCACCTCCGGCCGCAGCTGGCGCACGGCATTGCTGACCCCTGCAATCAGTCCCCCGCCGCCCACGGGGACAATCAGTGCGTCGAAGTCCGGATCCTGCTCGCAGATCTCCACGCCGAGGGTCCCGGTACCCAGCGCAATCGGCCGGCCTTCGAACGGATGGACGAAAAACCGCCCCTCCTGTTCCCGGATACGCTCTGCATGCTCGAAGGCGGTGTGCACGGTGTCCTCGAGGATCACCGTCGCTCCGTACGACTCCGCGGCCATGCGGCGAACCGGACTCGCACTCGACAGCATCACGAGCTTGGCGTCGACATCGTAGCTCTCAGCCGCATAGGCGGCGGCGATCGCATGGTTTCCGGCGCTGACGGCCGTAATACCGGCGCGCCGCTCGTCGACGCTGAGCGTATCCAGCGTCGCCAGCGCACCGCGGGCCTTGAAGGTCCCGGTTCGCTGCAAAAACTCGAGCTTTCCCTGAACCTGCGTTTCCTGCCCAAGGGCCTCTTCCATGCCGGCGCAACGGGTCACCGGCGTACGGACGACACGCTCGCCCAGCTTGGCCGCCAGCCGGCGTATCTCGTCGATCGAAGGCCCGATAACGTCCACGGGAGTGTCCTGTTTATGTAAACTAATGACCGGATACTCTCGCCAGGCGCTTGCGCGCATCCAACGAGTGCTTTAACTTTTTGTACAGGCACCGGCGAAGCAAAAACAAGAGCTTGGGGTAAATCGGTACCACGACTTCTCAACTGCACTGTCGCAGAAACGAAGCGCGTGTGAAAGTCGCTGCGGGCACTCGCATGGAACTAGAAGACATTTCTCAATCCGGTATCCGGAGAATCGCTGACTATTCTCCGTATCTGGATCAGCTCGCGGGCCTGGCACAGGAGATGGGGCTGCGCCAGCGCAGCAACCTCGTGCAGCTGGAGAGAGCCCTGCATTCCCACTGGTCGCTCGGCGAAAACACGATTCTGAGCTGGGCAGCACTCGACGAAGGCATCCTCATCCTCGTCGTGCCCCACTACGCGGTCGCCGAGTACACGTCGCCGCAGAACGACGACATGCCGCCGAGGGTATCCCCCAGTTTCATTACGGAACTGATCTCCGGCAACCGGCAGCTCAACTTCGAGCAGATGCAAAAGGTTGCCCGCCTGCTGGAAGTCCAGCCCATCTACATTCCGCTTCGCGAAGCGTTGACCGGCAACAGCATCGAAACCCAGATCATCGAGAAGATGATTCGCCGCTACGGCATCAACTACGTCGCCAGCCGCGCCGTAACGCTGTTCGACATCGTGGGCTTCAGCCTGCTGACACCGTTCGAACAGATGACCCAGCTCAACAGCCTGTCCTATTCGCTGAATTCGGCGCACGCCAAGATGCTCGACCAGGACGTCAACATCAACTTCGCACGCTCCTCGAGCGGCGACGGTTTCTACGTCTGGAACCGCGACGAAGGGCTGGAAGCCAATGTCAACCTGTACCATTTCATGCACATTGTGCTCGCGGACAACGCGATCGCGCGCAGCAAGTCGGCCTCGAAGGCCGTGCCGAGCCTGAGGGCCTGTTTCCACGTCGGCAGCTGTTACGAGTTCCACCAGGCGGAAGGACTCAACCCCACGATGCACGACTTCATTGTCGGCGACGTGACCATCGAACTCGCCCGGATGATCGAGGCAGCGCTGCCGGGGCAAATCCTCGTCGGCGACTTCCTCGCCAACCTGTCCGCCGAGGTCGAGGCGCATGAAGTCACGCAGGCGCACCTCGATGCCGTAACCTTCCTGAAGCGCGCCCAGGGCAACCTGTCGAAGCTATCGGGACTCGAGTTTTCCGGCGAACGCGTCTCCGCTATCAAGTGCTATCTGACCGGTGAAAACCTGGGCGGCGGCGAGTTCAACATCCGCCGGCTGCACATTAAGGACAAACACGGCTTGTCGCGTGTGGCCTATAACGCCAAAGTGAATATTTATCGGGACACGGCGCAGCCGATACTGCTCGGCATCGAAGACCGCAAGCTGCCGGAAGCGCGCCAGCTCGCTTGAGTTTGCACGGCAAGGACCGGCGCTTGCGCGTCAGCCCTCCTTGCGCATCGGGTTGTTCGGATGCTGGGTCCAGTTGCGCGCCGTCGGGTCGATGGCTTTGCGCGTACGCGGATCGATGCCGCTTTCGAGCCTTTGCATCGTAATGCAGTTGTCGACCGGACACACGCTGACGCACAGATTGCAGCCGACACATTCCTCGTCGATCACTTCGTAGTGGCGCTTGCCGTTCAGCGTCTGGGTGATCGCCTGGTGTGAGGTGTCCTCACAGACGACGTGACAGCGACCGCACTGGATGCAGAGATCCTGGTCGATGACGGCTTTTTCGACGTAGTTCAGGTTCAGGTATTGCCAGTCGCTGACGCTCGGAACGGCTTTGCCGACGAGTTCAGCCACCGAACTCATGTGCTTGCTGTCGAGAAACCGGCTCAGGCCGTCGGTCAGGTCGTCAATGATCTTGAAGCCGTACACCATCGCAGCCGTGCACACCTGCACGTTGCTGGCGCCAAGCGCCAGGAAGTCGACCGCGTCGCGCCAGTCGGTAACGCCACCGATGCCGGAGATCGGTAGCGCCGACGTCTCGGCTGTCCTCGCGATCTCGGCGACCATGTTGAGCGCGATCGGCTTGACGGCTTCCCCACAGTAACCGCCGTGAGTCCCCATGCCGTCGGTGGTCGGATACATGGTCAGCGTGTCGTAGTCGACGCGCATGATCGAGTTGATCGTGTTGATCAGCGACACCGCGTCCGCGCCGCCGTCTTTCGCCGCTTTGGCGGGCGGCAGGATGTTCGTTACGTTGGGCGTGAGCTTGACGATGACCGGCACCGACGCCGCGGCCTTCGCCCACTCCGTTGCCATTTGTATGTATTCGGGCACCTGCCCCACCGCTGAGCCCATACCGCGCTCAGACATGCCGTGCGGACAGCCGAAGTTGAGTTCGAAGCCGTCGATGCCGGTATCCTCGATCATCGGCAGGTATTTGGCCCAGACCTGTTCGTTCATCGGCAACATGACGGAAGCAACCAATGCGCGATCCGGCCAGTTGCGTTTGACCTCACGCATTTCGTCGAGATTGACTTGAAGCGGCCGGTCGGTGATCAGCTCGATGTTGTTGAATCCAATGACCCGCCGCTCGTTGCTGTGCAGTGCACCGTAGCGGGGGCCGCTCACGTTGACGATCGGGGGGTCCTCGCCGAGGGTTTTCCAGACCGCACCGCCCCAACCTGCTTCGAACGCGCGGTTGACGTTGTACGCCTTGTCCGTCGGCGGCGCCGACGCCAGCCAGAACGGGTTGGGCGAGCGGATACCGAGAAATTCTGCTGCCAGGTTCGCCATGGGCGCCTCCTGCTGTTACCTATGCCTGGGCCTGCGAGGGCCCCGCTGTTCTTCGCGCACTATCTGCGCAAGGCCTTATCGATGGCGATTGCGGCGACTTTGCCGTGCTGCACGGCCGTCACCGTCAGGTCGTCGCCGCCGCCCACACAATCGCCGCCGGCCCACACGCCCGGAACCGACGTGGCCTGGGCGTCGTCGACGACGATCTTGCCGCCATCGACGACCAGACCATCCGCCGCATCGCTGACCACCTCGTCCGCGAGCCGCTGGCCGATCGCCTTGAACACCACGTCCGCCTCAATTCGGAAGGATTCGCCGGTGTCCTCCAGGCGACCCGACGCGTTCAGCGCCGTGTTGGCGAATTCGACGACTTTCACACCGCCGTCCTCGAGGCGTGACGGCCGTGCCCAATGGTGAATTACGACGCCATCGGTCTTTGCGAGGTCCTGCTCGTATTTGCTCGCACCCATGTGCTCGGCCCCGCGCCGGTACACGATGTCAACGCGCTCGGCACCGAGGCGCTTGCTCTGCACGGCAATGTCGATCGCCGTCATGCCGCCGCCAATGACGACGACCCGACGGCCGACGGGCAACTGGCCGAGGTCGTCCGCCTGGCGCAGATCCGCAATGTAGTGCACCGCGTTTTGAAATGCCGCGTCTTCCGCGCCGTCGATCTCCAGCGCGTTGACCGAACCAAGCCCCACACCGACAAATACGGCGTCGTAATCCTCTCGCAGTGCTGCAAGGGTAAGGTCACGTCCGAGCGCCGTGCCGTGCCTGATCTCGATGCCGCCGATCGCCAGTATGTATTCGACTTCACGCCGGGCAAAATCGTCCACGGTTTTGTAGGCGGCAATACCGTATTCATTCAGGCCGCCAGCCTTGTCATCGCGTTCGAAGACGACCACTTCGTGGCCAAGCACTGCCAGCCGGTGTGCGCAGGACAGCCCGGCAGGGCCGGCGCCGACCACGGCAACCGTTTTGCCGCTCGAGGGCGCCCGTTCGAACAGCTGCTTGCCGGACGCAAGCACCGGGTCGGTGGCATACCGCTGCAGGAGGCCGATATCGACGGGTTTTTCCTCGTGCGTGTTGCGGACGCAGGCTTCCTCACAGAGCACTTCCGTTGGACAGACACGGGCACACATGCCACCCATGATGTTTTCGCGCAGTATCGTTTGCGCCGATCCTTCGACATTGTCGCTGCGGATCTTTTGAATGAACCCGGGGATATCGATGCCGGTCGGGCAAGCGGTCGTGCAGGGTGCGTCGTAGCAGAAGTAGCAGCGGTCGGCCGCAATCAGCGCTTCCGGACGCGACAGCGGCTCGTGCAGGTCCGAGAAACCGCGCTCCAGCTCCTCCTCGCCGAGGCGGCCGCTCCGGATGTCGGCGGCATCGCCGGCCATCAGCGATCTACCGCGGTGGGTTCGGAAATTTGCGCCTGCGTCGTCAGCGCGTCGTAGTAGGTCGCAAACGGCGGGCGGTCGACGTGACGGCCCGCGCCGCGCTCGACGTTCAGCTTGCCGTCCGCAAACACGATCCTGCCGTTGCTAATCGTATGCGAGGCACAGCCTTTTACGGTCATGCCCTCGAAGATGTTGTAGTCGACGTTCTGATGATGCGTTTTCGCAGAAATCGTCTTGCTCGCCTCCGGGTCCCAGACGACGATATCCGCGTCCGCGCCGACCGAAATGCTGCCCTTGCGCGGATAGATGTTGAAGATCTGCGCCGTGTTCGTCGACGTGACCTTGACGAACTCGTTCATTGTCAGCTTGCCGGTGCCGACACCGTGATGCCAAAGCACGTCGAGGCGATTTTCGACGCCGCCCGTGCCGTTCGGAATCAGCCGGAAGTCGTCCTTGCCTGCCGCTTTCTGGTCCGCGCAAAAACAGCAGTGATCGGTGGCGGTCGTCTGCAGGTTACCCGACTGCAAGCCTCTCCAGAGCGCCGCCTGGTGCTCCTGAGAGCGAAACGGCGGACTCATGACGTGCGCCGCTGCCGTAGCAAAATCCGGATGACGATACACCGAGTCGTCGAGCAGCAAATGTCCGGCCAGCACCTCACCGTAAACCCGCTGCCCTTCGTTGCGCGCACGGGTAATCGCCTCCAGCGACTGCCGGCAGGAGTTGTGCACGATGTACAGAGGTGCGCCGAGCACCTCGGCAATGCGGATCGCGCGGTTCGCCGCCTCGCCCTCCACCTCGGGTGGCCGTGACAGCGGATGACCTTCGGGGCCCGTGATGCCCTTGTCGAAGATCTCCTGCTGCAGCCGGTACACGAGTTCACCGTTTTCGGCATGTACGGTGACGATCGCGCCAAGCTCGATCGCCCGTGTGAAACTGTTCACGAGAATCTCGTCGTCGGCCATGATGGCGCCTTTGTACGCCATGAAGTGTTTGAAGCTGTTGACACCGTGGTCGCGGACCAGCGTTCCCATGTCCTTGTACACCGATTCGTCCCACCACGTGACCGCAACGTGGAACGAATAGTCGGCGACCGCCTTCTCGGCCCAACCGCGCCATTCCCGGTAGGCGTCCATCAGGTTCTGCTGCGGGTCCGGGATGACGAAGTCGATGATCATGGTCGTACCGCCGGCTAGCCCGGCCGCCGTACCCGAATAGAAGTCGTCGCTCGCCACGGTTCCCATGAACGGCAGCTGCATGTGCGTATGCGGGTCGATGCCGCCGGGCATGACGTACTGGCCGCCGGCATCCACCACCGTCGTCCCGCCGGGGGGATCGAGGTTCTCGCCGACCGCGCGAATGACGCCGTCGTCGCAGAGTACGTCGGCACGGAAACTGCGGTCGGCATTGACAACCGTTCCGCCTTTGACAAGCACACTCATTGTTCACTCCCGCCGGCCGTGCGCGCGGCAAAATAATAGAGCAAGCCGCCCAGTATCGAGCCGGTAAACCATCCATAGTCGTAGAACCAGCTCAGGCTGCCCGTGGTGATCGCGACAATCGTCAGGGCTACAGGTATTGAGAACGCGAGAAAACCCGCTTTGTTCCACGCCGGGTAGCCGGCATTGTCGCGATAAATGGCGAGCAGATCGTAAGACTGCTTCCTAATCAGGAAATAGTCGACAATCATGATGCCAGCAATTGGGCCCAGCAAGCTCGAATATCCGATAAGCCAGTTCGAGTACACGCTTTCGAGATTGACGTCCGAGACGATCCAGCCCAGCCGTTTCAACAGCTCCCAGCTCATCATCAGGATACCGATGAGGCCCGTCAGCAACACGCCGCGATTTTCGTTGATGAGCTTGGGCGCCACGTTCTGAAAACTGTTTGTCGGTGACACGATGTTGGCCGCGGTATTGGTCGAAATCGTGGCGAGGATGATCATCAGCATCGACAGCACTACCCAGAACGGGCTTTCGATGTGACCGATCAGGTTGATCGGATCGGACACGGTTTCGCCGACCAGTTCGACCGAAGCCGCCGTCAGCAGCACGCCCAGCCCCGAGAACAGGAACATCGTCAGCGGCAGACCAATGATCTGCCCCAGTACCTGGTCTTTCTGCGACCGGGCGTAGCGGCTGAAGTCGGGAATATTCAGTGACAGCGTCGCCCAGAACCCCACCATGGCTGTCAGCCCGGCCATAAAGTAGCCGAAAACGGGTGCCCCTGGCGGGCGGGTGGCGGGCGTCGACAACACCTCGCTCATAGAGACCTTGGGCAACGCCCAGAACGTCAGTCCCAGCGCCACGATCAACAGCAGCGGTGCAGCCAGAGCCTCCAGGTGTTTGATCGACTCGGAGCCGCGGATTACGACCCAGACGTTCAACACCCAAAAGATGAAGAACCCGAAAACCTCGCCGGTACCCCCAAGGGCCGCCCAGGCCGGAAAGACCGCCGACAACATCAGGTGGATGGCAATGCCGCCGAACAGAGTCTGGATACCGAACCAGCCGCAGGCAACGATGGCACGTATGAGCGCCGGCACGTTCGAACCGAGGATACCGAATGAGGAGCGCAACACGACCGGGCACGGTATGCCGTAACGTGTGCCGGGATACGCGTTGAGGGTCAGCGGTATCAGGACCACGACGTTGGCGATCAATATCGTCCACAACGCCTCGGTTACGGACAGCCCGAAATACGCGGTCAGTACTCCGCCCAACGTGTAGGTCGGCACGCAGATCGACATGCCCACCCACAGCGAGGCGACGTTCCATTTGTTCCAGGTCCGCTGCGCGGCGCTGGTCGGTGCAATGTCGTCGTTGAAGCGCGGGCTGGACGCTATGTCCTCACCAACGTCGAGTTCGACCAACTCACCGACCTTGCGAATGCTGCTGGTCGCTGCAGGTTCACGCATAGCTCGTGTCTCCCCCGGTTCCGGCGACTGCGTTCGGACGCTTACTCGTCAACGAGCAGCTCGTAGGTTTCCGGGCGCCGATCACGGAAAAACTGCCAGGTGTCGCGGACCTCGCGCACCATGTCGAGATCGATGTCGTGTACGAGCAGTTCGTCTTCGCCGTAACTCGCCTGGGCCTCGATCGTGCCGCGTGGGTTTACGATGTAGCTCGAGCCATAGAACTCGCCCATTTTGTCCGCCCAGGGCTCTTCCGTACCGACCCGGTTGATAGCGCCGATGAACACGCCGTTGGCCGCAGCGGATGCCGGCTGCTCGAGTTCCCACAGATACTTGCTCAAGCCCGCCACGGTTGCGGACGGGTTGACGATGTATTCAGCGCCGTTCAGTGCCAGAGCGCGCCAGCCTTCCGGAAAGTGGCGGTCGTAGCAGATGTACACGCCCAGCTTGAGGTAGGCCGTGTCGAAGACCGGCCATCCCGAGTCGCCCGGCTTGAAGAAGAACTTCTCGTAGAACCCCGGATCGACCTGCGGAATGTGCGTCTTGCGGTATTTGCCCATGTAGCTGCCGTCGGCATCGATGACCGCCGCCGTGTTGTAGTACACGCCGGTCATGTGTTCCTCGTAGATGGGCACGATCAGGACCATGCTGTGTTTCTTCGCATACTCCTGCATGAGTCGGGTGGTGTGGCCGTCGGGAATCGGCTCAGCCGCCGCATACCATTTGCGATCCTGGCTCGGGCAGAAGTACGGCTGGGTAAACACTTCCTGGAAGCACAGGACCTGCACACCCTGTCTCGCGGCGTCCTCGATGAAGGGTATGTGCGCTTCGATCATGCGATCCCGGATCTCGTCCGGTTGCATGCTGCCGTCACCCTTGAGGCCCATCTGGATCAGGCCACACTTTACTTTCGCCATGACGACACTCCCCGCCGTTTGTTGTCGCCCCGGCAAACGTGGCGTTCCCGCCGTCTGTTGTTTACCGAGACTCGTTACTATTCAACAGCATACTGGGTTTTCCCGCCAGTTCAATTGTCGTGGCCGGGTAAGGTATTCGCCGTCAGGAGAGAATGTCGGTTGACCGAGCCGGGCAAAACAACGGACGAATACCATCGATTGTCTTTTTCTCGAAAAATACTTCGTTCGATACGCACGCTAAAAAAAAGCCGATACCCCGCGTTCTTGAGGGTACCGGCTTTTCGTTTTTGTAAGTGGTCGGGGCGAGAGGATTTGAACCTCCGACCCCCACAACCCCATTGTGGTGCGCTACCAGGCTGCGCTACGCCCCGACCGAATTCAGTTCTTGGATTTGGCGGCAATGATACGCGCCGCAATACGGACTTGAAAGCTCGAATGTGCCGCTAGCGGCGGAGTATCTTCAATACCTGCTCGAGCTCGATGCGAAGTTGCTTCACGATCTGCTGACTCTGGCTCACGTCCGTCTTGGCCTCGTCACCGGTCAGCCGCTGCCGGGCACCGCCGATCGTGAAGCCCTCGTCGTACAAAAGGCTTCTGATCTGACGGATGATCAGTACGTCCTGACGTTGGTAGTAACGACGGTTACCGCGCCGCTTGACGGGCTTGAGCTGTGGGAACTCCTGTTCCCAGTAGCGCAGCACGTGCGGCTTTACCAGGCACAGGTCGCTGACTTCACCGATCGTGAAGTAGCGCTTGCCTGGAATTGGAGGTAGTTGGTCGTTATTCCCCGGTTCCAGCATAAGCTTCCACTCGGGCTTTTAGTTTTTGTCCCGGCCTAAAGGTTACAACGCGGCGAGCTGAAATTGGAATTTCTTCGCCCGTTTTCGGGTTGCGTCCCGGCCGTTGTTTTTTGTCCCGAAGATCAAAGTTTCCGAAGCCCGAAAGTTTGACCTGCTCACCCACTGCAAGCGACGCCCGCAGTTCCTCAAAGTACATATCGACGAGTTCACGAGCTTCACGTTTGTTCAAGCCGAGTTCATTGAACAGAGACTCGGCCATGTCAGCTTTAGTCAACGCCATCGAGTTCATTCTCTTAAACGAGCCGCGAATTTTTCTTGCAGTATTTGCACTGCTGCGGCCATCGCAGAATCCGCATCGTGGTCAGTAAGGGTGCGTGATGTTTCCTGCAAAATCAAGCCTAAAGCAACGCTTTTTAGCCCTGCTTCTATGCCTTGTCCTGTATAGATGTCAAAAATCCTGACATCTTTGATCAGCGTTCCGGCAGCCTCCCTGACCGCACTCTGCAAATCCGCTGCAGAGATGCTTTCGTTCACGAGCACAGCGATGTCGCGGCGTATCGCCGGAAACTTCGACACCTCGCCGGCGCGCGGCGCCGCGGATGCCAGCGCTGCTTCGGCGTCGAGTTCGAATACGAACACGGTCTTCTTGATACCGAAGGTCTTGGCAACGGCGGGGTGCAGCTTCCCAATCACCCCGATCGTCTCACCTGCAAGTTCGAGGATGGCCGACTGCCCCGGCTGCAGCGCCGGGTGTTCGCTCGCGACCACGCTGACGTCGGATGTGCGGCCGCACAAATCCAGTAAGGCCTGCACGTCAGCTTTTATGTCAAAGAAATCCGCCTGGCGTTCTTTGCTGCCCCATTGTTCACCGAGTGCGGAGCCGGCGACCACGCCGGCCACCTTGAGCGCTTCTTCGGGCGCCTGTGGCGTGCCGGAAAACGCCTTGCCGATTTCGAACAGGCGCACCCTGCTCTGCTGGCGCGCCAGATTCCCGGCTGCAGCGTGCAGCAGACCGGGCCACAAAGAGCTGCGCATGACCGACATCTCCGACGAAATCGGATTGCTGAGCACAAGCGGGGACGCCTGCCCCGCCACGGCCGTATTGCCGGGCTCGTCGACGAAGCTATAGGTAATGACTTCCTGATAGTCGCGAGCGATCAGCGCCGTCGCCGCTCGCTCCAGATCGACGCGCGCCTCGGGCACGGCCGCAAGCGGTGTCTCCGCAATTGCCGTGGTAACGGGGATGCGTCCGTAGCCGTGCAGCCTCGCCACTTCTTCGATGAGGTCTGCCTCAATGGCCACGTCGAAACGATGGCTCGGTGGCACAGCATCCCAGCCGTCGGCATCAGCGGTCACGGTGAAACCCAGTCGTTCAAGGATGCTCACAACCTCCTCGTCCGGAATCGACGCGCCCAGGAGGCGTTCCAGCCGGGCCCGCCTGAGATGAACACTTGGCCTGTTGCTCTCGCCTTCCGCTTCGACCGTAATCAGCGGTCCGGGCTCACCACCCGCAATCGCCACCAACAGCTCGGTCGCGCGCTCGACGGCACGCGCCTGCGCCGTGGGATCGACGCCGCGCTCGAACCGCAGAGAAGCATCGGTGTGCAACCCGTAGCCGCGCGCGCACCCGGCCATGTATTCGGGTGGCCAAAACGCCGCCTCGAAAAAAACGTTGCTCGTGTTGTCGTCCACGGCCGTGCTCAGGCCGCCCATGATGCCGGCCAGCCCAATGACGCCGGAGTCGTCCTCGATCGTCACGGTGCCTTTGTCGAGCGTTATCTCCTTGCCGTCGAGTAGCGTCAGCGACTCTCCACCGTTTGCGAGACAGGGCCGGATGGTTCCGCTGAGCTTGTCGAGATCATAACCGTGCAGCGGCTGACCCAGTTCGAGCATGACGTAGTTGGTCACGTCTACGACCGGGTAAATGGCCCTCAGGCCCGCGCGCCGGAGGCGCTCGGTCATCCACAACGGCGAACGCGCTTTGGGATCGATACCTTCGATGACGCGACCAGCAAAAACGGGACAGGCCTCCGGCACAGGCAGTTGCACAACCTGTACCCGCTCCGTCGTCGCCGACGGGCTGTCGACTTCGACGGGCTTGAGTTCGGCACCCGTTGCAGCTGCAACGTCACGGGCAATACCCAGCATGCTGAAGCAGTCGCCGCGGTTCGGCGTCAGATCGACGTCGATGACGGCATCGGGCAAACCGAGATAAACCTCGAGTCCGGTGCCGACCGGAGCGTCGTCAGGCAGCTGCATGATGCCGTCGGCTTCATCGCCGAGGCCCAGTTCCACTGCCGAGCACAACATGCCGTGCGATTCGACGCCGCGGATTTTCGTTTTGCGCAGCTTGAGGCCGTTCGGCAATCTCACGCCGGGTACCGCCAGCGGCGTCTTCATGCCCGCCCTGACGTTCGGCGCGCCACAAACGATCTGCAGCGCTTCGCCGTTACCCGCGCCGACCTTGCAGACGCTCAGACGATCCGCGTCCGGGTGTTTGTTGCACTCGAGCACTTCCGCAACGACGACGCCGTCGAGACCTTCGCCCTCGTACTCGAGCGAGTCGACCTCGTGACCGAGCATTGTGAGCTGCTCGGCGAGCGCTTCGCTGCTGCACTTGGGGTCCACCCATTCACGCAACCAGGATTCCGCTATTTTCATGATCGGCTACCGGAACTGGCGCAGGAAGCGCAGGTCGTTTTCGAAAAAGGTTCTGAGATCGTCGACGCCGTAGCGCAGCATTGCCAGACGCTCGACGCCCATACCGAAGGCGTAACCCGTGAACTCCTCTGCGTCGACCCCTGCGCTCTCGAGTACGTTCGGGTGCACCATGCCGCAGCCCAGGATCTCGAGCCAGCGATCCTCACCCCACAGCACATCCACCTCGGCCGACGGCTCCGTGAACGGGAAGTAAGAAGGCCGGAACCGCAGCTCGGCCTCACGCTCGAAGAAGCGCTCGACGAACTGGTGCAGCACGGCTTTGAGATTCGCGAAGCTCACGTCGCGCCCCACCACGAGCCCTTCGACCTGGTGGAACATCGGTGTGTGCGTCTGATCCGAATCGCAACGGTAAACGCGGCCCGGTGCAATCACGCGAATCGGCGCTCCCTCTTCGATCATGGAACGAATCTGCACGGGGGAGGTGTGCGTACGCAGTAAATGACCACCCGGGAAATAGAAAGTGTCGTGCATGGCACGCGCCGGGTGATTCTCCGGGATGTTCAGCGCCGTGAAGTTGTGGAAATCGTCTTCGATCTCCGGACCGGATCGCACGCCGAAGCCGGCCTCGCGGAAAATCTGTTCGATACGCACCCTGGCGCGGGACACGGGATGACGGCCACCCGAACCGAGACCACGGCCGGGCAAGGTCACGTCGACCGCATCGGCGGCCAGCCGTTTTGCCAGCTCTTCGGACTCCAGAGCTTCACGGCGCGCGTTCAGCTGTCCCTGCACCGCCTGTTTCGCGGTGTTGATTGCCTGTCCGGCGGCCGGGCGCTCCTCGGCAGACAGCTTGCCCAGCCCTTTCAACAGCTCGGTCAGCTTGCCCTTTTTGCCCAGGTATTCGACGCGAATGCCGTCGAGCGCGGCGAGTTCACCCGCCGCGTCGATCTCGGCCGTAGCCGCGTCAACGAGCTCGTTCAGTGCCTGCATGGTGTGGGACCGCGACGGCCGGAGGCAGCAAACGCTCCCGGCCGTTTCGGAATCAGTGTGCGCTGGCCAGGCCGGTTTTCGCCTGTTCGGCAATCGCTCCGAAAGCATCCGGATCGCGCACTGCAATATCGGCAAGCACTTTCCGGTCGATGTCGACGTTCGCCAGGTTCAGGCCGTGAATCAGACGGCTGTAGGACAGACCGTGCAGCCGTGCGGCCGCGTTGATACGCGCGATCCAGAGCGCGCGGAACTGGCGCTTGCGCTGGCGGCGATCACGGTAGGCATACTGGCCGGCCTTGATGACCGCCTGTTTTGCCGTTTTGAACAGTTTGCTACGGGCGCCGTAGTAACCCTTGGCCTTCTTCAGGACTTTCTTGTGCTTCGATTTGGCAACGACTGCACGTTTTACTCTAGCCATGACTCAATCGCTCCTTAGCTGTAGGGCAGCATGCGACGCACGCTTTTTACATCGGCGTCAGATACCTGCTCGGTCTTGCCCAGCTGGCGCTTACGCTTCGAGGTTTTCTTGGTAAGGATGTGATTGAGGTGGGACTGAGCGCGCTTGAAGCCACCCTTGCCCGTCCGGCGGAAGCGCTTGGCAGCGCCCCGGTTGGTTTTCATCTTCGACATTGTGTCGTCTCCAAATTTTCTGGCCTTGCGACGTACCGGATTCACCGGCCGATGCAGGCGGGGTAAGTGGCGCGGGCTCTAAGAAACCGTTGCCGTTACTCGCTTTTGTCGGTGCTGATGCGTGCCCTTTTCAGCTAGTGCTTTTTGGGCGCTATCACCATGACCATTTGCCGACCTTCCATTTGCGGCATCTGCTCCACGGCACCGTATTCTTCAAGGTCTTCCCGGACCCTGGCCAGAAGCTGTGCACCCAATTCCTGATGCGCCATCTCCCGGCCTCTGAATCTCAATGTGACTTTCGTTTTGTCACCGTGCTCGAGAAACTCCGTGAGCTTCCTGAGCTTGATCTGATAATCACCTTCGTCCGTTCCCGGACGAAACTTGATTTCCTTCACCTGCACCTGTTTTTGCTTGCGCTTCGCGGACTGGGCTTTCTTGTTTTGCTCGAACAAGTATTTGCCGAAGTCCATAATGCGGCAGACTGGCGGGTCTGCGGTGGGCGCTACCTCGACGAGATCCAGGCCCTCATCTTTGGCGAGGGCTATGGCGTCGCGTACCGACATGACGCCCTTTTGCTCGCTGTCCGAACCGATGACCCGGACTTCCTGAGCATCTATCTCTTCGTTGCGCCTGACGCGCTTTGTAACTGCGATCCTCTGATCCTCCGTTTGCAAAACAGGTGCCGCGCAGTCCGCTCTCGCTCAAGGAACAGCGCGGGAACGCGATTCTATAGAGCCCGCCTCCACAAGACAACAGGTAAATATAGAAAATGTCTATAAAATCTGGTTCTTAGGGACAATTCTGCGACCGGATTCGGCCGTTTGTCCAGCGCCGGGGCTGGCTACCTCTCCAGAAGGGCCCGGAGATGGTGGGGCACGGCGAGCCGTGCCTCGACAATTCTCGATCCCGGTACGGCGCTCTCCATCTGATCGCATGGGCTGAGTCGGTGGTTTCGAACCGATTCAAACCATGCGCCGTGCCGTCCGCTCAACGCATATTTCAAGCCCTGTGACCGTGCCGCACCGTCTGGAGGGTCCGTAGTTGGTGGGCGATGGTGGTTTCGAACCACCGACCTCCACGATGTCAACGTGGCGCTCTACCCCTGAGCTAATCGCCCTTTCCTACATCCGTTCAGACGCACCCGCACTGCAATCCTCGCCCGACGGGCCGCGTAAGATACGCAAGCCCCCTGCCCTAATCAAGATCCGGGCAGCAAAAATCAGGCCGGCAGACCCAGCTCGCGCTGCCGGATCTCGTGAATCTCGTCGCGCAGCTTCGCAGCCTCCTCGAATTCGAGGTCGCGTGCCGCCTTGAGCATCCTTTTTTCGAGCTTTTCGGCCTCCCGGGCCAGCTCCGCCGGCGTCATGGCTTCGTAGCGTGCTGCCTTCTCGGCGACTTTGCGCGGCCCCCTGCCCGGTACCGGGTAGGACGCCTCCATGATGTCCGCCACCTGTTTCTTGATCGATGCCGGTTTGATGCCGTTGGCTTCGTTGTAGGCCACCTGTTTCTCGCGGCGCCGGTCGGTCTCGTCGATCGCGCGCTGCATCGAGCCCGTCACCTGGTCGGCGTACAGAATGGCCGTACCGTTCAGGTTGCGCGCGGCCCGCCCGACGGTCTGAATCAACGAGCGGTCGGAGCGCAGGAAACCTTCCTTGTCCGCGTCGAACACGGCCACCAGCGAGACCTCGGGCATGTCGAGTCCCTCGCGGAGCAGGTTGATGCCGACGAGCACGTCGAACTGGCCGAGCCTCAGGTCACGAATGATTTCCGTACGCTCGACGGTGTTGATGTCCGAGTGCAGGTAGCGCACGCGTGTGCCGTGTTCACGCAGGTAGTCGGTCAGGTCCTCCGCCATGCGCTTGGTCAAGGTCGTGATCAGCACACGCTCATCGGCCGCAACCCGCTTCTGTATCTCGGAGAGCACGTCGTCCACCTGGGTGCTGGCCGGCCGGATCTCGACGGCCGGGTCGACCAGCCCTGTCGGGCGCACAACCTGTTCCACCACGCTGTCGGCATGCTGGCGCTCGTAATCGCCCGGCGTGGCCGATACGTACACGGTCTGCGGTGACAGCCGCTCGAACTCGTCGAAGCGCAACGGCCGGTTGTCGAGCGCGGACGGCAGCCGGAAACCGAACTCAACCAGCGTCTCCTTGCGCGAGCGATCGCCGCGGTACATGCCGCCGAGCTGCGGGACCGTCACGTGGCTCTCGTCAATGATCAGGATCGCGTCGTCGGGGACGTAATCGAACAGACACGGTGGCGGCTCCCCCTCCGCGCGTCCGGACAGATAACGCGAGTAGTTCTCGATACCCGTGCAATAACCCAGCTCGCGGATCATTTCGAGATCGAACATCGTGCGCTGCTCGAGCCGCTGGGCTTCGAGCAGTTTTTCGTGTTTGCGCAGATACTCGAGGCGATCCTTGAGTTCCACCTTGATGTGCTCGCAGGCCTCGAGCAGTCGTTCCCGTGGCGTCACGTAGTGCGTCTTCGGAAAGATCGTCAGGCGAGCGACGCGGCGGGTGACCTCGCCGGTCAGCGGATCGAAGAACGCAAGCGATTCGATTTCGTCGTCGAACAGCTCGATCCGGACCGCCTCCTTCTCCGACTCGGCGGGAAATACGTCAATGACGTCACCGCGCACACGATAGGTGCCCTGCGACAGCTCCATTTCGTTGCGCGTGTACTGCAGCTCGGCGAGTCGTCTGAGCAAGGTACGCTGGTCCGTGCGGTCACCGCGGACCAGGTGCAAAACCATACTGAAGTAGGCCTCGGGATCCCCCAGCCCGTAGATGGCCGACACGGTCGCCACAATGATCGCGTCGGGGCGCTCGATGAGCGCCTTGGTGGCGGACAACCGCATCTGCTCGATGTGCTGGTTCACCGAGGCGTCCTTTTCGATGTACGTATCCGAACTCGGGACGTAGGCCTCCGGCTGGTAGTAGTCGTAGTAGGAGACGAAATACTCGACGGCGTTGTTTGGGAAGAACTCGCGCATCTCGCCGTACAGCTGCGCAGCCAGTGTCTTGTTGGGCGCCAGCACGATCGCAGGCCGCTGCAGGCGCTCGATGACGCTGGCCATCGTGAAGGTCTTGCCCGACCCCGTGACCCCCAGCAGGACCTGCCGGGCAAGCCCGTCGCCCAGACCTTCGACCAGACCGGCTATAGCACCCACCTGGTCGCCGGCCGGGCTGTAGCCGGACACGAGTTCCAGACGATAGTCGTCGTCTACGGCGTTCTTGGGCAGGGTATTGGTTTCACGTACCATGAGTGCGTCGTCCAGAGGCAAGACCGCGAGTTTATCAGTTTTGGATACGGCTTCAGATCGAGTTTCGGAGCGGCTTACGCGCGTCAGGCCGTCAGCCACGGGCGCCGTGCTGGCGCGTGCCACCGAACTCAAACAACAGGGTGTCGACATCATTAGTCTTGGTGCCGGGGAGCCCGATTTCAACACGCCGGCACACATCCGGGCTGCCGCCGTCGACGCCATCGAGCGCGGCGATACACGCTACACGCCCATAGACGGCACCCGCGAACTGAAGGCCGCCATTCAGGCCAAGTTTCTGCGCGACAATGCGCTCGACTACGCGCCCGAACAGATACTCGTGTCGTCGGGCGGCAAGCAGTCGCTGTTCAATCTGTGCCTGGCGCTGCTCGGCCCGGGGGACGAGGCGATCGTGCAGGCGCCCTACTGGGTGTCTTACCCGGAAATGGTGCGCCTGGCCGATGCCAAACCCGTCATTGTCGACACGGGGATCGAACAGGGGTTCAAGCTGACCCCCGAGCAGCTCTCGGCAGCCGTCGGGGAGCGCACCCGGCTGGTCATACTCAACAGCCCGTCGAACCCCACGGGTGCCAGCTATTCGGAAGAAGAATTATCTGCGCTCGGCGCGGTCCTTGCCGATTTTCCAGACGTCGTCATTGCCTCGGACGACATCTACGAACCCATCCACTGGGGCAAAGACCCTTTCGTGAGCTTCGCAACGGCGTGTCCCGCCCTCGCTGACCGCACGGTAACGGTCAACGGCGTCTCCAAAGCCTACGCCATGACCGGCTGGCGCATCGGCTACGCCGCCGGTCCCGAATGGCTGATTCGAGGCATGAAAACCGTACAAAGCCAGAGCACGTCGAACCCCTGCAGCGTGTCGCAGGCCGCCGCCGTGGCGGCACTCGACGGGGATCAGTCGGTCGTCGCCGAGATGACCCGTCACTACAAAACCCGGCACGACGCCGTTATCGAGGGACTGAACGCCATTCCGGGTTTCGAATGCCGCCCCGGCGACGGCGCGTTCTACGCGTTTCCCCGGGTTGCGGACGCCGTAAGGGACCTCGGGCTGTCCTCCGACCTCGAACTTGCGGAGCGGCTGATCGCCGAAGCACGGGTAGCGCTCGTACCCGGCACGGCCTTCGGAGCCCCTGGCTATTTGCGGCTTTCTTTCGCCCTGTCGCTCGACGATCTCCAGGAAGCGCTCAATCGCGTGAAATCGGCCGTGATGGCTTGACTTCCCGCATGGCGTCGCCGAAAATTTCGGCCCTCGCGAAAGCGACCGGTCCTGTTTGGACCCTAAAAAACGACTATTCCCCGATAGCTCAGTTGGTAGAGCGATTGACTGTTAATCAATTGGTCCCTGGTTCGAGTCCGGGTCGGGGAGCCAAACAACGAAAAGGCCTCCAGATCGGAGGCCTTTTTTTGTTTTCGTCTCTCTGTCCAGCAGTGACCCGGACTCTCAGGGACACTACACGCATCGGGCCGAGCGACATCCGGAAAACCAACCGTTCTCAGGATGTCGGTTCGAGTCCGGGTCGGGGAGCCAAACAACGAAAAGGCCTCCAGATCGGAGGCCTTTTTTTGTTTTCGTCTCTCTGTCCAGCAGTGACCCGGACTCTCAGGGACACTACACGCATCGGGCCGAGCGACATCCGGAAAACCAACCGTTCTCAGGATGTCGGTTCGAGTCCGGGTCGGGGAGCCAAACAACGAAAAGGCCTCCAGATCGGAGGCCTTTTTTTGTATCCGTCATCACGTCCAGCGCCGATGTCCCAATACTAGGCTGCCTGACGCCTGATCCTGATTTCTACACAACGTCCAGCTTTCGCCAATAGCTTGACGAGCATATCGATACTAAAACGGCCAATCTTGCCCCGAACCAGGTCGCTGACCCGCGACTGCTGAATACCCAGCAACTCAGCCGCTTCACTTTGTGTCAGGCGCTTGTCGTGGATTAGCGCTTCGAGTTCTCGCATCAGCTGGGCACGCAGCTTCAAATTCTCTGACTCAGAAGCGTCAAAACCAAGATCTTCGAACACGTTTCCAGTGGACTTCGTAACTCTGCCCATAACTAATTCTCTGTAATCACTTTCAAACGCCTTCTAGCGACAAAGCACCGAAGCAAACACTGAACAGAAGAGCATGATGATCAATCGTCTTTGGAGAAGTAAGTCGGCAGACCCATCGAACGATGGGGCACACCGATTATGTCGATGCCATCTTCCCGAACGATGTAGAAGATGACGTGGCTCCCCTCCGGGAAGCTGCGATAGCGTTCGTTGATTTCAGGGCGCGACCTGCCAGCCATAGGTTGTTTGGCCAACCAAGAAAAGCGTTGTTCGATTGCCTCGAGATAGGCGTCGCGTTGGGATTCGTCCCATACGGCCACAGTGTAGCGCGCGATAGCCGCAAGGTCCGCAAACGCACGTGGGGTGACACGATAACTCGCGCTCATCCACGCTGGTTGGCTTTCGCTACCACCTTCTCAAGCGAGAAATCGTCGATGAACTCACCGCGGTCAGCCTCTGCCGCACCTTCTGCAAGATGCGCCTGTAGCGCCTCCAAGCGCTTGTCCTGGCTTTCCAGCACCCGCAATGCATCCCGCACGACCTCGCTTGCGGAGCCGTAGCGGCCGCTCTCTACTTTTGCTCGAATGAAAGCCTCCCAATGCTTTCCGAGGCTAAGACTGGTTGTCGCCATACTGACCACTATATTCATATTGAATAATTTTGAATGTACAGTTCGCGGAAAGTCGATGCAAGCAAGTCAAACATGAGATAGCCCCTAATCGGAGGCTTATTTCTGAGCATTTCGACAAGTTTCTACTGCCAGCTGGCCGTCGCCCTAACCGCCAAGCGCCGCAATGCCGATGCTGACAGGATGGCTGCAGCAGTATCCGCCTCATCACGGAATACAATAGACTCGCATCGAGTATGCGCCCTTGAATAAGTACTCACTCGCAGCGTTAGAGAGGAAGTAACCGTCATGCTTTCGAATCCCCGACTTTCGATGTTCGTCACATTGGCTGCCTTAGTCGGCGGCGCTCTTTCGACGCCGGCATTTGCACAAGGTGAGTACTTTCCGCCTCGAGGAGAGTGGGAACGCCGCTCACCCGGGCAGATGGGGATTGACGTCGACCAACTCCGCCTTGCCATCGATTTCGCCGTTTCGAGCGAGAGTTCTGCGCTGCCGGACCTGGAGGCGAATCATCCGCTGAGCTGGGGGAAGGAGCCGTTCGACGAGCCACTGGGCCCGTTCAGGGAACGCGGTCCCCAGACCGGTGTCGTCGTCAAGAACGGCTATATCGTCGCCGAATGGGGTGATATCGAGCGGGTCGACATGACCTTCAGCATCACCAAGAGCTTTTTGTCGTCGACTGTCGGTCTGGCATTCGACGCCGGGCTCATTCGTGGCGTCGACGACCCGGTGCGAGATTACTTTGCACCTATTGTCCTGCCGCCCGGCGACGGCGAGCCCGGCAACCAGGAGGACGGGGTCGGGAGTCCCAATACGCGCTCTCTGTTCGAGTCGTCACACAACCGCAAGATCACCTGGGATCATCTGCTGCGGCAAACCAGCGATTGGCAAGGCACGCTATGGGGCAAACCGGACTGGGCCGACCGTCCCGGTGACGATGTTGCCGGAAACCGATTCCGTGACCGTAACGAGCCCGGGACCGTTTACAAGTACAACGACGTTCGGGTCAACCTCCTGGCGCTCGCGGCGCTCCAGGTCTGGCGGCAACCGCTGCCACAGGTCCTCAGGGAACGCCTGATGGATCCTATCGGCGCGTCCGGTACCTGGCGGTGGCACGGGTACAAGAACTCCTGGGTAACCATCGACGGGCAGATGATGAACTCGGTAAGCGGAGGCGGACACTGGGGCGGCGGTATGCAGCTTTCCGCACTGGATCAGGCACGATTTGGCTTCCTGATCCTCAACAAGGGCCGCTGGGGTGATCGGCAAATCTTGTCCGAGCAATGGTTGCAGATGGCTGAAACGCCCGGTGAAGTGAACCCCGGCTACGGCTACATGAACTGGTTCCTGAACACGAACCGGGAGGCGATCCCTGCAGCGCCGGAGTCGTCATTTACGCACCGGGGCGCAGGCGTCAACGTGGTTTACGTCGATCGGGAGAATGACCTCGTCGTGGTTACCCGGTGGATAGAGCGAGAGGCCATTCCCGAGTTCTTCGAGAAGCTCCTGGCAGCAATGCCTTAGGGGTTGCCGGCTGAACGCCTATCCAGGTTTTGGCACTCGCACCGACGTCGCGACGATTTCGTAGATCATCCCGGCCTTGATCGCAGCGCTCTTCCCGCCCAGGTCGTCGGCGTAATGCGCAGCCTCTTCCGCGGTCATTTCACGGCCGACGACTTCGCCGATCAGCGTCACCCGCCTCCCGCTAATGTCGGTGGGTACAAAAAAGCCGTAATCCTTGAACGACACGCGCATGTACGCGTCGCCGTCCTGTGCGATGAAGAAGCAGCCTTTCTTCTGACAAACCTGCGAGACGCGCGCAGCGACTCTTACCGGGCTGCCCTCGTAGCGCTGGCTGTCGCTGACGAGTTGCTGTAGCGCCACTTCGGGAACCGATTCGTCGAGTACGGAGCCGAACGTTTCGGAATCGGCGGTTTGCGCCACCGGTTCCGACAACCGGAGCACCTTCGGTTCCGGCGTTGCAAGCGAGACGTTCGCTGCGAGAAGTACTGCCATTGCTGCCAGGGTTTTCATGGTCTGTCACCTGCCTTCATTGAGGGGTTCCGGCCAAGCTTAGCTGGACGCGGGGGTGTCGCCTGCCCCCTGATATCGTCTTGACATCGCCAGCATCGAGATGCCTGGGATCAATCGGGAACACCCGGTGCTTTCAGGACGTCCGGACTCCAGCGCCCGATTCTGTACTCGTAGACGGCCAATTCCTGTTCATGAGTCAGTTTTCTGGGAGCGAGAAACAACGCGACAACCGCGCTGGGGATCGCAAGCCCAATCGCCATCAGCGGCAGCTGGGCGAGCCACCAAAAGGCCATGTGCAACGTGAACACGACAATGGCCGCAATACGGCTGTGTTTGTCCAGGATGCCCCGACCGAGATATCGCGCACCAAAACCCGCGAAGACGCCTGGAATGATTGTGGCCAGGAATGAGGGAAAACCCTGCATCAGGAACAGCAGGTAAACGACAAACCCGGGAACGGCGCCGATGACGCTGCCGAAAAAGGTACCGATCACGCTTTCCTGACTGATCAGTTCGTCGCGAAGGCGCTCTTTCTCAGATTTTGATCCGTCCAAAACAGCTCCCTCGTGTAGGTCATCCGGTTGCAAAAGGCAAAGGCTGCCGCACGGTCGGTGCAGGCACTCCGACCGCAATCTCCCGGCAATCTACCAAGCGCCCGGAGACGCAGCAATCAGTGGATTCCACGCCCCCGTGTTCTGAGTAGAGTCAAAACCTTTTCGTTCACCCAGGATCTGTCATGGAACTGTTCGCCCCACTCCAGCGCAGTGACATCCCGGTACTCGTGCAGACTCTCGTCGCTGACGAATCGCAGCTCTTTCTTGAGGGATGCACGCACCGTTGGATCCGCTCCGTTGTCCAGCAACAGCGTGGCGAAACTCGCGTCACGCCGCAGCCCCGTTTGATACGGTTGCGAGACGACACAGCCAAACAGAGGTGTGTGACCGCCAAAACCTTCGCCGTCGACAGTCGACCCTGCGTTGACGTCTGCGCCGCGTTCGATGAGCCATCGCGCCATATCGAATTCATCGTAGTCCACGCACAGGTGCAACAACGTTCCGCCGTCCAGCGGTGTGCCGCATAAGGCCAGCGTCTCGTCTGCATGGCAGCCCAGTGCCGGTGGATAGATTTCAGCGTGGCTAAAACGTCGTGTGAGCACCGTCGGATCCGCGTCGACGTATCGCTCCAGCAAATCGAGTCTGCCCTGATGCACGGCCATGGGTGGCGTTCGCGGCAGGTCGATACCGTGGCGCTCCAGTAGTCGCAGGCACTTGTGTTTTCCGCGGGGGTTGCGGCTGTAGGTTTCCAATATCAGGCCAACCGGCGCCAGCGGGTCGCCGCTTTCGTCTTCGATTCTGGCACCCAGGCTCAGCAAGAACTCGAGACCGTCACCGCTTTGTGTCTCGGCCGGCCCCATGACGATACCCCGTTCGAGCCTGGCTCCCGCGGCGTGCAGTGTTCGCGCCGTTTCGAGCTGGCCCTGCAGGCAGGCGCGATCGAACGCGTGCTGAATGTCCTCAGCCCCGAGTTCCAGCAACGCCGCAATGATCGAATCGCGCCCCAGATTCGCGGCATGACTCATTGGCGGCCCCCAATTGCTGGCGACACCCCTCGCATCCTCGTGCAAAAGGAACGGATTCCGGGCAATCAGGTTCTGCACTGCACGGACATCGTCTTCCCAGATCGCGTCAACGAGGCGGCAGGCCAGAACGAGGCGCTGCCAGCTCTGTACGCCGTAGCTGCGCGCCAGTGCTCCCTGTGCGTCGGCGAGTTTTGCCTCGCCCGGAGGGATTTCCCGTGCACCGAATTCCGATACCAGGGCAATGGCTTCCGGATCGTGCAGGTTGAAGCTGCGCTTGAGATCCTTGGCCTGCTGCCGGAGCTGCCTCAGGTTGGGACGAACGGGTAGATTGCGAAGCGACATGACGGACCCCCTGTCAATGCCCATGTCCGCGATTGGGCGAGGAGGTTCGCAGGAACCGTTGTAGGGTGCAGATGCAGGTGGACTCGGTCCTTACCGCGGACGTGACGGCGCCCTGCGCGCCTTTTTGAGCGTAGGACTGCAACCTGTGGGTGTCAAGGCTCGGGGGTTCGTAGCGGGCAAGAATCCCGACATGGCTTTTACGTATCTCAGTACCCTTCCAGCGTCATGAACCGCTCGTTGTCGTAGAGCGCCCGGACGATCTTCGAGATTGTCGCGTTGCCGTTTTCGCCGTTGGCAAACACGGCAAAGCCGAGCTGCCCGTCCAGCGTCAAAAGTGCCAGCGTTTTCTCGCCGTTGTCCGAGCCGCTGTGCGCCAGCAGCGTGTGATCGCCGTACTCGTAAACGTACCAGCCGACACCGAAACCCATACGTTCGGGGCACACGTCCGCCGATACACCATCGGGTCCGCACAAGCGCGGCACCTCATCCCTCGAGATCGTGTGACGCTCCGCTGCCATCTCTTTGGAAACGCCCGGGCCGTTCAGCACCGCGAGCATGATCCGCGCGTAGTCCTGGCTGGTAATCCACAGGTCGCCCGCGTTCAGCGCGGGTTCGGCCCACGCTCCGTTGCCGAGCCGCCGCCAGGCGGCGCGGTCGCCAAAGCCCGTTTCGCGAACGAACGACGCGTCCTGCACACCCGCAGGGTCGAACAGAACCTCTTTCGCGAGCGCCTGGAACGGCGTGTCGAACTTTCGCTCGAGGAAACGCACGACATAGCGGATGCCCTCACCCGAATAGCCTCTTTGCGTCCCCGGCTCCCATTGGAACGCGAGGACCCCTCCCGACATTCGCCGCCAGTTCTTGAAACCCGTCTCGTGGGCCAGGGCAATGCGCGGAGTCAGCCTGTCGAGATACGGGTCGTCGGAAATATCTGGATCCACCCAGTGAGCAGACATCGCTTCGTCGAGCGAGAGCCGGCCCTGAGAGGCCAGGCGCAACACCACTTCGCCGACAACCGGCTTGGCGATCGACGCCGTGTTGTACAGCGTCGACAGAGACGCCGGCGTGCTCGGTCCTTGTTCGCCGCAGACCAGAGTCCAACCAATCTCGCCCTGTGAAATGTAAGTCAGGGCGACACTCGGCACATCGTCGTCGATGAGCCAGCCGGGGATCTGCCGGCGCAGAGCATCGAAAAGGGATCGATCCGAGTACGGAGACGCCAGATTTCCGCCAACGCAGGCGTTGTTCCGCCGAGCCGGAACGGCAGGAGGCTCGCCCTTGAAGGCAATGCGCGTATAGGAGGTTCCGGGAGCGGTCTGCAATCCATCCTGCATGGCACAGCCGGCCAGCAGGACAACCGCGATCACGATGAATGGTTTCAGGGCAAGTCCTCCGTCTTGGACTGCCCATTGGATGCCCTACTGATGCGTTTGGTTTATATGCGCGATCTCTATGTGCGGTTTATGTACGCACGACAATCGAAATTCGGGCGGCGTTACTTCCGCTTCCACGCCCCGCTGGCATCCTGATAATGATGGCCCGGCTTAGTCTTCTGCACGGCAAGCTGATAGAAGCGCACGCGTACCTGATCAACGGTGGCCCCCGTACTCTTCGCCGTACGCTCGAACTGCGCGCGGCGTTTGCGATTGACGTCCTTGATCAGCGCCTGCACTTCGGCGCTTGCGGGCTGCTTGACCGGTGCCAGATAACCCGTGTTGGCCTCGCCAACGAGGCCCTGGTCTTTTGCGCTGTTAATGTCGATGGCCCAGGCGGTTTGCAGGGCGAAAATCAATACTACGGCTGCGACAAGTCGTTTCATGACGGTTCACTCAGAATAAAGTTTGACATTCAGGTTTGAGACACCTGACTTAGAACAGGCTGCTGTCTTCCTCGAAGAGCCCTTCGAGTTCCTTGTCCACCTGCACTCGGATCTCGTGCTCGATCTTGACGTTCAGGTTGATTTCGATCGGCTCCTTCGGCGCTTCTACGCGTACCGTCGGGGTACAGCCCGCCATTGCGCCCAGTGTGCCGACGACCAGCAACACCGTCCATTTGTCGGTCCCATTCATCATCTTTCAGCGCCTGCTCCGCTTCGTTCGGTTGAGCTTAGCCCATACGCCCGGACCTGCCTAGCGACAGCACCGGACACCTCTTGTTCAGTTCACCTGCCGGTTGAATACGTCCTCGATCGAGCGCGCAGCCTGCAGACTTCTGATCAGATCGATAACGTTAGTCGTCAGCGTCGGATTTAAGTTCACCGGCTGATCCGGGTCGTGCTGCGGGTTCATACCCTCGAGTCTCATATCGATCACCAGGTTGCCGTCTTCGCTGTAACTGACGTCGGACGTCAGACTGTCGAACTCGTAGTGGGTCAGCACACAGCGCGCGTAGTCCAGTCCGGAGCGCGCCTGCATCACCTCGTCCGTGCAGCCGGCCGCTTCGTAACGAATCGTTCCGCCGGGCGCATCGCCAGTCAGACGACCGTCGTCGACGGTCACGCCGTTTGGACCCACCGTCACCGGGATTACCCCGCTGACGCTGCCCAGGACCGTCAATGCCTCGAAGCTTGCGAGATCCGCCATTAATGGAAGCTGAACGGCATCCGGCCTCAACACGACGCTAAGCGTGTCAGCCTCGGGGTCGAACACGAACGGGTCCACCGCAACACGCCCACCCAACGCTTCCATACGGGTGTCGCCGACGGCAATCCGCCCTGTGCCGGCGTCGACCGTCAGAGCGGATTCGAAGCCGCGCAGCGGAAAACCGACGTCCACGACATCCACCGACACCGAAACGGCCTGCGGCTCAGCCGGAGGCCACGCAGCCTGCTCCGTGGACAGCGTCGCGCTCAAACCCGTAAAAGCAATGTCTCCGTAGCTGCCTGCGACCGCGTTCAGCGACTGCCGGGCAGAAAACTCGACTGCCCCGTCTTTTGCCCGCAGGAATTCCCCGTTCGCCTGCCAGCGGCCTGCCACCAGATCCCACTCTTCGGACCAGCCTTCGACCAGTGCCGACAAGGCAAGAGCCGAGAAATCGACGTACGCGTTGTCGATCGTCAGCCGCGTTGTGTCGTCGCCGAGGTCGTGGGCGACCGACAGATCGGCGAACAACGACTCGCCGCTCTGCCCGAACTCCAGATCGAGCGTCAGCGCGTCGGCGTCGCGGCCAAACACACCGCGAGCCGCCGGCACGGCAATCGCGTGGCCCAGCAACCGCACGTCGGGTGCCAGAACCTCGAGCTTACCCTCGACCGTTTCTGCACCGTCCAGCGTGACGGAACTGGCACGAATGGACAACTCGGCGGCCAGCTCGGACGGACCCGTTACGCCGTCAACGTCAACCGATGCCGCGGCAATCTCGGCGCGCCAGCTTCCGCCCTGGAAAGACAAACCCAAACCTTCAGCGCTGCCCTCGAGGCGCACGCCGTTACCCACGGTCAGGGGTTCGAGGTCGCCGCGCATCGTGCAATCGATCCCCGGTACACAAACAACGTCCTCGAGTTGCAATCGCAACCCGCTGAGCACGTCGTGATCGAGCTGTAAACGGGCCTCGGCAACCGACACTCGCCAGTCACCCGACGGGTAGTCGAAGTCGAGCCCGGCTCCGGATTCTTCCAGCACCACCACGGTGGTCGAACTCCCGTCTTCACTGTCGTAAACGACGTCGGTGCCCTTATCGACGGCAATCTCCAGCGCGACGTTTGCCTGGGGCGCGCTGCCACCCGACACCGTAGCGGCAAAAGATCCCGCCGGATTTGCGTTTAGCCTCGAAATCTCCGGCGGCAACCAGCCGAGCCGGCTGACTGTCGGCAACAGGGGCATGACAGCCAGCGCCAACGACCCCTCGATGACGTAACCGCCCGGGACGCGCTCGAGCGCCAGCAGGGTTTGGATGACCTCGGCACCGCCGGCCGATACGGTAACGTTGCCCGTCGAGCGGTCCGCCGCATCCATCGCTTCCAGTTCGGCCGCCAGCCGGAAACCCTCGATGTCGCCAGTGAACGCCTGCGCCCCACCGTAGGACTGCCACGTCGCACCGGTGAGTTCCGGATAGCCGTGCACGTTCAGGCTGGCCACATCAACGCGGAACTCGGGTAACGCGTCGGGCAATGTCAGGAGCCGCTCCACGAGGCCGGCAATATCCACGGCCCCGCCGTCCGCTTCGCTGACACCGGGTTCGATTTGTACGCGATCGACCTCGATCGACGCTCCCTCGAGGCCGCCCGAGCTGACAGGCAGCCTCGCGCCTTCGACGAGCACCCGCAAGCCATCGTCGCGGCGCAGTATGATCAGATCGAATTCGACACGCTCAACACCCAACGAGCCGACCGCCACGTCGTCCACCCGGATGTCGTAGGGTGCAAGCAGGTCGGCCGCCACGCGGCGGGCGATACCGTCGCGATAGTGGTTCATGACCGCCACGGCGATGACTATGACGAGCAGAATGGCCGCCAACAGCATCGCAACGATACGCACTGCCCTCATCTATGTGTTTTCCGCTATGTCATCCCTGGCCGGACTGCCACAGACTAACCGGACAACTCCCGCCGGAACAGTAGTGATGTCATCCCGCAAACCCCATGTTCCCGGACCCGCTGTCCGTAATCCGACAGTTCGTACGCCGACAGTTCTCGTACTGATCGGTCTTGCGCCGCTTGGACTCGCTGCCTGCGCGGCTGACGAGGCATACGACCCGCTCGAAGAATACGTCGAACTCGAGGCGGCAACGGTTCTCGACGCGCCGTCGGCCCAACCCGGTAACTACGCCCCCGAATACGCGGATCGGGTGGCGCGTGGGGAGTATCTCGTCGAACTGCTGGGCTGCGGTGCCTGCCACACGGACGGCGCGTTGATCGGAGAACCCGATTCTGCACTGGCACTCGCGGGCTCGCGCACCGGGATCGCCTGGAGCAACCCGCTGGGAGACGCCAGGCCAGGGGTGGTGTTTCCGTCGAACATTACCTCCGACGTAGAGACCGGCATCGGCGGCTGGAGCGACGTCCAGATTGCCAATGCCATACGCTTTGGCGCGGGAAGGCACGGCGCAGGCGGCATCCGCGTCATGCCGTGGCCAGGATATGCCCAGATCACGGACGACGACGTGACGGCCATGGTGGCGTATCTCCGTAGCATCGAACCGGTCAGGCACCGTATACCCGATAACGTCGAACCGGGACGCGAAACCTCGGAATCCTTCGTGTATTTCGGTGTGTACCAGCGGCGCTGACGACCAGCGCCACAGACAAACGAAACCGCCAGGATCTGCAGACTTACAGGATGCCGACGCGGCAACGGCTGGCCTTGTCTTCGTAGAGCCGCTGGTCTGCGTCCTTTACCAGGCTGTCGATCGTCAGATGTTTACGGATATCGAGCCTCGCACAGCCCTTGCTCCAGGACAGACGGATTCCGGCAATGGTCTCGGTGTCGGCCGCCATCGCCTCCAGTCGCCGTAAAGATGACTCGAAGCCGTTTTCCGGCGCAAACAGCAGCACGGCAAATTCATCGCCGCCCATGCGGGCAATCACATCGGCCGTCGGGAATGCCTTGACCAGAAGCGCCGCGAACCTGCTGAGCAAGACGTCCCCGGCATCATGACCCAGACTGTCGTTGACGTGCTTCAGGCCGTCGAGATCGAACACGATGAGTTCGGCCTCGCTGTTTGCGCGCCGGCAAAAGCTGAACATGTGCCCCGCAACTACGTTGAAACCACGGCGATTGGCAAGGCTGGTCAGCTCGTCGACGATCGCCTGCGATGAAACTGCCAGCTCGTCTTCAACGAGGCCGGCCAGATCGCGCAGCATCTCGCGATCTTCGTGCGAGAACTCCCTTGGTTTGCGGTCAATCACGCACAAGGTCCCGACGCGATAGCCTCCGGGACCGCGTACCGGACAACCCGCGTAAAACCGGATGTTGGGATCTTCGGTTACCAGCGGGTTGTCGGAGAACCGCGGATCGTTGCAGGCGTCGTTGATGACGAACACTTCGTCGTCGAGGATTGCATGCCCGCAGAACGAAATCTCTCGCGGGGTCTCCTCCACGTTGAGTCCTTGTCGGGACTTGAACCACTGGCGATCTCTGTCCACGAGGCTCACAAGACAGATATCCGTACGAAAGATCCGCCGGGCTATGCTCGTTATACGGTCGAAGGCCCGTTCCGTGTGCGTGTCCAGGATCTGCAGCTGATGAAGACTCAACAAGCGCGCCGTTTCGTTTGCGGGTATTGCCGGTGACTCCATGATTCGCTCCCGGACCGAGTAACCGGGTATCGGCAACGCGACAGAAAGCTTGAATCAATTTCGTTTCCCGGGGTTACCTCCTCACTCCGTCCCGGCCGGCCTTGTCACGTTGTACTCGCGTCGCAGCACGAAACGGCCAGCTTTCGGTTCCACATGCTGCTGCAGCCGGAACGCCTCTTCCCCGATGACAAACGTCCAGCGCACTGTCGCGGACATGCCGCTATCGTAGCCGTTGCCGTAGGCAACGATCTGCAGCCGCCCGTCCAGCAGTTCGGTACGCTCGAGAACGACAAGTCCGTTCAGTTGCTGGCCGCCGTCCCTCAGCTGAAACGACCACTCTTCGGGCTCCTCGCTTGCTTCCGGAGTCCCGGCGATCAGACGCACCGTGTCGCCCCCGGTCAACGCTGTACGCAAGGTCACCGGCGTCTTGCTCGTGCGGCCGGATTCGCGCTCCCGGAGCCATACCTCACCTGTCCAGCTGCCGCCGCTCAGCGCAATGAAGTCCGTCAAATGGACCTTCCCGCCCGGTGCCGGCAGCGCTCCGGACGGGCCGGATTCCGCCGTTTCGACCCTCTGAGTCGAACCGCTGCCGGTCGGATACTCGGCGACATACAGGAAGACGATAACGGTGGACAACACGGCGGTGGTCCAGATCACGGCCCGCAGTGGGCTCGAGCCTGCGTCGCCGGGCACTACACCGTCGAGCGTTTCGGCCCACAAGCTGTAACTCGACTCGACCAGCGAGATTCCCAAGGAATAGGCTGCAATGGCAAAGGCAAACCCGAGTCCGAGGGGCACACCCTCCACAGGCTTCTTCATGAGTTCCCAAAACAGCAAAAGGGTTACAGCCGTGATCGCGTGTCCCACGTAGATGAGCGGGATACCGAGCCAGTAGCCCAGCGTCGCGTTGCGCCGAAACCCGTAGGGTGCAAGCGGCACCCCCTCTCTGAACAGGAGGCCCAGGCGCTGCAGCAGAGCAAACGGCACCTCCATCAGGCGGAAACACAGTGCAATGACCGCCAGCACTCCAAAGGCAATTTCCCAATTGCCTTCCCACAGCGCAATGACCACTGACGCGAATGCGATCGACGCTGTTACGACAATGCACGTTAGTACGCCAAACTGATAGGCCATGACGTTCCGCCCACGGCTTCAAACCGTGCACAGTGTAAAACACACGGTCACTCCGAACCGCGAAGCAGTACCTATTCGTTGGCGGGCTTGCCGATCGTCGCGAGTATCCCGCCGTCCACGTAGATGATCTGGCCGTTGACGAAATCGCTTGCCGCGGACGACAGGAACACGGCCGTACCGCCAAGATCGGCGGGATCGCCCCAGCGCCCTGCGGGCGTGCGGTTGACGATGAAGTCGTTGAACGGATGTCCCGCCTGCCGGATTGGCGCGGTCTGTTCCGTTGCAAAATAGCCAGGGCCTATGCCGTTCACCTGGATATTGTGTTGTGCCCACTCCGTCGCCATGTTGCGGGTCAGCATCTTGAGACCGCCTTTTGCGGCGGCATAGGCACCCACCGTGTCGCGGCCCAGTTCGCTCATCATCGAGCAGATGTTGATGATCTTGCCGGCACCGCGTTCGCGCATCCCGCGTGCGACCGTCCGCGACATGATGAACGCGCTGGTCAGATCCGTTTTCAGCACGAGTTCCCACTCGTCGAGCGGCATCTCCATGAGCGGCACGCGGCGAATGATGCCCGCATTGTTGATCAGTATCCGAATTGGACCTACCTCATCTTCGATCGTCTCCACGGCACCGACCACCTCGGCTTCGTCGGTAACGTCGAAACGGTAACCGTGCGCCGCGAAACCCTGTTCGCGGTAATGCGCCACCGCATTGTCGATCTTCTCCTGCGACGACCGGCCGTTGACGACGAGGATCGCACCCGCAGAGCCGAGCGCATCGGCCATTGCCATGCCGAGCCCGTGGGTTGCACCCGTTACGAGCGCCACTTGTCCGTTCAGATCGAACATTGCCTGGTCTCCTTGTTGGTAACTCTCAAACCCGCCGATTACATGAGCCCCAGCAGTCGCGGCAGTGCCTCGCTAATCTGGGGTACGTAAGTCACGAGCAACAATACCGCAGTCAATGCAAGGTACATCGGCAGCATTGGACGCACGATCGCGGCAATGTCCGTGCGCGCCACGGCGGAACTCACGAACAGGATACTGCCGACCGGCGGCGTGCAAAGCCCGATGGTCAGATTCAGCACCAGCATGATCCCGAAATGCAGCGGTGACATGCCGAGTTCCAAGGCCACCGGCAAGAAAATGGGGGTAAAAATCAACACCGCCGGCGTCAGGTCCATAAACACCCCGACCAGGAGCAGCAGCAGGTTGATGACCAGCAGGACGATGAGCGGATTTTCACTGATACCCAGCAGCGTCGCCGCCATGACGGCGGGGACATTCTCGTACGCCAGCAGCCACGACATCGTAATCGACGTGCCGATCAGGAACATGACAATAGCGGTGGTCTCCGCCGCCCGCAGCAGAATGCCGCCGAACTCGCGCCAGGACACTTCGCGGTAGACGAACACGGCCAGACCGAACGCGTAGATCACCGCAACGGCGCCGGCCTCGGTTGCCGTAAACAGCCCGCCGAGAATGCCGCCGATCACAATGACGATCAGCAGCAGGCTCGGCAACGCCGCCAGGGTCCGTCGTCCCACTTCGCGCAGACCGACTGCCGGACTCGCAGGGAGACCGTGTTTCCTGGCATAGCCGGCTGCGACCACCATGAGCGAGAGCCCCATGAGCAACCCCGGGAGATAGCCGGCGACGAACAGCGCAGCGATCGATATGCCGCCACTTGCCACGGCGTAGACGATCAGAATGTTGCTCGGCGGAATCAACAAACCCGTCGTTGACGAGGCCGCGGTCAGCGCAGCGCCGAAATTGCGTTTGTAACCCTCCCGCTCCATCTCGGGGATCATGAAGCCGCCTACCGCCGACGTCGCCGCAACCGCAGATCCCGAAATCGAGCCGAACAGCATGCAGGACACGACGTTCACGAACGCAAGCCCGCCGGGCAGCATGCCGATGAACGCCTTGGCGAAGTCGATCAGGCGTCGGGCAATCCCGCCCTGCGCCATCAGCTGCCCCGACAGTATGAACAGGGGGATCGCCAGCAGCGCAAAACTGTTCAACCCACCGGCGGTACGCTGAGCCATGGTCGTCAACGCTGGCAGCACATCCATGGCGACGACAAACGCGCACAGCGTGGCCGCACCAATGCAGAACGCTATCGGCACGCCGAGCAGGAACAGCAGGATGAAGGTCAACATCAATACAAGGACTTCCATTAACCCGGCTCCCCCGGCGTCTCATCCGACACCGCCGTCCCGGGCCCCGACGTGCCCGTAAGTATCTTTTCCGTGGCAAACCCGGCGATCAGCAAGCCGCTCAACGGCAAGGCAGCGTAGACGAGCGCAACAGGAACGCCCATCGCGGCGGAGTACTGCCGCAATTCCCAGGTCAGCAGCATGAGCGCCCCACCTCCGATCACGAGCACCAGTACCGCGAACAGCAGGCAGACAGCATGCGTCAGACGCATGACGCGTAACCGGCTGACAGGCGCACCGAGCCGGTTCGACAACAGGTCGAAGCCGATGTGGCTGCCGGTACGGTACGCGTACGCTGCTCCCAGCAAACCGATCCAGATCAGCAGAAAGCGTGCAAGCTCTTCGGTCCAGGGTGCCGGCACGGCAAGCAGGTAGCGGGACAGCACCTGCCAGGCAACACTGGCAACCAGCGCCAGCATGAGCAGCGCCAGTAACTGCCCCAGCAATCGCCCGGCGCTGTCGACAGCGCGCCTCACGGCACCGCCTCGATGACCTGGATCAGCTCACCCGTCCGGGTACCGCGGTAGTCCGCCTTCATACCCTCCACCGCCGCCCTGAACGGCGCCTTGTCGGGATACACGATTTCGACGCCTGCGGCTTCGAGCGCCGCCAGCGAGTCGCGCACCTCCCGCTCCCAGAGTGTCCGTTGATGGCTCACGGAATCGTCCGCCGCCTGCGATAGCCACTGCCGCTCCTGATCGTCGAGCCGGTTCCAGACGCGCTTGCTGAGCAGCAGTACGTCCGGCACGAAGGTGTGCTCGTCGAGCGAAAAGAATCGGGCGGCCTCGTAGTGCCGCATGCGGTAGTACGTCGGCACGTTGTTCTCCGCGCCGTCGACGACACCCTGCTGCAAGGCCGTGTAGATCTCACCCAGGGAAATGGGTGTCGGGCTGCCGCCCAGCGCGGTGACCATGCGCACGGCCGTCGGGCTTTTCATGACCCGAATCTTCATCCCCGCAAGATCGCCGGGGGACTGCACCGCCCGGTCGCGGGTGTAGAAGCTGCGTGCACCCGCATCGTAGTAGCCGAGACCGTGCAGCCGCGCAACGTTCAGCGAGTCGAGCAGTTGCCTGCCTATCGGCGAATCGAGCACGCGCAGCTGGTGTTCGCGGCTGCGAAACAGATACGGCAGGCTGAATACCTTCATGGCCGGCACAAAACCCTCCAGCGGGCTCGCCGACACCTTGGTTATGGCAATCGAGCCGATTTGCAGAAGCTCTACGGTCTCGCGCTCGCTGCCCAGCTGGCCGCCGGGATAGATGACGATCTGCATGCGGCCACCCGAGTAGTCGAAAAGCCGCTCTCCCATGAGCGCCATTGCCTTGTGCACCGTGTGACCGGTATCGAGACTGTGCGCCAGCGTCAGCACGGTTGCCGCCGTGCGTTGTTCGCACGCACCTAGCAGCGACACTGCCGGTGCAGCGCTCAGCGCCCGGACGAACTGACGGCGAGTCGTCACCAGTCGGTCACTGCAGCTGACAGATATCCAGGACGTTCATGTCGGTGTAGTCGAGGTTCTCGCCTGCCATTGCCCAGATGAACGAGTAGTTCGACGTACCGGCGCCCATGTGTATCGACCACGGCGGCGAAATGACGGCCTGCTCGTTTTCGACGACGATGTGACGGATGTCGTCGGGCTCGCCCATGAAATGAAAGACGCGGTTATTCGTTGGCAGGTCGAAGTAGAAGTAGATTTCCGATCGCCGATCGTGCAGATGCGGCGGCATGGTGTTCCACACGCTGCCCGGCTTGAGTTCTGTCACACCCACGAGCAGCGAACACGAATCACAAACGCCCGGAATGATGTATTGGTAGATAACTCGTTCGTTGCTCTCCTCGAGCGATCCGCGAGCCAGCGGATTGGCCTCGCTCGGCGTAATCTTCTTCAGCGGCAGGCTTCGATGTGCCGCCGCGCTGACGAGGTAGAACCTCGCGGCATCGCCGTTACCGGGGCCGCTAAAGCTCACGCTTTCCGTGCCCATGGGCACGTACAGACCACCCCGGGGCTCCAGTTCGATTTGCTCATCGTCGACGGTCACCACGCCGGCGGTACCGCCGACGTTGAAGACACCCAGTTCCCGCCGCGCCAGCAAGGACTGCCCACGCGCCGACTCGGGCTCGGTGTGCCGCGTCAGCTCTACAGGCTCGGCCGCCACCGCACCGCCGATGATCAGGCGTTCGTTGTGGCTGTAATTGAGGTTTACCTCGCCCGGGACGAACATCTCCGAAGCCAGATAACGTTCCTTGAGCGTCGCGTTGTCGACACCCTGCATCATGTCTGGGTGTGTTGCCTGAAATACCTTCTTGTACACGGGTTTCGCTCGCCTTTTTTGCCGGACCAGACCGCTATGGTAACCGGTGTCATTACCAATAGCAAAGGGACAGACCGATCCGGGCAATGCTCGAGCAGCCCGGCCCGCGACCGCGAACGGGCACACCGTTTAGGGGTTCAGGAGGCTGGCGCGGAGGTGGATTCGCGCTCGACGAGATGGGGCGTGGTTTGCCCCGTACCGAGGGCGTCGGATTCCCCGGATTCCGACTGCAACAGACGCTCGGCCGCAAGCCTGCCGATGTCGCGCGTTGGCGAGTGCACGGTGGTCAGGCGGGGCCAGATTCGCGTCGCCACCTCGAAATCGTCGAAACCGACGACAGAAAGCGACTCCGGAACTTCGAGGCCGGCAATGCGCAACGCCTGAACGACACCGGCTGCCATCTCGTCGTTGGCCGCAAAGACGGCGGTCGGGGGAGGATCGAGGTTCAGCAGCTCGGCACCCTGCTCGAGCCCGGACTCGAAGGTGTAGTTACCTTGCAGAATGTAATCCGGCGACAACTTGAGACCAAACTCCGCAAGCCCTTCCTCAAACCCCGACCGGCGCTCGTGGGCAGACCGGAAACTGCCCCGCCCCGCTATGAACGCAATACGCCGGTGCCCAAGCTCAGCCAGGTGGCGTGCCGCTGCGCGGCTGCCGATCCGATCGTTGGTCACGATCATGCGCTGTTCCATATCGAGCGCTATCGAGGCGACGCGCACATACGCACAACCGATCTCGCGCAGCATGTCGGTGATCCGATCGTCTTCGGAAACGGACGGCGTCAGTATCACCCCGTGCAGCTTCTGCAACTCCACAAACTGCTTGGCATCTTCGATGAAACTCTCGCTGTCGCGATCACAGGGGTGCACGACGAGTTCATAGGCCGTCCCACGCAGTCCATCCAGGATACCAAGCTGCATGTTGACGACGTACTGAGGATTCGGGTTGTCGTAGATCATCCCGACAAGAAACGAACGCCGGAAGGCAAGCCCGCGAGCCTGAGGATCCGGCTGATAGCCTATCGTCCGGATCACGGTCTGGATGCCGTCGCGCGTCTCCTCATTGACCAGAGGCGAATTGTTGATGACCCGCGAAACGGTCTTTTTGGACACACCGGCAAGCTCAGCCACGTCATTGATCGTGGGCTTTCGCTGACCCTGGTGTTCGGCGTTCCATCGTTCGCTGACCTGCCGGTAGTCAATCGCCGTATTTCGAACTTTTCTTCCCACCGCAGGCACGATCCGCTTCCAGCCGACAGCGCATCATGCTACCGATTCGCCTCCATTGCGACAAACTCGACGTCAAAACGACCAAACCCGGCAAATTCGATGTTGGAACGTGATCCGATACCCACCTCATGCACTCCCGTAACGGCACCGGAGGAGATCAGCGTGCCCTCGGGCAGCTCGACGCCGCGACGCGCTGACAAGTCGATCAGAAAGCGCATCGCTGCAAGCGGACCGCCCGGGATCGCCGCGGCGCTGGCCGTACCGACGCGGCTCCCGTCGATCGATACGCTGACAGACAGGCTCTCCGGCTCCCGCTCCACCCAGTCCGAAATTTCCGGCCCGATAATCAAACCGGCGTTGTTGCCGAAGTCGCTAATGATCGAGCACGGACCCAGGTCGTTTATCGCCCGGAGCGGGCTGCTGGCAACCTCGGCGCCCGTGTAAGCCGCCTTGACGAGCCCCTCGAGTTCGTCGTCCGAGTAGCGGGCGGCGCGAGCCGGAACGGTACGCGCCAGTTCCAGAATGAATTCGGCCTCGATCGCGGCGAAACCGCCCGCATAAATCGGCATCGTCAATGCTTCGCCGGATATCGCACGAACGATCGAACGTTCGAACATTGGCCCGGCAAGCCGGTCCACCGAAAAACGCTCACGAAACCCGGCCGGGATCATGCCGACCTTCCAGCCCGCCACCTTGTCCGGCCACAAACGCATGGCCGTCGACTGAACGGCGTAGGCGTCGGCCAGACTGACGGGAAGATCGCCGGGAAAATCCGGTAGCGGTAGAGCCGAATGTCGCGCCGCGACAAAACGCTCCGCTATACCGAGGTCGGGCCCGGCAGCCTCGCCGCCGACCGCATTTGCCGCATTCCGTTCGGGTTTGTTGCTCATCGTCATGCTGCTGCCGACTAATTTCCTGCTAAGGGTTCCGAAAGCTCGATGGAACCCGTGGTTAAAAGAATGCGGTCTGCCTCTCGCCGTCCACTTGCGCGAGCAATGGCCGCGTGCAGCGCCTCGTCGCTCAGCGCGCTGCCCGCGACGCGCAGCATCCGCCAGAGGTGCGCGGCGCTGTTGTCCTCGAGCTGCGGGTACGGCCATTGCGATTCGCGGCCCGCGTAAGCGGCAAGCAACGACAGCGAAGACAGCATCGAAACGCCATCCTCCGTGCGAAACGTGTACAGATCTTCGCCCACGTGCTCGGCCAGTCTCGCAACGTGGAGGAACGCGTGCAGGTTGAACACGTGATAATGCAGCGAGCGCGTCCGGCTGAGTTCCTCGGGCATCGTGCCGTCTGCGGCAATATGCCGGGCAATCCTGTACCGCGTGTCCTGTACGACGCGACGTGCAAGGGCGCAGTTTCGCGCAAACAAGGCGTAACTCATGAGCTGGGCGTCGTAGTACGTCCCGTGATTGTTACGGGCTTCACGTTCGGTCAACGCCATAGGATCCGTAATCAACCACTGCGTGTACTCGCTGAACCAGGTCCGCACGCCGCCCGCCACGTCCGGACGAATGGCATCCTCGCGATACAACAGCTCCACGGCGTCGACAACCTCGATCAGGCGGCGGGTGTCGATAATGCCGAACGACCTGCCGGTGCTGCGCCCGGGGACGCCCTGCGCATAGCGAAGGTGCGGGTTCATCCGCGTGTGCGGGTCGACGAACCAGACACGCACGAGACGTTCGGCGTGTCTCGCGTAGCGCGAGTCGCCGGTGAAGAACGCCGCGAGGGAGAGCGTAGACACATCGTCGATAAACGCCCGCAGCCGCGAGCGGTCGTATCCGTTGCCGTCCCGCTCCGGATTCACCTTGCCGTCCCGTCGTTCATAGGGAGCCGATTTGCCGCCGCCCTCGGGAGGCCACCAGTAGGGTGCCATGCTCATGTAGTCGCGGCGGTCTCCGCTCGGCGGATCCTGGGACTTGTGCGCAACGGAATACGGACCTCGCTCAAGCGCCTCGTCGGCATCCGTCTGCAACTCGCTCAGCGCCGCCTGGAAGCGCCTGTCACCCTGCCTCGTCGCCTCTCGGACCGCGCGCAATTCGTCGATTCGCCAAACCAGAGTATCGCCGTCGAGTAACGCGTCACACGCCATTTCTGCATCCCCCGAGTGGGCCACGGCAAACGGCAGCAGCGCCGTCAGCAGCAGCACCCGGGAGACCGCAGCAGGAGACACTCGCCTTCGCGTTGACGGCGAGGATCTGCGCGGCGTCAGGCAGGAGCCACGGACATCCCTGCCCTGACAGGGAACCATCAGAATCGTGCGTCCAATCCGAGGAACAGCCGCCGCCCACTGTAGTCTGCCTGTGCAAGACTGTCCGTCGTCGGCCGATAGAAAACGTTCGGCTCGTCGAGGATATTGAGTGCCTGCAGGCGCACGGCAATCTTGTCGGTCAGTCTGAAGCGTGCGGAGAAATCCAGGAAGTCCTGAGCTTTCGTATAGCGGTTCGCCGATGTGCGGAACGGTTTGAAGTACATCGAGCGTGCCCGGTAGGCCATGCGGAGACTGGTTCTCCGATCCTCCCAGAACAAGGCGAAGTTGCCCGTGTTTTCGGAGTATCCGGGGATGTTGGCGGGTGCTACGAAATCCGCAAGTGCGTTGGTGCCGTCCGGAACGGTCGGATCGGGAAATTCGAAATCCGAGTCGGCGTAGTTGTAGCCTGCCGAGAAACCGAGACCTGCCCAGGCACCGGGCAGATTCGAGAACACGTGATTCAACGTCACTTCAACACCGGTGAGATCGCTGCTGTCGCTGGAATTCGCAATCCGCCCTATCGTCACCGGTGTGGGCGTGCCGTCGACAATCAGCGTGATCTCCTCCTGCGAATCCGTCACGCCCGTCTCGAGACGCTTGTAGTACACAGCCGTCGAGAAGGCCGTATCGTCGGAGAAATACCATTCGAACGACACGTCGAAGTTGTTCGACTCGAGCGGCTCGAGGAACGGGTTGCCGCTGGCACTGACTATGGAGCCAATGCTGTCCAGATCGGCACTGTCGTCGAAATCGAGCGCAGCCGACATTGCTTCGAGGTCAGGCCGCGCGATCGCACCGTAGAGCGCAAAGCGCAGCAGTATTTCGTCGGTCAGTTCCAGGCCAAGATTGAAACTCGGCAATACATTCGTGTAGTCGTTGCTTTCCGTGTTGACGACCGGCTCACCGACGGGAACAACCTCGAAGGTCCCGGGGTCGGCCCCAGGTATCGTCTCGAGCGCCGTACTGACGCCGAGCGACGTAACGTCGGTCTGTACGACGCGAATGCCGGCATTGCCGAACGCGGGCTTGCCAAACAACGTGCCTTCGAAATTCAACTGTCCGTAGACCGCTATGGATTCTTCGGTGACGTCGGTGTCGTCCGGCGACAACGTCGAGCCGGTGGGCAAGCCGGCATTGCGGTCCCCGGTCAGGGCAACGAACAACGCTTCCGGGTTCCACGTTGCCCACGTAATGCCGTCCATTGCGGTATCGGCGCCTTCGAACAGATCCTCGACGACAAAACCGTCACGACGCGCCGCGACGGCGCCGGCGCTGGCGTAGCCGCCGTCGACCAGTGCCAGCGTCGAATCGATACCGTCGTCTCGGATTCGGTTACGATCGCTGTAGCGAATGCCCGCCTGGATGCTGGAAACGGCACCAAAATCGACCGTGAACTCGCTGTCCAGACGAAACGACAAGATTTCGTCGTCAACGTTCTCCAGACGTCGTCTTGCCCGCGCGCCGTTGGTGTACAGGTCGTGGTTGTCGAGGTCGAAAGTGAGCCCGGTGTTGTTCTCCACGGCGGACACGTCGGTCAGCGTCAGGTTCGGCACCGTCACGCCGCGCGCGTCCAGCTCGAACAACACCCGGGAATTCGTACGGATGCGCATATCCATTTCATCCTGGCGTCGTTCGGTTTTCGAGTAACCGACATCGGCCGTCACCTTGACCCGCTCGTTCTGCCACGCGACGTTGAAGCCGGCGCCCTGATACTCCTCACCGCGAAACCGCCAAACCGACTGGTTTTCGAGGCGCGTCTCACCGGACCAGTGCAGCAATGCGCCGGTCTGCGAAATATCCAGTGGATTGATGTCGCGGCGGCCGTCCGCCACGACGAGGTTGTGCCGAAGCTCCGTATCGTCACGCTGCGAATACTGCAGATCGAGGTTCAGATCCCAGTACTCGTTCGGCTGCCACTGCAAATTGGTCATCAACGCGTCACGGTCCGCATCGGTCTGCATCGCGCGATAGATGTATTGATTCGACACAAAGTAAGTGTCCGAGGCTCCCGTGGGCGCTCCCGTTACGTCGTCGACGAGATAGGCGCAGTTATTACTCCGGTCGACGCCTTCGATCGTGTTGCATGGGCGGTAGGTCGAACTCGACGTGTAAATGTCTTCAGGGGCCGTATCGCGGCGTATCTGGCCGCCGAGCGCAATACCAATGGCACCAATACCAGTGTCGAACTGATCGGTATACAGGGCCGTGACCCGCTCGCTGATCGGATCTCCATCCGCAACCCGTTCTTCGTAATCGCTCTGCCCCGCCAGCGCCTTGACGCTAAAGCGGCGCCCGTCGACCTCCAGAGGCCTCCGCGAACTCAGCTCGATGATTCCCGAGATCCCGCCTTCGACGAAACTCGCCTGCTGGGACTTGTACACGATCGTTCCGCCAATCAGCTCCGAGGGAAACTGGCCAAAATTCACGTCTCGCCCGTCGCTGCCGGAGGAAATCTCCCGGCCGTTCATCGTCGACATGCCCAGAAATGCTCCCAGTCCGCGAACCGACAGCTCGGAGGCGCCGCCTTTGAAGCGATCCGATGTAACCCCCGTAATTCGCTCGAGCGTTTCCGCCACTGACAGGTCGGGCAAGTCGCCGATCTCGGCTCCAACCAGCGCGTCCGAAATCACGGTGTTGCTGCGCTTGACCTCCAGGGACCGCTGCAGCGACTCGCGCAACGTCCCGGTTACGACGATCTCCTCCATGTCGGAGGCCGAGCGGTCCTCCGAATCACTTTGTTGGGCCAGGAGCTTGCCGCCCGGCACTGCCGTCAACGCGAGCACCAGGCAGAAAGTGCCCAGGAAAATCGCGAACTTATCGTCTTTTGCCCTCATTTCAGTCCCCCCAGGACGACGCCGAAGCCAGACTGCACTGGTCGATTCGACGGTTGAAATAATTAATGACACCGGTATCATAAAAACTTAATGTCACCGGTGTCAATAACACAAACCAGCCGTTGCGACCCGGCAGCACAGCCGGAACGCCACCGGCCACGGAAGTCACCTGCTAGTCTCCGGCACACGGATCGACGGCAGTCATCTCACAAGGGGGGCTCATGCAAAACAGGTCTGTGCACGCGGAAATCAACGTCAGGGTCCTGCTATTGACGGCAGCAGCAATCGCCACGTGCGCGCCCGCAGCCGCAAGCGACAGCGGTTCACGACTGCCCGTTCCGTCGATTCTCCAGGCTGCGGCAGACGCGCCCTACCTGCCCGACTTTTCCTACGCCGGATACAACTTCGGGGTCGGGGAACTCCCAACCGCCAGCGGTACGGTGATCAAGGTCGACGACTACGGTGCCTCGGCAGACGACGGCAACGACGACACCAGGGCCGTGCTGGCTGCGCTGGAAGCGGCACATGCCATCGACGATCCTGTCATCCTGCGCTTCGGACCCGGAACCTACAGGATCAGCGAGGTCCTTCGAATCGAGCGCGGCCATCTGGTCCTGCAAGGTGCAGGCTCGGGAGCGGGAGGTACCAGAATTCACTTCCCGCGTCCGCTCATGCAGGTCGACCGCAGCGATTCACTCGACGAACTCAGGACTTACATTGTCGACCTGAACAAGCGCCAGCGGGAGCCTCGAAACAATATCGACGAATTCTTCTCGGAGTACTCCTGGAGCGGCGGTTTCATCTGGGTACAAAAACCGGGCACCAGACCCGCACCCTACCTCGAAGCATTCGACCCGCCGGTCGACAAGTTGGCCGACGTTACGGACGGCAAGCAAGGGGAACGGCAGCTGCGCGTACTGGGCGACCGGATGCCCGCGCCGGGCGACGTCCTGCGGCTCGCGTGGCTCAACCGCGAAGGCCCGGACGCGGGAATCGTCAAATCGCTGTACGACGATGAAGCCCATCGCGCAGGCTCACACCACTGGAGCTTTCCCAGGCGTCCGCTGGTCAGTCAGATCACACGCGTCGTCTCGGCCACAGACGACACGATAGAGATTGCGGATCCGTTACTGCATGACGTGAACCCGGAGATTCCCGCACACCTCGCCCGCTGGGCACATCTTGCAGAAGTCGGCATCGAGGACCTGCATTTCGAGTTCCCCGTATCGCCCTACTTCGGACATCATCTCGAGCGCGGCTACAACGCCATCTATTTGACGGGCGTATTCAACGGCTGGATACGCAACGTCGTGGTAAGCAACGCGGACAGCGGCATTCTGACGTACGACAGTGCGAACGTCTCGATTGTCGATGTCACGACCACAGGAGAACGCAAGGCACACTACGGCGTGCACATGGGCAACGTCCACAACGTGCTCGCAGAGCGCATCAAAGTCTTCAACCCGGTGCACCACTCGCTGACCTTTAACACTCAGTCCACCAAGTGCGTCTACAAGGATGCCGAAGTGTTTACAGATCCGGTACTCGATCAGCATGCCGGCGCGAACCATCAGAATCTGTTCGACAACGTCACGCTGCACATGGGTGCCAGCGCGTCAGACGAGGGACCCGTCGCAACGGTATTCGACGGCAGCGGCGCGCCCTACTGGCAGCCGGGCCATGGCGCTTTCAACACGACATGGAACCTCAAGATTCAGATCACTGGGGGCGCCTACCCAGACGAGCACGTCACGCTACTGGGGCTGGACGAAGGCCCAATGGCACGCATTGTCGGTTTGCACGGCAATCGGGAGTTTCGGCTGGATTACCGGCCGCAACCCTATGTTGCGAGCCTGAACAAGGCAATTGACTCGGTGCCGTCGCTGTACGAGTACCAGCTTTCCAGGCGCCTGCACGCAAGTGGAACCGTCGTAGAGGAGTAAACGACCGTCCTGGAGTGTGTCAGCCGCCGAAGGCAGCGTTAGCTAGGGCTCCTCACCCTCCAGCCAGAGCATTGCCGTCTCGAAATCGTCGAATACGCGCAGCGGCCTGGCCCGGTTCATCGCCACGTTCTCGAGAAACTCCTGGTCCTCGCGCGTTGCCTCACCCGCCACTACAGCCGTGCGGATCGAAGCAGGCCACTCCGCACCGAAATCGAAAATATCCAGCGTCGACGGAGCCGATACCTGCATCGTCACATCAACAAGCAAACGATCGACGCCGTGGCGCCTGTAAAGCTCTATGACGACATCGCGGGATGCGTTCCAGTCTTCGATAGTGACTGCGCCCCACGACTTGACGCGTATCAACCCCGCCCCCGCGTCATAACTTACTTCTTCCGGCAAGCCGGTCTCCGAATTCTTCTATCGTTCTTGGAACACGATTTTTCACAGTGTAGACCGCTCGAACGCAAGAATCACCGAATCGAGTCATGATTTACCAAATCAGAAACATTTTGAAACGTCTTCGTAACGGCACGTTCACTTGTGAAGACGCATTGAGGTCGGACGGATTGAGGTCAGACAGCGTTCCGAGAAACCTATCGGCGCCGAGGCTCGCCACCCAGGCTGTGCAGCAGGTAGGCTCTGAGTCGGGCTATCTTCTCGGCATCCAGCTCGCCGAAAAAACCCCGTGCATGCTCCGGTACATGCGCCATAGGATCACCGTTCTCCTCGAAGACGTACTGTTCGAACATACGTTTCCAGCACTGCTTCTCGTATTCGGGCATACCCTTGATCGATAGCATCGCGTGCAGCATCGTAAACATCGGCGTAAACATGTGCATCGCTGCATCGCGCCACCAGAAATTGACGAGTACGCCGGGATCGTCGAGCGACCGCACGTTGTGAAACCACATACTCGGTATATAGATGGCATCGCCCGGCTCGAGAATGCCGGTCTTTGCGGCATCGAGTGCTCTTTCAAACCTTGGAAAGCGATCGAAATCGGGGTGGTCGAGGTCAACCAGGCTAACGGGCTGACCGGCAAGCGTCGTATCGAGCGGACCGAGGTACAGATTATTGAGCTGTTCGGGCGGGAAAAGCGTAAAGCGCCGTCGACCGTGAACGACCACTGCAACGTTCTGCGGCAAATCGTAGTGAGTTGCCGTAACGCCACGATTCCCGATCCACAGTGACGACAACTGCTCCGTTGCCGGGTCGACCAGACCGTTGCCGTTTTCCCGAAGGAAAGCGTCGAGTTCGCCCTTCAGCGGAATGGCGCCCGCATAGACAGACTCACCGGACCCGCTCTCCCGTATCGAGCGCAAGCGCTCGAACAGCTCGCCGAGTGCAAGTTCGACGCGATCGAAGTTAAAGCCGCGAAACTCGTCGTCGTAGAAATAGCGGCCTTCGATTTCCTTGCGACCCACAAAAGCCTTGACCGGCTGCCGCGGCGCAAACCCGCAGATGTACTCCTCGAGCGACGCCTCCGACCGTCGGGAAGCGGCCACCACCGGCCAACTGGCGAATTGCTGCCTGAGGATAACCGGTTCGTGAATCGGCGCAATCTTGCTCTCCAGCTCATCGGCCGATGCCGGCCCGCGCTCCGTCAGCGGAGCCAGGCGATCAACGACGTTCGCAGCGACTGTAGTCACTCCCGGCCGCGTCGCACTGCGCGTGTGCGGCACATACGCATTAGCCCCGAATCAACGATTCGAGGTGGGTCCTGAACCGATCGCCCGTCGCCGGATGTTCGAGCCCGTAGGCAACCGTGGCCTGCAAATAGCCAAGCTTGCTGCCGCAGTCAAAGCGCCGACCGGAGAACGAATAAGCGTACACGGCTTGCTCGATCAGCAAATCCGCAATCGCATCGGTCAGCTGGATTTCACCACCGGCACCGCGGCCGGTCGTTTCGAGCTTGTCGAAGATCCTGGCGTCGAGGAGATAGCGCCCCACCACGGCACGATCGGACGGCGCGTCCTCAGGCTGCGGCTTCTCGACAATAGCGGTGAGCCGCTCATCACCGTCGACTTCGACGATACCGTAGCTCGAGGTGTGTGCTTTGGGCACGGTTTCCGTCGCGACGACACTGCCCCCGCGAGTGCGGTGTACATCTGCCATCTGTGACAAACAACCCGGACTGCCCTGGATCAGATCGTCAGCCAGATGCACGAAAAAGGGCTCGTCACCGACAGCCGGTCTGGCGCAAAGCACGGCATGGCCGAGACCCAGCGGCTCTCCCTGGCGAATGTAGATGCAGCTCACACCGGAAGGAACAATATTGCGAATCGACTCCAGCAAGTCGTCCTTGCCAGCGTCGGTCAGCGACTGCTCGAGTTCCGCATCGGTATCGAAATGATCCTCGATAGCGCGCTTGGACCTGCCCGTAACAAAAACGAGCTTGGTGGCTCCCGCCTCGATCGACTCTTCGACCGCATACTGGATCAGCGGCTTGTCGACGATAGGCAGCATTTCCTTCGGGCTCGCCTTGGTGGCCGGCAGGAATCGGCTGCCTCGCCCGGCAACCGGAAATACGGCGGTACGAACGGAGGCGTTCAACGACTTCTCCCATATTTAACCGGGGCCGATGATAGCCAATTCGCAGCCTCAAAGTTCACCAAAATTGTCGAAGCCGTCCAAAGGACCGCCGCCCGGATGTGGGTGGACGGCAGTCCTGACGGTGCTCCGGCTACTCCTTGCCATCGCCCCTCAAACGAATGTCCCGCCGGTTGATCTCCACGGTCCGAATGCCTATCCCCGAAACGAGCGTAAGGTCCTCGACTCGTTCGAAAGGCCCGTGCTTCTCGCGATACTCGACAATGGCGCGTGCTTTGGTCAGACCGACGCCTTTGAGTTCGGCAGAGATGGTCTCGGCATCCGCCTTGTTGATGTTCACCGGGCCGGCAAAAGCCAACAACGGCAGGCACGACGCGAGAATAGCCGCCAGCAGTTTGATCGTGTGCATATAACGCTCCTTCGTTATGACCGTCCAAGACTTGAGATGCGTGTTCGCGCAGTTGTACACAACACGGAAAGGAGCCTACCGCCGTCCGTCGCGGTCGACAGTCCCACAAAAGGGCCGGTTTAGAGAGTTTCACGGACACACAGCGGTGGAATCGAGTCACCCGGACTCCCGCGCCGAATCCGCTCTATCGGGAGGTGATGCTGTGCTGCAGAACCGTGTCGAACTGCACCCGCGACGCGGGTCGCTGAGTCTCCCAGCTGCGGCAGCTCGGACACTGCCAAAGGAGCCGCTGACTGGAAAATCCACACTCCTGACACTGGTAGCGCGGGGTTGCGGCGGCGAGCTTGCCGAGCGCACGGCGGACCTTCTCGAGTACGCCGGTCCTGCCTTCACCGCCACCGTTGAGCTGCTGTAAATCGACGAACTCCGCAAGCGTCGGCTCGTTGAGCATATAGCGTTCGACTGCAGCGTCGATGACCGGTATCCCACCGAGGTCGTGCACGATTGCCGTGTACGCCACCAACGCACTCATGTCGGGATCGTCGTCGATCATGGCGGCAATGGCGCGATCGAGTTCCTCGAGCTTCTCTTCACGCCGGTATATCGACACGATCTCGGGCAGCGTCTCGGCAATCAGGTACGTGTGTTCGGCAATGATACGGTTATACAGCGACAGCGCCGTTGCGCTGTCGTCCGTTTCCCGCGCAATGTGCGCCCGCGTCAGCGCGCCGCGCATCGTGCGGGGCCGACCGGTCTGCGCCTGTTTCACGAACGCACGAGCGGCAGAGTAGTCCTTCTCAGCGGCTGCCGACTCGGCCAGCTCGCAGTAGTAGTGTGCGATCTGCAAAGCCAGCGAGCGGCCGCCGACCTGCTCGAGCAGCTGTCCTGCCTCGATCGCCTTCTGCCAGTCCTTCTCCTGCTCGTAGATCCGACACAGGTTCTCCAGCGCCTGCACCTGGTAACGCGACCCTTCGGCCAGCCGTGCGAACACTTTCTCCGCCCGGTCGAGCAGCCCCGCCGCCTGATAGTCGCGGGCAAGGGAGTACAAGGCCTGATCTCGCTGATCGGCGGCGAGATCGGGACGGGCAATGATGTTCTGATGAATCCGGATGGCGCGGTCGACTTCACCGCGGCGACGAAACAGGCTGCCCAGCGCAAAGTGGGTTTCGATCGTCTTGTCGTCGACCCGCACCATTTCGAGAAAGTGCTCGAGCGCCTGGTCGGTTTGCTCGTTCAGGAGAAAATTCAGCCCCTTGAGATAGTCGATATTCAGCGGCGGCGGCGCATCGCTCTCTTCACGCTCGCCGAAGCGGCCCATGGCCCAGCCCGCTGCGGCAAGCAGCAGGAACAGTCCCGCCAGCAGAAAGGTCGACTCAGTCGGCATCGGCCAGCGGCAGGTTGCGCAATGAGGATACTTCCGTCTCCGAGACCTTCAGCGAGCGTTTGAGGGAGCGCTTCTCATTGGCAAGGCGCAGCGCATAGAGCCCCATGCAGACCACGCCGAACAACCAGCCGAAAACGAAGGTGACGGTAAACGCCAGCGGAACCGACGCAGACACCTCGGTAAACACCAGGTGGACGTCAACGGTGCCCGTATTGTGATAGGTAAACACGAGCATCACGACGAAGATCGCCGCGATCAGGGAGAAAATAGCAATGCGTCGAAACATGAGCCGGCTCCGGCACCCTCACGAAGTTCTGCTTCGCAGTCTAGTTGAGACGCGCCCCATTTGGTAACGCGCCGCGACCGCGGAAACTCTCAGCTCTTGATCGGAAACTGGCGGCTGGAGTTGACCCGCTCGCGCAAGTCCTTGCCGGGTTTGAAGTGCGGAACGTGCTTCCCGGCCAGCGCGACGGCCTCACCGGTTTTCGGATTGCGACCAATGCGCGGAGGCCTGAAATGCAGCGAGAAGCTGCCAAAACCGCGTATTTCGATGCGCTGCCCCTTGGCCAGCGAATCGCTCATGAGATCCAGGAGATGTTTGACCGCCAGTTCGACGTCCTTGGCCGGCAAATGTTTTTGCTTTCGGGCGATGGCCTCAATCAGTTCTGATTTTGTCATAATTCCGTCTGAGTCTCGTAAGCCACCGTTTCATAAAGACAAATATAGCCCGGACCGGCCGGTCCGGGCTACTGTTTTTACTTAATTATTTGCCTGAGCCGCCCATTTTTTCCTTCAGAAGCTCTCCGAGGGTCGTGCCGACAGGGGCCGATCCCGCCTCGGATTTGTAGTTGCTGATGGCCTCAGCCTCTTCATGAACTTCCTTCGCTTTGATGGACAGAGCAACCGAGCGGTTCTTGCGATCCACGTTGGTGAACTTGGCCTCGATTTCCTCGCCGACCTTGAGCACCGTGCGCGCGTCTTCGACGCGGCCGCGGGCCAGCTCCGAAGCCCGCAGGCTGCCGATGACACCGTCGCCCAGATCGATCAACGCACCGCGTGCATCCACTTCGGAGACGATGCCCTTGACGATCGAGTTCTTCGGATGATCGGCCAGCCAACTCGACAGAGGATCCTTCTCGAGTTGCTTGACGCCCAGAGAGATGCGCTCGCGCTCGGCGTCGATCGCCAGGACCGCAGCTTCGATTTCCTGTCCCTTCTTGTAGTTGCGGACAGCCTCTTCGCCCGGCAGATCCCAGGAAATGTCGGAGAGGTGGACAAGACCGTCGATACCGCCGTCGAGACCAATGAAGATCCCGAAGTCGGTAATGGACTTGATCTGTCCGGATACCTTGTCGTTGCGATTGAAGGTGGCTGCAAACTCTGCCCAGGGGTTCGACTTGCACTGCTTGATGCCGAGCGAGATACGCCGACGGTCTTCGTCGATTTCGAGCACCATGACCTCGACTTCCTCGCCAACCTGAACGACCCGCGACGGGTTGACGTTCTTGTTGGTCCAATCCATCTCGGACACGTGAACGAGACCTTCGACGCCGTCTTCGATTTCGACGAAGCAGCCGTAGTCGGCAATGTTCGTGACCTTGCCGAACAGACGTGTCTGCGGCGGGTAGCGCCGTGCGAGATCCTTCCACGGATCGTCACCCAGCTGCTTCATGCCCAGTGACACGCGCTGCCGTTCGCGATCGAACTTCAGGATCTTGACGTCGATTTCGTCGCCGACGTTGACGACTTCCGACGGGTGCTTGACGCGCTTCCACGCCATATCCGTAATGTGCAGCAGGCCGTCGATGCCGCCGAGATCCACGAACGCACCGTAGTCCGTCAGGTTCTTGACGATACCTTTTACCGTATTGCCTTCCTGCAGCTCTTTCAGCAACTCCTCACGCTCTGCCGAGTATTCCTGTTCGACGACGGCGCGGCGCGAAACAACGACGTTGTTACGGCGCTGGTCGAGTTTGATGACCTTGAACTCGAGGCTCTTGCCTTCGAGGTAGGCGGGATCGCGAACGGGCCGTACGTCCACGAGCGAACCCGGAAGGAACGCACGAACGCTGTCGATCTCGACGGTGAAACCGCCCTTCACGCGGCCATTGATGACACCCTCGACCACTTCACCTTTCTCGAAGGCTTTCTCGAGTTCGATCCAGGTGCGCGCACGAATCGCTTTCTCGCGCGACAGCCGGGTCTCACCGAAACCGTCTTCGACGGCATCGAGGGCCACCTCGACCTCATCGCCGATGGAGATCTCGCCTTCGCGCAGATCGCCTCGGAACTGATCGATGGGGATAACGGCCTCGGACTTGAGGCCAGCACTAACGAGGACGACGTCGTCGTTAATGGCAACAACCGTACCGGTAATGATGGAACCCGGTTTTATTTGTTGGCTTGCAAAACTCTGTTCGAATAACTCAGCAAAACTTTCAGACATTAGAAAAAAACCTTGAGGACAGACGGCACGGCCGGCATTCCTCACCCATTAAATGCGTCCTTGAAAATCACTTCCTGTGACGGACGGTCATAAACAAAAAAAGACCGAACATCCTGTCCGATCCCACCAAAACTCTCTCGGGAATAACTACTCGAGGTCAGCGGCTTCCGCCAGCCAGTCGAGCACGGTTTGCGCCACAGCCTCGATCGAGAGGCCGGAAGAATCCAGCCGCCTCGCATCGTCTGCGGGCCTCAACGGCGCCACCCTGCGCTCCGAATCCCGCCTGTCACGGTCCTCGATGTCCCGCGAAAGGGCGGCAAGGCTAACATCAATACCCTTGTCTTTCAACTGCTTATGGCGTCTTCTCGCACGCTCCTCAGCGCTCGCCGTAAGGAAGACTTTGAGCGTGGCATTCGGGAACACCACAGTGCCCATATCGCGCCCGTCCGCCACCAGGCCGGGCGGCTTCTGGAAGGCTCGCTGACGCACGAGCAGCGCCTCACGCACGGCACTGAGCGCGGCGACCAGCGAGGCATTGGCCCCCACCTCTTCGGAGCGGATCTGCCGGGTGACGTCCTCACCGTCCAGCTCGATTCGCTCGCTGCCGTCGGCTGCGGACGCAAACCACACGTTCAAATCACCGGCCACCCGGGCAAGCCCCGCCTCATCGCCCAGATCGACGCGCCGGCGCGCCGCGGCGAGAGCGACCAGCCGGTACAGGGCACCGCTGTCGAGCAGACGCCAGCCCAGCTTCTCGGCCACGCGCCGGGCAATGGTCCCCTTCCCTGACCCGCTCGGGCCGTCGATGGTGACCACCGGCACGGTGTGGGTGCTCATGGCGTCCGGACCTCGAGGTCTGCACCCAGCGAACCCAGCAACGCCGCAAAGCCGGGAAAAGACGTGTCCACGGCAGCCACGTCGCGAACCGTCACCGGACCGTCCGCAACGGTGCCGGCAACTGCCAGCGACATTGCCACCCGGTGGTCACCGTAGCTGTCCACCTCTCCTCCCCCGATCCGGCCGCCGTCGATCACAGCGCCGTCGGGCGTCTCATCAACGCTGACACCCAGCGCCTGCAGCCCGGCAGCCATGGCCGCAATACGATCGCTCTCCTTCACCCGGAGTTCCGCAAGCCCCGAAAACACCGTCCGACCGCGCGCTGCCGCTGCCGCGACGAACAGCACCGGGAACTCATCGATCGCCAGCGACACGAGTGCCGGGTCGACCGGGCCACCGCGAAGCTCGCTGGCGCGGACACGAATGTCAGCTGCGGGCTCGCGGCCCAGCAATCGCTCGTTCTCGAGACGAATATCGGCGCCCATAGTCCTAAGAACGTCGATGACACCCGTGCGCGTCGGATTGATGCCAACGCCCCGAATGAGGACGTCCGCGTCTCTCGACAGCAGTGCCGCCAGAATGACGAAGCTTGCCGACGACAGGTCGGCGGGTACGACGATCGGGCAGCCCTCGAGGCGCGGACCACCCTCGAGGCTGACGCATCCGTTTTCACAACGGACCGGCACACCCATCGCGGCCAGCATCAGCTCGGTGTGGTTGCGGGTGACCGCAGGTTCGGTGACACGCGTAACGCCGTCGGCGTAAAGCCCTGCCAGGAGCACGGCCGATTTCACCTGGGCGCTCGCCACAGGCATGGTGTAGTCGATGGCCCCGAGCCCGCCTCGACCCGCAATCTCCAGAGGCGGCTTGCCGTCCCGGCTGCCGATGACGGCGCCCATTTCGCCCAGCGGCCGAATGATCCTTCCCATCGGACGCGCCGACAGCGATGCATCGCCCGTCAGTACGGAATCGAAGCTTTGCCCGGCAAGGAGCCCGGCCATCAGGCGCATCGCCGTGCCCGAGTTGCCAAGATCGAGCGCGGTCGCCGGTGCTGCAAGGCCGTGCAAACCCACGCCGTCGATGTGGATTTCGGTCGCGGAGACCGACTCGACAGGCACACCCATCGCGCGCATTGCCGCCAGGGTTGCCAGGCAATCCTCGCCGGGAAGAAAACCGGTGACCTCGGTCCGGCCCTCGGCAATACTGCCGAACAGCAACGCGCGGTGAGATACCGACTTGTCGCCGGGAACCGTCAGCGCACCGCTGGTCAGACGCGAGGGACTGACGACGAACTGCATTAGCCGACCGCTTTCGGGTAAGCGCCGAGTACCCGAAACAGCGAACTCTTCTCTTCGAGCGCTGCCAGCGCCCCGCTGACGTGCTCGTCGCTCGCATGACCTTCGAGATCGATAAAAAACACGTAATCCCAGTTCTTCCGGCGGGACGGCCGCGATTCGATACGCGTCATGCTGACACCCGCATCTGCGAGCGGCTTCAGCAGGCTGTAGAGCACGCCCGATCCACCTGCCGTATCGCTCGTCGACACCAGAATCGTGGTCTTGTCGTTACCCGATGCCGCAAGCAGGCCGCGTCCGATCACCAGGAAGCGCGTAGCGTTGTCGGCACGATCCTCGATGTTGTTGACGAGCACCTTGAGGTCGTAAACGGCAGCCGCCACATCCGGCCCGATCGCCGCAGTACCGGCTTCGTCGCGGGCCCGCCGTGCGCCGGCCGCATTGCTCGACATGCCGATCAACTCCGCGTGCGGCAGGTACTCGCGCAGCCAGCCCCTGCATTGCGCCAACGACTGTTCGTGCGCACAGACACGCTCGATGTGCTCGAGTCCCGCCTCGCTGCCGAGCAGGTGCTGCTCGATACGAAGCTCGATTTCGCCGCCGATCTTGAGAGGCGACGTCAGAAACATGTCCAGCGTATTGTTGACCGACCCTTCCGTCGAGTTCTCGATCGGCACGACGCCGAAATCGGCGGCACCGCTCTCGACTTCCTGGAATACCTCGTCGATGGTGTGAAAAGGCAGTGCACGAACCGAATGTCCGAAGTGCTTGAACACGGCGTTCTGCGTAAACGTGCCTTCCGGGCCCAGAAAACCGACCTTGAGCGGCTCCTGCTGTGCAAGACAGGCGGACATGATCTCGCGGAACAGGCGCAGCATCTCCTCGTCACGCAGCGGCCCCTCGTCGTTGCGCTCCAGCACGCGGCGCAACACCTCCGCCTCACGCTCGGGACGGTAGTACTCGACCGCCGAACTGAGCTTGCCTTTGGATTCACCGACGGCCTGCGCAAACCGGGCCCGCTCGCTAATCAACGCCTGGATTCGCGTGTCGATCTCGTCGATCCGGCGGCGAATCTCCGCGAGATCCGTCTTGCCTGCTGGTTTGTCTTTGGTACTCATGCCGGACCGGTCAGAGCGGCTCACCGAGATTCCTGACCATCAATACACCCTCAATGTCGCGCAGGCGCTGTTCGAGCGCGGCGTCAATCGGGCCGTTGACGTCCACGATCGTGTACGCCAGTTCGCCCATCGACTTGTTGAGCAGATCTTCGATGTTCAGGTTCGCTTCGGCAAGGCAGGTGGATATCTGACCCACCATGTTCGGTACGTTGGCGTTGGCAATCGTAACCCGATGCGCGTGATTTCGCGGCATCCGGCAGGCCGGAAAATTGACCGAGAACTTGACGTTGCCGTTTTCAAGGTAGTCCTTGACGTTTTCGGCCACCATGATCGCGCAGTTCTCCTCGGCTTCCGTCGTGGACGCACCGAGGTGCGGCAGCGTCACGGCCTTCGGGTGTGCGATCAGTTCGGTCGTCGGAAAATCGCTGATGTAAGCATGCAGCTTGCCGCTGTCGAGTGCCGCAATCGCCGCCTCGTCGTCGACGACGCCCCCTCTGGCAAAGTTGATCAGCGTCGCCCCGTCGTTGAGCAGCGCCAGGCGGTCCCGGTTGACCAGTGCGCGCGTGGCGTCCACGAGCGGCACGTGGCAGGTGATCGCATCCGCACCCTGGAACAGCTGGTCGAGCGTCTCTGCCTGTTCGACGCCGGCCGATAGCTGCCACGCACGGCGTACGGTGATTTGCGGATCGAAACCAATGACCTTCATGCCCAGCGCCAGGGCCGCGTTGGCGACCTCGACGCCAATGGCGCCAAGTCCGATCACACCGAGTGTCCTGCCCGGCAATTCGAAACCCACAAACTGTTTCTTGCCCGCTTCGACGGCCTTGTTGAGGGTGTCACCGCTCTCGGTGAGCTGCTTGACGTACTCCTGCGCTCCGCAAATGTTGCGGGCGCCGAGCAGCAGCCCGGCGATCGCAAGCTCCTTTACGGCATTGGCGTTCGCACCGGGCGCGTTGAACACGGGCACGCCGCGCGCGGACATCCGTTCGACCGGGATGTTGTTGGTGCCCGCGCCTGCGCGGCCAATGGCCGCAACCGTGTCGGGAATGTCCATGTCGTGCATTTTGTAGGAGCGCAGGATGATGGCGTCGGGGTGCGCAATCTCGGACGCGACCTCGTAGCGTTCACGCGGCAGGCGCCGCAAACCTTCAACCGCAATGTTGTTGAGCGTCAGAACTTTAAACATGATTCTAAAAATGCCAGATAACTAAATGATAATAAAAAATATTTATAGCCGCAGACTTCAGCCTTTCCGACGCTCGAAATCCGCCATGAAATCGATGAGCGCCGCCACGGCCTCCTCGGGTACCGCGTTGTAGATCGACGCCCGCATACCGCCGACGGACCGGTGGCCCTTGAGATTCGTGAGGCCCGCCGCCTTCGACTCCTCGAGGAAAACCGCGTCGAGCGCTGCGTCCGCCAGCACGAACGGTACGTTCATCCACGAGCGCGCATCGACGGCCACCGGATTGCTGTAGAACCCGGAAGCATCGATAGCTGCATAGAGGCTTTCGGACTTGCGGCGGTTGATTTCGCCCATCGCTTCGACGCCGCCTCGCGCCAGCAGCCACTCGAACACGAGGTCCGCCACGTACCAGGCGAACGTGGGCGGCGTGTTGGTCATCGAATCCGACTCGGCGTACGACTTCCAGGTCATCAGATGCGCGGTACCGGGACGCACGCGCTCGAGCAATTCGTTGCGGACGATCACGACCGTTATGCCCGCCGGCCCGATGTTCTTCTGTGCACCCGCGTAGATAACGCCGAAACGGCTGACGTCAATCGGCCGCGACAGAATCGTGCTGGACATATCGGCAACCAGCGGCACGTCGCCGCCGGGCACGAAATGAAACTCGACGCCGGCGATCGTTTCGTTCGGCGTGTAGTGCAGGTATGCAGCCCCCGGATCGCGGCGCCAGGAAGACTCGTCAGGTATGTAGGTGAAATTTTTGTCGGACGCGTCCGCCGCGACGTTGACGGAACAGAACTTGCCGGCCTCACCCGCCGCCTTCTTGCCCCAGCTGCCCGTCACCACGTAATCCACGGTGTCCCCAGGCTGGCTCAGATTCAACGGCGCCATCGCCATCTGCATCGTCGCGCCGCCCTGAGGGAACAGCACGCTGTAGTCGTCCGGGATCCCGAGGAGCTTCCGCAGATTGGCCTCGGCACGTGCCGCAACCTCGACGAACTCCTTGCTGCGATGACTGATTTCCATCACCGACATGCCAGTACCCTGCCAATCGGGAATGTCGTTACGAATGGTGTCGAGCACCTCATCGGGCAGCGCCGCGGGTCCGGCACTAAAGTTGAATACGCGAGACATGTCGCTTGAGTCCTTGAGAAAACGTCTGGAAATGGCGGGCTTTGGTGCAGCGCAATACTGCGGCGGTATTGTTACGCTTTAGCAGGGCAAATGCACTAGTTGCAAGTGCATGTTTGTGGGACAAATACCGCAACCACAACCCTTGCCGAAAACGGCGGGCCGCCCGAGCTACTCTTCGATGTCCTCGTCTTCCATCGACTCGACGCGCGCCAGCCCGACCAGGCGATGGCCTGCCTCGACGCGAATCAGACGCACACCCTGTGTGTTGCGTCCCATGACGGAAATATCCGCCACCGGGGTGCGCACCAGCGTGCCGTTCGAGCTGATCAGCATCACCTCGTCATCCTCGCTCACGGGGGTGGCTCCGACCGTACGCCCGTTGCGCGCCGTCGTCTGGATGGCAATGACACCCTGCCCGCCACGTCCCTGAACCGGGAAATCCTCGACCGGGGTCCGCTTGCCGTAGCCGTTTTCCGTTGCGGTCAGAATCAGACCGTCCTGCACGATCGACAGCGCAATGACCTCGTGACCTTCGGGCAGACGGATGCCGCGTACCCCGGCTGCGCCGCGACCCATCGGCCGGACGTCAGCCTCGGAGAAGCGAATGCTCTTCCCGGAACTCGCCACGAGCAGAATGTCTTCCTTGCCGTCGGTTATCGCGGCGTTGACGAGCACGTCGTCGCCACGCAGATCGATCGCAATGATGCCGCTCGCCCGCGGCCGCGAGAACTGCGACAGCGGCGTCTTCTTGACCGTGCCGCCCGAGGTCGCCATGAACACGAAACTGTCGTCGTCAAACGCTTTGATGGGCAATACCGCATTGATGCGCTCACCGGGCTCGAGCGGCAGCAGGTTCACAATCGGCTTGCCGCGGGACCCGCGGCTCGCTTGCGGAACCTGATACACCTTGAGCCAGTACATCTTGCCGCGGCTGGAGAAACAGAGAATCGTGTCGTGGGTGTTGGCGACAAACAGCTGGTCGACGAAGTCCTCGTCCTTGACCTTGGTTGCCGAACGCCCGCGGCCGCCCCGCTTCTGCGCCTGGTAAGCCTCTATCGGCTGTGCCTTGGCATAGCCGCCGTGGGACAGCGTCACGACCACGTCTTCCTGCGGAATCAGGTCCTCGACCGACAGATCCGAATGGTCCTGCACGATCTCGGTACGCCGCTCGTCACCGAACCCTTCCTTGAGTTCCTCGAGTTCGCCGCGAATGACGCCGAGCAACCGGTCAGGATCGGCCAGAATATCAGAAAGATCTTTAATTTTATCAAGAATACCTTTGTATTCATTGATAATTTTCTCTTGCTCAAGTCCCGTCAGACGCTGCAGCTGAAGATCCAGGATGGCCTTCGCCTGAACCGCGGACAGGCGGTACTCGCCGTCGATCAGGCCGTATCCGTCTTCCAGCGCATCGGGCCGCGTGTCCGTATCCCCGGCGCGCGCGAGCATGTCGGTCACGGCACCCGGCGGCCAGCCACGCCCAACCAGCGCCTCACGCGCCTCCGCCGGCGACGGCGACGTCTTGATGAGTTCGATCACTTCGTCGATGTTCGCAAGCGCTACGGCCTGCCCCTCGAGGACGTGACCGCGATCACGCGCCTTGCGCAGCTCGAAGATGGTCCGCCGGGTGACGACCTCGCGGCGATGGGCAAGAAACGCCTCCAGCACCTGCTTCAGGTTCATCAGGCGCGGCTGGCCCTCGTGCAGCGCCACCATGTTGATGCCAAACACGCTCTGCATCGGGGTCTGCTTGTACAGGTTGTTCAGCACGACGTCGGAGGCCTCGCCACGCTTGAGTTCGATGACGATTCGCATGCCGTCCTTATCGGACTCGTCGCGCAGTTCGCTGATGCCCTCGATCTTCTTCTCTCGGACCAGCTCGGCAATTTTCTCGATCAGGCGAGCCTTGTTGACCTGATAAGGCAGCTCCGAGACGATAATGCGTTCACGGCCCCGGCGATCTTCTTCGACCTCCGTGCGCGCCCGCGTGTACACACGCCCGCGGCCCGTGCGGTAGGCAGCGTAAATCCCCTGGGCGCCGTTGATGATTCCGGCCGTCGGAAAATCAGGCCCCGGGATGTGCTCCATGAGCTGCGGAATGTCGATCGACGGATCCGCAATCAGCGCCAGACAGGCATCCACGACTTCGCCCAGATTGTGCGGCGGTATGTTGGTGGCCATGCCCACCGCAATACCCGACGAGCCATTGACCAGCAGGTTCGGCACCCGAGCAGGCAGCACCGACGGCTCGCTTTCCGAACCGTCGTAGTTTTCCACGAAATCGACGGTTTCCTTGTCGATATCCGCCAGCAGCTCGTGGGCCAGACGCGACATCCGGACTTCGGTGTAGCGCATGGCAGCTGGCGCATCGCCGTCGACCGAGCCGAAGTTGCCCTGCCCGTCCACCAGCAGATAGCGCATCGAAAACGGCTGCGCCATGCGCACAATCGTGTCGTAGACCGCCGAATCGCCGTGAGGATGGTACTTACCGATGACGTCACCCACGACGCGCGCGGATTTCTTGTAGGGCTTGTTGTAGTCGTTGCCGAGTTCGCGCATGGCGTACAGTACCCGCCGGTGCACGGGCTTCAGGCCGTCCCTTACGTCGGGCAGGGCACGGCCTACGATGACGCTCATCGCATAATCGAGGTAGGACTGCTGCATCTCCTGTTCGAGACTGACCGACAGCAATTCCTGGGCAACTTCAGACATAAAAACTCACAAATTCCGTCCGGAACGCCGCCTTCTGACGGCGTTCTCGAGATTCGATTCAGTGGATGCTTCTGGCGCTATTTCGAGGTGAAAACGAGTGGCTTTCCTGCCCGCTCAGAGGACCTGTCCCGCGAGCGCATTTCAGGTTCGAATTCTATCACAGACAACGCCATTTCAGGAGTGTTTCGAGGCTTCCCGAGCGCCTTGGCGGCAAGGCGTGGCGGGGGTTGGCGGGGCCTGTATACTGCCGCCTTTCGAGCTTACCGAAGCCGCGTTTCTTGGGGCCTGTTAACCCTATGCGAGTGCACCCTGTTGTCCCCCAAAACGCGCCAATCAAGGCGCGAGGAGTGTAGTTTGGTGAATCCAAATCAGCGACGAGCAACGCCGAGTGGCGCGTTTTGGGGGACAACCCGAAGGGCTGGGTCTATTTTGCCGCCCAGCGGCGTTGTCACTCGCTTATGTAGCGGTGCTACACGGCGCTCTTTCCGCCTTGCTGGACAGCAAAATAGACCCAGCAGGGCGTACTCGCATAGGGTTAGCAGGCCCTAGGCCTGCCGAGATCCGTCGATGCAACACTGCGACACGCTGATTACACCCGAGTGGTGCGCGACCGCCGAGGCGCCCGGGACGGTGCTCGTCGAGCACGCCGTCGCGGTGGCCGACGGCCGCATAATCGCCGTTTTGCCTCGCGCCGACGCGGAACAGCGCTTCAGCTGCAGCCAGCACGTGGATCGCCCCGGCCACCTGCTGACACCCGGCTTCGTCAACGCCCATGCGCACGCTGCAATGACCTTGCTCCGGGGCTACGGCGACGACCTTCGGCTTGAGGACTGGCTGCGCTCACGCATCTGGCCGACGGAGCGGCGCTGGGTTGGGCCGGAATTCGTGCGCGACGGCGTGGCGCTGGCCATTGCGGAAATGCTCCGCGGCGGCACGACCTGCTTTGCCGACCAGTATTTCTTTCCCGAAATCACGGCAAGCACAGCCATCGACATGCACATGCGCGCCGTCATCGGCACGCCGGTACTCGATTTCAGGACCGAGTGGGCCGGGTCCGCTGCCGAATACCTCGAGAAAGGCGCCAGCCTCGTCCACGATGCCTACGCGGATCATCCTCTGATCCGCAGCGCCTTCGCGCCCCATTCGACCTACGCGCTCAGCGACGAGTCGCTCGTGGAGCTGCGCGTCATGGCCGATCAGCTCGATGTCCCCGTACAGATCCACCTGCACGAAACCGCCGAGGAAGTGCGTCAGGCCGTCGAAAACACCGGCATGCGCCCGATCGAACGCCTCGCGAAGCTGGGTCTCGTCAACCGCTCGCTGCTCGCCGTGCACGCCGTGCACGTCAACCCGGACGAAATTGCGCAGTTTGCGGAAGCCGGCGTCGCGGTTGCGCACTGTCCCCGTTCGAACATGAAACTGGCCAGCGGCACCGCGCCGGTCACGTCGTTTCTCGACGCGGGGGTGACGGTCGGCATCGGCACCGACGGCCCCGCCTGCAACAACGCAATGGACATGCGGCTCGAAATGGACACGGCTTCCCTGCTCGCCAAGGTCTCGAACGGCGACGCTACCGCGGTGCCGGCCGGCCAGGCGCTGTGGATGGCCACGGCGGGCAGCGCCGCTGCGCTGGGCCTGAGCGACGAGATCGGCACCATCAGCGCCGGCAAATGGGCGGACCTGGCCTGCGTCGACCTGTCCGCGACCAATACCCAGCCCGTTTACGACCCGATCTCACAGCTCGTCTATGCCGCAAGGTCCGATCAGGTGGCGGACGTCTGGGTGGCTGGCCGTCATCGCGTCGAGGGCGGGCAACTTACGGACACCGATATCGCCGGCATCTGCAGACGCGCCGGCGAGTGGCGCGAACGGATCGCGGAGAACGGCATCCCGAACGAACAACGAGCCGAAGCCCAATGAACGCAAACCAGACATCCGGCGCGAACGCGCACGACAACGTCGACCCGGCCGAAATGGCCAAATTCAACGGCCTTGCGGCCCGCTGGTGGGATACGGAAGGCGATTTTCGCCCGCTGCACCAGATCAACCCGCTGCGGCTCGACTGGATACGGGAGCGCGTCGCGCTGTCGGGACAACGCGTCGTCGACGTCGGCTGTGGCGGCGGTATTCTGACCGAATCCATGGCGGCTGCCGGCGCCGAGGTCACGGGCATCGACATGGCCGAAGCCCCGCTCGCCGTCGCCCGCCTGCACCAGCTCGAGTCCGGCGCAAACGTCGACTACCGGAACGCTCGCGCCGAGGATCTTGCCGCCGAGCAGCCCGGCCGGTTCGACGTCGTAACCTGCCTCGAGATGCTCGAACACGTGCCCGACCCGTCAGCCGTGATCGAAGCCTGCATGACGCTGGCGCGGCCCGGCGGACATGTGTTTTTCTCGACGATCAACCGCAATCCCAAGTCTTTCCTGTTTGCGATCGTCGGCGCCGAGTACGTACTGAGATTGCTGCCGCGGGGCACCCACGAATACCAGAAGTTCATTCGGCCGTCGGAACTCGAGGCTTCGGCGCGCCGCGCGGGACTCCAGCTGACCGATTCCACAGGCATGCTCTACAACCCGCTGACCCGGATCTATTCGCTGGGACCGAACGTCGACGTCAACTACATTCACTACTATCGTAAGCCGAACGACGAAGCCAGCGAGAGCAATCGCTAGTGCCGGGCATTGCTCCCGGCGGCTTCGACGCCGTCCTGTTCGACCTCGACGGCACCCTGATCGATACGGCGCCCGACATGGTTCGTGCACTGACGACGCTGCAAGCCAGGCACGGCCTTGCTCCCATCGACTATCCGACCGGCCGGTCCCAGGTGTCCAACGGTGCGCTCGGACTGCTGCGCGTGGGGTTCCCGCAACACGAGGTCCGCTTCGGCGACCCGCTGCACCTCGAATTTCTCGACGTGTACGCGGAGGACCCGGTACGCGATTCAACATTGTTTCCGGGCTTGCCTTTGCTGCTGGAACGCCTCGAAGGCGCATCCGTTCCCTGGGGCATCGTCACCAACAAACCCGGCTTCCTCACCGAGCCGCTGCTCGCGGCTCTCGAACTGGATGCGCGGGCCGCGGTTACCGTGTGTGGCGACACGCTGACGGTCAGAAAGCCCGATCCCGCTCCCATGCTGCACGCCGCGTCGGTCGCGGGTCTCGATCCGGCAACAACGCTCTACGTTGGCGATGCGCTCCGGGATATCGAAGCGGGACGAAGTGCCGGCATGGGGACGGTCGCCGCCGCTTACGGCTACATTGCGCACGGCGACGACGCACGGCACTGGAATGCCGACGGCATTGCCGGGGACACCGAAGAGCTTACCCAAATCGTCCTGAAAGCGGTTAACCTTGCCGCCTGATGTACGCAGTTGAAATCAATCCGTCCTGGATCGAATTCGGCGGGCCGGCACTGGCCCTCGGCCTGTTGCTCGGCGGTCTCGCAGGCTGGCTCTTTGCCCGGCGGCGAAGCCTCAGACTCAGCGCCGAACTCGAGAAGTCACGCGAGCGCGTCCGCAACCAGGAGGCGCTCGACGCAGAGCGCCGTGCCGCCATCGAGGCCGCCAAATCCGACCTGACGGAAGCCGTCGGCAACCTGACTCAGCAGTCCCTGAAGCACAACAGCGAAAGTTTCCTGAGGCTCGCAGAGCAGCGGATGGCGGCGCAGAACGAACGCGCAAAGAGCGCCCTTGGCGAACGTGAACAGGCGGTCGAAAGCCTCGTAAGACCGATCCGCGAAGCCCTCAAGGCGTCGCAGGAGCAAATCCAGGCGCTCGAGAAAGCCCGCAGCGAAGCCTACGGAAGCATCAAGAGCCAGCTCGAGGCCATGCAGGCCGGCCAGGCATCGCTGGCCAAGGAAACGCAAAACCTGGTCAACGCGCTGCGCCGCCCCGAGGTTCGCGGCCGCTGGGGTGAACTCACGCTCCGACGCCTCGTCGAGCTTGCCGGGATGGTCGAACACTGCGACTTTCAGGAGCAGGTACACAACGCCACCGACGAACAGATCATTCGCCCCGACATGATCGTCCGCATGCCGGACGAACGGGAACTCGTCGTCGACGTCAAGACCCCGCTCGATGCCTACCTGTCGGCCGTGGAAGCGGACGACGAGGTGCAGAGCCGCCTGGCGCTCGACCGGCACGCAAAAAACGTACGCGAGCACATACGCACGCTCGCCTCGAAAGCCTACTGGGCTCAGTTCGAAGCCAGCCCCGAGTTCGTGATTCTGTTCATCCCCGGCGACCAGTTCCTGAGCGCCGCCCTCGACCGCGATCCGGAACTCATTGAATACGCGCTCTCACAGCAGATCATTCTTGCAACACCCACGAGTCTCGTCGCGCTGCTGAAAGCGGTTGCTTACGGCTGGCGGCAGTTCGCGCTGGCCGACAACGCACAGGAAATACGCGGACTCGCCGAAGACCTGTATGCCCGCCTGCGCGCCTTCACCGGGCACCTCGACAAGCTCGGGCGGCAGCTCGGGAGCAGTGTCGATCACTACAATCGCGCCGTCGGCTCACTCGAACGCAAGGTCCTGCCCGGTGCCCGCCGCTTCACCGAGCTGGGTGTGCACGTCAAGCAGGAAATCGAAAAACTCGAGACGCTCGAACCGGTTCCCCGTAAGATCGCCGACGCTCCCGAGGAGGAAAACCACGCCGGCAACGGCGCGCCCGGCGAACAGGATACCCAAGTGCCCCAGAACAAACCGGAAGACTCATGAACCCGAAGAACTACGAGCCCCGCGAAGGGCTGCTCAAGGACCGCGTCATCCTCATCACCGGTGCCTCCGACGGCATCGGTAAAGCCCTCGCCCTTCGCGCGGCGGGGCTCGGCGCGCAGGTCATTCTGCACGGCCGCAAGCAAAGCAAGCTCGAGAAGGTTTACGACGAGATCGAAGCACTCGATGGAGCCCCTCGCCCGTCGATTGCCGTAATGGATCTGCTGACGGCGCAGAGTGCGGAGTACGAACAACTGGCTGCCAGCCTCGACAGCGAGTTCGGCCGACTCGACGGGCTGGTCCACAATGCGAGCATACTGGGTGACCGCTTTCCCGTTCACCAGTACGACGCAGCACAGTGGCAGCAGGTCATGCACGTCAACGTCACTGCGGCGTTTGCGCTGACCCAGGTGCTCATGCCAATGCTGCTCGCCGCCGAAGATCCGTCGATTATTTTCACGTCGAGCGGCGTCGGTCGCAAAGGCCGTGCGTTCTGGGGCGCCTACGCCGTTTCGAAGTTTGCGACCGAAGGTCTGTCCCAGGTCCTCGCCGACGAACATCGCGAAGGTAAATTGCGCGTCAACTGCGTCAACCCGGGGGCAACCCGAACCAAGATGCGGCTCGCGGCCTACCCGGCGGAAGACCGGGACAAACTGAAGACGCCGGAGCAGGTCTTGCCGGCGTATCTGTACCTGCTGGGAGAGGACAGCCGAGGCACTACGGGCGAAAGTCTGGATGCGCAGTAACAGTTCAGATGAACTAGTTACCTTTGCTTATTGTTTTTCCTATATTTTTTTCGTATCGGCTGCCGACCTGACGGATCGTCCGGCACATCGAGACCCACCGCCTCGTACAGGGCCTTGACCTGACCGGGGGTCAGCGCAGCGTATCGGCCGCGACGCAGCTGCCGCGGCAGAGCCAGCGGACCGTAGCCGGTTCGGATGAGCCGCGAGACCCGGTAGCCGATCGCCTCCCAAAGCCGCCGCACTTCGCGATTGCGGCCTTCTTTGAGGGTGACGTCGAACCAGCGGTTGCTGCCCTCGCCGCCCGCCGCCGTAACGGATTGGAACTGCGCGGGACCATCGTCGAGGGTCACGCCGTCAAGCAGCTGCTCGAGTTCTTCCGAACCCGGGCTGCCCTGCACGCGGACAGCGTAGCGGCGGATTACCTCGCTCGACGGGTGCATCAGCGCATTCGCCAGCTTGCCGTCGGTCGTGAACAGCAGCAGCCCTGTCGTGGCGATATCGAGACGGCCCACCGCCACCCATCGGGCACCCCTGAGCTTCGGCAGCTGCCGGAAAACGACCGGCCGTCCGTCGGGATCCGTGCGGCTCGTGACTTCGCCTTCCGGCTTGTTGTACATGAGGTGCTGATGCGGTGGCGATTCGCTGCGCAGATGCAGACGCCTGCCGTCGAGCTGGATGGTTTCGCGGCCGGTGACGGGCTCGCCCAGCGCGGCGGTGCGGCCGTCCACGGTTAGCCGGCCTTCACGAATCCACCCTTCGACCTCACGGCGGGAGCCGTGACCGGCCGCCGCCAGTACTTTCTGAATGCGCTCAGCCGCCACCGGCGGACACGTCGCGGTCGTCGTCGTCCTCGCTGGTCTTGAGTGTCGCGATCGCCCGCGCGTCGCCCGGATCGGGCCATTGGGAGACGACCAGTTCGTCGTCGCTCGACGGCGCATCGGAAGCACCGTCGGAGGACGCGTCGGCCGCTACCTCCGCGGCGTCATCGGAGCCACCCGGACCGGCGTCTTCCGCCACGACGTCCTCAACCGCTCCATCCGCAGGCGCGTCCTGTTCCTCGGCAACGGGTTCGCCCGGCTCGTCGGCAGCCGCCGCCTCGTCATCACCGACGGGAACGGCAGCAACTTCGCCGGCCGGCGCCGCTTCTTCGCCCTCCGCGCCGCCGCTGTCCGCGTCGTTGGCACTCTCGGTGTTGTCGACCGCCACCTCACCCGAACCTTCGACCTCGGGCAGGTTGAGCTGTACTCGGAGACTCTCCCAATCGGCGAGATCTGCCAGCGGCGGCAGGTCGTCGAGTTTCTTCAGTCCGAAGTAGTCGAGGAACGTGCGCGTCGTGCCGAACATGGCGGGACGCCCTGGCACGTCACGATGCCCGACCACTCTTACCCAGTCGCGCTCCATCAGCGTCCGCACGATATTGCTGCTCACCGACACGCCGCGTATCTCCTCGATCTCCCCGCGGGTGATCGGCTGACGGTACGCCACCAGCGCCAGTGTTTCGAAGAGAGCCCGCGAGTATCGTGGCGGCCGTTCTTCCCAAAGCTTGTGCAGGCGATCGGCCATCGTCGGTTTGATCTGGATGCGGAAACCGGATGCCACCTCGGCAATGGTGAACCCGCGCGGTTCGTATTCCTCCACGAGTTCGGCGATTGCCTTGCGGATTTCGCCCTTGTCGGGCGCCGAGCGGCCGTCGAACAACGCCTTCAGCTGATCAATGCTCAACGGACGTCCGGCGGCCAGTATCGCCGCCTCTACAAAGTATTTGATTTCAGACAGTTCCATTATCTTCCCCGGCATCCTCGCCGTTGTTCGTGTCGTCCCCGGTCGTATCGTCTCCGGCCGCGTCGCCGTCGGGCGCAGCTTCGGTATCGACCAGCCGCACCGACGACGCCGATCGTATATGCAGAGGTGCATACGCATCCGACTGCACGACCTCGATTACCGACTCCCGCAGCAGCTCGAGAATGGCAATGAAGGTTACGGCCACACCCATTCGGCCCTCTTCCGGGTCGAACAGTTTGCCAAAATCCGTGAACGCGCTGGCTTTGATACGCGAGAGTATTTCCGACATGCGTTGCCGCACGGACAGCGGTTCGCGCTGCAGATGCAGGTTCGAAAACATTTCGGCCCGTTTCAGCACGTCGTGAAACGCCAGCAGAAGTTCCTTCATCGTCACGTCGGGGAGCTTTTGCGTCACCTTGCGCTCCGGCGTTTCGGCCGAGCCCACAAATACGTCGCGCTCCAGACGGGGCAGCTCGTCGATGTCGCTGGCCGCCTTTTTGAAGCGTTCGTACTCCTGCAAACGCCGAACCAGCTCGGCACGCGGGTCTTCCTCGTCGTCTTCTTCCCTGCTCTCGGGGCGTGGCAGAAGCATGCGCGATTTGATTTCCGCCAGCATGGCCGCCATCAGCAGATATTCACCCGCCAGTTCGAGCTGCAGTTCCTTCATCAGCTCGATGTACTGGACGTATTGCTTCGTGATCTCGGCAATCGGGATATCGAGGATGTCGATGTTCTGGCGCCTGATCAGGTACAGCAGCAGATCGAGCGGCCCCTCGAATGCCTCGAGAAACACCTGCAGCGCATACGGCGGGATGTAGAGGTCCTGCGGCAACGAAGTAACGGGCTCGCCGGCCACCACGGCAAACGGCATCTCACCCTGCGCAGGCGACTGCTTTTCGTCCTGCGGCGGCTTGGGCGCGTCCTCAGGCGTCAGCACTTTGAGATCGGGTTTCATGGTGTTTCCAGGCGGTTTCGCGGCATTCTAGCCTAAATTGGGCGGGTGTCTCAGAGAGATTCACGGCAGCGGTGCTCGGGAAATCCCCGGCTCCGGCGTCCGGTCGGCTTTTGCGCCTACTCGAACGCCGAAACGTCGCCCCGGCCGACCCGCAGGACCTCCGGGGTCCCGGACGAAAAGTCGATGACGCTGGTCGGCTCTATACCCACCGGCCCCGAGTCGATGACGGCATCGATCTGGTGCCCGATCCGGCTCAGTATCTCCTCCGGGTCCGTCATTGGCAGCTCATCGCCGGGCAGACTCAGAGTCGAACTCATGATCGGCTCCCCCAGCAGATCGAGCATGGCTCGGACGAGCGGATGGTCGGGTACCCGCAGGCCGATCGTGCGGCGCTTGGCGTGCTGCAGGCGCTTCGGGACCTCCCGGGTCGCCTGCAGAATGAACGTGTACGGGCCCGGGGTCATGGACTTGAGCATGCGGTAGGCCCAGTTGTCCACTCTTGCGTAGACGCTGATCTCCGACAGATCGCTGCAAACCAGCGTGAAGTTGTGGTGCTTGTCGGTGCGGCGGATACGCCGGATCCGATCCATCGCCCGCTTGTCGCCAATATGACAGCCGAAGGCGTAGCTCGAGTCGGTCGGATAGGCGATGAGTCCGCCCTGCCGGATGATCTGCACGACGGCGGCCACCAGCCTCGGCTGCGGATTCTCCGGATGGATGTCGATTATTCTGGCCACGCGCGGATTGTAGAGATGCATCCACGGCAAGCAAGCCTCGTGAGGGGATGGCGCCCGCAAGCCCGAAGCCGCTATCATCCGCGACTGGCTGGCTAAGGCGGCTCCCGATGCAGGCGTTGTTCGAGTTTCTACCGCTGATCCTGTTCCTGGCGGCGTACTTCTACAAAGACATCTTCTTCGCGATGATCGTACTCATGATCGCGATGCCGATCGGGCTTGCCATCAAGTACTGGCAAACCCGCAAGCTGGACAAGATGTACTTCTGGTCCACGGTGCTACTGCTCGTGTTTGGTCTTGCTTCGCTGTATTTCCGCAACGCCGAGCTGTTCTACTGGAAGCCGACGGTATTCTATTGGGCCGCTGCCGCCGGGTTCCTCGGCAGCCAGCTTTTCCTCCAGAAACCCTTCGTGCAGCGCTTCTTCGAACTCTCCGGCGAGCTGCCGACCGAGCAACTCAGCCGCTCTCAGTGGAACGGCCTCAACAGCGTGTGGGTGCTGTTCTTCGCCTCGCTCGGCGCGTTGAACCTGTACGTCGCCTATTCCTTCAGCGAAGACCTCTGGGTGAAGTTCAAGGTTTTCGGCCTGCTGGGGATCACCTTGTTTTTCCTGCTGGCGCAAGGGATATGGCTCATGTCCCGCCTGGAGTTCGAAGAGTCCGAACAGAACGCCGATCAGAAAGACGGAGAAGCCTGACATGTGGTACGCCATTATTGCCGAAGATGTCGACAACAGCCTCGAAAGGCGGCTTGAGGCACGACCAAAACATCTTGCCCGTATTGGACAACTCGTCGACGAAGGGCGCCTCCTCGTCGCCGGACCGCACCCCGCGACCGATAGCGAAGATCCGGGCAGCGCCGGCTTTACGGGCAGCCTGATCATCGGCGAATTCCCGGACCTCGAGTCCGCGGAGGCCTGGGCCAAAGCCGATCCTTACGTCGAGGCCGGGGTCTACGCCGACGTTAAGGTCAAACCCTTCAAGCGCGTTCTGCCGTGAACGCCGGGCGTGTCAAACGCATCGAGGCGGCTTTGGACCTGCTGTCTCCCGCCGCACTCCTTGTGAAGGACCAGAGCCATCTGCATGCCGGACATGCCGGCGCGGAAGACGGACGCGGCCATTTCGAGGTCATCATCATTAGCGATGCCTTCGCGGGCAAGAGGCCGCTGGAAAGGCATCGGATGGTGTTCGACGCGGTCGGCGACCTCATGCAGACCGACATCCACGCGCTGAATATCAAGGCTTACAGCTGCGACGAAAAATCTTCGATCTGAGCATTCAGCGCGCCCGCCAGGCGCCTGGCCACCGGAATACGGCCCAATGGTTTACACTTGAGGTTTCCGGTAAACGCTGAGCCTTCCAGAAACCGGATCTCAAACTATTCTCGTTTATCTCCAAGGATCACAACATGACCAGTTCAAGCGGTTCCGCGAAAGCCGGAATCACGGCCGTAATGGCACTCGCCGCGTTTCCATGGGTTGCCGGCGCGGAAACGGTGAAGACGATCAACGGCGTGGATCTCGACAGCTCCGTCGTTGACTTCTACATTGAATCGCGGACCCAGCAACCCGCCGCGCAAGTGGACCCCCAGGCCCGCGCTGCGCTGACCGACGAGCTGACGGACATCTACCTCATCAGCACGCAGGAGCGCGCCGGCGAGCTTGCAGAAAGCGAAAGCGTCAAGGCGCGGGCCGAACTGCAGTATCGCGGCCTGCTTGCGCAAGCCGTTGCGGCAGACTTCGTGGAAAACAATCAGGCAACCGACGAGGAAATCGCCACGGAATACGCTGGCTACGTTACGCAGTTCGAAGAGAGCCCGCCGAAGGAATACAAGGCGCGCCACATTCTTGTGGAAGCGGAAGCCGACGCAATCGCGATCATTACACAGCTCGGTGAAGGCGCCGACTTCGCCGAACTTGCAAGCACACATTCGATTGACAACTCCGGAAACAGCGGCGGTGACCTGGGTTGGTTCGCGGCTGAAACCATGGTCCAACCGTTCGGTGAAGCCGTCATTTCGATGGAGGACGGCAAGTACAGCGAGCAACCGGTGGAAACGCAGTTCGGCTGGCACGTGATTCTTCGCGAGGGCATACGCGACGCCAGCCCGCCGACGCTCGAGAGCCTTCGTGACGCCATCAAACAAGGCATCGAGCAGCAGAAACTGCAGCGTTACATCGAAGGTCTCCGTCCCGCAGCAGACAATGACGATTAACTTTACTTAATCTCAAAAACACTGCAAAAAAGGGCGCCAAAAGGCGCCCTTTCTATATAACTCAGGCCGATTTGTGACTGTCATCACGGCAGTTTTAAGCCGAGACTTCTACCATTCTTCTCGAGTCGTCCCTAATCGCTCGGGGGCGGCTCCTCCAACCCTCGCATCTCCTTCTTCCAAGGTTGATACGAGATCTAAGTCGGCAGGGACGCCGACTTTTTTAACCTCTGCTTACGTCGCCTACTATCCAGTTGTTGGCTGCCTACACCGCTCGCAGTACACATTACTGCAGCGTAATTCGTAAACCAACAAACTTCTAGAAAGTGAAGCAACTGTCTAATTTGTCATAATGCAGTGGTTGCGACTAAAGCTGGCGGCGAGCCGGAGGAAATGGGTTAGGTTTGCCTCCGGCTCCTAGCACACGAAAGGAGCGAATCGCGTGCTGTCTAGCGCGCCATATTAGTCAGCAAGTAGTGATCCACCAGTGTTTGCGCGAACGCCACTTACGTAAAAAATACCTCGCCCATCTATAGCGACGCTACTCAAAGCTCGACCGTAATCTACCGACAAATCCCCGATCGTCACCTTTCCGTTCTGGTGATCTTGCGAGCTAGGAATGCCGGCCAAGAACAAAGTGTCTTCTCCAGGAACATATTTTGAGCCTGAAACAATAGCGAAGTCCGCGTATATCGTTCCATGCCCCATTACCGAGCCAACTACGTTTACAAAATCGCCAACCTGAAGCGCAGACAAGTCATCTGCGGAGGCGAAAACAGTTTGCCCTAGCGACTGGAAGGCCCCATTTGCGATATCAACTCGTTCGACAGGCCCGGAAAGTACCAAGTGGCTAACTACAGCGTTAGCGTCGCTGGACACAAGCGACTCACCACCGGATTGATCAATGCTGTGCCTTCCGGACTGATCTATGCCCAAAATCGAACGGCCCGACTGATCGATGCCCAAAACGGCACGACCGGACTGGTCTATCCCATTGCCGCCGGACTGATCGATACCTCTTATCGAACGACCCGACTGGTCGATACCTAAAACAGAGCGCCCAGACTGATCAATGCCCAAAACGGCACGACCGGACTGGTCTATCCCGTTGCCGCCGGACTGATCGATACTTCTTATCGAACGACCCGACTGGTCGATACCTAAAACAGAGCGCCCAGACTGATCTATGCCCAAAATCGAACGGCCCGACTGGTCTATGCCCAAGACAGAACGCCCAGACTGATCGATTCCTAAAACAGAGCGCCCAGACTGATCTATGCCCAAAATCGAACGGCCCGACTGGTCTATGCCCAAGACAGAACGCCCAGACTGATCGATTCCTAAAACACCGGACTGATCTATGCCCAAGATCGAACGGCCCGACTGATCGATACCCAAAACAGCACGGCCGGATTGATCTATCCCCAGAATCGCGCGACCTGATTGATCGATACCTCGAGTACCTGACTGATCAATACCTCGAGTACCTGACTGGTCAATGCCCCGAGTGCCTGACTGGTCAATACCTCGAGTACCCGACTGATCAATACCTCGAGTACCCGACTGATCAATACCTCGAGTACCCGACTGATCAATACCTCGAGTACCCGACTGATCAATACCTCGAGTACCCGACTGATCAATACCTCGAGTACCCGACTGATCAATACCTCGAGTACCCGACTGATCAATACCTCGAGTACCCGACTGATCAATACCTCGAGTACCCGACTGGTCAATACCTCGAGTGCCGGACTGATCGATACCGTGTAGACCTGATTGGTCGATGCCGCCGAAGGCCTCAGCAGACACCATAGACAAAACGAAAGTGCACGCCAAAACGCGCACTCCCGTACAGTGCATCATTGCCATTTTATCGCTCCTAGTTTTGATGGGTGAGTTAGCCGATACCTTTCCGTGTTACCGGCTGCTCTCCCGCTCTCGTTGCCGAGAGTTTCTTCTCTTCCAACCCAATGAAGTACAATTCCACTGCTAGAACATTCGCCGCTCCGTGCTGGTGCTCGTGTGCAGTGACACCTCCCTGCGACAACAGTTAGTTGTCATTTCCTGTCTTAATGCTTTACTCCTCAGCATCAAAACTTCGCTCTATTAGCAGCTGCTTCAAAGACTGCTTGTCTTCAGGCAGCTCAATGTACTGATAGACTCCCATTCCGGTCATTACCTTGTCGTCGCCGGAGCCTGGGTCTTTCAGTGAAACCATCTGATTGTCGACCTTCTCCAACAAGGTCTGTGAGTTCTCCTTCATAAAGCCGCTCAAAACGGTTAGCGCTTTTGGCGACAAAGCCCGGTCAGCGCGAACCACTCTCTCCATGAATTTCCCTTCGCTTGGCGCCTCGATGTTGTGGGCGGCAGTCGACAAGAAGTCATGAGCGACAAATCCAAAGCGTTCAATTAGCTCTGCAGAAAGCGCAGAAGGTTCAAATGATCGACGTACTGGCCTAAGCAGGCCGTTATCAAGAGTTGTAACCGATCCACTACTCAGCAAGACGTCCAACATTATTTTGGCCGAGTTGTCCGCTCCATATGTTTTTACCAAGGACTTGAACGAAGAGACATCAGGGGATTCCGAGTCATACGGCAGATCCAGCGGCAGCCCATAAGGACCAATGAATTTCGGGTCTGTGTGCCAAGCCGTAAGAATTCGGCCCGGCCTTGAAAAACCGGCATCCTGCTCCTCGGACTGCCTTGCGTTGTCCAGAACTCGCTTGACCTCCTTCCTAGTCAAACCGGTTATCACAGCAATACGTGACTGGTTTATCTTCTGATGCTCCATGAAGTGCCGAATTGCCACCTCCACGAAAACGTCTTTGGCCGCTTGAGATAGGTCCGTATGCGTAACCCCCTGACTTATAAGAAGCCTGACAAGCGGTTTTAACATCATTCGAACAGCCGCTATCAGGTGGCGCTTGATCGTTTGCTGCATATTGTTCTAAATTCTCTTATGGGACGTTATAACACAACTATGTCAAGTGGTAGCGGTTTATGTAGCCCTTAAAGAAGCGAGTGTAACCCGTTGTTCTAAACAAACAATGCACTCGCAGAGCGCTATTGAATAAGCAGCTAACTCGATGATTCACAAAGTAATCTTGGAAGCCCCATCTAATCCCGCACAAACACGCTGCCCTCAATGCGCCAAATATGACCCAGAATAATCACTTTCGGTCGGGTGGGAGCGATTCACACACCCTGGGGCGGTCTACAAATAGGGGACGCGGGATGATGATATCAAGGTCTAACCACAAGCAGCACTAGTTGCCCGACAGTGCGCCGAAATCCTCCTAAGTCAACACGGAAGGTGACTCAGGTTTTTGCTTGTGACAGCGTGTCATCACCGCAATAGAAAGTTGGCGCACAACATCACCGCTATCTTCGTAGGCCACGGAAGTACGGATTGTGAGCGGATACGCCGCACTAAAAAGGTGTATTGATTGCGGGAGTTAGTGAGCCGAAGCGCGACCCGAAAGAAAATACTGGGCAGTCGTTCAGGATAAGGGCTCCACCCGGAGTCAGTAGTCAGTTCAGAAAAGACCCACACCAGGTACCGGCTACAAAGAAGTTATCCCCTGCGCAAGAAGAAGCGCCAAAAGGCCAACGTCGCGTGTTGTACCAATACGAGTTCGCTACGTTGATTTGCGGGCGACTGGTCTATTCAATACGCTCGCCGCCGACAGCATTATGAGGCGTCGGTTAGAAACTAACTCTTCCAAATATATGACTTCGATTCGTCATGTTCTTCAAAATAGAACAAGCCCACGGCTATCGAAGTCAGATCTACATCAGTTTCCGAGACTGGCGCCTCATACAGTGATTCGTATGCTACGAACAGATCATCGAAGGAAGCTGCAGCCTCCTCGAGTCGGTCTTGGCTAATGCGGAACAAACGGCCCGCATCACTCTTGCGAATGGGTTTTGAGTAAGCCGTTATCTGCGGCCAAGTATCCGTGCCTGCTGCGCGTTGAAGGTTGTGTGAAATTGTCGCCAGCAACGGATACACACCATGCAACAAACACGTTGCAACACGGTCTTCTCCTTCCTTGGGCCTAGCGATTCTCCTAGTAGGAACTAGTCTGCCTTCCTCGTCCTGAACTACCGCCCCAACTCTTTTGAACTCCGTTCGCATAGCGCCGGGAGGAATATCTCCACCAAACTCTCGAACGAGTTTTGTGAACGTCGGCCCTTCGCCGTCAAAGCTCAACGGAATCGGCTTGCCGGCGTCATCTATGTAAGGTCGCTCCGAGAACCACCTACGCAAGACTCGCGCGAGCGGGGTCACTGCTAGCTGAGAAACCGGGTCACCCGAGTCAATCTTGTCTCTCAAACGACGAACCTCTTTGCGCGTGAGGCCAGTCATTACCGCAACTCGCGAGATGTTAGTTGGACGTCCTCTGATCCCATAATCTTGGGTCGCAACATCGACGAACGCTGTTTTTGCCAGCTCTGCGAACTCTTTAAAACCTACGCCGGAATTCAACAGAATCCTCGCCAAAGGGCGAAGAACGACGAGTAAGGCGTTACTAATTTTGCTGCTAGTTTGGTCCTGCATGGTCGAGGACTATATTTGGCAGAGTTCCCAATTTCCATTGAAATCTGCACCTTGGGAAAAAAGGACCAGTGCAAATAAGATTTTAAGAATTAACGACTTGCACTTTTTCGTCTTAGACAGCAGGAAACGCGACTGATGTCCGGCACTGTCGCTCAGGCGCTCTCTATTAGTGCGATAAAGGCGTTCTCATCGAGAGTTTCTACCTCGAGTTGTCGCGCTTTGGTCAACTTCGAACCAGCCTTCTCTCCATACACTACGTAGTCGGTTTTGCGCGATACGCTGCCGGTCACTTTTCCGCCGCGCGCAACGATGAGTGCTTTCGCCTCGTCGCGGGTCATGTTCGAGAGCGTACCCGTCAACACAAAAACGCGACCGCTCAACGGACCGTCCTCGGGGACGTCCACGGGATCGCTTTCGGACCACTCCACTTTGTGCGCGTTCCTTAGTGAATTGATCACTTCGAGGTTGTGAGGTTCCGCAAAGAACTCGACGATTCTGCGCGCGACGACCGGACCGACATCGGGCACCGCCTGAAGTCGCTCCTCGTCAGCGTCAACGAGGTTCTCGAAGCGGCCGAGCGACTGCGCGAGGCTCGCTGCAGTCGCCTCACCGACTTCGCGTATACCGAGCGCAAACAGGAATCTCGGCAGGCTGGTCTTTTTCGCCGCTTCAATTGCGTCGAGCAAGTTCTGAGCGGATTTCTCGCCCATTCTTTCCAGTTCGACCAACTCCTCCTTTTTCAGCGTAAACAGATCCGCCGGCGTCTTGACCCTGTCGTTTTCCACGAGTTGCTCGATGAGCTTCGCACCGAGCCCGTCAATATCCATGGCCCTGCGGGAGACAAAATGTTTTAGCGCTTCGATACGCTGTGCCGAACAAATCAGCCCGCCCGTACAACGCGCGACGGCTTCCCCCTCTTCCCTCGCCACGTGCGAACCGCAAACCGGACACGATTTCGGCAATTTGACCCTGCGCGTGCCCTTCGGACGCCGCGACTTGATGACGCTGACCACCTCGGGAATAACGTCACCCGCTCGCCGCACGATCACCGTATCGCCCACGCGCACGTCCTTGCGATCGAGTTCGTCCATGTTGTGCAGCGTGGCATTGCTGACCGTGACGCCGCCGACGAACACCGGCTCGAGCCGCGCTACCGGAGTCAGTGCACCGGTTCTGCCCACCTGGAATTCGATGCCCTGGACAACCGTCACCTCTTCCTGTGCCGGAAACTTGTGCGCGATGGCCCAGCGCGGCGCCCGCGAGACGAAACCCAGTTCGCGCTGCTGACGAAATGCGTCGACTTTGTAGACGACACCGTCAATCTCGTAGGGCAGATCGGCCCGAGCGCCCCCGATACGTTCGTAGAACCGCAGGCAGCCCTCGACGCCGGCAACCACCTCACTCTCGGGACAGGTTTTGAGCCCCCAGTCCCGGAGCCTTGCCAACGTCTCGCTGTGAGTGTCGGGCAGCGTGCCGCCCTCCACGATCCCCACCGAATACACGTAAATATCGAGAGGCCGCGCAGCGGTCAGGCGCGGGTCCAGCTGCCGCAGGCTGCCCGCCGCTGCGTTGCGCGGGTTGACGAACGTCTTCTCGCCGGCTTCGGCCGCCTTGCGGTTGTATTCCTCGAAGCGTTTTCTCGGCATGAACACCTCGCCGCGCACTTCGAGTGTCGACGGAAAATCGCCTCCACGAAGACGTAGCGGAATGGCTTCGATCGTCTTGACGTTGTGGGTGATGTCCTCACCCTTGCTGCCGTCGCCGCGCGTCGCGCCCTGCACCAGCACGCCATCGGTGTACATAAGGCTGACCGCGGCACCGTCCAGCTTGGGCTCGGCGGCATACGCCAGTTCTTCTCCGGCATCGCCGAGTTCGAGTTTCTCGGTGACCCTGCGATGGAAATCGCGTAACTCATCCTCGGCAAATACGTTTTCGAGCGACAGCATCGGCAGCCGGTGCTCCACGGTGCCGAATGCACTGACCGGCGCGTCGCCCACACGCTGACTCGGCGAATCGGCGGTAACGAGTTCGGGGTGCTTCTCCTCCAGCCCGATGAGTTCGCGCATCAGGCGGTCGTACTCGGCGTCGGGGACCTCCGGATCGTCGAGTACGTGGTAGCGATAGTTATGATGCCGAATCTCGTCGCGAAGCCGCGCGAGCGTTTTCTGGACCGATCGGGACACGTTCGCTGTGCCTAGCCCGCGACCTTGGCGGCGTGCTCGTAGGCGATGATTTCCTCACGCAGGTAACGCTCGCGCTGGATGCTGAGCGTACTGCCGGATTCGTCGAGCAGATCGGCCTCCATTGCCTTGGCAATGGCTCGCGCTGCCGCCATCATCAGATCGAATGCCTCGACACCGGCGACCGGCCCGGGAAGTACGGCAAACAGACTGATACCGGGTATTTCCTGTTCCTTGATGTTCGCCAGATCGAAGCTGCCGGGTTCCACGAGACTTGCGGCGCTGAAGATCGTGCGACTGTCTTCGTCACCCTCGAAGCGGTGAAATATGCCGAACTTGCCGTGGCGCATGCCAATGCCGCGCAGACTCAGGATCAGTTCGTCGCCGCGGAACGCCCCCCGATCGCGGGCAACGACTCGAAGCGTCACAATTTTTTGCGCTTGCTGACTGGGCGCTTCGGAGGCAGTCGCCGGCTCCTGCTCGAATCCTTGCTCTATGTCGGGCAGAGGCTCCCGCTCTACGGGGTCGATACGCGGCGCGGCAGCGGACTCCGGAAGCGGTTCCGCCACGGGACTGTCGAGCACCGGGATTTCAGCTTCCGTGGATTCGTCCTCTGTCCCGCCGAACGTCGGCTCACGCCTTGGATACGCGTCGGTATCCGGAACGGCATCGCGGGAGGCCGCTTCGCGGCGGCTGTAGAAATACACGCCGACGATCGCCAGCACGCCGAAAGCCAGCAACAACCACCGCAATCCGTCCACGTGTAACGCCCCCTGGCTACCGCACTCAGCTTGCCGCCATCTTCACCGCTTCGTCGAGATCGACGGAGACCAGGCGGGAAACGCCGGGCTCCTGCATCGTAACGCCACTCAACTGTCGGGCCATCTCCATCGTGACCTTGTTGTGGGTAATGAAGACGAACTGAACCTTTTCCGACATGGACTTGACGATCTCACAGAAGCGGCCGACGTTTGCGTCGTCGAGCGGCGCGTCGACCTCGTCCAGCATACAGAAAGGTGCCGGGTTGAGTTCAAAAATTGCAAACACGAGCGCTACTGCCGTCAGTGCCTTCTCACCACCCGAGAGCAAATGAATCGTGCTGTTGCGCTTACCCGGCGGACGCGCCATAACCGTGACGCCAGCCGACAGCAAATCGTCTCCGGTCAGCTCCAGATACGCATGGCCACCGCCGAACAGCTGCGGGAACAGGCGCTTGAAACCGTTGTTGACGAGTTCATAGGTATCGCGGAAGCGCGAACGGGTCTCCCGGTCGATCTTGCGGATGGCGCCTTCGAGTGTCGCCAGCGCGCCGTTGAGGTCTTCCAGCTGAGAATCCAGGTACGCCTTGCGCTCGGTCTGTTCCTTGAACTCGTCGATCGCCGCCAGGTTGATGGGCCCCAGGCGATCGATACGGCGGCGTAGCTTCTCGAGCTTTTCGTCCCAGGCGTCGATGCTGGCAGCTTCGTCGAGTTCCTTGAGCAGCGCCTCGAACTCGAAATCGGTTTGTGCCAGCTGCTCGGCGAAGCCTTCGCGGCGGACGCGCAATTCCTGCAGACTCATCTCGGCCCGCGCCATCGAGCCGCGCGCCTCTTCCACTGCCTGTTCGGTCTGCATACGATTCTGGTCGAGATCGCGCAGCTCGCTCTCCACGCTCTCTACCTGCTTACGTGCCTCGGCCAACTCGTCTTCAACGCCCAGACGCCGCTCGAGCAGGCCCTCCAGCGTTTGCTTGCTCTCGGCCAGCGGTGCCTCGCTGGCCTCCAGCTGTTTGCGGATCTCCTGTTCCCGCTGCTGGAACTGGCGAAGCTGTGACTGCATGCGCTCCAGGTTCTGCGCCGCGGATTCCTTGCTGGAGCGCCGGCTTTCGAACTGAATGGCCATGTCCTGAACCGCCCGACGGTCCTGGTCTGCCTGCGTCCGGACCCGCTCGAGTTCTGCCTTGAGTGCGTCGCGGCGAGCTTCGAGCCCCTGCTGTCGGCCGCCGAGTTCTTCGAGCTGGCTTTCGGCATGGCTATGCCCGCTGCGCGATTCCCGCAGTTGTTCTTCGGCCGAACGCTGTTCGTTGTCCAGTTCGAGCGATTCCTCGGCAATGGCCGCCTGGCGGGCGTTGGCCTGCTCCACCTGGTAGCGGGCCGAGTTCAGCGCTGCCTTGACCTCGGAGTACTCGCTGAGCAGCACGGCGGCGTCCGCCTGCACCTTCTCGCGGCGCTCCTCCAGCTGGCCCAGGCGTGCCCGTCCATCGGTCATGAGCTTGCGCGCACTGTCGAAGCGCGCCTGCATCTCCCGAACCTCGTTCTTGAGGCGGCGGATTTCATGCTCGCGTGCAAGAATGCCGGCCTTCCCGTCCTTGTCTTTCGCAACACGCAGCCACTGGGGGCCCAGCCAGACACCTTCCGGGGTAATGACGGACTCGTCCTCGTTGAGCTGTTCGCGCATCGCGACGGCCGCGTTGAGGGAATCGGCGACGCGCACGCCGGCAAGCATTGTCTGTACCGTGGCCGGCGCCCCGCTCACTTTGGCTGCGAGGGAGTGCTCGGCTGCCGGCCGGTCGCTAGGCCGTGCATCCAGAAGCGTGAGTTTGCCTGCCTTGAGGTCGGCAATACCCTGTGTCAGCGGCTCGACGTCGCTGACGCAAACCGCCTGCAGAAAATCGCCAAGCACCGTTTCCACGGCTTTTTCCCAACCTTCGGCAACGTCCAGCGACTGCGCAACGCGCTTGTCGGCGTCGAGACCGCTCGTCGACAGCCACTGCTGAACGCTTTCGTCTCCACCGCCGAGCGCAGCCTGTTGCAAGGCTTCAAGCGATGCATAGCGTCCCTGACCGTCCTGCAGCTGCGCCTGCCGCTCGTCGACGAGATTCGACAACTTCTGATCCTGCTCGCGCAGCTTGCGAATCTGTTCCGCCGTCTCGGCGAGGTGGCGATCGAACTCTTCCCGAGCCTGACGCTTGCGTTGCTCCTCGGCCGTCAGCTCGTCGAATGTCTGCTTCAGCGCCGTCTGATCGGCCCCGTCTTTGGCCTCATCGAGTTTGCGCCGGCGATCGGCAAAGCTACGCAATCGGGACTCGATCTGCTCCGAGCGGGTCTGCTCCACGCGTTGTTGCTGACGGGCCTCTCCGAGTTGCTCCGACCACGCATCCCATTCCTGCCGCCACTCCGCCAGAGCCGCCTCGGCCTTCTCGAGTGAGCGCAGCGAAGCGGCTTCGCTGTTTTTCGCCTGCTCGAGTCCGGGCACGAGTTCACTCAGGCTCATCTCGAGTTGCGCTATCTCGGATTCGTCCTTGTCGATGTGCTCGATGATTTCGCGGGCACCCGTAGACGCCTGCTCGATGTCCTGTTGCTGGCGCTCGCGCAGCTCGCGGGCGTGTTCGATGGACTGCTCCAGGCGCGCAATCTCGGAACCTACCTTGTAGTAGCGGCCCTGCACTTCGTTGAATGCATCGGCCTCCTCGCTTTGCCGGACCCGCAGGTCTTCGATGCCTGCCTCGAGCTTGCGTTGCTCGGCGACCGCAGCCTCGAGCTTGTTGCGCTTTTCTGCCAGCTCGCTTGCCGCGCCCGATGCCTTGTCGTCGAGATCCTTCGTACGCAGCGCGAGCACTTCAGCCGCCGTGCGCCGCTCCTGGTCCTTGTACTTCGCATAACGCTCGGCGGTCTTCGCCTGCCGATCGAGGTGCTTGATCTGCTTTTCGACTTCCTCGAGCACGTCGAGCAGGCGGTCGAGATTCTCTTTGGTGTGTTTGATGCGGTTGGAGGTCTCCCGGCGGCGCTCCTTGTACTTGGAAATACCGGCAGCCTCCTCGAGAAACACCCGCATCTCCTCGGGTTTAGCCTCGATCAGGCGTGAAATCATGCCCTGCTCGATGATCGAATAGCTGCGCGGACCGAGGCCGGTTCCGAGGAACACCCCGGTGATGTCCTTGCGCCGGCAGCGTGTACCGTTGAGGTAGTAGGTGGATATGCCGTCACGGGTCACTTCCCGGCGTATCGAGATCTCGGCGTACTTCGCATACTGGCCCTCGAGCGTCGTTTCCGAGTTGTCGAAGAGCAGCTCGACGGATGCGGCGCCGACCGGCTTGCGTGCGCTGGAACCGTTGAAGATGACGTCCGTGATCGAGTCGCCCCGGAGCCGGCTCGCCGAGCTTTCGCCCATTACCCAGCGCACAGCGTCGATCACATTCGACTTGCCGCAGCCGTTGGGGCCTACGACGCCGACGAGTGAACTCGGGAAATTGATGGTGGTGGGGTCTACGAAAGACTTGAAGCCCGCAAGCTTGATCTTGCTGAGTCGCATGTGGAGGAGGTTCGCCCAGAGCCTTGAAAGCCGGGTAGTGTAAAGGATATGCGGGCATAAAACACGGGGCGTCGCCGCTCGGCGACAGTCCTTTTCGGGGCGCTGGAGCGTGCTCCGCAAGGCGCCCGAAACGGCGCCCCGCGCCGCGTCGGGCGAACTGGTCCGGTTCGGCAAAAAAACCCTGAAAAATCCCTAGAATTCCGCGCGAAAAACGGGGTTCCCTAGGGCGGCAGGCAATGTATAATCCCCGCCTTTTCTGAGCTTGGCAGGAGTATCTGAATGGCCGCAAAAAGGTCCGTAAGCAAGAAGCGGAAAAAGGTGAGTAAGAAGAAACCTGCTGCCAGGAAGACCGCCTCTGCAAAACGCAAGGCGCCGGCCTCCAGGAAAAAGGCATCGAAAAAGAAGGTAAGCAAGAAGAAAGTGGCGGCCAGGAAGACGACTTCCAGGAAAAAGGCCTCCAAGAAGAAGGTCTCCAAGAAGAAACTATCAGGGAAGAAGACGATTAGCCGCAAGAAGCCAGCCGCGAAGAAGACCGCCAGCAAGAAAAAAACCGTGAGCCGCAAGAAGCCTGCCAGCACCAAGAAAGCGAGTGCACGGAAAACCCCTGCCCGGAAAACCGCCGTCAAGAAAACGGCGGCACCGGCCCGCAAGGCACCTGCCAAACCGCGCGGCGACGTCCTGACCGGGCCGATCCACGGTATTGCGCCCTACAAGCCAAAGCGGGGCGAGGAATACATGAGTGACGAACAGCTCGAGCACTTCCGCAACATTCTCAATGCCTGGAAGCGTGAGCTGATGTTCGAAGTCGACCGCACGGTGCACCACATGCAGGACGAGGCGGCCAACTTCCCCGATCCGAACGATCGCGCGACGCAGGAATCGGAATTCGGCCTCGAACTGAGAACACGCGACCGCGAGCGGAAGCTGTTGCGCAAGATCGATTCCGCACTGGCCCGCATCGACGACGGCAGCTACGGGTTCTGCGACGAAACCGGCGAAGAGATCGGCCTCAAGCGTCTCGAGGCCCGGCCGGTCGCAACGCTTTGCCTTGAAGCTCAGGAACGACGTGAATTGGCGGAACGCCAGTTTCGCGACCGCGACGACCGCTACCGGTAGCGACCGCGGGTGAACGAACCGGTCGGCGGAACTGGCCGGTTCGCTCCGTCCCCCACCGGCCCTCTACACTTCGGTTCGCTGCTTGCGGCCGTTGCCTCTTTCCTCGATGCCCGAAGCTCGGGTGCGCGCTGGTTGCTGCGTATCGAAAACATCGACCCGCCGCGGGAGGTACCGGGCGCCGCAGAGGAGATCGTCGGCCTTCTGGAGCGCTACGGTTTCGAGTGGGACGGAGCCATTCGCTGGCAGGCCGATTCGACGGCAGAACACGAAGCGGCTCTCGCCCGGCTGCTCGACGCAGGGATGGCTTACCCGTGCGGGTGTTCGCGCCGCCGTCTGGCGGACCAGCCTCAGGGGCCGCTGGGCATCATCTACCCGGGCACCTGCCGAGACGGCACGAGCGCCAGCGAATATGCGTTCCGAGTCCGCACCACCGACGAGCCCATTCGGTACACGGACCGGCTGCAGGGCATGCAGGTCAGTTACCTCGAACGCGAGTCGGGCGATTTTGTCATCAAGCGGCGTGACGGTCTCATCGCGTATCAGCTCGCGGTCGTTGTCGACGATTTTCTGGACGACGTCACACGTGTCGTGCGCGGCATCGATCTGATCGACTCGACGCCGCGTCAGATCTGGCTGCAGCGCCAGCTGGGCTATCCGACGCCCGATTACGTGCACATCCCGATTGCCACACACGCGAACGGCGACAAGCTGAGCAAGCTGACCGGTGCACCCGGACTGGATCCCGAAGCGGCCGGCAGCAACCTCGCGAAAGCCCTTGTGGCACTGGGACAGGTCGTACCGGAAGGTCTCGACGGCGCTTCGCCCGGCGAGATCTGGGCACACGCCATCCGACACTGGGATCCTGATCCGCTGCTTGGCAAACGCGCCATCCCGCCCGTACCCGAAGGACAAAGCTAGCGGATTCCCCGTACCGACTCAGGTGCCACAGCGACGGAAATCCGCTATCTTAAGCGAGGTGGCGGGCAAGGTAAGGCGATCTATGCGATCGAGACACGGCGATCGGGACACGGAATGAGCAATCCACGCGTTATCAAGAAGTACCCGAACCGGCGTCTGTACGACACCGAAGAAAGCCGCTACATCACGCTCGCCGACGTTCGCGACCTCGTCATCAATCAGATCGACTTCCAGGTCATCGACAAGAAATCGGGCGACGACATCACCCGCACTATCCTGCTGCAGGTCATTAGTGAACAGGAAGCTCACGGCGAGCCCGTCATGAGCAAGGATTTTCTGTCCCAGGTGATCCGGGCCTACGGCACGGCGATGCCGGGGTTCATGGGCCGCTACCTGGAGCAGAGCCTCAAGATGTTCATGTCGCAGCAGCAGATGCTGCGAGGACAACTGAAGCGGGTTGTCGGCGTCGATCCGGTCGGTATTGTTGCAGATATGACGCAACAGAATTACGCCCGCTTCCGGTCGCTGCAGGACGAAGTTTTCGACCGTTTCATGGGCACGGCAACGGCAGCCAAACCCGCGGACGACGGGGGCAAAAACCCCGCAGAAAACGCTGAAGAAGACCCCGAAAACCGCGACAAATCCGCCTGAATTCGGGGTCTCGCGGCCCTTTGCACAACGGCACTTGACAGCTGGCCCGAAGCGTATTTAGCTACACGTCTGCAGCAGGGATTCGCTCCCCCGCCCCCTGTTGCAGAGCCTGAAGGGGTTAACACTCCACGGCGAGCCCCCTGCGCAAGCGGGGGGCTTTTTTGTTGTGTCGATACGACGTTTTTGCATGCCCACGAACCAAGTCATCCGCAGTCGTTTCCGTCCCCCGAGATGGCTCAGCAATCGGCACGCACAAACGGTTTTCACGGCCCTCCCCTGGGCCTACCGCCATCGCCCGGAACTCGAACGCGACATCCTGGACTTGCCGGACGGCGACGCCACGGCGGTCGACTGGCTTGCGTCCACGCGTGAACTGCCCGGATCGGCACCGCTTCTGGTCATTCTTCACGGCCTCGAAAGCTCCGCCGAATCTGCTTATGCGCGAATGCTCATGGAGGCTGCTGCCCGGCAGGAATGGCGGTGCTGCGTTCTGCATTTCCGGGATTGCGGCGACTACCGCAACCGTCTCCCCCGCCGCTATCACGCCGGCGAAACCGGCGACATTCGCTACTTCCTCGGCAAACTCAAAACGGACGGACAGACCGGGCCGATCCTGGCCGCCGGCTATTCGCTCGGGGGCAACGTACTCCTCAAGTATCTTGGCGAAACCGGCAACGACTCTCAGCTCGAAGCGGCCGCCGCGGTGTGCGTTCCGCTAGACCTGCACGAGTGCGCTGAAGCACTTACCAGAGGTTTATCAAAGATTTATCAGCGACATCTAATAAAAAGGATGAAAAGCTCCGTTGCCCGGAAATTCGATCGGCACACAGCGGCGTTCGACTGGGAGCGAGCCATGTCCGCACGAACTTTTGCCGAGTTCGACGACGCCGTGACGGCTCCGCTGCACGGCTTTGACGGCAAGAACGACTACTACGACCGGTGCAGCTCCGTGCACTACCTCAAGCGCATCACCCGCCCGACGCTGATCGTCAACGCACTCGACGATCCGTTCATGACACCGGCCGTCATCCCGCACCAGGACCGACTGTCCTCGAGCATCACGCTCGAGGTGAGCGAAGCCGGCGGCCACGTGGGTTTCATCAGCGGCGGCTATCCCTGGAAACCGACGTTCTATCTGCCGGGGCGAGTCATCGGTTTCCTGGCGCCGCACGCCGCGCCTACCGAAGAGGCCCCTGCCGAAGACGAGGGTGCCTGAAGTACCGGCGCGGATGTCGCCCCAATCGGTTACGTATTTCGGTCGCGAACGAGCGCATACTTGATGCTCGGGCGCCTGTCACAAGCTCGAGGGCCTGCCACGTGCCAAAATCTGACTACGACATCGAACGATACGACGAGAGCTTCCGGGGCGACGTACTCGCCCTGTCGATGCGCGCCTGGGAGCCTGTCTTCCCGAAGCTACGGGAGGCGGTCCCTGAGTTCGTCTACGAGTGCTTCTACCCGGACGGCTGGCGCACACGGCAAACGGCGGACGTCGGTGCGTTCCTCGACAGCGATGAGGAGCTGATCTGGGTCGCGCACGAGCAGCGCGTCCTGCTGGGTTTTGTCGGTGCTCGCGTTCACCCGGAAGACAACATGGGCGAGATCTACATCCTCGCCGTCGATCCCGCGGCCCAGCGCCGCGGTGTGGCCACGGCACTCATGGACACGGCAAATGCCGCGCTCCGGGACAAGGGACTCGCCATGGTCATGGTCGAGACGGGCGGCGACCCCGGCCACAGCGCGTCGCGGGCAACCTATGAGGCGGCTGGTTTCCAGCGCTGGCCCGTCGCCCGCTACTTCAAACCGCTGTAGGCCCGGGATCGGCTCTTCGGGGCCAGCTGCGCGCAGACAGAAAAAAACCGCGGCAGCCAATCTGGCGTACCGCGGTTCGCGTTCTGCATGGAACGATCGTCAGGCGGCTTCGACTTCCTTCATCGACAGCCGGACACGTCCCTGGCGATCGACTTCGAGGACCTTCACCTTCACGACGTCGCCCTCGGACAGTTTGTCGCTGACCTTTTCGACGCGCTCGTTCGAGATCTGCGAGATGTGCACGAGACCGTCCTTGCCGGGCAGTATCGTCACGAACGCACCAAAGTCCATGAGGCGCGCCACGCGGCCTTCGTAGACGCGTCCAACCTCGACGTCAGCGGTAATCAGCTCGATACGCCGGCGCGCTTCCTTGCCCGACGAGCCGTCCACCGAAGCGATCCGGACCGTGCCGTCGTTTTCGATATCGACGCTTGCGCCCGTCTCTTCGGTAATGGCACGGATGACCGCACCACCCTTGCCGATCACGTCGCGGATCTTGTCGGGGTCGATCTTGAGGGTCATGATCGTCGGCGCCCACTCGGACATCTCTTCGCGCGGCTTGTCGATCACCTTGTTCATTTCGCCGAGAATGTACAGACGCGCATCCTTGGCCTGACCCAGCGCAATGTCCATGATCTCGCGCGTGATGCCCTGGATCTTGATGTCCATCTGCAAAGCTGTGATACCGCCGTCCGTGCCGGCCACCTTGAAATCCATGTCGCCGAGGTGGTCCTCGTCGCCGAGAATATCGGTGAGCACCGCAAACTCGTCACCCTCTTTCACGAGGCCCATTGCAACGCCGGCGACCGGTGCCTTGAGCGGTACACCCGCATCCATCAGGGACAGGCTGGTGCCGCAAACCGAAGCCATCGAACTCGAACCGTTCGACTCGGTAATCTCCGACACGACGCGAATCACGTAACCGAACTCGTCCGCATCCGGCATGACCGCCTGGATACCGCGGCGCGCAAGCTTACCGTGACCGATTTCGCGCCGTTTCGGCGAACCTACGAAGCCGGTTTCGCCAACGCAGAACGGCGGGAAGTTGTAGTGCAGCATGAACGGCTCTTTGTACTCGCCGTCGATGGCATCGATGATCTGGGCATCGCGGCCCGTGCCCAGCGTCGTGACGACAATGGCCTGCGTCTCGCCACGGGTAAACAATGCCGAACCGTGTGTTCTCGGCAGCATGCCCACCTCGACGTCGATCGGCCGTACCGTCTTGTGGTCGCGGCCGTCGATCCGGGGTTCACCCTTGATGACGCGCTGCCTTACGGTCGTTTTCTCGAGCTTCTTCAGTGCTCCGGCCACGTCTTCGGCTGACCAGCCGTCGTCGTCGTCGCTGGCAAGCGCGTCGATGGCGGACGCTTTGGCCGCCGCAACGGCTTCCTGACGATCCTGCTTGTCGCTGATCTGGTACGCCGCCGTCATTGCAGCCGATGCGTTACCGGCAACAGCCTCCGCCAGCGCCGAGTCTTCCTCCGGCGCCTGCCATTCCCACGCCGGCTTGCCCACCTCGGCAGCCAGCTCGTTGATCGCGGTTATAGCGGTCTGCATCTGCTCGTGACCGTACATGACGGCGCCGAGCATGACGTCTTCGGACAGGCAGTCGGCCTCCGATTCCACCATCAGCACGGCGTCGCTCGTACCCGCCACGACGAGATCGAGGTCAGAACTCGAGAGCGCCTCTTTCGACGGATTCAGGAGATAGTTGCCGTTGCTGTAGCCGACCTTCGCGGCACCGATCGGGCCTGCGAAGGGAATACCCGAGATGGCCAGTGCCGCTGAGGCACCGAGCAGCGCGGGAATGTCGGAGTCGACCTCCGGATTCAGCGATATGACCGTGGCGATGACCTGGACTTCGTTCAGAAAGCCCTTCGGAAACAGCGGGCGAATCGGCCGGTCGATGAGGCGCGCAATGAGCGTTTCCTTTTCGCTGGGACGCCCCTCACGCTTGAAGAATCCGCCCGGAATCTTACCGGCGGAATAGGTTTTTTCCTGGTAGTTGACCGTCAGCGGGAAAAAGTCACGACCCGGGTCGGCCTGCTTGCGTCCGACCGCCGTCACCAGAACCACGGTCTCGGCCATGTTGACCAACACGGCACCGTCGGCCTGGCGGGCTACGCCGCCCGTCTCGATGGAGACGGTGTGCTCTCCGTACTGAAATGATTTTTTGATTGACTTCACGATGTATGCTCGTTTTTGAAAGAGTAACGGCAATAGCAACCGGCGCCGGTCTCCCTATTTTGGTGGGAGATCAGCGTCACGGTTGCGGTTTGCCATGGTGTGCGCGGCTGGATTAGCGGCGCAGTCCGAGCCGGGAAATCAGCTCGCGATAGCGATCCTGGTCCTTCGACTTGAGGTAGTCGAGCAGCTTGCGGCGCTTGTTAACCATCCGCAACAGACCCTGACGGCTGTGGTGATCTTTCTTGTGCTCACCGAAGTGTTCGGTCAGCTCGGAAATTCGTTTCGACAAGAGAGCAACCTGGACTTCCGGAGAGCCGGTATCGGCTTCACCGCGTCCATACTCCTTGATGATGTTGCTCTTGGCTTCACTGGAAAGTGACATCTATCTGATACTCCAAAGGTATTTCTTAAACTTGGCCCCTTTTTAGAGCGCGGTATTCTAGCGCCTCAAAAGAGCTATTAACAGTAAAAAAACAAATAATTAGGCACGCTCGGCCGACGCGTCAGCTGCGCCTCTCTCCTGCCCGTCCACACTGCCATCCGGCAGCAGCGGCGGCCTCAAAAAGACCCGTTTTGGCGCAATCCGGCCACCGGCCGAATGCTCGCCGACACCCAGGAACACGCCGTCGGAGGTATACACCCGCACGGTGCCGTCCTGCCCGGCCGCCAGTGTCCCGCCGGCCGCGACGGGCTGGCCCGACGCGAACGGCTCATCGAGCCCTTCCGCAAGCTCCACGCCCGGCAGGTGCAGTAGCGCCCGATCCGGGGGCAACAGCCATGCGGGCTGCCGGCCATCGACCGCTCCCGCCTGTACGGAACGCTCCAGCCCGGCAAGGCTAATCATCCCGGCTCCCTCGAATCCTGCCACCGACTCGCGGTGCAGCCGGCGCGTGTAAGCCACCGTACCGGCCCGCCGCGCTATGTCCTCGACGAGCACACGTATGTAAGTGCCCTTCGAGCAGCGCACCCTGAACACGAGGCGCTGCCCACAGTACTCGAGCATCTCGATCGCGCCGATCACAATCGGCCGCGGCGCCCGCTCTACCGTCTCGCCCTTGCGCGCCAGCTCGTACAGGCGTTTGCCGTCTTTCCTCAGCGCCGAGTACATAGGCGGTACCTGTTCGCCAGGTCCTTTGAAAGCCGCCAGTTCCGCCGCCCAGTCCGCCGCAGAGTAGTCCGGCAGTCCTGCCTCCTCTACGACGGCGCCCTCGACGTCTCCAGTGTCCGTAGCCTGCCCCAGCCTGGCCTCGACCCGGTAACTCTTGTCCGCGTCCAGGAGCCAGGCCGAAGCCTTTGTCGCCTCGCCAAAACACAGCGGCAGCATACCGGTCGCCGCCGGGTCCAGGCTGCCCGTGTGCCCGGCTTTTTCGGCACCAAGCAACCGCTGCACGCGTCTGAGCGCGGCGTTGGAACTCAAGCCCTGAGGCTTGTTCAGGAGGACGATGCCGTCGACCCGGCGTCCCCGTCTCCGTCGCCGGCGCGCCACGCCGTCACTCCTGTCCTTCGACGCCGCTGGCGCCCGCAATCAGCTCGCTGATCCGCGCACTCTCGGCCGCGCTGACGTCGTGCATGAAGCGCAACTCGGGCACGTGCCGGACTTTGATCGCGTGCCCAAGGCGCCCTCTGAGAAAGCCCGCCGCGCTCTCCAGCCCGGCCTGTGCAGGCGCCGGGTCGGCATCGGGATCGAGGGTACTGAAATACACCTCGGCAATACTCAGATCGCGGGTCAGATCGACTTTGGTCAGTGCAATGCCGTCGAGTCGCGGGTCTTTGCTCTCGAACCGGATCAACTCGCTCAGCGTCCTCAAAATCTGGGTACCGAGCCTCTGATTTCGCGAGAACTCCCGTGCCATGGCCGATACCCGATACCTAATCCAGCGTACGCGCGACTTCCACGCGCTCGAAGCATTCGATCTGGTCGCCCACGCGTACGTCGGCGTAGTTCTTGACGCCAATACCGCACTCGGTGCCCGACCGGACTTCATTGACGTCATCCTTGAAGCGGCGCAAGGATTCGAGTTCGCCTTCATAGATCACGACGTTCTCGCGCAATACGCGAATCGGGTTATCGCGCTTGACGTAGCCTTCGGTCACGATGCAGCCCGCAATATCACCGAATTTCGGCGACGAGAACACTTCCTTGACCTCGGCCAGGCCGACGATCTGTTCACGAATCTCGGGCGACAGCATCCCGCTAAGGGCCGCTTTCACGTCGTCGATCGCTTCGTAGATGATGCTGTAGTACCGAACGTCGACGCCCGATTCCTTGATGGCGGTACGCGCCGCCGCATCGGCACGAACGTTGAAGCCAATGATGACGGCGTTCGAAGCCGCGGCAAGCGTTGCATCAGTCTCGGTAATGCCGCCCACGGTCGAACCCAGGACCTTCACCTTCACCTCGTCGTTGGACAGCTTGGTGAGCGAGTCGCGCAGTGCCTCGGCGCTGCCGTGTACGTCGGATTTGATGATGACGGAGATCGAGGAGCCCTGTGCGTCCTTCATCTGACTGAACATGTCTTCGAGTTTCGACGCCTGCTGCTGTGCCAGCTTGGCGTCGCGAGTCTTCGCCTGCCGGTACTCGGCAACCTCACGCGCCTTGCGCTCGTTCTTGACCACGAGGAAGTCGTCGCCCGAATTCGGCGTCTTCGAAAGACCGAGTACCACCGCCGGACTGGAAGGACCTGCCGTCTTGATGGACTGCTGTGTCTCGTCGAACATGTTGCGAATACGACCGTATTCTTCGCCCGCAATGATCATGTCACCCTGCTTGAGCGTGCCGGACTGAACCAGCAGCGTCGCGACGGCTCCGCGGCCCTTTTCGAGGCTCGCTTCGATGACCAGACCGCTGGCCGGCCCGTCTTCGACCGCTTCGAGGTCCATGACCTCCGACTGCAGCAGGATGGATTCCAGCAGTGTGTCGACGCCTTCGCCCGTGTGCGCCGATACGTTGACGAACAGGTGATCGCCACCCCAGTCCTCGGGGATGACTTCGTGCTGTGCAAGCTCGTTGCGCACGCGTTCCGGATCGGCGTTCTCGCGGTCGATCTTGTTGACCGCAATCACGAGCGGCACCTCAGCCGCCTTGGCGTGCTGGATCGCTTCGATCGTCTGCGGCATTACACCGTCGTCGGCCGCAACCACGAGCACCACAATGTCGGTCGCCTGCGCGCCGCGGGCACGCATGGCGGTAAACGCGGCGTGGCCGGGGGTGTCGAGAAATGTGAGTTTGCCTTTGTCGGTCGTCACCGAGTACGCACCGATGTGCTGCGTAATACCGCCCGCTTCTCCGGCGGCGACCTTGGTGCGGCGAATGTAGTCGAGCAGCGAGGTTTTGCCGTGGTCGACGTGCCCCATGATCGTCACGACCGGTGGGCGCGATACCTTGTCGCCGCTTTCCGTTTTCTCTTCTGCGAGCAGTTGCTCGTCGACGGCAGCCTCGGTGATCGGTTTGGCAACGTGTCCGAGTTCCTCGACGACCAGCGTAGCGGTGTCCTGATCGATGACCTGGTTGATCGTCACCATGGCGCCCATGTTGAACAACACCTTAACGACCTCGTTGCCTTTCACGGCCATGCGCTGCGCGAGTTCGGATACGGCAATGCTCTCGGGGATTTCGACTTCGCGAACGACGGGGGCCGTCGGACGCTCGAAACCGTGTTGTGAATCCCCGCCCATGGGCACGGCGCGCCGGCGAATCGGCGCCTTGCGTTTGCGGCGGCCGCTCTTGTCGCCCGCGACATGCAGTTCTTTGCGCCCATAGCGCGTGTCCGGCGCCTTGGCCTTCGGTTTTGCCTTCTCTTTTTGCCGCCGGGCACGGGCGTCCTGCTCGGCCTTCTCGAGACGAGCCTTCTCCTCGGCCGCTGCCTGCTGAGCCTGCTCCGCCGCCTTGCGTGCCTCTTCTTCGGCACTCTGGCGGGCCCGCTCCTCCTCGGCCGCTTTCTCGGCCGCGAGGCGCTCGGCCTCTTCCTTCTCGGCGCGTGCCTGTTCCTCGGCACGCTTCTCGGCCTCTAGACGCTCTTCCTCTTCGCGACGTTTGGCGTCGAGCGCTTCCTGCTCTTGCTGCGCCTGCTCCTCGAGTACATCACGTTTGATGTAGGTACGCTTCTTTCGAACCTCGACGTTGACGGTCCGCGAACGGCCCTGCGCGCCGGAGAGTCTCAGTTCGGACTGCGACTTGCGCTTGAGCGTAATCTTCCTCGGCGCGGCGATCGACGACGGCGTATCCGCCTGTCCGTGACTGCGCCGCAAGTGCGTCAGCAGTTCGAGTTTCGCGTCCTCGCTGATCGTGTCGTCCGAGCCGGCCACCTTGATACCGGCCTCGTCGAGCTGCGACAGCAGCTTCTCGACCGGTACTTTCAGCACCTCGGCAAATTGTGCAACTGTGACGTCCGCCATTCGCTAACTCCGTCTTCCGTTCAGGCCTGCTGTTCCGTTTCGAACCAATGTGCACGCGCTTTCATGATCAGCGCCGCAGCAGACTCTTCGTCCATCTCGTTGATCTCGAGGAGGTCGTCCGTCGCAAGCTCCGCAAGATCTTCACGCGTCACGACACCTTTGCTGGCCAGCAAATAAGCCAGACCTTTCTCCATGCCTTCCAGGCTCAGAAGATCTTCGGCAGGCTCTGCCTCGTCGATTTTCTCTTCCTGAACAATGGCTTGTGTCAGTAACACATCGCGTGCACGGCTCCGCAGCTCGTCCACGATGTCCTCGTCGAACTCTTCGATCGCAACCAGTTCCGAAGTCGGCACGTAGGCGACTTCCTCGATCGTCGAAAAGCCCTCCTGAACCAGGATGAGGCCAATCTCCTCGTCGACGTCGAGCTGCTTCGAGAACAGCTCGATCAGCTCGCGCATCTCGGATTCGCTCTTCTGTTCCGCGTCCGCGGCCGTCATGACGTTGAGTTCCCAACCCGTCAGCTCGCTGGCGAGGCGTATGTTTTGCCCGCCGCGGCCAATAGCCTGCGACAGCTTGTCCTCCTCAACCGCAATATCCATGCTGTGCGCGTCTTCGTCGACGACAATCGACACCACCTCGGCGGGCGACATGGCATTGATGACGAACTGCGCCGTGTTTTCGTCCCAGAGAATAATGTCGACCCGCTCACCGGCCAGCTCGTTCGACACCGCCTGCACGCGCGAACCGCGCATGCCGACGCAGGCGCCAACGGCATCGATCCGGTTGTCATTGCTCTTTACGGCAATCTTCGCGCGGAGACCGGGGTCGCGCGCTGCGCCGAGAATGTCGATCAAACCCTGACCCACCTCGGGCACTTCGATCTTGAACAGCTCGATCAGGAATTGCGGCGAGGTGCGGGTCATGAAAAGCTGCGGGCCACGGGGCTCCGGACGAACTTCGGTCAGGAGCGCCTTTATCCGATCCTGCGGCCGCACGGGCTCCCTCGGCACCATTTGATCGCGTGGCACGAAACCTTCCGCGTTGCCGCCCAGGTCAATGTACACGCCGTTGCGGTCGACCCGCTTGACGAGGCCGGACAGCATTTCGCCTTCGCGGTCCTTGTATTCGTCGACGACCTGCTCGCGTTCCGCCTCACGGACTTTCTGCACGATGACCTGCTTGGCCGTCTGCGCCGCAATACGGCCAAATTCGACCGACTCCATGGGTTCTTCCACGTAGCCGCCGGGTTCGGCGTCCGGATTGACGTCCACTGCGTCGATCATGCGCAGCTCGCGATCGGGGAACTCGAGCTCAGTCGACTCGTCCTCGAATACCAGCCAGCGCCGAAACGTATCGTAATCGCCGGACTCCCGATCGATCGCAACGCGAACGTCGATGTCATCGCCATGCTTGCGACGCGTCGCCGAAGCCAGCGCGGCTTCTATCGCTTCGAAGATGATCTCTTTCTCGACGCCTTTTTCGTTCGAAACCGCGTCGACAACCATCAAGATCTCTTTGCTCATGACCTAAAAAACTCCTGTTCCGCCCTGCTGACTACCGGTCTGCGGGCACCAATCGTGCTGTATCGATGGTGGCCATCGGCAGGCTGTGCTCCACGCCGTCGACAACCACACGAATCGTTTCGGCATCGGCGCTCGTCAGTTCGCCCCGAAACCGCTTGCGGCCCTCGATCGGAAACCGCATCTCGACCTTCACCTCCGAGCCCGTGAAACGCTTGAAATGGGCCGGCTTGGTCAATTTCCTGTTGAGGCCGGGCGACGACACTTCGAGGTCGTAGTGACCCGGCAACGGATCCTCGACATCGAGCAGCGCGCTGACGGCAAGGCTCGCCTTCTCGCAGTCGTCCAGGCCTATACCGCTCGGCTGATCGATAAAGACCCGCACCACACCGCTCTTGCCGCCGAGACGAACCTCCAGATCGACGAGTTCGTAACCCAGCCGTTCGATGCTGGGTTCGATGAGACGGCTGAGCTCCTCGCTCGTCACACTTCACCTAAACCATTGTTCAAAAACAAAAAAAGGGCCAAAGGCCCATTCCTAACCTGCGCTGTCGTTTGCCCTTCGGGCAACAAAAAACCCCTGAGCGGGGCTTTACCTACCAATCCTAGGTAGCGTGGGGCCGGCAATACACGTACTGCTCAATTTTCCCCCGGCCCAACGACCTTCGGGAAAACGGCGCCCCGGGCGCAGGCGCGCGATTATACGGTATGTCCACCGGCTTCCGCAATGCTCCGGCCACAATGCGGCTTCGGCCTATAGCGGTTCTTCGTAGCTCGCTTCCAGGGACCCTCGCTGACCCTGGCCTCCCTCAGGCTCAGCCTGCGGGAAACGATCGCGCGTCCGGTTGGCGATGGCCACCAGTGACAACATGACGGGCACCTCGACGAGTACACCCACGACCGTCGCAAGCGCAGCCCCCGATTGCAGTCCGAATACGCTGATCGCGACGGCCACTGCAAGTTCGAAGAAGTTGGACGTACCGATCAGCGCGGCCGGAGCAGCGGTGCTAAACGGCACCCGCCACAGGTACGCCCAGCCGTACGCGACAAAGAAGATACCGTAAGTCTGAATCAACAGCGGCACGGCAATCAGCGCAATGATCAGCGGCTGGGCCACGATTGTCTGCGCCTGGAAGCCGAACAGCAGAACCACGGTTGCCAAGAGGCCGAGAATGGAAAACGGCTTGAGTCGTTCGGTGAAACGCTCGACGCGCGAGTGATCGTTCGTCTCGTCCAGCAGCCTGCGCGTCACGTAACCCGCGGCGAGCGGGACGACAACATACAGAACCACCGAGAGCACGAGCGTTTCCCACGGCACGATGATTTCGGTCACGCCCAGCAGCAGTGCCGCAATGGGCGCAAACGCAAACACCATGATGATGTCGTTGACCGACACCTGTACGAGTGTGTAATTGGCGTCGCCGCGCACGAGCTGACTCCAGACGAACACCATGGCCGTGCACGGCGCAACGCCCAGCAGGATCATACCGGCGATGTACTCCTTGGCGGTCTGCGGATCGACAAACCCTGCAAACACGTACTCGAAGAACAGCACGCCAAGCGCAGCCATGCTGAAGGGTTTGACCAGCCAGTTGACGACCAGCGTAATGCACAGCCCTTTGGGGCGGCGGCCAACGTCCTTCAACGAGGCAAAGTCGACGCCGATCATCATCGGATAAATCATGATCCAGATGAACACGGCGACGACGAGGTTGACGCTTGCGTACTCGAGCGCTGCAACGCCCGCGAATACGCCGGGCAACAGCAAACCCAGCGTGACGCCCACCACAATGCAGAGCGCCACCCATACCGAGAGATAACGTTCGAACAAACCCATGACCGACGACGTTTCCCTGCTCACAGCAACTCGCTCTCCACCCGGCTCTTCAACAACTGGAACGCTTCGTCGAAAGCCCGATCGATCTCATCTTCCGTACCCTCGGCTTTCGCCGGGTCCGGCGTGCTCCAGTGCAGCCGCTCGCTCGGCCCCGTAAACACAGGGCAGCTCTCTTCGGCTGCGCTGTCGCACACCGTAATCACCCGGTCGAAATGCTGACCCTCGAACTCGTCCCAGGACTGGCTCTGCGTCTCGCCTGCAGCAATGCCGTGCCGCGTCAGCGTCGCCAGCGATTTGGGGTGCACGTAGCCTGCCGGCGTACTGCCGGCGCTGTGCGCCTCGTAACGCCCCTGCCCCAGCTGATTGATCAGCGCCTCCGCCATGATCGAACGGCAGGAGTTGCCCGTACATACGACGAGAACGCGCTTCAAGGCTTGCAACACCCTTCAGCGGCAGCCGCCGGGCGCTTCGGCGGCGCTCCGACTCTGACGCTCGGCGAATCCACTTCCCTCATCGTCACGAAGGTTTCCCAGGCAATGCCCGACGGATCTTCGACCCAAGACTTGTCCGACTGCGCGTAGCAGCACTCCGTCTCGCCTTCGTGGCTGAGCGGCTGAGCGGTCTCGGCAAGCCTGACTCTGAGATGATCGAGTTCGTCCGATTCGTCGACCTGCAGGCCCAGATGGGCAAGGCCCGTCTGTCCGTCACGCAGCGATATGGCGAAGTTGACGCGGGGGTCTTCCAGCAGCCACTTGGCGTAGTCGTGTTTGACCGTCGTTGGCTCGGCGCCGAACAGCGCGCTGTAGAAACCGATGCTCTTCTCGATGCTCTCGACACCGACGTGTACGTGTAAACGCTTCATGAATCCTACCTCCGGTTGGTCTATTGACGTCGACGGCCTTCCGCCGGTTCGCAGAAGCCATCCATCTCCACGCCACTCAACTCGACCACTGCGCACCCCGTTTTGCTGTCCTCCCGGACGCTCGCAACATCGGCGCTGCAGCAGTCGCGCACCATGAACGCAATCAGGTCGCTCATGACCGCGAAGTTGGCCGAGTAGATGATCGAACGCCCCTGCCGCTCCGAAGACACGACGCCTGCGTTCGACAAGTGATTGAGATGAAACGACATGGTGTTGTGCGGCGTGTCCAGCGCCTCGCTGAGCGCACCGGCCGGCATGCCTTCTGGCCCTGCCTGCACGAGCAGCCGAAACGCCTTGAGCCGCGTTTCCTGCGACAGCGCGTCGAATACAATGATGGCCTTCTGTATTTCCATATTTCCAGAATAATGGACATATTGAAGAAGGTCAAGCCCAACATGTCTTCTTGCGGTTTGAACGGACGTCCGTCTCGCCCGATTGGCAGGCTCTGCGGCGGCCAGAGGTCCCGCAGCGCGTTCGGCCTTAAGGCGTCAGATCATCGAGATACACCCAACGCGCGGTCGCGACCTCCCAGTTTGAGAACGTCGAACAGGACGTACCGTTCGGGACGTTGTCGAACACGACCTTGACGGCCTTGCCCAGTGTATAGGCCGTCAACAGTGTGCTGTACGCCACCTTACACTGCTCCGCCGATACCGGATGTGACGTACCCAGCGTCTGGCCGGTATTGCAGATGTGAACAATGGCGCTCATGTCCGACAGCCTGAGCATCACTCGATCCGTGCTGTGCACACCAAGGATCTTGATCGTGCCAGTACAAACGATGCCGTTGGTTGTGGCTATCGTGACGCCCGGCGCAGAGCACAACAGCAGTGCCGCGAGAGTCGAGAGCTTTGTTTTCATGCGCATCACCCACCTCCTATAAATGGACTCTTGAGAATACTATCGGTATTGGAAGTCCCAGTAGATAGTATTTGTGCCTATGCCCACTGATTGGGGGAGTGGATTCGCGACCGCGGCGCGATACACCGGAGCGGGAAACGTCGGTTGTCGATCTTGTGGAAAGGGTTTGGCCGGGGCTTTAGTCAGCAGCAGCCGTCAACGGCGCTAACAAGACAAGAGCATCGCGACCAATGCGCCTGGGTGCACGCAAAAAGAAGCACTTCTTTTCTCCACCCCACGCGGACAGCTCCTGAAGCGTCTCGCTGTCGATGTCGAGCGCAGGCGGGACCGGCGATTTCGGTAACTCGGCGATCGATACATCCACGTGGTGTTTCTGCGCGAACGCCCTGCAGGACGAAGCTGCCAGCCTCAGGTAACCCCTCCGCAGGGTTCGCACGGAGGACTCCATTGCCCCGCCGTTTTCGTCCAGGCGCCGCCAGCAGCCCTCGAATCCGGCCACACCGACATAGAGGCCAATCGCGCCGGCGGCCGCCCGCTCGAGTATCTCGTCTTCGCTGAGCATGAGACGGAAGGCGGCTTCCGCCAACGAATAGCGGGACTGCTCGAACGGATTGCCGCTCGGCGCCTGCGACGCCTCCGTGTCGCCTTGCGACAGCTCGGCAAAGCGGTAGGCCTGCGTGTCGGTCATCTCCTCGACCTTGCGGCCGACCTTTACCGACACCTTGGGCTTGATGATCTGCCTCAGTATTCTCTTGTACTGGCTGGTTCCGGACACTGGTGCACTCCAGTGAGAATCAAGCGCTACTCCAGACAACGTCAACGGCCGATCGCCTATGAACTTGAGCGTGACCGGGTAATAGCCGGTACGCAGAGTCCACTACCGTGACCCCGCTCACACGACCGGGGCGCAAGTAGTCCCGGCTGGACCAATTTGCAGGCCGATGGAGCGGCGAACGAGTACACTGCGAATCGGAATCCCTGTCCGGAGATAACATGCTGCTCTTCGTCATGGCGGTCGGTCTCGTGCTTGCCGTCTCGTTCCTCTGCTCGATCTTCGAATCGGTACTGTTGTCGGTCACTCGGCCGCAGGTGGAAGTCCTGTCGCGCGGCGGCCGTCGCGTCGGCCGCCTGCTCGCAGGCTTCAAGGAAAACATGGACGTGCCGATTGCCGCGATCCTCATACTGAACACGGCCGCGCACACGATCGGCGCAACCGTTGCCGGGGCAAGCTACACGGAAGTGTTCGGCGCGGGCACGCTGTGGCTGTTCACGATCGTGTTTACTATTGCGGTGCTGCTGTTCACGGAGATTATTCCGAAGACGCTCGGAGTGTCGTACACGAAAGCCCTTGCGCCCGTCGCGGCACACGGCATCCACTGGCTCACGGTGTTGCTGAAACCGCTTGTCGTCCTGAGCGAAATGATTTCGCGATCGCTGCGCGGCAACGCCGAAAGCCATGTCACGTCGGTCGAGGAAATCCGTCTGCTCGCATCGCTGGGCCGCAACGAAGGCGTGGTCGGCAAGCGCACGGCCGGCATGATCGTCGGCGCAACCCAGCTCAGCCTGCTCCGGGCACGCGACGTCATGCTGCCTCGCGAAGAGGTGCACTTTCTCGCCGCAACCATGACGCGGGAAGACGTGCTCGCCGTCCTGCGAGAAACCGGCCACAGCCGCTTCCCGTACTCGCCGACCGGCGAATTCGACGACGTCGCCGGCGTTGTCCTCGCCAAAGACCTGTTGCACTGGATGCTGTCGAACGAGAGTGAGTCCATCGACTGGGAATCGGTGCGCCGCGACGTGCTCATCGTACCCGAAAGCCTGCACCTGCCCCGGCTGATGCGCACGTTCCAGGACAGCCGTCGCCACCTGGCCGTCGTCGTCGACGAATACGGCGGTGCGGAAGGCATTGCAACCCTCGAAGACGTACTGGAAGAGATCGTCGGCGACATTCACGACGAGAGCGACAGACCCGAAACCGACATGCTCCGCCGCGACGACGGCACTCTGCTCGTGCAGGCCACGGTCGATCTGCGCAAGCTGTCCGCGGAACTCGGCATTGCCTGGGAGCCCGAGGACGAGGTGTCGACGGTGGGCGGCCTGGTCACCGAAACGCTGGAACGCATCCCCCTCGTTGGCGACGCCATCAGCTGGCAGGGTTACCGGATTGCAGTGCTACGGGCGGACCGCCAGCGCGCGAAATTGCTGTCGGTCAGTAAGGAATAGCTCACTGGCCGGGTCTAAAGGAATACAGGCGCTTAGTCCGCATGCGACGCAGAGCCCGTACACAGACTGCCAATGCCGAGCCGGGAGATCGTCGAACCGTCTTCGGATGCGATCGAACTGACGGCGAAAGCGAGCGAAGCACGTGTCACTCAAGAAGAAACTGGCGCCCTACGCCGAAAACATTGCGGAATCCGGGGCTGCGTGCCTGCTGACCATGGTGCAGGGCAACCTCCTGCTGCTCGGCATCAGCCACTGGATTACGGCCTCGACAACGGGACTCATTGCCGGCACGGCTGCTGCCACAGCGCTGACACTGGCCAAAACCGATAACCGGCTGATCATTGCCGCCATACTCGGCGTGATTACGGCCGTCGTCGACTATTTCGTACACCCGGGCATGATTGGCGAATCGGCGCTCACCGAGGCGGCAATCACGGGACTCGGCGCCGCAGTCCTGTCTTATGCGGCGGGCACGGCAATCGTATTCTGGCGTCGCCGCCGAGACGCAGCGGCCGAAGCGGAGACCTGAGCCCGCCGACATGTGAAGCGGCCCGCTTGGCGAGCGGGGCCCGAACTGCAAGGAGGGAAAGAGCAGCCCAGGCCCCGCGTGCCTCGTCCAGAACCCTTGCCAAAGAGGCTCTAGAAACTGACGACGCTCGTCAGTACAAAAGTTCGCCCGTCGTAGTTGTAGCTGCGCAGCCGATTGCGGTTGTCTTCGAACTCGTAGACCGTCGCATCGTTGATGTTCAGCGCCTCGAAGCCGATAGAGATGTTGTCGGTCACGTTGAGATTGAACGACAGATCGAACTGGTCGCGATCGTCGATGCTGCGGTTGCCTCCCGACGGGCCGCGGTTGGCCGTCGTGAAATACTCGCTGCGATAGTTGTACGCCAGACGGACACCCCATCGCTCGGTCTCGTAGAAACCGATGACGTTGACCGTGTGTTCCGATACCTCTTCGAGTGGTGCCGGCGTACCGTCCTCGTCGAGTTCGCCGCTCTCGTCCGCGTCGATGTAGGTGTAGTTCGCCTGCACACCGAGACCGTCGAACGGCGCCGGCAGAAAGTCCAGGGTCTGCAGCAGCCCGAACTCCAGACCGCTCAGCGAGAAGCTCTCCGACGAATTGATCACGTCCGTGATCGAGAACTCCACGCCGGCGTCGTCCAGGCAATCGTCGATATCACCGTTCAGGTTGCCGGTCACAAACTGGCTGAACGCGCCCGACCGGTCGAAATCGGCCAGCGACGGCGGGCAAAAATCGCGAGTGATAATGTCCGCGGCCACATCCTTGCGGAAGTAAGCCAGGGTTAGAGCGCTGCCGGGCCGGTTGTACCATTCGAGCGACACGTCGAAAGAGTCGGACTCGAACGGCTCCAGCTCCGGGTTGTTGAATTCGACGGTCACGCTCTCCAGGATGCCGCCGTCCTCGTCGACGTCAACCTCGGTACCGGCCTGAAACTGGTTCGGGTTGGGCCTGACGATCGTCTCCGCGTACGAGAGCCGCAGAAGCAGGTTTTCATGCAGTTCGAACACGAGATTCGCCGCGGGCAGCGCGTTCGAAAAATCGAAAGGCACCGAGATTGCCGAAATCGTACCGTCGATGTCCTGAAAAGTATCGGTGGTGCGCTCGGTTCTCACGAAGCGCACACCAACGTTACCCGTTATGCCCACCGGCCAGCTGTACTCGTAGCTGTCGAAGTTCGCCATGACGTAGCCGGCAAGGATGTCCTGCTGGGTGTTGTAGGTGGCAAGAAAATCCTGATCGAGTACAAAACCTTCATCGTTGAGCGGCTGTGTCGTATTGAGCGGCAGGACCTGATTGAGCACGGCGAACACGTCGGGCACCACGACCGGGAATCCGTTCAGATCGCCGCCGAAGAAGTTACTGTCCGCGACAAGGCTGCTGCGAAAGATGCTGTCGTCGAGCAGACTGAGATCCACGTCGTCATTAGTGGCGTCCTGATCGACTCGCCGTTGTTCCCTGTCGCGATACTTGGCCCCGACCTTGATGCTCGACAGTATTCCGTAGTCGACTTCGCGAGTCAGATCGAACTGCAGTGCCACCTCCGTGTCGCTGTTTTCGTCGTTGGCCCCTTCCGGGAAAAAGCGTGTCTGAACACCCGCGGTGTTGAAGCTCCAGGTTTGAACATCACCCGCGGCAAAGCCGCCCAGGTCGATGTTGAATGCGTCGGGATCGCCCGAACCCGTAGTGACGGTGAAGGTCTCTCCAATGCCGTTGATACGGCGGCGCATCTGAATGAGGTTACCGTCATGTTCGCCCTTGGTGTAATGCAACACACCCTCCGCACGCCACGGACCGTTGTCCCACGCAGCATCCAGCGTCAGCGATAGCGTACTGTCGAAATCCTTGCGCTCACGGGTCTCGACCTCCATACGGCAGCCGGTATGGGTCGATACCACGGCGGAATTGCCAATGACGTCGACGGCCGTGTCGTCGCAGTTGCGTATACGCACCTGATCGCGGACCGTGGACTGTTCGTAGTCGGTAAAGACGCCGGTCAGCCCGAAGTTCCAGTTCTCGATCGGTCGCCACTCGAGCGCAGCCGTTGCCGAGATCCGATCGCCGTCGCTCGTGTCGGAACGATAACGAAAGTCGTCGGCCACCTGGATGTCGTTGCCGTCCGGGTCGTAATCCGTCACTGCCGCAAGGTCGCGCTGAAACTCCTGATTCGACCAGCCGATCGCAAACGATCCGGCAAGCGTGTCCGAGAAGTGTTTGCTGGCACTGATCCTTGCGGTTGGCGAGAACTCCTCGTTGAGCGATTCGTAGCTCGTACCAACCCCGAACGACAGTTCCTGCTCGCTCGCGTCGAAGGGTCGTAGCGTCCGCATGTTGATGATGCCGCTCAAGCCGCCGTCGTCCATCTCGACGGTGGGCGTCTTGATGACGTCGACACCGCTAAAGATCGACGACTCGAACACGCCGAAGGGAAACGCCGTGCTCAGATCCGGGCTGCCCATCGCCTGTCCGTTGATCCGGGTCAGCGCGAAGTTGCGGGGCAGTCCACGGATCGCTATTTCCGCGCGACGCCGTTCGCCGCGCTCGATCTGAACGCCGGTAATTCGCTGCAGGGATTCACCGAGATTGAGGTCAGGAAACCGGCCTATACCGTCCGACGAGATACTGTCGACGATCGAATTGGCGTTGCGTTTCGTCGCCAGCGCGGAAATCAGGCTTTCGCGAAATCCCCTGACGACAATGACGTCGAGTACTTCATCGTCGTCAGCTCCCTGCTCCGTTTGCTGTGCCGCCGCGTCGCCGGCCAGCACCAATGCGGCGACGGCGCCGGCCGCGGTCAGAACCGACTTGTTGCTGCTTCGCATATCTTCCCCCTCTGCTCTCTGTCGGGGAGCGACATCGCCCGTGACGACGATCACTCCATGTCTCGTTACAACAGCGAACAGACCGGAATCATCGAGCAGGTTTTCCAGCGCGTTTTCGAGCGTATAGATTCCGCTCAGCCGCACTTTGCTCGGCCGATCCAGCTTCTCGGTGGGAAAAATGAGTTGATGACCCGTGCTTTCTGCCAGGTCGGTGAGTTTGTCCCCCAGCGTGCCCGAAGTGATGTCGAGCACGTAACGTTCCTGATCGGCGAACACCTGCGATCCGGCAAACAGGCAGCTCAATGCCGTTACCGCCATCGCAAGTTTTTTCGCAACCCCCCTGGTTTTTCCTACCGAGCTGCCTACCTCGCGTTGTGACTCGACTCTAAAGAGCCTCACGCGATGCAAACCCTCAAATATTCCAAAACCGCTGACGCCTCCCTCCCTTTTTTATGCTCCTGCATATGTGTCATATCTCTTGCCGCTGCACCGCCGTGAGCAGCACGCGCGTGTCCGAGATCCGGTTTGCCCGAACACCCAGCGAAATCTCGATCGCCTCCAGAAAGGCCTCGTCGTCGCCGAGGACAAAGTTGCCCGTCACCTCGAGTTCGGCCAGCTCCGGCTGTTCGAACTCGATCGAGACACGCGAGTGCCGGCTGAATTCGTCGACAACCTCCTGCAAACGTTCGCCGTCGAAAATCATCCGGCCTTCGGTCCAGGCGAGCCGCCGCTCGAAGGCTCCCGGGTCGTACTGGCGAACCTGCACGGCCGGCTGAGCCACCTCGAACAGCAGCTCTTCCCCGGAGTGCAACAAGCGTCGACCGGCACCGTTCGTTCCGACCAGCTCGAACGGATCCTCTGCTTTGGAGACATCCAGTGCAGTGGCAACCCGCACGCGCCCTTCAGTGACGGAGACGAGCGTTTCGTCCTCGTCGATCCTGACAACAAAAGCCGTACCCACGGCTTCGATGATGCGACCGTTTGCGAGCACGGCAAAAACACGATCGGGATCGTGCTGAACCTCGAACCGCGCCTCGCCCCGCTCCAGCCGCACATGCCGCCCAGACGCTGCAAACTCGACGTAGGCAAGCGTGTCCGAGTTGAGAGAGGCCACGGAACCGTCAGGCAGCGGGACCGTCTTGTGCTCGCCGAGATCGGTCTCCAACCGAGCGCTGTACTCCTCGACCGGGGGCTCGGTAAACAGACCGGAACGCAACAGGACGCCGGCCAGCACCACAACGGCGAGCGCCGACAGGGCGTAGCCGATCGAGGTGAACAGCGGCCGCGCTCCGCGTCCGCGCCGCGCGTCACGGGTATCCGGCATGAGATCGCGGGCCAGTTCATCGAGATCGGTCCACACGGCGAAACTGGACTTGAGTGCACGGGCGTTACGTGGATCCTCCGCCAGCCAGCGACGCAGATCGAGACGTTCCTCGTCCGTCAGGTTGCCGCGGTCGAGCCGAACGAGCCACGCGGCAGCCTCGGCGTCGACTGACTCCGCGGAACGAAACTCTACGATGCTACCGTCCTTTGCCATGTTCATGTATCCGAAGCTGAGTGGCCCATCCTGCTTTCGTCAGCGGGCTGGTCGCGATCGCCGTCCAGGTAGTAGCCTTTCACGCGCATGAGATCTCTGCAGCGCAGCGTTCCCTGCGCAATGTACTTTTCGACGGAACTGACGGACACGCCGATCTTCCGCGCAATGTCTTTATAGGAAAGCCCAAAAAACTTCCTGAGGATAATGGCCTGCCGGGAGCGTGCCGGGAGCGAATTCAGCGCTTCTTCATACGCCTTCAGCTTCTGCCGATAGTGAGCCACGTCGGCCGCGTCCGGCGCGTCCGCTCCCGCAATCGCGTCGTCGATCTCCGAACGGATCTCCTCCGTACGCGACGTCATCGATTTGAAGACGAGGTTCCGCGATATGACGAACAGGTAGTTCTTCGGCGATATGATCTGCCGTGAGCGATTGGACTCGAGCGCCCGCAGGAACGTCGTCTGCAGGATATCGTCGACGTCTTCCGCCCGAACACACATCTTGAGCAGGTTTCGAACCAGCCCGTCGCGGCATTCCACGAACGCCGCCAGTATCCGGTTGTCTCCCTGTTCCCTAACGCCAGCCACCGATTCACCCCCGCGGGCCACACTCGAAAGCATGAGCGACCCATACTAAAGAGTATTCCCGGTCGGAAACCCTCAACTTTCCGTCCGCGAATCCGGCCAACGCCACGGCAGGCTGACCATCCGGCCCGTATATGTGTAGTATTCCCCAAACTGATAACTGTGCAGCCAGGGTCTGCCAACGGTCCGCTTTGTGCTAGCTTAGGCGCCGGTTCGGCACCAACAACACCACCAATCAAGCCATCCAGAGAGCCATTGTAATGATCTACATTGCCGTCGTTACCGTGTACGTCCTCATGCTGCTCAGTATCAGCGTCTACAAGAGCCGCACCATCAAATCCGACGAAGACTTCATGGTGGCAGGCCGCGGCGTGCCCGTGTACATGCTCGTCGCCACGCTGGTGTGTACCTGGATCGGATCCGGCAGCCTGTTCGGTACCGCCGGCCTGACGTTTCGTGTCGGCATCTCGGAGCTGTGGTTCTCGGCCGGCGCATGGCTCGGCATCATTGTCGTCTACCTGATTGCCGCGCGTGTCCGGCGCATCGCGCAGTACACGCTGACCGACCTGCTCGAGAAGCGCTACAGCCAGCTCGCAAAAGTGCTGGGCACGATTACGATCATCATTGCCTACATGGTCATCGCCGGTTATCAGTTCAAAGGCGGCGGCCGCTTCATATCGCTGCTCTCGGAAGGCGCAATCACGCCCGAGACCGGCATGCTGATCGCCGCACTCCTGATCGTGGGTTTCACCGTGCTTGCGGGTATGGTGTCGATCGTCTCCATCGACATCTTCAACGGCAGCATCATGCTGCTTGCCATGGCGGCCACGCTGCCGTTTGCCATCATGGGCCACGGCGGCGTCGACGCCGTCATCTCGACGATTCAGCAAACCGAACCTACGCACCTGTCCCTCATGGCCGGGCACGACTTCGTCTGGGTCATAGGCATTGCGCTGCCAACCTTCCTGCTGCTGATGAGCGAATCGAGCATGTACCAGAAGTTCTCGTCGGCGGACAGCGCGCGCAACGCGAGGCGTGCCGTCATGGGCATGTTCATCGGCATTGTCATCATCGAAACGCTCATGATGCTCATTGCGCTCGTCGGTTTTGCGATCTACGCCGACGACCCCCGCTTTTTCCTCGCCGACGGCAGCATCAATCGCGCCATGGCCGAGGAGATCATCCTGCGCATCGGCTTCGAACAGCTGCCCGTCATTATCGGCTCACTGCTGCTGGCCGCCGGCGCGGCCATCATTATCTCGACGGGCAACACCTTCCTGATGGTCACCTCGACCAACGTGACCCGCGACATCTTCCAGGCGTTTTTCTACAAGAACGCAACGCCTACGCAGGTCGTCTGGCTGCAGCGCGGCTGCATCGTCGGTATCGGGATTCTCGCCTACCTCATGATGAGCCAGTTCGAGACGATCCTCGAAATGGCGTTCGTCTCCTACACAATGATCGGCGCCTCGCTGGCTCCGGCGCTGCTCGCGGCGTTCTTCTGGAAGCGGGTCACGAGAATTGCGGGTGTCCTCTCGATCGCGTCCGGCATGCTCACCGTCATCACGATTACGGTGCTCAACTCGATCTTCCGGGACGGCGGCGGCCAGTTCCTGGGCTTCACGTTCCCGATGAACACGGACTACATTGCCATCCCCGCGGTTATCGTATCGGTCTCGACGCTGATCATCGCGAGCCTGGTGACGCCGAAACCGGCAAAAGAGGATTGGGAGGATTTCATCGACGAGAAGCCGGCGACATCCGACAGCACTTAGGAAAAGCGCAACTGCCGGCTACTGCAGAACGCGGCGCGTGGCGAAACAACCCATTACCGAGCGGTGAAAGCCGGCGCATCAGAACCGATATAGAATTGCGGTACGGGTAACGCCGGGTTTCAGAACATGAAAGTCACCAACAGCATCGAGATCCATGCGTCGACTGATTCCGTCTGGTCCGTGACGACGGCGCTGGAACGCTGGCCCGAGTGGAATCCCAATGTCACCGAGGTCGCGCGGCAGGACGCAGGACCTCTGGCAATCGGCTCTCAGGTGCTGGTTCGGCAGAACGGACTGCCGGCCGCCGTGTGGACCGTCACCGTACTGGAAGCCAAGAAGCGGTTTGCCTGGAAAAGCCGCATCCGGGGCGTGCCGATGACCGCGACTCACGTTATCGAGGACATGGGTCCGGGCGCGCGAAGTCGCCTTGAGCTGGAAGCTACGGGCTTCGTCGCGCTACTCCTTTGGCCGTTCCTTCGCCCGACGATACGACGATCGATTGGCATCGAGAACGACGGTCTCAAGACATTCTGCGAGAAATTGCCAGCGGATCAGACCGCTGGCAATCCACATCAGGGCGTTTGAGCCCGGCAACCGTTAGCGGCAAGTCGTCTCGATTTCACGGTCTTCATCGTCTTCGCCGTTGCCGCCGCTGTCCGACGACGTGCAGTCCCAATCGTCATCGTCATCATCGTCGTAGTAGTCTTCGTCGTCGTCGAAAGCGCCGTCGTCGTTGTCCCTCTCCTCGTCGTACCCTTCGTCGCCGTCATTGCCGCCACCCTCGCCACTGCCGCCAGTGTCGTCCTGGGCATTCTCGTCATCGCCGGCTACGGCATCGGCAACCGACTCACCTTCTTCGATATCCAGGCAGGTCGTGATCGGAACCATTGCAGGAAACCAGCCCGTTCGGACGTAGTAGCGAATCTGGTAGTAACCCGCGGTGGGCTCGTCTCCCAGCGCCTCTTCGAGTTCCTCTGCGAGTTCCTGCATGGCATCTTCGTGAGGCGTGTCTTCGAAAAACAGATCGTCCCAACCGAACGATTCGACGATGCTGACCGTATGATCCACTTCTTCGAAATCGCAGCTTTCGAACTGAGCCTGGGCGGAACTCCAGGCGATCGCAAACAGGAACATCGCAAACAGTTGTCTTGCTGTCATTGCCGTTATCTCCCTTTGCTGCACGTCCCCGCTATGTGATCCCCGGCGGGGTACTGCATACCGTGTGGGCTGGGTGAATTGTCGAACGGAGGAAGCCCGGCCTCCGCGCGCTTGTTCTCGAGGGTCCGGTACAGGGCTCTTGCGGCACCGCAGGCATCCTGAATCTGCCGATCGTCAAACTGATAGTCGTCGAACGCCTGACTCAACTGCCCCGGCGCCAGCACGTTGTCCCCACGCAGTTGCGCCGTGAGTATCAAAGCCAGCGTGCTTACCTGAGGCTCCGGGGACAGCTGGAACGCGTCTGCCGATCGGTGCACGTTCGGGTTCGACCAGGTACTCGCCACCGTCAGCAGTGCGGGGACGTCCCCTTGAACGATGGCCTCCTCCAGCATGGCAATCATCTTTTGCGGATCTTTCGTAAGCTGCCGTCCCGCCAGAATCCGCAGGGCCTGTGTGCTGCCCTGCTCGACCAGCACGTTCAGCTGCGCATCGGACTGCCGCCGCAGGTATCGGGTCTCGTCCGTCAGGAATCCTCGGGATACTTTCCAACGCCGCTGCTCAAGCTCGGCGTCTGCGTCCAGTTCCGCGTTGCCGGGCGCCGGAGTCGATAAGGCACCGGCAGTCGGTTCCTCCGGTTCTCCGAGGGGTTCGGATGCACTGTCCAGAACGGCGCGCTCGGGCTGGGAATTAATGGGCCGCGTATTGTCCGGCCACGGCTGCACCAGAAGCATGTAGCCGGCAGCCAGAACCGCCACCGTGAGGACTGCGTAGACTCCGCGTTTATTCGACATTCTTTCTCAAGCTCACACGAACAGGGAGCCAGAGACTTGCGCTTCGCGCCGACAACCGCAAGCCCAACGTGCTCTCGCGAGGCCAGAACCTCGCTCAAAACTCAACTCATATGGGACTGTATCTCTATTTCCAGCGGAAAGAGATGCAAGATCTGCATATAGTGCGGTCGCTCAATTCGCCAGCGGATCACAATGCCGACGCGAGGCGTTGCGCTCGACTCCGGCGAAACAGCACTTAGAAAAGGCCGCTGCGATTACTCTGCTCCGTGAGCTTGTTGCGAATGAGCTGCTTGACCGGCGGAACGTTATTCGCAATACGCAATGCCACATGGCGGGCCAGCCTGGCCGCATGACGATCGTCGGTGAAAAACTTCACGAGTCCGTTCGTACCGTGGTACATCGGCCGGGTGTTGCGAAGATGCTTTTGCTCGTAGCGTTTCAACACGCCGAAATTACCGATGTCCTCGCGGCGCGCGTTCGCAGATCGGATCTCCTGCGCAAGCGTGTCGGCACCCGACAATCCCAGGTTATAGCCATGGGCCGTAACCGGATGCATCCCGACCGCGGCGTCGCCAACCAGCGCACAGCGTGCCCCACAGAGTTGCTTTGCGTGCACGCCGACGAGCGGGTAGGCAAAGCGCTCCGTCGCGAGCCGCATGCGCCCGTAGCGGCTGCCGAAGCGATCTTCCACATCAGACGCGAACTGCTCGTCGCTTATTCCCATAAGCCAATCGCGTTCGTTCGACGATGCCGTGACAACAATGGACGACGCTCGCGGACTCAGCGGCAACACCGCCAGCGTCCGGCCGTAGTGAAAACATTCGTATGCCGTACCGTCATGCGGCTTCTCGTGATCCATACGGCAAACGATGCACACACGGCCAAAGTCGTGCATGTCGGCCGCGATACCCAGCATGCGGCGGGTGTCCGAGAAGCGGCTGTCAGCGGCAACCAGCAGCTTTGCCGTCAGCGTGCGACCGCCAGCCAGCTCCACACCCACTGTTTTCGCCGTGTGTTCAACTCCCGTCACCGTCGAGTCCGCGATCAGCTCGACATCGGGAAGATCATCGAGTCCCTGGAACAAAGCGCGACGAATGACGTGGTTGGAAACGAGGTAGCCGAGTACTTCCTCACCCGAACCGATGTCGAGACTGTAAGAGGAGTTGCCGTTCAGGACTTTTGCGCCGAGCACGGAGTGCTTTTCGTCGGCGGAAATCCGATTCCAGACGCCGAGTCCTTCGAGAATACGGACCGAAAGTTGTGTCAGCGCAATGTCACGGCCGTCGAACCCGGGATGCTGAAGTGCATCCCGGCTCTGCCGCTCGAGTAAAGTGACTTTGAGGCCCGACCCGGACATCGAGTGGGCAAAACCGAGGCCCGCCGGGCCCGCACCGACAACCAGAATGTCACTGTCCATGAAGTTTCAGCTCGACCGATTACGAAAACAGAATCCGAAACTGAATCGTATCCGAGTCCATAACTCCTTGGGCCATCGGATAATACCTACATGAACCGCCTGTACCTGACGCCGGATCGGGGCTCCATAGCTAGGCGCCCGAATCGATCAGGACTTCGCTGACGACAAACGAGTAGTCTCCGAGACGCTTGAGATCCTGTTCGAGTTTCGCCTGCACCGCATCGTCGTGAAAGCCGGCCTCGAAGCTGGCACGATCCGGCCACTCGACAATGGTCTGAAAGCGGTAATCGGGCATCACGTCCTCGGGCCAGAGATCGATGATGCGCGCAAAGCCGGTGCGGACGACGCCGGGCATGGCTTCGTTGTTCTGCTGATGATCGGTCAGGCGCCAGTTGAGGAAATCGTCCTCATCCGTACCTTCGGGCAGGTTGTACATGACCGTTAGCCTAATCATCGTTTGCAACCCGCGGCGCGCTCTCCCCCATCGGCTCCTCGTCAGGCCGAACGCAACCGGGCAGTTGCTTCGGCGTCGACGTTCATCTCCGCATCGAATTCGACCCCGTACACGTCACGCGCCGACTCGCGCGTGACGTAACCGTCGATGAGGTCTTCTCTCACGGCCTCGGGATCGCGCGACAGCGCCTTGCCGTAACCGCCGCCGCCGCCCGTGTGCGATCGTATAACCGTACCTTTTGGCACCTTCACGCCGTTCACTTTCAGCAACTCGAGCACGTCTTCGTCCGGCCGCTCGACAATCACCACGGGCTTGCGGCCCGCGCCCCCGTCGAACAAACCCCACCCGGTTGTTACCGAACGCTCGAACCACAGGAACAGATCGGAGTCTGCCTCAACCAGGTATTCCCGATAGGTCCCGTTGCCGCCGCGCCATTCACCCGGCCCACCCGAATCGGGCAGGATGCCGTAGCGAGTCAGCCTGAGAGGATACTTGGACTCGAAGATTTCGACCGGGATGTCCTTGAAACTGCCGTTGACGTTGTTGATCAGGGAACTCTGCCCGTCTCTGCCGCGCGAGGCACCCCAGCCTCCCGTCGTCGGCTCGATCATCAGGTAGAACTGATCGTCGTTCCGCGGGTCGGCCCCTGCTACGGTAATGACCATCGAATCGCCGTAATGGGCGCCCGCTGCCTTGTCGGGCATGATCGGCGCCAATGCCTTGATGACCAGATCGATCAGCAAACCCAACGATGAAAAATACCAGCCGCAGGCTGCAGGCTCCTGAGCCGAGAAGATCGTCCCTTCGGGTGCCAGCACCTCGAGCGGACGAAACGAACCGCCGTTCGGCGATACGTCGGAGCAGATCAGCAGTTTGTACGCAACCCGGGCCGCCGCAATCGTTTGAGTAATGCCGCAGTTGACCGGACCTTTAGCCTGCAATGCGGACCCGTCGAGGTCGACCGACATACCATCACCCGCCACGGTCAACGCAAGTTTCACGGGCAAGGGATCGCTGCCAAGACCGTCGTTGTCCAGAAAACCCTCGGCTGTGTAGATCCCGTCTGGCAGGGCGCTGACCGCCTCACGCTCGCGTGCCTCCGTTTGCCGGAAGATCTCGTCACGTGCCGCCCAGATCGTGTCGGCACCAAAACGATCGAACAACGCCTGCATGCGTTTCTCACCAGTTCGGCCCGCCGCAACCTGCGCGTTCATGTCGCCAACGGTGGCATCGCCGAACCGGCTGTTGCGGCGCAGGAGGTCGATGACGTCTTCGCGCGGCTCACCGCCGTCATACAGGCGAGTTGGGCCCCAGCGCATCCCCTCCTGGTAAATCTCGTGCGAATCGACGGGCGTACCCGGGTCCTTGGCCCCGACGTCCAGCCAATGCGCTCGCGACGCGGCGAAACCCACGCGTTTGCCGCCCCAGAAAATCGGCATGATGATCGTGGAGTCGTTCAGGTGTGTACCCGTCATGTAGGAGTCGTTCATGTAGAAGACGTCGCCTTCCTTGAAGTAATCCCACCCGTGTTGATCGGCAATGAGCTTCACGCAGATCTCGAGGTTGCCGAGAAACAGCGGCAAGCCGAGCGATTGCCCCAGCACTTCTCCTTCCGGATCGATCAGCGCCACCGAGCAATCCTTGCCTTCGTAAATCACCGGTGTAAACGCGCTGCGAATCAAGGTCGCGTTCATGTCTTTCGCAATCGAGACAAACGCGTTGCGAATGATCTCGGTGGTGACCGGGTCGACGTTAGCCATCAGCTGCCCTCCCTCGTCAGTACGATGCTGCCAAGCTTATCGATCGTCACGTGCCATCCCGGCGGCACAACGGTGGTTGCACTCTGCTCCTCGATGACCAGCGGCCCCGACGCCGAATACTCCGTGGACAGGCTGTCGCGTGCGACCACAGGCGTCGTCAACGTCTCGCCCGCAAACACCACCTGCCGTTCACCCAGCATCGATGCGCCTCCCTCCGGTTCGGAAGCCGAGTTGTCGTATTTCCTCAATGCGCCAAAAGCTGCAACCCGGAGATTCACGAACTCGACGGGAGCACCCGGGCTCGAATGCCCGTAGCGTCGCTCGTGCGCCGCATGAAACGCCTTGCCGATAGCCTCGGTATCGTTGTTATCGAGGAGCACGTTGATCGTGTATTCCTGCCCGAGATAGCGCATGTCGGCGGAGCGCTGGAACGAAATGTCGTCTGCGCCAACGCCTTCCGCCAGAATCGCCTCCCGTCCGTTCGCCTCGAGTCCCGTAAACACGGCATCGAGGTCATCACCAACGACGCTGCCCGCGGCGCGAAAGAAGCTCTGCGTAAAATCGTGCCTGAGGTCCGTTTGCAGCATTCCCCATGCGGAAAAAGTCCCGGGAAACCGCGGCACGACCACTTCGCGAATGTCGAGTTCCTCGGCCAGGAAAGCCGCAGCCATGGGTCCGGCGCCGCCGAACGCCACCAGCGCAAACTCCCGCGGATCGACACCCTGGCTGATCGTTATCGTCCGCATGGCATCCGCCATTGCCGCGTTCGATATCGACAATACGCCTTCGGCAAACGCTACCGGGTCCAGACCGGTCTGGGGGGCCAGGGACTCGATGGCAGCCTTTGCGGCCTCTCCGTCGAGCGACATGTCGCCGCCCAGGAGAGACTTCTCGCCAAGCCGGCCGAGAAACAGATTGGCATCGGTCACCGTCGGCTGGGTGCCGCCACGCCCGTAGCAGGCCGGGCCCGGGATCGAGCCGGCGCTGTGCGGCCCGACTCTCATCGCACCGTTTTCCATCCAGGCAATCGAGCCGCCGCCCGTGCCAATGGTCTCGATATCGATAATCGACATGAGCAGCGGCAGTCCTTCGAGTTCGGTCTCGAGCGTGGCATTGGCATGCCCGTTCATAACGAGGCTTAGATCGAACGACGTACCGCCCATGTCGACGCACAGGAGATTCTTGCGGCCGCCGCTCGCAGCGAGTGCCGTGCCCGCAATCGTGCCACCCACCGGCCCTGACAGCAGCGTAAACACCGGGTGTTTTTGCGCGGTCTCGGCGGTCGAGACGCCCCCGTTCGACTGCATGATGTGTACCGTGGCCTGCATGCCGAGATCGCTGAGTTCACCGCGAAGGCTCTTGAGATAACGTTCTACGACCGGCGCCACGTAGGCATTCATGACCGCCGAAGACGCGCGCTCGTACTCCCGCCATTCGCGGGCAATCTCATGAGACAAGGAAACCGACACGCCGGGCAGCGCCGCGGCCAGTATCTCGCGTGCGGCGAGTTCGTGTTGAGGATGGGCGTACGCATGCACGAAACAAACGGCAACAGCGTTGATACCCTCGGCTTTTACCTTGTCGATGACGGGCTGAAAATCACCGGCGTTCAGCGGCTCGATTTCGCTGCCGTCCCACGCCAGCCGGCCGCGCACTTCGTGGACATCACGCCGCGGCACGAGCTGCTCCGGCTTTTGATAGCGCAGTTCGTAGAGGGTATGGCGGTTGCCGCGGGCAATCGTGTAGGCATCGCCAAGCCCTTCAGTCGTGATCAACAGGACGCGTTCACCGCGCCGTTCGAGAAAGGCGTTCAGACCGACGGTCGTCCCGTGAACAAAAAAACTGATGTCCTCGAGGTTCGGGACCAGCTCGCGGATACCGTTTACCACACCAACGGCCGGATTATCCGGTGTCGTCGGTACCTTACCGACAAACACCGGCCCGTCGGAAGGTTCGATAACGATGTCCGTGAACGTGCCGCCAATGTCGGCAGAAACACGATACTGAGTCATAGAGCTATTTCCGCTATCGGTCAGTGGCGACCGGTCAGTTGAAGTTGTAGCGATACCTGACGTTCCAGATCCGCCCGGGCGCGCGTGCCGAGAAGCCGCCGCCAACCCATTCCGAATTGTACAGTTCGTCGTTGAGGTTCTGACCCGAAGCAATCAACTCCCAACGGCCGTTCGATGCCCGCGCACCAACACGCGCGTTGAAGAAGCTCAGCGCGTCACGCGCCGTCGTGTTGTTCGGGTCCCAGAACTGCTCGCCGCGCCGCTCGTAATCGCCGCGCAGGAAGAAATCGATACCCGCGGTCACCGGCACCTCATACTGGAAGCCGAGGTTCAACGTGCTGTCCGCAATGTACGGAGCGTCATTGCCCACTGTGGTCGGATCGACCGTATACGCGTCGATTTCCGAGTCGGTGAAACCGTATGCCGCATACAGATCCAGGGAGTCGCTGGCGCGGAAGACAACATCGATCTCACCGCCGCTGAGCGAGACTTCGTCGATGTTGGTCAGGATCTGCGCACTGATGGCGCCGATGAACGAAAAGAACTGCTGGCCTTCGACGTCGGTCGAGAATAGCGCGGCATTCAGCCGGACACGGTCGTCCAGGTAGCTGCCTTTGTAGCCCAGCTCGATCGACTCCGATTCTTCCTGGCCGGCAACGTCGCTGACGCCGTTCAGTCCCGCACCGGCCGCAACGTCGGCAATGCCGTTCTGGTTGAACTGGCCGCTGCGGAAGCCCTCACCCCAGGTGAGATAGAAGTTGTGGTCGTCGCTCGGCTGGTACCGCAAGGTGACCTTGGGCTGCAGTTTGTCGAAGCTCGAGTCGTTGCGCGCTCCGGGCTGACCGGCCGGGAACTGCAGGGGTGACACAAATTGGGTGCGGTCTTCCTCGTCGTAACGCAGTGCCAGCGTCAGATCCCAGAAGTCGTTGAGCGAATAATCGATGCTGCCGAATACGGCCCAGGAGGTGTTTTCGTTGTCGTCTGCGAGGAACGACGTCGTGGGGTTGCGGGGATCGGTCGTGGGTTCGCGCTCGAGCCGAATGATCCCCTGCCCCGTATCGGTGCCCGTCGAGAGCGACACGAAGCGGTCCCAATCGAGGTAGTAGGCGCCAATCTCCCAACGCAGGCGCTCGTCGGCGTCCGATGACAGGCGCAGCTCCTGCGTGACGGCAGACAACTCGAAGAAACCGGTCTGCGTGCCGTCAAAACCGAACAGTGCGGCTGAACTGCGCGCATTCGTGTACGGGAACTGGTCCGAGTCCGCCCATTCTTCGATGTCGGTAAACGAAGTGACGCTCGTCAGCGTGCCGACTCCGGTTTCGAAATCGAGTTTCACGGAGAGATCCACCATGTCGCGTTCGCCGGTATCGACGTTGTTGTCTCGAACGGGCAGGACGTTGTTGGCGTCGACCGGCCCGGTGTCGGTACCAAAACCGGTGGCCGTAATGCCGTCCGGACCTATGTCGACCCCCTGAAACTGAAAACCGATACCGCGCCCCTTGTGCGTCGAAACGGCTGCCCGGAAGTCCGCCGAAAAAGCATCGCCTGGTTCGAAGATCAGGCGGCCGCGCACCGTCAGGTCCTCGAAACGATCGGCTTTTTCGCCGCGCGTAATGTTGTCGAGATAACCTTCGCGGTCGATATAGTTGGCCGACAACTGGCCAAACCAGCGGTCCGGCACCAGCGCGCCGCCGACCGATCCCTGGATCGAGTACTCGTCACCGTTGCCCGCGCCGAGCTGCACGTAGCCGTAGCCTTCGTTTGTCGGACGGCGGGTATTGATGATGATCGCCCCTCCGGTTGCGTTACGGCCGTAGATTGCACCCTGCGGTCCCTTGACCACCTCGATGCTCTCGATGTCGAAGAGCTCCCGGCGGAACTGGATGGCGCTGAACTGCAGCACTCCGTCGACCACTACCGCCACCGGTGCCTCGCCGTTGCGTACTTGTGTGATCCCGCGAATGCTGAGAAAGCTGGTGCCAATACCCTGCGAGGTTGCCAGCGTCACGTTCGGCGTCAGCTGGATGACGTCCTCCACGCGCTGGATACCCGCATCCTGGATCATCTGCGCGTTGAACGCCGTCACCGCAATCGGCGCCTCGAGTGCGGATTCGCTGCGACGCCTCGCCGTGACCACAATTTCTTCGAGCGCGTCCGCGCCGGACTCCCCGGAACCCTGCGCCATCGCGGGCATCGAAATGAGACCCGTCAGTGCGAAAATCGCCAGGTTTCTCAATGCTTTGGAAAAGACCATCTGCCTAACCCCCGTATCTATTCTCGTCAGCAGGCAGAGCGCCCGGCCTCTCCACCGAACGGCACCGCCATGGCCGGTTGACAATCCGAAGATTGCTTTCGATGTTTACCTTACTTAAATTTTTTACCGAATCAAAGTTTTTTGACTTTGGCGGCCGGCGGACTAGAATTGCGTTCAGATTCCTGCACTCCCTAGGACAACATGCCCAATCCCGCCAAATCAGCCAGTCCGATCGAGCGCTCGATAGGCAGCCTGTTGAAGGCCCGTCGACGAGAATTGGGACTGACGCTACAAGAACTCGCAGCACGCTCCGAGCTGTCGGCCGCATTTCTGTCGCAGGCCGAACGTGGCAAGGCCACACCGTCCATCGTCTCGCTCATCAACATTGCGAAAGCGCTCGAGACCGACATTCACTACTTCATTACGCCGCCGGCACCGACCAGCCTTGTGCGTCGCGCCGACGATCCTCAGTACGTCAACATCGACTCGCCCGTCGTCTACAAGCGTCTCGATACCGAGATTCGCAATCAGCAGATGAGCGCGCTGATCATGGAAATCCCGCCGGGCACGCGCCTGCCTGCCGTTCACCGCGATGAGGGCGAAGATTTCTTCTATGTACTGGAAGGCGAAGTCGAGCAACGGATCGGTGACAAGGTATTTACCCTCGGCAAAGGCGACAGCACACATCACAACACCCAGATCGATCACGACGTCGTCAACAACAGCGACGAAGTGGCGAAACTGATCTGGGTCGGCACGCCGGTATTGTTCCCTGCCAGCGAAGACTCACGACGCGACGAGTGACGGAACGACCGCCAGCTGGACGATCATGTCGATCCTGACGGTCGATACGACAGCAGGCGGTTTTACGATTCGGTTGAACGATGCACAAGCACCGGAAACCTGCCGTTACTACCGGGATATCGCCGCCCGCGGGGACCTCGACGACGGCATTGTGTTTCGCGTGACAACCCGGGAAAACGATGGCCGTTCCAACGGCTGGCCAATCGCAATCGTGCAGTTCGGCACAGGCAACGGATTCGACGGCGAACGCCGCCTGATCCGACACGAATCCACGAACACAACCGGCATCAGCCATCGGCGCTGGACCGTGTCCGCGTCATGCTTTGCGCCGGGCGAAGTCTACGGCAGCTTTTTCGTCTGCATGCGCGACGAACCCGCGCTCGACTTCGGCGGAGGCAGACGCCGCGACGGACTGGGCTACGCCGCCTTCGGCGAAGTCGTCGATGGACACGGCACCCTGGAGACGCTCTACGGACAAGCCGGCAGTAACGAAATCCTCGCGAAGCCGGTCCGCATCGACAGAGTCATCGTCGGGGACGATTGAACAACAAAAACACCAGGGGATGCTGCGACATGACAACAGAAACGCCGACTGAAACGACAACGACCCGCAGCGTTGGCGAGTGGTTTGCAGACATGCCGCTGACCCGAGCCCATTGGCTGGCCGGCCTGACCCTGTTCATGACCTTTGTCATCGAATCCTGGGAAATGATGATCATCATCTTCTCGTCGGGTGCCATCGGTGCCGAGTTCGAACTGACGAACACACAAATCGGCTCCCTGATCAGCGCAATATTCATCGGCATGATTCCGGGTGCGCTGCTGTGGGGCAAACTCATGGGGCCACTGGGCCGCAAGCAGTGCCTCATCATTAGCGTTGGACTGTACGGCATATTCCCGCTGCTCAGCGCTTTTGCGCCGACATTCGAAGCGCTCTGGGCGGTACGCTTCACCGCCGGCATCGTGCTCGCGGGAGCACTTGTCGTCACCTTTCCTTTCTTCGAGGAACTGGTCCCGGTTCGCGTGCGCGGCAAAGCCACGGTGTACCTGTCGGCCGGCTGGCCGCTCGGCGTGCTGACGGCAATCGGCGTGACCGTCTTGTGGATGGACCTCGGCTGGCGGATCGTACTCGGCTTCAGTTCGCTCGTGTCGTTGTGGGCGTTCGTCATTGCGCGCTTCGTGCCCGAATCGCCCTACTGGCTTGCCGAAAAAGGCCGCACCGAAGAGGCCAACGCCTCGATTGCCACGCTGTCCGAGGGTCACGTGCGTGCGGCAACGGCGCCGGGCGACAGTGCGCGCGGCAACGACATTGCCTTTCTCAACATCTTTCGCGGCAGGGCGCTGCGCACGACCGTGATTCAAAGTGTCATCAACTTCTGTTTTGCGTGGGGCTACTGGGGGCTGACGTCGTGGATGCCTGCACTTCTCGCGGAGCGTGGTCTGCAGGCACGTGAGGGCCTCGGATTCATGGCGCTGTCCGCGTTGTTCATGTTTCCGGGCTACATTTCGGCCAGCTTCCTGACCGGCCGCTTCGGCCGCAAGAAGGTCATGCTGGCGTACGTCTTCATGTCGGCCGCTGCCGGTTTCGGCTTTGCCACCTCGGCAAGCATTGCGCAAATGTACGCCTGGAATTTCACGCTGTCGTTTTTCATGCTCGGCGGCTGGGGTATCTGGAACACGTGGCTCGGAGAGGTCTACGACACGCGCAACCGCGGTGCCGGGACGGCATGGGGCGTATCGGCGCAGCGTGTTGCCAATGCGATCGCTCCGATTGCGATCGGCGGCGTGCTGGCCACATCGAGCTTCATGCAGACCGTGTCGTTCATTACGCTGTTCCTTGCCGTCACTTTCGTCGCGTCGCTGTTTCTTCCCGAAACCGAAGGCGCCGCTCTGGCATAGAGCAGATCCGCCGACGGCCTGCCGTTGAATAGAAAGCTTGACAGCAGGCGGACAACGAGTACTATCTACCTATAGATAGATACAGACGCTCGACCATGCAAAACCTCAACGATACCGCCCACAAGCTGCTGGACGTCGCAGAACGATACACCCAGCTGCACGGCTTCAATGCCTTTAGTTACAAGGACTTGCAGCGTGAAGTTGGCGTCAAGACTTCGAGCATTCACTACTACTTCCCGTCCAAGCAGGACCTGGCGTTGAACATGACCGAACGCTACGTCGAACGGTTTCGCGACGCGCTCAAGGCCATGGCCAGGACGGAGAGTAACGGGGTCAGGCGTATACGAAGCCTGGCTGAGCTGTACGTCGAAGCCGTCGGTCAGGGCAAATTCTGTATGTGCGGAATGCTTGCAAGCGACATGCTGTCGTTGCCCGATGTCGTGAACGGCAAGCTCTGCGAGTTTTTCCGGCTCATCGAGGAATGGGTGGCAGACGCCATCGAGATCGGCAAGGAGCAAAACGAGATAAGGCACACCATCGATCCGAAACCCGCAGCGGCCCACTTCCTCGCGGCACTGGAGGGCGGGATGCTGATTGCGCGCACCCAAAAGCGGCCCGAGTACCTGGAATCCGTCGTGACGGAGGCCCTGGCGCAGATGACACACTGATTCATTGACCTCGACTATCGATCTATCAATGGATAGCAATCAACGGACGCTACGACGTCCTTTTTTTAAACCTCGATATATCTACCTATTAGTAGATAAGTAACTTCAAAAGGAAACCCTCATGACACACTCACCTACAGCACTACTCGTCGGCGGCTCGAAGGGCATGGCCCTGGACACCGCCAAACGCCTTGCCCAACGCGGCATCGATCTGATTCTGGTGGCGCGCAGCCAGCAGGGGCTGGATGACGCGAAAGCCGAGATCCAGAGCACTGCCAAGGTCGCCGTAGACACGATCTCCGCCGATCTCTACGACCGCGCCGCAGTCGATGCTCTGGTCCAGCGCATCGACGCCGAGGACCGGCCTATCAGTTACCTCGTCAACGCGGCCGGCTACTTCAAACCCACGACGTTCCTGGACCACAGCCGCGAAGACTACCGCGCCCAGCTCGACCTCAACGAAGCCACCTTTTTTGTCACTCAGGCGGTTGCCAGGAACATGCGCGCGAACGGCGGCGGTTCCATCGTCAACATTGGCTCGATGTGGGCGAAGCAGGCCATCAAGGCAACACCCTCCTCCGCCTACTCGATGGCAAAAGCCGGTCTGCATTCATTGACGCAGCACCTCGCGATGGAACTCGCCGACGACAACATTCGCGTCAACGCGGTCTCGCCGGCAGTGGTATTGACCACGATCTACAAGGCCTTCATCGAGGAAGACCAGATCCCCGAGGCCCTGGCCGGTTTCAATGGCTTCCACCCGATTGGGCGTATTGGTCAGCCTCGGGACGTGGCAAGCGTCATCGACTTTCTGTTGTCGGACGACGCCAGCTGGGTCACCGGCGCAATCTGGGATGTGGACGGCGGCGTCATTGCCGGCCGCAACAACTAAGTCGCGACCTGGAGACAAGACATGAAACGCTTCATTCACTTCGCGGCGGCGACAATCCTGGCGGCAAGCAGCCAGGTTACGCTGGCTGGACCAGAGAGCGTCGCCACGGTGCGCTACGGCACCGAAACGGTAGACGGTCTCGATATCTTCTATCGCGAATCGGGTGATCCCCGGAATCAGGCCGTGGTACTCCTGCACGGCTTTCCCACCTCGTCACACATGTACCGCGACGTGCTGGCCGCTCTTGGCGATGAATTTTATCTCATCGCCCCGGACTACCCGGGGTTTGGCGACAGCAGTTTTCCCAGTGTCGACGATTACAGCTACACCTTCGACAACCTCGCGGAAACGATCGACCGCTTCCTGATCCAGCGCAACGTGGACGACTACGTGTTGATGATTCAGGACTACGGGGCACCCGTCGGTTTTCGTATTGCCCTCAAACACCCCGAGAAGGTCAAAGGCTTTGTCGTCATGAACGGCAATGCCTACGCCGAAGGCCTGTCGCCCGAAGGCTGGGCGCCGATCATGGAGTATTGGAAGAACAAGGACAATCCGGAACTCGAGCAAAATATTGCCGCCGGCGCGTTCTCCCTGGAGGGACTCAAATGGCAGTACACGCACGGCACGCGCAACCCGGACGATATTCTGCCCGACAACTGGAACCTCGACTTCATGAAGTTATCCCGTCCCGGCCAGCACCGCATGCAGCTGGATCTGTTTTTCGATTATCGGAACAACGTCGAGCAGTACCCGCAATGGCAGCGTTATCTGCGCGATACGCAACCGCCCATGCTGTTGGTCTGGGGCAAGAATGACACGTTCTTTCCGGCAAGCGGCGCACAAGCCTACAAGCGCGACGTCAGGGATATCGATTTCAACATCCTGGACACCGGGCATTTCGCGCTGGAGGAAGACGGCGAACTTATCATTGCCAAAATGCGCCGGTTCCTGCGTTACATCAGTGACTAGCAGAGCAACGGGCTCAGCCGGCAAACAGCGGCTTTGCCTTCGCCAGCGTCAGCGCGGACTCAGGGAAGAGTCCGCGCATTTCTTTGGTGGAAGAAGCAGAGCGCGGAGCACTGCCTGTTCCGATGCCTATTCCGATATTTGCGCTTCCGCCAACAGCGTCAACAAAGCAATGTGTATTGCGATCTCGCCGTCGACATTTTCCCAGTACTCAGTCGGCGCATGCACGTCTTTGCTGATCCCGCCCCGACTCAACGTAACGGCCGGTATACCAAGGGATAGCGGTATGTTGGCGTCGGTCGATGAGATCTGGAGTTCGGGCTCCATCCCGAAAGTCTGCATGGCAGCCATTGCGCGCTGTACGACCGGCGACTCGGCGTTGCCCTGCGAGGCCGGGCGTGTGCCGACCCGCCGCATGTCGGCATCCAGCTGATCGCAACCCGATTCCGCCACGGCACTCTCCGCCCTGACAGCCTCGCTCACGGATTCGCGAAATGCCAGGTCCAGCGCATCGAGCTTTGCCGGACTGCCGGATCGCATGTCGACCTCCATCCAGGATTCGAACGGTATGGAGTTGATGGACGTGCCTCCGCCAATTCGACCTATGCTAAACGTACTCTTGTCGCCGCTCGATGTGATCGGCCAGGCGCGTCCGACAAAACGGGAAACGGCGTTGCCCAGTGCGTGATGCGGATTAGCGCAACCGAACGCACCCCAGGAGTGCCCTCCGGATCCACGAAGCGTCACTCGATAACGTATCGAGCCGACGCCACCGTAAACAATGCGATTCGCCCCTCCGCCGTCGATGGCAATCAACGTGTCGATCGGAGGTGCGCCGTCCCGAAACAGATGCCTGACACCACGGAGGTCGCCAAGCCCTTCTTCGCCGACGTTGCCAATGAATAGCACGTCCGCGTCGGTCTCGATGCCGACTTCCTGCAGCGCCCGTAGCACCGCCAGCAAAACGACGAGGCCGCGAGTGTTATCCCCGATCCCCGGCGCGTGGTAACGGTTGCCCTCGACGCGCACGGTAACGTCGGTCTCGATCGGAAACACGGTATCGAGGTGAGCCGATAGCGCAATGACTCGCGCGCCGGTCTTTCCTGCTCTGCGGCCGATAACGTTCCCAACTTCGTCGATCGTAACGTCGTCGAGGCCGGCTTCCCGCAGCATCGACGCAAATCGAATCGCCCGCGCCTCCTCTCCGAAAGGAGGCGCGGGAATTTCCGTCAACTCGATCAGGTCCGCGAGCAGCTGTTCCTCCATCGACACGATGAGGTCCATTGCCCTGCGCACGTCATCGGTCGCCGCAACACCGGCAATCTCGACTTCATAAGGGTGCCCGGCTGAGTGCGGCTCACGCTCTGCCGTCGATGGCTCCGGGCCGTGTCCGACACACCCCGCCAACAGCAAACCGCCGACCGCGGCCAGCCGTCGAACACCCCTTTCGAATCTCCGAATTCGACCCATGGTGTCGACTAAAAGTCAGCCGTGAAAGCTACCGTGTAGCTACGGCCCAACGGATCGTGCAATTGCGAGTCGATGTTCGGCTCACCCCCTGCGTCTCCAATAATGGGCGGCTGATTGTCGGTGAGGTTCCGCACCGTAAAGTTCACTTTGTAGCGGTCGGTCAGCTGGTAGCTGAGATACAGATCGAGGTAGTGCTCGTTACCGACCTCGGTAAACGCATCCGATACCGAAACGTTCTCCTGCGCGGCGAAACCGACCAGCTGACTGCCGATGCTGTCGATATACCGGTAACGCAGACGGCTGGTCAGCTGATCTATCCTGTGCGTAAAGTCCGTCACGACACGCAGTTGCGGATCACCCTCGCCGCAGGTTCCGCGAGTAAACACAAGACCGGCGCAGTCGCGCTCGTCGGTGAACGCCGAAGTCTGCAGAATGTTGTCGATGACGTAGGTGCCTCTTACGTTGATATCCAGCGAACCCGGCAGCTGCCAAGGCGCATCCATCGAGTAGTTCACCGCAAAATCGACACCGGTCGTACTGATGAGCGACGAGTTTGCGTTCCGCAGTATCGTCAGGTCTTCGTCGATTTCGCCGTCGCTGTCGCGAATCAGCACGTCGCAGAAAGGGTTACCGGTGCGAGGGTCCGCAATACAGGCGTTGAAGGTACCCGTCAGGCCGCCACCGAAGACGTTGATTCCGTCCTCGATCTCGATCGAGTAATAGTCCAGAGAGACCAGCAAGCCGGAAATTGCTTCGGGTGTGTAGACAAAGCCCAGTGTCCACGTGTCCGACGTTTCTTCCCCGAGGTTCGGGTTGCCCACTCGCTGAACGTTGATCTGGTTGTCGGAGACGGAATGGTCTTCGGGCACACCCTGAGCATCACAGAACGCGTCTACCGCCGGGTTGGTCGCGCGCAGGTCGCTCTTGATCGTCTCGCACATGTCGATGGCTTCCAGAGCACTGTTGGTCTGCCCCCTGAAAAGCTCGTTGATATTGGGCGCCCTCGTCGCGCGCTGGTAGAGGCCGCGAACCTTGAAGCCGTCCACGATGCTCCACTCGCCGCCGGCCTTGTACGAAGTCACGTTACCAACCGCGTTGCTGTAGTCCGACGCGCGCACACCGAGGTCCAGTCCGAGGTAGTGAATACCGGGAACACCCGAGAGCAAGGGGACGTGTACCTCCCCGAAGTACTCCGTAACGTCGAAGTTGCCCGCAATTGGCTGGTCTCCCTCGAGGGTGATGGAGGCAAAATCCGGCTCGAAGCTGGCCGACTCGTCCCTGTATTCCACACCGACGGAATATCCCAGGGGACCGGCCGGCAATTCCACGGCAACGCCGCTGAGATTTGCGCCGGTCTGCTGTTGCTCGATGTCGGAAATGGTGTTGGCGTCGTACCGGACAAAATCGATCATTTCCTGCGTAAACGTGCCGACACCAAATATGTTGAGCGGTACACAGCCGTTCGCGGGGTTGGCACACTGCGTGGGATCGTTCGGATCCAGAAACACACCCTGCGCGAAGCGCGCTTCGCTGAACCGGTTGATGCTTCGTACGACCCGCTCGTGTTTTCCGTAGTTGAAGTACACGTCCCAGTTGGTGCGATCGCCAATCGAACCCTGCAGTCCGGCTACGGCCCGATACGTGTTTCGGCGGTTGATGTGGAACCTGGGACCGACGTCCAGCGGCCTGCGGCGCAGCTGCCGAAAGGGAATGATCCCGTCGCCGGCGACCAGGTCCCGCGTGCCCGCTGCCCCGCCGTCATCCCATTGGCTCAGGAACGCCCGAACTTCAGGCGTCAGGTAGGGATTGTTGAGGCTGAACGACGCGTCCGGGTTGAAGCTCAGATCGTCCTCGGCATCGGCGGCAAACGGTGCCTGGCGCCAGTCGAGGAGCGTATTCGTGAACATGCCTTCGACAAAGAAGGTCAGGTTGTCCGAAATATCGTACCGGGCAATGCTGCTGAGCGAGGTTCGCTCGAGCGGCAGCAAGAGATTCACGAACTCGTTGAAGTTGAACAGGTCGGCCGGCGACTCGAACGCCCGGACGCTTTGGCCGTCGTCGCTGAAGGTCAGCCTGCCGCTGCTGATCGGCGTTCCGTTGGAATCGGTTGCGGGTCCTCCTCTCAACCGCAACAGGGACGCCGGAATACGGGAACTGCCGCCGACGACCAGGCAGGGCGCCGTCGTCGACAAGCCAAGCGACGCGCCGACTCCCGATGCGTTTCGGGCGCACGACGTATCCGAATCGGATTCGTCGAGCGCGTGTGCACTGAAAGGCCGTTCCGACGCCAGTATTCTCTTCCGATCGAGATAGTTGGCGTTGAAGATGATATTGCCTCGATCGTCCGCAAAATTTGTTCCGAACGTAAAATCGATGCTCGAGCGGTCACCGTCACCCTGCTCGGTGACACCGTACTGAGCCGTCACTGACAGACCTTCGAAGTCCCTCTTCGTAATGATGTTCACTACCCCGGCCATCGCGTCCGAACCGTAAGTGGCCGACGCGCCGCCGGTCACGACCTCAATGCGGTCGATGAGTCCCGGTGAGATCGCGTTGATGTCCACGGCACCGCTCGTCGACGATCCGACGACGCGACGGCCGTTGATCAACACAAGCGTTCTCGACGTGCCGAGGTTACGCAGCGAGAGTGCCGCGCGCCCGTTGCCTTCGGAGTTTGTCGTCGCACCGTTCGGTACCTGGATCGACGGTACGTGGTTCAACAACTCGTCGACCTCCACTCGCGTCGTCAGCTTGAACTCCTCGGATGCAATGATGTTGACCGGACTGTTGGAATTGATGTCCGCTCGAGGAATACGTGATCCGGTGACGAGGATTTCCTCGATAGCCGCCGACTCCTCGTCGTCCTGCGCGTAACTGGAGCCGAAACACAACAGCCCCGACATCGCTACAAAGATGCAGCGCCGGATGTTCCCGGCAACGAATTTGGTAGTGCCCATAATATGCTCCCCATAGTACGGCTCCGGCGGCAGACGCCACGGTGCCGTTGTAATGAGCAAGGGCTCGCGGGACGTTTCGTCCGTAGCGGCCGGAGGACAATCACCCGCCGACCGCTCCCCCTTCGCGAGCCCTGCGCTCCGTTCAGTTCACTCCGCTGATTTCGACGTTGTCGATGGCCATGTCGCCTTGCCAGCCCCCTGCTGCGACGCCGCGGAAGCGCACACGTATTGGTCCGTTGAAGGCTCCCAGATCGACGGTTGCCTGAACGTAGGCGTCCGTCTGGCTGATTTGCTGCTCACCGCTGATCGACCACACGGCATCCGTCCAGACGCCCCCGCTTTCCACATCGACGTTCAGCGTTCCCATGTCGCCGCCGTGCATGTGATAGAAGAACGTCAACGTGCGAGCAGCACCGTTGACCGTCGGTCCAACGAGGATTGCGGAGTCGCCGGCACCGAATGCACCGTTGCTGCTGGAGGTCTCCATGTAGACGTACCAGCTGCTGCCGCTGGCGCCGATTTCCGGCCCGGTGTTGTTCGACGGCGTTCCGTTCGAATCCCGCGTCCAGTCATCGGTGTCGCCACTCGATGCGTTCGTCCAGTTACCCAGGCCACTTTCGAAACCCTCGGACTCGAGGACGACAGGCGTACTGCTCCCATCCAGGACCGAGATCTCGACGTCGTCACTTGCACTCAGCGCAGTGTCGCTCGCAGACAAGCGGAGGACGTAGGTGCCTATGGCGCCGAAGCTTGCCGTGGTATCGACCGCACTGGCATCGCCGAAGGTCACCTGCCCCGGCCCGGACACGACCGTCCATGAGGTCGTTACGGATGCACCGGTGGGTAGCCCGTCGTCGCTGACCGTCGCGTCGAGGGTTGCATTGGCCGGCAAGATGACGGTCTGATCGCCACCCGCGTCGACAACCGGCGCCTGGTTGACGGGCGGTCCCGGAATGCCGCTGATCTCGATGTCGTCGATGGCAATATCGCCTCGCCAGTCACCCGCAGCCACCGCGCGGAAACGTACCCGTATCGTCCCGGAGAAGCCGCTCAGGTCGACGTTGGCCTCGTTGTACGGATCTCCCTGCGATGACTGCTGTGCACCGCTGATGCTGAACACGCCGTTGGTCCACGTGCCGCCGCTCAGTACGTCCACGTTCAAGGTGCCGATGTCCGCACCGATCATGTGATAGAAGAACCGCAGGTTACGGCTGTTCGCAGACTCGATATCGGGACCCTCCAGGATCGCGGAATCGCCGGGATCGTGTGCGCCGCTGGTGGAAACCTCCATGTACATGTACCACGTACTGCCGCCGGCACCGGCGTTCGGCCCCGTGCCGTTGGACGGCGTACCGCCCGAGTCGCGTGTCCAGTCGTCCGTGTCACCGACCGCCACGTTGACCCAGTTGCCCAGGCCGCTCTCGAAGCCTTCCGCCTCGAGTACGACGGGCGTGCTTCCCGGTTCGAGCACCGTGATCTGGATGTCGTCCGCAACACTCAGCTCGGTATCGCTGGCACTCAGTCGCAGCACGTAAGTACCTGCGGCCGAGAAACTGGCCGTCGTGCTGGCGGCGGATGCGTTGCCGAAGCTCACCGTCCCGGGCCCGGACACTCGCGTCCAGCTCACGTCGACAGAAGCGCCGACCGGCAGACCGTCATCGCTGACGGTACCGTTCAACGTCGCCGACGCGGGTAATATGACGGACTGGTCATCCCCTGCGTTGACAACCGGCGCCTGGTTGACGGGCGGTCCTGGAATGCCGCTGATCTCGATGTCGTCGATGGCAATATCGCCTCGCCAGTCGCCCGCGGCTACCGCGCGGAAACGCACGCGTATCGTGCCCGAGAAACCGCTCAGGTCGACGTTGGCCTCGCTGTACGGATCTCCCTGCGATGACTGCTGTGCGCCGCTGATACTGAACACGCCGTTGGTCCACGTGCCGCCGCTCAGTACGTCCACGTTCAGGGTACCGATGTCCGCACCGATCATGTGATAGAAGAACCGCAGATTACGGTTGTTCGCGGACGCAATATCCGGACCTTCCAGTATCGCGGAGTCACCGGGATCGTGAGCGCCGGCGGTGGAGGTCTCCATGTACATGTACCAGGCGCTGCCGCCGGCACCGGTGTTCGGCCCCGTACCGTTGGAGGGCGTACCGCCCGAATCGCGCGTCCAGTCGTCGGTGTCGCCACCGGTCACGTTGGCCCAGTTGCCGAGGCCACTCTCGAAGCCTTCCGACTCCAGCACGATCGGGGCACTGCTTACGGTGACCGTTACGTCGTCACTGGTGGTCGCCGCTCCGTCGTCGGCCGTCAGGCGAAGTACGTAGCTGCCTTCCGCCGGGAACGTGACATCCGAATTCACCGCGGCGGCGTTTCCGAAACTCGCCGTGCCCGGACCCGAGACCTGACTCCAGCTCACCGTCAGCGTGCCCGGCGGATTCGGACGACCGTCGTCCGTTGCCGATCCGTTCAGCGTGAGCGCCAGGCCGACAATGGCGGTCTGGTCACTTCCCGCGCTTACGGTTGGCGGCGCATTCGGTGGCTCAGGATTGACGACTATCGTTACGTCGTCGCTGGCGCTCAATGCCGTGTCGTCAGCGGTAAGACGCAGGACGTAGCTGCCATCGGTCGAGAAACTCACCGTGGTGTTCAGCGAATTGGCGTTCGCGAACGATGCCGTACCCGGCCCGGACACCTGGCTCCACTGCGTACTGACGCTGGCACCCAGCGGCAGTCCGTCATCGCTGGCCGTACCTGCGAGCGCAGCCGACGCCGGCAGCACAATCGTCTGATCGCTGCCCGCATTGACGATCGGCGCCTGGTTGGCTGGCGGTGGATCTACCGTAATCGTTACGTCGTCGCTCGCTGACAATTCCGTATCGTTGGCCGTAATGCGCAGTACGTAGGTGCCCGCCGCAGTGAAACTCGCCGTCGTGTTCGTTGCGGACGCATCTCCGAAAGATACCGTGCCCGGGCCGGAGACCGCCGACCAGCTGGTCGTTACCGACGCGCCGTCAGGCAGTCCGTCATCCGACACCGTTGCCGACAGGTTGGCCGCAGCAGGCAGTTGAATCGTTTGATTGGCACCTGCATCAACCGTCGGCGCCTCGTTCACTGGCGGTGTCGACGTACCGCCGGACGCCACCAATGCATAAACCGCATCGATGGCAGGTGTACCGACGTGACCGTCGGCAACGATATCGTCGCCGAGCACCTCGATGGACCACGTGCCCACTTCGGGTGACTGGATAAACACGTTCTCGACTGTGTCGATCGTGTTGGAGTTACCGCCGGGTGTCGACCAGTTGCCGGAACGCAGCCCGTTGTTGCCCCAGTACACGGTACCGGTCGGGCTCGTCACGCGCAGACTCAGATCGTTGATGCGCTGAACGGCGGCAGCGGGATTACCGCGGGGGTCGCGATAGACCATCGTCGCTTTCAGCGGTTGGCTGCCGTCGACTGTCAGCGTGTAGGCGTTGACGCCGCCCGGCCCGATCACGTCGCCTTCGTCGACGAGTATCGGCATCGACCAGCCGTTTGCCTGGGCCGTATCGTACAGGTTGCGCAGGTCCGGCATGCCCCAACCCTGATGTACCCGGCTCAGGTTTGCCGAATCGCCGCCGCTGAAGTCGTAGCGAAACGCGCTGTGAATCATCAACGCCTTTGCCGTAGCGGCGTGTGGCCTCACGTCGAAGACGTCCCGACCGAGACCGGGACCACCCGCAAACACACCGTCGGCCCACATCTCGAAAAGCATGCCGAAGGCCGACCCGACCACCGGTGTTGCGCCGCTCGTGCCGCCGAAGTCCCTGTAAGCCGTATCGCTCACGTCGTCGATAGTGCCGATCCCGCCGTATTGAGCCGACAAGTCGGGCTTGATTCGATCGTCGGACGCCGGACCGATACTTGCGCGGTCCCAGAAGTCGTCGCTGCGATCAATCGTTTCGTTGGTGTGGATGCCGCCCACGGCCACAATGTTCTTGGCCCAGGCCGCCGGCCGGGAGTTGCGATTGCCTTCGTTACTCTGCGACTGCGTTTTCAGCAGGTCGAGATCGAACAGCACCTCGTCGTATTCCGCCGACCATGTGGTGTACTCCGTGGTTTGCGGATAGTCGGTGCTGCTGGTTTGCACGACGGCACGATACGGACCGGCGGGATCGATCAGCTCGGCCAGGTGGCCGCGAAGCTGCGACTCAGTTGGGCGGTTGTCAGGGAACGCGCTGAAGCGTGAAAACACGATGGGTCTCGATGCGCAATACAGCAAACCGCGCGGCATCGCGACGCCTTCCGCAAAGATGATACCGGCGATTTCCGTGCCGTGGTTCAGCCCGCCCGAACCGGAAGCCGCGGGGCTCCTGACCATGATCGGTTTGTTCACCAGCTCCTGGTGACTTAGACGATAGCCCCGGTCGTACACTTCGATACCAACGCCTTGACCGCAGTAGCCTGCTACCTGTTCGATGTAGTTGAACTGCTCGCGCTCGCGAACCTGATCGAGGTCTTCCGTTTCTTCCCCTCGCTCGTCGATGAACAAGGTTGCCGGGTGTCGCGCTACCCGCAGCAGTTGATCGGCTGTCAGGTCCGCTGAAAAGCGGCTGCTGTCGGCGCTGACGCGGATGTCCACTGCCAACCTTTGCTCCGGATCCCGGCCGAGTACGACACCGCCGATTGACTCGACAAACCTCGCAAGCGCAGGACGATGTTGCTTGCTAACCGCAAGAATGGAATAGGTTTTTGCAGTGCCGCTGCCCGACGCTATGACGGCGTTCAGACCGTTCTGCAAGCGATACAAAGGCAAATAGTCGACCGTTGCGCGAACAAACGGCATCTTGTCCAGTTCGGCCTTTGCCTGCCGGCTCATGAGACCGATCACGGAGTTCGGCGGCACGGACGAAACGATTTCCACACCTGCAGCCCGGAGTGCTTCCTGATAGTCGGGATGCGCTCGCGTATGAAACTGAATGATGTAGCTGTCGACCGCGCGCGTGTTGTCTCTTAGCAGGAGCCCGGGTGCGCTTGCCGCCTCGCGAAACGCCGCGGCAGGCTGTCTGCTCGACAGCGGATCGAACGGCTGCGCGCGCCGCAAACGAATCATATTGTCGGCTACGCGTGGCCGGCTGAATGTGCGGCCATCAAAGCTCGTGACGTATGTACCGTCCGCGTTCAGAACCTCTTGTGTAGCGGAGATACCAATACGCTGTTGATCGCTGCCGTCGTTCGGCGGACCAATTTGAGCGTGGGAAACGGAGTGAATCGAAACGGCGAGTAACAGCACCAGCACCGCAACGAAACCACGTGTATATGAAACAGTGTGAGTCGACTCGACTCCTTCATGCATTGCGTTCACGACGATCCCCCCAGATCGCTGATCGCTATTTGCACAATCGCTCTATACAAACAGCTGCAGCATTTATAGTTGTTTCGAGTGTTGCTGGTCGGATCGTACAGAATCGTTGTGGTCAATCTGATGCAAAAGGCGCAAGAAGAAATACGCCGATCGCAACGAACGGTTTCGATTTCTCAGCAAACCAACAACGTGCATTACGATGTCGAAATAGATTTTTTAAGTCGGTTTCAAACGACAATCGACGACTTCGACACGAAGCATGTGCATAAGAACTAAAGAGAAACTTGCGATGTGTCGACAATCTTCGTGCAAAGCTTGCAAGCAATAGCTGCTGCACGCAGTAGACGGTCTTACGGCATCTTACCGACGGTTGGCGGGTGACAATCGCCGCATCCTCATCAAGGAAACTTGCAGAAACGAACAACACAATTTGTTCGCATTCGAAGCGTTTGCGTATCCGCTGACTTAAGACTGGGTCTCAAATCGCGCGATGTCCGCAGTTTCCTGCGACAGATGCGAACACTTACAGGGAGGTAATTGCCTTTTCTCCCGTCTCGAGATCAATGACGATCACTGCATCCATTGCGCCATCGCCAACAAAGACTCGGCGGCCGGCCGCATCCAGCGCCAGTCCGGTAAGGTCACGCAACACCGGCCCCGGCGACGTCTCCCCGCTGGATACCAGCGATTGTGTCGCCGTCGCGAGATCGAAGGCCAGCAAATCCTCTTCTTCCCCTTCGAGGACAAGCAAGCGATCCCCGTCAAGGCGGATCTCCTGCGGCCTTCCGGTCTCGCCGCAACAGTCGGTGACGACGTTGGCAAAATCCGTGCGTGTCCCGGAGACCAGATCGACCTCGATCACCGTACCCCAGGTTTGATCCGTAATGAATGCACGATTGCTGGCCGCGTCAACGACGATGCCGGTAGGCGTGATGAACCCCGTACCCGAACTGGCATCGGACACGGTGCTGCGGTCACCGGTCGCAAGGTCGACGGCAAACACGGAGTTGCCCACGCTATCCACCAGTAGCGCCCGGTTGTTACCGGCGTCGAAGGTCATCGCAACAATATTGTCGAACGCAGGGCCCGTGCCCACTGTATTGCTGGCGATCACCGTGCGATCACCCGTCGTGTTGTCGACGGCAATCAGCCGGTTTTCGGTGCGGTCGAAGACGAGCGTTTCGCCGGCCGTTCTGCCGGAAACCACCGACACGACCGAAGACGTAAAGTCCGTGCCTGCCCCGGTCTGTGAGTCCGACAGCACGCGGCGGTTGCCGCTGCCGAGATCCACCGCCGTGACGCGCACGTTGGGTGCATCGAGCACACGGAGTTCGCGAGCGGCCGCATCATAAGCCATGCTGGTCAATTCGAAGAATTTGTCGCCGGTGCCGACGAAGCTTTCACTGACGAGCGTTCGATCGCCTGTCGCAAGGTCGACGCTCTGAATCGACGGATCGACGAATCTCGTTGATACAAACGCGCTGCCGTTTGCGGGAACGTATTCAATGGACTGTGGACTCGCGAGCCGCAGCCCGGGTCCGGCGGCATTGTCTGAAATCACAGAGCGATCGCCCGTCGCGATATCGACGCTCAGGATGGAGTTGGCACCCGCTCCTCCGTCGCTGGCGATGAGTCGGGCATTGGCCGGATCATAAACGATCTCGGTGAGATCCCGGAGCGCAGGTCCGCTTCCGACGGCGTCACCGGAGATCTCCGTTCGATCGCCGGTTGCAATGTCGATTTCGAGTACCCGGTCGATGCCGTTGCTGTAGACAAACAAGCGGTTGTTGATCTCGTCCAGTGCAATGCCGGTCGGGAAAATGAGGTCCGGGCCTGTACCGACTTCCTGGTTGAACGTCGAACTGGACGCAACCGTACTCGTCCCGTTTACAAGGTCGACCGCAAACACGCCAGCGAAGTTGCTTGCGCCCGGGTACGTCGCCGTAACATAGGCCGTCGTGCGATCCTCCGTCACGGCAAGCGCCTTGGCGATGCCCGGCGTACCCAGACCGCAGCAGGCCCACAGTCGCGTCCTGTCGCCCGTGCTCAGCTGCACGCGATGGATGGCGGGTACGGTCGCGTCGAGTACCAGAACAAAGTCGTCGTCGGGATTTGTCCGGTTGGCCGGGAAGTCGGCTACCATGTCGATAACGCTTCTGAACTCCATGCCGCTGCCAATGCCGGAGCCTGACCGAATGATCCGGTCGCCGCCCGCAGTGATTTCGACGACGGCATTGATCGCGGGTTCGACGTAGTACACGACGTCGTTGTCCACGTCGTAGACAAGCCCGTCAGGTTCTTCGATGTTCGGCTGATTGCCGATTGCGTTGGCTGTGTTACTCGCGCTGCCGTCCGCAAACTGCGCGTTGACGTCGATGCTGTCCACCGGAAACGCAACCGGCATGTCGACCGTGAACCGATCGGGGTCGTTCGGGTCCTGCGTCGGCGCAGCGCCGTCGATCAGAATGGACGTCAGCGCACCTGAAGCTCCCGTGCCATCGTCTGCGTCCAGGACCCGGACCGACGCACGTGTCTGCGTGGTCCGGCCGCCGAGGTTCGCGCCGCCGGTCGGGTATTCCAGCACTGCGGTATACAGCTTCTCGTCGCTCACGGTGATCGTTACGGCAAGTTCTGCGAACAGCCCGGCATCGTTCGCGTTGACCGTGACTTCGTAGCTGTTGTCAGCCCCGGCGTCTGCCGGATTTTCGAAATCCGGGTTCGACACAAAACTCAGCTCGCCGGTGGCACCACCAATCGTGAACTGCGCCTGGTCTGTGCCTCCGGTGATCCCGTAGCTGATCGGGCCGCTACCGGTCGCAACGGCCGTGTACACGTTACTACCGTCGTTTTCGGGGACGGTGACGGTCGCAGCTGAACTAAACACCGGCTGCGGCTCGGCGACGTCGGTCACCGTAATCGCTACGGCCTGTGTCGCGGAGCCGCCGTTACCATCGTTCACACCGATCGTGACGTCGTAGACATTGTCGGTATCGCTGTCTCCGGGAATCTCGAAGTTCGGCGGCGTGTTGAAGCTCAGTACCCCGTTTGCACCGTCGATCGAGAACGCGGCGCTATCCGCTCCACCCGAGACACTGAACGTCAAGGTATCGCCGTCTGCGTCGGTTGCCGTTGCCGTGTAACCCGAATCGCTACTGTTCTCGGCAACGGAGACGCTGGCCGTGGACGTAAACGCGGGCGTGGCATTCGCCGGTGGCGGCGGAGGTGGAGGCGGAGACGATCCGCCGCCCCCTCCCCCGCAGGCCGCGAGCGCGGCAGCGGCGAGAGCCGTGGCAAGGCGAAACGGGTAAAAGCAGCAGGAAAAACGATGACTCGACATGGCGCCCCCTTATGTAGCTCGTCGTGCATTTTTTATAGTTATTAGTCCGGCCGTCCGTGGCAGCAGCGCCGGTTAATACCGTTAACACAACTATAACAAAAGTGGCTTCAGTAAGGTGATTGTCGAACACCGCTCATGTCTCGAGCACTACCGCTAACCGGCATCTCATACGGGAGTTCCGACTTATGTTTGGAGCGCCGCCGGTGCGCGAGGTCAAGCTGCTGCAAAGTTCGGCGACCGAAGCTCGCTGCCCGGTCGCCGACGGGATGAATGCCTGACGAAACCGGCTTCGTTACCAGTCCCCAACGTAGTTCACTTCGCTGACGATCGTCTTGTCGACTACGCCGATGTGAATGGACTTTGCGGCGGCTGCCTTTGCGAGCAACACCGACAGGAAAGATTTACCGGCGTCTGTTGAGGCGTCGAACCAGTAGTTGTAACAGCACGCCAGGTATGACGGATCGAATTCGTGGAGGTTTCTCAAGTAAACCCTGTTCTGAGCGGTAATCTGCCACTTGATCTGACTTGCATCCTGTATATGCAGGAAATCCGTTGACGCGTGTGCTGCAGATCCGAAAAACAGTGCGGGAAGCAGCAAGACCAGTTTGACACTGTTGCGTAGCCGTACTCTCAGAGCCATTGGCAATCTCCTGTAATCGTTTAACAACACTAAGACCGCTGAGCGCACTACCCGATTCGACTAGTTACGAATCTCAGCCTGATAGACCTCGCACTGCTGCCACGACGTGACGCGAAGCAGAACCTTTGACTTCTGCGCCTGCGCAGAGAGCAATATAGACACCAGTGTCGAATCGGTCGCCGGCACCCAGCAGAAACCGCCGTTGTAGTAACCGGCGGGGTCAGCCTGGCAAGCAGAGCAAGCGTTGGTACCGTTGGCATCGACTTGAAAGAGAACGTAGCCACTACGGTAAGCAAAGCGTTTTAGCACACCTTCGCTGATACCCTCAGAGGCTGCGGCCGGTGCACTCGCCAACGCGAGGCAAAACACCATGGCGAGGCAGCTACCAACGCCAGCCTTCCTGCTGTAGCGCGTATCCTTCATCTTGGTCAACTCCGTTGCTACTACTCCGACTAGTTCGTCGCGCGCAGCTCGGTTGGTTCGGTATAGATAGGCTTGCGCCGTGCGGCCGATCTCAAGTCCGGCCCGCCAAATTGCAGATATCGGCAATCACATCGTTCGGGTTTGTCCCACTGCTCTCGTATAACTTCTTGTGGTCTATTTTCGCGCGGCCCATGTTTTCCTTTTCAAGATCGAGGAGCTGCTGCAAACGCGCCGCTTCTTCTGCGGTGACCTGGCTCTTGAAGATCAGTAGATGTTTGTCGCCAATGACGTCGGGCATATCGTCCGACATACCAAACAACCGATAGATTTCGTCGCGCCCGCGATCGCCGGGCATTGTGCCGCAAAGTATCTGCAGCCTGGCCTCTTCGAGTTCTTTGGCAAGACTCTCACGAGACCTGAGCAACATTGCCGCCATCTCACCTGCGCGCTCGGCGCTCAGCCCCATCCGCTTCCGCAGATAGTCTGTCAGGATTGGCCGGTCACCCTGAGCATGGACGGCAGCCATGTCCAGGAAAATCTTGAAAGCGGCGCCATTCGGTAGCTCCGCGATTCCGGTCTGCTCGACGCGAATGAAGTCGTCACGTTGCGAAGTGCCGCTAGCCGTTTGGGCACCGGCGCCCGAGGCGACGCAGAGCGCGCTAAAAATCACAACGTACATCACTATTCTACGCATTGTCCCGGCTCCCGGATTGCGATGAAACTACAGCGCTCAAGACTCCAGTCTAACCGTCTTCAGAGACTCTACGGTTGCATATTCATTGTTATCACCTCGTGGTCGCCCGGTCGCTCGCCGATCAGCAGTATGTTCTCCTGGCGTAACGCCGTTCAATCGGTATATCCCGGAATCCTGGATGTAACACCATCCTTGCAAGTCGGAGCCAATGTAGCCGATGGGTTTACCGTCGAGGAAAAGCTGGGGGGTAAAGCCGTCGGATTCCGGTTGCGACTCCAGATCACCGTGGTCCTGAACGCCAATAAACGAGCCGGTACGGGGTGTTAGCCTGAGTTCAAAAAATCGTATCGCCCCCTCACCAATGCTTCAATTATACATAATCGACCAATGGTGGCACTCAGAACCACTGTGCGGGTAACCGATCACGCCTGAGGCTGGCGCTGACCGGCTGACTCGTATCGCCATGTATCGATCGAGAACAGGCTCGAGTCGGCTACCGCATCAGTATTTGTTGAAGCGTTTTCAAGGCGGTCTCACCGCGGGCCATCAGATCCTGGCGCAGTGTGTCCATCATCTCCCTGTTCGCGGCGACGTCCGGGTGCCTGCTTTCGTAAGTCAGCGTCATACGGCAGCCGTCTTCACCGACGTCCGCAAAATTGACCGTCATACGCGGAAGCAGCTCCGGCAGATCACCCTCCATGACAAACAGTTCGTTGGGTATCGCCTGCTTGACCTCGATCGTCAGCTCGCCCGGCCCTTCCGGAAACTCGATCTTCTCAAGATAACGTTTACCGACAGCCCCTGCCGGCAGCTCGTCGACTGCGCGAATATCCATCACGCCGGGAAACCAGTTGCCGTAGTTTTCCATGTCGACGACGTACTCGTATACACGGCTCGAAGGCAGTCCGAAGGATTTCTCGATTTGCGCCAGTTGCACCATGATCACACCTGTTTGTTGTCAATCTGGAGATGGCGTGCATCGTAGTGGTAGCATTATTTAACCGAAAGTAACTACCAGTTAATCATCGATTAACCAAATAGAAAACCTATATGTCGAAGTTCCGTCAGTACCAGGTTTTTACCACCGCCGCCGAACGGGGCTCACTCAGTGAAGCTGCCAGGGTCCTCGACGTTTCCGTCGCGGCGGTCAGCAAGCAGATTCGAGCGCTCGAAGAAGACACCGGTGCGCAGTTGCTGGACCGTACGGCATCCGGCGTGCGTGTAACGCAGCTGGGTCAGGAGTTTTACGCCCAGTGCCGGGAGATATTGGCGGCGGTGGAGAACGCAGAGGACGGGCTGCGTTCAGCACGAGCGTCAATGGACGGCCGGATTTCGATAACGCTTTCGCGCGCACTTGCAGTAGAACCCCTGTACGGCGCGCTTGCGGATTTCTCGGAGGCGCATACCGGGATTCGCTTCGATCTCATCTTCGATGAAACCCTGCAGAATCTCAGGGAAGCCAACATCGATTTTGCGCTCCGCATCGGGCGAGTCGACGAGCATGCCGGTCTCGTGGCGGTACCGTTGATGCGTGTCCAGCCGGTGTTGTGTGCAACACCCGAGTACATGCAGCGACTGGGCCGCAAACGAGATACGTTGTCGGGCGCCGTCACCGTAGCGACCATTCCCGTCAACCTGTCCGCACCCGTCAGGACGCAACTCAGGAAATGGGGGCTCGAATTCAGCGGATCAAACACACATACCGCAACGGACCTGGACGGCGTGCGAGGCGCGGTTCGTGCCGGCCTGTGTATGGGTGTGCTTCTGGACATTGCGGTTCGGAAAGAACTCGACAAGGGTGAGCTGGTGGAGGCCCGCCCTGGTGAGAGACTGCCGGGCAAACAGCTCTACCTCTTGTATGCGCGTGATCGTCTGATGCTGCGCCGGCAGCGGGAATTCAAGAATTTCCTCCGGGACCGTCTCAAAGCGGCAGCCCGCGCATGAGAACTGTCGTCACCCCTCGCTTCGACTGCTGAGCGCAACGGCTCATCGCAATTTCTTTGTATGTCTACCTGCATGCATTCATGCTGCCCAGTTCGGCCGGAAGGCACACATGCTTGCCAGATTCATGGAGAACGTCGTGGAGAAAGTCGCTGTCTTGCTTTTCCTGGTTTTTCTGCCTTGTGTAAGCCCGGAGGCCAGCGAACCAAAAGCATACGAAATGCCGAGGACACAGGTAGTACCCATTCGGGACAGCAAAGCCGGCAGGCAATACGAACTCTATATCAAACTGCCGGAAGCGTATTCGGAAAACGCCGATCAGAAGTATCCTGCGATTTATACGACCGATGCGATCTGGCATCTCGAGATGTTGTCCGGCGCCACGGAATACCTGATGCCGGATGTCATTCTGGTCGGAATATCCTGGCAGACGGACCTCGCAGGTGAAGTGGCGCATGCCAGCAGGTTTCGGGACTATTCGCTCGTGAAGGCTACGGAATCGCAGAACCCGCGAGGCGAAGCAGGCAACCACCTGTCATTCATTCGCGACGACGTTATCGAATTTGTCGAAGGCAACTACCGAGCAGATCCCAATGAACGCGCGTATTTCGGGTACTCACTGGGAGTACAGCTGGGCGCGTATATTCTGCTCGCGCAGCCGGATACTTTTAAGCACTATATTCTTGGAAGTCCCGCATTCGGTGAGCAAAGCGGCGCATACATCGACGAGTTTGAAACCGAGACGGCGTCCCGGCAACAAGACTTTGATGCCAAGGTTTTTGTATCCATCGGCGAGCTGGAAGATGGCTTGATGGGTCCCACCAGAGACCTCGTGTCGGTGCTTCAGCGGCGCAGTCAGTCAGGTTTGGCGCTCACGGGACCCGAGACCATTGAGGATTCTGACCACAGCACCGCGTTTCCTCCGACCGTAATACGCAGCGTAAGGTGGTTGTCGGCGTCAATGTAAACGGCTACTCGTAAAGAGATTGCCCGGATGATCGACTATGCAGATGCGCGACCTCCATGAGGCCAAGGGCCGATAACCGCTTCGGCAGGAATGGGATCGCCCCCTCAAACTGGAATAAGCCTGGATTCGAGAGTGTGCCGGGGCGACGGACCAACAGCTGCTGCGTACCCCAGCCGAGCCAGCATTTGCACGGTATCTCCAGATCCGTTGGCGAGCAACGCATGTATGCGTTTGTAGTGTTCAGCCATTTCCGGAAACTCCTGCAAAGCCTGGCTTAGCGGATGAAAAGACAGGCCCAACGCATTGGCAATCAGCTGCGTGCGCACCCACGAGCGCCCGGCTTCCAGCTGCGCGCGCCGCGTGTTTGTCCGTGTCGTAGACCACACGAACGCCATCGACGACGCGCAGGCGGCTGCGTAAAACTTGAAAGACTCGCGATACGCCATCGATTCCGGATCGTCCATCGCTTCGCGCGACATCATTCCCAGCATGCCGGTCGTCGAACCGATTCGGTCGTCCAGCGCTATCCCGTACGGGTTTGCATCAACTTCAGCCTTACCGACGTGCATGACGTCGATGCTCTCTCGACGAACGCGCGCCGTGTCCCATTCGACCCGCCATGCGTCAGTGGCCAGCTCTCTAAGCTCCGTGACGAGCGCCGTATCCGCGCTGGCAAACACCTCCACGTCATCCAGCGCACCAGCTTGCAGCTCAGCCAACGTGTCGGGGTCGACCTCGCGCGAGTTATCAAAAGGCAAGCGACTCGTTCTTCGGTCAAGCACGCCTGAGAACAACGGGTCCGGGTTTACCGAAGCGTCTTCAACCAGTTTGACATGGGCCACCGGCCGCTCGTCGAGCAGGGAGTCCGATTGGCCTTCCGGAAAATAGCGTATGTCCGCACGAAGGCCAGCCTCAGCCGCAGCTTGCCGGCACAGCTCGAGAAAACAACCGAATCCTATAGTGATCTGCCGATGAGCGGGATCGGTTTCGGGCAGCAGGCGCTCAGGATCGCAGTAAACGGCAAACCGTCCAACCTCGCCCAGGCCGATTCGCCACGGCTGCATGTTGTGCGGGCTTGGCGCGAGAATCGCGTACGCCAACACATCCAGTCTTGGGTCGCCCAGCCCCGCAGAGGCGGTATTCCATGGCTCCCGTGCGTGCCTCGCGGGGCCCGTTGTGTGCCACCAGGCGCCACCGAGACCAAAGACAAGCGCCGAAGCAGCCCCCGTCGTCAATAGCGCTCTTCGACTCACCATCTTCGTTTGCTCCTGGCCGTACCGCTGTGAGCATACTACATAGGTTCAGTCCGTCCTCAGGTCGGTCGGCGGATTGGGCACAGGGGAATCCGTCTCGAAGACACCTCCGCGTGGAAGCCGCCCCGCCACATCGCACGCAGCCGGCATCTCCATCGCGCCTCGGGACGGCGTGTTCGAGCGGGTGGTACCGCAGTAGTCCGTCGCCACGTCCGGTAACGGCGCAGCGGCGCTCAAGTCTCCGGCGCCGGCACCCGCTGAAAAATCCAGGGCATCCGCGTTGTTGTAAAGGGCCGTGAAGTTCGCGTTGATCATGTTGCCGCTGGCAACCACGTTGCTGTTGCCGGGCAAGCCGCCGTCAAAGACATTGTTGCGTACTTCGATGTCGCCGGTGCCTTCGAAGGACTGTATCTGCAACATCGTGGGGGCGTTGTAGACAATGTTGTTAAGAAACTTGCTGCCGCAGGCCGAATTGATATGTAAGGCCGTATCCGACGTATTGATCACAATGTTGTTGCGGGCGATACCTCCGAAGTCTTCGCAGGTGCATCCGCCGGCACCCGTGTTGTCCGCCGCGCACCACTGAGTGCCCATCCGCCCGCCGCCGAACGAAATGCCGACCGAAATGCCGCCGCCGTGGCTGCGGTCGTAGCTGCCGGCAACCAGGTTGCGTTCAATGACGCTGTTGGTGGTGGCACCCTTTAGGAAGATGCCGTAGTTGATACCCGAGTTGCCGTAGTCGTGCACGTAGTTGCCCACGACGCGCCAGCGCGTGCCACCGTCCAGGTTGAGCACGTTGGAGCGGCCGTCGAAACCTGCCGTGTTGTAGGCTTCATTCCCTGCCAGCGTGACGTCTTCGGGGGCGTCGAGCGTGTTGTCGGCAATCCAGCCTTTGACGTGTTGCATGAAGTCGGTCGTGCGACAACGGCGGATCGTAATACGTCGGGCGCTCCCCCAGAGCGAGATGCCCCGCGCGTTCCTGCACTGGCTGCCCTGGCAGCGTAGCCAGATCCCTTCGATCACATAATCCTGGCCGGGTATGGATAGTCCCAGGGAACTGTGAATACGGAACTCGACGGCGCTGGGGCCACCCTCCCCGATTAGCTGAATTGGCTGAGACGGAGAACCTGCCGAGTCGAAGTCGATCGCATCGAAGAAGTCATACACCCCCGGCGCAACCCGAATAACGTCTCCAGGGTTGGCTTGATTCAAGGCGTTACGCACCTCGTCGGGTGTACTCACGTTGACCTCGACAGCGTGTGCCTGCAATGCCAGGAGCAACAGGCAAGCAAACGCGGGGAGTACGGTGTTTCTTCCAGACATAGTCCTTGGCCGTTCTTGAGCTGTCGTACTAATCGGGAGTCTACCAGCCCAACGGCAGCTTGCGACTGTCTGGAAATCGCGACACCGCAGTGACTGCGATCTATTCCAGTTGCTCCAATCTTTCGCCGTCGCCGTTGCGTTGCATTACGCGCGCTACACTAGCTTTAGCTGTCATGAGTTCTCATCGCGTCGCACGGTTCGTGCATCGCGTCACATTGACCGCCAGGGGAGGCACACTAAATGAAACACTTGGGCATACATCACTTTGGCTTACTGGCTCTCGCCGGAGCACTGCTGTTCAGTTCCGGCGCCGGCGCTCAAAGCCGAATCACGCACGTCAGCGACGTCCAATACCGGGGCGAGCTGACCTACACGAACAACGGCTACACGCTGGACTACGCACAGTCCCACGAGAGTGGACTCAAAAGCATCATCGAGCAGGCGCGAGAGATTTCAGAGCTGAAATCGAATCTGCGCGTTCAACTTAGGCAAAGCCTGGAAGACGCCATTTCGGATTACGGAGAACTCGAAATTTTCCTGTTCGACATTGACGGGCCTATCGTCGTCGAGCTGACCGGCAACGCCAACGGTACGATCACCGCGCGCGTCGGCGGCTTCAGCGTGCATGCCTACGGGACCGTCGAAGGGACCGGCATCTGGGGTGCCATTGGCGCCGAAGGCTCCGCTACCGTCAACACCAATACGCTGTGGTTGCGCGGCGACTACAGTATCGTCACCGGGAAGATCACCAACCTCGCTCCCGTCGGCTTCTACATCGACGCCGATATCGATATCGACTGGATTCTCGACTGGGTGCCGGTGCTGCATCTGATCTCGGACTATTTCGAGAACGACATTCTCACTTCGGCGAGAAACGACGTTGCCGAGGCGATTAATACAGCCATCGACGAACAGCAGGACAAGACGTTCTTCAACCTGAACGACGCCATTCCCGACAACACCTTCATGCTGGGCGATTTCGACGCCGGCCAGGAACTCAGGGACCTGGCGTTTGGTCTCTTTGCCGATCTCGTCAGCAACGAGAGTTTCCGGTTGGAGATCACTGATGAAGTCATGAACTACAACGCCGTTGCGCCGTTGTATCCCAATCCGAATATCAACCCGGCGTATACCACGCTTGCGGCGAGCTACACCAAGCACACGGTGTCACTGAACATCTCCGATCACTTCTTCCTGGACATTCGTGAGATTCCCCATTTCACCGTGACGTCGAACCCGTACTGCAGCTGGGTGTATTGCCCGATCCCACCCAACGCCGATCTGGCCAACACACCGGAAAACCCGACCGACATTACGATCGTCAATCCGGACGGCGACGTAATTACGATACCGTACGGCCTAAGCTTCGACTTCGAGAGTCTGCACCTGCTGTTCACGGCCAATCCGCCACCGCCGCCCAATCCGTTCTCCAGCGGTGAAGTCGTTGCCTCGGGAGGAAGCTACGGCAACTTTACCCATTCGCTGTGCACGTGGGAGATCGTCACGGGCGTCTCGGGCGCGCGAGACCTGATGTGCAACGGCAGCTTGGTCGCAAGACGGCGCGTAGTGACGAACTACGGGACCTACACGATCGTGACACTCGCCGACAGCGCGAACTTCACAATGGTCGGCAGTTATCCGAACTACAGGATTTCGGCGAAGTAGACTATTTGCGCGAAGCGAAGATCAACAAAACGGCCCCCAGACAGGGGGCCGTTTTTCGTTACTTCGAATCCTGACCTGCGACATGTTCGGCCACGTTCCTGGCCTGCATATCCCAGCCCTCCTTGTTCGACCGAAGCACCTCCAGCCGCTTCGATTCCGGGAACTGCAGAAAGCCCGTCTCGGTAATCGTCAGGCGGGTACCGTTGTCGTGCGGCTCCAGGCGAAACTCGACCATCACTTTGGCATCGTCGCCGTACGCGGTATCGGGATCGATGGTGCCGGGCGGCCAGGAAAACACGAACAGCCGCTCATGTTCGATACGCTCGGTCACCGACTCCCACTTCATGTGCTCGTAGCCGGGATAAGTGATGTTGCCCGTCGTTTTTGCACCCACTTCGAACGGGCCGTCCAGACGAACTCTGAACCATTGCCCAAATTCCTCGTGGTCCGTGAGCGCACGCCAAACTCGCGACACGGGTGCCGCGAGGTCGACAACCTTTTCGATTCGATCCTGGTCTGACTGATTCATTACGCAACCTCTTGGTTGCGTGCACTGTAGTGAACGGTGGACCAAAATGCAACCTTTTGGTTGCTATTCAGCTTCTTGAACTGCTCTCGCGCGAAAGGCCGGACGTCTTTGAGTGGCAGCAAAATTCAACCGCGATCGCTGCCCGGCTCGTGCCCCTTCAGTACTTACTTGTCCGCTAAGTTTATCTGGTACCTTTCGGGTCTCACCACTATTGTCACAGGAGCACCAAATGAAGGCCCGATTGTTCATTCTTGCCGTGTGTCTGTTCTCAATTCCTGCATATGCGGGCGAACTCGTTCGAGACGCCACTGTTGTTGAGGTTGCCAATACCAACAGCAACGGCGCTGACTTTGCCGTCAGGTTGGAAGGCGGCACCGGGATATGCAGTACCGCAAACGTCATAGTCTTTCCGGAGTCGAAGAAACAGTCCGCAGATTCCTACAAGCAGTCGTTTTCCATCGCGTTAGCGGCTCTAACCACGGGCGCAAAAGTCCGGATTCACAATTTCGAAGATGACTCGTGCAACGGTGCGAACTTCATAGCGATCAGCAGCACAAGCTGATACGACAAAAAGGAAAAAGAAGGTGGGCCCCGAAAAGGGGCCCATTATTCGTTTGGTGGCAGGGGCTGGCTATGGTCACTCTATGGCGCATAGCGAAAGCCATCAATGTTGCCGCTGCCCCCTGAGGCTCCCTGCCTCTCTTGACGCTAGGTCAGCGCCAACTCTTCCACTACCTGGTCGCGCGCAATCGTGGCACTGCCATTCGGCGTCAGCTGGAAGATGCCGCAGCCGTTCGTGTACACGATGCTGTCGTCGGCACCGATGCTGAACGCGGCCACGTGGCGGGCCAGCACGGATTCCTGGCCCTGCTTCGTTCGGCGCACCAGCTGCCAGTCCGAGGGTACGAGAGACGGCACGCCGTTTATACGTCGTTCCCGCTTAAGCGCACGTTCCGCGTCGATACGCATGCCCTTGAGCATGAACTCCTTGGCATCGATCTGCATATCCGGGCCGCCGGCTCCCGTCAGCGGCTTGCGTGAGTACATCATCGAGAAGAAATTCAGATAGTGAAAGAACGCGCGCAGCAGCCGAAACGGGAACATCACGATATCCAAAAAGATGTTCTTGCCGCCGTAGCGCGGCGCTTGGTACGGCCGCCTGAGATAGTAAAGATGTCCGGCGGAGCATACGCGCGGTTGCAGGAAGTCGTAAGTGGGGTCTTCGAGCACAGGCTCAATTTCCGACGACTCGAGGTCGAGGAGCTGCAGGGATGCAGGACCGTACGCCATGATATACCCCTCGCTGGTGCGAGCGATTCCCTGTGACTGGTAGACGACTCGTCGCTCATCGACCCAGCACGGGGAACTGTCGCAGGAATCACCGGCGGTAAGCTCGCGGTACTCACTGCCATCGCGGCTCATCGAAACTATGTTGGCGATGCCGTTCTGTTGACGCGTCGTGCAAAGCAGTCGGTTGCGGTTGGGATCGAAGTGCAGATCTTCGTACTCGAGGTTCTGACGATGCACGAGCCGCAGTTCCTTGCCGCTCTCGATATGATGTTCGAACAGACCGCCGAAGGCCTCGTCTCGGATGAAGTACAGAAGCTTGTTCTCGCCCGGAACGAACGTGAGGCTCGTGAACTTGACACTCAGGCTGTCGTTCGCCTCCCGGCGCATGCCGCCGCCCACGAACGACGTGTCGAAGCTGGTCTCCTGCTTCCAGCCGTGCAGGCGCTGGCTCTTCTCTCGCTTGTCGAGCAGCTGCTGGACGTATTCGCTATGCACTTCCCGCGCGTTCGTGTCGGGAGACTTTAGAAACAGCTTGCCCCGGCTGAGATAGGCGAATGCCTGGCCGATAGCGGCGGTCTGGGCGGAGCCACCCTCCGGCTCCATCGCCTGCTCGCCCCGCCCGCCTTGACTCATCACAACGTAAGCTGCGATAGCGACAATGATCGCCAGGATCAGGACAATGTGCATGGTTTCCAACTCCACTGCCGATTGGTGGACGGCGGTCCCCCGGGGGTTCCACCTTCGCTTGCCGGGATAGGCCGACGACCCGCCCACGCGCGTGCCCGCTTTGTATCACAGGCAGCGTCGTCCGCCCAACATGGGCCCTGGAATCTGTGACCGGTGTAGAGCTGAGTACCGACAAGAGGGCCGTTCTTTGTTTGGTAGCCGGGCTCGATCTGTACGTTGGCAATGTCTCCGGAGCCCCTCGCGACGCTGGACGCGCCTCTAAAGTCTGTCTAACTCAAGGTGCCCTACGCCGCTAAATACTGAACGCAACAAATCCATTGATATAAGTTATCACTTATATTAGAGTCAGCTAAGGTTCGCATAGAGATCAAAATGAATTACCCGAATGCCTTCGGCGCCGAATTTCGCGAGGTTCGCGAGACGACACGAAATGGAAAGCCTGTACGAGTCGTTCAGGGTACGCGTACCTATGCCACGGATGTCGACGACCTGTGGGATGCGCTGACAAACGTCACACGGATACCACGCTGGTTTCTGCCGATTGATGGCAACCTGAGACCAGGCGGTCGATTTCAGCTCGAAGGTAACGCTGGTGGCGAAATACTTCGCTGCGATCCACCCGAGGCCCTGGACGTCACTTGGGAATACGATGAACATCTGAGCTGGGTTACGGTGAGACTTCAACCCGACGGGAATGGAACGCGCCTTACCCTGGAGCACATCATGCTCAAAGATGAAGAGGCCGAAGCGCATTGGAAACGATTTGGGCCAGGTGCCACTGGCGTCGGATGGGACTTGTCCTTCTTTGGCCTGGCACTGCACCTGGACAGCGGTGGCGATACGATTGACCAGGAAGCAAACGAGGCCTGGATGGCATCTGCGCCCGGCAAGGAATTTATACGCGGCTGCGCCAAGACCTGGGGTGAAGTGCATATCGCGAGCGGTGAAGTACCCGAGATCGCTCGAAGAATGGCACAGCAAACTGCGGACTTTTATACAGGTGCATAGTGCACGCGTTTGATGTTCTCAGCGATCCGGTGCGAAGGCGCATTCTTGAACTCTTGTCGGAGCACGAGTACTCCTCGGGCGAAATCGTCGAAATAGTCGGTGCTGAATTTGGTATCACGCAATCAGCGATTTCTCAGCAACTAAGAACGCTTCGAGAGAACGGATTTGCCTACGTAACGCCGCACGGTGCGCGACGAATTTATGCTATCGATACGAGCGGGCTCGAAAGCATCGACGAGTGGCTTGCGCCTTTCCGGCGCTTTTGGGCACCAAAGCTCGAAGCGCTTGCCACCGAAGTTGCTCGTGGAAAGAAAAACAGAATCCGATGACGGATTGAGAGGCAGTAAAACCCGGTACAAGGCGCTTTCTTTGTGACAGCAGGCGCGCGCTTTGTACGTTAGCTGCGATCTATGAACCGGCTGTTGCCTCCATAGCGCCGTTGATTGCGCCCTAATTTCATCCGCGTTCGGATATACTCGTTTCTCTTCTTCAGCATCTGGGCGTCGCTCAGTCTGGAGGGTTTGCGATGGGACTGGAGCCTCATGCGCTGGCGTCGATTCTGCTCAGTATCGGCGCGTTGATTCTGTTCTCGCGGAATGAGATTCCGCTCGAATACTCTTGTGTCGCGATACTCATCGCCATCGTTTTGCTTTTTGAGGTTTTTCCGTTCGAAGCAACCGTTGGAGTATCCGGGGCAACCTTCCTGCGCGGTTTCGGAAACGAAGCGCTAATCACCATTTGCCTTTTGCTGATCCTCGCCAAAGGGGTCGAGGTCAGCGGCGCACTGCACGCAGTCGGAAAACTGCTAAGCCGAATCTGGCTCGGTCATCGTCACCTTGCGCTTCTGGCGACTCTGGTGTTCGCTGCTTTCACGAGCGCATTCGCGAACAACACGCCTATCGTCGTAATGATGTTGCCGATACTCGTCGGCGTCGCACACCGTGTGGAGATCCCGCCCTCCAAGATCCTGATGCCCGTTGGTTTCGCAACGATTATCGGCGGGATGAGCACAACCATAGGCACATCGACAAATCTGCTCGTTGTTTCGATATCCGAAGAGCTTGGATTGCCGCGCCTGCAGATGTTCGATTTCGTTTTGCCCGCAACCCTTGCAGCCGCGGTTGGCATCATCTATTTGTGGTTGGTCGCGCCGAAGCTGTTGCCCGTTCGGCCTTCCCTTCTGGCCGGCACTGCACCGCGAATATTCAATGCCATTGTCGAACTTGGCAGTGACAGTTCCTTTGTCGGCAGAGCTTTGAGCCAGGTCGTCCGCGAACTGGGCCAGGATATTCGGATCGTCAGCATCGAGCGTGGCAACGCTATTGAACTGGTCAGATTACCCACACTCGAGCTGCGCACCGGTGACAGGCTGCAGATACGCGGAACGCCCGAGGCGATACACGCGGCCAAGAGCCTCATTGGCGGTACCGACACAAGCGGCGCTTTGGTCCGAAAGCTCGACGATCGTGTTGTTGAAGTCGTAGTTACACGCGACTCCCCTTTGCACGGCCAACAGCTGAGCCGTGCACAGGAATCCGAGCTACGTGGCCTTCATCCGATTGGATGGTATCGACCCGGACTGCATCGCGGCTCGAAGCTGCAACGCCTGCGCGATCCAAGACTGCAGAACGGCGACGTGCTGCTCATGCAAGGCCCGCGACAGCAGATCAATCATCTCATTGACACACCTCAGATAATGATCCTCGCACGTACTATCCAGGTTCCCAGAACCGGTCACGCGCGACTTGCGCTGGGTACCATGGTCGGCGTCGTGGCGGTGGCGGCCCTCGACCTTCTTCCCATCCTGACGAGCGCACTCGTCGGCGTGGGAGTCATGCTCGCAGGGCGCTGCCTGACCTGGAACGAGGCCTGGAGTGCGATCGATGCCCGGATGGTACTCGTGATTGTCGCCAGTCTCGCGCTCGGTACCGCGCTGTTCGTCACGGGCGCCGCTCAAGCCATTGCCGTTGCGCTCGTCAGCCTGATCGAAGGCTTACCGCCACCGATCATAATCAGCGGATTATTGCTGATTACGGCCCTGTTGACCGAGATCGTGACGAACAACGCAGTGGCGGTCATTGCCACGCCCATTGCGATCAGTATCTCTGCGGAACTGGGGCTGCCGGCACTGCCCTTCGTACTGGCCGTGTTGTTCGGTGCGAACATGAGCTACCTGACACCCATTGGGTACCAGACGAATTTGCTCGTGATGGCAGCCGGCGGCTACCGGTTCTCGGACTTCTTCCGCGCGGGTCTGCCATTGCAGCTGCTGCTGTGGCTGGTCCTGTCTGCTGCACTCTCGTGGTTGTACTTGTAACGCCGTGTAGCGCGATAAGATACGAGCCTCTGTACGGGCCTCCTATTCGTCTGGTAGCGGAAGCCCGGCTAAGCGATATTGTGCGTTGGACCGTAAAGCGATTTTAAGGTCGACCCAGTACACCACTAGGAACGCGACCGCCTACGAGACGACCAAGCGAGGCGATGGCCGCTTCGATCGTCGGTACCTAACCAAGGTTCCCGTTCGATTAGCCTGGGAACAACGTGTTCTGCACCAGGCTCGCCGATGCAAGACGGGATGTGAAAATCCAGTTCAGCGCTAGCGTACGCGTAACTCGAGCCCTTCCGTTCGCCCCGATAAACTCCAACACGCCTCCGACAAGGTCACCAATCTTGCGATTTGCACAGCCGCAGAGCCTCACAAAGCAACGATAAACTCTCACTGACGATTCCATGATCGGCATGATTCGCGGGTTAGCGGCATGTATATCTCACTCAGAGATAGGTGGCGCTCACACGAGGTTATTGCTACATTGTCGCTAAACGGCTCTTAAATGGGCCATTTCAAACGCACAGACGTATTGCGCACTGCAAAAACCGTAATTGTGCTCGTTCTACTTCGGTGCGCGCTAGGGTCCTGACGTAAGACGTCATGTCTATGAGCTTGGACTCAGCGACATCAATACAACCGGAGAAGGCTGACTGCGTCTGGCGTCATAAGAATATCGGCAACTACGAGTTCGACATCGTAATCCGACAGTTTGTCTACAAGACTTTGCTTATGCGGATTCCCGGCTGGAGGGGTGGTTCAGCCGTCGGAGGCAACTGCACGAAAACCCGCAGTGTCGGGCAACCAGGCATACAAGACAGTTCGAATGGGTGACAGAGCCCCCTGGAGCAAGTGCAACAGCTGTCCGTGATACGTGCGCTATTTCAGTTCAGTAGTCATTGTTGCGCACCTCGTGAATCCTCGTCTGCAATATTGAACGCCTAGTCAGTTTTCCACTGCAACTGCACTTAGAGCGCGAAGTTGAGGCCGCTGGTTAGGGTGCAGAAGTTGTGAATTTCGGGAAGCTCAAGGTACAGCCATATGACAACTTTAGGCTCGCTCCAGAAACTGTTTCGATACGATATCGACGGTGATCAGCCTGTTGGAAAAGGCGGCTGCGGGCATATCTGGCGCGCGCATGACATGCTCACTGGCGATAATGTCGCGCTGAAGACCATAGCAGAGGCACTCCTCTGGGATAGTCCGGTCAAGGCGAGACGAACCTTTAAAAAGGAGGCGATCGTCGCCGCCCGCCTCGGCGAACAGTCTGTGCATATTGCCCGCGTGTTCGACATTGGCATTGTTGACGACATACTTTATTACGCAATGAAATGGATCGATCCGGAACCGGGATTCTCAACCATCGACATTGCTGAGCGATCTGGTCGAATGACACTTGCTCAATGCAAAGCGATTCTCATTGATGTATGCGAAGCTGTTTCGACCGCTCACGAGGCCGGAATCATTCATAGCGATATTGCTCCGCAGAACATTGTTTTCGATCCGGCCAGTCACAACTATCTGCTTGCGGATTTCGGCTTGTTGAAGGTCGTCGAGGAAGCGGTCGTTTCAAAGGGGTCCGGAAGTCTACTACAGGGTGGTAGATATCACTTTTTCCCCCCCGACGTTCGAGAAGACATTTCGAAAGTCTCGACTGCTTCGGATGTATTTGCTCTAGCCGTGACGCTTCGGGTACTTATCGAGGGACCTTCCGACTCGCGTTCAAGCGCACTACCAACACCAAACGTGATAAGAATTCGTCACGAACAGAGAGATGCGCCCGACCAAGTCCGGCAACTGTTAACACGTTTTATCGATCGACATACAAAAGCTGACTCCGTTGACCAATTCATCAGCATGCTTCAACGCGTGCCAGCATGATTCTGCTGTTTAGCCGATAAGGAGAAGAGTATGAAGAGGGCCGCCTGTGTGATTTCTTCGGGATTCATGCTGACCATGCATCCTGTAAAGCACTGGATTGATAGGTTTCGAGAATCTACTCGCCGTAGCCCAACCGAGATTGTTCTACCTGGGGTCGGCTACAACGGACCCACCTACGATTCCTCCATTCACGCGCACCCCCCCTTCCTCCGCCACAACTATCTGCTTCCAGATTGGATTCGAGAAGCACGGGAGCAGCTTGGTGAGGATGCGGTCATCTGGGTCTCGATACATCCGGATTTGGGGTTCATGCACAACGAATCGTTATGGCTGAGAAATCAATACTTCGATGTTTTACAGCAAAGCTGCATCAACAACCCTGTCACGCGGAGCGTAATTCATGACTTTATGGACGAGATCAGTGAGGCTGGTGGAATAAACGGAATTACGTTCGACGTAACCGACGCATATCCAAACTCCGGCGCAGCCGGCTACCAAGGACTAATGTCTCATTGTTTTTGCGACTTTTGCACTCGCGACATGCGTGAACACGGCTTCAAGGATCCGCCGAGTGTTTTTGTCGGGGACAAGGGTATCCAACGCCTTGTCTTGAATATCGATATGGAAACTGGCGGAACCGCCCACATCGATCCTCCACAATCGTGGATCGACCAGCGGGACGTACAGTCACTAATGGCTTTCTCGCTTGCACGAGGTTTCGTTTCCCATACCGATAGTCACCTTGAGCGCGAAGCTGCAAAGCTACTTCAGTACCTCGACGCGCGCACGAAGGTTACCGCTGAGGCCGTCCGATCCGTTTTGAATAAGTGCAGGGAAAACAACATACGATCAGCGGTAATACTCAGCTCCGCCTCTATTGACATGAGCCAAATGGTCAACCTGGCAGCCTTGGATCGCGTTAAAGCAGCGGACGAGTATTGGCTGCCGGATGCGCCGGATAAAACCGCTCTTCCGGGGGATTGGCAAGCGCTGCAGTTTCTGAGTTCTCGCTCCTCTTACTACATCAACGCGTTCTTCGAATTCGTGGAACAAGCAGATGAAAACGCCATACAGGCTGGGCCAGAACGCTTCCTGCAGCTGCTGCTGGACCGTTCCAAGTCTCTTCGTGGTAATAAACTGGGGATTGGCGCGGCTTACGTGGTTGACAAGCTGAAGCAGTACGCCGGCTTCGCGGGCGTACCGTTTCGCAGCGATGATCATCTCGCAATCGTTTCACGATTGTCGCAGGAAGTCACTGGAACCGTTTTACCCAGGGAAGTGCTGGACAGCTTCCGTATCGGAACAGCCGATGAGAGTCCCGCAGGCGTGCAAGAATCAGAAGACGATGGCGCACTGTAGTATTCAACTCTACCAGCCGTGGTCCGGGTTGTTTGTACGGTACAGAAACTCGACTTGGGCGCAGCGCATTTAGCGCGGCGGCTATCGAATTGAACGCTGTCGGCCGGGCTGACTTCGGCAAAAGCCGATAATCCAGGTTCTTGAAAGGCTCCGCTTAGTGCCCCAAAAAGTGGAAAATCCACTGCGCGGCCATTGAAGGCTTAACCCTCGCCCATTGCCGAACAAGAAGTGACCTCTGAAAAGGCCCATTTCTTGTTTGGTAGTGGGGGCAGGCTGTCATCTCCATCTGCCGATGATGACAGCTATAGATGCCTCCTTCGAACCTCCAAAGTGAGTTCGTCCCACTCAAACCGCGACGTCAACCCAAAACCTTTGAGCGAACCCTATTTTGAGTGATTCAGCGTGTCGTCATATCGGGGGAAGTCTATCCTAGTGAATCGGCAAAGGGGATAAGGTCAAGGTCCCAGCTACCACAGCTGCGTCCTCAGTCGGCTCTCAAGCTATCAATGGAGTCAACTACTATAGGTTCACCAAAGTCAATCTGATTCCAGGATTCTCGCTAGCTGCGAAACCGGCACAACCTTTCTCCGACCGGCACGCTAGCCGAGCAGAAACCCGGTACCTACGTTTCGTCACCTTCTGACTGGAGATGCTCTAAGACTAGGAGTTGATGCTCGATAACACTTTCAACTTCCGCTACTTCTTCCGCTGAGCACCTGATATTCACTTGTGCCAACTGCGGCCGATCGGTACTTCTATTTCGCAGGACAACTCTCTAGTCACTATCCGCTTGTATCTCGAACGAGCCCTGTTCGCTCTTAAGGACTACTCGTAACCTCCGAATTCCGGAAAACGCCAATACGGAGACGAGAATTAGGACGATGATCACTATTGACGATTTCCAGAAATTTGCTTCTGGAACGAAATTCAGGATCCCCACAAGAATAACCGCGAGCGCGGACGAAAAGGAGATCATCGTCATATTCTTTTTCAACGAGCGACCAGTTGTCGTCCAGCGTCTTTCCGATCGCTTCATCGCTGCGACGTCACCGGCCACCTCAATCGCGCAGATCACTTCCTCATCGTTTTGAGATTGTTTTGTGAAATATCGGAATGCCCCTGCCTTCAGCATTTCAACACCCAGTGCACGACTACCAACCCCGGTCAGAACAATAACTTCCGCGACGACATCACGGCCCTTTAGGTTGCGCAAGTAGTCCAACCCAGTATTCTGTTCACCGAGGTTATGATCCAAAATGATCACATCAAAGAAGTCCTCACGTCCTTCCACTTCAGCGACTGCCTCATCGAAGGAAGTAACATGCCAAATACGGCTAAAGTCATCTGAAAGTGCTCTAACCAGAGCCTTACCGTACTCCACATCGTCATCAATGATTAAGATGTTTGGCTTAGCCTTCACACCCATTGCCTGCTCAGCGACCTCGCTATGATCTCTGTTCATTCCATTCCACCCTAATTATTGTGCCCTCAAAAAGGACACTATGCCTGACGAATACCCTGCCGTTAGACGCCGCCATTGCGGCAGCGCACAGTGCCAAGCCCACTCCTGATCCAGATTTCTTGGTCGTGTAGCCCATCTCAAAAATCCGTTCAAAGTCCTGGGTGTGAATACCTTCACCGTTGTCCTCAACTTCGAGGAACCAGCAATCGGAGTCTTTATCTTCCCCGTAGCTAACACGCACCGCGCCCCCAGCCTTGTGAAATGCTCGAGTATGTTGAATGGCGTTTAGAACTATGTTTTCGATTACCTGTCCAAGACGGGCCTGCGGGCCAGTAACTCGAACTTCTTCGGTCGTTACCACTTCTACAGCCACATTCTCCCGTTTGGCAATCAAGCTCAGACGATTGCAGACTGATCGTGCCAGTTCGCCAAGACTAAAATTCGAATACCCTTTATCAGTAATATCCTCAGTCAGAGACGTGACTACATCGCTTAACTTATCAAGTGCCAATTGAGACTCCGCCAGCACCTGGTTCAATTCATCCAACTCCGCCGGAACATCCGCCTTCGCCTGATTGAGCTTGTGGGCAGCCCTGGGACCAAGCTTTTTCATGGACTTCATATTCATCGAAATTATATGAAGACGATTTCTAATCTCGTGTGCGAGGGATGACGTTAACTCGCCTCTTAACACTTGACGCTGTTGCGACTCAATCTTTTCATAGGCTTCCTGTGCGGCGATTTCCGCACCAAGTACTCGTAATTCATTGAGAATTATCTGCTTGGTGTCGTCGTCGAACGCACCCGTAACCGCATCGCCGAAGAACAAAATGTAGCGCGTGTGTCCATGTGCAACTATTGGAGCGCCAAGAAAGGACTCAAAGAATTCCGTGAATGGGAAAACACGCTCGAATGACCGACGAAACGACTCCGAGCAATCTGACATTGCGTCCCCAACGATAATGTCTTTGCTTTCAGCAATGTTTCTAAGCCGCGAATAATAGAGCTGCCGCTCCATTTTTTCGAAATCACCCTTGACTGTTAGCCCTTCCGCATCAAGCGTCACGAGACGCTGATCGAATTCCAGCCATTTCATCAAAATCATCACTGTGTAACCAAACCGGTCGTACAGTTTCCGCACTTCCGCACAAACATACTCGTCCGTGTTTTGACTTCGTGCTCCATCCACCTGGCTTTCAGTACCGGTCAACCTCGCCTTTAGAGTCGGCACCAGTCTAAGTGGAGAAGAAGCTTTATCGAAGCACGCGGCTTCAACATCCGCAACGTCAAACGGTTTTCGCAATATTAGTGGCGCCGGATGGATGCCACTCAAGTCTTCCAGCAGCACTTTTGACTCCCCGGTGAAAATCGCCATTTTCACACTGGAATCTTGTTCAGAAATTTTTCGACATACGTCAAGCCCATGCATATCAGGCATTACTAGATCTATCACAACAATATCAAACTGATTCGCAAGCGCCATTTGAATTCCTTCTACAGCGGATACTGAGAATTCCATTTCATGACCGCTCAACTCGAAAGTTCGCTTAGTCGCTTCGCAGAATGCTAGATCGTCGTCAATCAGCAGTATCTTGATAGAACCAGTCGAATAGCTTGTGGGAGCCTTTGTGGCCGATTCCAGTGGCGCCGCACTCAGAATTTTGGACCGATTCTTGCGTTCGTTGTTTAGCGCATCGATCGCAAGCCTGTTGCTGCCGTCGAAGTTTCTACGATTCTCATCTCTGTTCGTCAACTCGACTCTGATGAGATCGTTCAACCTTACGCTACGCTCGTTTTTTGATACCCAACTTGGACCGATTTTATGTGTAGCAACACGGCACGAAATTCCGTCCTCGAGTTCCACAAAAATCGCATCATCGAATATCGAAACGACTCTGCCTACATAGGCATTGTCGAGTTTGTATCTGTTGGAATTCGAATCCCACGGATCGGGAGCAATCCTCTTGATGCTGAAGCGATTGGAAACTGAAGACTTTGCATCCTCGTGTGAAACGACATGCACGATATCGCCGACTTCATAGTGTTCATAAGGAATCTGGTGCAGCCTAGACCACGATAACTCTCTTATGGGGACAAAGCCTTGCATGTTGTTGGCAAACTGAATAGTCAGACCAGCCGACGATAGATCAGTTATTGTCGCTCGATGCACGTGACGTTCAACCATATTGTCAAGAACTTGTTTGTATGTGTTTTCTGATAACCGTTCGAAGGATTGCTGATCAACCATCGAGGTGCCAATCTGCGCGGATCAAACAAGCCTTGACAGTTAGTCTACACACTTCAATCCGCACGTGCGTCTAACCGCACTGCGCCAATCACCTCACTTTATTCCGCAATCCACTCCGAGAACTTACTAGTAGATATCCACTGTTAATGCCATAACCGATAATCAAATGCCGAGTACCACTATCGATAGCTTTGTTAACCAGTTCCCGATGTGAATCGAATGGTCTCGCGTATCCATCTTAAGCTTACTAGCTCCCGGAGTGATCATAAGCTTGTCTTTGGACTCAAAAAGTGAGGAACACACTGGTTCACTATTCACGAGAAACCAATCTAAACTGCCATGTGGCTTGTAAACTGATACATGTCTCGAATAGTCAAGCATAGCCCTCTTACTTCTTTGAACTAGCGCGCGACACAACCCAAACATGCTTTCACGAGGGTTAAAGCTACTTAAATACTTCCGGGTGAAGGTGTTGTCTACGGTCAAACCAGAACTCTCAACTGCGACCTCAATTAGCCGATCGTAGTTGGTCGTAATTACTGGAATGCCCGAATTCGGTTTCAACAGAGGAGGTAGTAGCCTTGAAAATCGGAGGACTCTTCCGTTGTTACATACATCGTCTATAACTGGCTCTTCGAAGTGGGAAACGAACGCGTGGATTATGTGGGTGATTGCTTCTTCGAAGCTTTTACTAACATGTATCTCAAGCAACACAATCTCGAGGTCTGCGCCCGAACTTAGTAACGACGCGGCCTGCGGTCATATAGGAACATCATCTCCGTCTATCCTCATTGGCACATCTGACAAGAGCTGAGTTGCCAAGCCTCCCATACCCGGGATGCCCGCTGAACACGAAAGTCCTGGCCCAACGATGATTACAAGACCGTCAGAAAGGTGTTCCTTGATTTCATGCAGTTCCATGACTGAAATCGTCTCCCTCTAGATAGGCTCCCCAAATCTTAGAATATTATTCTACTATTCCCATATATGCACTACTGGTTCATTGGCATTTCGCGGACAAGGTTGCGGCCACAATGAACTGGACGCTTCTGGGGACAGACTTATCACATGCTGACTAAACAGCTTAATAAGGAAAACGATAGATCACGGCAAGTGGCTAGCCGTGAAGAATTCGGCAGACGTTCAAGGGTTGCTGCCGCAGTAGCATTCCGCCTCGTTGAGCTGTCCGCAGGTACTTTTTAGTCTAAGAGCGCGGGTTCAAGGCCCGTTCGCTGACGGCAGAAATCCGGCTTTCTACAGCAACTACTAGCGCTGCCCCCTCTCATGCTGACTTCCCGATACGTGGCTGGGCTCAGGTATCGGTCGCCCTATTCTTCATTCATGGTGACCTGAACCAGCTGTAGGAGTCATGGTTGCAAACGTCTAAACATGACTTCTATCAACATGAGACAGCCACCTCGTCGGATTCGACAGCGCACCATTCGAGATCAATGGATGACAGCACGAAATGAATGGTGTCTAGCGAGTCCGTCGAATACGGCTACACCAAATACTACGAGCCACACTCGACATCGTCGATCTTCAGCCTGTTGCGTCAACCAAAGACCACGATTTCATCCAGCAATCTCATATTCCCGAGATTGGGTTTTCGGCGCTCTTACGTGCCTCCAGTGACTGAATCGTCGGTAGCGAGGCGCGATTTGAACCTGCCGTGTAACTGATTGATTTAATTACAGTAACTGAAGATCACTTGCGCGAAAAAGAAAAAGCCTCGTAACCCTTTGGGGTTACAAGGCTTTATCCGTGTACTTGGTAGCGGGGGCAGGATTTGAACCTGCGACCTTCGGGTTATGAGCCCGACGAGCTGCCAGACTGCTCCACCCCGCATCGGCAGGATCGGGATATTACTGATGTGAAAATTTAATTACAAGCCCTTTGCGACAACAAAATGCAGCCGGTCAAAAACCCGCTGAAATCGTGCCCATAGATGCCCTAATAGGCGCTCATGACCGACACGCAGAGCGCCCACAGCGCGCCCGGCATGAGGCCAACGCCCAGCACGGCAAGGCCGTTCAGGCTCAGCACGATCCGCACGTCGGGGCTGGCGGTGACGACAGCCTGGTCCTCCGCCGTCTCGAAATACATGTACCAGATGACCCGGAGGTAGTAGAACGCACCGATCACCGAGGCCAGCACCATGAGGACGGCCAAGCCCGTGTAGCCGGCGCCGACCACGGCGCTGATGGCGTTCAGCTTGGCGAAAAAGCCTGCAAACGGCGGGATGCCGGCCAGGCTGAACATGAAGAACATCATCATGAGCGCAAACCAGGGGCTCCTGGCGTTGAGGCCGCGGAAATCGGCCAGCGACTCGACGTCGTAGCCGCGGCGGCTCAGCAGAATGACGACGCCGAAGGCGCCCGCGGCTGCCAGCGCGTAGTTGATCGTGTAGAACAGCGCGGCTGCGTAGCCGTCGGACGTACCGGTAAACACGGACAGCAGGATGAAGCCCACGTGCGCTATCGTCGAATACGCCAGCATGCGCTTGATGTTGGACTGCGCAATGGCCACGATGTTGCCGATAAACAGCGACAGCACGGCCAGAATCATGATCATGTCGTTCCAGACGTCGTGCAGCTCACCCAGGCCGTCGACGAGGATCCGCAAGGTGAGTGCCAGCGCGGCGAGCTTCGGCGCTGACGCAATGTACAGCGTAATGGCCGAACGTGCGCCGTTGTAGACGTCGGGCAACCACATGTGAAACGGCACCGCGCCGAACTTGAAGGCAATACCCACAATCATGAACGCCAGCCCGAACCACAGGGCCACGCCGTTCATCTCGGGGTTTGCGGCTATGGCCGCCGTAATGGCGTCGAACTGCAGTTCGCCCGTGACGCCGTACACCCAGGAGATACCGTACAGGAGCGCACCCGATGCAATCGCGCCCAGCACGAAGTACTTCATCGCCGCCTCGGCCGGCTTGACGTTGTTGCGGTCGAGCGCAACGAGCGCGTACTGGGACAGCGCCAGCGTCTCGAGGCCCATGTACATCGTCAACAGACTGTTCGAGGAGATCATGACCATCATGCCGAGTAAGCCGAACAGGCCCAGCGTGTAGAACTCGCCCTTGTGAATGTCGTTGTCTTTCAGGTAGTCGCGCGAATACAGGAACACCACCGCCACAAAACCCACGGCGGCGGTCTTCAGTACCTGTGACAGCGAATCCGCAACGTAGCTGTTCGTGAACACGAGCGTACGGCCGTCCGGCGCCGTCATGAACAGTGTCACCAGCGTCACGGCCAGCGATGCCATCGCCAGCCAGAAGGTAATCGCGCGCTTCTCGTCGCTGACGAACAGATCGGCAAGCAAAACGACGCAGATCATGCCGAGCAGTACCATCTCGGGAGCGGCGTAGAAGTAGTTAGTCAGTTCCATGTCCTTAAGACCCGCCTAAAGCTTGCTCTGGCCGAGCTGTACGACCAGCTGCTCGAGCGTTGCGTTCATCATGTCCACGAGCGGCGCGGGCCAGACGCCGAGCAGCAGCACGGATACTGCCAGCACGGCCAGCACGAAAAACTCTCGTCCGTTGAGATCGGTCAGCGCCGCCACCTTGTCGTTGGCAACCTCGCCGTAGACGACGCGCTTGACCATCCACAAGGTGTAGGCCGCGCCGAGTATCAGTGTCGTGGCGGCGGCAAAAGCGATCCAGAAGTTCGCCTTGAAGCTCGCAATGATCACCATGAACTCGCCGACAAACCCGGAGGTGCCGGGCAGCCCGGCATTGGCCATGGCAAACAGCACCATGAACGCCGCAAACACCGGCATCGTATTGGCAACACCGCCGTAATCCGCAATCTGCCGGCTGTGTACGCGGTCGTAGAGCACGCCCACGCAGAGGAACATGGCGCCCGAAATCAGCCCGTGAGACACCATCTGCACCATGCCGCCCGAGAGGCCCAGCACCGCCCCGCTCTCTCCGTGGATGTACCACAGGAGGAAGAAGCCGAGGGTGACGAAGCCCATGTGCGCAATCGACGAATAGGCAATGAGCTTCTTCATGTCCTTCTGCATCAGCGCAACAAAGCCAATGTAGACGACGGCAATCAGCGAGAGCGCCACCATGAGTCCGGCAAAGTACTCACTGCCGTCGGGCACGACCGGCAGCGACAGGCGCACGAAACCGTAGCCGCCCATCTTCAACATGATCGCCGCCAGGATGACCGAGCCGCCCGTGGGCGCCTCGACGTGCGCATCCGGCAGCCAGGTGTGCACGGGCCACATCGGCACCTTGACGGCAAACGCCAGCAGGAACGCCAGGAAGATCAGCTGCTGCGCCGGCAGCGACAGCGGCGTGTCGGCCCAGGCCAGCAGATCGAAGCTGTCGGCCTGGCCGTACAGGTAAACGAAGGCCACCAGCATGAGCACGGAGCCCAGGAACGTATACAGGAAGAACTTGAGGGTGGCGTAGATGCGCCGCTCGCCGCCCCAGACACCGATGATCAGGAACATCGGCACCAGCATGAACTCCCAGAACACGTAGAACAGGATGCCGTCGAGCGCCGAGAATACGCCGATCATCAGGCCTTCGAGAATCAGGAAGGCGGCAAAGTACTGCGCGGGCCGGGTCGTGATCGAACTCCAGCCGGCGAGCACCACCAGCGGCGTAATGAACGCCGTCAGGAGAATCAACGGCACCGATATGCCGTCAACACCAAGGTAGTAATCGACGTTGATCGCCTCGATCCACGTGTAGCGCTCGACGAACTGCATGCCGGCCGCAGCGGTATCGAAACCCGAATACAGCACGCCGCTTAGTACGAGCGTCAACAGCGATACGACCAGCGCCGTCAGGCGCATGCTGCCCGCTCTCGAAGACGTAGCGTCACCCTGATCGCCAATCAGCAGCAGTGCCACGCCGCCCAGTACGGGCAGCCAGATCAGGATACTCAGAAGATGCGTAGAAAGACTCATGATTCGATGCCCTGTCCTAGCGGAACCAGATGAGCCAACCGAGCAACATCGTGAGTCCGATGATCATCGCGAAGGCATAGGTGTACAGGTAGCCGGACTGAAGCTGGCGCAGTACGCCGGCCAGCCGGCCAATGGTATTCGCCGTGCCGTTGACCAGCACGCCGTCGATCAGGAACTGGTCGCCGCGCTTCCAGAGCAGGTCACCCAGCTTGCGCCCGCCGCCGGCAAAACCCTTGATCCACAGGTCGTCGAAGTAGTACTTGCGATCCAGCAGCACGTACAGGCCCTTGAACTTCCGGTACAGCGTCTCGGGTATGTCCGGACGCTTGAGGTACAGGAACCACGCGGTCGCCACACCCGACAGGGCCAGCCACAGTACCGGGGTCTGCACGGAGTGCGTCACGAGAGCCAGGCTGCCGTGCCAGAAGTCCTGGCCCAGCTGTGCAAGTACGTCGTGCGCCGATGCCACCACGATGGAGTCGCCGAAGTAGCCGCCGAACAATATCGGCTCCACGGTGATCCAGCCAATGATCGCCGACGGAATTGCGAGCAGGATCAGCGGCACGGTCACGACCCAGGGCGTTTCGTGCAGGTGCGACTTGGTTTCGGCATCCATGCGCTCCTCGCCGTGGAACACGAGGAAGAACATGCGGAACGAATACAGCGCCGTCACGAAAACGCCGAGCAAGACGCTAAGATAAGCGATCCAGTACACGGCACCCTGCCCGTGCCAGTGCGATTCTTTGACGGCCTCGATCAGGAGATCCTTGGAGAAGAAGCCCGAGAATCCCGGGAAGCCGATCAACGCCAGCGAACCGATCAGTGAGGTCCAGTAGGTAATCGGCATGTACTTGCGGATGCCGCCCATCTTGCGAATGTCCTGCTCGTGGTGCATCGCAATGATGACCGAGCCAGCCGCAAGGAACAGGAGCGCCTTGAAGAACGCGTGCGTCATCAGGTGGAAGATCGCCGCGCCGTACGCCGATGCGCCCAGCGCCACAGTCATATACCCGAGCTGCGACAACGTCGAGTACGCCACAACGCGCTTGATGTCGTTCTGAATGAGGCCCAGCAGACCCATGAAAAACGCCGTGATTGCGCCGATCGTCATGACCACGGCCAGCGCCGTTTCCGTGTACTCGTAGAGCGGCGACATGCGCGCCACCATGAAAATACCGGCCGTCACCATCGTCGCAGCGTGGATCAGCGCCGAGATCGGCGTCGGGCCTTCCATGGAGTCGGGAAGCCAGACGTGCAGCGGTGCCTGCGCAGATTTACCCATGGCGCCGATGAACAACAGGATGCAAATGACCGTCATTGCGTTCCAGGGCTGCCCCGGGATGATTTCGATCGTCTGCGTTGCAATGCTGCCCGCCTGGCCGAACACTTCGGCGTAATCGAGCGTGTTGGCAAACAGCACGACGGCGGCAATACCCAGCAGGAAGCCGAAGTCGCCGACGCGGTTGACGAGAAACGCCTTGAGGTTGGCGAAAATCGCCGTTTCTTTCTTGAACCAGAAACCGATCAACAGGTAGGACACGAGACCAACCGCCTCCCAGCCGAAGAACAGCTGCAGGAAATTGTTCGCCATGACCAGCATGAGCATCGAGAAGGTAAACAGCGAGATGTAGCTGAAGAAACGCTGGTAGCCCGGATCGTCATGCATGTAGCCAATCGTGTAGATGTGCACCATGAGCGACACGAAAGTCACGACCACCATCATGAGCGCCGTCAGGCGGTCGACCAGGAAGCCCACCTCCATACGCAGGCCGTCCGTGACGGCCCAGGTATAGACGCTGATGTTCTCGGCGATGGCACCGCCCCAGTAGAACTCGTAGAGCACAATGGCCGACAGCACACAGGAGATGCCGACACCCAGGATCGTCACCCAGTGCGACGCGGCACGGCCAATCTGTTTGCCGAACAACCCGGCAATGACTGCCGCAACAAGCGGGCTGAGTACGATCGTCAGATAATAGGGATACACGAAGCTCAGCCTTTCATGGTGTTGAGTTCGTCGACGTTGATCGACCGGCGGTTACGGAACAGCACGACGAGAATCGCGAGACCAATGGCCGCCTCGGCCGCGGCAACGGTCAGCACGAAAAACACGAACACCTGGCCCGTGTCGTCGCCCAGATGCCGCGAGAACGCAATGAAGTTGAAGTTCACCGCGAGCAGCATGAGTTCGACACACATCAACAGCAGGATCAGGTTGCGCCGATTGATCACCATGCCGGCAATGCTCAACACGAACAGCATGGCGGACAGCGTCAGGTAATGATAGAGGCCAATCACGAACGCTCCTCCGGATCCATCTTGACCACGCGTATCCGATCCTTGGCACGAACGGCCACCTGCTTGGCGATGTTCTGCACCTTGAGGCCCGGGCGCTTGCGCATGGTCAGCGTGATCGCAGCGACAATCGCGAGCAACAGCACGACCGCCGCAATCTCGAACGCATAAACGTGCTCCGTATACAGCACGGAGCCCAGCGCTTTGGTGTTGTTGTAGCCTTCGGGATACGGCGTAAACGCCCCCGTCAGCCCCGCTTCCTGACCCTTGAGCCAGATCACCTGAATCAGCTCCGCGGTCATGACCAGCGCAATGATCGCGGCTAGCGGTGCGTATCGGGTCAGCCCGCGCTTCACCGACTCCAGGTTGACGTCGAGCATCATGACGACAAACAGGAACAGCACCATGACGGCACCGACGTAGACGAGTACGAGAACGATCGCGAGGAACTCGGCTTCGATCAGCATCCACAACACGGCACTTTGGAAGAAGGCAAGCACAAGGCACATGATCGAGTGCACGGGGTTGCGGAAAAACACCACTCCCAGCGCGGCCAGCAGCAGCACACCCGCAAACGCGTAGAACAGCACAGTTTGAAAGATCATTTTTTAGTCTTTTCTTCTATTTGTACGGCGCGTCGGCGGCCTTGTCCGCCGAAATCATTGTGTCGTACTTGTCCCCAATCGCCAGAAGCTTGTCCTTGGTCATGATGTTCTCGCCGGGCGCCTCCATGTGGTACTCATGAATGCGCGTTTCCACGATGGCGTCGACGGGGCAGGCCTCTTCGCAAAATCCACAATATATGCATTTGAACAAATCGATGTCGTAGCGCGTCGTGCGGCGGGTGCCGTCCGCGCTGACGTCCGATTCGATCGTAATCGCCAGCGCCGGGCACACAGCCTCGCACAACTTGCAGGCAATGCAGCGTTCCTCCCCGTTCGGATATCGCCTGAGAGCGTGCAGGCCGCGAAAGCGGTGTGACTGCGGCGTCTTTTCCTCAGGATATTCGAGCGTGACGCTCTTCTTAAAAAAGTTGCGAAACGTGACGCTCAAGCCCCTCAGGAGCTCCCATAGCGCAAACGTCTTGACGACACTCGTGACTCGACTCATATGCTTATGCTCCGCCCCTAGCTACCCAGGCCGGCCCAGGGACCTACCCTGAGCCAGGCGAGAACACCTTCGACGACAATCCAGACGATCGTCACGGGAATGAACACCTTCCAGCCCAGCCGCATGATCTGGTCGTAGCGGTACCGCGGAAAGGTCGCGCGCAGCCAGAAGAACGTGTACATGAAGAAACAGATCTTGGCGGCGAGCCAGAAGAAGCTGCCCGCCATCAGGAATGCCAGCGGCGTACCTGCGAGGAAGGTCCAGCCTTCGAACGGCGACGCCCAGCCGCCCAAAAAGAAGATCGCCGTCAGCGCCGAGATCAGCACCATGTTGGCGTACTCGGCAAGGAAGAACAGCGCAAATGCCACGCCCGAATACTCGACGTGGAAGCCCGCAACAATCTCCGACTCACCCTCCGCAACGTCGAACGGTGCGCGGTTGGTCTCGGCAACACCGGATATCCAATACACGAGAAACAGCGGGAACAGCCAGATGAGGAACCAGTTCGAAACCCCGCCCTCCTGAGCGCGGACAATCTCGCCCAGGTTGAGGCTGCCGGCAGCCATGAGCACACCGACGAGCGCAAAACCCATGGCAATCTCGTAGGCGACGATCTGTGCTGCGGAACGCATGGCACCGAGAAATGCGTACTTCGAGTTCGTCGCCCAGCCGGCGAGAATCACGCCGTACACGCCAACCGACGTCAGCGCCAGCACGTACAGGAGTCCGGCGTTGATGTCGGCAATCACGAACGAGCCGTTGAGCGGTATGACAGCCCAGGTGGCCAGCGCGGGAATCAGCGACAGAAGCGGCGCAATCACGAACAGGAACTTGTTCGACGACGACGGCACGATGATCTCTTTGATCAACAGCTTGATGACGTCGGCAAACGGTTGCCCCAGACCCAGCGGCCCCACGCGATTCGGCCCGACCCGCGACTGCATGCTGCCGATGACCTTGCGCTCGAAGTAGGTCGAAAACGCCACCGTCAGAATGACGCCGACCGTCACGATCACGATCTTGAACATCGTAATCGTCAGATACTGAATGGTCGGCGGCAGAGCGTCCCAACTCGAGAGCAGGAAGTCCATCATTCGACTGCCTCCCCAGCTGCACGGCGCGCCTCAGCGGTCAGCTGCAGCGCGTGCGCCCGGCGCACCAGGCCGTCGACGGAATACAGCGGTACATCGATTTCTGCAGACGGCGCGTCTTCACCGTTGGGTCGCGGCAGTTGCTCGCTGCCCGCATAACGGTAAGCCTCGGGTGCCAGTCCCTCGAACAGCCCGACGGCCACGTCCCGTACCTCTTCGCTCGTCATGTACTCGAAGTCGTCCACCTCGAGGAGGTTGCCGAGCACACGCAGCACCTTCCAGGCCGGCCGCGAGTCGCCGACGGGATTTGCTATACCTTCGAAGCTTTGCGCCGTACCCGCAACGTTGACGTAGGTACCCGAGGTTTCGGCAAAGGTACCGATGGGCAGCAACAAATCGGCGGACTCACGCAGGGCAGGCGAGTCGAACGGCGACAGCGCAACGACAAAACCGTGCGTCGCCAGCTTGCCCGCCGCCTCGGGAACCGCCGAAAGATCGGCGTCAGGCTCGACGTTCAGCAGCAACAGCGCATCGAGCGACGCCCCAACCTGCGCGGCGGCATGTAACCCGGCGTCACTACGCGCTTCGCCGCCCGCACCACGATGCGGCAGCACGCCGACCAGCGACAGACCCGCGGAGTTGGCACCCTCCGACAAGCTGCCGAACGTGGCGCCCGTCAGCTCTGCAAGCACGGCTGCCAGCGCACGCACGGCGGAAAACGCTTCATGACGCCCCGCAACGTTGCCGAGCAGAACCAACGCCTTGTCCGACTCCTTGAGCGAGGCCGCAATGGCGCGCTGCGTATCGCTGGCGCTGACACCGTCGCAGATCGCGCGCACCGAAGCCGGAAGGCCGGCGCCGTCTGCGGCTGCAACGACAACACCCGACAGCATGTCCACGAGACCGCTGCCCGACAGCTGATTGGCAATGTCGAAAAAGTATTCTTCGGGACGCGCCGCCGCAATGCTGACGGCCGCGCCGTTGAGCGCCGCCTTGCGAACCCGGTGCGCCAGTATGGGCACTTCCCGGCGCAGGCTGCTGCCGACCAGGAAAATGCTGTCCTGCTCTTCGATACCCGCAATGTCGGTACCGAGATACGGGAACAGCGGATCGTTATCCTGATCGCTGAAGTCGCGCCGCCGCACCCGGTGATCGATGTTGGCACTGCCGAGGTGCTCCGCTATTTGCGCCGTCAGGTACCCCTCTTCGACCGTTGCGCTCGGTGACAGCAGGTAGCCCGAATTGCCGGCGGCCGCGGACAGCACTTCTGCAGCCTTCGCAAGCGCGTCTTCCCAGCTGACTTCGGTCCATTCCCCGCCTTCCTTGAGCATGGGGGTCGTCAGCCGCTCCGCCGAATACACGGCTTCGTAACTGTAGCGGTCCCGGTCCGAAATCCAGGTTTCGTTGATCGATTCGTTTTGCCGCGGCACGATCCGCTTGACCGTGCCCCGCAACACGTGTGCATGAAAGTTCGAACCGGCACAGTCGTGCGGCGATACGCCGTTGCGCTGAGTCATCTCCCAGGCGCGTGCACTGTAGCGATAGGGCTTGTTGTTCAGTGCACCGACCGGACAAAGATCGATGATGTTCGCAGAGAGTTCGTGATCCACGGCTTTCTCGACGAACGTGCCGATCTTCATGTTCTCACCGCGCTCGGTCGTGCCGAGCTGCTGCTGGCCGGTCACTTCCTCACCAAAACGTACGCAGCGTGTGCAATGGATACAGCGGGTCATGTCCGTCGACACCAGCGGCCCGATGTCCTTGTCCTTGACCACGCGCTTCTTGTCCGTGTAACGCGACACGTCGCGGCCGTAACCCATCGCAAGATCCTGCAGTTCACACTCCCCGCCCTGATCGCAGATCGGGCAGTCCAGTGGATGATTGATCAGCAGGAACTCCATGGTTGCCTTCTGCGCTGCGATGGCGTACGGCGAACGCGTAAACACCTTCATGCCGTCGGCAACGGGTGTTGCGCAGGCTGGCAGCGGCTTGGGCGCTTTCTCCACCTCCACCAGACACATGCGGCAGTTGGCTGCGATGGACAGTTTTTCGTGGTAGCAAAAACGCGGCACATAGGCGCCGATGCGGTCGGTCACTTCGATCAGCATCTGGCCCTTCTGTGCTTCGACGGTTTCCCCGTCGACCTCAATCTGGATAGTGTCGTCGCTCATAAGTCTTTCAGGGTCCTAGGCGGCGGCCACTGCCGAGGCATCCACAATACTGCGGCCCTTGTTGCGGACCATGTACTCGAACTCGTGGAGATAGTGCTTGAGAAAACTCTGCACGGGCCATGCCGCGGCGTCACCCAGGGCACAGATCGTGTGGCCCTCGATCTTGTTGGCTACGGCAACGAGCTTGTCGAGATCGTCTTCACGGCCGCGACCCTCGACAATGCGGGTCAACATCCGGTACAGCCAGCCCGTTCCTTCGCGGCAGGGTGTGCACTGGCCACAGGACTCCGCCATGTAAAACCGTGAGATACGCCGCAGCACCTTCACCATGCAGGTCGTCTCGTCCATGACCATCACGGCACCCGTACCGAACGACGAACCGGCGTCGGCGAGCGACGTGTAGTCCATCGTGCACTTCATAATCGTCTCGCCGGGCACAACTTTCACCGAAGAGCCACCGGGAATGACGGCCTTGAGCTTGCGGCCGCCGAGCATGCCGCCGGCAATCTCCAGGAGGTCCTTGAACGGGATCCCCATCGGCAGTTCGTAGTTGCCGGGCTTCTCGACGTGCCCGGACACCGAGAACAGCGCCGTGCCGCCCGACTTCTCGGGGCCCAAGTCGGCAAACCACTGACCGCCTTTGCGGATGATGGCCGGCACGCTTGCGAGACTCTGCGTGTTGTTGATCGTTGTCGGCTTGCCGTACAGGCCGTAGTTGGCAGGAAACGGCGGCTTGAACCGCGGCTTGCCCTGCTTGCCTTCGAGAGACTCGAGCAGCGCCGTTTCTTCGCCGCATATATAAGCACCGGCACCAACAAACGTATACAGGTCGAAATCGATGCCGCTGCCCTGAATGTCTTTGCCGAGCAAGCCGGCTTCGTAGGCCTCTTTGACCGCCGCCTCGAAACGCGGAACGGGCTCGTCAATGAACTCGCCGCGAATGTAGTTGTAGCCCACCGTAGCGCCCATGGCGTAACCCGCAATCGCCATACCTTCGACGAGCGCGTGCGGGTTGTAGCGCAGCACTTCGCGATCGTGGCAGGTGCCCGGCTCGGATTCGTCCGAGTTGCAGACCAGGTATTTCTGCTGCTCGTTACCGCGCGGCATGAAACTCCATTTGAGTCCCGTCGGGAAGCCCGCACCGCCGCGTCCACGCAGCCCCGAGGCCTTAACCTCGTCGATGACCTGATCCGGCGTCATCTCTCCGGCGAGCACTTTCTTCCAGGCGACGTAGCCGTCATGCGCAAGGTACGTATCCAGCGTCCAGGGCTCGTCGGCACCGAACGTGTTGAAGCAAACGAGGTTCTGCGGGTAAGCCGTCATTCGAGCGCGTCCAGGATTTCGTCGACCTTATCGGTCGTCAGGTTTTCGTGATAGACGTGATTGACCATCATCATCGGAGCCCCGCAACAGGCAGCCAGACACTCCTCCTCCTTCTTGAGAAAGATCTTGCCGTCGTCCGTCGACTCGCCCAGCTTGATGCCCAGCTTCTTCTCCACGTACTCGACGATGTCGTCGGCGCCGCGCAGCATGCAGGACACGTTGGTGCAGATCGCGACGTCGTTACGGCCTACGGGACGCGTCTGGAACATCGAATAAAAGGTGGCAACTTCGTACACCTGGATCGGCGGCAGATTCAGGTACTCCGCAACCCCGTCCATCAGCGACTGGGTGAGGAAACCCTCGTTTTCGTGCTGTGCCGCGTGCAGCGCGGCAATCACGGCAGAGCGCTCTCTGCCCTCCGGAAAACGCTTTTTCCAGTGCTCGATCTCTTCGATCACGTGTTCGGAAAGTGCAGCTGCCGCGCTCATCGATCAACCTCGCCGAAAACAATATCCTGCGTACCAATGACGGCGACGACGTCGGCAAGCATATGACCTTCCACCATCTCGGACATAGCCGACAGATGCGCGAAACCCGGCGCCCTGATCTTCACGCGATACGGCTTGTTCGCGCCGTCCGAAACAATGTACACACCGAACTCACCCTTCGGATGCTCGACGGCGGCATAGGCTTCGCCTGCCGGCACGCTGTAACCTTCGGTAAACAGTTTGAAGTGATGAATGAGCGACTCCATGTCGTCTTTCATCTCGACGCGGCTCGGTGGAACCAGTTTGTGATCGTCGGCAACGACCGGGCCCGGGTTTGCCCGCAGCCATTCGATGCACTGCTTGATGATCCGGTTCGACTGGCGCAGTTCTTCGACACGCACCAGATAGCGGTCGTAACAATCGCCGTTGACGCCAATGGGGATGTCGAAATCCATCTTGTCGTAGACTTCGTAAGGCTGTTTCTTGCGAAGATCCCACGCAATGCCCGAGCCGCGAATCATAGGGCCCGAGAAACCGAGCTGCATGGCACGCTCGGGTGAAACTACTGCAATGTTGACGGTACGTTGCTTCCAGATGCGATTGTCGGTCAGGAGGGTTTCGTACTCGTCGACGCAGGCAGGAAACTTGTCGGTAAAGGCTTCGATGAAGTCGAGCAACGAGCCCTCGCGCGCTTCGTTGAGCCGGTCGACCTCTTTCTTGCTGCGGAACTTCGATTCCTGATACTTCGGCATCGAATCCGGCAGATCGCGGTACACGCCGCCGGGCCGGTAATACGTCGCATGCATTCGCGTACCCGAGACCGCCTCGTAGCAATCCATCAGGTCTTCACGTTCGCGGAAGCAGTACAGGAACATCGTCATCGCGCCGATATCAAGACCGTGCGCACCGAGCCACATGAGGTGATTCAGTATGCGGGTAATCTCGTCGAACATGACCCGGATGTACTGAGCGCGAATCGGCACCTCCACACCCAGAAGCTTCTCGATCGCCAGCACATAGCCGTGTTCGTTGGCCATCATCGATACGTAATCGAGACGGTCCATGTAGCCGATGCTCTGATTGAACGGTTTCGACTCCGCAAGCTTTTCGGTCGCGCGGTGCAGGAGGCCAATGTGCGGATCGGCCTTCTGGATCACCTCACCCTCCATCTCGAGCACCAGCCGCAAAACGCCGTGCGCCGCCGGGTGCTGCGGCCCGAAGTTCATCGTATAGCTTTGGATCTCAGCCATTGCCGGCGTCCTTCAGATCTTCGGAGTAACGGTTGTCGTCGCGGATCACGCGAGGCACCAGCGTTCGGGGCTCGATGCTGACCGGCTGATAGGCAACCCGGCCCTTGTCGGTGTCGTAGCTGACCTCGACGTTGCCGTACAGCGGGAAGTCCTTGCGGAACGGGTGGCCGATGAAGCCGTAGTCGGTGAGGATTCGTCGCAGGTCGGGATGCCCGTCGAACAAAATCCCGTACAGGTCGAACGCCTCGCGCTCGAACCAGTCCGCAGCACTCCACACATCCACCAGCGAAGGCACGATGGGCGGATTTTCGACGCCCGTAAAACAGCGCAGCCTGAGCCGCGTGTTGTTGTTCACCGACAGCAGGTGGTAGACGACGGCAAAACGACGCGAATCGAAGCTGTCCGCCTCGTCCAGGATCACCTCCCGCCCGGACACGCCGCGGCTGAATCCGGTACCCGAGGCGGAGTCGGTTGTCCATTCGTCACTACCGTAACTCAGGTAATCGACCCCGCAGACGTCGATGAGCACTTCGAAACCGAAATCGGCGTCGTCGCGCAGCGTCCGGGCAACCTCCTGCAACGCCGACTTGTCCACTTCGTACGTCAGCTCGCCGCAAATCGACGCGACTCGCTCGACTTGCCCGCCGAAGCGCTCCTCTATCCGAGCTGCCAGTGTCTCGTAACGCTCACTCATCGTCTGATCTGCCTATCGAGCAATAGTGCTGGTCCGCCTGATCTTGTTTTGCAACTGGATCAGACCGTAGATCAGCGCCTCTGCCGTCGGGGGGCAACCGGGTACGTACACATCCACCGGCACGATGCGGTCGCAGCCGCGCACGACGGAATACGAATAATGGTAATAGCCGCCGCCGTTGGCGCAGGAACCCATCGATACGACCCAGCGCGGCTCGGGCATCTGGTCGTACACCTTGCGTAAGGCAGGCGCCATCTTGTTGGTCAACGTACCGGCAACGATCATGCAGTCGGACTGCCGCGGCGATGGCCGGAAAATAATGCCGAAACGGTCGAGGTCGTAACGTGAGGCACCGGCCTGCATCATCTCGACGGCACAGCAGGCGAGCCCGAAGGTCATGGGCCACAACGAACCGGTTCGCGCCCAGTTCATGACCGCATCGACGCCGGTCACGACAAAACCCTTTTTCTGCAGGCTGCCGCCCGCCTCTTCGGCGCCGCTCTCCGCGGGTTTTTCCGCCGCGTCAGCTAGTCCCACTCCAACGCTCCCTTCTTCCATTCATAGATGAAACCGACGACCAGCAATCCGAGAAACAGCCCCATGGCCAGGAGCCCAAACGTGCCTACGACGTCCAGCGACACTGCCCAGGGAAAAAGAAAAGCAATTTCCAGATCGAAAATGATGAACAGAATGGCAACGAGGTAGTAGCGTACGTCGAACTTCATTCGCGAGTCGTCGAATGCTTCAAAACCGCATTCGTACGCGGACAGCTTTTCGCCGTCCTTGCCGCCGGAACCGATCAGAAAGCCGAGGCCCAAAAGGAGCAGCCCAATGCCGGTGGCCACACCGAGAAAAATGAGTACGGGAAGGTATTCTGTAAGCATGTCTGCCTGAGTCGATTCAAAAACCGCGCGTCCGCGCCGACGGCGACGCGTATTGTATCAGCGTGGCCATCTGAGGTAACAGCTTTTCGGTAAACGCGTATGCACGCGCACTATGAATGACGCCGCGTGGCGCGGCGGCAACAATCGACTTCCAAGCGAGGTACCAGACCGTCCTTTTCGCCGGGTTGGTGCTCTGGGCGAGACTCGAACTCGCACGGCTCGCGCCACTGCCCCCTCAAGACAGCGTGTCTACCAATTCCACCACCAGAGCCTTTCGACCCGACTATCCCCCAGTCCTTACAAGCAGCTTTGGAATATCTACTCGTCGGACTGCTGCTCTTCCTCGACGGTGGGAAGAGCGTCTATTGTATCGTTTTCCGGCACTTCGGTCGGCGCATCGAGGCTGGGCAACGCATCGACGCCCTCGGATCCCGCGGGTGTCGGCAGCTCTGCGGCTTCCGTGTCCGCCTCCTGGACCGTTTCGGGCATTGCGTCCAGCAGGCTGTCAGGCGCGGTCGTCTGCTGACTGCTCAGGTACGCCAGCCCCAGGCTGCTGACAAAAAACAGGGTTGCCAGCACCGCCGTCGCGCGAGAGAAAAAACTCGCCGAGCCGCGCGCGCCAAATACGGTGCCGGAAGAGCCCGACCCGAAGGCCGCACCCACGTCGGCACCTTTGCCTCGCTGCATCAGCACCAGCACGATCACCAGGACGGCGATCAGCGTGTGGATGCCCAGCACAACTTGTTGAATCGTATTCATTAACTACCTCGAACCCGCGTCGCCGCCTCGGCAATCGCGAGAAAATCGTCGGCCTTCAGCGAAGCGCCGCCTATGAGGCCACCGTCGATGTCCGGCATCGAAAACAGGCCTTCCGCATTGTCGCCTTTCACACTACCGCCGTACAGGATCCGGACAGCCGCGGCGACACCGGCGTCGTAACCCGCGATACGGCTGCGAATATGCCGATGGACCTCCTGTGCCTGCTCCGGCGACGCTGTCTTGCCCGTACCGATAGCCCAAACGGGCTCGTAGGCAATGACGGCCTGCCGGATGCCGTCAGCACCCGCGGTATTCAGCACGGCATCGAGCTGCTCGTCGACAACGGCCTCCGTGTTGCCGGCCTCCCGGTCCGTGAGCGTCTCGCCAACACACAGAATCGGCAGCAAACCGGCCGACAGCGCGGCCGCAAACTTCGCCGCAACCATCTCGCTGGTCTCGCCGTACAGCGCTCGCCGCTCGGAGTGGCCAACAATCACGGCGTCGCAGCCCGAATCGCGCAACATGGCTGCGGACACTTCGCCGGTATAGGCACCCTTGTCGTGTTCGGACACGGTTTGTGCGCCGAGCGCAATCCCGGACCCTTGTAACGCCGCCGAGACGGCCGCCAGGTACGGAAACGGCGGACATACCAGCAATTCGACGTTATCGTCGGCCGGCCGGCCGGCAACGACGGCTTCGATGAGCGCCGAATTGGCGGCCCCGCTGCCGTTCATCTTCCAGTTTCCGGCCACCAGCAGTTTGCGCATACGTGCCTCTCGGCGTGTCTATTGGTCGTCAAGCGTTACCGCCGGCCAAGAGACCCTCTTACGGTAGCGGCGGCGAATGGTACCGGGGCCTACCTAGCAAATCAATGCGATTCTCGAGGCCTTTGGTGACAATTCAGGGCCCGGAATTCAGCCCCCTGTGCCGGTGGCATTTGCGGAAACCACATCGGCCAGCCGCTGGGCCAGCTCATCGACCTGATTGGCGTCCTCACCTTCGACCATGACGCGGATCACGGGCTCTGTGCCGGACGCGCGCAGGACGACCCGGCCCGTGTCCGCCAGCTCGTCTTCGACCTCACCGACCGCAGCCATGATGGCAGGCGACGCCGACGGATCGAGCCGCTGTTCGGTGCGGACGTTCAGCATGGTCTGCGGGTATTTCGGCATACCGGCCGCCAGTTCGGACAGGGGTTTGCCGGTTCGTTTCATGATGGCGAGTATCTGCAGGGCACAGACCAGACCGTCCCCGGTCGTCGTGCGATCGAGCACGATCATGTGGCCGGACGTTTCCCCGCCCAGCATGCCGCCTTCCTGTTTCAGCGACTCGAGGACGTAGCGATCCCCTACCTTGGCACGGCGAAACGCAATATTGCGGTCGCGCAGCGCATGCTCCAGGCCAAGGTTGCTCATGACGGTGCCGACGACAGGGCCTTTGAGGGTGCCTTCGTCGTGGCGTGACGTTGCGAGCACGTACAAAAGCTGATCGCCGTCGACGAGTTCGCCGTTTTCGTCGGTCATTACCAGGCGGTCGCCGTCGCCGTCGAGCGCCACGCCGGCGTCCGCCCCCACGGCGGCTACGGTCGTACACAAGAGTTCCGGGTGCGTGGAGCCGCAGCGATCGTTGATGTTGCGGCCGTTGGGCGAACAGCCGATCGTGATTACCTCGGCGCCGAGGTCGGCCAGCGCGCGCGGGCCAACTTTGTAGCCGGCGCCGTTCGAGCCGTCGAACACGATCGTCAGACCGTCGAGATCCAGATCGGCCGGAAATGTCGCGGCGCAGAACTCCTGATAGCGAATCCGGGCATCGTCGATGCGTTTTGCCTTACCCAGCGCCTTCGATTCGAGGGTAATGGCCGGCTCATCCAGGCGCTGCTCGATTTCGAGTTCGATAGCATCGGTCAGCTTGGAGCCGTTGCCGTCGAAAAATTTGATGCCGTTGTCGAAGTACGGGTTGTGCGACGCACTGATGACCACGCCCAGATCCGCGCCGAGTTCCTGGGTGAGCGTAGCAATTCCCGGCGTGGGCAGCGGCCCGAGCAGCAGCACGTTTGCACCGGCCGCCGTGAAACCCGCCTCCAGGGCCGATTCGAACATGTAGCCCGACAGGCGCGTGTCCTTGCCGATCAACACGGTTCCGCCGGCAGGCACCAGCACCTGCGCAACCGCGCTGGCTAGCCGGATCGCAAAATCCGCCGTCATCGGATCCTTGCCGACGGTGCCCCGAATGCCGTCTGTCCCGAAGTACCGTTTTCCCATCCTCAATCCCCGTTACTGCGCCTCGACCGCGGCGCCTCTGCTGGTGTCGCCCGCCACTGCCGCGGCAACGCGAAGCGCATCCATCGTTTCTCCCACGTCGTGCACGCGCAAAATGTCCGCTCCGCGCTCGTAAGCCAGTGCGGCCGCGGCGACGCTCGCCGGCATTCGCCGATCCACCGCACGGCCGGTCAGCGCGCCGAGTGTGGACTTCCTGGACAGCCCCACTAGCAAGGGCCGGCCCAGCGCGCGCAATTCTCGCAGATTCGCGAGCAGTGCGACATTGTGCGCCACGGTTTTTCCGAAGCCGAAGCCGGGATCCAGGACGATACACTCGCGGTCGATGCCGGCAGCTTCGCAGGCGTCGACGCGGTCCTGCAAAAATCCGAACACATCTGCCACTACGTCGTCGTAGACCGGGTTGTCCTGCATGCCGCGCGGCTGTCCCTGCATGTGCATGAGGCAGACCGGTGCACCAAGATCCGCCGCCGCTTCGAGGGCACCGGGCTCCCTGAGCGCCCGCACGTCGTTGATCATGTCCGCGCCGGCCAGAACGGCAGCCCGCATGACTTCGGGTTTGCTGGTATCGACGGAAAGGATGCAGTTGGTCTCCCTGCGCAGGCGTTCGATCACGGGGACAACGCGCCCGATCTCGGTCTCGATGTCGACGGCCGCGGCACCCGGCCGGGTGGACTCGCCGCCGATATCGAGTATCGACGCGCCCTCCGCAAGCATCGTCAGCGCCGCCGCCGACGCCTCGTCCGCATGGCCAAAACGGCCGCCGTCGGAAAAGGAGTCGGGAGTCACGTTGAGGATCCCCATCACGGCGGGGCGTTCCACGCGCAGCGCGCCCAGCGTAAGCACTGCCGGGCTGTTCGGGCTTGTGTTGTCGTGCATCTTTGAAGCCCTGCGGTCTGGTAAGGGCTTACGGCGTCGGCCGGGTTCGTGCTGGCCTAGTGCTCCGACGCCGGTCCGCCAATCGCAGGTTTCGAACTCGACTCACCCTTGGTGTCCCCGCCGCTGGGTGTGCGGCTCGAGGGCTCTTCCCAATCCTCGGGCGGTTCGGGCTCGCGTCCTTCCATGATGGCCTTGATCTGCCGCTCGTCGATGGTCTCGTACTTTACGAGGGCCTTGGCCATGACGTGCAGCTTGTCGATATTCTCCTCGAGCAGCCGCCGTGCCCGCTCGTAGTTCGTATCGATGATTTTGCGAACCTCTTCGTCGATGGCGTGCGCCGTGTCGTCCGAGACCTGCTTGTGCTGAGTCACCGACCGGCCGAGGAAAACCTCGCCGTCGTCCTCGCTGTAGGTGAGCGGCCCAAGCCGATCCGAAAGACCCCACTTGGTCACCATGTTGCGGGCAATATCCGTGGCGCGCTCGATATCGTTGGAGGCGCCCGTCGTCACGCCGTCGGCACCGTTGATCATCTCCTCGGCAATGCGACCGCCGAACAGGCTGGAAATGCTGGACTGGAGCCGCTGCTTGGACATCGAATAGCGGTCTTCTTCGGGCAGATACATCGTGACGCCGAGTGCGCGCCCGCGCGGAATGATCGACACTTTGTAGACGGGGTCGTGCTCGGGAACCAGGTAACCCACGATGGCGTGTCCGGCCTCGTGGTAGGCCGTGTTCAGCTTCTCCTGCTCGCTCATGACCATCGAGCGCCGTTCCGCACCCATCATGATCTTGTCCTTGGCGAGGTCGAACTGCTCCATGCCCACGACGCGCCGATTGGCTCTGGCTGCGTACAGCGCCGCCTCGTTGACGAGGTTGGCGAGATCGGCGCCGGAGAAACCCGGTGTGCCACGGGCAATGACGCTGGGACGAACGTCGTCGTCGAGCGGCACCTTGCGCATGTGCACCTTCAGAATGAGTTCGCGGCCGCGGACGTCGGGTAGCGGCACGACAACCTGCCGGTCGAATCGTCCCGGTCTGAGCAGCGCCGGATCGAGCACGTCGGGCCGGTTGGTCGCCGCAATGACAATAATGCCCTCACTGCCCTCGAAACCGTCCATCTCGACCAGCATCTGGTTGAGCGTTTGCTCGCGTTCGTCGTGACCGCCGCCCAAACCTGCGCCACGATGCCGACCCACGGCGTCCAGCTCGTCGATGAAGATGATACAGGGCGCCTGTTTCTTGGCCTGATCGAACATGTCGCGTACGCGGGACGCGCCCACACCGACAAACATTTCCACAAAATCCGAGCCGGAGATCGTGAAGAACGGCACTTTGGCTTCGCCTGCAATCGCCTTGGCGAGCAGCGTCTTGCCGGTGCCCGGCGGCCCAACCATGAGCACACCTTTCGGAATCTTGCCGCCAAGCCGCTGGAACTTCGACGGGTCCTTCAGGAACTCGACGATCTCGCCAACTTCTTCCTTGGCCTCGTCGACACCTGCCACGTCGGCGAAGGTTACGCCCACCTGATCTTCGCCCAGGAGACGGGCCTTGCTTTTGCCGAACGACATGGCGCCGCGACCGCCGCCGCCGCCCTGCATCTGCCGCATGAAGTAGATCCACACGCCAATCAGCAGCAGGATCGGGAACGAGCTGATCAGAAGCTGCCCGATCACACTCTGTGACTTGGGCTCGACCGCGTCGAAAGTGACGTTTTCGCGCTCGAGGATACCAATCAGATGACTCGTATCGGTTTCGGGGCTGATCGTGTAGTAGGCCAGCGTCTCGCCCGAACCGAAGCGGATACGCTTGTTGTTGTCGCCGAACTCTACCCGGTCGACCTGCCCTGACTGGACCTGTCGCAGAAACTCGGAATACTCCTGCTTCTGCGGCTGTCCGCCCGCCACGCCGTTCAGGCCCTGTACGACCGAAAGCAGCACGACGATGATGACAATAAAGACAAGTATGTTTTTGGTCAGGTCATTCACAGTAAAGTTTTCACCCAAGAAAGCCGCTGACGCGGCAGAATGCCGGAATAACAGGGACTTAAACCCAGTCTAGCTAGGTTAGACCCTACATCATCCCATAGTTTCTCGCTACCAAGTAGACCTCACGGCTCCCGGCCCTGGAAGCCGCCGGTTTCATGACCCGAACCTTGCCGAATTGCTTGCGCGTTGCGGCAATCAGCGCGTCCGAACCCTCACCCTGAAACAGCTTGGCGACGAAATCACCACCCGGCTTCAGGACGTCCCGGCACAGATCCAGTGCCAATTCAACGAGGTACATCGATCGCGGCTGGTCCACGGCCCTATTTCCGCTCAAGTTGGGGGCCATATCGCTCATTACAAGGTCCGCACGCTCGCCGCCGAGCGCCTCGATGATCGCCTCGACCGTCGCCTCCTCGCGAAAATCCGCCTGGATGAAGGTCACGTCGGGCAGTGTATCCATTTGTAACAGGTCGACCGCTACGAGCCGCGCCCGGCCCTTGAGCGTTTCGCTGACGTACTGTGACCAGCTGCCGGGGGCGCTGCCCAGATCCACGCACAGCATGCCGGGCTTCAGCAATCGCTCCCTGCGGTCGATTTCGGCGAGCTTGTAGACGGCCCGCGCCCGCCAGCCCTCTTTGCGGGCGCGCTGGACCCAAGGGTCCTTTTCCTGGCGGTCGCGCCAGCTGCCGCTACTGCGGCGCGGGCCGCTCATGCCAATAGCGCCGGTGTTGTCCGGCCAGTATTGCTACACTCGCGCGCATGTTGAGTGAACATCAGAAAAAGCACCTGCGCGGCCTCGGCCATCAACTCAAACCCGTCATCATCGTGGGCGACGCCGGCCTGTCCGATTCGCTGTTCGACGAGTACGAGAGAACGCTCGAGCATCATGAACTGATCAAAGTGAAAGTCCGTCTCGGCGATCGAAGCGAGCGGGACGCACTGATCGCAAGCTTGTGTGAACGGAGCAGTGCCGAACTCGTCCAGCGGATCGGCAACGTCGCCCTCGTGTTCCGCGCGAATCCCGACAAGAACAAAATCCTGCTGCCGAAACGTTAGCGCGCGGACAAGAAGGCTCGCCTGCCCGGCCAACGGCAGGGCACGCCTAGACGTAGCGGACCTCGATGACTTCGTACTGCTTGTCGCCGCCCGGTGCCGAGAAGGCCACCTCGTCACCCTCGTTCTTGCCAATGAGGGCCCGCGCAATCGGCGACGTGAACGATATCAGCCCGGTTTTGATATCGGCTTCGTCCTCACCGACGATGCGGTAAGTCAGCTCCTTGCCGGTGTCTTCGTCGACCAGGTCCACCGTTGCGCCGAAAACCACTTTGCCGTTCTGGTTCAGCGTCGTTACGTCGATGACCTGCAGATTGGACAGCTTGCCCTCGAGTTCCTTGATGCGGCCTTCGATGAAGCCCTGCTGTTCCTTTGCTGCGTGATACTCAGCATTCTCCTTGAGGTCGCCGTGCTCGCGCGCCTCGGCGATCGCCTGGATAACGCGCGGGCGGTCAACCGACTTGAGCTGCTTGAGCTCCGCCTGGAGCAGTTCATGACCACGCACGGTCACTGGCACTTTGTTCATGCCACTACCTCGTTGTGCAAATCCTGTAAGCGATTGACGTCGCTGTCGTCTATATGCTCGATCGCCTTGCAGGTGGCGATGGCGGCGCCGAGCGTCGTGTAGTAGGTCACTGCCCTGCGCACGGCTTCGGCACGAATGGACAGCGACTCGAATATGGCCTGTTTGCCCTCGGTCGTGTTGACGATGAGGTCGATCTCATCGTTTTTTATCATATCGACGATGTGCGGGCGGCCTTCGCGAACCTTGTTCGCTCGACGACATGATACACCAGCCTTCGCCAGAGTTTTTGCCGTACCGTCGGTCGCCACGATATCGAACCCGCGCTCCTGGAGGATTTTCGCGAGTTCCACGGCCCCCTCCTTGTCCCGGTCGCGAACGCTGAGCAGCGCCGCGCCCTGTCTCGGCAGCACGACGCCCGAGGCGAGCTGCGCCTTGGCGTACGCCTCACCGAACGAGCGCCCGACGCCCATGACCTCACCGGTCGACTTCATCTCGGGCCCCAGGATCGGGTCGGAACCCGGGAACTTAATGAACGGGAACACTGCTTCCTTCACCGAAAAGTAGCCCGGCACCCGCTGATTGACGTAGCCCTGATCCGCCAGCGACTCGCCCACCATGACCCGGGCGGCAATTTTAGCAAGCGGTATACCAATCGCCTTGGACACGAACGGCACCGTGCGCGACGCCCGCGGATTGACCTCGAGCAGATACACGACGTTGTTCTGAATCGCGAACTGTGTGTTCATGAGCCCCACGACGTTGAGCCCCTTGGCCAGCTTCACGACCTGCTCGGTCAGCTCCTTCTGCAGCTTTTCCGACAGGCTGAACGGCGGCAGGGAACAACCCGAATCTCCGGAGTGCACGCCCGCCTGCTCGATGTGCTCCATCACGCCACCGATCAGCACGTTTTCGCCGTCGCTGATGCAGTCGACATCCACTTCGGTCGCGAGATCCAGAAACCGGTCCAGCAGCACGGGGCTGTCGTTGCTCACGTTGATGGCTGCGTCCATGTAGGCCGCCAGGTCCTCGTCGCTGTGCACAATTTCCATAGCCCGGCCGCCCAGTACGTAGGACGGACGTACGACCAGCGGGTAACCGACCGTGCCGGCCATCTTCAGCGCTTCTTCCTTGCTGCGGGCCGTGGAATTGGGCGGCTGCTTCAAACCGAGATTTTCGACGAGCTGCTGAAACCGCTCCCTGTCTTCCGCAAGGTCGATCGAATCGGGAGACGTGCCGATGACGGGCGCACCCGCCGCCTCGAGGTCGCGCGCCAGCTTCAGAGGCGTCTGTCCGCCGTACTGAACAATCACACCTTCGGGTTTCTCGATGTCGATGATCTCCATGACGTCTTCGAACGTCAGAGATTCGAAGTACAGGCGATCCGACGTATCGTAGTCGGTCGACACGGTCTCCGGATTGCAGTTCACCATGATCGTCTCGTAGCCGGCTTCCTTGAGCGCCAGTGCTGCGTGCACGCAGCAATAGTCGAACTCGATGCCCTGCCCTATGCGGTTGGGACCGCCGCCGAGGATCATGATCTTGGAACGCTCGCTCGGCAGCGCCTCGCACTCCTCCTCGTAGGTCGAATACATATAGGCCGTCGCCGTCGCGAACTCGGCGGCACAGGTATCGACGCGTTTGAACACCGGCCGCACTCCGAGCGCAACGCGTTGCCCGCGTACCTCGGCAGCCGAGGCTCCCAGCAATGTTGCCAGCCGCGCATCGGAGAAGCCCTTGCGCTTGAGTGCGAGCAACGCCTCTTTGTCCAGAGCGCTCAGAGATTGTTCTCGCACGTCGGCCTCGGTTTTGACCAGGTCGTCGACCTGCGCGAGGAACCACGGGTCGATACCCGTAATCGTCTGCAGTTCGTCGATGTCGAAACCGGCACGTACGGCATCGGCCACGTAGCGCAACCGGTCTGCGCCCGGAATGCGAATCTCCTGGCGCAGTTCGTCTCGCTGGGCTTCGCTCAAGGGCAGTTCGAGAACTTCGTCCAGACCGTCGACGCCAATTTCCAGTCCGCGCAGCGCCTTCTGCAGGGACTCCTGGAAGGTTCGGCCCATGGCCATCACTTCGCCAACCGACTTCATCTGCGTCGTCAGCCGGTCGTTCGTACCGGCGAATTTCTCAAAGGTAAACCGCGGCACTTTGGTAACGACGTAATCGATCGTCGGTTCGAAAGACGCCGGTGTTGCGCCGCCGGTAATCTCGTTCTTGAGTTCGTCAAGCGTGTAACCGACGGCCAGCTTGGCGGCAACCTTGGCAATCGGAAACCCGGTCGCTTTCGACGCCAGCGCCGACGATCGCGACACGCGCGGATTCATCTCGATCACGAGCATGCGGCCGTCAGCGGGATTGACCGCAAACTGAACGTTCGAGCCGCCGGTCTCCACGCCGATCTTGCGCAGCACGTCGATCGACGCGTTGCGCATACGCTGGTATTCCTTGTCCGTCAGCGTTTGCGACGGCGCCACCGTAATCGAGTCGCCGGTATGCACACCCATCGGGTCGAGGTTCTCGATCGAACAGACGATGATGCAGTTGTCGTTGCGATCGCGGACCACCTCCATTTCGAATTCTTTCCAGCCCAGCACCGACTCCTCGAGCAGCACTTCGGTCGTCGGCGACATTTCGAGGCCGTGACTGATGATCCGCTCGAATTCCTCGCGGTTGTACGCAATGCCGCCACCGGTGCCGCCGAGCGTAAACGACGGCCGAATGATCGTCGGGAAACCGACGGACTGCTGCTTTTCGACCGCTTCTTCGAGCGAATGCGCAATCTCAGCGCGCGGCACCTCGAGCCCAATGGCCGTCATTGCCTTGCGGAACAGATCCCGATCCTCGGCCATGTCGATGGCCTCTCTCGAGGCTGCAATCATTTCGACCTGGTATTTCTCCAGCACGCCTTCACGAGCGAGATCCAGGGCGCAATTGAGGCCGGTCTGCCCACCCATCGTCGGCAGAAGCGCGTCCGGGCGCTCTTTTGCAATGATGCGTTCCACGGCAGTCCAGTGAACCGGTTCGATGTAGATGGCGTCGGCCGTATCCGGGTCGGTCATGATCGTCGCCGGATTGGAGTTGACGAGGATGACCCGGTAGCCCTCCTCCTTGAGCGCCTTACACGCCTGGGCTCCCGAATAGTCGAACTCGCAGGCCTGGCCGATCACGATCGGGCCCGCACCAATGATAAGAATGCTCTGAATGTCGGTTCGCTTGGGCATGACGGGTTTGCGGTACTCCTGGCTAGGCGGCGGCGGACGAAATGAGTGTCAGGACTGGGACAATACGGCGGCAGACGAGCGGCGTTTCGCCTCGTCCATTGCGGCAATGAAGCGCTCGAACAGGGGCTGAATGTCATGCGGTCCCGGGCTTGCCTCCGGGTGGCCCTGAAAACCGAACGCGGGGACACGAGTGTGCTCGACGCCCTGAAGACTGTCGTCGAACAACGAACGATGCGTCGGCACCAGCGTATCCGGCAGGCTGTCCTCGTCGATCGCAAAACCGTGGTTCTGGCTCGTAATGACCACCTGCTCCGTCTTCAGGTCCTTCACGGGATGGTTGGCACCGTGATGACCGAACTTCATTTTTATCGTGGACGCACCCGCCGCCAGGCCAAGCAGCTGGTGGCCGAGACAAATGCCGAACAACGGGATACCCGTCTCGAGGAAGGTGCGAATGGCTGCAATCGCGTAATCGCAGGGCTCGGGGTCGCCCGGGCCGTTGGACAGGAAAATGCCGTCGGGATCGAGTGCCAGCGCGTCGTCCGCGCTGGTCGTCGCGGGCACCACGGTCATGCGGCAGTCCAGATCCGAGAGCAGCCTCAGAATGTTGCGTTTCACGCCGAAGTCGTAGGCCACGACGTGATAAGGCGCCACCCGGCGGCTCATGATACGGCTGTTCTGCGAGAAACTGCTGCCGAAGCACCATTGGTAGGCTTCCCGCGTCGTGACGAATTTCGCAAGGTCCATGCCGGAAATCCCCGGAAATTTGCGGGCATGCTGAACGGCCTTTTCGGGGTCCGCGTCGCCCGTCATGATGCATCCCGATTGCGCGCCTTTCTCGCGAATGATCCGCGTCAGTTTGCGGGTATCGATATCGGCAATCGCAACCGTGTCACCCTGACGCAGGAAATCCTCGAAGCCGCGCTCCGAACGCCAGTTGCTGGTGACCATCGAGCTGTCGCGAATGATCAGACCGGACGCATGGATTGCGCTCGATTCCATATCTTCGCTGTTAGTGCCGGTGTTGCCGATGTGCGGATAGGTGAGTGTGACGATTTGTCGGCAATAGGAAGGGTCGGTCAGGATCTCCTGATACCCCGTCATGGCCGTGTTGAAGACGACTTCGCCAATGGTTTTACCGTCGGCGCCAACCGAGGTGCCGTGAAAGACGGTGCCGTCTTCCAGTGCAAGTACAGCAGGTGTGCTCAATCCGAATCCCCTGGCTAGAAAAGGAATCGATCTCCTCAAGAGATCAGCGCCAGGCATCGTACGATCGGTTGGCGGAAGTTCCGCCGGTTGCAGATGTACAAAAGCGGAAGGGCGTATGCCTTCCGCTTATGACTTCGCTGACCGCTCAGCGATCCGGCGTAGTTTACAGAACGCAACCATGGCACGCCATAGCCGACACGGTTTTTTTGTTGCGTAGCCTCTATTGCGTATCGAGCCCGAGAACGTTTCGCATCGTATACAGCCCGGGCGGCTGCTGCCGAACCCAGCTCGCCGCACGCAGTGCCCCAGCGGCGAACACGTCGCGGCTCGTCACGCTGTGACCGAGAATCAGCTGCTCGCTGTCGGAGACAAAACGCAGCTCGTGCTCGCCGGGCACCTCGCCTCGCCGCTCGACCGTGAAACGGATCGAATGGTCCGGGGCCTCGGCGTCAGGCGTTTCCGGCGAGTACCACATGCGTTCCTCGAGCGTGCCGCCCCGGGCCTCGGCAACCGCCTCGCCCAGTTTGAGCGCCGTTCCGGAGGGCGCATCGAGCTTGTGAACGTGGTGCGTCTCGTCGACGAACGCCCGGAATTCGTCTCCCAGCGCCGCGGCGGCCTGCCTGACCAGTTCCGTCAGCACGGCGACACCCTGGCTCATGTTGCGGTCGAAAACCACGGGAATCCGCTCTGCCGCGCCCTCTAGCGCCGAGAACTGATCCGGGTCGAGTCCGCTGACACCGCAGACCAGCGGCGTACCCTCGGCGGCAGCCCGGTCGGCAACCTGCACGCTGCCGGCCGGCAGACTGAAGTCGATCACGCAGTCCGCGGCAGCAAACAATGGCGCGAGATCGGCCGATACGGAGCCCGCACCCGGAAACCGCGAGGCCGCAGCCGCGGCGTCGCGCGCCCACACGGCGCTCAGCTCAAGCGCGGGATCGGCCGCGATCTGCCGGGCGATCGCTTCGCCCATTCGCCCGGCACCGGCGAGAGCAATACGGGTCAGCATAGGTCCCCGCGGGCATGGATGGGATCGCGGGCTGACATCCTGCTAACCAATGTTCTCGAAGAAGCGCTTCACGCTGTCCAGCCAGCCGCCCGCGCGGGGGTTGTGCTTGCCGCCCCCGGCCTTGAGCGACTTTTCGAACTGCTCCAGGAGCGTCTTCTGTTCACCGGTCAGGTTCACTGGGGTTTCGACCTGCACTTGCGCAAACAGGTCGCCCTTGCGCGGATCCCTGACCGTCACGACGCCCTTCCCGCGCAGCCTGAAGGTTTTGCCCGACTGCGTGCCCGCGGGCACTTTCAGCGAGACGTTGCCGTCAAGCGTCGGCAGCTCGACTTCGCCGCCGAGCGTTGCAGTCGCAAAGCTGACCGGCACTTCACAGGCCAGGTCGGCGCCTTCGCGCTCGAATATCTTGTGGGGGTTGACCCTGATTTCGACGTACAGGTCGCCGGGCGGACCGCCGTTGCGGCCGGCTTCGCCTTCTCCCGACAGCCTGATCCGGTCGCCGTCGTCCACTCCGGCCGGCACCTTCACGGACAGCGTGCGGGTCTTGCGCACCCGGCCTGCTCCGTGACAATCGTCGCAGGGATCGGCAATGATCTTGCCGCTGCCCTTACAGGCGGGACAGGTTTGCTGGATCGAGAAAAAACCCTGCTGCATGCGGACCTGGCCGACACCGCCACAGGTGGAACACTGCACCGGTTCGCTGCCCTTCTTGGCGCCGCTGCCGCCGCAGGTGTCGCAGCTCACCTGGGTCGGCACGTCGATCGTTACGTTGTCACCGCTGACGGCCTGTTCCAGATCGAGCTTGAGTTCGTAGGCGAGATCAGCGCCGCGAAAAACCTGGCTGCCGCCTCCGCGGCGGCCGCCGCCGAAGATGTCGCCGAAAACGTCGCCGAAGATATCGCTGAAGCCCTCGGCGCCAAAGCCGCCGGGACCGGCACCGCCGGCCGCGCTCGCACGCACGCCGTCGTGCCCGAAGCGATCGTACGCTGCACGCTTGTCGGCGTCGTTCAGCACCTCGTAGGCTTCCTTCGCCTCCTTGAACCTTGCCTCCGCGTCGGCGTCGTCCTTGTTGCGATCCGGGTGATACTTCATGGCCAGACGACGATACGCCTTCTTCATCTCGTCGGCGCTGGCCGACTTGGAGACGCCAAGTACTTCGTAATAGTCGCGTTTTGCCATGAACCCTAAACCTTAAGAACGAGGCGCCACTCCGGGCGCCTCGTCCGTCCTGCATTTCCTCTCTGGCGCGGAGGTCCTGTCAGACCTCGAAAACGCCTTACTTTTTCGAATCGTCCTTATCGACTTCCTCGAACTCCGCGTCAACCACGTCATCGCCGGAATTGCCCTCCGCCGTCGACTCTCCGCTGTCGGCAGTAGCATCGGCCTGTTGCTCGGTGTACAGCTTCTGCGCCAGCCCGCCCGATGCTTCCGTCAACGCCGCCGTCTTGGCTTCGATCTTCTCCTTGTCGTCGGTTTCGAGCGCAGCCTTGAGTTCGGACACGGCCGACTCGACGGCATGCCGCTCTTCGCCACTGGCTTTGTCGCCGAGTTCGTCCAGCGTTTTCTCCGCTGCGTGGATTAAACCGTCTGCCTGGTTACGGACGTCGACCAGCTCGCGGAACTTGCGATCCTCCTCGGCATGACTTTCGGCATCCGCCACCATCTTCTCGATCTCGTCGTCGGACAGTCCGCTCGACGCCTTGATCACGATGTTCTGGCTCTTGCCGGTTGCCTTGTCCTTGGCCGATACGTTGAGAATGCCGTTTGCATCGATATCGAAAGTAACCTCGATCTGCGGCAAGCCGCGCGGTGCGGGCGGGATGTCAGCCAGATCGAAGCGGCCCAGCGACTTGTTGTCGACCGCGCGCTCGCGTTCGCCCTGCAGCACGTGAATCGTCACTGCCGTCTGGTTGTCGTCCGCCGTCGAGAACACCTGCTCGGCATTGGCCGGAATCGTCGTGTTTTTCTCGATCAGCTTCGTCATCACGCCGCCCAGCGTCTCGATGCCGAGCGACAGCGGCGTTACGTCCAGCAGCAGCACGTCTTTGACGTCGCCCGACAGCACGCCGCCCTGGATGGCCGCGCCGAGCGCAACCGCCTCGTCCGGGTTGACGTCACGCTTCGGCTCCTTGCCGAAGAAATTCTGTACGGCTTCCTGCACCTTGGGCATGCGGGTCTGACCGCCGACGAGAATGACGTCGTCGATTTCGTTCACTTTGAGCCCGGCGTCGGTCAGCGCCGTCTTGCAGGGGCCAATGGTCCGCTCGATGAGTTCGTCCACGAGCGACTCCAGCTTAGCGCGGGTCAGCTTGATGTTGAGGTGCTTCGGACCGCTCGCGTCAGCCGTAATGTACGGCAGGTTGACTTCGGTCTGCTGCTGCGAGCTGAGTTCGATCTTCGCCTTCTCGGCGGCCTCTTTGAGGCGCTGCATGGCCAGCGGATCGCTGCTGATGTCGACACCGCTCTCGCGCTGGAACTCGGAGGTCAGGTATTCGATGACCCGCAGATCGAAGTCCTCGCCACCGAGGAAGGTATCGCCGTTGGTTGCCAGCACTTCGAACTGGTGCTCGCCGTCGACTTCCGCAATCTCGATGACCGACACGTCGAAGGTGCCGCCGCCAAGGTCGAACACCGCAATCTTGGCGTCGCCGCGCTTCTTGTCCATGCCGTAGGCAAGCGCCGCCGCCGTCGGCTCGTTGATGATGCGCTTGACGTCGAGGCCGGCGATCTTGCCGGCATCCTTGGTGGCTTGCCGCTGTGAATCGTTGAAGTAGGCCGGAACGGTAACGACGGCTTCGGTGACCTCTTCGCCAAGATAGTCTTCCGCCGTTTTCTTCATTTTCATGAGTACGCGGGCCGAAATTTCGGGCGGCGCCATCTTCTTGCCGTTGGCCTCCACCCAGGCATCGCCGTTGTCGGCCTTCACGATGCTGTAAGGCACCATGTCGATGTCGCGCTGCACGACGTCGTCTTCGAAGCGACGGCCGATCAGCCGCTTGACGGCAAACATCGTATTCGTCGGATTCGTGACGGCCTGACGCTTCGCCGACTGCCCCACGAGGACCTGATCGTCTTTGCTGAACGCGACGATCGAAGGCGTAGTCCTGTCGCCCTCGCTGTTTTCGATGACCTTGGGAACGTCGCCTTCCATGACGGCGACGCAGGAATTTGTGGTTCCCAGGTCAATGCCTATTACTTTTCCCATTACTCAGTACTCCAGGGGTTAATTCGCTTGGCTGTCAAATGGGGACAGCCCGAGGAGATTCAAGCCTTTGCGCGCGTATCCGGCGGCACATTCGACCGTATGGCGTGACTTTCCGGGGCGCAACGCTCCGAACCTCAATCTGAAGCGGGCGGCGCCGCAACGATGACCCGTGCCGGCCGCAGCAGGCGGCCGTTCAGCGTGTAGCCCTTCTGAATGACCGTGACGACCGTATCCGGCTCGACGTCGGCGGACGGCTGCATGGTCATCGCCTCGTGCAGCTCGGGATCGAAAGGCTCGCCGGCAGGGTCGATCTGCTCGACACCGAATCGCTCCATGACCGTCGTCAGCAGTTTGAGAGTTGCTGCGCTGCCCTCGCGCAGGCTGTCGGCATCTGCCGCCTCGCTCGCCTCGAGCCCCATTTCCAGGCTATCGCGGACATCGAGCAGATCGCGGCCGAAACTCTCCAGCGCGTACTTGCGGGCATTCTCGACGTCGCGTACCGCGCGCTTGCGCACGTTGTCCAGCTCCGCAGCCGCGCGCAGATAGCGATCCCAGTGTTCCTCGGCCTTAGCCTTGAGCGCTTCGAACTCGTCCTCGTCTGCCGATTCAGCCGCGACGACTTCGCGCTCTGCGGGGCCGTCTTCGTCATTGAAGCCGGACTGAGCCTCTTCTGCATCCGGGCGCTCTGACGTTCCGTTCATTGACTCACCACTCCTTAATGCGGCTTCGACACCGCCGGTCAGAAGGCGCGAGTGTGGGGATTCACACGAGAATATCAAGACCACAGGCAGAATTTCCGCCCGCAGAGAGGCGATCAGCTGCGGTAATTCAGCGCTCGTCCCAACAGCCTGGCAGTGATATCGACAACCGGGACGACACGGTCGTAGGCCATACGCGTCGGGCCGATGACCCCGAGCACACCGATCGTGTCGTCGCCGACCTTGTAGGGGGCGGTCACGACGCTGCAGTCGTCCAGGATACGGAATCCCGACTCCTCACCAATGAAGACCCGAACGCCGTTGGCGGACAGGCTGCGATCGAGCAGGTCCAGAATCATCCGTTTGTGCGAAAAGGCATCGAACAGGCGTTTCAGCGTTTCCACGTCCGACAGTTCGGCAAAACTCATGAGATTGGTTTCGCCCGACATGACAACCTCCGGGTTGCTACCCGGATCCGGCTGGAACGCGGCCTGAGCCACGGCGACGATATCGACCATTGCCTGGTTCATGCTGTCGCGTACCTCGTCGAGATCCGCAACGATACGCTCGCGCACGTCGGTCAGCTCGGTTCCCGCGTAGTGCTCGTTGATAAAGTTGGCGGCCTGCACCAGCTCGGTTGCGTCGTAGTTGCGGTCGACGTGCAGAATGCGGTTCTGGACCTCGCGGTCGTTGATGACGAGGATGACCAGTATCCGGTTGTCGGACAGCGGCAGGAACTCGATTTGCCGGAGCGTCGCCTGCTGTGCGCGCGGCACGCTGACGACGCCGGCCAGACTCGTGATCTCCGAGAGCATGCGCGATACCGATCCAAGCAGCGCATCCGGGTTTTCCGACTTCTCGTCGAGCTTCACCTGCAAACGCTCGAGTTCTCCCCCTTTGGGCGCCCGGTAGCGCACCAGCGTATCCACGAACAGACGATAGCCCTTGGGCGTCGGCACGCGCCCGGCGGAGGTGTGCGGAGCGGCAACCAGCCCCAGTTCCTCGAGGTCGCTCATTACGTTGCGGATGGTCGCAGGACTCAGATCGAGGCCCGAATCCTTCGACAGGGTGCGCGATCCGACAGGCTGCCCGTCGCGAATGTAGCGCTGGATGAGTATGCGCAGTAAATGCTGCGCGCGCTCGTTAGGCTGTACGCTCGCCGCTTCTGCCGACATTGCTCAAAAACACCCTGCCATGCTGTGGATGGCCCCTGGCTACTCTTCAAGAAAAACGCTAACAACGGCTTGGCGACCGGTCAAGGGTTTGCAACAATCCCCACACGGCGTATGCCGCCGTCCGAGACAAAAGCCCAAGAACCCCGCCATGACGAGTCAATTCCAGCGGATCGGGATAGTCGGCCGCCACGACGATCCCCGTGTATCCGGACACATGCAGGCGCTCGTCAGGCACCTGAACAGCCTGTCGCTCGAGGTATTTGCCTCGGACGCGCTCGATCTCGAATTCCCGGGCGGCGACTCGGCCGCACCCGCAATCCAGCTGAATCACGTGCCCGAACCTGAACTCATCGATCGGGTCGATCTGCTCATTGCGATCGGTGGCGACGGCACGATGCTGTACGCCTCCGGGCTCAAAGGGCGCCGGGACGTGCCGCTGCTGGGCATCAACCGCGGCCGGCTCGGTTTTCTGGCCGACATTACGCCCGAGGAAATGCTCTCCAGCGTCGACAGGGTCCTCAACGGCGAGTTCTCGCAGGAGTCACGGCTGATGCTGGAAACGACGCTCGAGCGAGCCGACGGTTCGACGGTCAGGGCAGAAGCATTGAACGACATTGTCCTGCAGCGCCGGGAGACCGGCCGGATGGTCGACTTCGAAACCCGGGTCAACGGGCGCTACGTGAATACCCACGCAGGGGACGGACTGATTGTCGCGACGCCAACCGGTTCGACGGCATATTCGCTGAGCTGCGGAGGACCGATTATCGAACCCGGACTCGACGCCGTCGTCGTTGTGCCCATCTGCCCGCATACGCTGACCGACCGGCCGCTCGTCATGCCGGCCGACCAGCCCATCGATATCAACATGCTCGAACGCGACGACACCAAGGCCGAGGTGACGGCTGACGGGCATTCTATTGGTGAGATTCTGCCGGGTGATCGCCTGCGCATCTGCCGCGCCGACCGACGCATCACGCTGATTCATCCGCCGGGCTACGACTACTACGGCATTCTGCGCTCCAAACTCTACTGGGGACGCGACCTGCGCACGCCGGTAACCGACAGTGGAGACAACTCCGCATGCTGATCGGGCTGAGCGTCAGAGACTTCGCCATCGTCGACCGCATCGACGTCGAGTTTGCGGCCGGCATGACGGTCCTTACGGGCGAGACCGGGGCCGGCAAGTCCATACTCATCGACGCACTGGGGTTGGTACTCGGAGAACGCGGCAACAGCAAGACGGTACGTCATGGTGCAAGACGCGCCGAATTCAGCGCGGAGTTCGATCTCCGCTCCCTCGAGGATGCCCGAGGCTGGCTCGAGGAATCCGATCTCGACGAAGGCGACACCTGCCTCATTCGACGCGTGATCAGCGCCGAAGGCCGCTCACGCGCCTTCGTAAACGGCAACGCTGTCACGATGCAGCAACTCAAGGCGCTGGGCAGCCTGCTCATCGACATTCACGGCCAGCATTTTCACCAGTCGCTCACAGAGCGGCGCATCCAGCGCAACCTGCTCGATCACTTCGGCGGACATGACGGTGAGCGCACGCGCCGCCGCTGGCAGGAGTGGCAGACCCTGGCCGACGAACTGGCATCCGCAAGCCTCAGCGAAGCCGAAAGAGCGTCCCGGCTCGATCTGCTGCGCTTCCAGATCGACGAACTGGAGCGGCTCGACCCGGACCCTTCGGAGCCCGCCGAGTTGACCACCGAACAGCAGCGCCTGCGCAACAGCGGGCGGCTCGCCGAAGGGGCTGAGCAGGCCCTCGCTGCACTCAGCGACAGCGACGCAGGCAACGTGGGCGGACTCCTCGCCGAAGCACAGCGCATACTGAGCGGACTCCAGGAGTTCGACGAGTCCCTCGCGGAAACGCTCGAATACCTGGACGCTGCCGCCATCCAGGTGAACGAGGCAAGCGACTCACTGCAACGTTACGTCGGCACGCTCGATGCGGACCCGGAACGCCGCGTTTGGGTGGAGGACCGGCTCGCCAGCCTGAAGAGCCTGGCACGCAAACATCGCGTCGAACCCGAGGTACTGCCGCAGGTGCTCGTGGACATGCGAGCCGAGCTTGAAGCGCTCGTCAACGCCGAGGAGCGTGGCCGCGCACTGGAGGCCCAGGTCAACGCGGCCGAGGAGGCCTACGTGGCAGCGGCAGAGGCATTGTCGAAAAACCGTCGCAAGACCGCAAAGCGTTTCAACGCGGCGGTCAGCGAAGCCATGCAGGGGCTCGGCATGCCCGGCGGTACGTTCGAGGTGCAACTGGAACGAAAGCCCCAATCCCGCGCCGGCGCGGACGGCATCGACGATATCGAATTCCTGATCAGCGCAAACCCGGGACAGGAGCCACAGCCGCTCGCGAAGATCGCCTCCGGCGGTGAGCTGTCTCGAATGAGCCTTGCCATTCAGGTGATCGCCAGCGACGGCAGCCGGATCCCAACGATGATCTTCGATGAAGTGGATTCCGGCGTCGGCGGTGGCGTTGCCGAGATGGTCGGTCGCCGGCTTGCCGACCTCGGCCAGAGCCGCCAGGTGCTTTGCGTCACCCATCTGCCGCAAGTCGCTGCTCTCGCCGGCCAGCACTTCCGCATCGCCAAGGTCACCGACGGCAAGGTCACCCGCACGACAGCTGAACGCCTGAGTGACGACGAGCGCGTGGAGGAAATCGCAAGGATGCTGGGCGGTGTCGAAATCACCCGCAAGACGCTCGACCACGCCCGGGAGATGCTGGCAGGCTCCGCGCAGAAGCGCGCGTAGCCGGAGACGCGGAACCGCCGCTTCGCTACTTGGCTTTTCGCTTTACGTACAGCACGAGATTGTGGTCCACGATCTCGTAACCGTACTGTTCCGCTATTTCGTGCTGCAGCCGCTCGATATCGTCGTTGACAAATTCGATGACGTCGCCGGTTTCGACGCACACCATATGATCGTGGTGCTCACCGTCGTCGAATTCGAACACGGAGCTGCCACCTTCGAAATTGTGCCGTGTGACGAGCCCTGCATCTTCGAACTGCGTGAGCACGCGGTATACGGTTGCCAAACCAATCTCTTCGCCGGAATCGAGCAAGTCCTTGTAGATGTCTTCCGCACTCATGTGCCGCTGCCGCGCGCTCTCGAGAATCTCGAGAATTTTTAGTCTCGGCAACGTGATTTTGAGCCCGGCCTTGCGAAGTTCCTGGCGCTGTTCCATGTGGCTTTTCCGTAGAGTGGATGACGGTACGGGTACGCCGCGGCAACCGGTACTCCGTAGCCGCCGCTACCGTCTTCGTGTGTCAGCGGGTATTATGACTGACGACGCAGCCACGCACTACGCTAATTGCGCCGGGCCATCGGGCGTCGGCCGTCACAATCGTCACCATAGTCACAATCGGATGCCGCGCATCGGACCACCCTTAGGGGCGCCAGCGCGACGGCAGCACAGCGGTAATCATGCAAAAGCTTCTCATTGTCATCGCTTCGGCGCTCATTCTGTTGTCTACCCAGGCCTGCGTGTACCGGGCGAACATCTCGCAAGGGAACCTGGTCAAGGAAGACGACCTCGAACAGGTCGCAACCGGAATGACGCGCAGCCAGGTACGTTTCCTGCTCGGCACCCCAATGGTGGACGACCCGTTCCATCGCGATCGCTGGGACTACGTCTACTACCTGAAAATCGGCCGCCAGGACGCCGGCTTCAAACGCTGGGTGACGATTCACTTTGAGGATGGCTTGGTCAGCGAAATCGTTAAGGATCAGGAACTTTCGCCTGATATCTAATCTTTTTTCTGATCATCTGTACCGTCGCTCATGGTCTTGCCGCTAAGGGCAAGCAGGCGACGAACGCGCTTGGGGTCCTCAGTGAGGGGGCGATAGACCTCCACCCGGTCTCCGTTCGCGACGAGCCGGTTTCGCGCCACCACTCGACCCCAGATTCCCACCGGCAGGGATTCCAGCCGGGCATCCGGGAATTGCGCGGCAATACCCGACAGTTCGATCACCTCCGCAACGGTGCTGCCGCGGGGTACGTCGACGCACAGCAGTACCTGTCGCTCAGGAACGGCGAAGACGACTTCCACGGAGACGCTGGAGGCGTCGGCGTTCATGCCGCCCCGGCGGGCGGGCCGTAGACGACGGTCGCGCGATGCGTAAACGCCTCGACCAGCGAATTTAGCGTATCTTCGAAAAACGCCCCCAGAAGCGCGTCCAGCATGCGGCTGGAGAACTCGAAGCGGATATCCAGCTGGACACGGCATCCGCTGTCACCCAGCGCCTTGAACGTCCACTCGCCGTCGAGGGCACGAAACGGACCGTCCAGAAGCCCGATACGGATGTAGTCGGGCTCCGACTGCTGGTTGCGGGTTCGGAAGGCCTTGCTGAGGCCACCGCGCTGGATCTCGAGCGTCGCCTCTACCCCTGTCGGGCTCCTGCTGTGCAGCACGGCACTGCGGCACCACGGCAGGAATTCGGGATACTTCTCCACGTCGTCGACAAGCCGGAACATCTGTTCGGGCGTGTAGGGAACCAGTGCGCTGCGAGTCGCACGGCGCATATGCGAACTCCTAGTGTCCTGTCCCGCAAATGGGTTGCATAAGTCGCGCGCAGATTTTTGTGCCTGGCAAGGCGCGCCGACGAGGCATATCGGGAATATGCCGAGGAGGCGCAACGCCGCCAGGCGCAAAAAGATGCCGCGACTTAACCGGCCTATTTGCGGGACAGGACACTAGCCGAGGTCTGGCAGCAGACCGACGGCCTTCAGCAACACGAACAGAATACCGATCGGCGCAGCGAAACGAATCAGGATGCGCCACAGCTTGTACACCGTGCCGGCACCGCCGAGTTCGTCCGCCGACGAATTGCGACACATGACCCAGCCCGCGAACACGGCAATGATCAGGCCGCCCAGCGGCAGCATCAGGTTGGAGGTCAGGAAGTCGACGTTGTCGAAGATCGTTCCCGCCAGAAATTGAGTGTCCGCCAGCACGTTGAACGACAAGACGCTGCCAATACCCAGCAGCCAGATCAGGCCGCCGATGATCATGGCCGCCTGGCTGCGGGAACGGTTGTGATGCTCAACGAGCCAGGCGACGGCGGGCTCCATGAGACCCAGCGCCGAGGTCCAGGCCGCGAACGACAACAAGACGAAAAACAGTGTCGAGAAGAACGCCCCGGCAGGCATCTGACCCAATGCCAGCGGCAGCGTCTGGAAGACGAGCCCGGGCCCCTCGGCAGGATCCAGACCGTTTGCGAACACCAGCGGAAAGATCACGAGCCCGGCCAGGATGGCAATGGACGTATCGGCGGTCACGACGGCCCCCGAAGCGCCCGTAATTGAGGTTTCCTCGGGGAGATACGCGCCGTACGCCATGATGGCGCCCATGCCGATCGACAGCGTGAAGAACGCCTGCCCCATTGCGGCCAGCACGCTGTTCCAGGTCAGTTTGCTGAAGTCCGGTGTGAACATGAAGCTCAAACCTTCGGCGAACGACCCCGAAACGACCGAATAGCCGAGCAGCACGACCATGAGGGTCAACAGCGCCGGAACCATGAACCGAACCGCCTGCTCCAGACCCCGTTCGACGCCGCGCGCAACGACATACACCGTCAGCGCCATGAACAGCGTGTGACAGATCATGACCGCCTGCCAGCTGCCCACGAAACCGCCGAACACGGCACCGACCGTCTCCGCGTCGGCCCCCTGGAAGACGCCGGTTGCACTCTTGACGATGTAGAACAAGGTCCAGCCGGCTATGACGCTGTAGTACGACAGGATCAGGATACCGGCGACCACGCCGAGAACACCCAGTAGCTTCCAGTTGGACGAGCTGCCCTCCTCCTTGCCGAGCAGCGCCATGGTGGCCACGGGATTTCGCCGGCCCCGCCGCCCCAGGAGGATTTCAGCCATCATCACCGGCAGGCCAATGAGCAGCACGCAGGCCAGGTAGACGAGGACAAACGCGCCGCCACCGTTTTCTCCTGCCACGTAGGGAAACTTCCAGACGTTGCCGAGGCCCACCGCGGAGCCCGTGACCGCCAGGATGAAGGCCATTTTCGACGACCAGTGGCCGTGCAATGAGGTCCGTTTGCCGGACGCTGATGCCTGGGTGCTTATCATACTGCTCTCGATACGGGCCCTGAGAAAGCGGCGATTCTTATACAAATGCGCTCACCTGACAACTCGGCAGGCCGCCTTTGGAAGCACCAAATCTGATTTCACATCAGACAATTACGCGTATAATCGCGCACCTTTTTCTCGATAGTGACGCTTGAGCCAAATGGCCAGGAAACCTTCCGGCAAATCCAGCAAAGCCTCGGGCGACGCGTTGATCGCGGCCAACCGGCGTGCCCGGCACGATTTTTTCATCGAGGACACGATCGAAGCGGGCCTCGTGCTCGAGGGCTGGGAGGTCAAGAGCCTGCGCGCGGGAAAAGCCCAGCTGACAGAGAGTTACGTGCAGATCCACAAAGGCGAGGCATACCTGATGGGGGCGCACTTTTCGCCGCTCCTCAGTGCATCGTCGCACGTCAAGGCCAACCCGACGAGGAACCGCAAGCTGCTCTTGCATCGGGGCGAACTCGACCGGCTCGTTGGCAGCGTCGAACGCAAGGGCTACACGCTCGTCCCGCTGGACCTGCACTGGAACCGCGGGCGCGCCAAGCTCACTGTCGGCCTGGCGAAAGGCAAGAAACAACACGACAAACGCGCAACGAGCAAAGAGCGCGACTGGCAGCGGCAGAAGGCGAGAATCCTCAAAAATACTTAATAACAAATACTTACAAGCATAATCTCATATTGATTATCATCAATAGGCCGCAAGAAAACGGGAACGCAGCCATTGTATTGGCGGATTCCGGCACTACACTTGTATTACTCGGGGGTGACATGGCTTCGACGTGGGTCGCGAAACTCCGGGTGCATGCCGAGGCGCAGACAACCTCGTAAAACCAGCTGCAAAACTTATAGTTGCCAACGAAGACAACTACGCACTAGCTGCTTAAAAACCAGTCTTAGTGTCCTCCGACCGGTACGTGCCTGTGCGTCCGGATTCCGGAGGTCGATTTCACAGGATCGCTGTCGCGGCGTGTTCAGGGTGGCGGCAGTTAAACTCTTACTGAACTGGCTGTGAGTTTTCCCTGCCCGTCGGGTAGCTCGCAGTAAGATCAAAGACGGTATAAGCATGTAGACCTCGGGGCGGAGGGCTTGCGGACGCGAGTTCGATTCTCGCCACCTCCACCAACAGCAAGTATGGGCCGCCGTCAGGCGGCCCATTCAACCTCGCCCGAAGGGCGAGTTATGTCACTGTCGCCCCCCCCGCTTCGATCGCCCGCCCCGGCTGCGGAACAAATCGTCGCCGAACAAAGCGCGCCACTGCTGCCTGGCACCGATCGCAATCTCTTCTGAGATGAGAAAACGGTACCGACAGCGTCTCTGGATGTAGTCGATTCAGTATCTTCCCTGACGCAGTAAAGGACTACCGACGTGTTCCAGAGAAATCCCCAAGCAACGTCAATGGCAATAGTGGCGATAACCGCAGCCGCCGTTTGCCTCGTTTCTGCCGGCGCCTGGGCCGATACTGACAGCGGCGGACTTGGCGCTGAAAGCGCCGCAACGTCAACGGAGACTGTCGGGGAAACCAGCCTGTCATACCGGGAACTCGAAGCACAGATCAAAGCGTACCGGCAGTATCACGCCGAAGAGGAACTGCTCACCTGTCTTCGCGAAGCGAAATCGGATCCGGAAATCCGGGGCACTCACAAAGTCGGCCCTCGACTCAAACAGCTAAACGTCCAGCAAAAGCTGTACGCGGAATTAAGAAACAATGCCGCCCGGCTTACGCCGCAAGAAAGGCAGAGCGTGGAACAGAAGATCGTGGAACTTCACCTGGCGCAGAAAAAGCACATCGAATTTGTGAGTGACCTCTTCGCCAACGGGCGCGCAACGACCAACAACGCCCTACTCGAGTATCACGATACGGGGTGCATAGGGGGGCTGGAAAACATAGTGGAAGAAATACGGACAAGCGAGATAGCGACGCAACAACCCGAAACACGCTGACTTCCGATTCAGCCCGGGGGCTAAACGGTCTGCCGTCAGGATTGTTGCTGCGCAGAATGCGCCGACGCTACTCGGCAGCGCAGCTGCTGCAAAGCCCCTTTATTTCGACCACGGCGTTCTGCGCCTGAAAACCCCGCTGATCCGCAATCTTCAGCAACAGCGTTTCAAGGCTCTTCGATTCCACCTCATCCGCGTGACCGCATGAGGAGCACAGCAGATATTGACTCTCGTGAGCATGCTCCGGGTGGTCGCACGGCAGATAGGACTGCGTGGACTCCAGGCGATGCACGAGGCCGACACGCATCAGGAAATCCAGATGGCGATAGGCGGTCAGCGGAGCGATTTTTCGATTCTGGCGTTTCTCGAGCAGCGCCACCAATTCGTAGGCGGAGATCGGCCGCTTGCAGGCCAGCAATTCCGCGTACGCCGCCAGTCTCGCGGGAGTCAGACGCTCGCCAGCCGCCGCACAGCGCGTTTCCGCAAGTTTGCGCCACTTCGCGGCCAGCGGCGGAGCATTGGTTGGGCTTTTAGCCAAAACCGGAATTCCTGATTGTGTTGCCCATCAATGATACTCGCTACAACCCGGCACAGAACACTTCAAGACACTAGTTAGCGAGGCGTGCGTCGTGCAGCTGATAGACGGCGCTTTCGCTCTCTTCCAGCGCTTCGAAGCGCCCCTCCACCACGATCGGGTCCCACGACACTCTGATGCCTTCCTCGGCAAAAACCTCAATGGCACCGGACGGGCCGCCGGGCACGTGAAAGAAACAGCCCGGCGGGTGGGTGGTGAGCAGGAACCAGTTCTGCTTCATACCGGTCTCCAGCGGCATCATGAAACCGGAGATCTTGACCGTCTCGCCGGAGATTGCCGTGACCGCCTGAGGCAGCTCGGCGATCAACTTCATGTCCTCGTAGCGAACGCGCGCCTGCATGAGGTCACTCCAGGACAGAAAGCCCTCACCTTCTGCCAGTGTCGGGTACGCGTTCGCCTCCAGGCTAATGACGTTGACGAGGATCTCGGTACGCGCCTCGCCGTATTCGACCACAATGCTGTCCAGCCCCATCTCTCCGCCGACCACGGCGAATTCGATGATCCCGTACTGATTGGTCGTGGCCTGCATGGAGATCTCGTCCGGCTCCAGCAGCTGGCTCGTGCCTTTGATGGTGAACTTGGGCTCGGCGTCCTCGACCGGCCGGCCGTCCGGCGTTTCCAGGCTAACCGCAATGTAGGTGTAGTCCTGCTGCATCAGGTCGACAACATAGCGCCCTTGCTCATCGAAGTAACCGATCTCGGGCACGGGCGAAATCCGGACGTCCTTGGCATCGGCTGCAGCAATCGGCCGATCCGCGGCGTCGGGCGCCGCGGCCGCAAGCTCGTCTTCCGCTTCCTCAGCCTCGAGCGGCTGAGTTATGGCCATGGCCATGATCGCAACTATTGTGGCCGCTACAGCCCGGGCTGCACTATTTCCTTGGCCGTGAAACATCTTCATCCCTCCGCCAGCGTCCTGGCAACGTCCGTGCGGTAAGCCTGCACGGCTGGTATCGCCGCTGCAATAGCGCCAACCCCGAACAGGCTGAACAGCAGGAGGGTTTCGGCCGGGATCCACGTCCACCCGGTCAGTGCGACGCCGCGCGTGCTCTCCAGCCACCCGCCGAGCAGTTCCATGGCGCCGTGACCGGCAAGGAAGCCGAGCGCAACGCCCAGTGCAGACAATAGCAGCCCTTCAAGGAGCAAGGCGACCAGCAGCTCCCACCGCGTCGCGCCCAGGCATCGCAGGATGGCCAGATCGCCTCGCCTTGCGCGCAGCGAACCGTACAGCGCGGCGAACACCGAAAGTGCCGCCGTCAGGATCAGCACCCACGAGAAGGCACTCAGTCCGTCCAGACCGATGCCGACAAGCTGAAGGACTCGCGAGACTTCCATCGCGGGCGCAGCCGCCTGGAGCGCTCCCTCGGCGTTGACCTCGCGCGGCATCGTCATGGCCGCCATGGGCGAACTGAAGCGGATCAGCATTGCCGTGATCTCACGATCGGGGTCCGGCTGATCATGCCCGGCTACGTGTTCGTGACTGTCGTGCTCGTGGTCATCGTCAGAGCCATGATCGTGTTCGTCGCCGTGACCGTGGCCGTCGTCAGAGCCATGATCGTGTTCGTCGCCGTGACCGCGATCGTCGTCAGAGCCATGATCTTGATCACCGACGTCCTCGTCCTCATGCCCGTGCGAATGCGGCGTTTCCGCCGCGTGCAGGTCCCAGACACTCTCCAGCGACGTGAGAATCAGTCGATCGACCACGGTGCCCGTCGGCTCGAGCACACCTACAACACGATAGGGATCCGACTCGTGGGCGTGGCCGCCCTCCTCGAGGCCATGTGCACCTGCAAAACTCGACCCGAGTTCCAGCTCCGCAGACTGCGCGACCGCCGACCCCGCAACCGCCTCCAGCGCGCCGTCCCAGAACCGGCCGGTCGCCAGGCTGGCGCCGTAGAGTTCCGCGTATTCTGTTGTCGTGCCGACGATCCGGTAGCCGCGGTAACTGTCTCCAAGCGAAAGCGGGATCGCCGTCTTGACTCGAACATCGCCAGCCCAACGCTCGGCCTCCTCGAGCCGGATGTTTCCGGGCGGCACGTCGGCATGGTAAACCGCAGAAAGTACCAGTTGGATTGGGCTGCCCGACGAACCCAGCACCAAATCGATGCCGCGTGCATCACGCGACATCGTTTCGGACAGCTGATGGCCGGCCAGGAGCAACAGCACAATGCTGGCCGTACCGAGCGCCATCAGCAGCACGTTGACGGCCGAGGTGAGCGGCGACAACCCGAGGTTCGCCACGGCGAGGCGGAGCCAGGTCATGCAGGTGCCTCTATTTCGAGTTCGCCGTCTAGGCAACCACGAACGCGCTGATCGTGGGTGACGACGAGCAAAGCGGCACCGACGGTCTGGGCCGAAGCCTGCAACAGCGCAAGCGCCCGCTCGGCGTGCCGATCATCCAGCGCCGACGTCGGCTCATCCGCCATGATGAGTTCCGGGCCGTGCACCAGCGCCCGGGCAATGGCCACGCGCTGCGCCTGCCCCTGGCTCAACATCGAAGGCTTGTGATGCTCCAGGCCGACGAGATCGAGCTGTTCCAGCAAGGTCGCAACACGAGCGGCATCGATCCGGCTTCCGGCGAGCCGCTGCGCGAGCAGGACGTTGTCTCTGACGTTCAGCGCAGGCAGCAGATGGAAGCGCTGGAAAACCAGACCAATATTCCGACCGCGAAAACGGTCGAGCTTCGCACCGGCAAGCTGCGAGAGATCCTGCCCGAGGATACGAACGGTTCCCGTGCTCGGACGGATGAGGCCGGCCAACAAATGCAGGAACGTCGTCTTGCCGCAACCGGAAGGTCCGATGACCGCCATGCTTCGACCGCGATCGAGCTGGCAGCGCTCGATGTGCACGACCGGGCGGTCCCGATAGCTAAAACCGAGCTTGGCCGTGTCAACGGCCAGGCTCGCGGAATCGGACATCACTTCGCGCGATTGCGGTGCCGCAACCATCGCCACGAATGTGCGCAAGCCAGCAGCACGGCGCCGGCGATTGTGATGGGTTCCTCGTAGGCGGAAACCGCACTGACAAACGCCCCGAGGAACAGCAGCCCGAGACCCACCAGCGCAGCAGCGACGAACAGTCCGCTGCCTCTAATGGATCTGGCCATCCACACTACCGAGAGGCTCACCGGAGCCGCCATCAGCACCAGGAGCTTGTGCGCTAACTCGTTCTCAGCGAAATGAGCCAGAAACGGTAGCGCGGACGCCAGAATGGGGAGCGCCAGGCAATGGATCAGGCACAGCGTCGACAAGCCAATCGCGAACAGATCGAGTCGCGGGCTGCGGAGGCTTTCTGCTGTCAGCTGCGCATTGGACGAATTCATAAGCTCTGCGCTCCTTCCTTGTGGCGCACACACGGGAAGCTACGTGGAAAAGGTTACGTTATAACATTTATAGGTACTTCCGCCAGCCCCGCCGGCACTTCTCCGTTGTTCGTATTTCGGTAACCGCCCGATCATCGAAAAGCGTTACTGTGTGTAGACCCCGGAGCACACAAAAGACCAAACTGACCTGAGGAGATCCTAAATGCGTTCTACAAGACAGATAGTACTCATGCTCACACTCTTTGCCGGCTCGGCGATTCAGGCTGGCGAGGTTACCGGAAAGATCACGAGCGTCCTCGTCAGACAATCCGATGGGCTGACCTATTTTCACGTCGACGCAACCCCAACCGGTCGACCCGCATGCGCAGCCGCCACGACCTACTGGATGATCAAGGATGAAAACTCCGAGGCCGGGAAAAAACTGTATTCGATGATTCTGGCCGCCCGGGCGTCCGGTGCCGAGATCCGAGTCGTCGGCGCAAACACGTGTACCCGGTGGGGAGACGGTGAAGACATCCAATGGATGCGCTTCTGAAGCACGCTCTCCAGCGACAAGTCACACCCCGATCGAACAGACCACGACTACCTCGGAGCCCACGACGTACCAGCCGCAGGTGCCACCGCCTCCACCACCGGAAGGCGGGTCACCTGAGCCGTCGGGTGCCGGGGGTACACCGGGCGGAACGCCGGCGTCAGGAATCTGTGGCGGCACGGGCGCATCCGTTCGCCCGTCGACCGGATCGCCGAGGTTGTCGAGGCATACGTCAACCGGCGTGGGCACGGCTTGTCCGGTGCCGACCGGCAGCGGGCTCAGACTCTCGCTCAGCTGCCCTTCATAGTACGTCGCCGCGTGGGTATCCCCATCGGCAGCAAGCACCGAAAAAGTCGCGGAACTGATCCCCGTGTGCACCGGGATAGAAATGCCCCCGCCAACGCTCAGCGCCGGCTCGAACTGAACGACCAGAGTGCCGGTCGCGCACTGACCGTGGGCGTTACAGAAGGTCTCTCCCGTCGTGAACAGATCGCCGAGGCCCAGAACGGGAATCACAGAGGATAACCCCGCCTCGTGGATCACGTGATTGAAAAAGGCGTTACGAAAGTCTTCCGGGTGCTCATCGAGGTCGCGACACTGACTACAGTGTTTGTGCTCGGGGTTCTGCTTGCCCTCCTGCTCCGTCCAGCGGTAGTCCGGTACGCAGGCTGCACCCGCCGCCCGCGCGACGCTCATGGAGGTCAGCAAAAACAGCATGACGCCACGCATGATCACTCCTCCCAGTCGCTGCCGAGCAGCGACAGGCGCAACCGGCGAAGCCGCTCCAGCCGTTCGCCGGCACGTTGTCGTATCGGCTCGAGGTCCACGCCGGCACCGGCGAGCATGCCGGCATAGTCGTCAGCCGCCTGCCGGCCGTGCTCGAACGCCGTCATGACGAGGTAGATCTCGTAGCCGAGCATCGCTTTGCCCACGTCGAGCTGGTCTCCATAGAACTCGAGACCGCCCGTCCCCGTCCGCGTCATCCACTCGAGAAGCGGCCCCGGCCGCCCGCTCAGGGCCACCGCCTGTTCGTAGTAGCGTTCGGCGGCAGCGGGATCGGGCAATCGGCGCGCAAGGACGACGGCCGCTTCCGGCGACGAGAGCGCCAGCGACTCGAGTTCGTGGTTCTCGAATTGCTCGAACGGGTGGGCCGCCACCTTTTCCGGACGGCAGACCACCTGCGCGCCGCGCAATCGGCAAACGTCTTCGTAGGTACCCGGCAACACGTGCAGCCCGTCGTGCCGCGCAACCCACCTCGCGGCGTCGCAGGCGTCACGCACTGGCGAGCCCGCAGTCCGAAGGCGGACCTGCGCGAGCAGACACGACGCCGTGAGTCCGTACCCGTTTGCCAGCCGCACCAGATCCACGTCGGTCTCGTAGGCCGGATCGCCCAGACGGGAGAGATCGACGACCCACTCCGAAAAAGGCGCGCGGACCGACGCAGACGGGTTATCCACCCGCTCCGCAACTCCCCCGGTCAGCGATGCGTCGGGAACACCCGCTCCGACTTCCATCCCGCGCCAACCGTCCGGCGCAGCGCGGCGTTTTGCAGGTACCGACGGCGCTGCGCTGTCCGACGTCCCCGTGTCGGGCGCAGAAGCACTCACGAACAGCGTGTGAAACAACCAGCCGCCGAGGACAGCGGCCAAGGCTGCGACGGCTCCGACGAGCATCTTTTCTTTCACGAAACTCCACCTCCTCGAGGATTCCCGGAAAAGCGGCTTCCGGCACCTCCTTGTGCAATGGAAAGAACGGTGCCATCCATGGCGACCGCAACAGACCGCATCTCGCCGGCAGCGCGGCGAACGAAACGGTCACGACAGGATGCGCTGCAACGGATGGAACGGGAACGGGGATAACTGCGCAGAGTCCGTCGAAAAGAGGCTCAGCGGCGGTCGGACCCATGCTGGCAGTGACGAGTGGGATAACGGTGCGGGCCGATACCGTTCAGACGTCCGGCGCCACAAAAAACGCCCGGTCGATGGACCGGGCGTTGTCAGATCTTCGACAGCGCCGGGCGGTCGCCGTCGGGTTTGGAGGTCACTCGGTTTGACCGAGGCGTTTCCTGACCACCTTTTCCAGTTTCGGCATCGTCAGACCGGCGGCCCTGCCGGCAGCAAGCGCCTCGTCCGCCGACGCGCCACGGTCGCTCTCGAGCAGCGCAACGAGCGCACCCACGCGGTTACCGCTGCCGCAGTGCACGAGTACGGGACCATCGATCTCCTCGAGCAGTGCACCGAGCTTGCGGGCGTTCTCCAGGTTGACGGCGGAAGCACCCTCGATGGGCAGCGGGTTGTACTCGAGCCCGAGCGACTCCGCCGCCGCACGCTCGTCGTAACCCCGATCCTCGTCGACACCGCGCATGTCGATGATCGCGACGTAGCCCTGCTCGGCAATCTCGGCGAGTTGCTCGCGACTCGGCTGTCCCGACGACGCATCGCCGTCGGCAGGCGCAATCGCATCCAGTTCCAGCTTGCCGATGCCCGCCGGATCCTCGCCGGCGAGCGCCCCGAGGGAAAACAGCAACAACAAAAGGTAAGCACTGCGCATCATCGTCAAGACTCCTCGGGGGAAAGCCGCCGGCAGCTCGCGAAGCGGCTGCCGGCTCCGTTCTCAATCCTCGAACGTGAGATCGGAATCGATCTCGATACCGCGTTCCGTAAAGCGAATGTCGAAACTCATACGATCATACACGTCCGCCAGCGACAACATGGCTTCGGCGAGTGCCTGACGCGTGTCGTCCGACATCTCGTCGTCTTCCGCCATTGCCACGGACTTACCCATGAGACCGTAGTAGGTATCGGCGTCCATCGCAAAACTCATGAACAGAGAATCGTCTCCGGCTTTCGCGCCGATCGCGTCGGTGACGCGGCGTTCCGCGTTGCTGCCCGTGGACACCGCCAGCAGGTCGTCGGTCATTGCCAGGTACGGCATGTTCGGCAGCATCTGCGCCTGCGGTACGTCGAGCGGTCGCGCCTTGCCGTCCGCCTCGAAATTCATCGCCGCCAGATCCGGACTGAAGGCCGCGCCGAACTGCATCAGCGCCGGGGCGTCCTGAATGGCCAGCATGACGGTGGCGTCGCCGTCCATCGGCGGAATCCCCGCCATCATGGCATCGACGTCCAGATTGTCGAGAATCGCGACCAGCCCGCGGAAGTCGTACATCTTGGGCGGAATCTGCTGTGCCAGCATGTCCTCAGCGTTCTCGATGCCCGCCTGCAGATCGCCGAGCAGCTCACACTCGTAAGGATCGGCGCGTGCCGCGTCCAGCCGCGCTGCATAAAAATCGAGGAACTTCTGTGGCTGCACGCTGACGCCGAACGACATCATGCCGCCGAAGTCCGTACCGATACCCGGCACGGCCGCGGGCAGCCCGCTCAGACCGTCGGCAATGTCTTCGCGCAGCTCCATGACAAACCCGGCGTCGACGCCTTCCGTCGATATCTCGCGGTAACCGAACGTCATGCGCGGCATGACGTTGGCAAGCTCCATGAATTCCGTCCGGCATACGGCGTCGATGTCCTCGCGCGCAGATCCGGGTTCGTCGAACAACAGCTCGTCGACGCCCGGCTCGCCGTCCAGAATCGCATTGGTCAGCTTGCGCGTGTCAACGAAACCGATCAGGTGCTGCGTGAAGTCGTACTCGCGCGCAACAGCCGCCAGCTCACCGCCGGCTGCAATGTTCTTCGCCGGCTTCTCGAGCCCGACCAGTTGCGCCAGTTCATCGTCGGAGAAACCCAGCGGCGCCACGCTAACGACCACGTAGTCGTCGAAGGCACCGAACAGTATCTTGACCTTCTCGACGTCCAGGTAACGGTACGAGTAGCCGCGAAGCTCGGCGCGATCCATCTCCTCGCCGGCTTCTTCCTCGAAGCCCGCAACCGTCGTCTCGAACCGCTCGGCATCCAGCAGACTCACGCGCAGAACCGGCAGGATGCCGTAACCGTAGGCGGCGCTGCCCGCGTTAATGTCGAAACCAGCCTCACGCATGCCGTCCAGCGTGAACAGTCCCAGGACCTTCTTCGCGACGTTGGCCGCACGGGCTGCTTCTTCGCGTTCGGGCGAGTCGGCAGGCAGTTCCTCGAGTTCTTCGGCGAGCGCTTCGTCGATGACGCTGGCGTACATGTTCATCATCATCGACATTTCGCCGCTCATCTTCTCGAGCACGTCTTCGTCGATGGGTTCCGCGTTGGCAATGACGTAGGGCGTATTCGCCGGCACGTACGCGAGAATACCGTCGTCGTCGCTGAGCGCGCCGGAACCGCCGGACTTGCCGCCGCAGGCCGACAACAGCAGGGTCAGAGTGAAAAGAACGCCGGCGGACGGCACCCGGATTGGTCGGATTGCAGAATACGACATCGTGCAGATCTCCTTACACGTAGGTAATACACAAACAAATTGAGTTCGGGCGCCCGGTTTTACGCTCCGGGCACCGACAAGGCGAGTAAGGTCGGGGCAGGTGGCTTTCTATTGAGAGCTCGGTATTCGTCGGGGTATTGCCGCCGTTGGAACGCCAGTATACGCCCGATTGCAACCCTGAACCATGACAGAACCGACGGTTTTGGCTCGCGGTGCGCCTGGCCGCCGCCCGCCGGCGGCACCTCTCACGCCAGCCGCTAGCGGCCTTCGACGGCCGTCCAGTGCTGTTCGGGCGAGTACAGCTCGCCGGCTTCGACGGCGACGGGCAGGCGATTGCGCGGCGATGCGATCGGGCAGGTCGAAAAGTCGTTGAACGCGCAGGGAGGGCTGTAGGCCAGGTTGAAATCGAGCACGGTACGCCCGTCCTCCACCGGGAGATTGGTGTACACGAAGCGCCCCGCAGGATAGGTACCCTCGCCGTTGGTGCGGTCGCCGAACACGACGAACAACTGCTCGCCGGAGCTGTAAGCCTCGAGTTCGTGCGCGTTGCCGTCAAGCTCGAAGCGCAGCACGCCGGGTGACTCGGGTGCCCAGCCGAGACCTTCGACGACGGTGTTGAGTTTCAATACCCGCGGCTCCTCGTAACGTTCGAGCGTGGCGATGACGCGATAGCGCAGGTCGATCGGGAAATACTCGAGCGGCCCGGTGCCGAAGATGGCCGGATGTTCCAGGTCGCGCAGACGCACGCCGTAACGCCCTTCCCGTTCAATGACGCTCCAGGACAAACGGCCATGCGTTACGTTGACCGGATCTTCGCTGCTGTCGTCACTCATGTGCAGCGCCCGGACGGGAATCTCCTGGTAGCGCACGTCGACGCCCGGTTCCGGCAGCATCTGCACGCCGCCCTCACCCAGCACGAAGCGCCCGATCGTCGGCGTATCGGTGACCGGGAACACAATGTCGTTGTCTTCCGCTGCGCCGAACGTGTTCTCCCCCGGCCTGAGCCAGTAAAGACCCGCCAGATTCAGATAACCGCTCTCACTCCGGAGTCTCGCCAGCCGGTCCTCGCGCCATTCGATGACGGCCGCCTCGTACGCCTCTGGATCGAGTGTCTCTCCGGCGCAGGCACACAAGAGCATCAGGCCCGCAAGGCCGCCGGCCAGCCTCGCGCCGTGCAGCCGCTGCCGTCCCCTGCCCGGCCTCGTTGACCGCCCCTGCTTCACCCGTCGTTCCGTCATGCGCTTGAGGTCCCGATTGTGTTGGCACAAGTCGCATGGTGCCCGCGCTCGTCGCTCCAGGCAACGCGGCTGCAATCCAGGCTGGGATAGGCTCTATAATCGCGCGGCCATGAATTCGCGATCCGATGCCACCCTTGCCTTTCAGTCGCTCGAGCCGGAAGACATACTCGATGCCGCCGAAGCGCTGGGCCTCGACGTCAACGGCCGCCTGCTTGCGCTCAACAGCTACGAAAACCGCGTCTATCAACTCGGCGTCGGCGAGCGCGACCTCAAGGTCATCAAGTTCTACCGGCCGGAACGCTGGTCGGACGAGGCCATCCGCGAGGAACACGGCTTCGCCGAGGAACTCGCGGACGCCGAGCTGCCCGTGGTGGCACCGCTGGCGGTCTCGGGCGACACGCTGCACCACGCCGGCCACTTCCGTATTGCCGTGTTCGATTGTCGCGGCGGACGCGCCCCCGAACTCGACAACCTGGATCAGCTGCGGCAGCTGGGCCGGCTCGTTGCACAGATCCACAACACAGGCTCGCGAAGCACCTTCCTCGAACGGCCGACGATCGACATCGATGCATTCGGCACCGACTCGTTCAACTATCTGCTCGACGAGGGGTTCATTCCGGCGGACATCGAGCTTGCCTACGAGAGTACGGCCGAACTCGTTCTCGACGGCGTCGAGCACTGCTTCGAGCGTGCCGGGGACGTGACCTACCTGCGCCTGCACGGCGATTTCCATCCCGGCAACGTGCTCGTCGACCGTGAGCGCTTCCACCTGGTGGACCTGGACGACGCGCGCATGGGCCCCGCGGTTCAGGACCTGTGGATGTTCCTGTCGGGCAACCGCGACGAACAGGAACCCCAGCTCGCCGCTCTGCTGGAAGGCTACTCGGCGTTTCGACCGTTTGCGGCTGCCGAACTGAACCTGATCGAGGCGTTACGCAGCCTGCGCATCATGCACTACGCCGCCTGGCTCGCGCGCCGCTGGGACGACCCGGCGTTCAAACAGGCATTCCCCTGGTTCGAATCGCGACGCTACTGGGACGAGCACGTGCTCGCGTTGCGGGAACAGGTCGCGCTCATGCAGGAGCCGCCGCTCGTCTGGCACGACTGAGCCGGCGCCTGGAGGACGGCGCTAGCGGGACGGTAACGCACGGCGACGGGCACCGAGATCGAAACGCTCTATCCAACGTCCGAAGGTGCGGGCGCTTTGCGCCTCCAGGGCGTCGATGCGCTCGAGGGTGTCGCTGCGGATACGATCGGGATCGACCGTGTCCTTCTCGGCGCGCAGTACGGCCTGGTTGTCCGGTACGGTTAGCCAGCGCTCGATCAGAAAGCGGTCGACTTCCAGGTGAAACTGGAAACCGTAGGCGTGCTCGCCGTGACGGAAGGCCTGCACGTTGCAGTCCGGCGATGCCGCCAGATGCTCGCAGCCGTCCGGCAGGCTGATGCTGTCTTCGTGCCACTGAAACACGGGCTGCCGTCGGGCAAAAGTCGACAGGACCGGATCCGAGCGTCCCGGCTCGGTCAGCTCGACGTCGTGCCAGCCAATCTCGCGGCGGCGGCCGGGTGCCACCGTGCCCCCGACGGCTTTGGCCAGCAGCTGCGCACCCAGGCAAATGCCCAGCACCGACATGTCGCGATCGACCGCTTCCCTGAGAATGCTCACTTCGGTCGCGAGATTGGGGAAGTTTTCGATATCGTCGGCATTCATCGGGCCGCCCAGCACGACAATCGCGGCGTACTTGTCGAGTTCGGGTCGCGCCTCCCGGTCGCGCGCGAAATTGACGTAGCGAATCCGGAAGCCCGCCGCTTTCAACAGAGGATCTAAAGTACCTAAAGGTTCATACGGAACATGTTGAAAAACCAGTATTTTTGGCCTGGGCATTCGAGCGACTTCCGCGCACTTGCAGTCTACACTCTGCAGACGATATACCGGCTCCGGCCCGAGGCGCAAAATGTCGACGTCTGTGTTGCGTTGCCGGGGTTCGGCCCTTAAAGTCGGGGAGAGCTTGAGGGATTGTGTGCCCAGGCGGCGGAACTAAGCGCGCGACGGGGGTTCATAATTCTTGCACTCGGAGCAAGACCACGAACAAAGCGGGAAAATCGAGAGTGATAACGAGTTGTCGGACGTTTCTTCTGGTAATGACGACGGCTGCGGTTACGGCTGGCTGTGGTTCGGCCGTACGAATGGATCCTCCGACGATTCCGACACCTCTCGTCGAACCCATGGCCGTCACCGTCGGCGTGCGTTTCCCGGACAACTTCAGGAGCTTCACCCACCAGGAAGAAGCGCTCGGCAACGAGGAGTGGTCCATCGACCTCGGCCGCTCGAACGAAGTGCTGTTCACCGAATTGTTCGGCTACATGTTCGAGGAGGTTCGCATCGTCGGACCCGACGAAGACCCTGCCCTGCTTGGCCTCGACGCCTTCATCGAACCGAGTATCGACGCTTTCGAATTTTCCGTACCGAATCAGACCAAGACGGATTCCTTTGCCGTGTGGATTCGCTACCGCATCAAGGTGTACGACAGCAGCGGCGAGCAGATCGCCAACTGGCCGCTTGCGGCGTACGGCAAGAGCCAGTCGCGCATGCTCGGGGGCTCGGAGGCCCTTCAGGAGGCGGCCGTACTGGCCATGCGCGACGCCGCGGCGCTCATGATCGACAAGCTTGATCGGGAAACCGGCGTCGGCGCCACGCGTGCCAAGGGCGGAGCCACCCCGCCCCCCGTGGCGCCAGAAGCTCAAACCACCGCACACGACGGAGACACGAATGACGCCGGCTGACCTCGGTCAACGCTCGACACGCATACTGCTCACCGGCCTGCTGGCAGTCCTCGCATCGGGCTGCGTCACCTCGAGAGTCGAGAACGCCCGCGAGGGGAGGACCGGCATAGGCGACGGTGAAACGGTCGTCATCATGGGCAAGAGCTATCACCTCGGCAACGAAACCGAGGACAGCTATATCAGCTGCGTCGAAGACGCCATAGGCCGCGGACGCGGCGGTCTCAACGTCATTCCGCGGCAGCAGTTCGTCGACGCGCTATTCCCATGGTTCGAGCCGCGCACGGCGCCGGCCGAAACCAAGGGGCTCGTCAAGCTCATGGAACGCCCGGGCGTCGCCGAACGGATCGCCGAACAGGGTGTGCGCTACATCATCTGGCTCGACGGGGACACCGAACGTGTCGCCGGCGGAGGCAGTATGTCCTGCGCCGCCGGCCCGGGCGGCGGCGGTTGCTTCGGCTTTGCGTGGTGGCAGAACGACGCGGACTACAACGCATCCATCTGGGATCTCCAGGGGCTGGAGAATGCCGGCACGGTGTCCGCCGACGTCAGCGGCACGTCGTTTCTGCCGGCGCTGGTCGTCCCGATTCCGCTGATCGCACGCACCCAAACCGCCGCCTGCAAAGGCCTGGCCGAGCAGCTCAGAGCCTTCATCGTCTCCGAACCGCAGATCTAGCCCAGACAGGACGCTAAGGCAGCCTCCCGCCTCGCAGAAACGCCTGCCGGTAGAACGGCGACTCCAGATTACCCACGCTGACGACCCTGCCGCTCTGCGGCGCATGCACGAAGCGGTTGCCGTCGAGGTAAATGCCGACGTGCGCCATCTTGCCGTCGATCCGAAAAAATACGAGGTCACCGGCGCGCAGCGAATCTCTGGGCACCGAGACGCTGGCACCGTGCAGCGCCGTCGTCGTTCGCGGAACGGCCTTGCCGGCCCTGCCGTAGGCGTAGTGAACCAGGCCGCTGCAGTCGAAGCCCTGCGGCGTCTCTCCGCCGTAGCGGTAAGGCACACCCTGCTGTTCGAGCGCGTAGTGCGCCACACGGCTGCCAATGTCGCTCGGCGGCGGGCGATGATCGCGATCACCGCGATCATCCGCAGGCGCCGCAACGGGCCGAGTGCCGGTTTGACGGTCGTCGACAACCGGCCCCCAGGAACAGCCCGCCGTCAATGTGACGACTGCGAGAATCGCAAGTCCGACGGCAGGCTTATGGGCTATCATGCGTCCGTTTCCGTAAAGCTTCAGGGTCCGAGTTTACTTGAACACCGATGAATCCGGGATGAACTGGTCGCCATTTCGGGCCAGAAACCCTCGCCAGGGCTGGCGTCGCATATGGCTCGTCCCTGCTCTCGCACTGGCCGCGGCCTGCGGACTGCCGGTCGAAGACTCGGCCGCCAATCCGGGCGATGCCGATGCCTTCGAGTATGCGCTCCATTACGATATCGCAACCGATGCCCGCCGCGGCGAGTTCCGGCTCACCCTCAACGTCCGCCAGCCCAGCCACCTGCTTCGCGAGGTGCGCTTCGGCTTCGATCCGGAGCGTTTGCGCGATTTCGAGGCGGACGGCGAGCTCGACCTGGCGGAAGGCCAGCTGCGCTGGTTCGTTCCGGAATCCGGCGGCACGCTGCGCTGGACCGCAGCCGGCCGGCAGCCTCGCGGCGACAACGGCTACGATGCCTGGCTCGACGACGACTGGGGTTTGCTTCGAGTGGAGCGCCTGATCCCTCGCGCCGAGACCCGCACGCGCCGCGGCGCGTACAGCAAAACCTCGTTTGGATTCGACCTGCCGGGCGGCTGGTCTGCAGTGACGCAATATCGCGAGCGGGACGGCCGTTTTCTCGTGGAGAACCCGGAGCGCCGATACGACGAGCCGTCGGGCTGGATGGTCATGGGCCGGCTGGGCGTCCGCATCGACACGATTGCGGGGACCCGGGTACTGGTCGCAGCACCGGAGGGCAGCGGTCTTCGGCGGCTCGATATCCTCGCCTTCCTCAACTGGACCTTGCCGGAAGTGGGGCGACTGGTGGAAACGATGCCGCCGCGGCTGACCGTGGTCGGCGCCGGGGAACCCATGTGGCGCGGCGGACTGTCCGCCAGCGACTCGCTCTACCTGCACGCCGACCGGCCGCTGATCAGCGAGAACGGCACCAGCACCCTGCTGCACGAAGTCATGCACGTTACCCTGGGATTTCGCTCCGAGCCGGGCTTCGACTGGATCGTCGAAGGTTTTGCCGAGTACTACAGCCTCGAACTGTTGCGCCGGGCCGGCGGACTCTCCGCGTCCCGATTCGCGCGAGCGCTGGATATGCAGCGCGACTGGTCCAAAGACGCCGACGTACTGTGCGTCGATCCCTCGACCGGTCCCCGAACGGCCAGGGCGGTCACGCTGCTCGCCGAACTCGACCGGGAGATCCGTCGCGCCAGCGGCAACCAGCGGTCGCTCGACGACCTGACCGCCCGCCTGCTCGCAGCACCCTCGCGAAGACTCGATCTAGAGCTACTCTCCGAGGCGGCCGAAGAACTGCTCGGCGAGCCCCCGGAATCGCTTGCCGGCGACAAGCTGCCGGGTTGCCCCGAGCGGTATGCGCAGACGACCGGAAGCGCGGGATGACCGACCAGCGCCGCGACCTCGAACTGGTCCTCAAATCGCGCACGCCGCTCGTCGTCATCGAGAGTGCCGACGAGTCCCGCGTGCTCACGATGCTCAAGTCGATAGCAATGGCCGCTGCCAGCAGCGACTATCTGCCGCTGTTTCGCTGGACGATTACCGACGGACTGCAACGTCTCGATATCGAACTGGAACCGCAAACGCTGAACTCGCAGCCGACCGACGCGCTGAAACACATTAGGGCCGTCAAGAAACCGGGCGTGTACGTGCTCCTCGATTTCCATCCGTTTTTGGAGGACCCGGTACACGTCCGCCTGCTCAAGGACATTTGCCTCCACTACAAGAACGTTGCCCGGCAGATTGTCCTGATCAGTCACGAAATTGCCCTGCCGAGCGAACTGGAGTCTTTTGCAGCCCGCGTGGAAATGGCGCTGCCGTCGGAGGAGGAACGGGAACGCATCGTCAAGAAGGTCATTGCCGAGTTCGTCGAAGCTAACCCGGGCAAGCAGGTACAGGTCGACCCCAAAGCCCACGCGCTGCTCGTCAAGAACCTCTCCGGCCTGACCTACGGCGACACCACGCGGCTGGCGCGCAATGCCATTTTCGTCGACGGCGCCATCACCCGCACCGACCTGCCCGAAGTCATGCACGCAAAGTACGAACTGCTGAACAGCAGTGGCTCGCTGCAGTTCGAATACGACACGGCACGCTTCAGCGAGGTCGGCGGCCTGGATCGGCTCAAGACCTGGCTCTCGCAGCGGCGAGCCGTGTTCAAAGCCGAAGAGTCGACCCAGCACCTGGACGCTCCCAAAGGCATCCTGTTGCTCGGCGTACAGGGCTGCGGCAAGAGTCTCGCGGCGAAGGCGACTGCCGGCGTATTCGGGACTCCCCTGCTGCGTCTCGATTTCGGCAGCCTGTACGACAAGTATCACGGCGAAACCGAGCGCAAACTGAGAGAAGCACTGGGCACGGCCGACGTGATGGCGCCCTGTGTACTCTGGATCGACGAAATCGAGAAAGGCCTCGCGGGACGCGGCGGCGAAACCGGCACGACGCAGCGCGTGCTGGGCAGCTTTCTCACCTGGATGGCCGAGAAGAAAAGCGAGGTGTTCGTCGTGGCCACGGCCAACGACATTCAGTCCCTGCCGCCGGAGTTGGTTCGCAAGGGACGTTTCGACGAGATTTTCTTTGTCGATCTGCCCGAACTCAAAGTCAGGGCCTCGATACTCGCCATTCATTTGACAAAACGTGGACTCGGCCTGAGCGGTTTCGATATCGAAACGCTGGCCCGCTCGATGGAGGGATTCTCCGGCGCCGAGATCGAACAGGCCATCGTGGCCGCCCTGTATGCCGCACACGCCAAGTCCGAAGCACTCTCCACGGCGCATATTCTTTCGGAAATTCAGCAAACTCGACCACTTTCGGTGGTGATGGCTGAACAAATAGACGCGCTGCGGCATTGGGCGGAAGGCCGCACCGTGCCTGCCGACTGACGGCCCGACCGCTCGCCCGGCCGTTGAGTGGGCGGCAGGCTCCGCGTCCCGCCAAAGCAGTGACGTGCTACCATTCGGCGCATGGCGAACGAGAATAAGAATACCCACGAAGTGGTCGCCGACGACGACATCACGGCCGAACTCAAAGAGCTGACGCTGCAGCAGGTGCTTACCCGGTCCGCCGACGACGAGCCGCTCGAAGACGACGCAAATACGTTCGAGTTCGAACGCAGCCCCGGCCGTCCGCTCAGCAACGACGTGGAAGTGCTGCGCAGCGATCTCAAGTCGCACAGCAACACCATTGGCCGCATGCAGTTCGAGCTCGAGCAACTTCGCTCGAAGTGGCAGGGGCTGCAGTCGGAGGCTCGCGCCCGCGCGGCCATCAGCGACGAACTCAACCGCCAGGTCGGCGAACTCAGAGAAGCGCTCGAAAACAGGAACCGGCTGCTCGGCAAACGCGATCGGAGCATCCGCGCGCTCAAGGCCGAAATCCGCGATCGCGAAGCGGCCCATCACGAACTGGAGCAGCAGAACGAGCAACTTGCCGGCGAACACGACGTGCTGCGCACCGAGTTTGCCGACCAGGCGCTGGCTCTCGAGGCGCTGCGCGAGCAATCGGCAGCACGCGCTGCAGACACGGCGGAACCGGATCGGACGCTCGAGGAGCATGCAGCCGCTGACAGTGAACGGCGTACCGTAGCGGCCGCCGGTGAGGACGGCACGCTGGCAGAAGCCAGGACCGCCGTCAGTGAACTGGCGGCCCAGCTCGAACACCGCGAGGGCTACGCGGACGAGCTGCGCCGGCGACTCGACGATCTGACGGCCCGGAACGAGCACCTCGAACAGCGCAAGCTGCATCTGGCGCTCGTGATCGAGGAGCACGAAGCGTCACAGGACGCCTTGTCGACCAACATCCGCGAGATCCAGGAAGACAATCGCGCGCTGGGCGAGCAGATCTCCACGATGCAGCATCGGCACACCGACGACACCCGCAAGCTTCGCGAGCGCATCGAAGGCCTCGAACTCGGGGCGGCGGCTCTGCGGACACGAGAGAGCGATCTGACGGCCCGCCTCAAGGAATCCAGAGATTACCGCGAGAAGCTCGAGCAAATGCTCGGCCAGAACGACGGCCGCTTCAGGGATCGCATTGCCGAACTCGAACAACGCAACGCAAAGCTCGAAACGGATGCAGAGACCCTGGAGCAAAAGCTGGCCAACAAGACGGCCGCGGTCAACTGCCTGCTGGCGGAGCTGGCGAGCCAGACCGAAGAGGCAGAAGCTGCCGCAGAAATCAGCGACACGACACTCGTCGATATCGAGGAGCGCCTCGCGGACGGCATCGAACAGCAGCGCGGCGCACGTGACGGAGATCGGATCAACCGTATGCTCATAGGCCGTATCGACAACCAGGAACTCCGGTTCCCGCTGTTCAAGAACCGCCTGACCATCGGCAGAACCCAGCAGAACGACATCCAGCTCAACGTGCCCTACATTAGCCGGCGTCACGCCGTTGTCCTCACCGAGGGCAACACGACTCGGGTCGTCGACTGGGGCAGCAAGAACGGCGTCTACGTCAATTCACGGCGAATTACCGAGCATTTCCTGAAGAGCGGCGACAGAGTAACGATCGGCAACGCCGATTTTCACTACGAAGAACGCCTCAAGCGCGACGGCTGAACCGCCGGTAGGCCGCAGAACATACCGGGCTCCTCGGACACCGCCCGACGCCGTGCGGCCGGCCGGTGCCGCCGGCATTTGTGAATACCATCACGGCATGCGCGCAAAGCTTTGCTTACACTCCTCTGCCTGACCATTTTGTTTCCGGGAATCAGTGACCTGATGTTCGAGAGCGCCGCAAGGAAGCCGGCAAGACTGGAGCAGCCCGCCAAGGCGACGGAGGGCAGGAAGGCCCCTCTGAACCGGAAAATCTGGCTGCCGAAGTTCTACTACGACGCCCTCCCCTGGTTCTACCTGTTCGCCGGCGTAGCCGCGCTGCTCGCGACACTCTACATCAACGCCTGGTTCTGGATACTGCCGCACTCGCTGTTGTTTTCGGCGGCCTGTATCCATTTTTCCGTTTACGTTTTCCACCGGCGCAGGCGGAGCACCCGGGACCGGCCCGAGCGGCACCCGGACCAACCGCCGGCAATCTGATCGCCGCTCGACCGGCGACTTGACGGGTTTCTCGAGGGCTCCTTGACGATAGCCCTGCGGCTGGGCAACGATACGCGCTTTTGAAGGCCTGCCGGCGAACCCGGTAGAGGTCCAGCATGCCGTCCGAAACCTCGTTGCTCGCGAAACCACCCATCCGGGAGCTGCTTCTGTTCCTTGTCCTGCTGCTGCTCGGGTTGACCGTACTGCCGTTCGCCGTGTTCTACGTCGGCGATCTCGTTTTCGGCAGCTACGGCGGCGACGGTTTCGGCCATTTCCTGGAAGTATTGCTGAAACGCCTGGGCAGTGCCGATCGTTTCGTCTGGCTACTCGTACTTTCACCCTATATCGTTTTCCAGTTGTTCCGAGTCACCCGGATTGCCTGGCGTTTGGCCGGGCAACCGCGAGACTGACAAAAACTGGTCAATACATCACAGGTTCGATTCGTGACTCGTGTCACAGTTTTTGTGAAACGAGTGGGCTAGGCGGAACGCTTTGGCCACAATACAAGTCTCTAGATATTAGGAAACGTGCCGGCAACCTGGCCGGATACCGTCCACGACCGGCGAGAGCTGTCGACAACGCCGGCAACAGCGACCGACAAACACATGAGCGAACACAGCGAATGTTCAAGACACTCCTAGACTGGTTCCGCCCGAAACGACGCGAAGCGCCGCCCGAGCCGCCGCTGCGCGAATCGGGTGTCCACAAGGCCATCAAGCGGTCCAGGCAGGCGCCGGCGACCGCACGCCAGCGACCGGAAGAATCGGCACCGCTCATTCGCAAGAAGTTCGTGCGCGAAGACACCGGTACGCACGAAACCCTGACCATACTCGACGATTCCGTCCTGGATTCGGGCGAGGAAGCCGGAATCGATCCCTACAATACGGGTGAGTTCGACCGCTCGAAGAACTGGGAAAAACACCTTAGAAGCTAGCCGGCAGCCTCGGACAGCATCTCGGTCACAGCCGTTTTTTCGGCCCCCAAGCCCATGCTAGGCTCCGCAAACGACAACAAGCAACAAACAAACCGGACCTGCAGATGGGGCTCAGAATAAGCTTCGACCTCGACGAAGAGGATCTCAAGCATTTCCAGCTGATCATGCGCGAAGCGCGCAAGGCGGCAGCCTGCATGGCGCCCGAGGACATTCTCGCGGCCGCCGAGGAAGTCTTGAGCGACCTGGACGGCGCGAGTGCGCCAGGATTCGTTCGAGAGCGCCTGGACAAGCTTCGAACGCTGATTGCCATGCTCTCCGACCTCGAGTGGCGGCTGCCGCACGAAGACGGCAAGCGGGTACTCAATGCCCTCGCCTACTTTGCGGAGGCGGAGGATCTGATACCGGACCACATACCGGGCATCGGTTTTCTGGACGACGCCATCATGATCGAACTTGTCGTCCGCGAGCTACGCCCGGAAATCGAGGCCTACGTCGATTTTTGTCAGTACCGGGAAGAACTCAAGGCCAAATCCGGCAGCCGGGTGGCGGTCAGCCGCTCGGACTGGCTGGACAACCGCCGCGACGCGTTATTGTCCAGAATGCGACGCCGGCGCAGCAAAAGTCGCGATCGGAGTTTGCTCAACTGACGCCGCCGGTGCCGAGGGGCGCCGGAGCCGGCAAGACCAGGGCCCTGGGCTAGGGCCAGTAGTACCAGCCGGTGGCGAAAATGCCGGTCCAGAGCCCCGTCTGCGCGACGAACCGCAGGCGATGCCCCATGAGCAGCAGGTAGAAACTCCCGGCGGAAATGACGGTCATAGCTGTGAACACACCGAGACTCTTGATGAGCGAGGCAAATTCATGCTGGACACGCGGGAACTCGTCCCCGATGAGCGCGAAGACGATCAGAACAAAAAACAGGCTGATCGTAATCGACACGCAAGTGCCCATTATGAAGCCCGTCACTATCGTAAGGGGTCTCAACTGAAACTTTCCAGGTTGGTTAAAAAAAGCCCGGCGATTCGCTTAGGTTTTGCCGACCGCACCCTTGATCGGAGCGCCCCGGGCATCTAGCCTAGTGGGTATTGTTGTCGGATTTTTCGGCCGATTCAAACATGGAGTAAGCATTTGAGGACTTTCGTGACCCGGAGCATTTTCAGGACGAGTGCTCTCATCCTCGGAATCGTCGCAGCCGGCTCGGCGGCCGCCGTTCCCACCGTCACCAGCGATGAAGAGCTTGTCCCGGAAATCCGGCACGAGCGGATTGGCGAACTGGTGACCCAGTTCATCCAGAAATCGCATTACAACCAGATTGCCGTCGACGACGACCTGTCCTCGCGGGTACTCGATCTTTATGTCAAAACGCTCGACGGCAACCGACACCACCTGCTCGCATCCGACCTCGAATTCTTCGAGCAATACCGCTACGCGCTCGACGACCTGATCAAGTCGAGGCCGCTCGACCCCGTTTACGACATGTACAAGGTCTACCGGACGCGGGCCCGCGCCCGCTTCAACTATGCGATCGACCTGCTCGAGACCGAACCCGATTTCTCGGTCGACGAAACCTATCAGTTCGATCGCACCGAGGCGTCCTGGGCCACCAGCGAAGCCGAACTCGACGAAATCTGGCGGAAGCGCGTCAAGAGCGACGCGCTGCGCCTTATGCTGGCGGACAAGACCTGGGAAGAGACTCAGGAAATACTGACGAACCGCTACAAGCGGGTTTTAAGACAGCTCGACCAGATCAAAACCGACGACGTGTTCGAGATCTTCATGAACGCGTTCGCGCACACGCTGGACCCCCACTCCTCGTACCTCTCACCGCGGAATTCCGAGGAATACCGCATCCAGATGAGTCTCTCCTACTTCGGCATCGGCGCATCGCTCAGGACCGAGGACGAGTACGTGGAAATCGTCAACATCATCCCCGGCGGCCCGGCGTCCATTGACGGCTCGCTGAAGCCCAAGGACCGGATCACGGGCGTCGCTCAGGGCGGCGACGGAGAAATGGTCGATGTCGTCGGCTGGCGCCTCGACGACGTCGTGGAACTGATTCGGGGACCGAAAGATACGGTCGTCAGACTGCAGATCATCCCCGGCGGCGCCATACCGGGTAGTGGCGAGAAGGAAATCATTCTGTCCCGCGGGCAGGTGAAGCTCGAGGAACAGGCCGCGAAGAGTTCGATCATCGAGGTGCCACGAAACGGCCGCAGCTGGCGTGTCGGCGTCATCGAAGTACCGAGCTTCTATCGCGACTATCGGGCCCTGTCCAACGGCGACAAGAATTACACGAGCACGACCAAAGACGTTCGCCGCCTGATCGGCGAGCTCGAAGCCGAGGGTATCGACGGTCTGGTCATGGATCTTCGCGGCAACGGCGGCGGACACCTGACCGAGGCCACGGCGCTGTCCGGCCTGTTCATCGACAACGGCCCCGTCGTGCAGCTTCGCAACTCGAACGGCCGGGTAAGCCGGCTCGACGATCCGGACCCCGTCGCCCGCGTCACCTACGAGGGGCCGCTTGCCGTGCTGGTCGACCGTTTTTCGGCCTCCGCTTCGGAGATCTTCGCGGCGGCTATTCAGGATTATGCGCGTGGCGTCATCATTGGCCAGCAGACCTTCGGCAAGGGCACGGTTCAGAACCTGTACTCGCTCGACCAGTACATCAAGCCGGAAGGTGACCGGGGCTATGGACAACTGACGATGACCATCGGCAAGTACTACCGCGTCACCGGTGAGAGCACGCAGCACCGCGGCGTGGACCCGGACATTGCGCTGCCGTCGTCGATCGATGCCGAACGATTCGGCGAAAGTGTCCGCGAAACCGCGCTGCCCTGGGACACCGTGGACACGACGCGTTTCCGTCGCGGCGCACCGCTCGCCGATACGATTCATTCGCTGACGGTCAGCCACTTCGAACGTGCGAAGGACGATCCCAACTACCAGTACCTCGTCGACGGCATCCGCGAAATCGAGGAGGCACGCTCCCGCGTCACCCTGTCGCTCAACATCGACGAGCGGCGTGCGGAACGCGAGGAAGAGCGCGCCCGGAGCCTCGCGCGGGAAAACGAACGCCGCGCCGCGCTTGGACTCGAGGCTATCGCCAGCCTGGAAGACCTCGAGGAAGAAGACAGGCCGGATATCCTCCTCGACCAGGCCGCCGGGATCGTCTCGGATCTCGCACAGCTGCGCCAGGTGCCGCTGCCGCAGGAAAAAACGGCCCGGGTAGAGCACTAGCGGCTGTAACGGCCAGTCGCAGCGGGTCCAGGCCCGCGGGCGAACCGGTCGAAAGCGACGAATAGCCCCCCTTCGGGGCGGCCTTGCGTCGCGCAAGCGGGGTGTTATACTCAGCTACAACACCTAGCGCTGTGGCGCACGGTGCAGCAGTCCTCTTGCGAGGCGTATGTTCTGTCAGGAGTGTAGCGGATTACCGTCGTGACGAATTCCGGATCACCAAGGCACTTTGCGCCCGCCGTTGCCTACCGCATCGGCGCAATGCTGTTGCTGATCGGCTTCACCGCGCCCGCGAGTGCGGCCTCCAGCCTGAACCTGGACTGCGGTGACGACAAGCATCTTCACGCCAGCGGTCTTCACGAATCGGCCGGTAAGCTCACCAGCAGCGACGGGGACCTGCACCTCGTTGCCGTATCGGGCGTCACCGAAAAGCTGAGCATACTCAAGTCCAACAGCGGTGCCATAAAAGTCTCCGGCACCAGCCGCCTCAGCGAACTGCTGAGGGAATACCGCAACGAAACGCCGGACCCCGCGTCGCGTCGTTCTGCACAAAGACGCTCGGCCGCGCTTGCAGACGCACTCGAGCGCCGCCAGCAGCGTAAGCTTCCGGTTGCGGATGGCGTGGAGGCCAGCGACGAACCCAATGTCGAAACCCGCCTGCCGGGCATCAGCGAGCAGGACTCGATCATCTATCGCCGCGAGATGTACCGCACCGATATCTAGGCGCGGTTCGCTCAAGACGGCAACACTCGTCGCGTCAGCGACAAAGTACCTGCGACAACTGCCAGTAATCCTCTCCGAGGAGGTTGCCGTCTGAGCTTCGAACGCCCCCGCCGGCGTCGAACGCAAATAGCGTTGCCACGGTAGCCGCTTTGGGTACGGCCTCGTCTTCGTCACCAAAATCCGCATGCTCCGCAATGCGGGCCACGCGCTTTTTCAGCATGTCGGCAACGTCCACCGACTGCTCGAGCCGCGCACTCTGCTTCTGAACGTCTTCGAGCAGCTTGTCGCAATCGGCTTTGCTGCCGTACTTGATGGCGCCCACGCTCTTCTCGCTCGACTCCTTGATCATCGATACGAAGTTGCGGTCGTTGAAACGAAGGAACACGTCCTGCGCAAAGGCGATGATCATGAGGTTGATCGAGCGTTTTGCCGCCACGTCCAGACCCGCGACGGTCGGCGGTTCGCGCGTTCGTATTGCCTCGAGTTCCGCCAACAGCTCCTGCTCCTCCCCCGCGAGGATATCGAGCCGGGTTCCGAGTTCATCGAGTTCGGCACTCGTGCGGCGGCCGCGCAGCATACGTCCCAATCCGCTCATGGATTCGAGCCGCTGCCGCTCCTCGAGCAGCCGGTCCTCCAGTAGCTGGCTGCGGCCGCGCAGTTCACCGATTCGTGCCTCGACCTCAGCGGACTCCGCCTTGCGGGTCTCGTTCCAGCGCACCAGTGCCTGGTTGTGCTGACGCTGCTCGCGCTGCTGCTTGAGCTGCTCCGCGAACGCTGCGATCTTGCGGCAACACTGCGCGTTCAGTCCTCTGAGCTGATAGAAGACGACCACGTTGTATACCCATTCGGGATCCAGCAGCAGATTCTCCAGGTGATCGAGTTTCTGCTGAATGCGCGCCGTCGCACCCTCCTGGTCGCGAATCATCGACTGCAACCGGAAGTTCTCGTCGGTCTTACGGGCGAAATCCTGCTTCAGCTTGACACGATTCCAGTAGAGATCGTGCAGCTTGTCGTCACCCGACTCGTCCGGATCGGCGTTGCCAAACAGCGCGCTCTTGGCAGGCACGGAAACCTCACTTTACATAAAAACCAAACGGCGGCGCGGCCGGATATCCGGCGCACATCACAACATAATGGCACCGGGAGGCTCGGAATGACCTGATCGACTCGACAGTTTTTGTATTACCAAATTGGCTGAAAGCGGCTCAGCGCGCGAGCACGAGGTGTCCCTGGTCGGACAGATACTCCAGCCATTTGTTGAGCACGGTGTTGCGCCGCCAGCGCTCGTCGAGTTCGTGCGTGTGCGCCTTGAACAAGCGCCTCAGTTCGGCGTGCTGATGATTGCCCGATACTCGCATCGATTCGGCAAGCTGACCGTCCAGATACGCCCTGACGCGCATGTCGGGATCCGCAACACGACCTTGCTCCGTATCGAAGTAGTACGTCAGCGACAGCGTTACGGTGTACCTGCAACGCTCCAGGACGTCGACGTGCAGATCACAGTCGCCTGCTACGCGCGACCGGTAACAGCCGTCGATCGTGTCGAGATCCGGAATCAGATGCAGGAGCCTCAGGTAGTTGCTCTCGTAAAGCGACATGAGGCCCACGAAGCTGCGTGGCTTTGCAATCGCTTGCGGAACAATTCTGGAATCGAGCAACATGCCCGGAATATAGCACAGGGTGCCGGGTGGTTAACCGACGCAAAAACCGTTCCGAAAACGGCCGAACGCGCAAAAAAAATCAGGGTCTGACGCGGCGCTCGACGCCCGTACTTTCGAGTATCAGGCTGGCGATTTCTTCGATGGAGAATTCGGTGGTGTCGACGTTGGGGATGCCATAACGCTTCAGCAGTTTGTCGGTCTCTCGCAACTCGAAGCGTACCTGCTGCGCAGACGAGTACTTGCCAATGGCCCGCCGCTCTTTGCGAATCTGCCGCAGCCGTTCGGGACGGATTGTCAACCCGAAAAGCTTGCGCTTTTGTTGCAATAGAAAGTCGGGCAACTTACCCGACTCGAACTCCTCGTCAGTCAGCGGATAATTTGCGGCGTAGACGCCGTACTGCAGCGCAAGATACAGGCAAGTCGGCGTTTTTCCTGATCGGGAAACGCCCAGCAGAATGACGTCCGCCATGTCGTAATTCCGACTCACGCCGCCGTCGTCGTTGGCCAGCGCAAAGTTGGTGGCTTCGATACGTTTCATGTACGCATCGATATCGCTCATGCCGTGCGCTTTGCCAGGGGCTTCCGACGGTTCCTCGCCCAGCTCATGCTGCAGTGGAGCGAGAAAAACATCAAATATATCAAGGTGTAAGCTGTTCGCTTGCGCGAGTATCGAACGAAACTGTCCCTGCACGAGCGTCGAGAAAACAATCGGTCTCAAGTCCGACGATTCGCCCTCCGCATCGATCTTCGCGACGACCTCTTTTGCCTTGTCAACACTGTCTATAAATGGCAAAGTCACCTGCCTGAATTCCTGGCCACCGAACTGTGTCAACAGGCTGTGGCCCAGCGTCTCCGCGGTAACGCCGGTTTGGTCGGAAACAAAAAAAACGGTGCGTTCAGTCATTGATACTCATCTCATGCGCGGCATCGACACCTTCTGTTGCGGTGTTTAGTGCACCGATTGTCCACTTCCCACGCTCGAACACAAGGGAGCAGAGATGGAGCCCTACGTAATCCGGCTTGCCGAGCTCGGCATTGACGACGTCGAAACGGTCGGCGGCAAGAACGCGTCGCTCGGCGAAATGATCGCCAATCTCTCAAGCCTCGGCGTCAGTGTGCCGGGGGGCTTTGCAACGACGGCTGCAGCATACCGTGAGTTCCTCGCGAAAGACGGTCTCGACGAACAAATCAACACGGTCCTGGACGGCCTTGACGTCGACGATATCGAAGCGCTGACGGCCGCCGGCAAACAGATTCGTCAATGGATACTCGACGCTCCCCTGCCCTCCGGACTGACCGATGCCATTGCGCGTCACTGGGAAGAACTCGCGCAGGGGCGCGACATCGCCGTTGCGGTACGCTCCAGTGCAACGGCGGAAGATCTGCCGGACGCTTCGTTCGCCGGACAACAGGAAACCTTTCTCAACGTCCGCGGCTTCGACAACCTCGTCAAGGCACTGCACGAGGTGTACGCGTCGCTGTTCAATGACCGTGCCATTGCTTACCGGGTACATCAGGGCTTCGATCACCGCCAGGTAGCGCTGTCGGTCGGCGTGCAGCTGATGGTTCGCAGCGACATCGGCTCGTCCGGCGTTCTGTTCACCCTCGACACCGAATCCGGTTTTCGCAACGCCGTGTTCATCACTGCTTCCTACGGCCTGGGAGAAACCGTCGTTCAGGGTGCGGTCAACCCCGATGAGTTCTACGTCTACAAGCCGGCACTGAAATCGGGCCACTATCCCATCCTGCGCAAGAATCTCGGCAGCAAAGCCATCAAGATGGTGTACAGCGAGAACCCGGAGCCCGGCAAGACCGTCAGCACGATCGACGTCGACGAAGCGGACAGCCTCAAGTTCTCTCTCGACGAAGACGACATTGTTGCGCTGGCTCGCATGGCCGTCACGATCGAAGAACATTACGGCCGGCCAATGGACGTCGAGTGGGGTAAGGACGGTAACGACGGACAACTCTATATCCTGCAGGCACGGCCGGAAACCGTGCAGAGCCGCAGTGGCCGGAGCATTCAGCGCTTCACGCTCAAAGGCCGCTCCGCGGTACTGAGCAGAGGGCGAAGCATTGGCCAGAAGATCGGTTCGGGCCAGGCCAAGATCATTCGCAGCGTGAACGAAATGAGCCGCGTGCAGGCGGGCGACGTGCTCATTTCCGACATGACCGATCCCGACTGGGAACCGGTCATGAAACGTGCTGCCGCGATCGTCACCAATCGCGGCGGACGCACCTGCCATGCTGCCATCATTGCGCGCGAACTGGGCATACCGGCCGTGGTCGGCTGCGGCGACGCAACCGAGACCATCACCGACGGGACAACCGTGACGGTGAGCTGCGCCGAGGGTGACGAAGGTTACGTCTATGAGGGCGAACTCGAGTTCGAGAAGCAGCAGATCGAACTCGACTCGTTGCCGGACATCCCCGTCAAGATCATGATGAACGTCGGCAACCCCGATCGCGCTTTCGACTTCGCCAGCATACCCAACCACGGCGTCGGCCTGGCGCGTCTCGAGTTCATCATCAATCGCATGATCGGCGTACATCCGCAAGCGCTGCTCGATTACGATAACGTCGACGACGACACGCGCGACGCGATCAACGAACAGATGGCCGGCTACAGCGATCCGGTTGCCTTCTTCGTCGACAAACTCGCCGAAGGCGTCGGCACCATTGCCGCTGCGTTCGCGCCCGAGCCCGTCATCGTACGCATGTCGGACTTCAAATCGAACGAATACGCCAACCTGATCGGCGGCGAACTCTACGAGCCCGACGAGGAGAACCCGATGCTGGGTTTCCGCGGAGCTGCGCGCTACGTTGCCGACAGTTTCCGCCCGTGCTTCGACCTCGAGTGCCGTGCGATTCACAAGGTTCGCGACGAAATGGGATTGACCAACGTACAGGTCATGATTCCCTTCGTACGCACCGTCGGCCAGGCGGCCGCCGTCATCAACATCCTGCGCGAGAACGGCCTCGAGCGCGGTAAGGACGACCTCAAGATCGTCATGATGTCGGAGCTGCCGACCAATGCTCTGCTGGCCGAGGAATACCTCGAACACTTCGACGGTATGTCGATCGGTTCCAACGATATGACGCAGCTCACGCTGGGCCTGGATCGCGACTCGGCGCTGATTGCGGACGTGTTCGACGAGCGCGACGCGGCGGTCAAGAAAATGCTGGAGATGACCATCTCCGCCTGCCGCAAACAGGGCAAGTACGTGGGTATCTGTGGCCAGGGCCCGTCGGATCATCCAGACCTCGCACGCTGGCTGCTTGATCAGGGCATCGAAAGCATGTCACTGAACCCCGACAGCGTCATCGAAACCTGGTTGTTCCTCGCCGGTCAGCGAGTGTAGCAGCCGGCATCGCGGGCCCCTTCGCGGCCCGCTCATGACACACTGTCAGAAACGGTCGTAGCGCGAGCGGCGCTGCCAGCGTATGCGCGGCAGCCAGAGGCCGATCAGGATGCCGACGCCAATGATCGCGGCACCGACGACCACCCACATGCGCGCAGACTCACCGGACAGTTCCCGGTTCTCCTGTTCGAGCGAACCGATTCTTATCCGTGCATCCGCCAGCTCGTCGAGCAGTTCCGTGTTGCGCGCATTGATGGCGAGCACGTTTGCCGCCGTGCGTCTGATCTCCGCAAGCTCTCCTTCGAGACTCGCCTTGTCGGCCGTGAGCGTCTCGATCGTCTGTGTCGCCGACGAGTACTGGTCGCGGATTCCGGAGAGTTGCGAATCCAGCGACGAGCCGCGTGTGTTGGCGCTCGTCAACTGCGCACTCAGCGAGGCGAGCTGTTCGCGCGCACTGGGTTCGTTCATCAGGTAGCGGCTCAGCACCCAGCCTTCGGTACCGCCGCGGGTTCTCACGCGGCTGTAGCCCGAGTCCGCATCGCGTTCGAGCACCGTCAGCTCGGTTCCGCTCGACACCATGAGTTCGATGGCGTTGCCGGTGCTGGGACCGGTACGCAAGGTGACCTCGAATTCATCGCTGACCCACGCGGATTGGGCATTCGAAGTAAGGGGTAGAAGAAGGAGCAGAACGCAGACAATGAGGAAAGAACGCGCAATCATGACAACCGTGCCTTGAGGATATCCCGCCAATATAGATCAATCGCCAACAATACGCTATTCGCGATTCCTTTTCGAAATCAGTCGCTTAATGGAGACAATTTGGAGATGTTCTGCTCCCAGTGCCGACCGTCGAACTCCTCGACGTTGACGCTTTCGATCGTGTCCGGATCCAGGCAATTCACGTTTACGCTGTAACCGTCCGGATGCGAGCGCGGTACGTAGAACGACTTGATTCCGCAACGGCTGCAGAAGCGGTGTTTCGCCACACCCGTGTTGAACGTGTACTCGCTGAGCGCGTCCTCCGGTGTCGTCAGGTGGAAGTCCCGCGCCGGGACAATCAGATGCAGAAAACCGGTCATGCTGCAGATGCTGCAGTTGCAGTGTGTCGCCACAATGTCTGCCGGTGCCGTCACTTCGAAGCGCACGGCGCCGCAATGACAACCCCCTCTGTGGGTAACCAAGATCGAGACCTCCTTCAGGCCACGCGCTCGAAGACGAGCAGCAGATTGTTGCCCGGCATTGCGTAGCGCCGCCGGCGACTCAGGCCCGCGCGTTCGGCGAACTCGTCGACCTGCTCGATCGCGCGAATACCCATCTCCGGGTTGCCGAGCCGCAGCCGGCTGTCGAATTGCCGGTTGCTTTCCGTGCTGAACCCGCCCGCCTCTTTAAACGGACCGTACAGGCAAAACACGCCGGCAGGATACAGTGCCTCGCCCATGAGACGGAACAGGCACTCCACGTGATGTTCGCTCATGATATGCGCGGTGTTGGCGGAGAATCCGGCGTCGTAGTCCCGGGACGCTGCTGCGGACGCAACGTCTACTTCCAGCGGATCGTCCAGATTGTTCAATCCGCTCGCCGCTTTCCACAAACGGATCGATTCGGTCTGCCCGGGCATTTCGCTCGGCTGCCACCTGAGCCAGGGCATGGCCGCGGCAAACCCTGCTGCATGCTGGCCGGTACCCGAGCCAATCTCAAGCACGCTCCGGCGCCCGGCAAACTCGACCCCGAGCGCCGCGAGGATGGGCTCGAAGTTGCGCTCTGCCGACGGGGCACTCGGCAAACCGGCTGCCGGGCCGGCGCCGTCGGCATCGACCGGGCGATCAGGCAAAATCCGGCTCCATGACCGTCGAATCGAGGAATTGATCGCGGTACCAGCGAAGTTCGGCAATCGAATCGCGAATATCGGCGAGCGCAAGGTGCTCGGATTCCTTGTCGAAGCCTGCTGCCACCTTGGGCGCCCACAGCGCCGCCAGTATCTTGAGCGTACTGACATCGAGATTGCGGTAATGGAAGTAACGCTCGAGGACCGGCATCTCGCGGGCAAGGAAGCGCCGGTCCTGACAAATGCTGTTGCCGCACATTGGCGATACGCCCTCGTCCACCCACTCCCCGAGAAACTCGAGCGTTCTTGCTTCGGCGGCGGCCAGATCGACAGAGCTGTCGAGCACCCTCGCCGTCAGGCCCGATTCACCGTGCTGGCGGGTATTCCACTCGTCCATGGCCTCCATCGTTTCCGCGCTCTGCCGAATCGCCAGCGAGGGCCCGGCGGCCAGTTCGTTCAGGTGCTTGTCGGTCACGATGGTTGCGATCTCGATGATCGTGTCGGCCTGGGTATCGAGACCGGTCATTTCGAGGTCGATCCATATCAGGTTGCTGGCTTTGTCGCCTTTTGCGTTATCGCCCATGTTTGACTCTTGAGTGCGGGTACTGGCGGGCAGTGTACCGAAAGCACCGGTAAACCGGCATACTGTCGGCCATCATGAAACCGGAGTCGCCAGAAGACGCGCTGGTCGTCGCAACCTTCAGTCGACGCATGCGCCTTCGTCTCGATTCGGGCCACGCGGTCGATGCCCGTCTGAAAGGCAAACGGCAGCGAGCCGTCTGCGGCGATCGCGTCCGGGCCGGGCGCATCGACGGCGAATCCGACTGGCTGATTACGGCAGTACACCCGAGACGCAACGCTCTGACGCGACCCAACCGGCGCGGCGAAGCGGAAACGCTGGCCGCCAATCTCGACAGGGTCTGCGTCGTTGCCGCGCTCGAACCGGCGCCGGACTGGTATATCGTCGATCGCTACCTCGCGGCCGCCGAACTCATGCAGGTCGATGCCGCTGTACTCGTCAACAAGACTGACCTTCTCCATGACAAGCCACAGCTCTCCGCCAACCTCGACGAGGCGCGCCGCGACTATGAGCACCTCGCTTATCCCTTTGTTGCTTTGAGCGCCGAGGACGGTACGGGGCTCGATGAGCTTGCACAGTTGCTCGCGAGCGGCATCAGCATACTCGTCGGACAATCCGGGGTCGGCAAGTCGAGCATCATCAATGCCCTGCTCGACAGGGATGCACAGAAAACCGGCGCGTTGTCCGACAAACATGGCGAGGGTAGACACACGACGGTCAATTCCGTACTGCTCGATCTCCCGGGCGGCGGCAGCGTCGTCGACTCGCCCGGGGTTCGCGACTATGCACCGGCACTTGAAGACAGCACCGACGCAGCGCGGGGGTTTCGTGAAGTACAGACCTATTCCGCCGACTGCCGGTTTGCCAACTGCCGGCACCTTCGGGAACCGCAGTGTGCGGTGCAAGATGCTGTCGCCGCCGGCAAAATCAGCGAGCGCCGCTACGAGTCGTATCGACGGCTGGTGAATCTCACGCGGCAGCTCGCCGCAAAACGCCCTTAGCGATCAGCCCGGCGGCCAACCCAGGCCGCGCCCGCCGAGAAGGTGCAGATGTATGTGGAACACGGTCTGGCCGGCCGCTTCGTTGCAGTTCATCACGACGCGGTAGCCGTCATCGGCAAGCCCTTCCATGACCGCAATGTCGCGCGCAGCCGTGAACAGGCTGCCCACGATCGCCTTGTCGGCATCATCCAGGTCGTTGATCGTCGCGATGTGTTTGCGGGGGATGATCAGTATGTGCGTAGGCGCCTGCGGATTGATGTCGCGAAACGCGAGTGTGTCATCCGTCTCGTGCACGATGTCGGCCGGTATCTCTCCCGCAACGATCCTGCAAAACAGGCAGTCCTCGATCATCATATCCTCCGATTGAATGCCGCACTCGCGGGCGCGGACGTTAGCGGCCCTCGTTGACGGCGCGACGGCCGTAGAACGCGTGCGACAAGGTGCCGCCGTCGACGTATTCGAGTTCCCCGCCCAACGGAACGCCGTGGGCAATACGGCTGGCCTCGACGCCGTTTCGCTCCGCAAGATCGCTCAGGTAATGCGCCGTTGCGTCCCCTTCCACCGTGGGATTGGTCGCAATGATCAGTTCGCGGACCTCACTCTCCGCCAGCCGCGCCTCCAGCGCGTCGAGACCCAGCTCCGCAGGACCGATACCGTCGAGCGGCGACAGGTGCCCCATCAATACGAAGTACAGCCCGCGATAGCCGGTAGCGTCTTCCAGCGCCATGACGTCGGCCGGCGATTCAACGACGCACAGCTGGTGCGTATCGCGCCCGCTCGCCTCGCAGATGGCACACAACTCGTTCTCGGTCAGCATCCGGCAGCGCTTGCAGTGGCCGATCGACTCAACCGCAAGCTTGAGCGCATCCGACAGCGACGCTGCGCCACTGCGATCGCGCTCCAACAGGTGAAAGGCGATGCGCTGCGCCGATTTCTGACCAACACCCGGCATACACTTGAGTGCGTCGATCAGCCCGGTCAGCCTGGGTGAAAAGGCCATGTAACGCCCTACCCCGCTAGAACGGCAGCTTGAAGCCTGCGGGCAACCCCATCCCTGCGGTCGTCCCGGAGAATTTTTCCTGCACCGTCGACTCGACGCGGCGCAGCGCGTCGTTGAACGCAGCCGTCACGAGATCTTCCAGCATTTCCTTGTCGTCCCCGATCAGACTGTCGTCGATATGCAGCGACTGGATCTGGTGACGGCAGGTCATGACAACCTTCACCATTCCGGCGCCGGATTCGCCCGTCACCGTCAGCGACGCCATCTCCTCCTGCGCCTTTTGCATGTTTTCCTGCATTTGCTGGGCCTGTTTCATCAACTGCCCAATACCCGCTTTCATTACGTTCTCCTGAATGTTTGCTGAGCGTCGCCTCAGTCGGACTGCGGCTTGGCGACAACCTCGATCGAATCCTGTTTGAGTTCCGCACCGAACATCGACTTCAACGCCTGCACGTTCGGATCGCTCTCGAGCGACTGCCGCGCCGCTTCCAGCGTTTCGTCAGCGAGACGATTTTCCGCCTGATGCGGCGTTTCGGGTCCGTCAGTACTGACCGCAATATCGACCTTCAGTTCTTCGCCGAAATGCGTCGACAACGCTGTTGACAGCGTCGCCTGCCGCGGCCGCGTCAGCATGGACGCAAACCGTTCGTCGAGCGACAGATGCACGGTATTACCGCTGCGATTCAGGAACGCGCAATTGCCCGCAAGTAGTCGCGCCGCACCGTTCAGACCCAACTGAGGCAGCAGTGTCGCCCAGTCGGGTTCCTGCCAGCTCGCGGTTGCCGGTTTCGACTCTGCCATGGGCGCATCCTTTGTGGGTGCATCCGTCATGGGCGCCGCGGACCGTGTGTCTTCGGTCCTGGTCGCAGTGCTCTGTGCACGCCGGCCTGCCGCCGAAGGTGCCGACCGCGACTCGGCGGAGGAAGGCGTAGCCGGCCGGAACGCCAGCATCCGCAACAGCGTCATCTCGGCGCCGCTGCGCGGATCCGGTGCCAGGTGCAAATCGCGTCGGCCAATGATCGCCGTCTGGTAAAAAAGCTGTACGTCCTCGGGTGTCAACGCCTCGGCCAGCGCTACCGGTTCCGCTTCGCCGTTCTCGTCGTCCGCATTACCGGCGCCCACGACCTGCAGTACGGCGACGCGCTGCAAAAGCGCGGCCAGATCGTCGAGCAGCCGGCCGTAGTCCGGAAACTGCTCGTCAATGTCCGCCACGGTTGCCAGCACGGCGTTCGCATCGTGTTCGGCAAGCTGGGTTGCCAGCCGACCGACGTACTCGCGGTCGATCGTACCGAGCATTTTCGCCAGGGGTTCTTCGCTAATCTCACCGCCGCAGTACGCGATGGCCTGATCGAGAAGGCTCAGCGAATCGCGCATGCTGCCGTCGGCCGCCCTCGCCAGCATGGCCAGCGCTCCGGGCGTCGCCGGGATGTCCTCCGCGTCGGCAATGTACTTCAGCCGGTCGGCAATCAGCTTTGGCGTCATGCGTTTCAGGTTGAACTGCAAACAGCGCGACAGCACGGTCACGGGCAGCTTCTGCGGATCGGTCGTCGCAAGCAGAAACTTGACGTGCGGCGGCGGTTCTTCGAGCGTCTTCAGCAGTGCGTTGAACGAACTTTTCGACAGCATGTGCACCTCGTCGATCAGGTACACCTTGTAGCGGCCGCGCGCCGGCGCGTACTGAACGTTGTCGAGCAGATCGCGGGTGTCGTCCACTTTGGTCTTGGAGGCGGCGTCCACTTCGATCAGGTCGACGAAGCGGCCCTCGTCGATTTCGACGCAGGCGCTACACACGCCGCAGGGCTCGGCCGTTACGCCCTTTTCGCAGTTGAGCGCCTTGGCCAGAATCCGCGCAATCGTGGTTTTGCCGACGCCCCGTGTGCCGGAAAACAGGTAGGCATGGTGCAGCCGGCCGGTTTCGAGTGCGTTGACGAGCGCCGTCAGGACATGCTCCTGGCCCACGGTGTCGGCGAAGGTTTTCGGCCGCCATTTGCGGGCCAGAACGAGATAACTCATAGGGGCTTGAGGCGGGTTTGTCCGGCGTCGTCGAATCGAACCGCCAGTGTAACTCAAAAGTGGCCCGCGCCAGCCTCTCCCCGGCACCCGGCGTCACCGCTACCGTTGCTCCCTTCC